>Ga0187852_1000004_pt1 | contig 204433 bp, 198 predicted proteins | sample June2016WEW_6_40_FD_134511 | JGI IMG/M metagenome (GOLD analysis project Ga0187852, IMG submission 134511) | Peatland microbial communities from SPRUCE experiment site at the Marcell Experimental Forest, Minnesota, USA - June2016WEW_6_40 | ecosystem: Environmental > Terrestrial > Soil >... | reverse complement strand
GGTCGGTGCGTGGTTCCGGCGCGTGCGCTTCGTCATGACAACTCCTGAATCGCGGCTCATGTTCGCCGCTGTCAGGCAGAAAATCCACTTATCGATCTGTTCAAATTTGCGAGGCCAGCTCTGAGGTCATCCGTTCGCGGCGGTTTCCTATAACTTTTGCGAGTCCGCTAACGCGGCAATAAAGCGCTATAATTTCAAGTAGTTATATCACTTTCTTAATCAAAAAAGCCGGCAACTCCCGCGAAAATCGCTCTACGCCGGCGGTTTGCCGAGAATGGTAAAGCCTTGCTCCTCCAAAATTTTGATCGACTCTGGCGCGCTGAGATAGTGCTCCAGCGCCGCGGCGTCTGGGTTTTTGGACTCCTTGGGAATGGCGGCGGGGTAAACGATGGGCTCGTGGCTGCTTTCGGGGAAAATGCCCACGACTTTGACCTTCGGCTCCGCCTTGGCGTCGGTCGCGTAGACGATCCCGAGCGTGGCCTCGCCACGGGCGACGAGCAGTAGCGCGCCACGCACATTATCGGCTTGGGCGAGTTTTGGTTCGATGGCGGCCCAGACGCCGAGCTTCTCAAGAGCTTCCTTGCCGTAGAGGCCCGCCGGGCAGGAGCTTATGGTGCAGACCGCGAGCTTGCCGCTGCCAATCGCACCGGCGAGATCGAATCCCTTGGCGATCGCGACGGTCGTTTTGGCATCGGCTGGCGCAACGAGCACGAGTTGGTTGCCGAGCAGGGTTTCGCGCGTGCGTGGCCGGAGGAGGCCGGCCTCGTCGAGATAATCCATCCATTTCAAATCGGCCGAGATGAAGAGATCGGCCGGCGCGCCGGCCTCGATCTGCTTGGCAAGGACGGCGGAGGAGGCATAGGAGATCGCCACGCTCTTGCCCGTCTTCGCCTTCCAGGCGGTGGCGATTTGGTCGAGCGCCGTCTTCATGCTGGCGGCGGCGAAGATCAACGGGGCTTTGTTGGGCTCCTGCGGCGGCGTCTGCGCCAAAGCGGGAGCCGTGGCGCTGAAAAGAAACGCCATCCCGGCCGTGATCATGGATTTCAAACGTGTCATTCTATTCTCGCTAAAGGCTGTTTCCGGGGCGGGATGGCATGACAAAGGCCCATGCGCTATTTTAGGGTGGGAATAACGCGCGTCAATCGAAGCCTACTGGGAGATTCATTTATGCCGGCCCTGCGCATCAAAATCGAAATGGACCAAGGCGGGCGGATTGGCCGGGGCAAGATCGAACTGTTGGAACATATCGCGGAGCTCGGATCGATCTCGGCAGCGGGGCGCGCCATGGGCATGTCGTATCGGCGCGCCTGGGAATTGGCGGATGAAACCAACCGGATTTTCGGCCAGGCCGTGGTGGAGCGGCAGGCCGGGGGGAAAGGCGGCGGCGGCGCGATCCTGACCCCGCTCGGCGTCGCCCTGGTCACCCGTTTTCGCGCTATCGAGCAAGCCGCGGCCAAAGCTGTGCGCGGCCACGTCGAGGCGCTGCAGAGGGAAGTCAGGACGGCGGATTGATGGATCTGTGCCTCACGGCACCGGCGCGATCACGATGCCGATCGAGGGGCCTTGCGTGCTGCTGATCTGCAGCGTGAAGGGGCTTGCGGCCAAAGTCACGCGGACGGATTTGCGCACGCCGGGGCAATCCGTGGCGCCGCTGAAGGCTGATGGTTTGATATAATTCCCATTCTGGACGATATCGATCCAGGCTGTCGCCGATATCGTGATCTGATAAGCGCCCGCCGCCGACGCGTTGAAGGACAAGAAGCCAGCTTGCGACGGTTTGATCTTCGGGCTCCGCTCCGGCGGCTTGGGGAGAGCGGCCGCGTCGAAATCGACAAGTTTGAGATCAAAGGCTTTGCCGTCGATGGTGGCGCTGGCGCCGCTTTGCAGGATCGGTTTTCCCGAAGCCTGCAAAAGCCCGGCGTCATGCTGGACCGGCCATTTGAACGCCTCGCATCCCTTGGGTTCGTCGGCTTGGGCCGGGGCACCGAGGCTCGCGATGACCGCCGCGGCCATCAGGACGGGCCAGGCTCTGTTCGAGATCAAGCTATTGCCCGCGCGTCGACTGTTCTGCATTTCCGATCCCCCATGTATCGAGCCCGCTACTTTGTAGCGAGTTGAGCATATCTTTGCCAGCTCGTGGTCGAAATCTAACGCTTGGTTTCCGTTCGTGGCTGAGCCAGAACGGCGGGTAGCGGAAGGCAGCGAGCGCGTTCGGCAAGGGCGGCTTGCACCAATAGCAGCCATACGAGCGGGTACACGTCGATGACCGGACTGGGCCGGTCCCGGTCCGACCGCTTCCGAGTCGACATAAACCAAAGCAGGCATTCCGAAGCTATATGCGCATCGGTAGCCATAGGCAGGCTTCAACAGTCACTCTCGCAGGGAGGGTTTGGGTCGACCGTCTACGAGGGTCGCTTTTCGATCTTCTCCGCGTACGCCCGCCCAGCCTGATTGAGTCTCCACTTCCCAATTGGAGGCGGCTTCGGCGCGTATCCCTGGTCTTTGAGGTGCTTGTACGCAGTGCGGACGAGGATGTGCCACTCGCTGTCGCCGTTCTCAAGCTCGCGGCGCAAAAGCTCACGCGTGAGTTCGAATTCATCGGCGAGGCGATCGTAGGCTTCTCGCGGGGACGCCGGCCTCGGGCAATGCAGCAGCATCACCGCCAAGCGCTCTTGCAATACGCCCGGGGCGGGGAAGTCGATCGCCATCATCTCTCTACAAGTCCTATCGTCGGAGGCGTGCACCATATCATGCTGATAGGTCACCCCGGCCCTGCGACCTTCTGCCGAGGTTTGAACATCGGCTCCAAGTGTTAGATTTCGACTGCGAGGGTTCCTTCGAATGAGAGAAGGGGCAGCCGGCCGCCATCGTGCGTCGTTCCGCGGCCAAGCCGACGCCGTTCAAATCCCCGCTTGCGAGACGAATTTCGGATTGAGATAGGCCTCGATCGCTTCGCTGCCGCCTTCGGAGCCGTAGCCGCTGTCCTTGACGCCGCCGAACGGGACTTCGGGCAGAGCGAGGCCGAGGTGGTTGATGGTCATCATGCCGGTTTCGACCGACGTGGCGATGGTATTGGCGGTCTTGGCCGAGCGCGTATAGGCGTAGGCCGCGAGCCCGTAGGGCAGGCGGTTGGCCTCGGTGATTGCCTCGTCGAGATCGCCGAAAGGCAGGATCAGCGCCAGCGGGCCGAACGGCTCTTCGTTCATCACTCGCATCTGACGGTCGAGGCCGGTCAAAACTGTCGGCTGGAAGAAATAACCTTTGTTGCCGATGCGCTCGCCGCCCGTGCGGACCTCCGCGCCGCCTTGCACGGCATCGGCGATGAAGCTTTCCAAGGCCGGCACCCGGCGTTCGTTGGCGAGCGGCCCCATGGTGACCCCCTCATCCAACCCGTTGCCGACGCGGATCTCCTTGACCCGGCTCACGAAGGTCTCGACGAACTGCTCGTAGACCCCGTCTTGCACCAGGAAACGCGTCGGCGCGATGCAGACCTGACCGGCGTTGCGGAAATTGGCCGCGCCCATTTGCTTGGCGGCGGCGTCGACGTCGGCATCGCCGCAGACGATGACGGGCGCATGGCCGCCGAGTTCCATGGTGACGCGCTTCATGTGCAGGCCCGCCAAGGCCGCGAGCTTTTTGCCGACCGGCGTCGAGCCGGTGAAGGTGACTTTGCGGATCACGGGATGGGGAATGAGATATTCGCTGATTTCGGAGGGAATGCCGAAGACGAGGCCGATGACGCCGGCGGGCACGCCAGCCTCCGCGAAGCAGCGAATGAGCGCGGCGGGCGAGGCCGGTGTCTCCTCCGGCGCCTTGACGATGATCGAACAGCCCGCCGCCAGGGCCGCGGCGAGCTTGCGGACGACCTGATTGATCGGGAAATTCCAGGGCGCGAAAGCGGCGACGGGCCCCACGGGCTCCTTGATCACGAGCTGATAGACGCCGGGAAGGCGCGCCGGAATCACACGGCCATAGGCGCGGCGGGCTTCCTCGGCGAACCAATCGATCGTGTCGGCGCCGGCGAGCGTTTCCATCCGCGCCTCGGCCAACGGTTTTCCTTGCTCCTGCGTCAGCAGCTTGGCGATCTCACCGGCATTCGCGCGCAAGAGATCCGCCGCCTTGCGCATGATTTTGGAGCGGTCGAAGGCGGAAACGGCGCGCCACACCGCGAAGCCTTTCGCCGCCGCCGCCACGGCTTCCTCGAGGTCGAGGGCCGAGGCATGGGCCACCGTCCCAATCACCTCTCCGGTCGCGGGATTGACGACGGGGATCGTGCGTCCCTTTTCCGCTTCGCGCCAATGGCCGGAGATAAACAGGGGAACGTTGGGGTACATGATCTGCCTCATCCGATGGAATGGGGATGCGATGGTGATACCGGACGCGCCGGCCCCGGGCTAGCGCCTTTCCTAACAAGTTAAGGCTGCAGACCGCTGTGGTCCATGCGTCATTGCGAGCGAAGCGAAGCAATCCATCGTGGTGCAGGCGGCAAAATGGATTGCTTCGCTTCGCTCGCAAGGACGGCCGCGTTTCATCGCGGGAGACCGGCCTTTGGCCGTCGCTGCGCTCGCAATTGACGGGTTATCCTCTTGCTGTAATCACCTGCTTGTAAAGCGCGAGCGTCCGCTCCGCGATGGCGTCCCAGGTGAAATGCTCGAGCACGCGGCGCCGTCCGGCTTGGCCGAAGCGCTGGCGCAGGGCGGGGTCGCGGGCCAGGCGGTTGATGGCCTCGGCCAAACGCAGCGAAAAGGCGGGCGGATCGGCGGGATCGAACCCGCCGGGCGTCAGGCCGGGATCGACGAGCAAGCCGGTTTCTCCGGGTATCACCACTTCGGGAATACCGCCCACGTTCGAGGCGACGACGGCGGTCTCGCAGGCCATGGCTTCCAGATTGATGATCCCGAAGGGCTCGTAGACCGAGGGGCAACAGAAGATGGCGGCATGGCTGTAAAGTTCGATGGCGTCCGCGCGCGGCAGCATGTCGCGGATCCAGATAATGTCTGGCCGCAGCGACGCGGCCTTGGCGACACTCGCTTCCATCTCTCGCGCGATCTCCGGCGTGTCGGGCGCGCCGGCGCAGAGCACGATTTGCAAACTGGGATCGATCGAAGGGATCGCATTGACGAGATGGATGATGCCTTTTTGGCGCGTGACCCGGCCGACGAACAGCAAGAACGGCCGGTCCGGGTCGATGCCGTTGGCAATCAGCACGTCCTTCGTCGCCACGGGTCTATATTCCTCGAGATCGATGCCATTGTGGATGACATGGACGCGCTCGGGTGCGATGTCGAACAGGCGCAGCACATCGGCGCGGGTCTCGCGCGAGACCGCGATCACCGCATCGGCTTGCTCGATGGCGGTGCGCTCCATCCAAGCGCTGAGATAATAGGCATTGCCGAGCTGCTCGACCTTCCAGGGCCGCAGCGGCTCGAGCGAATGGATGGTCAGGATATAGGGCACGCCCCAAAGTTTACTCGCGAACAGGCCGCCCATATCGGTGTACCAGGTGTGGCAATGCACGAGATCCGCATCGAGCCGGTCCTTGGCCATGACGAGCGAGCGCGCGAAAGCATCGACCGCCCCGGAGAAACGGGGATCGGTATTTCGTTTGGTCTCCTCCCATTGCGGCGTGCCGCGCAGGCTGAGATTGCCGTCGTTCGCGTGTTGATCGCCGAAACAGCGGACTTCGACCTCGATCGATTTGGCCAGCGCGCGAGAGAGATATTCCACGTGAACGCCGGCGCCGCCGTAGACGTAGGGCGGATATTCCTTGGTGAAGAGAGCAACCTTGCGAAGGTCTGGCATGGGGCGGGAAAACTCGTTGGTTTCTTATTTGAAAGTAAGCTGGTCTCAAACCGCGACCCAGCGCCGTCAGTCCGGACCGCCTCACATTCCCAGCCGATCCACCATCGGCTGGGTGATCAGGCATATCCCTTTCTCGGTCCGGCGGAAGCGTTTGGAGTCGAGCACGGGGTCTTCGCCGGCGACGAGGCCTTCGGGAAGGCGCACGCCGCGATCCACGATGACATTCTTCAGCCTGCAATAGCGGCCGATGTCGGCGTAGGGCAAAATGACCGCGCCCTCGATCTTGCCGTAGGAATGGACGTGGACGCCGGTGAAGAGCAGCGTCTTGTTCACCGCCGTCCCGCTGACGATGCAGCCGCCGGAGATCAGGGAATCCGTCGCCATGCCGCGCCGGCCGTCGTCGTCGTGGACGAATTTCGCCGGAGGCACGATTTCGCCATAGGTCCAGATCGGCCAATGCCGGTCGTAGAGATCGAGGCCGGGCAGGACATCGGTGAGATCGATATTGGCTTCCCAGTAGGAATCGAGCGTGCCCGCATCGCGCCAATATGTCTCGGCCTCGTTGGACGAGCGCACGCAAGACCGCGCGAAGCGATGCGCCACGGCTTTTCCGTTGGCGACGAGGTAGGGCACGATATCCTTGCCGAAATCGTGGCTGCTGTGCGGATCGGCGGCATCCCGGCGGAGCTGGTCGAACAGGAACCCCGTCTCGAAGACATAAATCCCCATGCTGGCCAGCGCCCGGTCCGGCTTGCCCGGCATGCCAGGCGGGTTGGCGGGCTTTTCCAGAAAGGAGACGATTTGGTCGTTGGCGTCGATCGCCATTACGCCAAACCCCGCGGCTTCGGCGCGCGGCACTTCGATACAGCCGACGGTGACATCGGCGCCTTGTACCACATGCTGCTGCAGCATGGGTTCGTAATCCTGTTTGTAGATATGATCGCCCGCCAGCAGCACGATATAGCGCGGCGCGTAGCCCTCGATGATCGCGATGTTCTGGTAGACCGCGTCGGCCGTGCCGGCATACCAGCCGTTTTCGGAGACCTGTTGGCTCGCGGGCAGAATATCGAAACTTTCATTGCGTTCCTGGCGGAAGAAGTTCCAGCCGCGTTGAAGATGGCGGATGAGGCTATGGGCTTTGTATTGCGTGGCGACGCCAATGCGGCGGATGCCGGAGTTCAACGCATTGCTCAGCGCGAAATCGATGATCCGGGATTTGCCGCCGAAATAAACCGCCGGCTTGGCCCGGCTGTCCGTCAATTCCATCAAGCGGCTGCCACGCCCCCCGGCGAGGACGAAAGCCATCGCATGACGCGCGAGCGGCGCATTCGCCCGAATCGGCTCCTCCATTTCGTTCCTCCGTGTGCCGCTTTGCCGGCGGCTTTTGAATTCGGGCGTGTCTCATGATCAGAAAATGGCCGCGCCCATGTCTGCCGGTGCGGCATTGGCGCGGAAGGCGGCGAAAAGTTCGCGTCCCACGCCATGGGTATTGGCGCTGAGATCGGCGGTGGCCGGCTCGCGCGCCGCCCATTCCGCCGCATCGACCAACGCATCGAGGCTGCCGTTTGGGGCATCCACACGGATCATGTCGCCATCGCGCAATTTCGCGATGCCGCCGCCCTCCACAGCTTCCGGCGTGACATGGATCGCGGCCGGCACTTTGCCGGAGGCACCGGAGAGACGGCCATCGGTCACCAAGGCCACGCGAAACCCGCGATCTTGTAGGACGCCGAGCGGCGGCATCAGCTTGTGCAGTTCTGGCATGCCATTGGCCTTGGGGCCTTGGAAGCGGACGACGGCCACGAAGTCGCGCTCGAGTTCCCCGCGCTTGAAGGCCGATTGCAGCGCCTCTTGGCTCTCGAAGACGATGGCCGGGGCCTCGATGACATGGCGATCTTCCCTAAGCGCCGAGGTCTTGATAACCGCGCGGCCGAGATTGCCGTCCAGCATATGCAAGCCGCCGGTAGCGGCGAAAGGCGCGTCGATCCCGCGCAAAACATCCGGCGCCAAGCTTTTCGCCGGTGTGTCGCGCCAGGCAATTCCGCCATCGGGTGCCAGCATGGGCTCGTTGGCATAGGCGCTGAGCGGTCCCCAGACGGTCGAAACATCGGGATGGAGCAGGCCGCCCCCGAGCAATTCGCGGATCAAAAAGCCCATGCCGCCAGCGGCATGGAAGTGGTTCACGTCGGCCTGGCCGTTGGGATAGATGCGGCAGAGTAGGGGTGTGACCTCGGCCAAAGCGGCGAAATCGTCCCAGGTCAACGTAATCCCGGCGGCGCGGGCCATAGCGACGAGATGGATCGTATGGTTGGTCGAGCCGCCCGTCGCGTGCAATCCGACGACGCCGTTTACGAAAGCGCGTTCGTCGAGCAGCCGGCCGATGGGCGTATAGTTATTGCCCGATGCCGTGAGCGCCAGCGCCCGGCGGGCCGCCTCGGTGGTCAAGGCATCGCGGAGCGGCGTGTTGGGATTGACGAAGGACGAGCCCGGCAGTTGCAGGCCCATGATTTCCATCAGCATTTGATTGGTGTTGGCCGTGCCGTAAAAGGTGCAGGTGCCGGGGCCGTGATAAGAGGCCATCTCCGACTTCAGCAGCACGTCGCGGCCGACCTTGCCTTCGGCGAAGAGCTGGCGGGTTTTCGCTTTTTCGCTATTACCGAGCCCGGAAACCATCGGCCCCGAGGGGATGAACACCGCGGGGAGATGCCCGAAGGCGAGCGCACCGATGACCAGACCCGGCACGATCTTATCGCAAATGCCGAGATAAACGGCGGCGTCGTAGCTCTGGTGCGATAGCGCGACAGCGGTCGCCAGCGCGATGACATCGCGGGAAAACAGCGAGAGTTCCATGCCGGTCTCGCCCTGGGTGACTCCATCGCACATGGCGGGCACGCCGCCCGCGACCTGCGCCGTCCCGCCCGCCGCCCGCGCCGCCTTGCGGATCAATTCGGGGAAACGCTCGTAGGGCTGATGCGCCGAGAGCATGTCGTTATAGGCGGTGACGATGCCGAGATTGGGCGTATGGCCGCTCGAGAGCTTGAGCTTGTCGCCAGGCGGCGAGGCCGCGAACGCATGGGCCTGGTTGGCGCAGCCGAGCTTTTCGCGCGGCAGTTTGGCGCTTTCGGCGGCGGCGTCGATCCGGTCGAGGTAGCGGGTCCGCGCGTCGAGACTGCGGCGGACGATGCGATCCGTGATCTCGGAAACTCGTTCATGCATGAGCCTGATCCTCGATCTTAGTGTGAAACCCGAGGCCTAGCTCAAAGCCGCGAGCGCCCGGCTAGCTCTGGCGGTAATCGCCGCCCAATCGCCGCGTGCCACTTCCTCGGGAGGCGCAAGCCAGGAGCCGCCGACCGCCAAGACATTGGGGAGGCTGAGCCAAGCGGCGGTGTCGGACTCCGAAATGCCGCCCGTCGGACAGAAGCCGACATTCGGGAAAGGTCCGGCCAACGCCTTCACGGCGGCGATGCCCCCGGCGGGGACGGCTGGGAAGAATTTCATCGTGTCGAAGCCACGTTCAAGGCAGGCCATGATCTCGGACGCCGTTTGAATGCCCGGCACGAAAGCGACCCCGGCCTTGGCGGCGGCGTCGAGCAGAGCCGGCGAGGCTCCGGGACTGAAGGCGAAATGGAACCCACGTTCCCTGCACAAAGCGAGATCGGCGGCGGTCAGTACGGTGCCGAGCCCGACGATGGCGCCGGGCACCTGTTCGAGAATCGCGGTGGCGGCGGCCGCGCCGGCTGCGGTACGCAGGGTGATTTCGAGCGTGCGCACCCCGCCGGCGACGAGCGCGCGGGCCAGCGGCACGGCCGTGCCGGCATCGGTGATGGTCAAGACGGGAATCAGCCGCGCGCTCCGCAACAGGGCCCGGGTATTCGAAGACATGTCGTTCGAGTGCTTGGGGTCCGGACCGCTCATGCCTAGCTTTCCCCTCCGGGTTGAATGCGTGAGGCCCGATAGTCTGGCCTCGATTGGTGCCGGCCTCGATCGTTTGGGCGGTTTCGCCTACGTCAGCAATCGCCATGCCTGTTTTGCAGACCGGGATGGTGTTGGAGCAAAACCTATTTTTTCATCATAGCGGTCCGCGGGGGATTCGGCTTGCGCGAATTGAGCCAGCGCTTCTTTTTTATGGCCACTAGCCGCCCGGACGAAAATGCGGAAAGAAAGAGAAGGTTTCAGGGGGAGATACAGGCATGAGCATTCGCACCGTCGAGACAGCGCCGATCGCGGGGCAGAATCCCGGAACGTCGGGGCTGCGCAAGAAAGTGCAGGTGTTTCAGGCGCCTCATTATGTCGAGAATTTCGTCCAATCGATCTTCGACAGTCTCGACGGGGCGAAAGGCCAGACCCTGGTGGTTGGCGGCGACGGGCGCTATTTCAACCGCGAGGCGATCCAGACCATCGTGAAAATGGCGGCGGCGCATGGATTTGGCCGGATTCTCGTGGGGCAGGGCGGGTTGCTCTCGACGCCCGCCGCCTCCTGCATCATCCGGGCACGGAAGGCCTATGGCGGCATCGTGCTCTCCGCCTCGCATAATCCTGGCGGGCCGGATGGCGATTTCGGCATCAAATTCAATGTGGCGAACGGCGGCCCGGCGCCCGAAAAGATCACCCAGGCGATTTACGCCCGCACCCTGACGATCGACCGTTACTTTATCGCTGACGCGCCAGACCTCGATCTCGACCGGCTGGGAACGGTCACGCTCGGCGGCACCACGGTCGAGATCATCAATCCCGTGACCGATTACAAGGCGCTGATGCGCACGCTTTTCGATTTCGACGCGATCCGCGCGGCGATCGCGGGCGGGCTGACGTTGCGCTTCGATGCCATGCATGCCGTCACCGGCCCTTATGCCAAGGCCATTCTCGAAGACGAGCTCGGCGCGCCGGCGGGCAGCGTCGTCAATGCCGTCCCCCTGCCGGATTTCGGCGGCCACCATCCCGATCCCAATCTCGTTCATTCCAAGGATCTTTACGATCTCATGATGGGGCCGGACGCACCGGATCTCGGCGCGGCCTCCGATGGCGACGGCGACCGCAATCTCATCATCGGCCGGGGCCTGTTCGTGACGCCCTCCGATAGTCTCGCTCTGCTCGCCGCCAATGCCCATCTCGCGCCCGGCTACAAGAGCGGCCTGCGCGGGATCGCCCGTTCCATGCCGACCAGCGCCGCCGCCGACCGGGTGGCGGCCCGGTTGGGCATTCCCGCTTACGAAACCCCGACCGGCTGGAAATTCTTCGGCAATCTGCTCGATGCCGGGCTCGCGACGATCTGTGGCGAGGAGAGCGCGGGGACCGGCTCCGATCACGTCAGGGAGAAGGATGGGCTCTGGGCCGTTTTGCTCTGGCTCAACATTCTGGCCGTGCGCCGGCAGTCCGTGCGCGACATCGTCCGGGAACATTGGCGCATTCACGGCCAGAATTATTACTCCCGTCACGATTACGAAGAGGTCGATTCGGAGGCGGCGAACGGCTTGATCGCGCATTTGCGGGACCAACTCGCCACGTTGCCGGGCAAGACGCTCGACGGGCTGGTGGTCGAGACCGCCGACGATTTCGCCTATACCGACCCCGTCGATGGTTCGATAAGTTCCAAGCAGGGGATCCGCGTGATTTTCGAGGATGGTTCGCGGATCGTCTATCGCCTGTCCGGGACGGGAACCTCCGGCGCCACCTTGCGCGTCTATCTCGAGCGCTTCGAGCCGGACCCGGCCCGCCATGGCGCCGATGCGCAAGAGGTTCTGGCGCCCTTGATCGCGATCGCGAACCGGCTCGCGGAGATCGAGGAACGGACCGGGCGCGAAAAGCCGGATGTGATCACATGAATCTAGTTCGTGAGGACATTGGTATAATATATTGATATTCTTGATGTAATCCGCTTAATGATCGACCCCCGGCGGGAGTTTGAGATGGCGGTAGCGGATCCAATAGCAGTCGGGGTCGTCCGGCCGCAGTTTGGATTCTTCGCGTTCGCGCACGCAGGAATAAATGACGTCCTGAACGCCTTCTTTCCCTCTCACGACTTCTTGAATGGTCTCTTGGCGGACGACGGTGACCTGATCGCCCTGGTTCAGCGGCCGGCAGGCGCCGGGGCCGGCCTTTTTCCGGTAGGCGTCGATCCGGCTGAAGGCATTGCGATCCTTGCCGCTCATTTTATCGAGCACCGCTTCCTCGGCCATCTGCGTGGCTTCCAGCGTGTCGCAGCCAATCGAGACATAGCTCACGGTTTCCGCGCGTCCCGCTAATGGGGCGGCCGTGAGGGCCAAGGCGAGGGCCGCCAACACGATACCAATTCCGCGCATCGAGAATCGAGTCCTGGAAAAGCGGCGGCGGATGCCACCGGCTTCTCGTTTCATATTATTTAGCGGCTCGCCGGGCAATCGCTGGTTCGCATCTCCCCACGGGCTCATCTAAACCAAAAGGCATAAGGGATGCCGGCGGGGAGGAGCGAATCATGATGGTTTCGACGACAAACGACATTGCAGGCTACCGCATCGTGCGCCATCTCGGCATCGTCCGGGGCATTACCGTGCGTTCGCGCAGCATCATCGGCAATTTCATCGGCGGCGTGCAGTCGATTTTCGGCGGCAAGCTCGGTGCCTATGTTCATCTCGCGGAGACGGCGCGGCAGGAGGCTTTCGATCATCTCTGCACCCACGCCACCCAGGGCGGCGCCAATGCGGTCGTCGGCATGCGTTACGATGCCAACGAGATCATGGACGGCATTACCGAAGTTTTGGCTTACGGCACGGCGGTGTGGGTGGAGCCAATTTAGCCTCTTGCTTGCCGGGCCAACTTGCGGCAAAGAACGGGTCTCGTAGGAGTGTAGCTCAATTTGGTTAGAGCGCCGGTCTCCAAAACCGGAGGTTGTGGGTTCGAGTCCCTCCTCTCCTGCCAGCGCGTTTCTCTTTTCCGCGCGTCTTAACTCTTTTCCGCGCGCCGTACATAGCCGGGCTTAGCTCGCTTTCCCCCCAGGCTGAGATAGCGAATTTGCCCCGTCGTTTGCATTTGCGGCTTGCAACCCGGTGGGACTCGCTTTATGAGCAAGGTTTGTGGCGCGAAACCGGACGGTTCCGCGCCACCATTTTTTGCCTTTGCGGGTTCATCCGGGATTCGTTCCTGCGATTTGCACCGGCAAGCGCGCCAGCCCCCGCGATTTGAGTCCATGACCAATCCGTATCATTTTTTGCAAGACGTCCGGCAGGAAGCCAACAAGGTGACTTGGCCGAACCGGCGCGAGACCTCGATCACGACTGTTCTCGTCGTCATCATGTGCGTTCTCGCCAGTTTGTTTCTGTTTGCGGCCGACCAGGGCATCCATCTCCTGATCGGTTTTATTCTTAGCCTCGGCCATTGAGACAGGAACAACGTACTGCCATGACCAAGCGCTGGTATATCGTTCACGCCCATTCGAACTTCGAGAAAAAGGTCGCGTCTTCCATCAAGGAGCAGGCGGCGCAGCGCCATCTCGAGGAGAAGTTCGACGAGATTCTGGTGCCGGTGGAGCAGGTCGTCGAGGTCCGCAAAGGCCGTAAGATCAACACAGAACGGAAGTTCTTTCCGGGCTATGTGCTCGTGAAATGCGATCTCACCGACGATATCTATCACCTCATCAAGAATACCCCGAAGGTCACGGGTTTTCTGGGGGCGGATAAGCGTCCCGTTCCGATTTCGGATGCCGAGGCCGAGCGGATCAAGGGCCAGGTGGCCGAAGGGGTCGAGCGGCCGAAGGCCTCCATCTCCTTCGAGGTCGGCGAATCCGTGCGTGTCGCGGATGGGCCGTTCGCCTCGTTCAACGGGATCGTCGAGGAAGTCGACGAGAGCCGGTCGCGCGTCAAGGTCGCGGTATCGATCTTCGGTCGTGCCACGCCGGTCGAATTGGAATATGCCCAGGTTGAAAAATTGGTATAAGGCCGGTTTACCGGCCTGAACAGTCGAGAATTCCCGCGTCCCTTGGGACATGGGTGAAAGCCGTGGGAGGCGCGCCAACGCTGTACCACGATCCACGTCCGCCGCTGGCCTTGCCGGTGGCGATAGGAGTTGAACATGGCAAAGAAGATTACGGGTTACATCAAATTACAGGTGAAGGCGGGCTCCGCCACCATGTCACCGCCCATCGGTCCGGCTTTCGGTCAGCGCGGCCTCGCCGGTATGGAATTCGTCAAGGCGTTCAACGCCAAGACCGCCCAGATGGAAAAGGGCACGCCGATTCCGGTCGTGATCACGGCCTATCAGGACCGTTCCTTCACCTTCGTGCTGAAGCAGCCGCCGGTGTCGCATTTTCTCAAGCAAGCCTCGGGCATCACGTCCGGCTCCAAGACCACCGGCAAGGGTGGCTTTGTGGGTAAGGTGACGCGCGCGCAAATCAGCGAGATCGCGGCGAAGAAAATGCCCGATCTCAACTGCGCCACCGTCGAGGCAGCCGCCGCGATGATCGAAGGTTCCGCCCGTTCCATGGGCCTAGAGGTGGTGGGTTAATCATGGCACATGTTGGAAAGCGCGTCGTCAAGGCCCGTGAGGGCATCGATCGCATCAAGCTCTATCCCGTCGATCAGGCCGTAAAGCTCGTCAAGGAGCGGGCCAACGCGAAATTCGACGAGACCGTCGAAATCGCGATGAATCTCGGCGTCGATCCCAAACACGCGGATCAAATGGTCCGTGGCGTGGTCAATCTGCCCAACGGCACCGGCCGCACCCTGCGCGTGGCGGTGTTTGCCCGTGGCGGCAAGGCGGACGAAGCCCGCGCGGCTGGCGCCGATGTCGTCGGCGCGGAAGAACTCGTGGCGATCGTCCAAGGCGGAACGATCGATTTCGATCGCTGCATCGCCACCCCGGACATGATGCCGCTGGTCGGCCGTCTCGGTAAGGTGCTCGGCCCGCGCGGCATGATGCCGAACCCGAAGGTCGGCACCGTGACCATGGACGTGGCCAACGCGGTCAAGGCCTCCAAGGGCGGCGCCGTGGAATTCCGCGTCGAAAAGGCAGGCATCATCCAGGGCAGCGTCGGCAAGTCGTCCTTCTCCGACGACAAGCTCGTGCAAAACATCCTGGCCTTCGTCGATGCGGTGGCCAAGGCCAAGCCGCAGGGCGCCAAGGGCACCTATCTCCAGCGCATCGCGATTTCCTCGACGATGGGACCTGGCGTAAAGGTGGACTTGTCCACTGTATCCACAGGCGGACAAGGCTGATCTTGACAAATCGAAAAGAACCTCTTGGCAAGTGCGCCGGGAGGGTCTAGATAGGCAGCTCGCGGGTTGGCGTACGCGCCGCCCCAGAAAGCTCACATGAGATACTTCGCCCCTGACATGTCCTCCGCATCGGCTTCTTTTTGGAAATCGGCGCCAGGAGGGCATTTTTTTGGCTGAAGTTGGAGTGGCCGGAGGATCGGGGTTTTGCCTCGCGTCCCAACCGGCCATGTCCTGTCCTAGACCGCGGGCGCGGACGGGCTCTTTTTAGGGTCCATCCGCTTAATTTCCAAAGACCAATCCGGTTCCGGGCTGGTCTTTCGAGGCCAGCGTAGACGGGGAAAGCCGGATTTCAGGATGTTCGGGGCCGGTGCCTCGGGTATCCCATGATTTTGGTTCGATCCTTCTGTCCGGTCCGGCGCCATGCCGTCCCGGGGACAGGTGCCGCGCTGCTTCGCGCAGGACGATTCGCTGATGTATCTTACCTCGTAAGATGTAACAGTTTCATTGTCCCCGGCCGGAGCGGTTTCTGCAACCGGCGGGCTAAAGTTAGCCCGCTCCAGGAGAATGATCTCCAGGAGAAGTACTGTGGACAGAGCGGAAAAAAAAGAAGCCGTAGCTGCGTTGAACGGCGTCTTTAAGACGACGTCCGTCGTAGTCGTGGCTCGTTACACCGGCCTGACCGTGGCTCAGCTGCAAACGCTTCGTCGGCGTATGCGTGAAGCTGGCGCCAAGGTTCAGGTCGCCAAAAATCGTCTTGTGAAGATTGCAGTCGAAGGGACGCCGAGCGCGTCTATTTCCGGTCTTCTGACCGGGCCCACCTTGATCGCTTATTCGAGCGATCCGGTCGCCGCGCCTAAGGTCGCGGTGGATTTCGCCAAGGAATTCGACAAGCTCGTCATCCTCGGCGGCGCAATGGGCACAACCGCGCTCGATCCCAACTCGGTCAAGTCGCTCGCGACCATGCCGTCGCTCGATGAACTCAGGGCCAAGCTCCTGGGTCTCCTCGTGGCGCCCGCGACCAAGATCGCCCAGCTCTCCACCGCGCCAGCCGCCAAGCTCGCGCGCGTCTTTGCCGCCTATGCGGAAAAAGACAAGGAAGCGGCCTGATCAGCATCCCGCAAGACATTCATCGAACCAAATCATCGACCCAATTAAAGGACTAACATCATGGCTAATCTCGAAAAAATCGTTGACGACCTCTCCAGCTTGACCGTGCTCGAGGCCGCCGAACTCGCGAAGCTTCTCGAAGAGAAGTGGGGCGTTTCCGCCGCTGCCGCCGTCGCCGTCGCCGCTGGCCCGGCTGCTGGCGCGCCTGTCGCTCCGGTCGAAGAGCAGACTGAATTCACGGTCGTTCTCACCGCCGCCGGCGAAAAGAAGATCGAAGTGATCAAGGAAGTCCGCGCCATCACGGGCCTCGGCCTGAAGGAAGCCAAGGACCTCGTCGAAGGCGCTCCGAAGAACGTCAAGGAAGCCGTCTCCAAGGACGAAGCTGCCAAGGTCAAGGCTCAGCTCGAGAAGGCTGGCGCGAAAGTGGACGTTAAGTAATCCGGAGCGGGGATTGCCCCGCTCTATCCCCAATAAATCAGGCAGGGTTGGGCTTTGGTCCAATCCTGCCGGTTCGTTCCGGAAGGCCTAGCGGTCTTTCGGCTTTTGCGTTTGCGGCCCAGCCGGCCGTCTCCGGGATTTTCACCGTCCCGATGTGAAACGCGTCAGACTAGGGCATCCCTCGGGATGTCCGGCAGGTTCCCCAGGCCGGTCTCCTGGCGGGATTGCCCCAAATTGCAATGCGAGGAGCGACATGGCCCATCATAATGCGCAAACGTTCAGCGGCCGCAAGCGTGTTCGCAAGGTTTTCGGCCATATCCGCGAAGTCGCCGAGATGCCGAATCTGATCGAAGTCCAAAAGGCTTCCTACGATCAGTTCCTTCTTGTCGATCCGCCCGAGGGGGGACGTCCCGACGAGGGCCTTCAATCGGTCTTCCGGTCGGTTTTCCCGATTTCCGACTTTTCCAATACCGCGCTCTTGGAATTCGTGAAATACGAATTCGAGCCGCCGAAATACGACGTCGACGAGTGCCGCCAGCGCGGCATGACCTTCGCCGCGCCGCTCAAAGTCACTCTGCGCCTGATCGTATTCGATGTCGATCCCGACACCGGCGCGCGTTCGGTCAAGGATATCAAGGAGCAGGACGTCTATATGGGCGATATGCCCTTCATGACGATGAACGGCACCTTTATCGTCAACGGCACCGAGCGCGTGATCGTTTCGCAGATGCACCGGTCGCCCGGCGTGTTCTTCGATCACGACAAGGGCAAGAGCCATTCGTCCGGCAAGCTGTTGTTCGCGGCCCGCATCATTCCCTATCGCGGCTCCTGGCTCGATATCGAATTCGACGCCAAGGACATCGTTTATGCGCGTATCGACCGTCGCCGGAAGATTCCCGCGACGTCGCTGCTCTATGCCTTGGGCATGGATGGCGAGGAGATTCTCTCGACCTTCTACAAGACGATCACCTTCGACCGGGTGAAGGATGGCTGGCGCTATCCCTTCAATCCCGAGCGGATGAAGGGCATGAAGGCCTCCACCGATTTCATCGACGCCGAGACCGGCGACGTGGTTCTGGAATCCGGCAAGAAGCTGACGGTGCGCACCGCCCGCCAGCTCCAGGAGCGCGGCGTCAAGTTTTTGAAGGCGGTCGACGACGATCTTTATGGCCAATATATCGCCAACGACATCTACAACCCGCAGACCGGCGAAATCTTCGCCGAGGCGGGTGAGGAAGTCACGGCCAAGTCCCTCGCCGCGTTGATCGAAGCCGGTTTCGAGGAGCTGCCGCTGCTCGATATCGATCACATCAACATCGGCCCCTATATCCGCAACACGCTGGCGGTGGACAAGAACCACTCCCGCGAGGAAGCCCTGTTCGACATTTACCGTGTCATGCGCCCCGGCGAGCCGCCGACGCTCGAGACGGCCGAGAACATGTTCCATTCGTTGTTCTTCGATCCCGAGCGCTACGATCTCTCGGCGGTCGGTCGCGTCAAGATGAACATGCGCATGGATCTCGATGCGCCGGACACCCAGCGCGCACTTCGCAAGGAAGATATTCTTGCGGTCGTCCGGGCTTTGGTCGATCTGCGCGACGGCCGCGGCGAGATCGACGATATCGATCATCTCGGCAACCGCCGTGTCCGCTCCGTCGGCGAGCTGATGGAGAACCAATACCGTCTCGGCCTGCTTCGCATGGAGCGCGCCATCAAGGAGCGCATGTCCTCGGTCGATATCGACACGGTCATGCCGCAGGATCTGATCAACGCCAAGCCGGCGGCTGCCGCCGTGCGCGAATTCTTCGGTTCGTCGCAGCTGTCGCAGTTCATGGATCAGACCAATCCACTGTCTGAAATCACCCATAAGCGCCGTCTTTCGGCGCTTGGTCCGGGTGGTTTGACGCGCGAGCGCGCGGGCTTCGAAGTGCGCGACGTGCATCCGACCCATTACGGCCGTATCTGCCCGATCGAGACGCCGGAAGGCCCGAACATCGGTTTGATCAACTCGCTCGCGACCTTCGCTCGCGTCAACAAATACGGCTTTATCGAGAGCCCGTACCGCCGCGTGAAGGACGCCCAAGTCTCGGACGACGTCGTTTATCTCTCCGCCATGGAAGAGAGCAAATATTACGTCGCCCAGGCCGACGCGCCGATGGATGCCAATAACGCTCTTTCCGGAGATCTCGTCGTCTGCCGTCATGCCGGCGACGTCATGATGGTGCAGCGCGACCGTGTGGACTTCATGGACGTGTCGCCCAAGCAGCTCGTCTCGGTGGCCGCCGCGCTCATTCCGTTCCTTGAGAACGACGACGCGAACCGCGCGCTGATGGGCTCGAACATGCAGCGCCAAGCGGTGCCGCTGGTCAAGGCCGATGCGCCGCTCGTCGGCACCGGCATGGAAGCGATCGTGGCGCGCGATTCCGGCGCCGCGATTGCCGCGCGCCGGACCGGTTATGTCGATCAGATCGACGCGACCCGTATCGTCGTGCGCGCCACGGAAGATAATACAGCTGGGCGTCCGGGTGTCGACATCTACCGCTTGATGAAGTTCCAGCGCTCGAACCAATCGACCTGCGTCAACCAGAAGCCTCTGGTGCGCGTCGGCGATTTCGTGCGCAAGGGCGAAATTCTGGCGGATGGTCCCTCGACCGATCTCGGCGATCTGGCGCTCGGCCGGAACGTGCTCGTCGCGTTCATGCCCTGGAACGGCTATAATTTCGAAGATTCGATCCTGCTCAACGAGCGCATCGTGAAGGACGACGTGTTCACGTCGATCCACATCGACGAGTTCGAAGTGATGGCCCGCGACACCAAGCTCGGGCCCGAGGAAATCACCCGCGATATTCCGAACGTTTCGGAAGAAGCGCTGAAGAACCTCGACGAAGCCGGCATTGTCTATATCGGCGCCGAAGTTCAGGCGGGCGATATTCTCTGCGGCAAGATCACGCCCAAGGGCGAAAGCCCGATGACGCCGGAAGAAAAGCTTCTGCGCGCCATTTTCGGCGAGAAGGCGTCGGATGTCCGCGATACGTCGCTGCGCGTGCCGCCAGGCGTGCAAGGCACCGTCGTCGAGGTTCGCGTGTTCAACCGTCACGGCGTCGACAAGGACGAACGCGCCCAGGCGATCGAGCGCGAGGAAATCGAGCGGCTCGCCAAGGACCGCGACGACGAACTCGCGATCCTCGACCGCAACGTCTACACCCGCCTCGTCGACATTCTCTCCGGCCAGAAGGCGATTGCCGGGCCGAAGGGCTTCAAGCGCGACACGGTTCTCACCAAGGAGATCGTCGAGGAATATCCGCGGTCCCAATGGTGGGCCTTCGCGCTCGACGACGACGCCACCATGGCCGAGCTCGAAGCGATGCGGAAGCAATACGACGAGTCGAAGAAGGGGCTGGAAAGCCGCTTCCTCGACAAGGTCGAGAAGCTGCAACGTGGCGACGAATTGCCGCCCGGCGTGATGAAGATGGTCAAGGTCTTCGTCGCGGTGAAGCGCAAGATCCAGCCCGGCGACAAAATGGCGGGACGCCATGGCAACAAGGGTGTCGTTTCGAAGATCGTGCCGCAGGAAGATATGCCCTTCCTCGCGGACGGGACCCCGGTCGATATCGTGCTGAACCCGCTCGGCGTGCCGAGCCGCATGAATGTCGGTCAGATCCTCGAGACGCATCTGGGTTGGGCTTGCGCCGGTCTCGGCAAGCAAGTCGCGGCGACGGTCGATGCCTATCTGCGCACGCACGACACCAAGCCGATCCGCGACAAGCTGATCGAAATCTACGATGCCAAGGAGGCGATCGACGCGCTCGACGACGAAACCGTCGTCGAAGTCGGCGAGAACCTGCGCCGCGGCATTCCGATTGCCACGCCCGTGTTCGATGGCGCGCATGAGCCCGACATCGTCATCATGCTGGAGCAGGCGGGTCTCGATGCCTCTGGCCAGTCCGTGCTCTTCGACGGGCGCACCGGTGAGGAGTTCGATCGTAAAGTGACGGTCGGCTATATCTACATGCTGAAGCTTCACCATCTCGTGGACGACAAAATCCACGCGCGGTCGATTGGTCCCTACAGCCTCGTCACGCAGCAGCCGCTGGGTGGGAAGGCGCAGTTCGGCGGTCAGCGCTTCGGTGAAATGGAAGTGTGGGCGCTCGAAGCCTATGGCGCGGCTTATACCTTGCAGGAAATGTTGACGGTGAAATCCGACGACGTCGCTGGCCGCACCAAGGTCTACGAGTCCATCGTACGCGGCGACGACACGTTCGAGTCCGGTATCCCCGAGAGTTTCAACGTTCTCGTGAAGGAAATGCGGTCGCTCGGCCTCAATGTCGAACTGACGTCGCGCCCGAAACTCGAGCCCGACGCGCTTCCCGCCGCCGAGGCCGCCGAATAGGCATCGACGCAATATTTGGACGAGGCGTGCCCCCGCGCGCCTCGTTTATTACCGTGTATTCAAGAGTTTAAAATCCTAGCAGCCTGCCCCGCGCGTCACGCCGGCGGACTGCGCATAAGGAGACTAGCATGAATCAAGAGGTCATGAATCTCTTCAATCCGGTCGTGCAGCCGCAGGCGTTCGACCAGATTCAGATCTCCATCGCCAGCCCGGACAAGATTTTGTCCTGGTCCTTCGGCGAGATCAAGAAGCCCGAGACGATCAATTACCGGACCTTCAAGCCCGAGCGCGACGGTCTGTTCTGCGCGCGCATCTTCGGGCCGATCAAGGATTACGAATGCTTGTGCGGCAAGTACAAGCGGATGAAGTACAAGGGCGTCATCTGCGAAAAGTGCGGCGTCGAAGTGACGTTGTCGCGCGTCCGGCGCGAGCGCATGGGCCATATTTCGCTCGCGGCTCCCGTCGCGCATATCTGGTTCTTGAAGTCGCTGCCGTCGCGCATCGGCCTTCTGCTCGACATGACGCTGAAAGATCTCGAACGGATTCTCTATTTCGAATCCTACATCGTTCTCGATTCCGGCCTGACTCCGTTGAAAGAGCGTCAGTTGCTGAACGAGGAGGATTATCTTCGCGCCCAGGACGAATATGGCCAGGATAGTTTCACCGCTCTGATCGGCGCCGAAGCGATCCGCGAGATCCTGCGCAACATGGATCTCTCGGGCATCGCCGAGCGCTTGAAGGTCGAGATTGCCGAGTCGACGACGGAACTGAAGCCGAAGAAGCTCGCCAAGCGCCTGAAGATCATCGAGGCCTTCATGCATTCCGGTAATAAGCCGGAGTGGATGATCCTGACCGAAGTGCCGGTCATCCCGCCGGATCTGCGTCCGCTCGTCCCGCTTGACGGCGGCCGTTTCGCGACCTCCGATCTCAACGATCTCTACCGCCGCGTCATCAACCGCAACAATCGTTTGAAGCGGCTGATCGATCTGCGCGCGCCCGACATCATCATCCGCAACGAAAAGCGCATGCTTCAAGAGGCGGTGGATGCTCTGTTCGACAACGGCCGCCGCGGCCGTGTGATCACGGGGGCCAACAAGCGTCCGCTGAAGTCGCTCGCCGACATGCTCAAGGGCAAGCAGGGCCGCTTCCGCCAGAACTTGCTCGGCAAGCGCGTCGATTATTCCGGCCGCTCCGTCATCGTCGTCGGCCCGGACCTGAAGCTGCATCAATGCGGCCTGCCGAAGAAAATGGCTTTGGAGCTGTTCAAGCCCTTCATCTATTCGCGTCTCGACGCGAAGGGCCTTTCCGCGACCGTCAAGCAAGCGAAAAAGCTGGTCGAGAAAGAGAAGCCGGAGGTTTGGGATATCCTCGATGAGGTCATCCGCGAACATCCGATCATGCTCAACCGCGCGCCGACGCTGCATCGCCTCGGCATTCAGGCCTTCGAGCCGAAGCTGATCGAGGGCAAGGCGATCCAGCTGCATCCGCTGGTTTGCGCGGCCTTCAACGCTGACTTCGACGGCGACCAGATGGCGGTCCACGTGCCGCTCTCGCTGGAAGCCCAGCTCGAAGCCCGCGTGCTCATGATGTCGACCAACAACATCCTGCACCCGGCCAATGGTCAGCCGATCATCGTGCCGTCGCAGGATATCGTGCTCGGTCTCTATTATGTTTCGTTGGTTCGCGATGGCGAGCCGGGGCAGTATGCGGAAGATCCCAAGACAAAGGCGCCGTTAGGTGGCCTCTTTTCGGATATGGGTGAAGTCGAGCATGCCTTGGCCGCCAAGACGGTCACGCTGCATACCAAGATCAAGGGCCGCATGTGGACCTATGACGAGGCCGGCAAGCGCGTCTCGAAGATCTACGACACGACGCCCGGCCGCATGATCCTCGGCCAGCTTCTGCCCGAGCACCGCAAGATCACCTTCGACGTCGCCAACAAGCTGATGACGAAGAAGGAAATCTCGGGGATGATCGACATCGTCTACCGCCAGTGCGGTCAGAAGGAGACGGTGATCTTCTGCGACCGGATCATGGCGCTCGGGTTCCGCGAGGCGTTCAAGGCCGGCATTTCCTTCGGCAAGGACGACATGCTCGTGCCGGAAACCAAGCCGAAGATCATCGCCGATACCAGCGCGCTCGCGAAGGAATACGAGCAGCAGTATAACGACGGTCTGATCACCCAGGGCGAGAAGTACAACAAGGTCGTCGATGCCTGGGCGAAATGCTCGGACAAGCTCGCGGAAGAGATGATGATCCGCATCTCCTCCGTCCATAAGGACGAGAACGGCCGCGATAAGCCGATCAACTCGATCTACATGATGTCGCATTCGGGAGCGCGTGGGTCGCCAACCCAGATGAAGCAGCTCGCCGCGATGCGCGGCTTGATGGCCAAGCCCTCGGGCGAGATCATCGAGACGCCGATCATCTCGAACTTCAAGGAAGGTCTGACCGTCCTCGAATACTTCAACTCGACCCACGGCGCCCGTAAGGGTCTCGCCGATACCGCGTTGAAGACGGCGAACTCCGGTTATCTCACGCGGCGTCTCGTGGACGTGGCGCAGGATTCCATCATCACCATGGTGGATTGCGGCTCAAAGGGCGGCATCAAGATGCGGGCGATCATCGACGCCGGCACCGTGGTGGCCTCGTTGGCGATCCGCATCCTCGGCCGGACCACGACCGACGATCTTCGCGAGGCCGATGGCACGCTGATCGTCGCCGCCGGCACGATGATCGAAGAATGGCACATGGACCGGATCAACGCCGCCGGCATCCAAGAGGTCAAAATCCGCTCGGTGCTGACCTGCGAAGCCAAGAACGGCGTCTGCGGCAAGTGCTACGGCCGCGACTTGGCGCGCGGCACGCCCGTGAACATGGGCGAGGCCGTCGGCGTCATCGCGGCGCAGTCAATCGGGGAACCCGGCACGCAGCTCACGATGCGTACCTTCCACATCGGCGGCGCGGCGCAGATCAAGGATTCGTCCTTCATCGAGTCGAACTTCGACGGCACGGTCAAAATCCGCAACCGCCATCTTGCCCGCAACGGCGAAGGCGATTTGATGGTCATGGCGCGGAACGTCGCGATTGCCATCGAGGGGCCGGACGGCGTCGAACGCGCCGTCCACCGCGTGCAGTATGGCGCGCGGATGAAGGTCGACGACGGCGACAAGGTCAAGCGCGGCCAGCGTCTGGCGGAGTGGGACCCCTACACCCGTCCGATCATGACCGAAGTCGACGGCATCATCGGTTACGAGGATCTGATCGAAGGCGCCTCCATGTCGGAAGCCATCGACGAGGCGACCGGGATCGCCAAGCGCATGGTCATCGACTATCGCTTGAACCAGCGCTCGGCCACGTTGAAGCCGGCGATGGTGATCAAGGGCGCGGATGGCAAGATTCTCAAGGTGGCCCGTGGCGGCGATGCCCGCTACGTCCTGCCCGTGGATTCGATCATCGGCGTCGATCCCGGCGGCACCGTCAAGGCGGGCGACATTATCGCGCGTATCTCGATGGAATCGGCGAAAACCCGCGACATCACCGGCGGTCTGCCGCGCGTGGCGGAACTCTTCGAAGCCCGCCGCCCGAAGGACCACGCGATCATCGCGGAAGCCTCCGGCATCGTGCAATTCGGCAAGGACTACAAGAACAAGACCAGGCTCTCCATCATCCCGCACGAGGATGGCGCCGAGGCGGTCGAATATCTGATCCCGAAGGGCAAGCACATCCATCTCCAGGACGGCGACGTCGTGGAAAAGGGCGATTACATCGTCGACGGCAATCCCGCGCCGCACGACATTCTGGCGATCAAGGGCGTGGAGGAGCTAGCCGCTTACCTCGTCAACGAAATCCAGGAAGTCTACCGGTTGCAGGGCGTGAGCATCAACGACAAGCACATCGAGGTGATTGTTCGGCAGATGCTGCAGAAGGTCGATATCGTCGATCCCGGCGATACCGACTTCTTGTCCGGCGAGCAGGTCGATACGTTGGAATTGGACGAAGCCAATGCCAAGGTTCTCGAGAGTGGCGGCAAGATCGCTTCGGGAACCCCGGTGCTGCTCGGCATCACCAAGGCCTCGCTGCAGACGCGCTCCTTCATCTCGGCGGCCTCCTTCCAGGAAACCACCCGCGTCCTCACCGAAGCGGCGGTCAACGGCAAGGCGGATACGCTCGAAGGCCTGAAGGAAAACGTCATTGTCGGCCGGTTGATCCCGGCGGGCACCGGCGCCGCCATGGCCAAACTGCGCAAGATCGCCGCCCAGCGCGACGAGATGATCCTGGCGCAGAACGAAAACGCCAACCAAGCGGCGAAGGCAATCCCGGCTCTGCCCGCGGCGGAGTAGGGGGCTTCGGCTCTACGTTGAGAAGTTGCGAAAGGCCCGTGGAGACACGGGCCTTTTTGCTATTGGTTTTCTCGGGGGCTCTTGTCGTGCAAGCGGGATACTGCATCAACCTCCGCCCCGCCAGGTCACGGTCCGCCAAGAGCACCGGTGACGAGCTTCATGCCGCGGGCTTCCTGCTCGCTGAGCCAATGAACGTCGTCCGTCGCCGACATGGCTTCGACAAGGGTGGGGGAGACGCCCATTTTCGTCATGTAGCTCAGGACGATGCCCGTGGTTCTCTGGGTATCGGCGACGGGGTCGCGTCCCGCGCCCGTGGTGGTGAAGCGATGGACGCCCAACATCGATCCCGGGACGCCCGTCCGGATCTGGCTGCCGGCATAGGCGATGATGCAGGCACTCGCGCAATAGGACGGCCGCAGATGGCCGGAGGAATCGAAGGTTCCGACCGCCGTCACGAGCCCCCGGGCGCGAATGACTTCGCCCATGATGAGGGCTTGCATGAGGTCGCCGCCAGGGGAGGACAGGACCACGGCATCGCCGGCCTGAAGATCGGCCGCATCGAGCTTTTCGCGGAACCATCCCGCCGCCGCGGCGCCAATCTTGCCGCTGACGGCGAGCGCGTTATGACGGTGGCCGGCCTCGCCGGGAAAGCCGTTGGGCACGACGGACGCGGTCAGGCCTGGCGAAAGGTAAAGATCCTTCCAATAGGCCCAGGCTTCGGGACGTGACAGATCCTGGTAAATAGTCACGCCGATTAAGGAGAGCATCGCGGTATAGATGGCGATGGGAAAAAAGCGGATCCGTCCGGCGCTGGAGGGTGTGACCGGTCTTTGCCGCCGTTCGCCGGGACCTTCCGGGAGCGGCGATCCCCATGGCCCAGCTGGCGCGCCGTGCCCGCCTCCCAAATCCCGATTCGCATTCTCGTTGGGAGGTCCGTTCGAGGCGTCGAACCCATTGACCATTTTGCGCACCTCAAAACGTCGCCGGACGGGAGTGGTCCGTCGCCCGGTTCGTCATGCTTGCCGTATCCCCCGGAGTGACGCCAGGAAAAATCGCGGGTGAACTTTTGCGGCTCATCTAAAATAGAGAGACTTGGCCCACGAAAACAGGGAGTCCCATTCGGCTATCGCTGGATGGATTCGGGTTTTCGATTCTCGCGACGCGGTTCTTTTTGAGCTTCGTGCAAGGCCGGCGGCGGATGTTTTCCGGTCTCGATCATGTTAAACCTGAGCGTGTTCCTGGAGGCCCAATCGACGCTTATATTCTTAATTCAGTACATCGAAAAAGTTATGTACGCATCTGATATTAAATGCATAATGTACGCTGTTTTCTCGCGTCGGCCTATGGCCCGGCAGGTTTTTTCCATCGTTTGCAGACGCTTCCGGACTAACCCTCCGGCAAAAAAGCGGGGCATTGCGAGAAACACGCTTGACGGCCCCGCATACGCGCAATAAGTTCCGCCCACTTTCGAGAGGCAGTAGACCTGCTCTCCAGGACGTCACGTCCCGGACACATGAGGTCTAAACGCTCCCGGTTTCAGCGACTGTTGAAGTCATCGTGATAGGCGGGATCGCCTATCCGCCGTTTGCAAGACCACGGGGCTTCCTCGCGGTCCTCTGCTTCATCGTCAGCATCTGAAGCCTTACGGCGGATGGTGCTGATTGTTTGCGTTTGGGTAGTTCGAATCAGGACGTGGCTAGGTTGCCGGAAGGCGCCAGACACAAGACAGGGCCGACGGAAAACATATGCCGACGATTAGCCAGTTGATCCGCAAGCCACGCGTGGCGAGCACCTATCGCGAGAAGGCCCGCCATTTGGAGGCCTGTCCGCAGAAGCGTGGCGTTTGCACGCGTGTTTATACGACGACCCCGAAGAAGCCGAACTCGGCGCTTCGTAAGGTCGCCAAGGTGCGCCTGACCAATGGCTTCGAGGTCATCGGATATATTCCGGGCGAGGGCCATAACCTGCAAGAGCATTCCGTGGTGATGATCCGTGGCGGCCGCGTCAAGGATTTGCCCGGTGTTCGTTACCACATCCTGCGCGGTGTCCTCGACACCCAGGGTGTCAAGAATCGTAAGCAGCGCCGTTCCAAGTACGGCGCGAAACGTCCGAAGTAAGGGCGTTTAAGTAACCGGGCAGGGGCTAGTACCCGCCTCTCCATTCTACTTTGAGAACATAGGACGAGCGACATGTCGCGCCGCCATAGCGCCGAGAAGCGGGATATCATTCCCGACGCCAAGTATCACGACGTGATCCTGACCAAGTTCATGAACTCGATCATGTACGATGGGAAGAAATCCGTCGCCGAAGCGATCGTCTACGGCGCCCTCGACGTTGTCGAGGCGAAGACACGCAACGAGCCCCTGCCGGTCTTCAAGCAGGCGCTCGAGAATGTCGCGCCGGCTATCGAAGTGCGCTCCCGCCGCGTCGGTGGTGCGACCTACCAGGTTCCGGTCGAGGTTCGTCTAGAGCGCCGTCAGGCCTTGGCGATTCGCTGGATCATCACGGCGGCGCGCGGCCGGAACGACAAGACCATGGTCGACCGTCTGTCGGCCGAGCTGCTCGATGCCGCAAACAACCGCGGGAACGCGGTCAAGAAGCGTGAAGACACGCACCGGATGGCGGAAGCCAACCGTGCCTTCTCGCATTATCGCTGGTAACCGGTTTCCACGAAGTCGCGCCTCCGCGCTTCTTAAGGATTTTGAACGATGCCCCGCAGCCACCCCATCGAAGACTACCGTAACTTCGGTATCATGGCCCATATCGACGCCGGTAAAACGACGACGACCGAGCGTATTCTGTTCTATTCCGGCAAGTCGCATAAGATTGGCGAAGTGCATGACGGCGCCGCCACCATGGATTGGATGGAGCAGGAGCAGGAGCGTGGCATCACGATCACCTCCGCCGCGACGACCACCGCCTGGAACGGCAAGCGCCTGAACATCATCGACACCCCCGGCCACGTCGATTTCACCATCGAAGTGGAGCGTTCGCTCCGCGTGCTGGACGGCGCGGTCTGCGTGCTCGACGGCAACCAAGGCGTCGAGCCGCAAACCGAGACCGTTTGGCGTCAAGCCGACAAATATGGCGTGCCGCGCATCGTGTTCGTCAACAAGATGGACAAGATCGGCGCCGATTTTTATCGCTGCGTCGAGGAGATCAAGACGAAAGTGGGCGGTCGCGCTGTCTGCATCCAGCTTCCGATCGGCTCCGAGTCCGATTTCAAAGGTATTATCGATCTGGTGCGCATGAAGGCGGTCGTCTGGGAAGACGAGGCGCTTGGCGCGAAGTATCACGATGAAGAGATTCCGGCCGATCTCCTGGAGAAGGCCAAGGAATATCGTCATATGCTGCTCGAAGCCGCCGTCGAACTCGACGACGACGTGATGACCGCTTATCTCGATGGCGTCGAGCCCGATATTGCGACGCTCCATCGTCTGATCCGCAAGGCCGTCCGTCACATCACCTTCATTCCCGTCCTTTGCGGTTCCGCGTTCAAGAACAAAGGCGTTCAGCCGCTGCTCGACGCCGTTGTCGAATATCTGCCTTCGCCGCTCGACCGCGAAGCGATCAAGGGCATCGACCCCGATACTGGCGCCGAGATGACGCGCGAAGCTGGCGACGATCAACCGTTCTCGATGCTCGCCTTCAAGATCATGGACGACCCCTTCGTCGGCACGATCACCTTCGCCCGTGTTTATTCCGGTCATATCGAATCCGGCACGACCGTGCTGAACTCGACCAAGGACAAGAAAGAGCGCATCGGCCGTATGTTGCTCATGCACGCGAACGATCGCGTCGATATCAAGGAAGCTTACTCGGGCGACATCGTCGCGCTGGCGGGCCTGAAGGATACGCGTACCGGCGATACCCTGTGCGATCTGCAAAAGTCGGTTATCCTGGAGCGGATGGAATTCCCCGAGCCGGTCATCGAGATCGCGATCGAGCCGAAGTCCAAGGCCGACCAGGAAAAGCTCGGGATCGCGCTGTCGAAGCTCGCTGCCGAAGACCCGTCCTTCCGTGTCTCGACCGACCAAGAGTCGGGTCAGACGATCTTGAAGGGCATGGGCGAACTTCATCTCGACATTAAGGTCGATATTCTGCGCCGCACCTATAAGGTCGATGCGAATATCGGGGCTCCGCAGGTCGCCTATCGCGAAAAGCTGACCCGCCGCGTTGAAAAAGATTATACTCATAAGAAGCAGACCGGTGGCACGGGTCAGTTTGCCCGTGTGAAAATCGTCTTCGAGCCGGCCGAGCCGGGTGCGGGTTCGTCCTTCACTTCCAGCATCGTCGGCGGCGCCGTGCCGAAGGAATTCGTTCCCGGCGTGGAAAAAGGCATCAACAGCGTCATGGGGTCCGGCATTCTCGCGGGCTTCCCGGTCGTCGATGTCAAGGCGACGTTGATCGACGGTGCTTACCATGACGTCGACTCGTCGGTTCTCGCCTTCGAAATCGCGTCACGCGCGGCCTTCCGCGAGGCGCTGCGCGAGGGCGGTTCGGTTCTTCTCGAGCCGATCATGAAAGTCGAAGTGACGACTCCGGAAGACTATACCGGTTCCGTCATGGGCGATCTACTTGGCCGCCGCGGCCAGGTGCAGGGTCAGGACATGCGCGGCAATGCCGTGGTGATCAACGCCATGGTGCCGCTCGCCAACATGTTTGGCTATGTCAACCAACTACGGTCCTTCTCTCAGGGCCGCGCGAACTACACGATGCAATTCGACCACTACGAGCAGGTGCCTGCGAGCGAGGCGGCGAAGGTTCAGGCGAAATACGCTTAAGCCTTTCACAATCACTCTCTTCAGTTTCTTCTAAGGAGCCGGACTATGGCAAAGGAAAAATTCTCGCGGACAAAGCCGCATTGTAACATCGGCACGATCGGCCACGTCGATCATGGCAAGACGTCGCTGACGGCTGCCATCACGAAAGTGCTCGCCGAGTCTGGTGGCGCGACCTATACCGCCTACGATCAAATCGACAAGGCGCCGGAAGAGAAGGCTCGTGGCATCACGATCTCGACCGCGCACGTCGAATACGAGACCAAGAACCGCCATTACGCTCACGTCGATTGCCCCGGCCACGCCGATTATGTGAAGAACATGATCACCGGCGCGGCGCAGATGGACGGCGCGATCCTGGTCGTGTCCGCCTCGGACGGCCCGATGCCCCAGACCCGCGAGCACATCCTGCTCGCCCGTCAGGTCGGCGTTCCCGCCCTCGTCGTGTTCATGAACAAGGTCGATCTCGTCGATGACCCGGAACTGCTCGAGCTCGTCGAGCTTGAAATTCGCGAACTTCTCTCGAAGTACGATTTCCCCGGCGACGATATTCCGATCACGCAAGGTTCGGCTGTTTGCGCCCTCGAAAACCGCAACCCCGAGATCGGCCATGACGCCGTCTTGAAGTTGATGGAAACGGTCGACGCCTACATTCCGCAGCCCGCGCGTCCGCTCGATCTGCCCTTCCTGATGCCCGTCGAAGACGTGTTCTCGATCTCTGGCCGTGGTACGGTCGTGACCGGCCGCGTCGAGCGCGGTATCGTGAAGGTTGGTGAGGAAATCGAGATCGTCGGCCTGAAGCCGACCGTCAAGACGACCGTGACCGGCGTCGAAATGTTCCGCAAGCTGCTCGATCAGGGCCAGGCCGGCGACAACATCGGCGCGCTGCTTCGCGGCACCAAGCGTGAAGACGTCGAGCGTGGCCAGGTTCTCTGCAAGCCCGGCTCGGTGAAGCCCCACACCAAGTTCAAGGCCGAGGCTTACATCCTCACCAAGGACGAAGGTGGCCGTCATACGCCGTTCTTCACCAACTATCGTCCGCAATTCTACTTCCGCACGACGGACGTGACGGGTGTCTGCACCTTGCCGGAAGGCACGGAAATGGTGATGCCTGGCGACAACGTCACCATGGACGTCGAGCTGATCGTGCCGATCGCGATGGAAGAGAAGCTCCGCTTCGCTATCCGTGAAGGCGGCCGGACCGTCGGCGCTGGTGTCGTGGCCTCGATCACGGAATAAGACGGCAAACCGGCTCGGGATTGGTCCGGCGCTGGTCGATAAGGAATTGGTTTGATGAACGGCCAGAATATTCGGATTCGTCTCAAGGCTTTCGATCACCGTGTGCTCGATAGCTCGACGAAAGAGATCGTTTCGACGGCCAAGCGGACGGGCGCGCAAGTGCGTGGCCCGATCCCGCTGCCGACGAAGATCGAAAAGTTCACGGTGAACCGCTCGCCTCACGTCGATAAGAAGTCGCGCGAGCAGTTCGAAATTAGGACGCATAAGCGCGTCCTCGATATTGTCGATCCGACTCCCCAGACGGTCGATGCTTTGATGAAGCTCGATCTCGCCGCAGGCGTCGACGTCGAGATTAAGCTGTAATTTTTTAATGCGGAGCTACGCCATGAGCGCCTCCGGAGGACTTAAGATTATGCGGTCAGGTGTTATCGCACAGAAGCTGGGCATGACGCGGGTGTTTACGGACGCCGGCGAGCATGTGCCAGTCACGGTTCTAAAGGTCGACGGCTGTCAGGTCGTCGCCCACCGGACCCAAGAGCTCAACGGCTATACGGCCGTGCAGCTCGGGATCGGCCACGCCAAGGTCAAGAACGTCTCGAAAGCCGAGCGGGGCCGTTTCGCCATCGCCAAGGTCGAGCCGAAGCTGAAGCTCGCCGAATTCCGCGTCGAGGCCGATGGGCTTCTTCCGATCGGCGCCGAGATCACGGCGGATCACTTCGTGGCGGGCCAGTTCGTGGACGTCACGGGGACCAGCACGGGTAAAGGCTTTGCCGGCCCGATGAAGCGTTGGAACTTCGGCGGTCTTCGCGCGACCCACGGTGTGTCCGTCTCGCATCGTTCGCATGGTTCGACCGGTGGCCGTCAGGATCCCGGCAAGACCTTCAAGAACAAGAAAATGGCCGGTCACATGGGCGTCGATCGCGTGACCACCTTGAACCTCAAGGTCGTCCAGACCGATGTCGAGCGCGGCTTGATCCTCGTCGAGGGTGCCGTGCCTGGCACCGCGGGCGGATGGATTTTCGTGCGCGATGCCATCAAGAAGGCCTTGCCCAAGGACGTGCCGCTCCCCGGCAAGTTCCGCATCGCCAATGATGCGCCCGCGCAGGGTTCGGACAACGTGGCGGAAGCCCCGGCCAACACGGTCGAGGAGGCCTGATCATGAAACTTGATATCACCACTGTCGACGGCGCCGCTAGCGGTTCCATCGACCTCGACGATGCGATTTTCGGCCTCGTGCCGCGTCAAGATCTCATCGCCCGGATGATCCGTTACCAGCTGGCCAAGCGCCGCGCCGGCACGCATCAATCGCTCGGCCGCGCCGACATTTGGCGCACCGGCAAGAAGCTCGGCAAGCAAAAAGGGTCGGGCGGCGCCCGTCACGGTTCGGCTCGCGCCCCGCAGTTTCGCGGCGGCGGCAAGGCGTTCGGTCCGGTCTCGCGCGATCATGCGCATGACATGCCCAAGAAAGTCCGCGCGCTTGCCTTGAAGCATGCGCTCTCGGCCAAGGCGCGCGACGGCGGCATCATTATCTGGTCCGACATCGCCATCGACGAGCCCAAGACGAAGGTTCTCGTCGGGCATTTCGAAAAATCGGGTCTACGCAATGCGCTGATCATCGACGGCACCGAGACCGGAACCAATTTCGCTCTCGCCGCTCGCAATATTCCCATGATCGACGTTTTGCCGATCCAGGGTATCAATGTTTACGATATTCTGCGCCGCGAGAAGCTCGTGTTGACGCGGGCTGCCGTCGAAGCGCTGGAGGCGCGGTTCAAATGAGTGCGGCGAAAGCAACCATCGAGGCGCGCCATTACGACGTGATCGTCGCGCCGGTCATCACGGAAAAGGCAACTATTGCTTCCGAGCAAAACAAGGTTGTCTTCAAGGTCCGCAAGGATGCGAGCAAGACTGAGATCAAGACCGCCGTCGAGCGTCTGTTCGATGTCAAGGTCGAGGCCGTGAATACGCTGATCCGCAAGGGGAAGCGCAAGGTTTTCAAGGGCATGCGTGGCCAGCAGTCCGATCTGAAAAAGGCCGTTGTCACTCTCGCGGATGGCGATCGCATCGACATCACGACGGGCCTCTGAGCCAGGGTTTGGAATTTACGTCATGGCATTGAAGACTTTCAATCCGATCACGCCGAGCCTTCGACAGCTCGTGCTCGTTGATCGCAGCGACCTCTACAAGGGCAAGCCCCTCAAGACTTTGACCGAGGGCAAGAGCTCGGCTGGCGGCCGGAACAACACCGGCCGGATCACCGTTCGCTTCCGCGGCGGCGGTCACAAGCAGAGCTACCGGATCATCGATTTCAAGCGCCGCAAGATCGATGTGCCGGCGAAAGTGGAGCGGATCGAATATGATCCGAACCGTTCGTCCTTTATTGCCTTGATTAAATATTCGGATGGTGAGCTAAGCTACATCATCGCGCCGCAGCGTCTGTCGGTTGGCGACGAAGTGGTGTCGGGCGCGCAGGTCGACGTGAAGCCGGGCAATGCCATGGCTTTGGCGAATATGCCGGTCGGCACGATCGTCCATAATATCGAATTGAAGATCGGTAAGGGCGCGGCGATGGTCCGCTCGGCTGGCACCTATGCTCAGGTCGTCGGCCGTGACCAAGGTTACGTCATTATTCGCCTGAATTCAGGCGAGCAGCGTCTGGTTCATGGCCAATGCTTCGGCACGGTCGGGGCGGTTTCCAACCCCGATCACATGAACGCGTCCATCGGCAAGGCTGGACGCCAACGTTGGTTGGGCCGCCGTCCGCATAATCGCGGCGTGACCATGAACCCCGTTGACCATCCGCACGGCGGTGGTGAAGGCCGCACCTCTGGTGGCCGTCATCCCGTGACTCCTTGGGGCAAGCCCACCAAGGGTAAGAAGACCCGGACGAACAAGTCCACCACAAAGTTTATTGTGACCTCGCGTCACAAAAGTAAGAAGAAGGGCTAATCCCAATGGCGCGTTCGATCTGGAAGGGTCCGTTCGTCGACGGCTATATGCTGAAGAAGGCGGAAACCGCTCGGAGCAGCACCCGCTCGGAGGTCATCAAGACCTGGAGCCGGCGCTCGACAATTCTGCCGCAATTTGTCGGCCTGACCTTCGGGGTCTACAACGGTCACAAGCATGTGCCCGTCAACATCACCGAAGACATGATCGGCCACAAGCTCGGCGAATTCTCGCCGACCCGGACATTCCACGGCCATGCCGCGGACAAAAAAGCGAAGAGAGGCTGAGATGTCCAAGCCCAAAACTCCTCGCGCCCTCAAGGACAACGAAGCTAAGGCCGTGTGCCGGATGCTTCGCGTCAGCCCGCAAAAGCTCAATCTTCTTGCCCAGCTCATTCGCGGCAAGAAGGTCGAGACCGCGCTGGCCGATCTCGAATTCTCGCGCAAGCGCATCGCCCTCGACGTCAAGAAGACGCTCGAAAGCGCCGTCGCCAATGCGGAAAACAATCATGACCTCGACGTCGACGATCTCATCGTCGCCGAGGCCCATGTCGGCAAGGCTCTCGTTATGAAACGTTTCAGCCCTCGCGCTCGCGGCCGGGCTGGACGTATCACGAAGCCATTCGCAAATTTGACGATCGTCGTGCGCGAAGTTTCCGCGCCGTCAGCCGCCGCCTAAGGAGTTTACGATGGGACAGAAAGTCAATCCGATCGGCCTCAGGCTCGGCATCAACCGGACTTGGGATTCGCGCTGGTTCGCCGGCAAGAACGAATACGGCAAGCTCCTCCATGAGGATATTGCGATCCGCGCTGCTTTGATGAAGACGCTGAAGCAAGCAGCTGTGTCGAAGATCATCATCGAGCGCCCGCACAAGAAGTGCCGGGTGACGATCCATTCGGCGCGCCCCGGCGTGGTGATTGGCAAGAAGGGCGCGGATATCGACAAGATCCGCAAGCTCGTCGCCAGCATGACCGCGTCGGAAGTCGTGATCAACATCGTCGAAGTGCGCAAGCCCGAAATCGACGCTGTATTGGTGGCGGACTCCATCGCGCAGCAGTTGGAGCGTCGCGTGGCATTCCGCCGCGCCATGAAGCGGGCCGTGCAATCGGCCATGCGTCTTGGCGCCGAGGGCATCCGCATCAATTGTTCGGGCCGCCTCGGCGGCGCGGAAATCGCGCGTCTCGAATGGTATCGTGAAGGCCGGGTGCCGCTGCATACGCTGCGCGCCGACGTCGATTACGGCACCGCGACAGCGCATACGGCCTATGGCACATGCGGCATCAAGGTTTGGGTGTTCAAGGGTGAAATCCTCGAGCACGACCCGATGGCGCAAGATCGCAAGACGGCCGAAATGGATCATTCCGGCGGTGGCGGTGGCGAGCGTCGCCAGCGCCGCGATCGCGACGCGGCCTGACCGCCTCTTTTCACATTGAATTCAAGAGCTTAATCCAATGCTTCAACCAAAGAAGACTAAGTTCAGGAAAGCCTTTAAGGGCCGCATTCGTGGTGCGTCCAAGGGTGGTACCGAGCTGAACTTCGGGCAATTCGGGCTGAAGGCCATGGAGCCCGAGCGCATCACCTCGCGTCAAATCGAGGCGGCTCGCCGCGCGATGACGCGCCACATGAAGCGTGCCGGCCGCGTCTGGATTCGTATTTTTCCGGATTTGCCCGTCACGAAAAAGCCGACCGAAGTCCGCATGGGTAAGGGCAAGGGCGCGATCGAACTCTGGGCCTGCCGCGTGGCTCCAGGCCGGATCATGTTCGAGCTCGATGGCGTGCCCTTGGTCGTCGCCAAGGAAGCGCTGACACTCGCCGCCGCCAAACTGCCAATCAAAACGCGCTTCATCGAGCGCATTGCCGAATAAGGGAGGACAGTCCAATGAAATCCAAGACCCGCCTGTCCGACCTGAAGGTCCTGACGCAGGACCAACTCGATCAGGAAGTGCTGAACCTCAAGAAGGAGCAGTTCAATCTGCGCTTTCAAAAGGCGACCGGCCAACTTCAGAATACGTCGCGCGTGCGCGTCGTCCGCCGCGATATCGCCCGTGTCAAGACGCTCGCCGCTCTGAAGCGCGACGCGGCGCAGAAGTAGGATTAACAACTATGCCGAAGCGTATTCTCCAAGGCGTCGTCGTCAGCGACAAACAGGACAAGACTCTTGTCGTGAAGGTCGAACGGCGTTTCACGCATCCGCTCCTGAAAAAGACGGTGCGGCGCTCGAAGAATTATCACGCGCATGACGAGACCAAGGCCTACAAAGTGGGCGATCAGGTCTCCATCGAAGAGACGAAGCCGATCTCGCGCCTGAAGCGTTGGATCGTCATCGGTCAGCCTGCCTCCGCGCAAGGTTGACACCATCCTATTTGTAGGATGGAAGAACTCCTCCGCGTTGGCTGATTGAACCGCCGCGGTGAAAAATATAACCAGCCCCGCAATGGGCTGGATAAAAGTCATAGCCCGGAGATCTCGAAAAGAGATCTTCACCAGGCGTAGTCCGGAGCAGCTGGGTGCTGCGAAGGAAACCGATCTGACAGGAAAGGCTCTAAAGCCATGATACAGATGCAGACTAACCTCGACGTCGCCGATAATTCGGGCGCGCGCCGTGTGATGTGCATCAAGGTGCTGGGTGGTTCGAAGCGTAAATATGCCGGCGTTGGCGACATTATCGTCGTCTCCATCAAGGAAGCCATTCCGCGCGGTCGCGTGAAGAAGGGCGACGTGATGAAGGCGGTCGTGGTGCGTACCGCTAAGGACATCAAGCGCGCCGACGGTTCCGTGATCCGCTTCGACAACAATGCGGCCGTGCTGATCAACAATCAGTCCGAGCCGATCGGGACCCGCATCTTCGGGCCGGTGCCGCGCGAATTGCGCGCCCGCAACCACATGAAGATCATCTCGCTCGCGCCGGAGGTGTTGTAATGGCCGCTAAGATCAAGAAGGGCGACACGGTCGTCGTTCTCGCCGGGCGCGACAAGGGCCGCTCGGGCGAAGTTTTGCAGGTGATCCCCAAGGACGAGCGCGCGATCGTGCGCGGCGTGAACTTGGTGAAGCGCCATACCCGCCAGACTCCTCAACAAGAGGGTGGCATCATTTCCAAGGAATCGACGATTCATTTGTCGAATCTCGCCGTGGCGGACCCCAAGGGCGGCCAGGCGACTCGCGTGGGTTTCAAGATTCTCGAAGACGGCCGCAAGGTTCGCTTCGCTAAACGTTCGGGAGAGTTGATCGATGGCTGACCCCAAGTCCGCTAAGGGCGGCGCGAAGGGCGCCGGAACCGGAGCGAAGGATTCCGCGAAAGTCGCGAAAACCTCGCCCGCCGAAGCCAAGGCGAGCCGTGGCGCGCCGTCCTACAAGACGGCTTCCGCCGAGGATCTCCAGGTTCCGAAGGATTACCTTCCGCGCCTGCGCAAGCACTATGACGAAGTCGTGCGCCAGAAGATGATCGAGGAATTCGGTTACAAGAACCCCTTCGAGGTTCCCGTGATCGAAAAGATCGTTTTGAACATGGGCGTCGGCGAAGCCGTCAACGACACCAAGAAGGTGACCTTGGCCGCGGCCGATCTCGCCTTGATCGCCGGTCAGAAGCCGGTCATCACCAAAGCGCGCAACGCGATCTCGACCTTCAAGGTGCGCGAGAACATGCCGATCGGCACAAAGGTGACCCTTCGCAAGGTTCGCATGTACGAGTTTCTCGACCGTCTGGTCACGATCGCGCTGCCGCGCATTCGCGATTTCCGCGGTTTGAATCCCAAGAGCTTCGATGGCCGTGGCAACTATGCCATGGGCATCAAGGAACATCTGATTTTTCCTGAGATCAACTACGACAAGGTCGATAGCGTTCTCGGTATGGACATCATCGTCTGTACATCGGCGAAATCGGACAACGAGGCGCGCGCTCTTCTGCGTGCATTCAACTTCCCGTTCCGGCAGTGAGACTTTAGGTCTCAGACGCGGTAACCAGAGGGTCAAATATCGATGGCGAAGAAAAGCGCGATTGAGAATAACAAGCGGAAAATAAGGCTCGTGAAGCAATTCGCGGGACGCCGGGCGCGGCTTAAGGCGACAGCCGACAACGAGGCGCTTTCGGCTGAGGAGCGTTTCGAGGCGCGGTTGAAACTGTCCGAATTGCCGCGCAATTCGGCGGCGAACCGGGTTCGCAACCGTTGCGAAGTGAGCGGGCGTCCGCGCGCTTTCACGCGTAAAATGAAGATGTCGCGTATCGCGCTCCGGGAGCTCGGCTCTCAGGGCCTGATCCCCGGCCTCGTCAAGTCGAGCTGGTAGGAGGCCGCGATGTCGATCAACGATCCGCTCGGCGATATGCTGACACGTATCCGTAATGCTGGAATGCGCCGCAAGGGCAAGGTCCAGACTCCCGGTTCGCGTTTGCGTGCCCATGTGCTCGACGTTCTCGAATCCGAGGGCTATATCCGGGGTTATTCGACCACCGAATATGGCAATGGCCGGACCGAGTTCGAAATCGAGCTGAAATATTACGACGGGCAACCCGTCATTCGCGAGATTTCGCGGGTGTCGAAGCCTGGCCGCCGCGTTTATGCCGCTGTCGATGCCCTGCCGCGCGTCGCCAATGGTCTCGGCATTACCATCGTCTCGACGCCGAAGGGCGTCATGGCCGATCATGCCGCGCGCGAAGCCAATGTGGGCGGCGAAGTGCTCTGCAAGGTCTTCTGACCGCCTGATTGAAGGATTAGAATCATGTCACGCGTCGGTAAGAAGCCCGTCGCCATCCCGAAGGGCGTCACCGCTAAGGTCGACGGCCAAAAGGTGTCCGTAAAAGGCGCTAAGGGCGAATTGTTTTTTGTCGTTCCCGATGAGGTCGACGTCAGCTTTGCTAACGACGAGGTGAAAGTTACGCCTCGTTCGGACAGCAAGCGGGCTCGCGCCTTGTGGGGCACGTCTCGCGCCCAGGTGAATAACCTGGTCGTCGGGGTTTCCACTGGTTTCACACGGAAGCTCGACATCACGGGCGTTGGCTACAAGGCCTCTGTTCAGGGTAAAATCCTGCAGTTGTCGTTGGGCTACAGTCACGATGTGCCGTTTCCGATCCCCGAAGGGATCACGATCGTCACGCCTAAGCCGATCGAGATCATCATCAGCGGGATCGACAAGCGTCAGGTCGGGCAAGTCGCCTCCGAGATCCGCGCGCATCGGCCGCCAGAACCCTATAAGGGCAAGGGCGTCCGTTATTCCGACGAATTCATCTTCCGCAAGGAAGGCAAGAAGAAGTAAGGCTTGAGCTATGCCCAGAGATAATGGAGCTACAGCGCGCCGCAAGGCACGTGTCAGGCGTTCGCTCAAGGCGCGCGCTTACGGCAAGCCGCGGTTGTCGGTGTTCCGCTCGTCGAAGCAGATCTATGTGCAGATCATCGACGATGCAGCGGGCATCACCATTGCGTCCGCGTCCTCGCTTGAAAAAGTGAACCGCGAAAGCTTGAAGACTGGCGCGACCGTCGAGGCGGCCGCCGTGGTCGGTAAATTGATCGCGGAACGCGCCGTCAAGGCGGGTGTCAAGGAAGTCGTGTTCGATCGCGGCGCCTATATGTATCACGGGCGCGTCAAAGCGCTTGCCGAGGGCGCGCGCGAAGGCGGGCTCTCTTTCTAAAGCACTGCCTCTCCGAGGCTTGCTTTCTAAAGCCAGGTCTCTCCGAGGCTTGCGCATAATCGAAGCGAGCGGTCCATGTCTCAGGTCTTCCGGCCTCAGGCCTAACCGCGTAAGTGACGGAAAAAATCATGGCTGGTGAACGCGAAGGCGGTCGCGGGGGACGCGATCGTCAACATAGAGAAGAGCAAGACAGCGAGTTCGTGGACCGTCTGGTCCACATCAACCGCGTCGCGAAAGTGGTCAAGGGCGGGCGCCGGTTCGGTTTCGCCGCCCTCGTCGTCGTCGGCGACCAGAAGGGCCGCGTCGGCTTTGGTCACGGCAAGGCACGCGAAGTGCCGGAAGCGATCCGCAAGGCGACCGAATCCGCCAAGCGCGGGTTGATCCGCGTGCCTTTGCGCGAGGGCCGGACTCTGCATCACGACGTCCAGGGCCGTCACGGCGCCGGCAAGGTTATTCTGCGGGCGGCGCCCGCCGGAACCGGGATCATCGCGGGTGGCCCGATGCGCGCCATTTTCGAGACGCTCGGCATGCATGATGTCGTGGCGAAGTCGCAAGGCTCGTCCAACCCCTACAACATGATCCGCGCGACATTCGACGCGCTGGCCCATGAAGATTCGCCGCGTTCGGTCGCGGCCCGCCGTAACCTCAAGGTCTCCACGCTTCAGTCGCGCCGCCAAGGCGGTGATGTCGAAGTCGCGGCGGCCGAAGCTTGAGCCGGGAGAATCGACGATGGCTCAGCAAACAGGAACGGTGACGGTCGAACAGACCCGTAGCCCGATCGGCCGTCCGGCCGATCAGCGCCAGACCCTGATCGGTCTGAAACTCAACAAGATTGGACGCCGCTCGACCTTGACCGATACGCCCGCCGTGCGCGGGATGATCGCCAAGATCGCGCATCTCGTCCGCGTGGTCGAGTAAGGGAGGCTGTCATGAAGCTCAACGACATTCACGACAATCCCGGTTCGTCGAAAGACCTGATGCGCGTCGGCCGTGGTATCGGCTCGGGCAAGGGTAAGACCTGCGGCCGCGGCGTCAAGGGTCAGAAGGCGCGTACCGGCGTCGCGATCAAGGGTTTCGAAGGCGGTCAGATGCCGCTGCACCGGCGCTTGCCCAAGCGCGGGTTCTGGAACCCCTTCTCCGTCGACTATAACGAAGTCAACATCGGCCGGATTCAGGCTGCTGTCGATGCCGGGAAGTTCGCGGCGGGCGCGTCGATCAACATCGATTCGCTCATCGAGGCCGGCGTCGTATCGAAGCCGCGCGATGGCGTCAAAATCCTCGGCGTCGGCGAACTGACCACCGTGCTCAGTTTCGAAGTGGCCTCCGCCTCGAAGGGCGCGATTGCCGCCATCGAAAAGGCTGGCGGGACGATCAAGGTTCTTGTCGCGCCGAAGCCGCCGCGGCAGGAAGCCTCGGCTTAAGAACAAACTCTTGGAGCGCATTTCCCTGAGGGAATGCGCTCCTTCTCCAGTTTCTGGGCGGGACGGCTGAAATAGGCCTGATTCCGGTCTCGAGCCAGGGCTGACAAATACGAAGCGGACCTTTATGTGAAGGGCGCGGCGCGCCCGATGGTGGCGCGGCTTGACCAGCGGCATCCGCGTCCCGGTCTTACGGAGCACCCAATGGCATCGGCGGCGGAACAATTAGCGGCGAATGTAAACTGGGGTGCGTTCTCCAAAGCCAGCGAACTGAAAAAGCGGATTTGGTTCACGCTCGGCGCGTTGATCGTCTACCGCCTCGGCACCTATATTCCGCTTCCCGGGATCGATCCGGCCGCCTTCCAGGCTAATTTTACGAGCCATAAGCAAGGCGTGCTCGAACTCTTCAACATGTTCTCGGGCGGTGCCGTGCAGCGCATGGCGATCTTCGCCTTGAACATCATGCCCTATATTTCGGCCTCGATCATCGTGCAGTTGCTGACTTCGGTCATTCCGCAACTCGAAAGCCTCAAGAAAGAGGGCGAGTCCGGCCGCAAGATCATTAATCAATATACCCGCTATCTCACGGTCGTTCTGGCGATGTTCCAGGCCTATGGAATTTCCATCGGTCTCGAGGGGCAGCATGGCGTCGTGCTCGATCCCGGCTGGTTCTTCCGGATTTCCACCGTCCTCACCTTGATGGGCGGCACGATGTTCCTGATGTGGCTGGGCGAGCAGATCACGTCGCGCGGCATCGGCAACGGCTCCTCGCTGATCATTTTCGCGGGCATCATCGCGGCGTTCCCCTCGGCCATTGCCAATACCCTGGAACTCGGACGGCAGGGGGCGATTTCGACCGGGTTGATCCTCGTGGTGATGGCGATGTCGATCGCCGTCATCGCCTTCATCGTGTTCATGGAACGGGCCCAACGGCGGTTGCTGATCACCTATCCCAAGCGCCAACAGGGCAACCGGGTCTACGAGGGGCAGACATCGTTCCTGCCGCTGAAGCTCAATACCTCGGGCGTGATTCCGCCGATTTTCGCGTCGTCGCTCCTGTTGCTGCCGACCACCATCGCGAATTTCTCGCAGGCGCAGGGCGGCGGAGGCATTCTCGGCACGATCACGACCTATTTCGCTCACGGGCGGCCGCTCTACATGGTGGCTTATGTCGGCTTGATCGTATTCTTCGCGTTTTTCTATACGGCGATCGTGTTCAATCCCACCGAGACGGCCGATAACCTCAAGAAGCACGGCGGATTCATTCCCGGCATCCGGCCGGGCGAGCGCACGGCGCAATATATCGACAAAATTTTGATGCGGATCACCGTGCTTGGCGCCGGCTATCTCGCGATCATCTGTCTACTCCCCGAAATATTGATTTCCTATGCCGCCTTGCCGTTCTACTTTGGCGGAACATCACTGTTGATCGTCGTCAGCGTGACCATGGATACCGTGGCGCAAGTCCATGGGCATCTCCAGGCTCACCAGTACGAGGGATTGGTGAAAAAGGCGAAGGCGCGGGGGAAGAGACGATGAGGCTGATACTGCTTGGACCGCCCGGTGCCGGCAAAGGCACGCAATCCCAGCGGTTGATGCAGCGTTTCGACATTCCGCAACTCTCGACCGGCGACATGCTCCGGGCCGCCGTCAAAGCGCAGACGCCGGTCGGAATCGAGGCCCAAAAGATCATGAGCCAAGGCGGATTGGTGTCCGATGAGATCGTCATCGGGCTGATCTCCGACCGGGTCGAACAAGCCGATGCCGCGCATGGCTTCATTCTCGACGGGTTCCCGCGCACCGTGGCGCAGGCCAAGGCGCTGGATAAAATTCTGGCGCAGAAGCATAAGGAGCTCGATGCCGTCATCGAATTGCGTGTCGATGAAGACGCGCTGCTCGCCCGGATGGAAGAGCGTGTGCGTCAGACGATCGCGACGGGGCACCCCGTGCGCTCCGACGACAATCCAGAATCGTTCCGGTTGCGGCTCGAGGCCTACCGGGAGATGACGGCGCCAGTCGCGGCGTTTTATGCCCAGCTCGGAAGCTTGCATGTGATCGACGGGATGGCGCCCATCGACGACGTGTCGGCGCAAATCGATGCTTTCCTCAAGGCGAAGACCTCGGCTTGAGTTTTTCCGGCGGTGTTTTCTAAAATAACACTTGCATTGCCGGATTTTCTCTTGACGAGCGCCGAGTGAGACTTTAGCAACAACGTCTTCGCCTAGCATTCACGAGCGGCGGCTCTTTCGGGGCTGCCGTTGTTTGTTTTGGTGTGGTGCCAGAATCGCTTCTGGCTTTCATTCCGCATGGGCCGGGCTCCACCGGACGCGGAATTCATGGGTCCCCAGCCGGGGGCTTTCCAGATGGAGAGGTCAATCATGGCTCGTATAGCCGGTGTCAACATTCCGACCAACAAGCGCGTTCTGATCGCGCTTCAATATATCCATGGGATCGGCCCCAAAAAGGCCGAAGAAATCTGCGAAAAGGTTGCAATTCCCGCCGCGCGCCGCGTGTCCGAATTGACTGACGCCGAAGTTCTGCAAATCCGTGAGACGATCGATCGTGATTATATGGTCGAGGGCGATCTTCGCCGCGAAGTCTCGATCAACATCAAGCGCCTGATGGATCTGGGCTGCTATCGCGGCCTGCGTCATCGGCGGCAGTTGCCGGTTCGCGGTCAGCGCACCCATACCAACGCCCGGACCCGCAAAGGTAAGGCGAAGCCGATCGCCGGCAAGAAGAAGTAATCAGACCTTATTTTCGAACGCGCGCGGTTTTGCGGCGCGCGTTCAAATCACTGGCGGATCCTTTCTGGCTCCGCGAATAACCCGAGCGCCTGGAATGACGGGCGCGTTAGAAGGACAGTTTAGACGATGGCAAAAGAGGCAACCCGCGTCCGTAGGCGCGAGCGTAAGAATATTGTTTCGGGCGTCGCCCATGTCTCCTCGACATTCAACAATACGATGATCACCATTTCCGACGCGCAGGGAAATACGATTTCCTGGTCGTCCGCCGGAACCATGGGCTTCAAGGGTTCGCGTAAGTCGACCCCCTATGCCGCTCAGATGGCGGCGGAAGATGCCGCCCGTAAGGCGTCCGAGCATGGGATGCGGACGCTCGAAGTCGAAGTCTCCGGCCCTGGTTCGGGCCGCGAATCGGCGTTGCGCGCGTTGCAGGCTTCGGGATTCACCGTGACCTCGATCCGTGACGTGACGCCCATTCCGCACAATGGTTGCCGCCCGCGCAAGCGCCGCCGCGTTTAATCCGGCCTCGAGGCGTTCGTTGGCCGGGCCCATGCCCGGTCTATGCGGTTTATCACTTTCGACGGGGGAGCATCCGGCTTCCGCGTCTGCATCAGCGAAAGGTGCGTTCCGTGATCCAGAAGAACTGGCAAGAACTGATCAAGCCCAATAAGCTCGAAGTGTCGTCGGGCGACGATGCCAAGCGTTTCGCGACCGTGGTCGCCGAGCCGCTCGAGCGTGGCTTCGGTCTCACGCTTGGCAATGCGCTCCGTCGCATTTTGTTGTCGTCGCTTCAGGGCGCGGCGATTACCTCGGTGCATATCGATGGTGTGTTGCACGAATTTTCGTCCATCCCCGGCGTCCGGGAAGATGTCACGGACCTCGTGCTGAACATCAAGGATATTGCCGTCAAGATGCAGGGCGATGGCCCCAAGCGCATGGTCTTGAAGAAGACCGGCCCGGGTAAAGTCACCGCCGGCGATATTCAGACGGTTGGCGATGTTTCGATCCTGAACCCCAATCTCACGATCTGCACGCTCGACGAGGGCGCGGAAATCCGGATGGAATTCACGGTCAACACCGGCAAGGGCTATGTCGCGGCCGATCGCAACCGGTCCGAGGATTCTCCGATTGGCCTGATCCCGATCGACAGCCTCTATTCTCCCGTCCGTAAGGTCAGCTACCGCGTCGAGAACACCCGCGAGGGTCAAATTCTCGATTACGACAAGCTCACCCTGCAGGTCGAGACCAATGGCGCGCTGACGCCCGAAGATGCGATCGCGTTCTCCGCGCGCATTCTCCAGGATCAGCTCAATGTCTTCGTGAATTTCGAAGAGCCGCGCCGCGAAGAGACCACCCCGGCGATCCCGGAGCTGGCTTTCAACCCGGCTCTGCTCAAGAAGGTCGACGAGCTCGAATTATCGGTCCGTTCGGCAAACTGCTTGAAGAACGACAATATCGTCTATATCGGCGATCTCATCCAGAAGACCGAAGCCGAAATGCTCCGCACGCCGAATTTCGGCCGTAAGAGCTTGAACGAAATCAAGGAAGTGCTGGCCCAGATGGGTCTGCATCTCGGGATGGAAGTCACCGGCTGGCCGCCGGAAAATATCGACGAACTCGCCAAGCGGTTCGAAGAGCATTATTGAGGCCGTCGTCCGGCCCTTTAGGTGACCTTCTCCCGCGCGCGGGAGAAGGGAGAATGTCGACACGAGTTTATAACTGACGGCCGTACCTTGGCACGGCGGCCGCGAAAAATTGGGGAGCCACAATGTATCATGGACGCGCAAAGCGCCGTTTCGGCCGCACGCACGAGCACCGTAAGGCGATGTTCGCCAATATGTGTCAGGCTTTGATCAAGCACGAGCAGATCATCACCACCCTCCCGAAGGCGAAGGATCTTCGTCCGGTCGTCGAGAAGCTGGTGACGCTCGGCAAAGCCGGCGACCTGCATGCCCGCCGTCAGGCGATCGCGCAGCTTCGCGATGTCGTGCTTGTCCGCAAGCTCTTCGACGTGCTCGGCCCCCGTTACAAGGATCGTCACGGCGGCTATACCCGCGTCCTGAAGGCCGGTTTCCGCTATGGCGACAACGCGCCCCTCGCCGTGATCGAATTCGTCGATCGCGACGTCACCGCGCGCGGCAAGGATAGCGGCCCGGTTCTCGGCGCGGATGAAGACGCGGCCTGAGCCGAAATTGGTTGAACGAAACGAAACCCGGTCAGGACTAACGTCCCGGCCGGGTTTTTTCGTTTCCAAGGCTTCCTTGCCGCCGCTTTATGTTCCATTTGAAGCGCAACGCCTCGTCTAGCTATCAACGGAGCCGTGGATGACCTTGACGCCCCGATGGAATGCTCTCGCCGCCAGTCTGATCGCGGCTTGCCTCTTGGGATCGAACATCGGCGCGTTTGCTGAAACCGTCCGGGAGGTGCCGCGCGTCAAGACGGAGGAAATGCTGTCCTTCGCCCCGGTGGTTCGCAAGGCCGCGCCGGCGGTGGTCAATGTCTATGCCTCGCGGATTGACACGCAGCCGCGCAATCCCTTGTTCGACGATCCCGTGTTCCGGCATTTCTTCGGTGATAACGGGTCGAGGCCCGGCGGGGTGACGGCGAAATCGCTAGGTTCGGGCGTGATCGTCGATTCGAGCGGTCTCATCGTGACCAATTTTCACGTGATCGAGGGCATGACCGACGTGAAGGTCGCGCTGTCCGACCGGCGGGAATTGGATGCCGATATCGTTCTGCGCGATCAGCGTACCGATCTCGCCGTCTTGAAGGTCAAGGGTGGCGGCACGTTTCCGGCGATGGAGCTTGGCGATTCCGATGCGTTGGAGGTCGGCGATGTCGCCTTGGCGATCGGCGATCCCTTCGGCGTCGGTCAAACCGTGACGCAGGGGATCATTTCCGCGCTGGCCCGCACCAATATCGGGACGTCGGACTACGGCTTTTTCATTCAGACCGACGCGGCGATCAACCCCGGCAATTCGGGCGGCGCTCTGGTGGACATGCAGGCCCGGCTCGTCGGGATCAATTCCGCGATCTTTTCGCAATCGGGCGGATCGATCGGGATCGGCTTCGCGATCCCCGTGAACATGGTCAAAGTCGTCGTGGCCGCCGCCAAGATGGGGGACAAGCAAGTGCGAAGGCCTTGGCTGGGCGCGAGCCTCCAAGCGGTGACGCCCGATATCGCGGAATCGCTCGGGCTCGCCCGGCCGTCGGGCGTGCTCGTCGCGGAATTGAACGACAAAGGCCCCGCCGCCGAGGCCGGGATCAAGCGCGGCGACGTCATCACCGAGATCGATGGGAAGATCGTCGATAATCCCGAGGGTTTCGGGTTCCGCCTCGCGACAAAGCCCATAGGCGGCAATGCCGAAGTCACGCTGCGCCGGGATGGCAAGGTGATTCACGCGGTTCTGAATCTCCGTCCGGCTCCGGCCGTTCCCGCGCGCGACCTCGTCAAGATTGGGGGGAATACGCCCTTCAGCGGGATCAGCGCCGTCAATTCGTCGCCGGCTGTCACCGAGGAACTTTCGTTGAACGATACGAAGGAAGGCGTCGTGGTTCTCGATGTCGATCCCGAATCCAATGCCGCGCGGATTAATTTTAAGAAGGGCGACGTGCTTTTGTCGATCAACGACAAGACCATCAAGAATACGAAGGATCTCAAGGAGGCGACCACGGGGCAGCATTATTACTGGAAGCTGATCATCGACCGGGGCGGCAATATCGTGACTACCGTGCTCGGCGAATAAGGCGTTGCCGGGCAAAAGCCGAAGCCGCCCGCCTCACGCCGTCTTGCGCATGTCGCTGGTGAAATTCGCGATGAGTTCGCTGAGCGAGTGGGCTTTCTCGCTATGCCGGAGAACATTGGCTTTGAGTTCATGCGCGTGTTCTCCATTGGCGACGGTCACGTGCTGCACCCCTTCGATGCTTTGGGAGACGATCCGGGCCTCGTGGGCCGCTTCGGCGAGGGACAAGGCAATGTGCCGGCTCGCGTGGCCTTGCTCGGTCATGGCCGCCGCGACATCGCCGGAAATATCGTTCATGCGGTGGAGTGTGACTGTCATGGCCGTGATGCCATGCGCGGTTCGCTCCGTGATCGATTGAATGAGTTGGATATGCCCAGCGATGAAGGCGGTTGCTTCCGCCGTGCGCTTGGCCAGGAACTTGACCTCGCCGGCAACGACCGCGAAGCCGCGCCCGGATTCACCCGCGCGCGCCGCCTCGATCGTGGCGTTCAGGGCCAAAAGATTGGTCTGCCGGGCGATTTCGTCGATGAGATTGGCGGCGGCGCCGATCTCCTTGGCGGCGGTCACTAGGTTCGCGACGTGATCTTCCGTTGCCGTTGCTTCTCCCAAGGCGTCGGCGGCGGCCGCGGCGGTTTTGCTCATGTTTTGAGACAGATCGGAGGCGGCACCATATAATTCATCGGCCGCCCGGGAGACCGAGGCCAGGATCGTCGAGGCTTCCTCGGCGGCGCGTCCGACGATTTCGGATTCATTGCGCGCAATCGTCGACGAGGCCGCGACGTCGCTGGCCGCCTTATCCATCGCGGCGACCGAGGCCGACAATTCCTTCATGAGGCCAACCGTGACAGCCTCGAATTTTTGGGTGGATTGCACGATCGAGGCGGCGCGCTTCAAGTCGTCGGCCGTCCGTTGTTGCAAGCGTTCGCCGGCTTCCTTGTTGTCGCGCAAGGCTTTTTGGAAGACGCGGATCGTGGCCGCCATATCGCCGATTTCATCCTGCTTGCTGGCATAGGGAACCACGATATCCAGCTTGCCTTGCGCAAGAGCTTGCATGGTCCAACGCAGACGCGAGAGGGGAATTTGGATTTGGCTTCTGACAATCCAGATCGACGCGATCAAGCCGCAGAAAATCGCCACGGAGGGCACGGCCACGAGCAGAAACTTGGCTTGCTTGCGAATCTCGATCAGGCTCTCGCGCTCGGTGGCGGCCTCGGCCAGGAGATTTTCGCTGATCTTGTCGAAATCCCGGATCATGGCCTCGCGGTTCTTGATGGTCGCGGGGTCGGAGGCCTGAACTTGCGCGGCTTGAGGCGATATCGTGAGTCCGAGATTCGCGGTATCTGTCTGGTAGGATTCGAATTCCGCGAGCCGAAGCGATAAAGCTGTTTTATTTTCTGGTGTTAGCCTGGTGCCGATAGCGGTGAGAAAGGGCTGTTTGGCGGCGTCGAGCGCCTCAACCGACGCCTTCAGGGCGCTCAGGCTGGCTTCGGCTTCGTGGCGATCCGTTGTGATAAACACCGCATTCGCATCGATCACCACGTGCTGCACCTGTTCGACGAGTGCATGTGCCGCGGCGTCGAGATTGCCTATGGCTTCCATCTGATCGACGCAGTTTTGCTCGCGCTGCGCCTGGATCAGCGAAAAGCCCGAGAGCGCGGAGGCTAAAGCGCAGAGAAGCAGAACCACCGCGCCGAGTTTTTGGCCGATATCGAAGCGCATACGCTCAATCACCGTGAGTTACGATACGCCCATTGTGCCTTGAAAAGACTTTCAGGCCGTTAATTTAAAGTGACGCTAGTATGACACTATTTTGACGGCCGGCATTGCAAGAAAAGATATACGGTATTAAAAGTAAAAATGCGCGCATTCCGAGAAATTCGCGCATTTGCGGACGATACGACGAGTGGCTGAGAGAGAAAACCTAAGCTGCGTTTTTATTTTGCTTGGGAGCTATTTTAATTTTGCCGAGCCTTCGCTTCAGCGAGGCCCAGAGCTGGCGGATTTCATCGCCCGCCTTGCCGTCTCCATCGATTTCGGTGGCGCCGAGACCGCTGCGCGCGGCTTCTTGATAGGCAACGCGCGAGGAAATCAGCGGGCGCAGCAGGCCGCCCATGCTTTCCAGCGCGGCGGTGCCGTCTTGCACGCGCTGGCTTTCCTGCATCGGCGGGCATTGGTTGAGGACGAAGGTGAATTCCTTGCCGAATGTCTTGATCTTGCCGCGCGTCGCCTCGCTCGACCAAATGTCGAAAATCGCCGGGCGGGCGGGAATCACACTGAGATCGGTGGCCTTGATCGCGGCATCTGCGGCGGCCGTGTCGCCTGCCGGCGTATCGATGATCACCAGCGTCACCCGTCCCTTTTCGAGCGCCGCGAGCGCGTCCGGCAACTTCGCGGGCGAGACGGATTCCACGAGGAGGTTTTGATCGCCGCGGTGACGGCACCATTTGGTCAAGCTCTTCTGCGGATCCATGTCGATGAGAAAGACCCGCTCGCCGGCCTCCTGCGCCGCGACGGCGAGACAGGCCGCCAGCGTGCTTTTCCCCGAACCACCCTTTTGCGTCACCATCGCTACACTGCGCATCGAACCTTCTCCGCTGTACGATTCTGCTAAGGGGACAACGTTCAGCTTGTGCAGGCGTTCTCCCCAATTGGAAGAAATCGTAAACCAAGGTTCCTAAAAAACTGCTTCCATGGCGGGTGCGCGGATTTATGGTTACCATGCTAATCGAACCCGCCATCTTCCGCGGTGTCAGGCTCCGGCGGAGAACTCCTCGAAGGCGGCAAGGGCGTTGGCGGCGTACATCAGCGAGGGACCGCCGCCCATATAGATCGCCATCCCCAACATTTCCTCGAGTTCGGCCTTCGACACTTTGAGTTTCACCAAAGTCTGGACGTGAAAGCCGATGCAGGCGTCGCAACGGGCCGCGACGCCCAGGGCGAGGGCGATCAATTCCTTGGTCTTCTTGTCGAGGGCGCCATCCTGGGTTGCCGCGCGCGACAATTCAGCAAACCCCTTCATGACTTCGGGCAGATCGGCGCGCAGGGTGGCCAGGTTTTTCGAAACCCCTTGGGTCAGGTCGCGGTAGGATGCGGCGGAAAGGCTCATGATTCGATTCTCCAGGTGGCCATATCGCCACTTTCGGATATTATATTTACAAACATTATATGTTTCAATATAATATTTTTATATGAAACATGAGAGAGCCATGAACGGCACACCCGCGGCGCTAGATATGCTCCAAATGAGGGACTCCGCACGATCCGTCACCGCCTTGTTGCGGGCTCTCGCCAACGAGGACAGGCTGTTGTTGCTTTGCCAGATGGCGCAAGGGGAGCGGTCGGTCGGCGATCTGGAAGCCCAGTTGGATATCCGGCAACCCACCTTGTCCCAACAATTAGGGGTGTTGCGCGCGGAGGGCCTGGTCACCACCCGGCGGGAGGGGAAGCGAATCTATTACGCCGTCGCGGACCCGAAAGTTCTGACCCTCCTCGGCACGCTCTACACATTGTATTGCCCAACGAAATAAGGGGCTTCCTGTCCGGTCGACGGGGGCCGTATCCGCGATGAAGATCGTTTCGAATTCCCGCCGCTAGATTTTTCCGCCGTTTCAGCCCACATCTTCCCCATGGATCTCTTCTCATCCGCGGGCCTCGAAGCCGATGCCCCGCGTCCTCTCGCCGACCGCCTTCGCCCCCGCCGCCTCGACGAGGTCGCGGGGCAGGATCATCTCATTGGCCCCAACGGCGCGCTGTCGCGGTTGGTGGCGAGCGGGTCGTTGGGCTCGCTGATTTTTTGGGGGCCGCCGGGCACCGGCAAGACCACCGTCGCGCGCTTGCTGGCGGGCGAGACCAAGCTCGCCTTCGTCCAGATTTCCGCGATTTTCACCGGCGTCGCCGATCTCAAGAAAGTCTTCGAGGAGGCGCGGAAACGCCGTTCGATGGGGCAGGGGACGCTGCTCTTCGTCGACGAAATCCACAGGTTCAACCGCGCCCAGCAGGATGGGTTCTTGCCGGTGATGGAAGACGGTACGATCACCTTGATCGGCGCCACCACGGAAAACCCGAGTTTCGAGCTCAATGCCGCGCTGCTCTCCCGCGCCCGCGTGCTCACCTTCAAAGCGCTCGACGCCGAGGCCATCGAAAAGCTGCTGGTCCGCGCCGAGGCCATCGAGAAAAAGCCGCTGCCGCTCGACCCTGACGCCCGCGCGGCGTTGATCCGCATGGCCGATGGCGATGGGCGCGCCTGCCTGACCTTGGCCGAGGAGGTCTGGCGGGCGGTGCCGCCGGGCGTGCTCATCGATACGGAAAAACTCGGCACGCTCGTCCAGCGCCGCGCGCCGATCTACGACAAGGGTCAGGAGGGGCATTACAATCTCGTCAGCGCGCTGCATAAATCGGTGCGCGGCTCCGATCCCGACGCGGCGCTCTATTACCTCGCGCGGATGTTCGATGGCGGCGAAGATCCGCTGTTCATCGCCCGCCGGGTCGTGCGCATGGCGGTGGAGGATATCGGCCTCGCCGATCCGCAAGCGCTCGTCATCGCCAATGCCGCCAAGGACGCCTACGATTTCCTCGGCTCGCCCGAGGGCGAATTGGCGATTGCACAAGCGGTGATCTATGTCGCCACCGCGCCCAAATCCAACGCGGCCTATGTCGCCTACAAAGCCGCGATGCGGCTCGCGCGGGAGCATGGCTCCCTGATGCCGCCCAAGGTCATTCTGAATAGCCCGACGAAATTCATGAAGAGCGAGGGCTACGGCAGCGGCTATGCCTACGATCACGACGAGCCCAACGCCTTTTCCGGCCAAAATTACTGGCCGGATGCTCTCGGCCGGCAGAGCGTCTATGAGCCCACCGGCCGCGGTTTTGAGCGCGAAATCGCCCGCCGCATGGAGCGCTGGGCGGAATTGCGCCGGGAGCGCGAGGAGTCGTAATCAAGCGCCGGCCGTTTGAGGATTGCGGAATTACCGGCGCACGCCGGCTCACTCCGTTACCCCCTTGTTTTACCGCGCCCAAATCGCTCTAGAGGCTCATCTTCCCCGAAGCGCCGCTGCCCCCGAGGGCCGTTAAAGTGTCCGAGAAAGTCGAAGCCATGCGGTTGAGAGTTTTTATTTTCCGGCTTTTGCTCGCTGCTCTCCTTCTCGCACCTCTTCCCAGCCTGGCGCAAAGCCTCGTCACCGAAGATCTCCGGATTCCCGATGCGGAGGCGGGGAGTCAAGGGCTCGAGGCGGTTCTGGTCAAGCCTTCGGAAGCGGGGCGGCATTCCCTCGTGGTTTTGAGCCATGGCTCGCCGCGTGACGGGAACGACCGTGCGAAGCTCACCGCGCGGGACATGCTGGCGGAGAGCGTGGAATTCGCCAAGCGCGGGTTTGTCGCCGTCGCGGTCTTGCGGCGCGGCTATGGCACCTCGCCGGGCGGATGGGCCGAATCCTATGGGCCATGCAACAGCGCCGATTATGCTAGCGCCGGCCGGCGCGGTGCCGCCGACATCAAAAATGCGATCCTGTTTCTCGAAAAGCGCGGCGATGTCGAGCCCGCCAAAGTGCTCGCCGTGGGCGTTTCGGCCGGCGGCTTCGCGACAGTGGCGCTGACCGCCGATCCGCCGCCCGGCCTTGTCGCGGCGATCAGTTTCGCGGGCGGACGCGGCTCGTCGGGGCCGGATACGGTATGCAGCAGCGAGGCTCTGGTGGAGGCCTTCCGGCAATATGGGGCGCGGTCGCGCACGCCGATGCTCTGGGTCTATGCCCAAAACGATCATTTCTTCGGTCCGGCCTTGGCGCAACGGCTGTTGGCGGCCTTCAACGGCGCGGGCGGGCAGGCTGATTTTGTCCATGCGCCCGTCTTTGGCGACGAAGGCCATTTCCTGTTTTCAGGCAAGGGCCAGGCGGTCTGGACACCCATCGTGGACGGCTATCTCAAGACCCATGATTTCGCGCTCGCATCCCTTGCGTCAAGCGCGGCGCCGGCCCTCGCGCCGCCGCGCCAGATCAGCGCGAACGGGCGCAAGGATTTCCAGACTTTCCTCGAGGCGCCAGGCCACAAGGCCTTTGCCGTGAGCGAGAGCGGGGCCTATGCCTGGCGTACCGCGCGCGGCACGGCGGAAGAGGCCAAGGAGACCGCCCTCCACAATTGCGCGCAATTGGGCAAGAAGCCCTGCGCGCTCTATGCGGTCGACGATGCTTATGCCGGGAAGGGCCGGAATTAAGCCCCAAGCTGGCGCGCGAGATCGTTGAAATCCAGCGCGTTGAGATCGAAGCGCGGGTCCGGTGTCACATCCACCTTGCCGCTGGGGCCGAATTCCAGCGGACGGGCGACAAAGGCGGTGCGCATGCCAAATTGCTGGGCGGCCACCAGATCGTATTTGTGGCTCGCCACCATCAAAATTTGCGCGGGCGCGGCGGCGAGGCAATCGGTTGCGAGCTGGTAGACCGCTGGCGCCGGCTTGAAGCTTTTGACCAGCTCGCCGGAAAGCACGCAATCGAAGGGCAGGCCGGCGTGTTTGACGATCGAGATGGCCGAGGCCATGCCGGCATTGGAGAGGGTGGCGAGCGTGAAATGCGCGCGCAGACGGGTCAGCCCCTCCACGCTATCGGGCCAGGCGTCGAGCCGCGTCCAGACCGTATTGATCTCGTCCCGCTCGGCGGACGAAAAGGCGTTGGCGAGATTTTGCCCCTCCAATAAGAGGTCGAGCGCGTCGCGGTAGATATGCTCGACCGGGCGCCAAGGGCGGCGTCCCGAAATCACCTCGTCCATGCCCTCGCGATACAGCGCGCGCCAGCCGGTGGAGAGGGCCGCCCAATCGATGGAGAGTCCCTTGGCGCGATTGAGAGCGGCGCCCATCCGCATCACGGGCGTGTAAAAATCAACCGCTGTCCCCTGGAGGTCGAAGGCGAGTGCGCGAATGGATTTGGGATCGAACGTCATGGGTCACCGGAAACGTGTTTGATTTTAGCCGCGGCCCCGGTAGGGCGGCACGCCCTGGTCCGGCACCCAAAGCCCCTTGGGCGGTTCCCCGGTCTGCCAGAACACGTCGATGGGAATGCCGCCGCGCGGATACCAATAGCCGCCGATGCGCAGCCAGCGCGGGGTCAGCAGGCCGACGAGATCCTTGCCGATCCGAACGGTGCAATCCTCGTGGAACGCGCCATGATTGCGGAACGCGCCGAGATAGAGCTTGAGCGACTTGGATTCGACCAGCCAATCGCCGGGTAGATAATCGATGACGAGAAGCGCGAAATCGGGCTGGCCCGTGACCGGACAGAGCGAGGTGAATTCCGGCACGGTGAAGCGGGCGAGGTAAGCTTCGCCGGGATGCGGATTGCTCACGCGTTCGAGCCGCGCCTCGTCGGGCGAGGCGGGCAGGGCGGCATGCCGGCCGAGGACGCCGCCGGGGACATCGTTGTCTTCAGGGATCGTGTTGGACATGGACGTTTGTTTCTCACGCGCAAGCCCGCGCGGCAAGTTCCCGGATTCTTCCGCCGCCGCCGGGTCATTGCGGGGGGCTTGCCCCATGATGCGTATTTTTTAACGAGGCGACAAAATAAATGCGCGCTGACACCCCCTCCCGGCTGCAAAAGGGTGCTTTCGCGCGCGCCCGCTTCGGCGTAGACAACGCCGTTCACCTTTGTTTGTCTCACCTTTGCTGCTTCCCGAGGATCCGCCATGACAGCCATTGTCGATATTACCGCTCGTGAAATTCTCGATAGCCGGGGCAATCCGACCATCGAAGTCGATGTCACGCTCGAAGATGGTTCGCTCGGCCGCGCCGCCGTTCCCTCGGGTGCCTCCACGGGCGCGCACGAGGCGGTGGAACTGCGCGATGGCGACAAGAGCCGCTATGGCGGCAAGGGGGTCCACAAGGCCATCGACAGCGTCAATCGCGATATTTTCGACGCCATCGGCGGGTTCGACGCGGAAGATCAGGTCCATATCGACGAGACCTTGATCGCGCTCGACGGCACGGAGAACAAGTCGCGGCTCGGCGCCAATGCGATCCTCGGCGTTTCGCTCGCGGTGGCCAAGGCCGCGGCCGATGTCGTGGGGCTGCCGCTCTACCGCTATATCGGGGGAACGCAGACCCGCGTCCTGCCGCTGCCGATGATGAACATCATCAATGGCGGCGCCCATGCCGACAATCCCATCGATTTCCAGGAATTCATGATCCTGCCCGTGGGCGCGCCCTCGCTGTCGGAAGCCGTGCGCTATGGCGCCGAAGTGTTCCATGCCCTGAAGAGCGCGCTGAAAAAGGCCGGCCATAACACCAATGTCGGCGACGAAGGCGGCTTTGCCCCCAACCTGCCTTCCCCCGAGGCGGCGCTTGATTTCCTCCTCAAGGCGATCGAGGCGGCAGGCTTCAAGCCCGGCGACGATATCGCGCTCGGCCTCGATTGCGCCGTGACCGATTGGTTTAGGGATGGCGCCTATCATTACGAGGGCGAGGGCAAGGTACGCTCGATCCAAGAGCAAGTGGATTATCTCGCCAAGCTCGTCGCGTCCTACCCCATCGTTTCCCTCGAGGACGGCATGGCCGAAGACGATTGGGAGGGCTGGAAGCTTCTCACGGACAAGCTCGGCAAGACCACGCAGATCGTCGGCGACGATCTCTTCGTCACCAACACCACCCGGCTGGCCAAAGGCATCAAGTTGGGCGTCGCCAATTCGATCCTGATCAAGGTCAACCAGATCGGGACGCTGACGGAAACCATCGCGGCCGTCGATATGGCGCATCGCGCGGGCTATACCGCCGTCATGTCGCACCGCTCCGGCGAGACCGAGGACTCCACCATCGCCGATCTCGCGGTGGCGACAAATTGCGGGCAGATCAAGACCGGCTCGCTCTCGCGCTCCGACCGGATCGCTAAATACAACCAATTGATCCGCATCGAGGAAGAACTCGGCTCGCAAGCCATCTTCGCCGGCCGCTCGGCCTTGAAGGCGCTGGCGTAGGGAGCGAGCCTCTACTTCAGCTCTGTTCCGGCACGGCGGGAAAAACCCGCCGTGTTTCATCCCTTAACAAGCCGCTAACCATCGTCTGCCAAGATGCCGCGATGGTTATCCGGACGCGCCTGCGCGGCATCATCTTTCCGCTTATGCTTTACTGCGTTGCCGGCGGCATCGGCAGCTATTTCGTCTGGCATGCCATCAATGGCGAGCGCGGCCTCAAGACCAACGACGAATATCGGCACAAGATTGCCGGGCTCACTGCCGAATTGACCGCCGCGAAGCAAGAAAAACAGCAATGGCGGCACCGGATCGATCTGCTCAGCGGGGAGACCATCGACCGCGATCTGCTCGAAGAGGAAGCCCGCGTGCTTCTCGACCGGGTGCATAAAAACGATCTCGTCGTGTTCCTCACGCCCGCGCGGTAATCCCGGCCGGCGCCGTCTTGGCGAGCACCAAGCCTCTCCCGAAAGCCGGATGTCCATGGTTGCAATCCAGCTATGCCCAAAGGTTCAATGCTCTTTCCCAAACTCTTCGTGCATAAGGCAATATGTAGCGGTTGATTGGCCGTCTGGATGGCTCGATTTCCGGGCATGGCTAGGCTAGCTGTAAGGCTGTCACCGGTGATGCATTCGCGAAGGAATTGGGCATGACCTCAGTGGATTCGGCTCCTGCAACCCATGGCGATGTCCACGCCATCGCGCCCCCCGGTCCCCTGGCCTTCACGCGCGAGGAAGAGCTGACGGCCTATCGCGGCATGCTGCTGATCCGCCGCTTCGAGGAGAAGGCCGGCCAAATGTATGGCATGGGCCTGATCGGCGGCTTTTGTCATCTCTACATCGGCCAAGAGGCCGTGGTGACTGGCTTGACGATGGGCGCCAAGCATGGCGACCAAACGATCACGGGCTACCGCGATCACGGGCATATGCTGGCCTGCGGACTCGATCCCAGGGGGGTGATGGCCGAATTAACCGGCCGCTCGCATGGCCTTTCCAAAGGGAAGGGCGGCTCGATGCACATGTTCTCCAAGGAGAAACATTTCTACGGCGGGCACGGAATCGTCGGCGCCCAGGTGCCGCTCGGCACCGGGCTGGCTTTCGCCAACCGCTATCGCGGCAACGATCATGTCTCCTTCGTCTATTTCGGCGACGGCGCGTCGAATCAGGGGCAGGTCTACGAGGCCTTCAACATGGCCGAGCTTTGGAAGCTGCCGGTCATTTACGTCATCGAAAACAACCGCTACGCCATGGGCACGTCGATCACCCGCGCCTCGGCCTTGGTCGATCTCTCCAAGCGCGGGCAGAGTTTCAATATTCCCGGCATTCAGGTCGATGGGATGGATGTGCGGGCCGTGAAGGCAGCGGGCGATCTCGCGCTGGAATGGTGCCGCGCCGGCCATGGCCCGATGATCTTGGAAATGCAGACCTACCGCTATCGCGGCCATTCCATGTCCGATCCCGCGAAATACCGCAGCAAGGACGAGGTGCAGAAGATGCGCGACGAGCATGACCCGATCGAGCAGGTCAAGCAGCGCTTGCTGAAAGGCGGCGGCGCTAGCGAGGACGAACTCAAGAAGATCGACGCCGATGTCCGCGCTGTCGTTGTCGATGCCGCCGATTTCGCGACGCAAGATCCCGAACCGGATGCGTCCGAGCTTTGGACGGATATTTTGAACTGATCCGGGGCCGGTCTTAATACGAAACTTCGGATTAGGTATGTAACTAACTATACTCTAAGCGCTTTTGTCGTTTTTTATAGGCGCTATCGAGGCATCAGAGGCAGAATTCATGGCGATCAACATCCTGATGCCCGCGCTTTCTCCGACCATGGAGGAGGGCAAGCTGGCGAAATGGTTGAAAAAGGAAGGCGATAGCGTCAAGTCCGGGGACGTGATCGCCGAGATCGAGACCGACAAGGCGACCATGGAGGTCGAGGCGGTCGACGAGGGGACGCTGGCGAAAATCCTGGTTCCCGGCGGCACCGAAAACGTCAAGGTGAATACGCCGATCGCCGTCATCACCGGCGAGGGCGAGGATGCCGGGACAGCCGTCGCGCCGCCGCCCGCCACGGCAACCTCGTCTCCAGCCGCTCCCGCGCAGGCCGCGCCCGTGGCTCCGGTGGCCGCGGCCCCTGCCACCGCGCCGGAAATCCCCGAAGGCACGCCGATGGTGAGCACCACCGTCCGCGAGGCCCTGCGCGACGCCATGGCCGAGGAAATGCGCCGGGATGGCGACGTCTTCGTGATGGGAGAGGAAGTCGCGGAATATCAAGGCGCTTATAAAATCACCCAAGGCCTGTTGCAGGAGTTCGGCGACCGCCGCGTCGTCGATACGCCGATCACGGAACATGGTTTTGCCGGTCTCGGCGCCGGCGCGGCCATGGCCGGGTTGAAACCCATCGTCGAATTCATGACTTTCAATTTCGCCATGCAGGCGATGGATCAGATCATCAATTCCGCCGCGAAGACGCTTTACATGTCGGGCGGGCAGATGGGCTGTCCCATCGTCTTCCGGGGCCCCAATGGCGCGGCGGCCCGCGTCGGCGCGCAGCACAGCCAGGATTATTCGGCCTGGTATTCGAGCGTCCCCGGCCTCAAAGTCGTCGCGCCCTACACGGCGGCGGACGCCAAGGGCCTGTTGAAGAGCGCCATCCGCGATCCCAACCCCGTGATCTTCCTGGAAAACGAAATCCTCTACGGCCAGCATTTCGATGTGCCCCAGTTGGAGGATTTCACCGTGCCGATTGGCAAGGCCCGGATCGCGCGCGCGGGCACCGATGTGACCATCGTCTCCTTCTCCATCGGGATGACCTACGCCCTTAAGGCCGCGGAAATTCTGCAAGCGGAGGGGATCGAGGCCGAGGTGATCGATCTGCGGACGCTTCGCCCGATGGACACGGAAACGATCCTCGCCTCGGTCAAGAAGACCGGCCGCTGCGTGACCGTCGAAGAGGGCTGGGCGCAATCGGGGATCGGCGCCGAAATCATCGCCCGGGTGATGGAAGGCGCTTTCGATTATCTCGATGCGCCCGTCATACGCATCACCGGCAAGGACGTGCCCATGCCCTATGCCGCGAATCTCGAAAAGCTAGCGCTGCCAACCGCCGCCGACGTCGTGCAGGCGGTCAAGGCGGTCTGCTACAAATAAGGCGGTTTGAGACAAGTGAAGTGCCTCCGGCCAGCCGGACAACCCCACTGAAACGCGCAAGGCGAGAACAATGCCCGTCGAGATCCTGATGCCCGCGCTTTCGCCCACGATGGAAAAGGGCAACCTTGCCAAGTGGTTGAAGAAAGAAGGCGATACGATCAAATCCGGTGACGTGCTGGCAGAGATCGAAACCGATAAAGCGACGATGGAGGTCGAGGCCGTCGACGAAGGCGTGCTGGCCAAAATCATCGTGCCGGATGGGTCGGTCGACGTGCCGGTCAATCAGGTGATCGGGATCATCGCGCAAGAGGGCGAGGATGCCTCGGCCGTCAAGGCGCGGCCCAGCGCCAAACCTGCCACCGCCGCGCCGGCGCCGGGCGAAGCTCCCGCCGCGCCGCCAACCGCGGCCGCGCCGAAGGCGAATGGCGCGGCGTCGGCCGGAAAGCTCTTCGCTTCGCCGCTGGCGCGCCGCCTTGCCAAGCAAGCCGGGCTCGATCTCGCGCTGATCCCAGGCAGCGGGCCGCGCGGTCGCATTATCGAGCGCGATGTCCGGGCCGCGGAAAAAGCCGGACCGCAAGTGAAGCCTGCGGCTCCCAAAGCGGCGGCCGCGCCGTTGGCCGCGGGCATGTCCGATGAGACGATCAAAAAGTTCTTCGAGCCCGGCAGCTACGAGGAGGTGCCGCACGACGGCATGCGCAAGGCCATCGCGCGGCGTCTCGTCGAGGCGAAACAAACGATCCCGCATTTCTATCTGAGCGTCGATTGCGAACTCGATGCATTGTTGTCGCTGCGCGAGCAGATCAACAAGAGCGCGCCCTTGAGCAAGGAGGGCAAACCGCTCTTCAAAATTTCGGTCAATGATTTCATCATCAAGGCCCTGGCGGTGGCCTTGCAGCGCGTGCCCGACGCCAATGCCACTTGGACCGAGGCGGCGATGCTGAAGCACCGTCATTCCGACGTCGGCGTGGCTGTCTCGATCCCCGGCGGTCTGATCACGCCAATCATCCGCAAGGCCGAAACGAAGTCCTTGCCGGTCATTTCCAACGAGATGAAGGATTATGCCGCCCGCGCCAAGGCTCGCAAGTTGAGGCCCGATGAATATGAGGGCGGGACGTCGGCGGTCTCGAATCTCGGCATGTTCGGTATCAAGAATTTCTCCGCCGTGATCAACCCGCCCCACGCCACCATCCTGGCCGTCGGCGCCGGTGAACAGCGGGTGATCGTGAAGAACGGTGCGCCGGCGGTGGCCACCGTGATGAGCGTCACGCTCTCCACCGACCACCGCGCCGTCGATGGGGCCCTCGGGGCCGAATTGATCTCTGCGTTCAAGAAGTTGATCGAAGCGCCCGTGGGGATGTTGGTGTGATGGCTGACACATATGATCTCATTGTCATCGGCGGCGGGCCGGGCGGTTATGTCGCGGCGATCCGGGCGGCGCAGTTGGGGCTGAAGACGGCGGTGGTGGAGCGCGAGCACCTCGGCGGCATCTGCTTGAATTGGGGCTGCATTCCCACCAAGGCGCTGCTGCGCTCCGCCGAAATTTTTCACTACCTCGAACACCCCAAGGATTATGGCCTGACCGTCGAGGGCAAGGTGGGGTTCGATCCCGCCGCGGTGGTCGCGCGCTCGCGCGGGGTTTCGCAGCAGCTCACCGGCGGCGTCGCCTTCCTGCTCAAAAAGAACAAAGTCGATGTGATTTGGGGCGAAGCCTTCATTCCGAAGCCCGGCGAGGTCGTGGTCTCCAAGCCCAAGAAGGCCGCCATGCAGCCGCAAAACCCGCCGCCGAAGGGCACGCTGGGGGAGGGGACGTACAAGGCCAAGCATATCGTCATCGCCACGGGCGCGCGGCCGCGCGTGCTGCCGGGCATCGAACCGGATCAAAAGCTGATCTGGACCTATTTCGAGGCCATGGTGCCGAAGACGTTCCCGAAATCGCTTGTCGTGATGGGCTCGGGCGCGATCGGCATCGAATTCGCTTCGTTCTACCGCACGATGGGCAGCGAGGTGACGGTCGTCGAAGTGCTGCCGCAGATCCTCCCCGTCGAGGACGAGGAGATCGCGGCGCTAGCCCGTAAGCGGTTCGAGAAACAGGGCATCAAAATCCTAACCGCCACGAAAGTGACCAAGGTGGCCAAAGAGGCCGACAGCCTCACGGCCACGTTGGAGGACGCCAATGGCAAGGCCCAGACGATCACGGCGGAGCGGATGATTTCGGCGGTTGGCGTCGTGGGCAATATCGAGGGGATCGGCCTGGAAAAGCTCGGGGTCGTCATCGAGCGCGGGGTGATCAAGATCGACGGGTTCGGCCGCACCAACGTGCCCGGCCTCTATGCCATCGGCGATGTCGCGGGGCCGCCGATGCTGGCGCACAAGGCCGAGCACGAGGGGGTCATCTGTGTCGAGGCGATCGCGGGCCGGCATCCTCATCCCATGGATAAGAGCCTGATCCCCGGCTGCACCTATTGCCAGCCGCAGATCGCCTCCGTGGGGCTCACCGAAGCCAAGGCCAAGGCGGCGGGCTATGAGGTCAAGGTGGGCCGGTTCCCCTTCATCGGCAACGGCAAGGCGATTGCGCTGGGCGAGCCGGACGGGCTGATCAAGACCGTGTTCGACGCCAAGACGGGCAAGCTGCTCGGCGCGCATATGGTCGGCGCCGAAGTCACCGAACTGATCCAGGGCTTCGTCGTCGCGATGAATTTGGAGACGACGGAAGAAGAGCTGATCCATACGGTGTTCCCGCATCCGACGCTGAGCGAAATGATGCACGAGAGCGTGATGGATGCGTATGGGCGGGCGATTCATAAGTAGGCGGGTGGCTGTCATGCGCGCGGGCGCTACCTATCTCTAGCTTGCCGCGTTACAAGACGAGTTCGAATTGATAGCGCTTTCCTTCGCCCACGAATGGGAGAAGGGGGATCTCAACGCCACAGCTGGCGGAGTTGTTAAAACATGTCCCTCGACGAAATCGCTGCCCGCCCCATCCTCCGCCACCCCGAAAAGGCGCATCGGCCGGATCAGCCCGTGGCGCGCAAGCCCGATTGGATCCGGGTCAAGGCGCCGGGGTCGGCGGTTTATACGGAAACCCAGGGCATCGTGAAGAAGCATGGGTTGGTGACGGTTTGCGAGGAGGCGGGTTGCCCGAATATCGGGGAATGCTGGTCGAAGCGGCATGCGACCTTCATGATCATGGGCGATACCTGTACCCGCGCCTGCGCCTTCTGCAACGTCAAGACCGGGATGCCCGGCGCGCTCAATCCTCACGAGCCGGCGCGGATCGCCGATGCCGTAGCCAAGCTTGGCCTGGCTCATGTGGTGATCACCTCGGTCGACCGCGACGATCTCGACGACGGCGGCGCGGAGCATTTCGCGCAAGTCATCCGGGCGATCCGCGCGAAAAGCCCCGCGACGACGATCGAGGTGCTGACGCCGGATTTCCTGCGCAAGCCCGGCGCGCTGGAGGTGGTGGTGGCGGCCAAGCCCGATGTCTTCAACCACAATCTCGAGACGGTGCCGTCCAAATATCTGACCGTCCGGCCGGGCGCGCGCTACTTCCATTCCATCCGGCTGTTGCAGCGAGTGAAGGAGATCGACCCCGAGATTTTCACCAAATCCGGGATCATGGTGGGGCTCGGCGAGGAATGGGCGGAGATCCTGCAGCTCATGGACGACCTGCGCAGCGCCGATGTCGATTTCCTCACCATCGGGCAATATTTGCAGCCGACAAAAAAGCACCATGCCGTCATCAGCTTCATGCCGCCGGAGGAGTTCAAATCGCTGGAGAGCCTGGCGCTGTCCAAGGGATTTTTGGTGGTCTCGGCCTCGCCGCTGACACGCTCGTCGCATCATGCGGGGGAGGATTTCGCGCGGCTGAAGCAGGCGAGGGCCGATGCCGCAAGGCAAAAAGCTGAATTGGCGCCGTAAAACCAGGGGACATGAAGCACGTTGCGCTTTTACACCCGCTCTTGCCTGCGCTAAGAGGCGCAATGCCTAGTTTCGAGACGTCACACTGCGTCCAGCATTCGGCCGCGCAAATGTTTGCCCTCGTCGCGGATGTCGAGGAATATCCGAAATTCTTGCCTCTATGCCGGGCTCTTCGGGTGATCCGCCGCGGTACGGAGGGCGAGCGGGAGACGCTCGTGGCGAATATGCAGGTCGGCTACAAGGCCATTCGCGAGACCTTCACGACGAAAGTCGTTTGCGACAGGCCTTTGCTGAAAATCCTGGTCAATTATATCGACGGGCCATTCAAACATCTCGAAAATACCTGGCGCTTCCGCGAGGCCGGCGAAACGTCTTGCCATGTCGATTTCCACATCGATTACGAGTTCAAGAACCGCATGCTGAGCGTGCTCATGGGCGGCATGTTCGACGTGGCGTTCCGGCGCTTTGCCGACGCGTTCGAGCAGCGGGCGGATGAGGTTTACGGGCGGCCGTGAGCTACTGCACGCGATGCCGCAGGACGGACCTGCGATAGCCGTACAGAAAGTAGATCGCGAGGCCCACGGCGAGCCAGACGATCAGACGCAGCCACGTGATCCCCGGCAGAGCGCTCATCAACAGCAGGCAGAAGAAAATGCCGCATACCGGCACGACCGGAACGCCAGGGGCGCGAAAGGGCCGTAAGGCCTCGGCATCGCTGCGGCGCAACATGATGACCGCTCCGCAAACGAGAATGAAGGCGAACAGCGTGCCGATGCTGACCATCTCGCTCAGAACGTCGATGGGCGTGAAGGCCGCAACGGCGGCGACGGCGACACCGGTGAGGATCTGGCTGAGATAAGGGGTTTGCAACCTTGGATGGGTTGTCGCGAAAAGCCGCGGTAACAGCCCATCCTGCGACATGGTGAAGAGGATTCGGCTCTGGCCATAGAGCAAGACCAAGATCACCGTGGTGAGACCGGCAAGCGCTCCGATCTTGATGAGGAAGGAAAACCACGCGAGGCCGGTCACATCCACGCCTTTGGCGATGGGGTCGGGCACATTGAGCTGGCCGTAAGGGACAAGCCCCGTCAACACAGCCGCCACGGCGATATAGAGCAGGGTGCTGATGGCCAGCGAGCCCAAAATACCAATCGGCATGTCGCGTTGCGGGTCGCGCGCTTCCTGCGCGGCCGTGGACACGGCGTCGAAGCCGATGAAGGCAAAAAACACCACGGCCGAGCCGCGCAGAATGCCGCTCAGGCCGAAATGGCCGGTCACGCCGGTATTGGGGGGAATGAACGGGTGCCAGTTCGCGGTATGGATATAGAAGGCGCCCACGACGATGAAGGAGGCGACCACGGCGAGCTTGAGCACCACCATGGTATTGTTCAGCCGGGCCGATTCCTTGGTGCCGGCGACGAGCATCGCCGTCAGAACGGCGATGATGAAGGCGGCCGGCAGATTGGCGATCCCATGGACCATGCCGCCATCGGGCAGCGCGGCAACCGTTCCCGGCGCGGCGGTCAGGGCGGCCGGGATGACGATGCCAACCGAGCGGAGAATGCTGACGGCGTAGCCGGACCAGCCCACCGCCACCGTCGCCGCCCCCATCGCATATTCCAGGATCAAATCCCAGCCGATGATCCAGGCGAATATTTCGCCCATGGTCGCGTAAGTATAGCTGTAGGTGCTGCCGCTGACCGGCAGCATCGCCGCGAGTTCGGCATAGCAAAGGCCGACGAACGCGCAGGCGACGCCGCCGAGAACAAAGGAAAGCATGACGGCCGGCCCGGCATATTGCGCGGCGGCCGTTCCGGTCAAAACGAAAATGCCCGCGCCGATAATAGCACCAATACCCATCGCGGTGATGCTGTACGGACCGAGCGTCTTGGCGAGTTTGTGGGTATGTTCTTCCGAGCTTCTGATGATGTCGTCTACGGATTTTCGTGACATCAGTCCGTGATCCGTCATGCGACAACTCCCTGAATGCACCGGCGTGAGCGAGATCCGTCTCGCTCATTCCCGGGGTGTTTATGAAGTAACCCGGGGTCGTATGCGAGCCATGCCAGGGCCAATCAAGGTTCTAGCGAAATAAATGCCTGTCCGCCGGAATGTTTCAAACCGCCGCCTCGGTCAGCATCTTGAACGCCTGAAACACCGCCGCCGTCCTGATTTGCGAGCGGCTGAGCGGTCCGAAGCGGCGCTCGGCGGCGACGGGGGGCCTTCCCCGCCGCACGCAGGCGAAATGGACGAGGCCGATGGGCTTTTCGGCCGTGGCGCCGTCGGGACCGGCGATGCCGGTGATGGAAACCGCGACATCGGCGGACGAATGATCGAGCGTTCCGATGGCCATGGCGCAGGCGACTTCGGCCGAGACAGCGCCAAAATGCTCGATCATGTCTCCGGGCACACCGAGACATTCCGTCTTGGATGCGTTGGAATAAGTCACGAAGCCGCGGTCGAAGACAGCGCTGGAGCCGGGGATTGCCGTAATCAGAGCCGCCACAAGCCCACCCGTGCAGGATTCCGCCGTGGCGAAGGTGAGGCGATGCTTGCGGTAGAGCGCCAGAAGCGCTTCCGCCTCGGTGATGCCGGCTCCCGTCAACATGGCAGCGGCAGCCTTACGGTTGCGATCGCGAGGGCCGCGATTCCTTCCTCGCGGCCGGTGAAGCCGAGACGCTCGGATGTCGTGGCCTTGACCGCGACCCGGCCGAGCGGGATGCCCGTGACCTCCGCGATGCGCGCGCGGATCGCCTCGCGATGCGGTCCGACTTTCGGCGTCTCGCAAACCACGGTGGCGTCGATATGGGCGATCATGCCGCCGCGCTTGCGCACGGCCTCGGCCGCGTAGGCCAGGAAAATATTGGAATCGGCGCCCTTCCATTGCGGGTCGGAGGGCGGGAAATGGCTGCCGATATCGCCATCGCCAAGCGCGCCGAACAGGGCATCGGTGATCGCATGGCTCAAGACGTCGGCATCGGAATGGCCGACGAGGCTCTTGGTATGCGGCACCTTGAGACCGCCGAGCCAGACATGGTCGCCCGGCCCGAACGCATGGACATCGTAGCCCTGGCCGGTGCGGATATCGGGACAGTCTTGGATCAACCGGGCTTCGGCGGCGGCGACGTCTTGTTTCGTCGTGACTTTCATATTGCCGGCATCTCCTTCGAAAATATGGACGGAATGGCCAGCCCATTCAGCGATTGCCGCGTCATCCGTCAAGCCATGGGCGCCCGCGGCCTCCGCCGCAAGGTGGGCGGCGTGGATGAGATCGAAACGGAAGGCCTGCGGGGTCTGGACCGCGCGGAGCGAATCGCGGGGCGGCGTTCCCGCAATCTTGCCGCTCTCGTCCACGGTCTTGATCGTGTCGGTGACGGTAAGGCCGGGCACGGCGGCGCCGTGGCGCAGAGCCGCCGCTTCCGCGCGGGCGATCAATCCCGGCGTGGCGAACGGCCGGGCGCCGTCGTGGATCAAAACGAGGTCCGGCGCGTCAGGCATGCCGGCAAGGGCCGAAAGACCAGCGTGCACGCTTTCCTGCCGGGTGGCGCCGCCAGGAACCGGCGGGAGCAGGCGTTCGCGGCCCTCCTCTCCGAGAGCTTCGAGACTGGCCGCATAGAGATCGGCATCGTCGCGATGGATGACGGTCAGCACCCGCGCGGTGCCGCTGGCGTCCAACAGCGCGCGCAACGTGTGGGTCAGCAGCGGCTTGCCGGCCAAGGCGAGATATTGCTTCGGGATCGCCGTGCCGACGCGCGAGCCGCGCCCGGCGGCGACCACGAGAATGACCGTGGAGTGAGGTTGCGTCATGGCCAGCGGGCATCCCGGATGAATGATCCGCGTCTTTTCCGGCGTTTCCAAGGGAAGGTCAAATCGCGGATGAGCATTTTGCTTCGTTGTTTGTTCCAAAAATGAAAGGCCACTTATTTTCGCAAGGAGCCACTTGCCGCGCCGCACAAATTGATTACAATCTGGGCATGCTGCATTTTGCTCATGATTTAGGCAACCATGTCCCGCCTCTTGTGACGGGTTCCCGAATCCCGTTCGGCCAAGCTGTTCTCGCGCCGATGTCGGGTGTCACGGATTTGGGCATGCGCCGGCTGGCCCAGCGGTTTGGCGCCTCTCTCACCGTCTCCGAAATGGTGGATAGCGATTTTTACACGGCAGGGGATGCGGCCAGTGCCGTGAAAGCGAGCGGCGAGGGGATTGCCTGCCATGTCGTGCAGATCGCGGGCCGCGATCTCGTAGGGCTGGCCGATGCCGCCCGGCTAGCCCAAGATCAAGGCGCCGATATCGTCGATATCAATATGGGATGTCCCGCGAAAAAGGTGGTTGGCGGCTTGGCGGGTTCGGCGTTGATGCGCGATCTCGACCATGCCGTTGCCCTGATCAAGGCCACGGTGGGCGCCGTTTCGATCCCCGTCACCGTCAAGATGCGGTTGGGCTGGGACGAGGCCTCGCTTAATGCGCCCGAACTGGCGCTCCGGGCCGAGGCGGAGGGCGTGGCGATGGTTACTGTCCATGGCCGGACACGCTGCCAATTCTACAAGGGCCAAGCGAACTGGGCGGCGATCAAAGCCGTCAAGGACGGGGTTTCGATCCCCGTGATCGCCAATGGCGATTGCCGGAGTGTCGAGGATGCCGTGGCGATGTTGGAGCGTTCCGGCGCCGATGCCGTCATGATCGGCCGGGCCGCGCTGGGCCAGCCTTGGCTCGTGGGGGACATTGCCTACGCCTTGGCCACGGGCACGCGCCGCGCCCCGCTCTCCGCGAGCGCACGCCAAGAAGCGGCGCTCGAGCATTACGATCTCCTGCTTTCACTCTATGGCCGGGATAAGGGCGTGCGCCATGCGCGTAAGCACCTCGCGGCTTATGCGCACCATGCCGGCGCGGATCCCGCCTCGAACGCGGTGCGGACGCTTCTCACCAGCGGCGATCCCGCCACAGTCCGGCCGCTGCTCGCCGGTCTTTTCGACGGCTTCGACGTTTCCTCTAATTTGGAGAAGGCCGCATGACGGCGCGCCGGTCCGCTAAAGTTCAGCCCTTGCCGGCCGCCGATGTGGCGAAGCGCGTGGATAAAGCCTCTTCCGTCGACGGGCTCGATGCGCTTCAGGTTCTCGATGCCTTGCCGCATCCGATTATGACAATTCGCGAGGATGGCGTCATTTGGAAGGCTAATTCCGCGGCCGAAGTGTTCTTCGACACGAGCCTCGTGACGCCGCGGCGGCAAAAGCTCGCGTCCCTGCTCCCGCGGGATTCCTCGCTCTTGGCGTCCATCGCCCACGTCCGCGAGACCGGCAGCGCCACTCAAGAACACCGGGTCGAACTGGGCTTGCCGCGCCAGGGGGTCGAGCGCCAGGTGGACGTGTTCGTCTCGTTGTTGACGCCGCAAAGCCGGACCGTCGTCGTCATGTTGCGCGAGCGCGCGATCGGCGAGAAGCTCGACCGCCAGCACGCCCAGCGCGGCGCGGCGCGCTCGGTCTCGGCCATGGCCTCGATGCTGGCGCATGAAATCAAGAATCCGCTGTCGGGCATTCGCGGCGCGGCGCAATTGCTCGAGGCCGAAGTCAGCGATAGCGACCGGACGTTGACGCGCCTGATTTGCGATGAAACCGACCGGATCGTGAAGCTCGTCGACCGGATGAAACCGTTCTCCCAGGGCGTTCCCGAGGAATATGATCAGGTCAATATTCACGCGGTCCTCGATCACGTGAAGAAAGTCTCGCAAGCGGGGTTTGCCCGGCACATCCGCTTCAAGGAGTTCTACGATCCCTCCCTGCCGCCCGTTTTCGGCAGCCGCGATCAGCTCATTCAGGTTTTTCTCAATTTGGTTAAAAATGCCGCCGAGGCGATCGGCCCCACGCGGCAGGATGGCGAAATTGAAATGCGAACCTCGTTCCGGCCGGGTTTTCGCTTGAAAGTCAACGGCTCGGACATGCCGGTGAGCCTGCCGCTCGAATTTTCCGTTCGGGATAACGGCCCCGGTGTCGCCGACGACATCATCCCGCGATTGTTCGATCCCTTCGTGACGACCAAGCCGACGGGAACTGGCCTTGGACTTGCTTTGATCTCCAAGATCGTTGGCGACCATGGTGGTATCGTCGAGTGCGACTCGCATCCGGGGCGGACAACGTTCAAGATTCTCATGCCAATGCTCGCGGCCCGCGATGGGCGTGGCAATTTGGCCGGATAGGAAGCCGCCTCTGGCGGAGAAAAACGGACGATGAACTCAGGACACATTCTCGTAGCCGACGACGATGCCGCGATCCGAACCGTGCTCAGCCAGGCTCTTTCGCGGGCGGGCTACGACGTGCGCACCACGGGGACCGCGGCGACGTTATGGGGTTGGGTCAAAGCCGGCGACGGCGACCTCGTGATCACCGACGTGGTCATGCCCGACGAAAACGCCTTCGAGCTTTTGCCGCGCATGAAAAAGCTCCGGCCGGAATTGCCGATCATCGTCATGAGCGCGCAAAATACGTTCATGACGGCGATCAAGGCTTCGGAGCGCGGAGCCTACGATTATCTGCCGAAACCCTTCGACCTGCGCGAATTGGTGGCGATTGTCGGCCGCGCCCTCGAAGAGCCGAAAAACCGGCTGAAGACGTCGCTCCCGGAGGAACTCGACGACATGCCGCTGGTGGGCCGCTCGCCCGCCATGCAGGAGATCTATCGCTCGCTGGCCCGTCTGATGGCAACCGATCTCACCGTCATGATCACCGGCGAATCCGGCACCGGCAAGGAACTCGTGGCGCGCGCGCTGCACGATTACGGCAAGCGCAAGAAAGGGCCTTTCGTCGCCATCAACATGGCGGCGATCCCGCGCGACCTCATCGAAAGCGAGCTGTTCGGGCATGAGAAGGGCGCCTTTACCGGCGCCAATCAGCGCTCGGCCGGGCGCTTCGAGCAGGCCGAGGGCGGCACGCTGTTTCTCGACGAAATCGGCGACATGCCGATGGAAGCGCAGACGAGGCTGCTCCGCGTGCTTCAGCAGGGCGAATATACCACCGTGGGCGGGCGCACGCCGATCAAGACCAATGTGCGGATCATCGCCGCCACCAACAAGGATTTGCGGATCCTGATCGGGCAGGGGCTGTTCCGCGAGGATCTGTTCTTCCGCCTCAACGTCGTGCCGCTGCGCTTGCCGCCGTTGCGCGAGCGGATTGAGGATGTCGCCGATCTCGCGCAGCATTTCTTCAATATCGCCGCCGCCGAGGGGCTGCCGGTAAAGCAGCTCGAGCCCGGCGCGTTGGAGCGGATGAAGCGCCACCGCTGGCCCGGCAATATCCGCGAGCTCGAGAATCTCGTCCGCCGCCTAGCCGCGCTCTATCCGCAAGAGACGATCTCGGAGTCGCTGGTCGATGCCGAATTGGCCGCCGATTCCGGCGCCTTCCAGCCCTCGCCCACGGCGGCCAAGAACGGCTCCGCCGTCCAAGTTCCCGGCGACGGCGAAGCCACGCCGCCGATCGCCGTCGCGGTCGAACGCCACCTCGCAAAGCTCTTCACCGCCCATGGCGATTCCCTGCCGCCTCCGGGGCTTTACCACCGCGTGCTGCGCGAACTGGAACAGCCGTTGATCTCCGCCGCCCTCGGCGCCACGCGCGGCAACCAGATCAAGGCCGCCGAGCTTCTGGGCTTGAACCGCAACACGCTGCGCAAGAAGATCCGGGATCTGGACATCCGGCTGATGCGCTCGCCGAGGTGAGCCTTCCTTCTCCCACGTGTGGGAGAAGGCGGTCCTTGCGTCAGCAAGGATCGGATGAGGGTCTCGCCGCAGCCGGGATGATGGGTGCAAGGTGCGGGCGGCGAGGCGGGCGGTTCTTCCGGTGAGGCCCTCATCCGTCACGGCTTCGCCGCGACACCTTCTCCCGCGTGCGGGAGAAGGAGGCACGCGAGATCATCCCGGTTCGTGCGGCGAGGCGGGCTCTTCCAATAATCTCGCGAGATATTTGCGCACCAAAATTGATCTGGAATATCCAGGCCCATAATTAGCCTCAAATATCTTCAGCGATCGCTGGTACAATGACGTCGCTTCATTGGTCTGGCCTATTATTTCGAGCACTCCCGCCAAATTATTGAGCGCTATCGCAACGTTGGAATCGTCTCTCCCATAGTGCGCTTCGCCCATTGCTAGCGCACAGCGCATCGCATGTTCCGCTTCGGAATATCGCTCCTTGGCTTGAAACATTGATCCAACATAGTTGTAGAGGCGTCCGGTGGGTTCCGTGATCATTGCATCTTCGCCGCAACTGGCGAGAATTAACACGTGATCGATGAGGGGTTCGAGTACCTGCCAATATCGTTCGGTCGTGGGACATCCGAAAAACATTTCGTTCACCCATAGCAAAGCATTATCAAGAGCTTCACCCCAACGTTCGTCGGACATGCTTCGCTGGGTATAGTTTTGTATTAGCCGGTGTACCGCAAACCCGGGCTGCGTCATGGTTTTAGTTTCGATCCTTACTTCGGAAACCAGTGCATAGGCGTATAGAGACGTCAGGGCCGAATGGGCATTGTAGCTCGCGTCGTCACCAGGCATGGCAAAGTCGAGTAGTGTCTTTGGTACAGGTTCGGGAGCAAAAAGGGAAAGTCGCTCCAGCAGGCACCGGCTCTGTGCGCTCAATTTCTCCACGGAAGTGGCCCAGGTCGCGGCGATGCTGATCTTGAGGCTATAGCCCGTGACGCCGTCTTCGAACCAATCGAGTACGGTCTCACGTTTTGCTCGCCAAAGGTCCAGATACCGGCTGAAGGAAATATGCTCGGCGGCGATGTAAGCGGCAGCCTGTTCTAGGGATAGGGCCAAGCCACCGAGTTCTGAGCCGAGCTCTCGCGCCAAAGCATTGTCGTCTGGTTGGAACTCACGGCCATTTGTGCATCCGAGAAGGAAGGCGGCTGAATCGCTGGCTTCGAGCGCGCCAACGTCGAGTTTCGTCACTGTAGCCGGAAATTTCGAGATGCGGCCGGTAATGACGATGTGTCCTCCTGTCAGGTGCGCGAGCAAATCCTGAATGGCCTCGGCAGCGCGTTGGTTGTCGACATTGTCAAGAATTAAGAGCCAACCGGGATTGGTCTCAAGCCAGCGTAAAGCGGCATGACCTCGGATGTAATCCTGCTTCGCATCTTGTTCGGGGAGATCCAAAATTTTTGGATTGGCCAGCGTCGCGAGGCTTGTTGCGAGGCTCTCCGGTGTTCCTGCGCGCAAGAAGAGGATCGCTGTATAGTCGGCGTTATAGTGCCATGCATATTCAATTGCGGCCCGCGTTTTTCCAACGCCACTCAGTCCGTGCAGAGCCCTTCCCGTCAAAGCCACGATCTGCGTTTTGTCGGTCAAAGCTTCGTGAATCGAATTAAGAAGGGTTTCGCGGCCCTTGAAAAGGGAACCGAGAGACGGCAATGGCAGATTGCAGGGACCGTGGAAAGAGAGCTGGGGAGGTGGGTTCACCGTCCCGGTCTTTCTAGCTTGTCTCGTAATCGCAGGTGAAGTTCCAAGCTATACCCCGCTGCATGAAGGTATTTACGCGCAACGTCTCGCTACGGTTGATATTGCGGCGGTTCAGCTTCGTCTTTCAAGCCGCACTTGCGAAATTTATTCCGTTTAGCGGGTAGGATGGCGAGGCGGGGCCACGGATTGATGTTAGTTTTGGGCCGTTGTGAGTGGTTCCTAGCTCTTCGGAGAAGGATTTCTCCCCCACCCTTCACACCGCCTCCAGCAACTGCTCCGCTTCCGTCAAATTCACCGACACCAGTTGCGAGATGCCGCGCTCGGCCTGGGTCACGCCGAACAATCTGTCCATTCGGGCCATGGTGATCGGATTGTGGGTGATGGTGATGAAGCGCGTATCGGTCTTGGTGCGCATTTCGTCGAGGAGGTCGCAAAAACGTTCGACATTGGCGTCGTCGAGCGGGGCGTCGCATTCGTCGAGCACGCAGATCGGCGAGGGATTGGTCAAGAACACCGCGAAGATCAGCGACAGCGCCGTCAGGGCCTGCTCGCCGCCCGAGAGCAGCGTCATCACCTGCGGTTTTTTGCCCGGCGGGCGCGCCAGAATTTCGAGCCCGGCTTCCAGGGGGTCGTCGGATTCGACGAGTTGCAGCTCGGCGTTGCCGCCGCCGAACAGCGTCGTGAACAGATCCTTGAAATGGGTGTTCACGGCCGTAAACGCGGCGAGCAGGCGCTCGCGGCCCTCTTTGTTCAGGCTGTTGATGGCTTGGCGCAGGCGCCGGATCGCCTCGGTCAGGTCTTCGCGCTCCTTGTCGAGCGTGCTGCGCTGTTCCTCGATGGCCGCGAGCTCTTCCTCGGCGCGCAGATTGACGGCGCCCAGACGCTCGCGGTCGCCGCGCAGGGATTCGAGTTTCGCGGCCGTGTGGGCGGCGGGCGGCCGGTCGTCCTGGGGTTTGACGCCGGCCAAGGCCGCGAGGCCCGCCGGCTCGCATTCGAGATCGGTGACGGCGGTCTTGACCACGCTTTCGAGCCGGACGGAGGCGACCTCGACTCGTGTCTCGGCGCGGGCTTTGTCTTCCCGCGCGATGCTCATGGCCTCGATCGCCGCGCGCGCCTCGCGGTCGGCCGTGGCCAGTATGGTCTCGCCGTTCTGGCGGGCGTCCGAGGCGTTGCGTAAATCCGCTTCCGCCACCTCGATATCGCCGAGGATCGAGCGCCGCGCCAGGATGAAGCGATTGGGCGAATCGGCCAGTTCGTCGCGCTCGGCGATCGCCTCTTGCAGGCGCTCGCCGATATCGTCGCGATGTTCGTCCGCCTGCTCGCGCCGCGTCAGCCAGGATTGGCGCTCCGCGGCAATGGAGGCGAGGCGTTTGTCGCGGCCTTCGCGCTCGCGCGCCAGGGATTGCAGGGCGGAACGCGCCTCGGTCTCGGCCGCCCGGTATTGCGCCGCCCTCGCGCGGGCCTCGTCCAGGCGTTCGCTCAAGTCCGCGACCGGGGCCAGGCCCGAGAGGGCCGCTTCGAGCGCCGCTTGCGCCTGCGCCGCCTCGTCGCGCGCGGCAATGGTGCCAGCCTCGGCGGCCTCCAACGCCGCGAGCCGCGAGCTGCTCTCGCTGCGGCGGCGTTCGGCGGCGGCATGTTGCTCGCGCGCGGCATCCAAGGCGCGCCGCGCGGACTGTTGCATCGCCCGGGCGGCGGTTTCCCGGCTGCTTGCCTCGCGCAGCGCCGCTTGGGCGGCGTCGGCCGAGGCTCTGAGCGTGTCCGCTTTTTCCCGCGCGGCCTCGGCATCGAGCCGCAATTCCGCGAGACGGTTGCGCTCGACCAGCCGCCGGGCGGCGGGCGTCGGGGCCTCGGCGGCTTGGGTAAACCCGTCCCAGCGCCAAATATCCCCCTCGCGCGAGACGAGCCGCTGCCCGGTCTTCAGCGAAAGCCGGAGCGCGGGCCCTTGCGAGCGCTCCACCACGCCGATTTGCGCCAGCGCGCGGCGCAAGGCGGCCGGCGCCTGGACATGGCGCAGCAGCGGTTCGGCGCCGCCGGGTAGGGGGCCGTCTTGGCCAGACGTTTCCGCCCAATGGGCCGGGGCGGCGGGATCGATGGACGCGTCGAGATCGTCGCCCAGAGCGGCGCCGAGCGCGGCTTCATAGCCCTTGGCGACCTCGATCGTATCCGTCACCGCCGGCCATTTCGAGCCGCTGGCGGATTCGAGCAGCTTGGTGAGGGTGCGAACCTCGGTTTCGAGCCGTTGCGCTGCCCGGTCCGCCTCGGCTAACGGGCCGCGCAGGCCGGCTTCCGCCTCGCGCGCCTGGGCCAGCGCCCGCTCGGCCTCGAGGCTTTCTTGATCGGCGATTTCGGCGCTTTCCGCCGCGATTTCCAGCCGTTCCGCGGAGGCCTCGAACCCGTCCGCCTCTTCCAAGCTGGCGCGTAAGTTCTCCCGCGCTTGCCGGGCCGCAGATAATTCGCGTTCGAGCCGGTCGAGCCGGGTGGTCTCGTCTCGCAGCCTGCCGCCGAGCGCGCCGCGCTGGGCTTCGGATTCGGCCTTGGCGGTCTGCAGCTCCGCCAGTTCCGTCTCTGCCTCGGCGCGCAGCATGTCGGCTTCGGCAATGGCTTCGCGCAGGTCGAGTTCCGCTTCGCTGGCGGAGGTTCGCGAGTTGAGGTCTTCTTCTTCCGTGTCGAGCCGGGCGAGCACGCCGGCGGCATCGTCGAGGGCGGCGCGGCCGCGGGCGAGATCGGCCATCATCTCTTGAATGCGGCGCTCGATCTCGGCGAGCCGGCCCTTGGCGCGGCGTTCCTCGCCATCGAGGGTTTCGCGCGCCACGATCAGGCGCTGCAAAGCGGTTCCCGCTTCGGTTTCGGCCTCGCGCAGAGCGGGCAGGGCATGGGCGGCGATGGCCTGGTGACGCGCCGTCTCGGCCTGGTGGCGCGTGGATTCCACGACCCTTGCGGAATCGGCCATGAGCTTTTCGCGCGCGCCTTCGACCTCGGCCAAGGCTTCGTCGTATTCGATGAGCACGGACAAAGCGTGCAAGCGCCGGATTTCGGCTTGCAGTTCGCGGTAGCGCTGGGCTTGGCGGGCTTGCCGCCGCAGGCCGTCGCCTTGCGCGGAAATCTGCGTCAACACGTCGTCGATGCGGTTGAGGTTTTCCTCGGCGCCTTTCAGCCGCAGCTCCGCTTCGTGCCGTCGGGTGTGGAGGCCCGCGACGCCCGCCGCCTCTTCCAGAATCCGCCGGCGCGCTTGCGGCTTGGCGGCGATGATCTCGCTGATCTGACCTTGCCGGACAAGCGCCGGCGAGCGCGAGCCCGAGGAGGCGTCGGCAAATAGAATTTGCACATCGCGGGCGCGTACCTCGCGACCGTTGATCCGGTAGGTCGAGCCGGAGTCCCGCTCGATCCGGCGGGTCACTTCGATGATATCCGTGGCATTGAACTGGGCCGGCGCCGTGCGCCCGGCATTGTCCAGAACCAGCCCGACCTCGGCCATGTTGCGGGCCGGGCGGTCGCCGCCGCCGGCGAAGATCACATCGTCCATGCTGGACGCGCGCATGCTCTTGTAGGAGTTTTCGCCCATGACCCAGCGCAGCGCCTCGACAAGATTCGACTTGCCGCACCCGTTGGGTCCGATCACGCCGGTCAGTCCTGGCTGAATATGAAATTCGGTGTGCTCGACGAAGCTCTTAAAGCCGGTCAAGCGGAGCTTGCTGAATTGCATGGTTCTAACGTGCGCGAAAGTTTAACCGGCGCAAGCGGGAGTGGGGATTTTTCTGTGGGGAAGAGGCTGAGCAATCCCAAAGGCCGAAGCCGTCCTTGCGAGCGAAGCGAAGCAAGGACGGGACCGGTGGTCCTACCCCTGGTTCTCCGCCATCTTCCCCAATGCCGCCTGCGCCGCCGCGAGCCTCGCGATCGGCACCCGGAAGGGCGAGCAGGAGACGTAGGTTAGACCCACTTGTTCGCAGAAGTGGATCGAGGCGGGATCGCCGCCGTGTTCGCCGCAGATGCCGAGCTTGATATCGGGCCTTGTTTGTTGGCCCCGCTCGACGCCGATTTTGACGAGTTCGCCGACGCCCTCGATGTCGATGGTCACGAAGGGGTCGGAGGGCAAGATGCCCTTGGCGGTATAGGGGCCGAGGAACGAGGCGGCATCGTCGCGCGAAATGCCGAGACCGGTCTGGGTCAAGTCATTGGTGCCGAAGGAGAAAAATTCGGCGGTTTCCGCGATTTCGGCGGCGCGCAGGCAAGCGCGGGGCAGTTCGATCATCGTCCCGACGTAATAGGGGACGGTCTCGCCGGTCTCGGCTGCCACCGCCTTGGCCATGGCGTCGATGGTCGCCTTGACGAGATCCAGTTCTCTCTTGCCGAAGACCAGCGGCACCATGATTTCCGGCGTCACGATGGCGCCGGTCTTTTTCTTGGCGGCGATGGCGCCTTCGAAAATGGCGCGAGCCTGCATTTCCGCGATTTCCGGGAAGGCGATGGCCAAGCGGCAGCCACGGAAGCCGAGCATGGGGTTGAACTCATGCAGGTCCGAGGCGCGTTGGCGCAGCTTGTCTTCGGGAACGCCGAGCGAGGCCGCGACTTCGGCGATTTCCTCGTCCGTATGCGGCAGGAACTCGTGAAGCGGGGGATCGAGCAACCGGATCGTGACTGGCAGGCCCGACATGATCTCGAACAATTCCTCGAAATCGCCGCGTTGAATCGGCAGCAGCTTGGCGAGGGCCTGGCGCCGGCCGGCTTCGTCGCCGGCCAGGATCATTTCGCGCACGGCGACGATCCGGTCGCCGTCGAAGAACATATGTTCGGTGCGGCAGAGGCCGATGCCTTCCGCGCCGAATTTGCGGGCGACGCGCGCGTCTTGCGGCGTCTCGGCATTGGCGCGCACGCCCATGCGGCGCTTCTTGTCGGCCCATTCCATCAAGGCCGCGAATTCGCCGGACAGTTCCGGCTGCAACATGGCGATGGCGCCGGCGATCACCTGGCCCGCCGTGCCGTCGATGGTGACGAGATCGCCCTTCTTGAAGATGACGCCGCCCGAGGTCAGCGTACCCGCCTTGTAATCGACTTTCACGCTGCCCGCGCCGGAGACGCAGGGCTTGCCCATGCCGCGCGCGACCACCGCGGCATGCGAGGTCATGCCGCCGCGCGTGGTGAGAATGCCCTCGGAGGCGTGCATGCCATGAATATCCTCGGGGCTCGTCTCGATGCGCACTAAAATGCATGGGCGCCCGGCGCCTTTGGCCGCTTCGGCGTCGCTCGAGTTGAACACGATCTCGCCGCTGGCCGCGCCTGGCGAGGCGGGTAGGCCGGTCGCGATAATTTTGCGGGCCGCCTTCGGATCGATGGTGGGATGCAGTAATTGATCGAGCGAAGCGGGGTCGATCCGCAGCACCGCTTCGTCGCGGGTGATCAAGCCCTCGTTGGCCATCTCGACCGCGATGCGCAGCGAGGCGCGGGTGGTGCGTTTGCCGTTCCGGGTCTGCAACATCCAGAGCTTCCCGTTTTCGACGGTGAACTCCATGTCCTGCATGTCGCGGTAGTGATTTTCGAGCAATTCCGTGGCGCGGCGGAATTCGGCGAAGACCTCGGGTAAGGCCGTCTCCATCGACGGCTTGTCGGAGCCGGCCTCGATCCGCGCCGCCTCGGTAATATTTTGCGGCGTGCGGATACCCGCCACCACGTCCTCGCCTTGGGCGTTGATCAGGAACTCGCCGTAGAGTTCGCGCGCGCCGGTGGAGGGATTGCGGGTGAAGGCCACGCCGGTCGCCGAGGTCTCGCCCATATTGCCGAAGACCATGGCCTGGACATTGACCGCCGTGCCCCAGTTCCCCGGAATGTTTTGCAGCTTGCGGTAGGTGATCGCGCGCGGGTTCATCCAGGATCCGAACACGGCGCCGATCGCGCCCCAGAGCTGAGCCTTGGGATCTTGCGGAAACGGCGTGCCCAGCGCTTCCAAGACTTTCGCCTTGTAGGCGGTGATGATCAATTTCCAATCGTCGGCGGTCAGCTCGGTATCGAGCGAATAGCCCTTGCGCTCCTTGTAGGTCTCCAGAATGTCCTCGAAATTGTGATGGTCCACATTGAGAACCACGTTCGAATACATCTGGATGAAGCGGCGGTAGGAATCGTAGGCGAACCGCTCGTTGCCGGACTGGCGGGCGAGAGCCTCGACGGTCTTGTCGGAGAGGCCGAGGTTCAAGACCGTATCCATCATGCCGGGCATGGAGGCGCGGGATCCCGACCGCACGGAGACCAGGAGCGGGTTTTCCTCGTCGCCGAACACATGGCCCGCGAGCTTGCCGGCCCGTTCGAGCGCGGCATCGACGGCGCTCTCCAGCTCGGGCGGGAAAGACTTTTCATGGTCGTAGAAATAGGTGCAAACTTCGGTCGTGATGGTAAAGCCAGGCGGGACCGGAAGGCCCAAATTCGCCATTTCCGCGAGATTTGCGCCCTTGCCCCCCAAAAGGTTGCGCATTTCGCTCGTGCCTTCGGCCGTTCCATCGCCGAATTCGTAAACCCACTTCACCATCGATCTTCGTCCCCAGGGGTCAGCTGATTGCCCGCAGCCGTATGTCGTGAGCGGCCGGGCCGTCTTACCGTCTGAAGCGGACTTGTAAAGCCCGCGCGCGAAATCCCAAACCGCCGCGATCCAAAAATGCTGTCATCTTGGCCACGCGGACGGCGAAAAGGTCCACGTCCAAGACGGATGCGGAACATGGTGCGGCGGACCTAGCAGTTTCCGGTCCATGCCGATGGATCAGGCTGCCGTAAAATCGCCTCGCGCTCTCCGTGCCGGGATAAACTCAAAACGGGGAGTGTTGCGTGAATGCCGCAGATCTTTCGTAACGCTTTCCTAATGCGTTGCAGTAGCCGGTAAAACTCGATATTCAACGCTTTGGTCTGGGATTTCGAACCTGTTGATCCCGGTCCTGTTGCCGTTATTTTACCTCGACGCCTGGGAATTTCCCCCAGGTGCATTTAAATTGAGCGTCGAAAAGCCGGTCCGGCTTTTTTTGAAGCAAGGTCTGGTCTTTTCCGGATCTTGGGAGTTACCCGACGCGATGATCTTGATTTGTGCGGGGTCCGGCAAGCCTCGCATGCGCTGATAAGACCAACCAAGAGGCGCCTGTGACGAAAACCTCGAAGACCCCCCTTCTCGACACGATCGTGACGCCAGCCGATTTGCGCGCGCTTCCGGAGTCGAGCCTGACCCAAGTGGCGAAGGAGTTGCGGACGGAGACGATTGACGCGGTCTCGGTGACCGGCGGCCATCTCGGCGCCGGCCTTGGTGTCGTCGAGCTGACGGTCGCGCTTCACTATGTCTTCAATACACCGGACGACCGTATCATTTGGGATGTCGGGCATCAGGCCTATCCCCACAAGATCCTCACCGGCCGCCGTGATCGCATCCGGACTTTACGCAAGGCTGGCGGGCTCTCGGGCTTCACCAAGCGCAGCGAGAGCGAATACGACCCGTTTGGCGCGGCGCATTCCTCGACCTCGATTTCCGCTGGCCTCGGCATGGCGGTCGCCAATAGCCTGTCCGGCAAAAAGACCTCCAATGTCGTGGCCGTGATCGGTGACGGCTCGATGTCGGCGGGCATGGCCTACGAGGCCATGAACAATGCCGGCGCGATGCATTCGCGCCTCGTGGTCATTTTGAACGATAACGAAATGTCGATTGCCCCGCCGGCCGGCGCGCTGTCGGCCTATCTCGCCCGGCTCGTGTCGGGCGGCACCTATCGCTCCGTGCGCGAAGCCGCCAAGCAGCTCGGCCGCCACCTCCCCAAATTCGTCTACGACCGCGCCCGCAAGACGGAAGAATTCGCCCGCAATTTCTGGTCGGGCGGCACGATGTTCGAGGAGCTTGGCTTCTATTACGTTGGTCCCATCGATGGCCATAATCTCGACCATCTGCTGCCGGTCCTCAAGAACGTGCGCGATGCCGGCTCGGCCCCGATTCTGGTCCATGTCGTGACGCAGAAGGGCAAGGGCTATGCGCCCGCCGAGGCCTCGACGGAGAAATACCATGCCGTGTCGACCTTCGATGTCGTCACCGGCACCCAGTTCAAGCCCAAGGCCAATGCGCCCTCTTATACCAAGGTCTTCGCGGATGCTCTGATCGACGAGGCGAGCCGCGACGACAAGATCGTGGCGATTACCGCCGCCATGCCCAACGGCACCGGCCTCGACCTGTTCGCGAAGACGTATCCCGAGCGGACGTTCGACGTCGGCATCGCCGAACAGCATGCCGTGACCTTCGCCGCCGGTCTCGCGACCGAGGGCTATAAGCCGTTCTGCGCGATCTACTCGACCTTCCTGCAGCGCGCCTACGATCAGGTCGTGCACGATGTCGCGATTCAGAACCTGCCCGTGCGCTTCGCGATCGACCGCGCCGGCCTCGTCGGGGCCGATGGGGCGACCCATGCCGGCTCGTTCGATGTCTCTTTCCTCGGCATCCTCCCCAATATGGTGGTGATGGCGGCGGCCGACGAGGCCGAACTCGTTCATATGGTCGCGACCGCCGTGGCCTATGACGATGGCCCGATTGCCTTCCGCTACCCCCGCGGCGAGGGCATCGGCATCGAAATGCCGGCCCATGGCGAAATTCTGGAGATCGGCAAGGGCCGCATCGTGCGCGAGGGCAAGCAAGTCGCCATCCTGTCCTTCGGCACCCGCCTCGCCGAGGCGCTGCTGGCGGCCGAGGACCTCGCGACCTATGGCGTGTCGGTCACCGTCGCCGACGCCCGCTTCGCCAAGCCGCTTGACCTCGAACTGATCCGCAAGCTCGCGGCGGAGCATAAAGTCCTCATCACCATCGAGGAAGGTTCGATCGGCGGCTTCGGCTCCTTCGTGATGCAAGCTTTGTCCGAGGAGGGCGTGTTCGACGGCACCTCGCAGCACTCGCTGAAATTCCGCTCGATGGTGCTACCCGACGTGTTCATCGATCACGACAAGCCCGAGAAGCTCTATGCGCAAGCAGGCCTCGACTCGAAGGGAATCGTGAAAAAGGTGCTGGAGACGCTCGGGCAGGCCGGGACGTTGGAGGAAGGGTTGCGGGCTTAAGGGAATCTAGGTTCCTTTTCCTTCTTCCGTTCATGGGAGAAGGTGGCCCGGTGAGACGCTTGGACGGATGAGGGCGGCGCCAAAAAGGGCGCCGATCGATCCGTTAGTCCACCGTCATGAAACTTACATGAGAACCAACCGTTGTTCGCCTGAACCCGTCAGGCGAAAGTCGTTTCCATGCTCGTCGAACTCAATCCCAGCAAAGTCTGCTTTCTGATCGTCAAGATCCGGGAATTCGACATCCAGACCGAAGAAAACGAGGGCGACGGGTCGAATGCGACCGACGACGGCTTCGCGGCGGCCTATACCGTAGAGCCCCATGGCTCCGTCCAGAAGGAAGTGGAGCAATTTATCCGCGCCATGGACGTCGACGAAAAGCGCGAATTGGTCGCCTTGAGCCTCGTTGGACGGGGCGAATTCACCGGGGCCGAATGGAACGACGCCTTGGCAGCGGCGGCGTCCCGCCCGGAACTGAGATCCGTGAAGGCATTTCTCGACAATCCCGAGATCTCGGACGAGCTCGAAGAAGGCCTCGACCAATTCGGCTTCTCTTGCGACGATTTCGAAACGGACCGGTTTTGAGCAACGAATCGGCCGGTGAATTAATGATGCCGCGTGTCCTTCTCCCGCGCGCGGGAGAAGAAATATCTCAATGCGAGCGGCTGATGCAGAAATCCACGACGTCGTTCAGCGCGGTCTTCCAGGGCGAGGCCTGAAACAGTTCGAGCGCGTCGCGGGCCATGGCGCCGTAGTGGCGGGCCCGTTCGATCGTGTCTTCCAAGGCGCGGTGGCGTTTCATGGTGGCCACCGCCGTCTCGAGGTCGCCGTCCGCGATCTCGCCCTTTTCGAGCGTGCGGGTCCAAAAGGCCCGCTCCTTTTCCGTTCCTCGCCGGAACGAGAGCACCACCGGCAAGGTGATCTTGCCCTCGCGGAAATCGTCGCCGGCATTCTTGCCGAGCTTCGCGGTCGTGCCGCCGTAATCCAGAGCATCGTCGATGAGCTGAAAGGCAATGCCGAGATTGAGCCCATAGCCCCGGCAGGCCGCGATCTCGGCCTTCGGGCGGTTGCCCAGGATCGCGCCGACCTCGCAGGCCGCGCCGAACAGAGCGGCGGTCTTGGCGCGGATGACGGCGAGATAATCGTCCTCGCTCGTCTGCGTATCCTTGGCGGCGGAGAGCTGCATGACCTCGCCCTCGGCGATGATCACGGCGGCCGAGGACAGGACGTCGAGGCAGGGCAGGGAGCCGACTTCCACCATCATCTTAAAGGCCTGGCCTAGCAGGAAATCGCCCACGAGAACGCTAGCCTCGTTGCCCCAGAGCATGCGCGCCGCGAGCTTGCCGCGCCGCATGTCGCTCTCATCGACGACATCGTCGTGCAAAAGCGTGGCCGTGTGCATGAATTCGACCGAGGCCGCGAGTTTGATATGGCCGCTGCCTTGATATTCGCAGAGCCCTGCCGAGGCGAGCGTCAACATCGGCCGTAGCCGTTTGCCACCCGAGGCGATCAGGTGATGCGCAATATCGGGAATCATCGAGACATGCGACGCGGCGCGCCCGAGAATCGTTTGATCCACCCGCGCCATGTCGCTGGCCACGAGTCCCGCCAGGCCCGAGAGAGCAGGTTCCACCACTTTGTCTTCCAAGGGGATGACGACGCCCAAATTGTATCTCCGTCGCGATGCATTGATTCGAGGACCGGAGCTGCTTGGGACAACCGCCGCATCTTGGCGCACCCTTGCAGGACGCGCGACCCCATGCAAGATGGTGTCGAGCAGGTTGCGCGAAAGCCGATCCGGCTTTTGCGATCAGAACTGGCTTTTGCGAGCGAAAAGAACCGACTGGTGCGATAGGAACAAGTTCTTCGTCTTGCAAGGAGAATGATTTTGGTCACCTCGGTCGCTCGACCGGGATGACCATATTCTGAGCCACGGACTCCGGATGATTGAACTTCTGCGGACCAATGACTTCGTTTTGATCTCGCGGATCGAGGCTCTGCTCGCCGAGTACGAGATCGATGTGCTCGTCGCCGATCAATATATGAGCGTGATGGAGGGATCTCTGGGCTTTTTGCCGCGCCGGATCCTGATCGGCCGGGACGACCTCGGCCGCGCCAGAATGGCCCTGCATGAGGCGGGCTTGCTCGGCGAATTGAGCAATGGGTGAATTGCTCGAGGGCGCGGGGCCCCTGACGCGGGATGCGTTCTTTGGGGGACGGTTGGTGCTGCTCCAGCCCGCCAAGGGCCACCGCGCCGGAACCGACGCGGTGTTATTGGCTGCCTCCGTGCCGCAGGGATTTTCGGGGCTGGTCTATGATGCCGGGGCCGGCGCCGGCACAGCCGGGCTCGGCGTCGCCGGGGCATGCCCGGCCGCGCGCGTGGGCCTGATCGAGAACGACCCCCTCAGCACCGAAATCGCGGCCCAGAACATCGTTTTGAATCAATTGAGCGAACGGGTCGCGCTTCACGCTTGCGATCTCCTCGATCGCGCCAGCCGGCAGGCGGCGGGTGTCTTGGGCCGGGCGGATCTGGTCATCACCAACCCGCCCTTCCACGAGCCGGGCACGGTGCGCGAATCCCCCGACGCCCGCCGCCGCGCCGCCCATGTCGGCGGGGAAGGCGGCCTGGAGGCTTGGATATCGGCCTGCCTGTCGCTGCTCGGCCCCAAGGGCACGTTGATTACGATCCACACGGTCGAGGCCTTGCCGCTGCTGCTGCGGTCGCTGGAGCGCGGCGTGGGCGCAGTAACGATCTTGCCGGTCCATACCAAGGCCGGCGCGCGCGCCAAACGCATGCTCGTGCGGGCCGTGCGCGGCAGCCGCGCGCCGCTCTCGATCATGCCGGGGCTGGTGTTGCAGGAGGGGGAGAAGCGGACCGAGCTGGCGGAGCGGATCAACCGGGGCGAGGCCGGGGTGGGGTGGTAGGCTCGCGGCAAGAGCCTGGCATTCGTCCAGCGCCAAACGGCGGATTTTGTTGGCTATTAGGACTTTCGTCGTATTCTTTGCGTAGCGTATCGTTATCGATCAAACTAATACGGGTGGTCCCTGGTCATGACACAACTCTCGCTATCCGACCGCATCATCGATGGCAGCGCGGAAGCGATCATGGTCATGGATCGCCATAATCGCATTGTTCGCGTCAATCCTGCCTTCACGGCGATCACCGGCTATTCGATGGACGAGGCGATCGGGCAGCCGCCTAAAATGCTCAGTTCCGGCAAGCATCCCGCATCCTTTTATCACGACATGTGGTTTGCCCTAAGGGAGCGCGGAAGCTGGCAAGGCGAGATTTGGAACAAGAGGAAATCGGGCGACATTTATCCCGAATGGGTTTCCATCAACCTTCTCTACGACGGCCATGGCGAGATCACGCACCACGTCGCCTTTTTCTCGGACATCAGCCTGCAGAAAGAGGGGCATGCGAAAATGCAGCGCCTGGCTCATTACGATTCGCTGACGGGGCTCGGCAACCGCCTGCTCATGCGCGACCGGCTGACGCAGGCGATCGCCAGCGCCAAGCGATCGAAGTTCTATGTCGCGGTGCTGTTCATCGATCTCGATGGTTTCAAACAGGTGAACGATCGCTTCGGGCACAAGGCGGGGGATCGTCTTTTGGTCCTGGCCGCCAACCGGATGGCGGATGTGGTCAGGTTGGACGATATGCTGTTTCGCCAGGGTGGCGACGAATTCGTCGTCATCTTGTCCGATATCAAACATCCGGACAGCGTCGCTTTGGTGGCCAACCGGCTTATTCGCAAAATATCGAAACCCTACAAACTCCTAGAGCATCAGGCCGAAGTCGGGGCCTCGATCGGCATCGCGATGTATCCGGACGATGGCGTCGAGATCGAGCCTCTCCTCGATTCGGCCGATGCCGCGATGTACACGGCCAAGAAAACCGGCCGCGGGCGGTTCTGCCGCGGCGATTCCTCCTTGAAGCTGGCCGGGGCTTTGTAGGAGGCGGGCGAAGGACGATGCCGCGTCGTTTTTCCGTGTCACGAAAATCGCCCGAAGGGCCGCCGTGTCATTCCGGGTCGCGAAGCGAGCCCGGAACCCAAGACAACGTGTTTGCAAGAAGAAGCCAAATCGTCCCGCAGTGGTATCCTTGGTGTTAATTCTGCAAAAAAGGTGTCTTGGGTTCCGGGTTCTCGCCAAGAGGCTCGCCCCGGAATGACATCCCGGCGTCTAAAAGAGTCGAAAAGAAAAGTGACGCCGGGGAGCTAAAACACATCCCCCTGCGGCTTAAGCCCGGATTCCGCTTGTGCTTCCGCCACGGCCACGGCCGTCATGTTGACGATACCGCGGCTCGTGACCGAGGCGGTGAGGATGTGCACGGGCAGGGACGCGCCGATCAGAATCGGCCCTACCGGCAGCGCATCGGCCATCATTTTCGTCATTTGATAGGCGATATTGGCGGCATCCAAGTTCGGCATGACCAGCACGTTGGCCTCGCCGCGCAGGCGCGAGCCCGGCAGCACGCGGTCGCGTATGTCTTCCGACAGCGCGGAATCCGCCTGCATTTCGCCGTCGACTTCCAAGTCCGGCGCGGTCTCGCGCAGGATTTTGAGGGCGTTGCGCATTTTGGCGGCGGAGGGGGAGTCGTCGCTGCCGAAGTCGGAATGCGACACCAAAGCGATTTTGGGCTCGAGGCCGAAGCGGCGGACGTGCCGGGCGGACATCAGCGCCATTTCGGCGATGTCCTGCGCCGTCGGGTCGTGCCGGACTTGCGTATCGGTGATGAAAAACGCGCCTTTGTTGGTAATCATCAGGTTCATGGCGGAGAAATCGCTCGCGCCGGGCATCAGGCCGATGATCTCCCTGATGTAGCGCAGGCGCGAATGGAAGCGCCCTTCGACGCCGCAGATCATGGCATCGGCATCGCCGCGCTTCACCGCGATCGCGGCAATGACGGTGGAATTGGTGCGCACCAGGGTCCGCGCCGCGCCGGGGGTGACGCCGAGCCGCCCCGCGCATTCGAGATAGGTCGCGACATAATCGCGATAACGGGGATCGTTGTTGGGATCGACGAGTTCGAAATCGACGCCAGGTCGGATCGAGAGACCGAACCGCTCGATCCGCGCGTGGATGACCTCGGGCCGGCCGATCAGGATGACCTTGGCAATACCCTCTTCCTTGATGGATTGCGCCGCGCTCAGCACCCGCTCGTCCTCGCCCTCGGCGAAGATCACGCGCTTGGGGTTGTTCTTGGCGGCCTGCATCAGCGGTTTCATGATGAAGCCGGAGCGGAAGACGAAGCGCGACAGGGTCTCGTGATAGGCGTCGAAATCGGTGATCGGCTTGCGCGCCACGCCCGAATCCATTGCCGCTCTAGCGACGGCCGGCGCGATGCGCAGGATCAGCCGGGGATCGAACGGCGAGGGAATCAAACTATCCTTGCCGTAGAGCCGGGCTTCCCCGCCATAGGCCTTGGCCACGACATCGGAGGGCGCCTCATGGGCGAGCTGGGCGATGGCCCTGACCGCGGCGAGCTTCATCTCTTCGTTGATCGCCGAGGCGGAGACGTCAAGCGCACCCCGGAAAATATAGGGGAAGCACAGCACGTTATTGACTTGGTTGGGATAATCCGACCGGCCCGTGCAGATCAGGGCATCCGGCCGGGCGGCGATGGCCTCGGCCGGTTCGATTTCCGGGGTGGGATTGGCCAGCGCCATGATCAGCGGCTTGTCGGCCATTTGCAGGACCATGTCGCGCTTCAACACGCCGCCGGCGGAGAGACCGAGGAAAACATCGGCGCCGACGATCACATCGGCAAGCTTGCGCGCGTTGGTCTCGCGCGCATAGACGGACTTGTATTGGTCCATGAGGGTGGGGCGGCCCTTATAGACCACGCCCTCGATATCGGTGACGGTGATATTGTCGAGCTGAGCGCCGAGTTTCACCAAAAGGTTGAGGCAGGCCAGCGCCGCCGCGCCAGCGCCCGATGTCACGATCTTGGCATCCGCGAGGCTCTTGCCGCCAAATTCCATCGCATTTAAAATGGCGGCGGCGACGATGATGGCGGTGCCGTGCTGGTCGTCGTGGAAGACCGGGATTTTCATCCGCTCGCGCAGCACGCGCTCGACCTCGAAACATTCCGGCGCCTTGATGTCCTCGAGGTTGATGCCGCCGAAGGTCGGCTCCAGCGCCGCGACGACATCGATGAACTTTTGCGGGTCGAGGGCATCGACCTCGATGTCGAACACGTCGATCCCGGCGAATTTCTTGAACAGGACCGCTTTGCCTTCCATCACCGGCTTCGAGGCGAGCGGGCCGATATTGCCAAGGCCCAGCACCGCTGTGCCGTTGGTGAGCACGGCGACGAGGTTTTGCCGGATCGTGAGATCGGCGGCCTTGCCGGGATCGCCGTAGATGTCGAGGCAGGCCGCGGCCACGCCGGGCGAATAGGCCAAGGCCAGGTCGCGCTGCGTCGCTAGCGGCTTGGTTGCTTGGATTTCCAACTTTCCCGGCCGGGGCTCGCGGTGATATTTCAGCGCGGCGGCCGCGAGGTCCGAGGTGATGGGATCGGCCATGGAGAGTTGAACCTTCTGCTCCGGAAACTGAAGAGTGTGTTTAGCCCGGCGCCTCCGGGAGCGTCCATATGGCAAAAGAAAAGGCCACCTTCCGGTGGCCTTTTCCTAGAACGCTTTTCCCTGCGATGGCAAGCACTTCAAGGTTGACGCGCGAGATCGAAGGTGAGGGATAAAACTTAGTTTTTCGCTTTGTCCACCATCTTGTTGGCGGTGATCCAAGGCATCATGCCGCGCAGCTTGGCGCCGACTTCCTCGATCTGATGCGCCGCCGCCTTGGCGCGGGTGGCCTTGAAGGACGTTTGATTGACCTTGTTCTCGAGCATCCAATCGCGGGTGAATTTGCCGGATTGAATATCGTCGAGCACGCGCTTCATCTCGGCCTTGGTCGCGGAGGTGATGATCCGCGGGCCGGTGACATATTCGCCATATTCGGCGGTGTTGGAGATCGAATAATTCATATTGGCGATGCCGCCTTCGTAGATCAGATCGACGATCAGCTTCACCTCGTGGAGACATTCGAAATAGGCCATTTCGGGCGCGTAGCCCGCTTCGACCAAGGTTTCGAAACCGGCGCGGATCAGCTCGACCAAGCCGCCGCAGAGCACGGCCTGCTCGCCGAACAAATCGGTCTCGCATTCTTCCTTGAAGGTGGTTTCGATGATGCCGGCCCGGCCGCCGCCGATCGCCGAGGCATAGGACAGGCCGAGGTCGTGGGCGTTGCCGGAGTAATCTTGCGCCACGGCGATGAGGCAGGGCACGCCGCCGCCCTTTTTATATTCCGAGCGCACGGTATGGCCGGGGCCCTTGGGAGCAACCATCAGCACGTCGATGTCCGGGCGGGGTTCGATGAGGTTGAAATGGACGTTCAACCCATGGGCGAACAACAAAGCCGCGCCGGGCTTCAGGTTCGGAGCCAGCTCGTCGCGATAGATGTCGCCCTGCAACTCGTCCGGGGTCAGCATCATCACCACATCGGCCCATTTGGCGGCTTCGACGACGGTCATGACTTTCAGACCCTCGCCTTCGGCCTTTTTGGCGGTGGCGGAACCCGCGCGCAGCGCCACGGCGACGTCTTTGACGCCGGAATCACGCATATTCAGCACATGCGCATGGCCTTGGCTGCCGTAGCCGATGACGGCGACCTTCTTGCCCTTGATGAGATTGAGGTCGGCATCCCGGTCGTAATAAACGCGCATGGTGTATTGTCCTATGGTTGGTCGATTTAGGGAAAGTGATTGGCGGGCCTTCTAGGCCGCCAGGCTGGTTACGTCAAAACGAGTTTTGGCGGCGCCTACATTTCGTTGGGGCCGCGGGTGATGGCGGCGACGCCGGTCCGCGAGACTTCGACAAGGCCGAGCGGGCGCATCAGTTCGACGAAATCGTTGATTTTGCTGGCCGCGCCGGTCAGCTCGAAGACGAAACTCTCGGTCGAGGCATCGACGACGCGGGCGCGGAAGGCATCGGCCAGTTGCAGCGCCTCCTGGCGGACTTGGCCACGTCCCTTGACCTTGATCAGCGCCAGTTCGCGGGCAACCGTCTTCCCCTTAAATTCCAGGGTGAGATTGGTGACTTTATGGACGGGCACCAGCCGGTCGAGCTGATGCATGATCTGCTCGATCGCGTCGAGCGTGCCCGAGGTGACGATGGTAATGCGCGAGAGCAGTTCGTTATGGGCCACCTCGGCGACGGTGAGGCTCTCGATATTGTAGCCGCGCCCCGAAAACAGGCCGACGACGCGCGCCAGGACGCCGGGTTCGTTGTCCACGAGTACGGCGAGCGTATGGGGCTTGCTCTCCTCCTCGAATGCCTTGGAGGAATAGGGCGATAGCGGCGGTTTGCTTGGGGCGATCATGGGCTTGGCTCTTTAGCAAAAGTCTCGATCCCCTCACCCCGAGGAGCCGGAGGCGTCTCGAAGGGCGAGGGATCGCGGGGCCGCCCCCGTCCTTCGAGACGCGGGCTTCGCCCGCTTCTCAGGATGGGGGCTAGGTTAGATTAGATCCTCTTAAACCAGCATCCGGCCTTCGGCGTCGATCACCGCCTCGAGTTCGAGATCGGCATCGTCGGCGAGAATCATTTCATTATGCGCCTTGCCCGAGGGGATCATCGGGAAGCAATTTTCCAGCTTGTCGATGCGGCAATCGACGATGACGGCGTTCGGCGTGTCGATCATTTCCTGGATCGCGGCATCGAGATCCGCGGGGTCCGAAACCCTGATGCCATGGGCGCCGTATGCTTCCGCCAGTTTCACGAAATCCGGCAGGGAGTGCGAATAGCTCTCGGAATAGCGGCTCTCGTGCAGCAGCTCCTGCCATTGCCGGACCATGCCGAGATATTCGTTGTTGAGGATGAAGATCTTGACCGGCAGCTTGTATTGGGCGGCGGTGGACATTTCCTGCATGTTCATCAGGATCGAACCCTCGCCCGCAATATCGATGACGAGCGCGTTGGGGTGGGCCATTTGCACGCCGATGGCGGCGGGCAGGCCGTAGCCCATGGTGCCAAGGCCGCCCGACGTCATCCAGTGGTTCGGCTCCTCGAAATCGAAATGCTGCGCGGCCCACATCTGATGTTGGCCGACTTCCGTCGTGATGTAGGTGTCGTGGCCCCGTGTCAGCGCGTGCAGGCGGCGCACCGCATGCTGCGGTTTGATGACGGATGTCGAATTCTTGAAGTGGAGCGACTTGCGGCCGCGCCAGATCTCGATCTGCTTCCACCAGTCCTTCAAGGCCGCTTCGGGGACTCTTAGCTCGCGGCTTTTCCATTGATCGATCATGGCGCGCAGCACATGGGCGCAATCGCCGACGATGCCGACCTCGACCTTGACCGTCTTATTGATGGAGGACGGGTCGATATCGACATGGATCTTGCGCGAATTGGGCGAAAACGCATCGAGACGGCCGGTGATCCGGTCGTCGAAACGCGCGCCGATGTTGATCATGACATCGCAGTCGTGCATCGCATGATTGGCCTCGTAGGTGCCGTGCATGCCGAGCATACCGAGCCAATTCGCGCCAGACGCCGGATAGGAACCGAGCCCCATCAGGGTCGAGGTGATGGGAAAGCCCGTCAACGACACCAGTTCGCGCAGCAGTTTGGAGGCCTCCGGCCCCGAATTGATGACGCCGCCGCCGGTATAAAACACTGGGCGTTTCGCGGTGGCCATCAAATGAAGCGCGCGCTCGATCTGCGCGGCATCGCCTTCGAGCCGGGGCTTGTAGGTTCTGTGCTCGACATGGCGCGGCCAGACATAATCGCCGCGCGCGAATTGCACATCCTTGGGGATGTCGATGACGACGGGGCCCGGCCGGCCGTTCTGCGCGACGTAAAACGCCTCGTGCAGAATACGCGGGAGATCCTCGATCGAGCGGACGAGATAATTATGCTTGGTGCAATGCCGGGTGATGCCGACCGTGTCGCATTCCTGGAACGCATCCGAGCCGATCAGATGGGTGGGAACCTGGCCGGTGATGCAGACCAACGGGATCGAATCGAGAAGCGCGTCGGTCAGGCCGGTGATCGCATTGGTCGCGCCGGGACCAGAGGTCACCAGTAGGACTCCGACCTTGCCGGACGAGCGGGCATAGCCCTCCGCCGCATGGGCCGCGCCCTGCTCGTGGCGCACGAGAATATGCTTGACGTCGTTTTGCCCATAAAGCGCATCGTAGATCGGCAATACGGCGCCGCCGGGATAACCAAAGATCGTTTCGACCTTTTGATCCTTCAGCGCTTGAACGATCATCTGGGCGCCGGTCATCTCTGCTGTCGACATCATAGCCTCGTTCGCATGGCAGCGTGGGTACGTTGGTGGATGTTGCGGTCGGTCGTATGGGATGGAAAAAAGGCAATAAAAAAGGCCCCTTAAGGGCCTGGGTAAGCGCTAGCGGCGAGAAAGCGGAGGTTATCTCCGTCCCGTCTCCAGCGCTAATCGTACGATAAGGTCCTGCTTCACCGGTCACCTTTGTGATAGTCCCGTACCGCTAGACCGGATGAGGACAAGAATCAATCCCCTTTTTGGGTGGCAAAGCCGGTAAAATGATAAAGTGATCCGCTCATGGAATGGCAGGACGACGGTCTCATCATCGGCGCGAGGAAGCATGGCGAGACCAGCGTGATTCTCGAAGTGATGACACGCGCGCATGGGCGCCATCTCGGCCTCGTCAAGGGCGGGCGCTCCAAGCGGATGCAGCCTTTGCTTCAGCCGGGCAATAGTGTCGAGGTGACCTGGCGCGCGCGGCTCGAGGAGCATCTCGGATTCTATGCCGTGGAGGCGACGAAGCTGCGGGCCGGCGATCTCATGAGCAAACCCGCCGCCTTGCATGGCCTCAATCTCATGACCGCGCTGCTCCGGCTCCTCGCCGAGCGCGAGTCGCATGCGGGGCTTTACGACCGGGCTATGATTTTGATCGAGGATCTCAAAGAGCCCGAAAGCGCGGCGGGGCTCGTGATGTTCGAGCTGGCGGTGCTGGCCGATTGCGGTTTTGGCGTCGATCTCACGGAATGCGCGGCGACCGGCAGTCGCGAGGATCTCGTCTATGTCTCGCCCAAAAGCAGCCGGGCCGTGTCGCGCGTGGCGGGCGAGCCCTACAAGGAGCGCCTGTTCCGCTTGCCGCCGTTTCTCCGGCATGGAAGGGCGAACCATATTTCCCGCGACGATCTGCGCGATGGGTTCAAACTCGCGGGATATTTTCTAACGCGAAACCTGTTCGCGCCGCGCGGTCTCGGCTTGCCCGATGCGCATGACGCCTATGTCGCGCTGCTCATGAAAGGCGACTGAGACGCTTCACATTGCGGACGTCATGGCGAACGCGGCCAGGCTTGCTTCATCATTCTTTACATTCGGCTGGATTTGGCGAAACGTCGCTTTGTTAATGTTCCTTGGCCGAGACACCGTCGCCGCCAGGGAGATCGTGATGAGCCAGAATGACAATCCGCATGTCGAAGCCGGAAGCTCGGTGCCGGGTAGCATGGGCGGCACGCTATCCCCACGTTGGCCCCGCTCGATCCTCTTGGTTGGGGCTTTTGTATGCGGCGCGGCCATTGGCGCGGGCGGATTGGCCTTCGCGGCCATGACGTTAGGGCATGCCGGTTTTCGCGATGCTCCGCAGTTGGCGCTGTCACAGCATTTGGCGCTCGAAGCCCTGGATTCCGCCGGTGCGACGGCAACGCAAGAGGCCAAGATTCACGACATCATCGCCGCGACGTTCGCGGACATTACCCTGGATGGGGACCAACACGAGGCGTTGCGCAAACAGGCGCTCGATATTCTGCGCGCACCGGTCGTCGATGCGGCAGCCATCGAAAACCTCCGTGCCGGGCAGATCGCCAAAATGGACGCTGCCTCGAAGAAGATCGCGAGCGCCTTGGTCGATGTGGCAAACCAACTTACCTCTGCGCAGCGGGTGAGTCTCGCAGACCGCTTTGAGGAATTTGAGGAAATGGCGCAGCATGGTCCTTGGGGCGGTCCGATGCTCATGCCTTTCGATCGAGACCATCATCCTGATCTCGAGCAGAACCATGGTTCTGTCGGATTCCCGGACAAAGGCTGAGGCATAGCGCGGCTTCCATGGCGGATCGGCTTCTCATCATCGACGACGATGTGCGTCTGGCCGCCATGGTTTGCGACTATTTCTCCGCGGCCGGCTTCGTGACCGAGCAATGCTTCACCGCCGCCGCGGGTCTTGAAGCGATCGAGCGCGCGCCGTTCGACGCGGTCGTTCTCGATCTCATGCTGCCGGACCTCGACGGGTTCGAGGTCTGCCGGCGGATCAGGGCGTGTTCGGATGTCCCTGTGTTGATGTTGACCGCGCGGGGCGAGGATACCGACCGGATCGTCGGTTTGGAAATCGGCGCCGACGACTATCTTTCGAAGCCGTTCAATCCGCGCGTCCTTCTCGCGCGGATCCGCGCGATCCTGCGGCGGCAGAGAAGCTCCTTCCAGGCGGAGACCACGGCCCTTCGTTTCGGGCGCCTTCGCATCGATCGCGGGTCGCGCACGGTGCGGGTCGATGGCGGCGATAAAATACTTACCAGCTACCAGTTCGATCTTCTCGTCGCGTTGGCCGAGAATGCCGGCCGGGTGCTAAATCGCGACCGGCTGCTCGACCTCGTGAAGGGCGAGGAGCTCGAGGCTTTCGATCGCTCCATCGATGTCCATGTTTCGCGCATCCGCTCGGCGATCGAGGATGACCCCAAGCACCCGCGCCGGATCATCACGGTACGGGGTAGCGGCTATGTCTTCGCCAAGAAGCAGGACGAAACATGATCGTCATTCGCCGCCGGTTGTTTTGGAAGATTTATCTGACTTTGCTTTCGAGCCTCGCCGCGGTCGCGCTGGTCATGGGCTGTTTCTGGTGGTTTCTGGGAAAAACCGAGCGGGAATGGGAAGAAGCATCGCGTATTCGTGCTCCTGGCGTGGGTGGTTTAGCCTCCCCTATCTCGCCGTATAGGGGCGGGCCGGGAATGGGCGGTCCGCCGGACGCCGATGTTTCCGTCTATGCCAGCGATGGAACCTTGATCGCCTCGCGTGGGAAGCCGATCAAGCTCGGCCCGGATACGCGCGGAATGCATAATCATATCATGCGCTTCGACCTTTCCGATGGCCATATTGTCCTGACGCGATTGCCGCCGCCGCCTGGGCCGCCGCCTGGGGGGTCGCTGATTCTCATGGTCATGATCACCGTCGCGGGCGGCATTGGGCTCGCGGCTTTTCCGGTTACGGCGCGGCTGACACGGGGTCTCGAAGCGCTCCGTTCCGGCGCGACGCGTTGGGGCGAGGGTGATCTCTCGGCTCGGGTCGATGAAACCGGCAGCGACGAAGTCGCGCTGGTGGCCCGGACTTTCAACGCCGCCGCCTCGCGCCTCGATGCCGTGTTGACGTCTCAAAAGGCTCTACTGGCCAATGCGAGTCACGAATTGCGTTCGCCACTCGCGCGCCTCCGATTCGCTATCGAGCTTTGGCTGCAAAATCCAACGCCGGCGGCTTATGCCGGGATCGTCCAGGACTTCGCGGACATCGATCAACTGGTCGATGAAATCCTGCTTTCCAGCCGTCTCGATCATTCCGGACCGATCCTCATGCAAAACGAGGAAATCGATGTTTTGGGACTGGCCGCCGAGGAAGCCGCGCGGCTCGGCGCGGCGGTCACGGGCGAGTCGGTGGAAGTGAATGGGAACGCGATATTGCTGCGGCGCTTGTTCCGGAATCTTTTAGAGAACGGAATGAAGCACGGGCAGCCACCGGTACGTATCGTCGTGTCCCGTCATGACCGCGAGGCACGAATCAGCGTTTCCGACGGCGGGCCGGGAATCGCCGCGGAGGAGCGCGAGCGCATTTTCGAGCCCTTTTACCGGCCGCCGGGCGCAGCGAAGCGAGCGGAGGTTGGGGGCTTGGCCTCTCCCTGACGCGGCAAATCGCAATCCGCCATGGGGGCCGTATCGTGTGTTGCGAGGAACCCGGCGGCGGTAGCCGCTTTGTCGTCACCTTGCCTCTAGGGAATCAAGGGACGGCGTAAATCAATGCCGGTGCCGGGAAAGCGGTTCTACTGATCTACAGATCTTCGCAGACGCGGCGCTCGGCAATGCGGCTGACGCCATAGCCTTCGTCCAAAGCCACCTGCTCCGTCCGGCAGGCGGCTGCCTTGCCGGTGCCTCCATGCGCTTCGACCGTTGCCGACGATGGCATTGTGACCGCTGTGACCGCGACAATCAGGGCGGCGGCCGCGATAGCGAAAAGGACCATCGTCTTACTCAAGCCGAAGGAAAATTTAAGCACTAGCCACACCTTAATATACGGAGATCGACGAGATCGACGAGATCGACCAAGATTGAAGCGACATACGCAAAGGCCGGGACGCGATAAAAAGTTCCCCCGCCGGAGCAGTCTTCTAGCTCCGCATCGGCTCGTTAACTAGTGCAATGCCGCAACATCCCGAGAGAAAGCCGCGCTTTTTTTGTGGCGGAGTTCACTTTTCATTTGGGAAAACAAAACAGGAACTTGCGGGCGCGGCTTCGATCGATTAGGGGAGGGCCATGCCCAAATCTCCCGTTCCCCCCGCGCCGCAAAATGGCGGCGGTATCGATCTTGTCCCGCTTCACGAAGCCCTGGAGGAGCGCTATCTCGCCTATGCGCTTTCGACGATCACGGGCCGCGCGCTCCCCGACGCGCGCGATGGGCTAAAACCCGTCCACCGCCGTATTCTCTATGGCATGCAGGTGTTGCGGCTCGATCCGGGCACCGCCTTCCGGAAATGCGCGAAGATCGTCGGCGATGTCATGGGCTCGTTCCATCCCCATGGCGACCAGGCGATTTACGATGCCTTGGTGCGTCTCGCGCAGGATTTTTCCTCGCGTTATCCCCTGGTCGACGGCCAGGGTAATTTCGGCAATATCGACGGGGATAGCGCCGCCGCCTACCGCTATACCGAAGCACGGATGACCGATGTCGCGCGGCTTCTCCTCGAGGGAATCGAAGAGAATGCCATCGATTTCCGCGACAATTATGCCGGCACCGAGCAAGAGCCCATCGTGCTGCCCGCCGCTTTTCCGAATTTGCTGGCCAATGGCGCGCAGGGAATCGCGGTCGGCATGGCCACCTCGATCCCGCCGCATAACGTGGCCGAACTCTGCGACGCCGCGCTCCATCTCATTGCGAATCACGAGGCCGCCGACAGCGATCTCCTGCAATTCGTCCAGGGCCCGGATTTTCCGACCGGCGGCATTCTCGTCGAGCCGAAGGCGTCCATCGCCGAGGCCTACCGGACCGGCCGGGGCTCGTTCCGGCTGAGGGCGCGTTGGACCAAGGAGGAGGGGCCGCGCGGCGCCTGGGTCGTCGTCGTCACCGAAATTCCCTACATGGTGCAAAAGTCGCGGCTGATCGAAAAAATCGCCGAGCTTTTGAACGAGAAGAAACTGCCGCTGGTCGCCGACATCCGCGACGAATCGGCGGAGGACGTCCGCGTCGTGATCGAGCCGCGCAATCGCGCGGTGGCGCCCTCGATCATGATGGAGCAGCTTTTTCGCGCCACCGAGCTCGAGACCCGTTTCCCCCTGAACATGAATGTTCTGGTCGATGGCGTCGTGCCGCGCGTCGTCTCCTTGAAGGAGGCGCTGCGGCAATGGCTCGATCACCGCCGGATCGTGCTCGTGCGGCGTTCCAAATTCCGGCTGGAGAAGATCGAGCACCGGCTCGAAGTGCTGGCCGGCATGTTGATCGTCTTCCTCCATTTGGATGAAGTCATCCGCATCATCCGCGAGGAAGACGAACCTCGGCCGGTGCTGCAAGCCCGGTTCAAGCTGACCGAACTGCAAGCGAATTATATCTTGGACACGCGTCTGCGCAGCCTGCGCCGCATCGAGGAAATGCAGCTGAAGCGCGAGCACGATGCGCTCGAAAAGGAAAAGCTCGAGGTCGCCGGCCTGATCGGCGACGAAGCCAAGCAATGGAAGACCATTTCCTCCCAGATCAAGACGTTGCGCAAAGCCTACGGGCCGGAGACCGCGCTGGGCCGGCGCCGGACGACCTTCGCCGATGCACCCGCCGCCGTCGATTTGGAACAGGCGGCGGCCGCGTTGATCGAGCGCGAGCCGGTCACCATTGTCGTCTCCGGGAAGGGTTGGATCCGCGCGCTGAAAGGTCATGTCGCCGATCTCTCGAGCCTGCAATTCAAGGGCGACGACAAGTTGCGGGTGAGTTTCCTCACGGAAACGACGGCGAAGATCATCGTCTTCGCGACCGATGGCCGGGCGTTTACGCTCGACGCGGCCCGTTTGCCGGGCGGGCGAGGGCAGGGTGAGCCCATTCGCGTGATGGCCGATCTCGGCGAAGACGAGGATATCGCCGCCGTGTTCCCTTATACGCCGGGGCAAAAAATGCTCGTCGCCGCGTCCGACGGACGGGGTTTTGTCGTCAATCAGGACGATATGATCGGTGGCACGCGAAAGGGGCGCCAGGTTTTGATCGTCGACAAACCCGCCGTGGCTCAAGTAATCGTCCAAGTACAGGGCGACCATGTCGCGGTAATCGGTGAAAACCGCCGTCTGCTCGTTTTCCCGCTCGGCCAGGTGCCGGAAATGAGCCGGGGCAAGGGCGTCCGTCTGCAACGGTACAAGGATGGCGGCCTCAGCGATTTGAAAATCTTTGCTTGGGCCGATGGCCTTTCATGGGTGGATACGGCGGGCCGGACCTTCAATGTCGGCGGTCTGGACCTGCGCGATTGGACTGGCGCCCGTGCCGAGGCCGGCCGTCTGCCGCCCAAGGGCTTCCCGAAAGTGAATAAGTTTACATAGCGCACTTCCCCCCCCCCCCCCGGGGTGGGGCGAATTTTTCTTTTTATAAAGTATAACACTGCGCCGGAGCCAGAAATACCGAACATCTTTTTCGAGAACGATATCGTAAATACCCTCTATGGTTGTATTTCAAAAAAAAGCCAGTTAACTCTTAAGTGGTTGAACTCATTGAAATAAAGTTTGTTTTTGGTTTTCAAAAATCCATTTCGCGCGAGATTGCAATTTAATGTTGCATGACGCGCGAGGTGTGAATAGTCTTGCTGAGGTGAGCAGCAATTGTCACGCGAGTTATGGCACATCACATGCCGGATTATCATCATGCGGTAGAGGTAAGTTGTGGGCGTATCGACCTAGTTTATTATTTAGGCCGGCGTCCGCTCGTCCTTTTGATTCACGGGAATTCCGCCTGTAAAGAAATATTCGCGGCCCAGATCTCGCTCCTTCGCGAGCAGGGCTATGGCGTATTGGCATTGGATTTACCTGGCCACGGCGCGTCGGAAAATGCAAAAAATCCTTCGGCGGTCTATAGCTTTCCTGGTTATGCGGGGATCGTAGCCGAGATACTTGATTTCTTCGCGATTGAATCCATCCATGTCGTGGGCTGGTCGCTCGGCGGGCATGTCGGGCTGGAATTGATGGGCCGTGACGCCCGTGTCGCTTCGCTTCTCATTGTTGGAACGCCCGCCGCTAAAATGCGGATGGAATCGCTGGCCGAGGCTTTTCTCCCCTCAGGGGCGATGAATTACGCGGGTCAGCGCGACTTCAGCCTCGAGGATGCGATCGCTTACGGCGAAGCGGTTGTTGGCGGCCCGGAATTTCTCACGCCGGACCTTTTGAAGGCAGTTCGCAGAACAGATGGGGATGCCCGCTTTTGGATGGTCCAAAACGCCATGAACGGCCTTGGTTTGGACGAGTGGGATTTGGCCGAACGCGATGTCCGGCCGTTGGCCGTGCTCCACGGGGACAAAGACCCCTTTATCAATCTTGCCTATCTGCGAAAGCCGGCCTACCGGAATCTTTGGCGCGGCGCGGTTCAGGTTCTCGAAGGGGTTGGTCACGCCGCGCATTGGCAAGCGCCTGATCAATTCAACGAGCTTCTTCTCTCATTCTTGCAAGAAGTTTCCGGCGAGCTTTCACCTGGGGAAGCCGCCGTGGAACAAATTGGGGGGGGGGGCGGGGGCGCAACATGGCGTCCAATTTTGAAGATTTTCTAGAAGCGACCCAAGCTGTCGCGAGCCCGAGCGATCTTGGCGCATTATTTCAAGCTTCTGTTGTAGATGAAGGATATCAAAACATTGTATTCGCTCATTTGCCCCACAAAACAGAGGTGTGTATTATTGCCAAAGAATTTCCAAGCGGGTATACTGAGCAGTACTTTGGCAATAAGTTCAATCTAATAGACCCTATATTGCAGCAGACAATTATCGCGAAGCAACCGTTCCTTTGGGACACAATAGCCCACAACCGGCCGCTCACCCAATGCCAAAGGGCGTTTTTCGACGATTGCAAGGATATGGGCGTTCACAGCGGGCTGACAATGCCGTTCCATAATCCTGACGGCAGTACGCATATTGTAAGTGTGAGCCTTCGCGACGGACCTAAACCGGACCCCCGGCGGGTGCCTTTCATTTATGCGCTCGCGGCCCAAACCTGGATCCGCCATTCCGCTCTTCTCTCGAGCGAACTCGAATGTGAGGAAAGAAAGATTCAGCTCACGGGACGGGAACGCGAATGCTTGTCATGGGCTAAAGACGGCAAAACGAATTGGGAGATCAGCCAAATCATTTCCGTCGCCGAACGGACGGTTGAATTTCATATCGGCAATGCAATGCGGAAATTGGATGCGAGCAACCGGATTACGGCGATTGTCATCGCGATTCAGGAAGGCATTATCGGACTTTGACGGCCCCGGCATTCGCAGTCGCGAAAGCCGGGGCGCGCCGTTCACGCCGCGAGGGTTTGGCTGGCGGTGTCCGAAACCGGCAGGACCGCGTCGATTGCTTGCGAGATACGCTCCAATCCCTCGATCAAGACATCATGGGGTATCGTCAGCGGCGGCATGAGTTTTAGAACATCGTCGTTTTGACCGGCGGTTTCGATCAGCACATTGCGCTTGAACGTTTCACGGGCCACGGCTTCCGCCTGTCCGGGATAAGCAAACCGCAATCCCGCCATCAGGCCTTGCCCGCGGGCGCTCACCCCATAAGAGTGGTAAATACGGCTTTTCATTTCCAGCCAGGCTTGCACCAGGGTTTCGCTCTGCTCTTTTTGGCCGAGGAAGCTCGCTTGCTCCCAATAGCCGAGAGCCGCGGTTGCCGTCGCGAAGGCGAGATTATTGCCCCGGAACGTGCCGTTATGTTCACCGGGAGACCATTTGTCCCATGTAGGCTTGATGAGGACGAGGGCCATGGGGAGGCCGAGGCCGCTCAAGGATTTTGCGAGACAGACGATATCGGGCTTGATGCCAGCCCGTTCGAAGCTGAAGAACGGTCCCGTCCGCCCGCAGCCAGCTTGAATATCGTCGACGATCAACAGGGATCCCAGTCGCTTGGCCAGCGCGGCAAGACGCTGAAGCCAGGCTTTGGAGGCCACGTGAAGGCCGCCCTCGCCTTGGACCGTTTCGACAAGGAAGGCCGCCGGGGCTCCGGCTTCCGCCGTGGCGGATTCGAACCGGGCCGCGAACGCGTCGAGGCTCGGGAAACCGCAATCTTCGTCGTTTTCGTAGGCGAGGCGCGTCACATGGGTGAGCGGAACCCCCGCGCCTAGGCGAGCCTGCTTGTTATAGGTCGCGGCCAATGCGCCGAGCGTCATGCCATGGAAGCCACGGGAGAAGGCCACCACATTATGCCGCTTGGTGACCTTGCGAGCCAGCTTTAGGGCCGCCTCGACCGCATTCGTGCCAGTCGGCCCGGGAAACTGAAGCTTATAATCCAGACCGCGCGGCGCCAGAACAATGCGCTGAAACGCATCGATAAAGTTGCGTTTGGCCGACGTGTGTAGATCGAGCCCGCAGATGATGGAATCGGATTCCAGGTGATCGAGCGCGGCTTGCTTGATCAGAGCGTCGTTGTGGCCGTAGTTGAGCGAACCGCAGGCCGAAAAGAAATCGATGAATTCCGTGCCGGCTTCGTCCCAGACATGAGCGTTACGGCCTCGCGTGAAGACACGCGGCATTCTGCGGCAATAGGACCGGACCTCGGATTCATGGGCTAGGAAGGTTCCTGTATGGTTAGGCGCATAAGCAACTGAAACGGACATTTGGCGTACCCCTATCGTAATTGCGCGAGCAGACCTATATTTCCTCGCATTGCTGCTTTATTAGAGGAAAAAATATTTATCATAAATTTTGATTGTATATAACCTGGGATATACACGGGGTTTCGGGGTAATTGCCCTATCAATGGCGCAAAACTTTCGATTTCTGTGCCGCTTTTCCATAACGGACGTTGCGGTCGCGCTCGTCGTTTTGCTCGTCCATCATCGCGTCGATTTGCGTCCCGAGTTTCAAATGAACCCTCAGGAGTTCGTGCGCGATTTTTTCCAACTCGGACCGGGAGGCGAGGGCCGCAAGATAGGCCACGGCTTCTCGCATCTGGAGCGCGATCTTGAGCGGATTTAAGTCCTTGCGTGCCACCGGCCGACATCCAAAATGAGTGTATTTAAGCGGCGATCGCGAAAGATTCGCTTGGCGCAATTCGCAGGACCGATTCTGGAATTGACAGTTTCTCGCAGGTCTCGTGCATTCGGATCAGGCCCTGCGGTAACAGGAAGGCGCGCTCGATCTTACCTTCCACTTCGGCGGGTTGGCCAAGCCACTGGAAGCTGGAACGCGAATGGTGTTTGACAAGAGGTGGCGTGGCCACGCCGATGAGGGATTTGATCCCTTCCATCCCGCAATATTCGTCAATTCCAGCGAAAATTTCGGGAAAAATTCGGAGCCGCTGCGCCGCTGGGAACGAGCGGTCGATGCAGACACGTGTCACTTCCCACATATCGGGAGCCGAGGGCGGGGTGCCGTCCACAAGCTCCGGCCAGTAGCTTTGCATCATGTAGGGCCGCGACGTCGGAAGCAGGCGTGCGAGCCCCCTCACGGTAAAGGTTTTGTCTCGCCATACAAAGTATACTGCCGCGGGCGTATCGAACTCATCATATTCCAACCCTGCGTAATGGTTGTGTGGCAAGCCACGATGAGCCACGAAGGTCTTGTATCTCAACCGCGCTTGCGAGGCCAAGGCATCGCCAAAGTGATGCGCGGTGGCGAGCGTAAAAGCTTCGATCATATCGGCCACTCCGTCGGAAATTCTTTGAAAAATAAAAGCAATTTCGCGAGGGTTTGAAACCTGTGGAGATGCCCAGGTTTTTATCCCGGAGGTTTTCGCTAGGGTCCGGCCGTAGTGAGAATGTGGGATTTAAGATCGTCGCGATGATCCATCCGGGCGGCAGCGCCTGGCCTGACTTGTGGGTTGTTGTTGCTTTTTTTGGGAAGAGCTTGTTGTTTTGTTTCGGCAGCAGGTTTTTCTTGGAGGCCGGTGTTATTTTCGAGTTGTAACGGTTAGAATAGTTAAACTTGTGATGTGTGATTGAACATAAAATATTCAATCACTTGCGAGTTTGTTTTTAAAATAGCTTTTACAAGTAAAATACGCCGGAAATAACGTGGCGATAAGTGGAGGGTGAAGATGATTGTGAAAGAGCCAAGACTATTCGCGGCGGAAGATGCGAATAAGCCTGCGGATGTAGTTACGGTGCCGTTTGAGCAGAGCCGGTTGGATCAACTCGTCGCGCTTGTCGATCATTGCACGGCGGCAAAAGAGATCGCCGACGTCCTAGGCGACACCTTCCTCGCTTATATGTTGTCGATGACAATCCAATCGGCCCGGACCGAAATGCGGCCGAAGGCTTTGCGCTCGCGCCGCTAGGCTCTCGAGCTTCCGCGCTCAAACCGCGAGGTCAGGGTCTCGATCCAGAACTCTCACGGGCGGGGCCGTGCGCGAAAGCGCGCGCCATTTCCACGAATTCGCTCGGCATCATGATGATCGTCATGGTGTTTTGTTCCGCGCCGACCTCGGTAATCATTTGCATCCGCCGCAGCTCCAGGCCGGCGGGGGCGTCCATGATAATGCGCGCGGCATCCCGCAGCAGCGTTGCCGCTTCCACTTCGGCTTCCGCCTTGATTTGCCGGGCTCGCTTTTCGCGCAGGGCTTCGGCTTCTTGCGCCAGGGCGCGCTGCTATGGAATCGGGAATCTCGACGTTTTTCATCTGCACCCGTTCGACCTTCACGCCCCAAGGCTCGGTGACCAGGTCGATCGAGGCGGCGAGGGCGGTCGCGATCACGTCTTGCGATTTCAAGACCTCGTCGAGCGAATGCTGCCCGATGATATTGCGCAGCGCCGTGGCCGCCACTTGTACGACGCTGTCATCGGCATCGTTGACTTTAATGATCGAATCCCTGGGGTTGACGGTACGCCGCCAGATCACCGCATTGATCTTCACCGGCACATTGTCGCGCGTGATCGTTTCCTGTTGCTCGACGATCGTGGTGAGAACCCGTAAATCCGTCATCGCCCGCCATTCCAGGAAGGGAATGGTGAAATAGAGACCTGGACCGGATGTCCGGTTATATTTCCCTAGGCGGAACACCACGGCGCGCTGATATTCATTGGCGACCCGGACGGTCGAAAAGAATACGCCCAAAATGAGAATCAACAGGATGATCTCGGACGCAGCCATGGCGGTTCTTCCGGTTCCGGAGCCTGCGTTCACTCTATCCTCGCCAGCGCGACGAAGCTAGCGCTTGGCTTTTGCCGCGCGTCGAGGCGCCTCCGAACTCGGGATAGAATTCGCCCGGATCTTGCTTCGCTCGTTGCACTGCGGTAGGCATCCCGCGCCGGGACTGGCCCGCGGCGGGGAAGAGAATCATCCCGCTAGCAGGAAAGTGGCGCGAGTTCAGGGCGTTAGGATTGAAGACTCAGCTATGTTTTTGTGACAACGGTTTATCGTTGTTCCACAAAAATGGGCTAGAGGGTTATGGATTCCGGGCCGGGCCGGAGTTTCCGGGATAAAATTACTCCGGAGGAGTAGTTTGCCGGTTGGGCGATAGCGTCCATCTGGTCCTTTTCGAGAGGAGAGAAGCGGGGTCATGCAAGACATTCTCAGCGAATATCTCCCTCTTGCCGTCTTCATGGGGCTCTCGGCTTTCATCTCGGGCGCGCTGCTCATCGCGCCGTTTCTCGTGGCTTTTAAGTCACCCGATCCGGAAAAACTGTCGGCTTACGAATGCGGCTTCAACGCGTTCGACGACGCGCGGATGAAATTCGATGTCCGCTTCTATCTCGTGTCCCTCCTGTTCATCATCTTCGATCTCGAGGTCGCGTTTCTGTTCCCCTGGGCCGTCGCGTTCAAGCAGGTGGGCGCCGCCGGGTTTTGGTCGATGATCGTCTTCCTCGGCGTTTTGACCGTTGGCTTTGTCTACGAATGGAAAAAGGGAGCGCTCGAATGGGAGTGATCGTCACCGCGCCGGATGATACGCCGACCCATGGCCTCGCCCGGCCTGGCGGCACCCCGGTGAACGATCCCTATTTTCTCGCGCTGAGCGACGAGCTGGCCGACCGCGGCTTTCTCGTGACCTCGGCGGACGATCTCATCACCTGGGCGCGCACGGGCTCGTTGATGTGGATGACCTTCGGTCTCGCCTGTTGCGCGGTCGAGATGATGCAAGCCTCGATGCCGCGCTATGACGTCGAACGTTTTGGCTTCGCGCCGCGCGCCTCACCGCGTCAATCCGATGTGATGATCGTCGCGGGCACGCTGACCAACAAAATGGCCCCGGCCCTGCGCAAGGTCTACGACCAGATGCCAGAGCCCCGTTATGTCATTTCCATGGGCTCCTGCGCCAATGGCGGCGGCTATTACCACTATTCCTATTCGGTGGTGCGCGGCTGCGACAGGATCGTGCCCGTGGATATCTACGTGCCGGGTTGCCCGCCGTCCGCGGAGGCCTTGGTCTACGGGATTCTGCTGCTGCAGAAGAAAATCAGACGCATTGGAACGATCGAGCGGTAAGGCGGAACGCCCGTCCGAAGTGTGTATCGAATTGCCCGCCGCGACGATCCTCGCGGAGGCCACCGGCTAAGGGATCTAGTGATGGATGACAGCTTGAAGAGCCTGGGCGATCATGTCGCGGCAAGCCTGCCGGGCGCGGTGATCTCCCAGACTTTCGCCCATGACGAGCTGACGCTGCTGCTGGATCCGGCCAAGCTGGTCGAGACCGTGACGTTTCTGCGCGACGACCCCGCCTGCCGCTTTTCGTGCCTGATCGACATCACGGCCGTCGATTATCCCGGACGCGAGAAGCGTTTCGAGGTCGTCACCCATCTGCTCTCGCCGAAATATATCCACCGCATTCGGATCAAGGTCTTGACAGACGAGCGGACCCCCGTGGCCTCGCTGGTGGATGTCTATCCCGCCGCCAACTGGTTCGAGCGCGAGACTTACGATCTCTTCGGCGTCTATTTTTCGGGCCATCCCGATCTCCGCCGCATCATGACGGATTATGGGTTCGACGGGCATCCCCTGCGCAAGGATTTCCCGATGACCGGCTATGTCGAGGTCCGCTACGACGACGAGCAGAAGCGGGTGATCTACGAGCCGGTGAAGCTCAGTCAGGCCTATCGCTCCTTCGATTTCCTCTCGCCTTGGGAGGGGTCCGATTACGTGCTGCCGGGCGACGAAAAAGCGGGAGCCAAGGGAGCATGATCGTGCGTCAAGCCGCTATTTCCGCTTTTGTTTTCGCCTTCGTCCTGGCGGCGCTTCCGGCCGCGCGCGCGGCCGAGCCTGTTCCAACCGACCACGCGGCTCTCGAAAAGCGTCTCGCCACCTATGATCCCGCGGCCCTTGCAGCGGCGCGGCATTATTATGCCTCGCCCGTCCGCCAAGCCGCTTTGCTCAAACTCTTCGACAATGTTCAGAAGCGCTTGCTGGGCGATATAGCCAAGCAAAATCCATCCTTCAATAAGGATCAGATCGCCAAGACGTTGGCGATCGCGAACGATGCCATGAAGGACCGGATCGTCGTGTTGATGGACATGAGCATGGTCGTGGCACTCGATACATTGACCACGAGTGAAATCATCGCGCTCGATAAGTTCTATTCCTCGCCCGAAGGGCTGAGCATTGTTGCGAAGCTGCCGCAGATTGGCGAGCAGATGCAGACGAGCCTGAAATCCGTCGTTCCGGTCTATCTCAGCGACGTCAAGGCCCAGTTGAAGGCCAGCTATCCGGAGTTGCTTCTTTGAGCGAAACCATCGAAGTCCCCCAGGTTCGCAACTTCTCGATCAATTTCGGGCCGCAGCATCCGGCGGCCCACGGCGTGCTGCGTCTCGTGCTGGAACTCGACGGCGAGATCGTCGAGCGCGTCGATCCGCATATCGGGCTGCTCCATCGCGGCACCGAAAAGCTGATGGAAGCGCGGACCTATCTCCAGAACGTGCCCTATTTCGACCGGCTCGACTATTGCGCGCCGATGAACCAGGAGCATGCCTTCTGCCTCGCCATCGAGAAGATGTTGAAGGTCGAGGTGCCCCGGCGCGGCCAGTTGATCCGCGTGCTGTTCTGCGAGATCGGCCGCATTCTCTCGCATCTCCTCAATGTGACGACGCAGGCGCTCGACGTCGGCGCGCTGACCCCGCCGCTCTGGGGTTTCGAGGAGCGCGAAAAGCTCATGGTGTTCTACGAGCGGGCGTCGGGCGCGCGGCTCCACGCCAATTATTTCCGCCCCGGCGGCGTGCATTTGGACCTGCCGGTCCGGCTGATCGAGGATATCGGCGCCTGGTGCGACCCGTTCCTCGTGGTGCTCGACGATCTCCACAATCTCTTCATCGAGAACCGCATCTTCAAACAGCGCAACGTCGATATCGGCGTGGTGAGCCTCGAGGATTGCTGGCGCTGGGGATTTTCCGGTCCCGTGCTGCGGGCGTCGGGCGCCGAATGGGATCTGCGCCGCGCCGAGCCCTATGAGTGCTACGAGGAGATGGAATTCGACATCCCCGTCGGCAAGCATGGCGATTGCTACGAGCGCCAGGTCGTCCGCATGGAAGAAATGCGGCAGTCGACCGCGATCATCAAGCAATGCGTGGAGAAGCTGCTGGGCCCCGGCGGGCAGGGGCCCGTCTCGTCTCAGCAGGGCAAGATCGTGCCGCCCCATCGCGCCGAAATGAAGCGCTCGATGGAAGCCTTGATCCATCATTTCAAGCTCTTCACCGAAGGGTTCAAGATCCCGCCGGGCGAAGTCTATGCCAGCGTCGAGGCGCCCAAGGGCGAGTTCGGCGTCTATCTCGTCGCCGATGGGACCGATAAGCCCTACCGCTGCAAGATCCGGGCGCCGGGGTTTGCCCATCTCGCCGCGATGGATTTCCTCTGCCGCAAGTCGATGCTGGCCGATGTCAGCGCGATCCTGGGCTCGATCGACATCGTCTTTGGCGAGGTGGATCGATGAGCCGCGCGTCACTTTTTCAAGGGGTGGTTTAGCCCATGTCCGTCCGCCGTCTCGCTGAAATCCAGCCCGCAAGCTTTGCCTTCACGCCCGAAAATCAGGCGTGGGCGGAGACGCAGATCGCCAAATATCCCGAGGGGCGTCAGGCCTCGGCGGTGATTTCGCTGCTCTGGCGGGCGCAGGCCCAACACGATTATTGGCTGCCCAAGCCCGCGATCGAGGAAGTCGCGCGGCTGCTCGGCATGCCCTACATCCGCGTGCTCGAAGTCGCGACGTTCTACACAATGTTCAACCTCGCGCCCGTCGGCAAATTCTACATCCAAATGTGCGGCACCACGCCCTGCGTGCTGGCGGGGTCGGATGCGATCAAGGCCGTGCTGCAAAAGCGCGTCGGCGAGCAACGGCATGTGACCCCGGATGGTCTCTTTTCCTGGCTCGAAGTCGAGTGCCTGGGCGCCTGTTGCAACGCGCCGATGGTGCAGATCAACGACGACTATTACGAAGATCTCACGCCGGAAAACTTCGAGCTGCTGCTCGACAATCTCGCGGCGGGCAAGCCGGTGACGATCGGCTCGCAGACCGGGCGCAAGACGTCGGAGCCGGCCGGCGGGTTGACTTCGCTGCTCTCGCTCTATGGCGTCGATGGCCGCAGCGGGCCGGAGTCGAGCGAGCATGTTCCCGGCGCGGCCTCCAGCGAAAAAGAGAAGGGTTGACGGGATGCTCGAGGACAAGGACCGCATCTTCACCAATCTCTATGGCTATGGCGACTGGGGCCTGGAGGGCGCGCGCAAGCGCGGCGCTTGGGACGGCACGAAGGCGATCATCGAAAAAGGCCGCGATTGGATCATCGACGAGATGAAAGACTCGGGGCTTCGCGGGCGCGGCGGCGCCGGCTTCCCGACCGGTCTCAAATGGTCCTTCATGCCGAAGCCCGATCCGGCGCGGCCCTCCTATCTCGTCATCAATGCCGACGAGTCGGAGCCGGGCACCTGTAAAGACCGCGAAATCATGCGCAACGATCCGCATCTGCTGATCGAAGGCTGCTTGATCGCCTGCGTCGCGATGCAGGCGCATGCCTGCTACATTTACATCCGGGGCGAATATATCCTGGAAAAGCACCGTCTCGAGGCGGCCGTCGAGCAATGCTACGCGGCCAATCTCGTCGGTAAAAACAACGTCCACGGCTGGCCCTTCGACATTTACGTCCACCATGGCGCCGGCGCCTATATCTGCGGCGAAGAGACGGCTCTGCTGGAATCGCTCGAAGGCAAGAAGGGCATGCCCCGGCTGAAGCCGCCATTCCCCGCGAACATGGGGCTCTATGGCTGTCCGACGACGGTCAACAACGTCGAATCCATTGCCGTCGCGCCGGAGATTCTGCGCCGGGGCGCCATTTGGTTTTCGAGCTTTGGCGCGAAGAATAATGCCGGGACCAAACTGTTTTGCATCTCCGGTCACGTCAACAAGCGCTGCAACGTGGAAGAGGCGATGTCGATCCCCTTCCGCGAGTTGATCGACCGCCATTGCGGCGGCATTCGCGGCGGCTGGGACAATCTGTTGGCGGTGATTCCCGGCGGCTCTTCCGTGCCCTGCGTGCCCGCGCATGAAATCATCGATGCGCCGATGGATTTCGATACTTTACGCAATCTGAAATCCGGCCTCGGCACGGCGGCGGTCATCGTGATGGATAAATCCACCGATATCGTCCGGGCGATCGCGCGGATCTCGTATTTTTACAAGCATGAGAGCTGCGGCCAATGTACGCCATGCCGCGAAGGCACGGGCTGGCTCTGGCGCGTGCTGTCGCGCATGGCCGAAGGCCGCGCCCAGCGCCGCGAGATCGACATGCTGCTGGAAGTGACGACTCAGATCGAGGGGCACACGATTTGCGCTCTCGGCGATGCGGCGGCTTGGCCGGTGCAGGGTCTGATCCGCCATTTCCGGCCGGAGATCGAGAAGCGCATCGACCAATATGCGGCCAATCCGCATAGCGAGCCCGCGCGCGGCTACGGCATCGCGGCGGAGTAGGGGCGATGGACATTTTGGAGCGGACGAAGTGACCAAACTCATCGTCGATGGGATCGAAGTAGACGTCCCGCCGGAATTCACGGTTTTGCAGGCTTGCGAGGCGGCGGGCGCGGAAATCCCGCGGTTTTGCTTCCACGAGCGGCTGTCGATCGCCGGCAATTGCCGGATGTGCCTGGTCGAGGTGAAGGGCGGACCGCCCAAGCCCCAAGCCTCGTGCGCCGTCGGCGTGCGCGATCTGCGCCCCGGCCCCAATGGCGAGCCGCCAGTTGTCTTGACCAAATCGCCCATGGTGAAAAAGGCGCGCGAGGGGGTGATGGAGTTTCTCCTCATCAACCACCCGCTGGATTGCCCGATCTGCGATCAAGGCGGCGAATGCGACCTGCAAGATCAGGCCATGGCCTATGGCGTCGATACGTCCCGCTATGCCGAGAACAAGCGCGCCGTCGAGGACAAATACATCGGCGTGATGGTGCGCACCTCGATGAACCGCTGCATCCATTGCACGCGCTGCGTCCGCTTCACGGCGGAAGTCGCGGGCACCGCCGACATGGGCTCGATCGGGCGTGGCGAAGACATGGAGATCACCACCTATCTTGAAACCGCCATGGGCTCCGAGCTGCAAGGCAATGTCGCCGATCTCTGCCCCGTCGGCGCGCTTCTGCCCAAGCCCTATGCGTTCAAGGCGCGGCCGTGGGAGCTGAACAAAACGCAATCGATCGATGTCATGGACGCGCTGGGCTCGGCCATCCGGATCGACACGCGCGGCCGCGAGGTCATGCGTATTCTGCCGCGTGTGAACGATGCGGTGAACGAGGAATGGATTTCGGACAAGACGCGCCAGGTTGTCGATGGATTAAAGACCCGCCGGCTCGATCGCCCCTACATCCGACAGGACGGCAAGCTGAAGCCGGCCTCTTGGGCCGAGGCCTTCGCGGCGATTGCCGCCAAGGTGAAGGCGACCGCACCGGGCCGCATCGGCGCGATCGGCGGCGATCTCGCCAGCGTGGAAGAACTCTTCGCCCTGCAAAGCCTGATCGCGTCGCTCGGCAGCCCGAATCTCGATTGCCGCCAGGATGGCGCCAAGCTCGACCCCAAGGCCGGGCGCGCCTCCTATCTCTTCAATCCGTCGATCGCGGGGATCGAAAAGGCCAGCGCGCTGCTGATCGTGGGCTCCAACCCGCGCAAGGAATCGCCGGTTCTCAATGCCCGCATCCGCAAGCGCTGGCTGCGCGGCGGCTTCCCCATCGGGGTGATCGGCGAAAAGGCCGATCTCACCTATCCCACCACCTATCTCGGCGCGGGCCCGGAAACGCTGGGCAGCCTGCCCGCCGCTTTCGCCGAAATTCTGGCAAAAGCCGAACGTCCGCTGGTTCTCGTGGGGCAGGGCGCGCTGGCCCGGCCCGATGGCGCGGCGGTGCTCGCCAAGGCGGCGGAACTGGCCGGCTCGCGCGAGGGGTGGAACGGCCTTGCGGTTTTGCACACGGCCGCCGCCCGCGTGGGCGGGCTCGATCTCGGCTTCGTGCCGGGCGAAGGCGGCTTGGATGCGGCGGCCATGGCGACAGCTGGCGCGCTGGACGTGCTGTTCCTGCTCGGCGCCGACGAGATCGCCGTCCAACCCGGCGCCTTCACGGTTTACATCGGCACTCATGGCGACCAGGGCGCGGCGCGCGCGGATGTCGTCTTGCCCGGCGCCGTCTACACGGAAAAGTCAGGCCTCTACGTCAATACCGAGGGGCGGGTTCAACTCGCTTCTCGCGCCAATTTCCCGCCGGGCGAGGCGCGGGAGGATTGGGCGATCCTGCGGGCGCTGTCGGACGCCTTGGGCCATAAACTGCCGTTCGATTCCCTGACCGGTTTGCGGGCAAAGCTTTTCGCGGCGCATCCGCATTTCGCGCGGTTCGACGAAATCGCGGAAAGCCCTGCTGCCGATTTCAGCAAGTCTAGCGGCTCGTTGGGGCACGAACCCTTCGTTTCTCCGGTGGTGGATTTTTATCAAACCAACCCGGTCGCCCGGGCGTCGAAAGTCATGGCCGAGGCCTCGGCGGTGGCGCGTGGCGAGGCGCGCCAAGATTCCAGCGCCGCAACCAGCCAAGCGGCGGAATAGGATCGATCCATGGACTGGTTCTTGCCCCTCGTTATCATAATCGTGAAGAGCCTCGCGCTGCTCGTGGTTCTTCTCGTCGGCGTGGCTTATGTCATTTACGCCGACCGTAAGATTTGGGCCGCCGTGCAATTGCGGCGCGGCCCCAACGTGGTCGGACCCTGGGGGCTGTTCCAGAGCTTCGCCGACATGTTGAAATTCATTTTGAAGGAGCCGGTGATTCCAGCCGGCGCGAACAAAGGCGTGTTCGTGTTCGCTCCGTTCATCATGGCGCTGCTGTCGCTGGTGGCTTGGGCGGTCATCCCGGTCAATGCCGGTTGGGCGGTCGCCGACATCAATGTCGGCATCCTCTATATTTTCGCGATTTCGTCGCTCTCCGTCTATGGCGTGATCATGGGGGGCTGGGCGTCCAATTCGAAATATCCGTTCCTCTCGTCGCTTCGTTCGGCCGCGCAGATGGTCTCCTACGAGGTCTCCATCGGCTTCGTCATCGTCACGGTGCTGTTGGTGGCGGGGTCGTTGAACCTCACGGAAATCGTGCAGGCGCAGGACACGCGGTTTGGGATTTTCGGCTGGTATTGGCTGCCGCTGTTTCCGATGTTCGTGATCTTCTTCGTCTCCGCCTTGGCGGAAACCAACCGGCCGCCGTTCGATCTCGTCGAAGCGGAATCCGAGCTGGTCGCGGGTTTCATGACGGAATATTCCTCGTCCCTCTACATGCTGTTCATGCTGGCCGAATATGTGGCCATCGTGACGATGTCGGCCCTGCAGGTCATCTTGTTCATGGGCGGCTGGCTCTCGCCGATCCCGTTCGCGCCGTTCACCTGGATCCCCGGCGTGGTCTGGTTCGTCCTCAAACTTTCACTCGTCTTCTTCATGTTTTCCATGGTGAAGGCCTTCGTGCCGCGCTATCGCTACGATCAGCTGATGCGCTTGGGATGGAAGGTCTTTTTGCCGATTTCGCTGTTCATGGTCGTGCTCGTCGCCGGTGTGCTCGAGATCACCGGCTGGGGCAGCGTGATGGCGCGATGACGAATAGGGACCGCCGATGAACCTCCAAGCCTCCGCCAAGTCTCTGCTGCTGCGCGAATTCGCCGCCGCCTTCGTGCTGTCGATGCGTTATTTCTTCAAGCCGAAGGCGACGTTGAACTATCCGCACGAGAAAAACCCGGTTTCGCCGCGCTTTCGCGGCGAGCACGCGCTTCGCCGCTACCCCAATGGCGAGGAGCGGTGCATTGCCTGCAAGCTCTGCGAGGCGATTTGCCCGGCGCAGGCGATCACCATCGAGGCGGGGCCGCGCCGCAACGACGGGACGCGCCGCACTACGCGCTACGACATCGACATGGTGAAATGCATCTATTGCGGCTATTGCCAAGAGGCCTGCCCGGTCGATGCCATCGTCGAGGGGCCAAACGCCGAATTCGCGGTCGAGACGCGCGAAGAACTCTACTACGACAAGGACAAGCTGCTGGCGAACGGTGATCGCTGGGAGCGGGAAATCGCGCGCAACATCGCGCTCGACGCGCCGTACCGGTGAGCGCGATGGCCTTCTCATCTCGCTTCATCTCCGCATTAGCCCTTGCGTTCCGGCCCGTGTCCTTGGAGAAAGCATCCCCATGACCATCCATTCCGCTTTCTTCTATTTTTTCTCCGCCCTGCTGATCGGCTCGGCCTTCATGGTGATTTCGTCGCGAAATCCCGTGCAATCCGTTCTGTTTCTCATTCTCACCTTCGTCAATGCGGCGGGGCTGTTTCTGCTGCTGCAAGCCGAATTCCTGGCGATGATCCTGGTCGTCGTTTACGTCGGCGCGGTGGCGGTTTTGTTCCTTTTCGTCGTCATGATGCTCGACGTCGATTTCACCGAATTGCGGCAGGGCTTCTTGCAATATTTGCCGGCCGGCGTTCTCATTGGCGCCGTGGTGGCGCTCGAATTGATTCTAGTGGTCGCTCCCTGGGTGATTGGCGCGGGCGCCGAGGCGCATGTGACGACGCCGGCGCCGGTTGGCATGTCCAACACCCTGGCATTGGGCCGTGTGATCTACACCCAATATCTCGTGCTGTTTCAGACGGCGGGCCTCGTGCTCTTGACCGCCATGATCGGTGCCATCGTGCTGACGTTACGCCACCGTCCGACGGTCAAGCGTCAAAATATTCCCGCGCAAAATGCGCGGTCGCCCAAGACGGTCGAGGCGCGCAAGGTGCGCTCCCGCCAGGGCGTGGGCGTTTAGGGAGGATCGCGGCATGATCGGGTTAGGCCAATATCTCACCGTCGCGGCAATCCTGTTCACGCTCGGCGTGGCGGGCATCATCCTCAATCGCAAGAATATCATCGTCATTCTGATGTCGGTCGAGTTGATCTTGCTGTCGGTCAACATCAACTTCGTCGCCTTTTCGAGTTTCCTGGGCGATCTCACCGGCCAGGTCTTCGCGCTGTTCATCTTGACGGTGGCCGCGTCGGAGGCCGCCATCGGGCTCGCGATTCTCGTGACCTATTATCGCAACCGCGGCTCCATCGCGGTTGAAGACATCAACGCGATGAAAGGCTGAGCATGATCACCGTCGTCGTCGCGCTCCCGCTCCTGGGGTTTTTGATCGCGGGCCTGTTCGGCAAGCAGATTGGCGTGCGTCCGTCCGAAATCGTGACGACCGCCTTCCTCATGATTTCCGCCGCGCTGTCCTGGATCTTGTTCATCCAATATGCGCTCGGCGAGCATCCCACGACCGTATCCGTGCTCGGCAATTGGTTCGAGGGCGGCGCGTTGAAGGTCGATTGGGCCTTGCGTGTCGATGCGCTCACCGCTGTCATGCTGGTGGTGGTGAACACGGTTTCGGCCTTGGTTCACCTCTATTCCATCGGTTACATGCACGAAGACCCGTCGCGGCCGCGGTTCTTCGCCTATCTCTCGCTTTTCACCTTCGCCATGCTGATGCTGGTGACGGCCGACAATCTCGTGCAGATGTTCTTCGGCTGGGAGGGCGTCGGCCTCGCCTCTTATCTCCTGATCGGCTTCTGGTACGAAAAGCCCTCGGCCAATGCGGCGGCGATCAAGGCGTTCGTCGTCAACCGCGTCGGCGATTTCGGCTTTTTGCTTGGCATTTTCACCGTCTTCGTGGCGACCAATTCGGTCTCGTTCGAGACGATTTTCGCCGCCGCGCCGGGTCTCGCCAACAAGCCAATGCATGTCTTCGGCCATGATTGGGACGTGATGACGGTGGCTTGCCTGCTGCTCTTCATGGGCGCCATGGGCAAATCGGCGCAATTCCTGCTGCACACCTGGTTGCCCGACGCGATGGAGGGACCGACGCCGGTCTCCGCCCTCATCCATGCCGCGACCATGGTGACCGCCGGCGTGTTCATGGTGGCGCGCATGTCGCCGCTCTTCGAGCAGGCGCCCATCGCCTCGAGCGTCGTGATCATCGTCGGCGCCACGACCTGCTTTTTCGCCGCGACGGTCGGCTGCGTGCAGAACGACATCAAGCGGGTCATCGCTTATTCCACCTGTTCGCAGCTCGGCTATATGTTCGTGGCGCTGGGCGTCGGCGGCTACGGGCTCGGCATCTTCCACCTCTTCACCCATGCCTTCTTCAAGGCGCTGTTGTTCCTCTGCGCGGGCTCGGTCATCCATGCGATGCATCACGAGCAAGACATGCGGAACATGGGTGGATTGCGCACCAAGATTCCCTTGACGTTCTGGACGATGACGATCGGCACGCTCGCCCTCGTCGGCTTCCCCCTGACGGCGGGCTATTTCTCGAAGGATGCGATCATCGAGGCGGCTTTCGCCTCGCACCGCACCGGCGCGCTCTATGCCTATCTCCTGACGACGGCGGCGGTGGGGCTCACGTCGTTCTATTCGTTCCGCCTGACCTTCCTCACCTTCTTCGGCAAGCCGCGCTGGCAGTCGGCGCATGAGGACGGTCACGGCCATGATGATCACGGTCATGACGATCATGCGCATGCCGATCACGGTCACGGCGATCACCATCACGCGCTCGATCCGCACGAATCGCCGAACACCATGCTGATCCCGCTTTATGTGCTCTCGGTGGGCGCGCTGTTGGCGGGTCTCGTCTTCGCCAGCCATTTCATCGGGGAATCGCAGGCCGAATTCTGGAAGGGCGCGATCTATTACGGGCCGGACAATCACATCCTCCACGACATGGAAGAGGTGCCGTTTGGCGTGAAATGGCTGCCGATGTTCCTGCTCGCGGGCGGGTTTCTGGTCGCGGTCTACGGCTATATCGTCAATCCCTTGGCGCCCGCGGCCTGGGCCCGGACCAATCCGCTCGTCTACAATTTCCTGCTGAACAAATGGTACTTCGACGAACTCTACGACTTTCTGTTCGTCAAACCGGCGTTCTGGATCGGGCGGTTGTTCTGGCGCCAGGGTGATCAGGGCATTATCGACCGCTATGGTCCCGATGGCCTTTCGGCCTCGGTGGTCGCCGGGACTCGCCAAGTGGTGAAGCTGCAGAGCGGCTACATCTATCACTATGCCTTCGCCATGCTGATCGGCGTCACCGCCATCGTCACGTGGTATCTCGTCGGAGGGGTGCGCTAATGGCCGGGTTCGGCATTCTCTCCTGCCTCACCTTCTTGCCGCTGGTGGGCGTGGCCTTCATTCTGACGTTGCGCGGCAACGACGAAGCGACCTTGCGGAACGCGCGTTATGCCGCGTTGATCACGACGCTGATCAACATGCTGCTCGCCTTCTACGCCTGGGCGCATTTCGATACGTCCTCCTCCGCCTTTCAATTCGTCGAGGAAAAGGGCTGGTTTGGCGCGGGGCTCGTCTACAAGCTCGGCGTCGACGGCATGTCCTTCCCCTTTGTCGTGCTCACCGCCTTCCTCATGCCGTTCTGCATCCTGGCGTCCTGGCAATCGATCCAGGTGCGGGTGAAGGAATATTTCATCGCCTTCCTGGTGCTGGAAACGCTGATGATCGGGGTTTTCTGCGCGCTCGATCTCGTGCTGTTCTATCTCTTCTTCGAGGGCGGCCTGATCCCGATGTTCCTCATCATCGGGATTTGGGGCGGCAAGCGGCGGATCTACGCCAGCTTCAAATTCTTCCTCTACACGCTCGTCGGCTCGCTGCTCATGCTGCTTGCGATCATGGCGATGTATGGGGTGGCCGGCACGACGGACATCACCGTCCTCCTCAAGACGCATTTCCCCCCGCACATGCAGACTTGGCTGTGGCTGGCGTTCTTCGCCTCCTTCGCGGTGAAAATGCCGATGTGGCCGGTGCATACCTGGCTGCCGGACGCCCATGTCGAGGCCCCGACGGCAGGCTCCGTGATCCTCGCGGGGATCCTGCTCAAGATGGGCGGATACGGTTTCCTGCGCTTCTCCTTGCCGATGTTCCCGGATGCTTCGGTGTATTTCGCGCCGTTGGTGTTCACCCTCTCGGTGATCGCCATCATCTACACCTCGCTCGTCGCGCTGGTGCAGGAGGATATGAAGAAGCTGATCGCTTATTCGTCCGTGGCCCATATGGGCTTCGTGACCATGGGGCTGTTCTCCTTCACGGAGCAGGGGATTCAGGGCGCGATCTTCCAGATGGTGTCGCATGGCATTGTCTCCGCCGCGCTCTTCCTCTGCGTCGGGGTGGTCTACGACCGCATGCATACGCGTGAGATTTCGGCCTATGGCGGTCTCGTCCATCGCATGCCGAAATATGCCGTCGCCTTGATGGTCTTCACCATGGCCAATGTCGGGTTGCCCGGCACCTCGGGCTTCATCGGGGAATTCATGACCCTGCTCGGCACGTTCAGCGTCAATAGCTGGGTGACCTTGTTCGCCTCGACCGGTGTCATTCTCTCGGCGGCTTATGCGCTTTATCTCTATCGCCGCGTCGTTTTCGGCGTGCTCGATAAGGAGAGTTTAAAGTCGATCCTCGATATCGGCCCGCGCGAGATCGTCATTCTCGCGCCGCTGGTCGCGCTGACGATTTTCTATGGCTTCCATCCCTCGCCCATCCTGAACGGGTCGGCGGCGAGCGTCTCGGCTCTGGTCAAGACTCATGAAGTGGCGCTTGCCGCCTCCAGCAAAGCCAAAGAGGCGGCGCTTGCCGCCACGGATAAGATCAAAGAGGCGGCCCTTGCCGCCGGGGTAAAAACCAACCAGGCGGCGGTTGCTCTGCCGCCGGCCGAAAAAGTGGCCTCCGCCGCAAAGGCTGCCCAATGACCTCTCTGTCTCTCTCCCTCGCCCATAGCTTGCCCGAACTCGTCCTCGCCATCGGGGCGCTGGACCTCCTTTTGGCGGGAGCGATCCGGGGCAAGGCGCAAGATGTTCTCCTGACCGAAATCGCCGTGGGCGTCCTCGGCCTGGCGATTTTGGTGGTGCTGTTCAGCGCCAATACCAAGGCGACCGTCTATAATGGCCTGTTCATCGACGACGCCTTCGGGCGTTTCATGAAAATCCTGGTGCTGATTGGCTCCATCGTGACATTGATCATGGGCCAGGAATTCCTGACGCGGGAGAAGATCGACCGGTTCGAATATCCCGTCCTCGTCTTGCTCTCGACGCTCGGCGGCCTGATCCTGATTTCCGCCAGCGGGCTCATGACGCTGTATCTCGGCCTCGAATTGATGTCGCTGGCGCTCTATGTGCTCGCGGCCTTCCACCGCGACAATCTCAGGGCGTCCGAAGCCGGCCTCAAATATTTCGTCCTCGGCGCTTTGTCCTCGGGCATGCTGCTCTACGGCACGTCCCTCATCTATGGCTTCGCCGGCACGGTCGATTTCGTGGGGATCGCGGCGGCGATCAATGGCAAGGCATCGCTTGGGATCGTCTTCGGCCTGGTCTTTCTGATGGCGGGCCTGGCGTTTAAAATGTCGATCGTCCCGTTCCATATGTGGACGCCGGACGTCTACGAGGGCGCGCCGACGCCGGTGACCGCCTTTTTCGCGACGGCGCCCAAAATGGCCGCCGTGGCGATTACGGTGCGCGTCATCGTCACCGCCTTTCCCGGAATTACCGCGCAATGGCAGCAGATCGTGGTCTTCATCTCGATCTTGTCGATGGTGCTCGGCGCCTTCGCAGCGATCGGACAGACCAATATCAAGCGCCTGATGGCCTATTCCTCGATTGGCCACATGGGCTTCGCGCTCGTCGGCTTGGCCGCGGGGACGCAAGAGGGTGTGCAGGGCGTGGCCATCTATATGTCGATCTATCTCGTCATGACGCTCGGCACGTTCGCCGCGATCCTGTCGATGAAGATCAACGGCCGCAATGTCGAAAATATCGCCGATCTCATGGGTCTGTCGAAGACCAACGCCTCCATGGCCTTTCTATTGGCGATGATGATGTTCTCGCTGGCGGGCATCCCGCCGCTGGCCGGGTTCTTCGCCAAATTCTACGTGTTCAACGCGGCGATCCAGGTCCATCTCTATCCGCTCGCGGTGATCGGCGTGCTGTCGAGCGCCGTGGCCGCTTTTTACTATCTGCGAGTCGTCAAATTTATGTATTTCGACGAAGCAACGGTGGCGTTCGACCCGCCTTCGCCGGTGTTGCGGATCGTTCTCGGCGTGACGGGCGTGCTGGTGCTGGCACTCTTCGTCTATCCCCCGCTGTTTGTCGGGGCGGCGTCGGTGGCCGCAAAATCCTTGTTCTAGCCGTGATGCGCGCTCCGGCTCCGCACCTTGACTGAGGCCGGCCCTTACCGGGCCGTCTTTCACGACAGCTTGGGCTCGACCAATGACGAGGCCATGGCGCTGGCGCGATCGGGCGAACGCGGACCGCTTTTCATCACGGCCAAAAGCCAGACCGGCGGGCGCGGGCGGCAGGGCCGCGTCTGGTCCTCGCCGCCCGGCAATCTCTACGCGAGTTTCCTGCTCAGCGACCCCGCGCCGCTCATGGTTCTGCCGCAGCTTGGCTTTGTCGCGGGTGTTGCCTTGGCGCGGGCCTTGCGGGCGCTTTTGGGCGGCGACGAGCGGCTGCGTCTCAAATGGCCCAACGACATTCTGTTCGATGGCGCCAAGCTTGCGGGACTTTTGCTGGAAAGCACGACCTTGCCTGGCGGCCGGATCGCCTGCGTCATCGGCTTTGGCGTGAATTGTGGGTCGAGCCCGGACGGACTCGCCTATCCCACGAGCCATTTGACCCAGGCCGCGGGGCGTCCCATCGAGCCTCGCGACGTGCTCGCGGCGCTTGGTCCGAGCCTCCAAACCCAGCTTGACCTTTGGGATCGCGGCGTTGGTTTTTCAACAATTCGGCAAGCATGGCTTGCTATCGCGGCCGGGGTCGACGACATAATCACTGTAACAAGTTTTTCACGCGTGGTGACGGGCCGCTTTACCGGCCTGGATGAGACAGGGCGTTTGCTCGTCGAAACGGAAGGCGGCCGCGTCATAATCGACGCCGGCGACGTCTTTCTGCATGGCGCGACACGAGACATGATGACGTAAAAGGGTGCTTTAGAGGATTTTCCAAAAATACTCTAACTTAATGAAAAGAGAGCGGTTTTTAACCTAGGGCGCCGTCCTGGGAGGAATGTTTCGGCCGCTCCGATCGAGGCTTGAAAGGCTTTTCTGGAATGAATGAAGTGACGGACGAACTCGTATTCGTGCCGCTCGGCGGACTCGGCGAGATCGGCATGAACATGGGGCTCTATGGTTTTGGCTCCGCGCGCAAGAAAAAGTGGCTGATGGTCGATTGCGGGATTTCCTTCGCGGGCCCTGGACAGCCCGGCATCGATATCATCGTGCCCGACACCAGCTTCATCGAAAAGATGAAGGGGGATCTCTTGGGCATTGTGATCACTCATGCGCATGAGGATCATATCGGCGCGGTGGTCGACCTGTGGCCGCGTTTGCGCGCGCCCATTTATGCCACGCGCTTCGCCGCTGGCCTGCTTGAAATCAAGAAATTGTCGGAGCCGGGTTCGCCGCAAATCCCGATCCACGTCATGGGGCAGGGGCTGATCGCCGACATCGGCCCGTTCTCGGTCGAATTCGTGGCGGTGGCGCATTCGATCCCCGAGAGCTGCGCCTTGGCGATCCGCACGCCGCTCGGCACCGTCGTTCATTCCGGCGATTGGAAGATCGACGATTCGCCCGGCGTGGGGCGGCCGACCGACAAGGCCCGCCTCGCCGCGATTGGCGACGAAGGCGTGTTGGCGCTGATCTGCGATTCCACCAATATTCTGCGCGATGGCGTCAGTCCCTCCGAGGCGGAGGTGGCTTCGGCGCTGCAAGAGGTCATCAGCCAAGCGAAGGGCCGCGTCGTCGTTACGACCTTTGCCTCGAATGTCGCGCGGATGCGGGCCGTGGCTCTGGCGGCCCAGGCGGCGGGCCGTAAGGTCGTGCTGGTCGGGCGCGCGATGGACCGGGTGTCGAGCGTCGCGCGCGAATGCGGCTTTCTCGATCATGTCCATCCGTTCCTGTCGGCCGATGCCTTTTCGCATCTGCCGCGCGATCAGGTCGTCGTGCTCGCCACCGGCAGCCAGGGCGAGCCGCGCGCGGCCATTGCCCGCATTTCCGAGGACGAGCATCCCGCCATCACCCTCGCGCCGGGCGATCTCGTGATCTTTTCCTCGCGCACCATTCCCGGCAACGAGCGGGAGGTTGGTCAAATCATCAACAATCTGATCAAGCAGGGCGTCGAAGTCTTGACCGACCGCACGGCCTTGATTCACGCCTCCGGCCACCCCCGCCGCGGCGAGGTCGCGCAATTCTACGATTGGGTGCGGCCCTATATCGCGATCCCCGCCCATGGCGAGGAAATCCATCTCGCCGAACATCATGCCTTCGCGAAAGAGCGGGGGGTGCCGCATGTGCTCAAGGTGCGAAACGGCGATATCGTGCTGTTGGCGCCCGGCGAGCCCGGTGTGATCGGGCAAGCGGCCCATGGCAAGCTCGCCAAGGACGGCAATTTGCTGGTGAAGCTCGACGACGAAGCCATGCGCAACCGTCAAGCGCTCGCGTTCGCGGGCATTGTCACCATCGCGCTGGCTATTACGGCCAAGGGCGACATGGCCGGCGTGCCCGATGTCGTCACCAATGGCTTGCCCACCCGCACCAAGGACGGATCGGCCATGGATGCCTTGATCGATTCGGCTTTGTTCCAGACTTTCGACAACCTGCCGAAGCAAAAGCGGCGGGATGCCGATCTCGTCTCGACGGCCATCGAAAAAGCGGTGCGCGGCGCCGTCAATCAGGCCTGGGGGAAGAAGCCCGCCGTGAACGTGCTCGTGATCGAGGTGTAACACGTGATCGGCCGCCTCAATCACATCGCCATCGCGGTTCGCGATCTCGAGGGTGAGGCGGCCCGTTACCGCGATGTGCTCGGCGCCAAGGTGTCGGCGCCGCAAGCCTTGCCGGAGCATGGCGTCACGGTGGTCTTCGTCGAGCTGCCCAACACCAAGGTGGAGCTGTTGGAGCCGCTCGGCGAGGCCTCGCCCATCGCTGCCTTTCTCGCCAAGACCGGCGGGGGGATGCATCACATCTGCTACGAAGTCGACGATATCCTGGCCGCGCGCGACGCGTTATTGGCGAAGGGGACACGCGTGCTCGGCGATGGCACGCCACGCCTCGGCGCCCATGGCAAGCCCGTGCTGTTTCTCCACCCCAAGGACTTTTCCGGGACGTTGATCGAGTTGGAGCAGGTCTGACGACAATCTTTCAACGTCCAGCCCGGTGAAGGGAACCGGCGATCGAAAAGCTCCGCCATCGGGCCAGAAGCCTAAAGGTTCGAAGCCCGGTGCTGGTCGATCCCAAATTTGATCATCGCTACGGCAAGAACGGCGATCCCGCCGGCGACGGCACCGGTCAGACCTTGGGTCACGGCTTGTTCCACCGGATTTGTCGCGGTGAGGTCGCCGCCGCCCGTGACCAAATTCCCAGCTACTGTTTGTAAGAAAAAGCCGCTCAGGCCTCCTCCAATCGCGCCTGCGATCGTATGGCCGAGCGCTCCGAAGTTAAATTCCTTCGTGGCCGCCGCGGCGGCATGTCCACCCAAAATGCCGAAGATGATCTGAATCACCAAGTTCGCTACGGTCCAAGTCATTTTGCGCTCTTTCTTGCCGGTACCGGCGGTCAAGACCAAATCGAGAAGTGGAAGCGCCTGCGTTTTTCTCTTTGTCGCGATATATCAAATATGTGGGAGCGATGAGACCTCGGCAACCCGGCCATCCGGATGACCGTGCTTGCGCGCGGCGAATTATGTCTATAAGTCTCGACTTATGGACAAAGAGACCACAATCCTCGCTCTAGCGGCCTTGGCGCAAGGCACGCGCCTCGACACGTTCAAGCTGCTCGTCAAGCATGAACCGGACGGACTGCCGGCGGGCGAAATCGCCCGTCAGCTCGCCGTACCGCACAACACCATGTCCACTCACCTCGCCGTGCTGATGCGCGCGGGCCTCGTGGAGGCCGAGCGCCATGGCCGCTCGATCGTCTACCGCGCCAACCTCGCCGGACTTCACGAGATGACGCTTTTCCTCGTGAGGGATTGTTGCGGCGGTCGGGTTGAACTGTGCGCGCCACTGATCGCCGGTTTGACACCTTGCTGTCCGCCTGCGGAGGCCGCTCATGGCTGAACGTGTCTTCAACGTACTGTTCCTATGCACGGGCAACAGCGCCCGCTCCATAATCGCCGAATCCATTTTGCGGAAAGATGGGGCCGGGCGCTTTGACGCCTTTTCGGCGGGCAGTCATCCGAAGGGCTCGGTCAACCCGCTGGCCCTCGCGGTTCTCGAAAACATGAATTACCCAACGGGTAACTTGCGCTCGAAAAGCTGGGACGAATTCGTAGGCTCTGGCGCGCCTAAAATCGATTTCGTGTTCACGGTCTGCGACAGCGCCCGTGGCGAAGTTTGTCCGGTTTGGCCGGGGCGCCCGGTCACGTCGCATTGGGGCATCGACGATCCAGCGGCTGTCGTGGGAAACGATTTCATAAAAGGGATCGCCTTCGGAAATGCGTTCCGTTACCTGAAAACGCGGGTTTCCGGCTTCATGAGCCTGCCGCTCACGAGCCTCGACGCCATGTCCCTCAAAGACGAGCTGCGCAAAATCGGTCAGCTCGAAGGCGCGTCGAAAATTCGCCCGGAGGTTCCCTGATGGACGTCATCATTTATCATAACCCCGGTTGCGGCACCTCGCGCAACACGCTCGCCTTGATCCGTAATGCCGGTGTCGAGCCGCATGTGATCGAGTATTTGAAAACCCCGCCGTCGCGCGAGCTGCTGAAGCAGCTGATCGCGCGCATGGGGATCACGCCGCGCGGGCTGTTGCGTGAAAAGGGCACGCCGTTTCACGAGCTGGGTCTTGATAATCCCGCGCTCGACGATGCGGCGTTGATCGACGCGATGGTGGCGCACCCGATCTTGATCAACCGCCCGATTGTCGTCACGCCCAAGGGTGTACGGCTCTGCCGGCCGTCCGAAGCCGTGATCGATCTGCTGCCGCCGCAACGCGGGGAATTTTTCAAGGAAGATGGCGAGCGCGTCATCGACGAACAGGGCCGCCGGGTGGCGACGGCATGACCTTCCCGCTCGCCAAACGCCTCGCGGCGGAATGCCTTGGAACAGGGCTGCTCGTCACCACGGTGGTTGGCTCTGGCATCATGGGCGAGAAGCTATCGGGCGGAAACGTCGCCCTCGCTCTGCTCGGCAACACCTTGCCGACAGGCGCGATTCTGGTGGTGCTGATCCTCGCGCTTGGTCCGATCTCCGGGGCGCATTTCAACCCGGCGGTTTCGCTGGTGATGGGCTTGCGCAAAGAGCATCCGTGGCGGGAATTCCTGCCTTACGCCGCCGCGCAGATTGCCGGCGGCTGCATTGGAACCCTGGTCGCGCATGGTATGTTCGAACTGCCCTTGCTCGAATTTGCGATCAAGGCGCGCACCGGTCCGGCGCAATGGTTCGCGGAGTTCGTCGCCACTTTCGGCCTGATCGTCACCATCCTCGCGGTGTCGCGTTTCAAGAGCGAGGCAATTCCGGTCGCGGTCGGGCTCTACATCACGGCGGCTTATTGGTTCACGGCCTCCACGTCTTTCGCCAATCCCGCCGTCACCATTGCCCGCGCGCTGACCAATAGCTTTTCGGGCATTGCGCCGGCGGATGTTCCCATGTTCATCGTCGCGCAACTGGCCGGGGCTCTCGCGGGCCTTGCACTCATGGGCTGGTTTTTTCGGCACCGTCCGGGTGCCCGCGCCGGGCGTAGCCCTGAAGCGAGCCTAGTATGAGCGATCTGCCAAACCTCGACCTCGCCGCATTCGAGCGCATCGATCTTGCCGCCTTGCACAGGCCGCCGCTCACGCATCCGCCACGTATCCTGCTGCTCTATGGCTCGCTGCGCGAACGCTCGTTTAGCCGCTTTCTGACCCAAGAAGCGGCACGGTTGCTGGAAGCATTCGGAGCCGAAACCCGCGTCTTCGATCCCGCCGGTCTGCCGTTGCCGGATGGCGCGCCGGCGGACCATCCCAAGGTGCGGGAGCTGCGCGATCTCACCAATTGGTCGGAAGGTCAGGTCTGGTGCAGTCCCGAACGGCATGGGTCCATGGCCGCCATTCTGAAAGCGCAGATCGATTGGATTCCGCTGAACATCGGCGCGGTGCGCCCGACCCAAGGCAAGACGCTGGCGCTGATGCAGGTCAGCGGCGGATCGCAGAGTTTCAACGCCGTCAACCAGATGCGCATTCTCGGGCGGTGGATGCGGATGATCACCATTCCCAATCAATCCTCGGTCGCCAAGGCGTTCGAGCAATTCGACGAGGCCGGGCGGATGAAACCGTCCTCCTATTACGATCGCGTCGTCGACGTGATGGAAGAATTGGTGAAGTTCACGCTGTTGACGCGCGGCGTCTCGGAATTTCTGACCAGCCGTTACAGCGAGCGCCGCGAGGCGATCGAAAAGATCGCCAAGCTCGATATTCCTGGACGAATGTAGCCGCCGGCGGGATAGTGGCACGAATAGGTAATTCGCGTCGCTTCGCCGCCTTGATTTTCGGCTATGGATTACCCAAATCGTTCAAAAACAGGTTCGAACCATGCGATTCAATCGGCGCGAGGCGCTGCTAGGCTCCTTCTGCCTCTGTTGTCTTCCCCGGCTTGGCCGGGCGGCGGCGTTCAAGGTGGAGGAGGTGGCGCCAGGCGTCTTTATCCGCCGGGGCGTGGATGAGGATGCGACACCGCAAAACCGCGATGCCATCGCCAATATCGGCTTCATCGTCGGCCGCGACAGCGTTTTGGTCACCGATAGCGGCGGCAGCCTGGGCGATGGCCTCTGGCTGCGCGAGACGATCAAGGCCACGACCAGCAAGCCGGTCAAATATGTCGTCTTGAGCCATATCCATCCCGATCATATTTTTGGCGCGGCGGCCTTCGTGCCGGACGATCCCGTCTTTATTGGCCATGCCAAATTGCGCGCGGCCCTGGAGATGCGCGGAGAGTTTTACCGCAGCAAATTGAGCGAAATCGTGGGTGTCGATCAGATCGGGCCGCTGGTCAGGCCCACGCTCGAGATTACGGACGCCGGCGAGATCGATCTCGGCGGCCGGATCATCGGCTTCAAGGCGCATGGGCCAGCCCATACCACGTGCGACCTTTCGATGCTGGACCGGCAGAGCGGCCTGCTGCTGCCCGCCGATCTGCTCTTCGTCTCCCGCATTCCCTCGCTCGACGGGAGTCTTTTGGGGTGGCTCGCGGAGCTCGAAGCTCTCAAAGCCATGGGGGCGGCCAAGGCGGTGCCAGGTCACGGCCCCGTCTGCGTCGATTTCTCGCAAGCGGCGAGCGATCTCAGGCGCTATCTCACCACATTGCGGGATGGCGTCCGGGCGGAAATCAAGCAAGATGGCTCGATTCAGCAGGCCATCAAGACGGTTGCCGCGGGCGAACGATCGAATTGGCTGCTTTTCGACGATTACAACGTAAGAAACGTCACCCAAGCCTATAAAGAGCTCGAGTGGGAATAAACGCGGGGAGGACATCGAGATGAAGAGCTTGGGCAGGGTTAGCTTTATCGCGCTTGGGATTCTGTTGTCGTCCGGTCCGCTGCATGCCGACGATCAATCCGAGCGCCAGGCGCGGTGGAAGGATCTCGAGACCTCGCTGTTTGGAACCCGCGCGGTGCAAAACGGCGACGGCGTGATCGCGCTCGACGTGCCGGTCCGGGCAGACGATGCCTCGTTGGTTCCCATGGGGATCACTTTGTCGGCCAAGCAGCCGGTCAAGAGCCTGTATCTCGTGATCGACGACAATCCCGCGCCAGTTGCGGCCCATTACACTTTTGGGCCCGCCGCCGATCCCCGCGAGATCAAGATGCGCGTGCGGGTCAACACCTATACCAACGTCCATGTTGTCGCCGAGCTGGCGGACGGCACGTTGCTCGAGACCACGAAATTCGTGAAAGCCTCGGGCGGATGTTCCGCCCCGATGGGCATGAGCGACGAGGAGGCGATGAAGGGCATAGGCGAGATGCGCATTAAGTTCGCGGGCGACGCCACGCCGGCCAAGCCTGTCGATGCGACTTTGATGGTCCGCCACCCCAATTTCAACGGCATGCAGATGAACCAGGTGAGCCGGATGTATACGCCGGCCCGTTATATCCAGACCATCGCGGTCAGCGACGGGCCGCGGAAGGTGTTCGATCTCGAAACCGGCATCTCGCTGGCCTCGAACCCCGTGATCAATTTCTCCTTCGTCCCCACGGACAAGAGCCAGCTCAAGGTCGAGGTGACCGATAGCGAAAACGGCCATTGGGAAAAGACGGTTCCCGTGCCCACCTTGAGCAATTGAGCGCTTCGATGGCCCGTCTTGCACCGTTCTTGGCTCTTCTGCTTCTGGCGGCGGGCAGTGTCCGCGCGGATTCGCCGGGCCATGTGCCCGAGCCCGCCGGGCTCTGGCAGGGCGCGCTGCACGGTTACACGCCCAATACGGTCGCGGGCGCGGTCGTGGTCGATACAACCGCTTTTGAAAAGCTCGTGGCGGACAAGAAGCCCGTCGTGATCGACGTCGCCGATGCCGATAAAAAACCGGAAAACATGCCCGCAGCCGCGCTGTGGAAACCGGCTCATCGTTCCATCCCGGGCTCCGTTTGGTTGCCCGGCGCGGGGAGCGGCACGAGCGATCCGGCTTTTGCCGAAGCCTTCGAGCGCCGGATCGCAGGCCTCACCGGCGGCGACAAGGCGAAGACGATCGTCGCCTTTTGCCACCCGGATTGCTGGGGCAGTTGGAACGCCGCCAAGCGCCTCGCCAGTCTCGGCTATAGCGCGGTCTATTGGTACCCCGAGGGAATGGAAGGCTGGCAGTCCGTGCACGACACGGTGATCGTGAAGGCGGATTCCGAGTGGGCCGCGAGCATGACGGCCGGGGGCGAACGCTAGGTCCATATGTCAACGAAAGTTAAATATGTAATTATATTCAATTAGATATATAAATTACTTCATGTTTTAATTTGATAAATTTGCTGATGACCAGCGTCATTCCCGGTTTAGCGCCGGGCGCGTCAGTAGAGGATCGAGACATGTTGAGCCGCCGTGCCGCCGTCCTGCTTGCCGTAATGTCGATCCTTACCTTTCATCGGCCGGCCTTTGCCGGGGGCGCGCCGGATCCCGTGCCCTTCGACGAGGCCGCTTTCGCGGCGGCGCAAAAGGCGGGCAAGCCGGTTTTGATCGAGGTGACGGCGCCTTGGTGCCCCGTCTGCAAGGCTCAGGCCCCCATTTTGAGCAAGTTGCGCCAAGATCCGCGCTTCTCGCAGCTCCAGACTTTCGTCATCGATTTCGATACCGGCAAGGCCCTCATGCAAAAGTTTGGCGTGCGGCTGCAAAGCACGCTGATCTGCTTCAAGGGTCCGGTGGAAACCGGCCGCAGCACGGGCGAAACGCAACCGGAATGGATCGAGGCGCTGCTCGAAAAGACGCTGTAAAAAAGCCGCCGGAGTTTTGCGCTCCGGCGGCTTTTCTTCGCTCGTGGTTTTGGCGGCTGGGGTTTAAAATTCGTCCCAGCCGTTCTCTTGCGCCGGTGCTGCCTTGCGGGCGGCGGCGGCGCCCCCGCGCGATCCGCCCCCGCGCGATCCGCCCGCGCGCGCCGCCGGCGCTTTACGCGCCGGGGCAGCGACGTTCCGGCCAATCTGGAACTGGCCGATCATCCGGCCGAGTTCCGAGGCCTCTTGGGCCAGCGTATGGCAGGCGGCTGTGGATTCCTCGACCATGGCGGCGTTCTGCTGGGTCATTTGATCCATTTGCGTGACGGCGGAATTGATCTCGTGCAGGCTTCCCGATTGAACCTTCGCGGAGGTGGCGATTTCGACGACGAGGCCGTTGATTTCACCGACCTGGCCGGAAATGCGCTGCAAGGCTTGACCGGCATCGCCGACCAATTTGACGCCTTCGCCGACTTGCACCGCCGAAGCCGAGATCAGGGCCTTGATTTGCTTCGCCGCCTCGGCGGAACGCTGGGCCAAGGCTCGCACTTCGGACGCCACCACGGCGAAGCCGCGGCCGGCGTCCCCCGCGCGTGCGGCTTCGACACCGGCGTTGAGGGCGAGCAGATTGGTCTGGAAAGCAATCTCGTCGATCACGCCGATGATCTGACTGATCTCTTGCGAGGATTTCTCGATCTTTCCCATGGCGGCGACGGCATCGCGCACCACGTCGCCGCTGATTTCGGCGTCTTTCTTCGCCGTGGAGACGACGAAGCGGGCCTGTTCCGCGCCATCGGCGGTTTGGCGCACGGTTTCGGTGATCTGAGCGAGCGCGGCGGCCGTCTCCTCGATATTGGCGGCCTGCTGCTCGGTCCGGCGCGAGAGATCGTCGGAGCCATGGCTGATATCGCCGGTGCCGGAGCGAATGGCTTCGGCGGAATTCGAAATCGTGCCCATCGTCTCTTGCAGCTTGGCAACCGCTTCATTGTAGTCGCGGACAATCGGCGCATATTCGGGCGCCAAATTATCCGCCATGCGAAAAGTGAGGTTGCCGTTGGAGAGTTCCGAGAGCGCGCCGGTCACGGCGGAGATCACGGCCGCATTGATGGCTTGGGTTTTTGCCTCGGCCTCCTTGCGGGACTTTTCCGAAACGTCGATATAGACCGAGATGGCGAAATCGATATCGAGCATCACGGCTTTGATGAGAGCGCCGAGTTCGCCGGAGACAGTCTCCGACTTCGGACCTTTGACAAACATACCGCCCTGCGGCCAGCGTTTCTTGAGAATGGCCCCAACAAGTTCTTGAGCGATTATGCCGTAGCCTCCAAGAAACCAGCGCGGCTCTAAGCCAACGCGCGCATGGATCTCGCCGATTTTGGTAACGGCGCGGACGTAGTTCTGGTCGAGTTTTCCGCTCGAAATCCGGTCCCAATGCTGAAGCTGAAGGCCGCTCGCTGCATCCATGTGCGCGTCGCTTGAAAAGAACTTTTTCGTCTCCGGGAATGCACGGACTTGCTTGTAGAATTCCGCGATGGCGCCGGGTAACTCTTCCATAATCAATGGCTTGATCGAGCGCAGGCGTTCAATCGCCTCGGCATCCATTTTTATGAAGCTGAGGCGATCAGACAGATTGTTGTCGGCGGACATTGCGAACTCCAGGCAGTTTAAAACCTACGGCCGGCTTGCGGGCCACGAAGATCACGTTGTCCGATTTGGCGATAATTAATCGTTAAGGTGTTTTTCGCCAGTTCGGGCAGATCGGCAACCATAAGTAGTCTAAAAAATACTTCATGCATCATTCCCTGGAGGCATGAGATCTTGAATTCTACCTAACCGCAATTGTAATGGGTTGATAATTAGGCATCTTCGTAAACGTACCGCGCCGCTTGCCGATTTCCATCGACGCTCCAGAGTGATCTTTTTCCGCTCTTTCGTTCACAATGAAAGTGTCATTTGAACGATAATTTATATCAAAGACATAAGCGCTGCTTCGAGAAAAGCGTGATGTCCTCTCATTTGGGCGATTTCACGCGGGCCGCGAGGGCTCGAACGTGCAAATCCAGGCTGCGCCGGGCGAATCGATTTTGGATGCAATGATCGCTATCTGGCCCGCCGGGCCGGCCGTGCGCCGCGCTCGCGCGTTTGTCCGCCACAGGCCGCTTCCCTTAGGTCCGGCGTGGGATCGTTCTCGTCCGTGCCGACGGGCTTGTAGAGCACGGTGCCCGCCAATTGAAGACCAGCGGAAAGAAGATTTGGCGTGACGCCGGCCGCTTCGTGATGGAGGTTCCAGCGGATCGTGTCGCAGCGCAGTTGGCGGCCCATCGATTCCATCGCTTGGATAAGGGCGGCCGCGACCGGCTGACGGTCGAGAAGATCGAAGGCGATGAAATGATCGGCAGTCAGGACGTGGCCGTAACGCAGATCCTCGTCTTTTTTGTAAGCAACGAGACCCGAGGGATAGGGGCGCGACTCGATCATCGCCACGATGATCCCGCTCCGCTTCGCGAAACGTGGATTCGCGGTCCGGCGGACAAAGCGTGACCACGTCTTCAAATCCACTGACGGGACAACCTCCCGGATCAGCGGGTAGGCGGCCCGCAGCTGCGACAAAATGAGAGGCTGAACCGTAAGGCTTTGCATGCGACCCAATCGAGCCAGACGATAATTGAGTGATTTTATTGGGGTTGAGCTAAGCTTAGCCTTGATTTAAATCAATCAAACGCCTGGGCGCACTTGGTTTCACGGCTTGGCTATGGTCTAAATATCGGTAGGGTTTACGTTACGAATGTGTAATGACTGCGTAAGATGATGGGGCAATCCCATTGTGCCGCCTTTGTTTGGAAGTCGATATGGCAACCCCTTCCGTTCGGTCCATCACAGTCCGGCCGCGGCCGCTTGTTATTTCGCCGGGTTATGGTTCCGATCCTTGCGCGACTTGCGGCTCGAGAGCCGAAAGCGTCTGTAACGCCATCGAAGATCTCGATCTGAACCGCCTCGCAGCCGTCGCGGTCGTCACCGAGATCGAGCCGGGCAAGACGTTCATTGGCGAGGGGGATCCGGCAACCGATTTCTATAACGTCACCTCGGGGCATGTGAAGCTGTTTAAGCTTTTGCCGGATGGGCGCCGTCAGATCACGGGCTTTGCGCAGGCCGGCGTATTCCTCGGTCTTGCGGGATCGTCCACTTATTCCTTCAGCGCCGAGGCGATCGACGAGGTGCGCGTCTGCCGTTTCCCGCGCCGTAAGTTGCAAAGCCTGATGGTCGACTTTCCAGCTCTGGAAAAGCGTCTGCTCGAAACGGCCTCGAACGAATTGGTTGCCGCGCAAGAACAAATCCTGCTGCTTGGCCGCAAGACCGCGCGCGAACGCTTGGCTTCGTTTTTATACGCGCGTTGCTCGCACGCCTTGGCTTGCAACCATAAAGCCGCGCAAAGCGTGACGCTGGCCATGAACCGCAACGATATTGCCGATTATCTCGGCCTGACCATCGAAACGGTCAGCCGTACGTTTACGCGGTTGAAGGCCGAAAACCTGATTGCCGTCCCCAATGCCGCGACCGTCGTCGTGCTCGATGTCGAGGCGTTGGCCAGCTTGGCTGACGGGTTTTCGAGCGAGAATTAGGGAATCCGGTAGCCTGCGCGGCAGGGATTGAACTAGCGACCCCTCCCGTTGGAAGGGGTGGTCTTTCGCCGGCCTAAGTGCTTTGGCTCATTCGCCGAGCCCGGAAAAGGCTACCGGCATTTCGCGTCGCATTATTCACGCGCGAGCTCAACGGAATTTGGTTGCTGCTTGTTTTGGTAGCACGTCACCCAGATACGGTGGCGTTGCGCGTCCGTGAGATTGAGACGCTTCGCCCAATAGTCTTGTTCGGCTGAGCTCAAGTTCCGCACGTCTTCGCATGTCACGGCGTAAGCAGGGATTGAGACTAGCGAAGCTGCCGCGGCCATGGTGCCAAGTGCTGCGGCGCTCATCGGGCGCGAAAGTATATTACGGAATAAAACTGAAAGCATTGAGTCTCCTTAATCGCGGCCGATGCGCCGATATGCGCAGACTTAACTGTGGAATAAACGGCCTATGATTTACCTTTCAAGGCGGAATGCGGCCCTATTGTGACATTATGAAGCGAAATATTGCCGTTAATTCCTTTGGGATGGAGACCGGCGAGGATCGAAGCTGTAAAAAAAACCAGTGTTCCCGCAGTGTTCAGAACACGGCCCGATACGAGGCTCACCACGAAGATATCCGGAATAGATTCGCAAAATGCGAGCGTGCGCCGGCCTGAAGCCCGGCGCACGCGGCGGCAATGCCAGCAATCGCAATTTCGAATCGGATGAGTTTCAATCGTGTAATGGTGGGCGCGACAGGGATTGAACCTGTGACCCCTCCCGTGTGAAGGGAGTGCTCTCCCGCTGAGCTACGCGCCCGGACCGTGCCGGAGCTTGTATATGCGTGATCTCGCCCTGTGAAGTCAAACCGGGGCGAAAAATCTGTTTTTCAACGACGCGACCGCATCGAAAAGCTCGTCGAAATGGCTGATGATCTTGTCCGGGGCCATATCCGCGACGGGGCGGTCCGCATAGCCGAAATCCACGGCGATCACCGGGCGCCCGGCATTTTTCGCCGTGGTGACGTCGGTGATCGTGTCGCCCACCATGATGCTGCGCGTGGGATCGCCGCCGGCCTTTTCGATGGTGAGATGCAAGGCGGCCGCGTTTGGCTTGGAGACCGGGAACGTATCCTGCCCGCAAATGGTCTTGAACCGTGGGAAAGCGCCGAGCGCCTTGACCAGCTTTATCGCCGGGCTCTCGTATTTGTTGGTGAGGATCGCGAAGCTCCAGCCGGCGGTGGCGAGCCGGTCGAGGGCGGCTTCCGCCCCTTGATAAAACAAAGTTTTATCCGTGATATGTTGTTCGTAAGCCGAGAGATAGGCGGCGAAGAGTTCTTCCAGCCGGGCGTCCGGGACGCGCGCGCCGCTGGCCTCGATGCCGCGCCGGATCAAGGCCCGGCCGCCGGCGCCGACCATCTTGCGGCCCTCTTCGAGGGGCAGGGGGGCATGCCCTTCGCGGGCGAGAATCACGTTCAGCGAATCGACGAGGTCGGGCGCGCTGTCGACGAGCGTGCCGTCGAGATCGAAAACAACGAGGGGCTGGAGAGCTTTGGTCATGGTTTCGCTTAAGCAGACGTGGGGTTTCGCGCAAGCATGTTGTGCGCTTTCCCCGAAAGTTTGACGCAAACATGGTGCTTGCCGTTTTGTCGCGCCAATCGGCGCGTTATAGCTCAAGTCCTCGATGCGAGATTTGTGTTTGGAGCTAGTTTGATGTCACCCGCTTCCCGTTGTCTCCGGCCGTTGCTCGTTCTCGTTTCGCTGGCGCTTCTCGTCCCAAGCGTGGCGCGGGCCGCGGGGAATTACGACTTTCTAGCCGCGCCGCAAATCGACCTGAACCGGGTTTTCCGCCTCGATCGCACGACCGGGGAAATCGGCGCTTGTCAGTTTGGATTGAAGGAGGGGGCGCCGGTGGGCACCACGCTCTGTTATCCGCCGGGGCAGGGGGCAGGCCCGCAAGGATCGAGCGATTATGCGCTGATTGCCTCCCGTCACGAACAAGAGGGCGGTGTTTTTCGCGTCGATTTGCGGACAGGCATGATGTCGATCTGCTATGTCTTGAATGAAACCGTGGTTTGCACTCCGCAAGCCAAATAATAGTCTGCCGGCCGCTGTCTTGCTTGACGGAATAGCCCTCCAAGGCCTAACCCGCACGCTAGATAGGGGCTGATCGTGCCCCGCTTTCGTGAGAGCCCATGTCATCCCCCGGCCCCTTGGACGCGAAACGACTGGCCGCCGCCCGCGCGCTTGATTTTATCGAGCCTGGGATGCGCCTTGGCCTCGGCACCGGCTCGACTGCTGCCGAATTCGTGACTCTTCTCGGCCGCCGGGTCGCGGAAGGGTTGAATATCATCGGCGTTCCCACCTCGGAACGCACCGCCGCTCAGGCCCGCGCGCTCGCCATTCCCCTGGCCACGCTCGACGAACAGCCCGAACTCGACCTGACGATCGACGGCGCCGATGAATTCGACCCGCAGCTTCGCCTCATCAAAGGCGGTGGCGGCGCATTGCTGCGGGAAAAAATCATTGCCACGGCGTCGCGGCGCATGATCGTCATCACGGATGAATCCAAAGCTGTCCCGGTGCTCGGCCGGTATCCGCTGCCGGTGGAGATCGACCGGTTCGGCGCATCCGTCACCCTTCGCCAGACCGGCGAGGCGGCGGCGCGCGCGGGTTGCCATGGCAAGATCACGCTGCGCTTGTCGGAGGGTGCCGCCTTTGTCAGCGACGGCGGCAATTTTATCCTCGATTGTTTTTTTGGACAGATCGATGCGCCCGAAGACTTGGCCGCGCGTCTTACCGCCATTCCGGGCGTCGTCGATCACGGCCTTTTTCTTGGAATTGCAAGCACAGTCATTTCAGCGGGGGCCGGTGGGATAACCATCCTCGGCCATCCCGGATCTTAGTGAGAGCCGGGATCAACCCATGCCGCCGCGACCCCTCGCCCCCAAATGGGAGATAGCGTCCATGCCGGGCTTCTCCGTCCGCCAACGCCTGACATGGGCGGGCGCCGCCGCGCCGCTGGCGCTTGCGGCCTGCATGCTGTTTGCCGGCATTTTCCCGGGCTTTGCGCAGAGTGAGCCAGCCGCCGCGCAGGCAAATCAACCAGCTGCCGCGCAGGCAAATCAACCAGCCGCCGCGCAGGCAAGTCCGCAAGACCCGGCTGCGACACAGGCGGCGCCAGAGGCGGCGGAGCCCAGCGCCGCCCATGTGCAGGCCGCGCGCGAGCTGATTCTCGCCACCGGTATTTCACGCTCGTTTCAGATCATCATTCCGGAATTCATGGACCAGATCGGCGTGACGCTGACGCAGACCCGGCCGGAATTGACCAACGATCTCCTCGCGGTCATGGGGCAGTTGAAGCCGGAATTCGACAAGCAGGCCGACGAGATGATCGATCTCTCCGCGCGTATTTACGCCCGCTTGCTCACCGAGGACGAGATTCGCGCCATTCTCGCCTTTTTCAAGAGCGACGCCGGCCGGAAATATGTCGGCGCCCAGCCTCTGTTCCTCAACCAGCTCGTCGCCGGCATGCAGGCCTGGCAGCAGAAGATTTCCGTGAACATGATGACGCGCGTGCGCGAGGAAATGAAGAAGAAGGGGCACGATTTGTAATGGGGGTGCCCCAGAGCGCGTTCCGCTTTGGTAGAATTACCAAAGCGACAGGAACTCACTCTCTTTATAAGAAGGTAGAGCATGTCCTCGATCGAAAAAGTCTGCAACTTTTTCGGGACATGCTCTCGCTCCGAGCCAAACTTCGGATCTCAGGCCTCGCTTTTCTCTCCGCCCGAAATCTTCTTGTTGGCCAGCGTCACGTGGCGGCGGATGCTGCGGATGCCGAGCGCCGTGAAAAGGATGACGAAGGGGATGCTGATCCCCATCGCGAGGCTGGGCTTGATCTCGAGGCCCGCGGCTTCGAGCGCTTCGGCGGCGTGGCCGACGAGGGCGACGATGTAATAGGTCACGGCGGCGACGGAGAGCCCCTCGACGGTTTCGCCGAGCCGTAATTGCAGCGCGGCGCGGCGATCCATCGAGGCGAGTACGGCTTGGTTTTGGGTTTGGCGGGCAATATCGACGCGGGTCGAGAGCAATTGCGTCGCGCGCGAGACCCGCTCGGAAAGCGAGCGCAGACGCCCGGCGACGGAGGCGCATGTCTTCATCGCGGGGGTCAGGCGGCGGCAGGTGAATTCGTTATAGGTCTGGAGACCCTCGATCCGGCCTTCGCGTAAATCCTCGATACGCTGCAGCACGAGATCGTAATAGGCCTCGGCCGCGCTGAAGCGGAAGTGATCGTCCGCCTCGCGGCTGTCGATTTCGGCTTCCAGTTTCGTCAGGCTGTCGAGCAGCGCGAGTTCGTCGTCGCTCGCCGCCCCGGCCAGTTTGGCGGTGATGCCCGCCAGTTCATGCTCCCAAGCCGAAAGCGCCGGGGCGAGGCGGCGCGCGACGGGCAGCGCGAGTAGCGCCATGAGCCGGTAGGTTTCGATTTCGAGAAGCCGCTGCATGGTGCGCCCGGCTTGACGCGGCGTCGTCATGCCCTGGTCCAGGATCACCAACCGCCCAAAGCCGCCGTCATGAATCCGGACATCGGTCAAAGCGATGGCGCGGCCGTCCGCGACGGTGGCGCCGATCAGCGTATTGCCGGCGAAGAACCGGCGCGCCAGGTCTTCGTAATCCGGTGGGACGGCCGTCCCCGCCGCGAGCACGGCATTGATGGCGACGAGAATTTCGCCGGGAATCGCCTTCAACCATTCCGCCGGCACGGCCTGCGCGGCGGGAGTCTCGAACCAATCCGAGCCATCGTCCGCCGCGATGAAGGTGTAATCGCTGAACTCGGCGTGACGCTCCCATTTCAACCGGAAAGCGCCGAGATCCACGCTGTAATGGCTGACGCCCCGGCGCGGCGGCGGCGCGCCGAAACGTTCCGCGAGGTTTGAGACATGCAGGAGTTCCTGCTCGCGCAGGGCGGCCGGAGCGGCGAGCGCGAGAAACGAGACTCGCAACGGCGCGGAGAGCGCTTCCGGCGGCCGGGCGTGAACCTCCTCGCTGAGTTCGAAGCGTAGCGGATGGTTTCGCGGATAGGCTGAGGTTTCGCGCGCGGTCATCGATCCAAAGGTCCGGGAATAGCTGTGACGCCGCAAGATACGGCATGCCGGCGCGGTTATGCCGCCTTATGCCTGGGAAAATCAACGCCGGGAACGAAGCGAGCCTGGGATCAACCCCGTGCCTTGATCCCTTCGCGAGCGCGGAGAAGGCGCGATATCCAAGATGCGGCGGAGAGAGGAAGCGGTTCCCGTTTTGGAACCGCTTGCCGTCATGGCCGGGAGCAAGACCCGGCCAGCTACTCCGTTCCCTCGATATAGGCCCTTAGCTCGGCCATGGAACTGAAGCGGAAGACGCCGGCCTCGGACTGCGCGTCGATCGAGCCGTCGGCATACATGATATATGCGGTGCCATCGGCTTCGTAGCGCCCGATTTCGACTGGTTCCGGCCCGGCTTGAGCGGGCGCGATGGGCTCGTTTTCCCGTTCATGGGCCGCGTGATCCAGCCCTGGCCGGTCTTGCGCCAACGGCTCCGGAGCCGGCGGTTCCGGAGCCAAGGAATTCGGAGCCGAGGAGTCTGGAGCCGGGGGCTCTGGAGTAAAGGAATCGGGGGCGAAGCGAGCGGGCTCCTGTTTTGCTCCGGCCTGCGGCCAATTCCGCTCGTTGGTCACCAAGTCGCGAAGCGGGGTGGACGCCACTTCATGGTCCAAGGCGGAAAAGGCGCGGTCGAGCCAATCGTCCATGGACGGCGCCTCCGGTTCTCCGGCCGGCGCGGGGGCGGGCTCGTCCTTGCGAGGCGCGGCGGCTTGCGGCTTCAACGTGACCTTTTGCCGGGGCTTTGGGATCGGAGCCTCCGGCGCTTCTTGCTCGAAGAGCGGCGCTTGTTCCTCCGGGCCGGAGGCGCTTTCGCCGGTCTGACGGCGTTGGGGTTCGAAGAGATCGCCGGTCTCATGCGGATACGCGGCACTTTCCGGGGCAGGCTCCATGGCTTCGAGATTATTTTGCGAGGCCATGATGATGGCCAGCACATTGGTTTGCAGCTCTTGGCTTTGAAGATCTTGGCGTTCCAGCTCTTGCCTTTGCTGCTCCTGCGTTGCGGAAGGCGCCGGCTCTTCGCCCGGAGCGGAGCCTTTGTCCTCGTAAGGCTCCGGTTCCGGCGTGGGCGCCAACTTGCCCAAGGCCGCGGCGTCGGGCCTCGCGGCTGGCTTCAGCGCGGCGCGAAGATCGCCGAGACTCTTGATCACGAGGCCAAGCGCCATCACGATGATTCCGCCCGTGAGGGCCGTCGCTCCGGCGATCACGCCGGTCCAGCCGCGCTCGACCTCGACGATTCCATAGCCAAAATAGATCGATAGCGCGCCGCAAATCGACAAAACGGCGCCGAGCGCGAGCACGAGATAAGGCATTTTTCCTCTTTCGCGTCCTAAACCAGCAAACGCGTTCTCTGTTAGTTTCCGCATTCTATAGCCAAATGATTAATCTTGTAAAAATGGTGGCATTGCGTCGAATTTATCACGTTCGCGCCGCCGCCTCACGGGGCCAAATCGCCGTTGTGGGCGGGATGATGGAACTCTTCGCGCGCGCAAACCATTTGCCCGTTTATTCACCATTGCCCCTCGCGCGCTGTCCTCGTAGTTAAGAGGCCGTGCCTCCGCCACCTCGCGGGGCAGCCGCGTTTTTCGAGGAGTCTCTCCATGACGTTCACTCTGCCGCCACTTCCCTATGCCTACGATGCCCTGCAGCCCTATATGTCGAAGGAAACACTGGAATATCATCACGATAAGCATCACCAGGCCTATGTCACGGCGGGCAATAACCTGCTGAAGGACAGCGGCCTCGAAGGCCTGTCGTTGGAAGATATCGTCCGGGGCTCCTACGGGAAAATTCCCGGCCTGTTCAACAATGCCGGCCAGCATTACAACCATCTGCATTTCTGGCATTGGCTGAAGCCGAATGGCGGCGGCGCCCCGCCGGCCTCGCTCGAAAAGCCAATCGTCGACGCGTTCGGCTCCTACGACAAGTTTAAGGAAGATTTCGTCCAGGCCGGCATCACCCAGTTCGGCTCCGGCTGGGCCTGGCTGGTCGTCAAGGACGGCAAGCTGCAAGTCTCGAAGACGCCGAACGGCGAAAACCCGCTGGTCCACGGCGGCGTCCCGGTCCTCGGCGTCGACGTGTGGGAACATTCCTACTACATCGACTACCGCAACCGCCGCCCCGACTACCTCAAGGCTGTCCTCGATCACCTCGTGAACTGGGAATATGTCGAGGAGCTTTATAGGAAGGCGACGGCGTAAGCAGCGCTGAATTTTTGGGGGCCGCGTTCCAGGCAGGGTTTGGGGCGCGGTCTTTTGTTGTGATCAGCTGGATATTGGGAGCTGTATGACGATGGCTCGGGGGTGGATGGCGGTTGGTCGGCACCCCGACCGGTGCGGGTTTCAATGGGCGCTATTTCGCATCGAATTTTTGCATCAGCTAAAGTCTTGAAATGCTTCAAGCATGGCGATGGCGCGAGAATTTTGAATTTTGCACCGCGTGGCTGCTAGCGAGCTGAGCGGTAGCGGAGATGATCAACCAGCATCGCAAAGGCCGGAGACGCAAGGCGTCGGCTTGGGTAATAAAGATGGTAGCCGGAGAAGGCCGGACACCAATCCTCAAGCACACGAATGAGCCGTCCTTCCGCGATGTAGGTGGCCGCTTGGTCCTCCGGCAGATAAGCAAGGCCGAGGCTATCAAGAGCCGATACTAGCCTCAGTCCAATATTATTGCCGATAGTCTGTCCTTCCACGCGCACCTTCAATTCTTGTCCGTCCTTTTCAAACTCCCAAGCGGATAAGCCTCCGTAGTTAGGAAAACGAATATTAATGCAATTGTGCAACGTGAGGTCTCGCGGGGTTTGGGGTCTTGGGCACTTCTCGAAATAGAGCGGAGATCCGACCACGGCCATGCGGATGTCAGGTCCGATCCGGACCGCGATCATGTTTTTGGCCACCTGCTCGCCAAGTCGCACGCCGGCCTCATACCCTGCGGTGATGATATCGGTCATTCCGTAGTCGACAATAATCTCAATCGTGATGTCGGGGTAATTCGGCAAAAGGTGCTTCAAGGCCGGCTGCAAAATAGTCATTGCCGGGTGCTCCCCGGCGGTAATGCGGATCGTGCCGGCGGGCTTGTCGCGTAACTCGTTTAATGCAGCTAACTCTGTCTCGATCTCATCGAACCGAGGCGCGATACATCGCAGCAGGCGTTCGCCTGCTTCCGTTGACGAGACGCTGCGCGTCGTGCGGGTGAGCAGCCGTATTCCGAGCCGCTCTTCCAGATTGCGGATTGTCTGACTTAGTGCCGACGGCGTGATCCCAAGCCTCGCGGCGGCTCGTGTAAAACTCCGTTCCTGCGCGACGACGGCGAATGCAGCGAGATCGTTGAAGTTTTCTGTCCTCATTATGTAGTTATACTAATAGCTGCATGCAGATTATGCCATCTAATTAAAAGCTGCGGCTTGCATTAGATTCGTCTCATCACGCTGGACGCCGTGCCCCGATCATCGGTGACCGCCTGCCGGAAGCCACGATGAAAATGACCGGACGATAGACACCACCATCGATAGTCCATTCACCGAAGGGAAAGATTATGCAAAAGCGCAAACTCGGCAACAGCGGCCTTGAGGTTTCCGCCCTCGGTCTCGGCTGCATGGGCCTCAGCTTCGGCTACGGTCCCGCGACAGACCGGCGGGACGCAATTAAACTGATACGCGCCGCTTTCGAACGTGGAGTGACGTTCTTCGACACCGCCGAAGCCTATGGCCCGAACCTCAACGAGGAGGTCGTCGGTGAGGCTCTCGAACCCTTCCGCGACCAGACAGTGATCGCCACCAAGTTCGGCTTCAGGGAAGGGGTTCCGACCAATGGGGTGGACAGCCGTCCCGAGCGCATTCGCCAGGTTTGCGACGAGGCCCTGAAGCGGTTACGCACCGATCGTATCGACCTCTTCTACCAGCATCGGGTGGATCCGAATGTGCCGATGGAAGATGTCGCCAACACGGTGAAGGCTCTGATCAAGGCGGGGAAGGTCAAGCATTTCGGCCTGTCGGAGGCGGGCGTCGCCTCCATCCGTCGAGCTCATGCCGTTCAGCCCGTGGCCGCGCTTCAGAGCGAATATTCAATGTGGTGGCGCGAACCGGAGCGGGAGATTCTGCCGGTTCTAGAGGAGCTAGGGATCGGTTTCGTGCCATTCAGTCCCCTCGGCAAGGGCTTCCTGACTGGCACGGTCGACACAACAGCCAAGTTCGGCGACAACGACTTCCGCAGCATAGTGCCGCGCTTCTCGTCCGAAGCGCTAAAAGCCAACCAAACGCTTGTCGTGCTGATCAAGGCCATCGCCGCGGGCAAGAACGTGACGCCTGCCCAGATCGCGCTCGCCTGGCTCTTGCACCGGAAACCATGGATCGTGCCGATTCCCGGTACCACCAAGCTGCACCGGCTCGAAGAAAATCTCGGCGCGGTGGACGTCAAGATGACGGACGATGACCAGATTCGCATCGAGCAAGCGCTCGCCACTGTCGAGGTGCAGGGCGACCGTTACCCATCCTCGCTCCAGAACCTCGTTAACCGCTAGGCGAAACACCGGGCCGAAGCTAACGCGGCGTTCATGGGAAGCCTGGATCATCAAACGGAATGATCCAGGTCAGCCAAGCTCCAAGAGTCGGCTTGGTGGGCGTTCCGCTGCGGCCTAAGCGCCAATGTCTGCTTTGTGCCGCCTGTCACCCGAAAGCTGCCCTTCAGCTTTCGGCCACCAGCGGGCGTAGCCCTGGTCAAGGATGAGGCTCATTTCGGCAACCTACATGAGAAGATCAGGGATTTTACTTGGTGCAAAATTCTTCATCTTCGAACCAATATAAAATTCGGACTATCGTACTTATTTCAAAATTCACACGGGTCCGGCAGTGACGGTTTGCGGCCAGCCTCGGTAATTCGACCGTCTTACAAATGTTTTTGTCCGCGAGCCATACGCTCCTTCACCCAACAATCCCGCCCCCCAACCTCGCCCCATGCCTCGCCAGCATCTCCCCAAACCCCGGCGACAACAAAAACGCCAGTTCCTTTTCCCGGCTCTCCGTCACGGGGTCGAGTTGGCGTAGAGCGTGGTCGACATAGCCGGGGTGGCACATCACGAGATGTTGGCGGCCGGGGCTTTTGAGATAGCGGGCAAAAAAGCGCCCATAATCGTCCTCGGGGCGGAAATCCGAATAGCCGGAAAAGCCGTCGTTCACGGCGAAGCCCTCGGCGCGCGCCTGCCCGGCGAAGCCGCGGGCGATCCAGGCGAGGCCCATGGCCTTTTTCAACGTGGTCCGGCGCGATAGAATGCGCGCGGGCCGGTCGGCGCTATCGCGCAGCCAGACTTTGCCGGCAAAGCCGCGTTGGACGAGATGGCGTAGGACCAGCGCGCGGATGGGCGGCAGCACGTGGACGTGCTGATGGCCGTCGAGATGATCGGGCGGGCGTCCCGCGACCGAGGTGAAGGCATCGATCTGGCGGCCGATTTCGGCGTCGATCTCCTCGAGCGGCAGATCCCGCCCCCGCAAATAGGAGCCGATGGCGGGAAACAGGCCGCGAGGCGCGAGTGTGGGGCAGGGGCCGAGCGGGGCGCCCAGCGTCAGGTTGAGATGCAGGCCGATACTGGCGCGCGCCGCATAGGGGGCGAGCGCCGCCGCGCTTTCGGGCCACCACGGCGAGGTCGTCATGACGCTCGTCGCGTTCAAGGCGCCGGCGTCGAGCGCCTCCAGAATCCCCCGGCTGACGGCGGGCGTCATGGCATAATCGTCGGCGCAGAGGATGAAAGAAAAGGGTTCCGGGGAGGGTGCCACGCATATCGTCCTGAAAGGCCGGCGGGAAACGCGCGCCGGCTTGAAACCTTAACAATAAACCGCTTCCTCCGCTCCCCGTGGCGGGCGGGGAATTCCATCCGCCGGAGAAAAGAGATAGAGCTTCCCAGTCCTGCGCCGTTGCAACTCCGGTTCGACGTGGTAGCGGAGGACGCGGGCCGGTGAAAGGCTCGTTCTGGTTATGCGGCGCGGGAGCGCGCCACTCAAGGGGTCTTGAATGACAGGTGACGTAGCTTCATCGCTTCGTACGGAACTTTCGGTCATTATTCCGGTGCTGAACGAGGCTGGGAATATCGAGCCTTTGCTTGCGCGCCTCGTGCCGATTCTCGAGCGGTGCTCGTCGTCCTACGAGATCATTTTCATCGACGACGGCTCGACCGACGACACGATGCTGGCCGTGCATCGCGCCAATGCGGCCAATCCGGCCGTCGGCTGCATTTCGTTCAGCCGGAATTTCGGCAAGGAGGTCGCGATCGCGGCCGGGCTCGATCATGCGCGCGGCGCCGCCTCGATCATTCTCGACGCCGATCTCCAGCATCCCCCGGAAATGATCGAGACTTTCGTCGCGCGCTGGCGCGAAGGCTATAAGAACGTCTATGGCCAACGCATCGATCGCGCGGACGATAGTCCGTTGCGGCGTGTTCTGACGCAGAAATTCTATCAATTGTTCGGCTCGTTCGGCGATACGGCCTTGCCCGAGGGGGCCGGCGATTTCCGGCTGCTCGACGAGCAGGCCGTCGTGGCGCTGCGGGCGCTCCGCGAGCGCGCCCGGTTCAACAAGGGTCTCTATGCCTGGATCGGGTTCAAATCGATCGGCGTGCCCTTCGAGGTCGAGGCGCGGGCGTTCGGCGAGTCCAAGTTCAGCTATCGCAAGCTGACCCGTTTCGCGCTCGATGGGCTGATGTCGTTTTCGACCCTGCCGCTGATGGTCTGGACTTATATCGGCACCGCCATTTCCGTTCTCTCCCTGGCCTCGGCCCTGTTCTTCGTGGGCGAAACGATCCTCTATGGCGCGAGGGTTCCGGGCTTTGCCTCGTTGATCGTGTCCGTGACGTTCCTGGCGGGCGTTCAACTGCTCTCGCTCGGCGTGCTCGGCGAATATATCGGGCGGATTTTCGCCGAAGTGAAACGGCGGCCGCTGTACCTCGTCCAAGAGCGGGTGGGCATTGCCACGGCCGCCTATGAAGAGCATGGCGGGCTTCCCGTCTGGGACGAGCGTAAGCCCCCGCAAAATGGTCCCACGGGGCAAACCGTCCGAAGGGATCATGTATAGCTCTCTCTTTTCGGTCGGGGCCTTCACGCTGCTGTCGCGGGCCACCGGCTTCTTCCGGGACGTCATGCTCGGCGCGTTCCTCGGCGCCGGGCTTCTCGCGGATGCCTTTTACGTCGCCTTGCGCCTGCCCAACCATTTCCGCGCGATTTTCGGCGAGGGCGCGTTCAATGCCGCCTATGTCCCGACCTACGCGCATGTCTTGGAGACGGATGGGCGCGAACCCGCGCACCGTTTCTCCAGCCATATTTTCACGCTGCTGCTTGTCTCGCAGATTGTCGTGCTGGCGATAGCCTGGGTCTTCATGCCCGCGCTCGTCGATCTGCTGGCGCCGGGCTTCCGCAACGACCCCGAAAAGTTCGGCCTCGCCGTGACCATGACGCGGATCACGTTCCCCTATCTTTTGTTCATTACAATCAATACGTTGCAGTCCGGTACCTTGAATGCCAACGGCTATTTCTCGGCCGCCGCTTTCGCTCCCGTGCTGCTCAATCTCACCACGATCCTGTTTTTATCGGCATCGTTTCTGTTTCCCAATGCCGGCATCGCGGCGAGCTGGGGCACGGCCGTTTCCGGTCTGCTTCAGGCGATGATGACGGGCTATGCCGCCTGGCGCGTGGGGATCATGGAACATCTCATCCGCCCGGAATTGACCGCGGATGTCCGGCGCTTTTTCGTCCGGCTCGGGCCCGCGATCATCGGTTCGGCCGGCCCGCAAATCGCGGTCTTCGCCGATACGATCATTGCCTCGCTGCTGCCGACGGGCGGGCTGTCCTCGATCTATTACGCCGACCGCATGTATCAATTGCCGATTGGCGTGATCGGCATCGCGGCGGGCACGGTGCTTTTGCCGGAAATGAGCCGGTTTTGGGCGGCGGGCGACGATGCCGGCGCATTCCATGCGCAAAACCGCACCATGGCCCTTTCGATCATGCTGACCGCCCCGTTTTTCGTCGCCTTCATCATGATCCCGGAGTGGATCATGCAGGCCGTGTTTCACCACGGCAAATTTACCGGCGAGGCGGCGGATGCCTCGGCGGCCGTGTTGGAGGCCTATGGCTTCGGGCTTCTCGCCGTCGTGCTGATGCGCTCGGCGGTCGCGAGCTTTCAGGCCAAGGGCGACACGCGCACGCCGATGATCGTGACGCTGGTTTCCTACGCGTTGAACATCGGCCTCAAGGTTCTGTTATTCCAGCCGTTTGGCGCCGCCGGCCTGGCGGCCGCGACGGCGGCGGGCTATTGGCTGAACTTCGGATTGTTGGTCTTTCTCGCGATCCGGCGCGGCGACATGAAGCCCGATGCCTTTCTCGGCAAGACCGGCGCCAGCGTGTCCATCGCCTCGTTCGTGCTCGCCTTTTTCGCCCTGCTCACGCCGGGGTGGTTTTGGGATGCCTGCCGGTTGTTCGGACGGTTTCAGGTCGAGGCGACGTTTTTGGCGCTCGGGACGGCGGGCGCTCTGGTTTATGGCGGCGTGCTGATCGCCGCGCTCAAATTCCAAGGGATCAACGTGCCGCTGCCGCGCCGGTTTCGTCCGGCTTCGCGGGAGAAAGAGTTTCAGCCTCCCGGCTACTGACTCAGCGCGATCAAGATCCGCGCCCAGGAGCGCGCGCCTTTGTGGAACGAGGTGAGCTCGTATTTCTCGTTGGGGGAATGGATGCAGTCGTCCTCCAGGGAGAAGCCAACCATCAGCGTATCCATTTTTAGATCCGTCTTGAACGATCCGGCGATCGGGATCGAACCGCCGCAGCCGGCCAGCACGGCTTGCTTGCCCCATTCGGCTTGCAGGGCCCGGCTCGCCCGGTCCAGCGCCTCCGAAGTGAAGGGCAGGGCGATAGCGGGCGAGGCGCCGTGCGGGATGAACTCCGCCTTGCAGTCTGCCGGCAGGCGTTCCCTGACGAAGGCGCGGAAACTCTTCTGAATGGCTTCAGGGTTCTGGTTGGCGACGAGCCGGAACGAGAATTTCGCGCTGGCCTGCGCGGGCAGCACGGTCTTGGAGCCCTGGTCGGTATAGCCGCCCCATATGCCGTTGACGTCGCAGGTGGGGCGCGACCACAGCATTTCCAAAACGCTACGGTCTTGCTCTCCGGCCGGCACCGAGAGCCCGGCGTCGCCCAGGAATTTCGCGCCGTCGAAACGGAGCCCGTGCCATTGCTCCGCGATGTCCTCCGGCAGTTCGGCGACATCGTCGTAGAAGCCGGGGAGGGCGATGGCGCCATCCTCGCCACGGAGATCCGCGATGATCTTGGCCAGCACGTGGATCGGGTTGACCGCGGGACCGCCGAACATGCCGGAATGCAAGTCGCGGCTGGCGCCTTTGATCACCACCTCTTCCAGGTAGAGGCCGCGCAACATCACGGTGATGGCGGGCGTGACGCGGTCCCACATCAGCGTGTCGCAGACGAGCGCGAGATCGGCCCGCAACTCTCCCTTATTGGCGGCGATGAAAGCGGGCAGGGACGGCGAGCCGGTTTCCTCCTCGCCTTCGAGCATGACGGTAACATGGCAGGGCAGGCCGCCGGTCTCGTGGAAGGCCCGGCAAGCCTCGATGAAGGTCATGAGCTGGCCCTTGTCGTCGGCCGTGCCGCGTCCGGTGATTTGCTTGCCCGTGGGCGTGTCGATCACCCTGGGCTCGAAGGGCGGGCTGGTCCAGAGGTTCAGGGGGTCGGCCGGCTGGACGTCGTAATGGCCGTAGAACAGGACATGCGGCACATCGGGCCGCGCCGCCTTGGCATGGCCGACAACCATCGGATGGCCCTGCGTCGGCCGGACGCTCGCCTCGAAGCCGAGACCCGTCAACTCCTTGGCGACCCAATCCGCCGCGCGCGCGCATTCGCTCTTGAAGGCGGGGTCGGTGGAAACCGAGGGAATCGCCACGAATTCGAGCAGCCGCGCGATGGCGCTATCGAGGTTGCCGTCGATCTTGGCGAGGACCGTGTCGAGCGAAGCCATAATCCGTCCCTCATTTGATGTTCGCGCGCCCGGTTTATTTCGCGCGCTTGGTTTATTCACGTACTTGCGTTTCGCGGCGGGAGCCGCTCTTGAATGCCTTGTTTAGCGCGGCATGGGGCCGCCCGCAAAGCGATGGAACGAAGCATGCGGTTGCGGAGCGATTTTTGGGTTGCCGCTTACATCAGGCGCTGCGAGGTCGAGGGCGCCTCGGCCTATCTGCGCCGGCGCGGCGCGGCCGAGGCCGGCGCCGTGATCGTCAAGCTCGATTGCCTCGATGGCCGTTGCGCTTTGTACGGTCTTGCGCCGCAAAACGAGACGGATCGCGGTGTCGACCGCCGGTTCCTCCGGCTGCATAAGGCCGAATGGATCGATCCCGCGGGCGCCGAAGCCCGGTTGAAGCGGGAAATAGGTTTTGATTCGGATCTCTGGATCATCGAAATCGAGGATCGCGCGGGCCGCATCTTTCTCGACGTTTCGGAATGAGAAGACCAGTGCCTGTCCTAATCTTCCAACATGCCTTGGAGGGGATGTAAGACGTACTATTCCGGCCTTTGCCGGAAACATCCGTTAATATTGATGTATCCTAATTATCACGCATAAGGAGATCGCCCATTTTATTGGCCTTTCGTTAACCCTTGAGCGGTGAAGTCAAAAGGCGGCAATTTTGCCGATGGGGTTTCACGGAGTCGACAGGTGGGTGAGCTCGTCGTCATGGTGCGTCCGGCTGGTTCGGCCCGGCGCCATACTCCCGAAAGTGGGAGCGCGGAAATTCTGTTTTTTACCGGCATACGCTACGCGCGCATGCCGGAAGTTCCCGACGCCTTGGCGAGCGTAACGCCTCGCCGGCGCCCGGCACGGCCGCGCCGGGGGCCTCGCAAGGGTGAGAACGTCAAAAGCGCGTGAAAGGCTTTACGCGCTTTTCACCCGGGCGGACTCGTCCGGGTGGCCGGAATCGCGCTCTCTTTACAAGAAGACGGAGCGTGTCCTCGATCACAAAAGTCCGCAACTTTTGTGGAACATGGCCTAAGGGTCCGGCCGGCACGTGACGGCTTTGATCCGCACTTCGGCGCCGTCCTGCTCGCCGGGGCGGGCGATGAGCGCCGTCGCGACAACCAGTCCCGTTGCGGACGGCGCCTGAAGACGGAGCTCCGGGGCGGGGGCTTTGTTCTCATCGTCGCGCGCTTCGAGTTCCGCGAGCTGCGCCTCCGAGACCAAGCGAACATCGATTTTCCGGTCGAGGGCGCCGCGGTCCGTCATGGAATAGAAGATCTTGCCGGTGCGCGTGCGGAACGAGAGGGAAAGCATCCGTCCCTCCTCGATGTTGGCTTTGATCCGGACCGGCGCCTTGGCCAAATCGAAAAAGCAAACGCCTTGGACAACCGCCGGATCGCGGAACGGGACGACGTGATCGCCGGGCTTGGCGGGCGGAAGAAGAATCATGCCGGGACCACCGCCGTAAGCATCGGCGAGCCGGTGGTAGGCATCGCGGGTGGCGACCTCCGGCAGGAGCAGGATCGCGGTCAAATGGGTCAAGACGGCGTTGAGCAGCATGGCCAATCCCCAGAGACAAAGGCGCACGAGCCGGTCCATCACCGGCACCCCGTCTTTGCGATGGTTGGCATGGAACCCGCCTCGAATGCCGTCCCGATGGCGCTGAGGCTGGAATCGTAGAGCCGCAACATCAGCACGTAAGCCTCGCCGCTGGCGACGGGCAGCCAATTGCCGGGCCGGGCCCGCGCCGAGACGATAATGGCGGCGGGCTCGTTTTGATCGCGCAAAACGTCCGCCGAGGTGAGAACGTAGCGCTCCGCTGAATTGGCGATGGGAAACCCGCCCGGCGTCAAGGCGCTCAAGCTCCAGTACCAGGCGGCGGGCGTGTGGACCGCGACGAGATAGTCGCAGCTTGGCGAGAGAGACGCGCCGCCGCTATCGGTGGCCGCTTCGAAACTCACCCCCTCCGCCGCGCCGGGCGGCAACACGCCGGCCCGCGCGACACTCGCCAGTCCATAAGGATCGATCTCGGCGGTCCCGTCATGCGGCGCGCCCCGCCAAGGCCCGATTTTGAAGCCCCGCCGGTCCTGGTCGAGTGCGTAAATCGTGACAAGCAATCCCAAAGTCACGCCAACCAGACCGACGGCGATGATTTTTAGGAGATTCGCCAAGGAATCGGGCTCCAACGCTTTCGGAAATCAGGCGGCCTGTGTGAATAAACTTGTTTGGAGCTTTGGGGAATGAGTTTGCCGGATGGTCGACCGCGAAATCGAGGTTTGCCTGTCTTTTCCGGCTCCGGAACAACTCATGAGCCGCTCACCGCAGCTCGATCACCCGCGCCCTCTGTTCGCCTGGTGCTTGCGTCGCGACCGAGTGGCCTTGCAGCTCGGTTTTCTGCGGGGCCTGACCCAGGCGCACGATCCGGATGGAGGATTCGATGGCGCTCAGCGCCTCCGCCGTGCCTTTCGACAGGCTGATGGGGCGCGGCTCGCCGTCGAGGGGGATGGCGCCGGCCGGGTTTGTGGCGGCGGCCGAGGCGACGCGCTCGCCTGGCGCCGAGAGAGGCACGCCGAAGATCGGCTTGGGTTCGACATTCTGGTGCGCGAAAGCCATGATCTCGTGCCATGTCGCGGCTGGCAGCGTGCCGCCGGTCATATTGTTCATCGGCGTATCGTCGTCGTTTCCGAACCAGACCACGCCCACGAAATTGCCGGTGAAGCCGTCGAACCAGGCATCCTTATAGCTATTGGTCGTGCCCGTCTTGCCCGCCGCGTCGTGGCCGTCGAGCGCCGCCTTCCGGCCGGTGCCGCCGAGGACGTTTTGATGCAGCATGTAATTCAATTCGGCGACGGCCTGGGCATCGACGACCTGCTCGGGCGCGGGAGCATCGCGGTCGTGACGGTAAATCTCGTCGCCCCGGCTGTTGGCGATGGAAACCGCCGCATAGGGCGTTATGTGTTTGCCGCCGCTCGCGAAGCCGGCATAGGCGGAGGCCATTTCCATCGGGTTGACGACATCGGCGCCGAGCGGCAGCGAGACGGTGTCTTCGAGCGGCGTTACGATGCCCAGGCGCTTCGCCGTGGCGATAATCTTGGCCCGCCCGGCCTTTGGGCTGCCGTTCCCGATCAGGATCGACAGCCGGATGGCCACCGTGTTGAGCGATTTCATCAAGGCCGTGACGAGCGGAATTCGGCCGGCCGACGCATTGCCATAATTGTGCGGGCAATAATCGCCGATACAGACCGGGCTGCCGTCGATGATCGTGTCGGGATGAAATTTCCCGGACATCAGCGCGGTAAGGTAGACGAAGGGTTTGAAGGACGAGCCGGGCTGGCGCAGCGCATCGGTCGCGCGGTTGAATTGGCTGCCGCCGTAGTCGCGCCCGCCGACGATCGCCCGGACCGCGCCAGCGGGCTCGAGGATCACGGCGGCGCTTTGCTTGGCGTGATATGCGGGGCCAAATTCGCGGAGCTGATTTTCGATCGTTTCCTCGGCGTGGCGCTGGATCGCCGGGTCGAGCGCCAAGCGCACCGTCAGCACCCGCTCGTTGCCGAACCGGCCGGTCTGCGCCATGCCTTTGATCTCGTTGAAGGCCCAGTCGAGATACCAATCCGGGTTGGTTTCGCGCTTGCGGTCGACGGGTATCGCGGGATTGTTCTGCGCCGCATAGATCTGCCCGGCCGTGAGATAACCGGCGTCGACCATGTTGTTCAAAACGTCATTGGCGCGGGCGCGGGCCGCGGGCAAGTTGATGTGCGGCGCGTATTTAGTCGGCGCCTTGAACAGACCGGCGATCATCGCGGCCTCGGGGAGCGAGAGGTCGCGCACCGACTTGCCGAAATAGAATTCCGAGGCGGCCTGAACCCCGAATGTTCCGCCGCCGAGATAGGCCCGATCGAGATAGAGGCTCAAGATTTCGCGCTTGGAGAGATGGCCCTCCAGCCACATCGCCAGGAAGGCCTCGTTGATTTTGCGCGACAGACTGCGCTCGCTCGACAAAAACAGGTTTTTGGCGAGCTGCTGCGTCAGCGAGGATCCGCCCTGCACCACGCCATTGGCCCGCGCGTTGACCGTCAGGGCGCGGAAGGTGCCGATGACGTCGATGCCGAAATGATCGAAGAACCGGCGATCCTCGGTCGAGATCACCGCTTGGATCAGGTGGCGCGGCAATTCGTCGAAGGGTACGGCGTCGTCGTGCCGGATGCCGCGCCGGCCGACCTCTTGCCCGTAGCGGTCGAGAAACGTGACCGCGAGATCCTGCTTCTTCAACCAATCGTCCGAGGTCAGTTGAAAGGCGGGAGCGGCGAGCGCCAGGGCGACGATGCCGCCGGCGCATCCGAGCGTCAGGCCTTCGCACGCGAGTTCCACGACGAGACGCTTAACGCCGGCGACATGGAAGCGATCCATGAACATGACGAAGGATTCGAAGGTCTCGCTCGCGCTCTGTCCGCTGCCATAGATCGAGGAATCGATCCAGGAATCGAGGGCGAGCAAGGCGTTCGAAACGCGCCGGGCCAAGCGCGAGGATTTTACGCGCTGCCACAAAGGGCTCGACGCCGGACCAGGCGCTGCCCCGTCCCGCCGCTGGAAGCGTGCGATCCATCCGCGCAAAGCCTTGGACCAGGTTTCGAACACGTTCGACGCTTTCCCACCATGCCGGCGTGACGCCACGCCGCGCTTGACCATCATGTCTTGACGGGTGGCGCGGGCAGGCGCAAGCCGGTTGTTAACTCGGGGTTAACCGCCCTATCAAGACGACTTTAACAAGGGCAATCCGCATGCCGTCCCGTCCGTCTCGAAAAGAGACATATGCCGAACTCGAAACACCACAAGATCATGGCGAGGCGGAAAAGCCTTTTTGGGAAACGGTGGCGCTCGAGACCATGACCGCTCCGCAGTGGGAGAGCCTTTGCGACCGGTGTGGCCTCTGCTGCCTGGTCAAGCTGGAGGACGAAGACAGCGGCCAAATTTATTTGACGGATATCGCCTGCAAGCTCTTCGACGAAGGCTCCTGCGCCTGCGCTTCTTACGCCACCCGCCGCAAAAAGGTGCGCGACTGTATCAAGCTGACACCCAAGACGGTTCGCTCGATCCGTTGGCTTCCCAAGACCTGCGCCTACCGGCTGGTGGCGGAGGGACGTCCGCTGGAGGCCTGGCATCCTCTCGTTTCCGGCTCGGAGCAAAGCGTTCACGACGCCGGCATTTCCGTCAGCGGGCGGATCGGCGGCAGTGAGAAAACCGTGGAATTGGAGGATTATCCCTCGCACATCGTCACGTGGGAGGTCTAACCGTCCGCCGGACTTTTCCGCCTCGTCGCGAGGATATGATTTGGCCCTTTCCGTTCATGGATTATTCATGGCGGGGGGCAGAGGCTTTTGCGATGAAAATTGGGATTCTGGCGAGCATCTGCCTGATTGCCGGGACCGGGGCGTTGGCTCTGGCCGCCGAGCCTCAGCATGCGCCGCCCGTGGTCGAAGCCGCTCCTCACCCCCATGCCGAGCCCAACCACCATCCGCTCGACGCGCAGCATCCGCGCACCTGTTTCAATTCCGTCGAGACCCGCGAAAAGATCACCTCGCGCCGGTTGGGGGAACCATTCCGGTTGCTGCGCGGGGCCGCCGGCCATATTCAAGGCGAGGCGCTACGGGTGAAACTGTGCAGGATGGACGAAGACTATGTCTACGACATCTCGGTCTTGCGCCGGGATGGCCGTTTGGTTCATGTCTTTCTCAACGCCGTCAACGGTCAAGCGATTGGCGCGCTCAATGAGAGGTGAACCGGTTTGGACAGGCGAAATAGCCTGGACCGGCGAATCCGCCTGGACAAGTGAGTCCGCGCGCGGCCTGTTTCGAGGAGTCTAGAGCTTGCGTCTGCTTGTCGTGGAAGACGATCACGATCTCAACCGTCAGATCGTCCGGGCACTCGAAGAGGCGGGATATGCCGTCGACCGCGCCTACGATGGCGAGGAAGGGGCCTTCCTCGGCGAGACCGAACCTTATGATGCCGTCGTTCTCGATCTCGGCCTGCCGAAAAAGGATGGCATTTCCATCATCGGCGAGTGGCGCAAGGCCGGCCGGACCATGCCGATCCTGATCCTCACCGCGCGCGACCGCTGGAGCGACAAGGTGAGGGGGTTCGATGCCGGCGCCGACGATTACGTCGCCAAGCCTTTTCACATGGAGGAAGTGTTGGCGCGCCTGCGCGCGCTGTTGCGCCGGGCGGCAGGCCATGCCTCGAGCGAAATGATCTGCGGGCCGGTTCAGCTCGACACCCGCGCGAGCCGGGTCTTGGTGGATGGCAATCCCATCAAGCTGACCTCGCACGAGTACCGGCTGTTGTCCTATCTGATGCACCACGCCGGGCGCGTCATCTCGCGCGCGGAGATCGTCGAGCATCTCTACGATCAGGATTTCGACCGCGATTCCAACACGATCGAGGTGTTCGTCGGGCGCCTGCGCCGCAAGCTCGGGGTCGATATCATTCAGACCATGCGCGGGCTCGGCTATCTCGTGACCGCCGAGCCTGTCAACGACGCCGCCAAGGCCCGGCCTTGATTTTTGTTTTAGAGGCGCGCGACCGGCAGCCTCCAGCAGGACCCCAGCATGACTGACGATCTCCGCAAGGCGCTCTTTCCCGAGGCGGGCGAGCCCATCGATCCCGTCAAAATGGCGCGGCGCGATCTTCAAAAAGTGCTGCCCCGGCGCTTCTACAAAGAGGTGTCCATCGCTGGCGTCGAGGGTGGGTATACGCTGCTGCTCGATGGCAAGCCCGTGCGCACCCCCGCCAAGAACCGGCTCGTCCTGCCAAGCGCGGAGCTTGCGGAACGTGTCGCGTCGGAATGGCGCGCGCAGGCCGAGGTGATCGACCCCGGCGAAATGCCGCTGACCCGGCTTGCCAATTCCGCGATCGACGGCGTCGCGGGGCGGCTTGCCGAGACGTCGGCCGAAGTCGCCAAATTCGCGGAAACCGATCTCGTTTGTTATCGCGCGGGGGATCCCGATGCCCTGGTGGCGGCGCAAGGGGCGGCCTGGGATCCGGTGCTCGAGTTCGCCCGCGAAGAGCTTGGCGCGCGCTTCATCTGCGCCCAGGGCGTGGTCTATGTCGAGCAGCCCCAAGCCGCCCGCGCGGCCGTGGCGCAAGCGGTGGAGGCGATTGCACGGGGACGGTCCGGCGCGCTGAAATTGGCCGCGTTCAGTGTCGAGACGTCCCTGATGGGCTCGGTGCTGCTTGCCCTCGGCGTGGCGCGGGGGCGTTTCACGCCGGAGGCCGCCTGGAGCGCCGCCCATGCCGACGAGGAATATCAGGCTCGTTTCTGGGGCGCCGACAGCGAGGCCATCGCGCGCCGCGCCCGCCGCTGGCGGGAGATGGAAGCCGCCAGCACGCTTTACCGGCTGGCGGAGTAGAGCATGTCCCGAAAAAGTTGCAGACTTTTTCGATCGAGGACATGCTCTAACTTCTTATAAAGAGAGCGAGTTCCTTCGCCCGCGAGCGGACGAAGGAAACAGTCTGTTAGCGATCGCCGAGGCTACCGTCCGCCGCGGCCAAAGCGGCGCCGACTTCGAGGCCGAGATCGTCCATCGTGGTTTCCTCGACGATGTTGATTTCCTCGCCCTTGGCCTGACGTTCGGCTTCTTCCGGAGAACGCGCGACGTTGATGATGACCTTGGCTTCGACTTCGGGGTGAAGGTGGACCGGCAGGGTATGCAGGCCGAGCGTCTTGATCGGCGCGGTCAATTCGACCTGGTTGCGATGCGCGCTGAAGCCGCCCGACGTAATCGCTTCGGCGACGTCGCGAGTCGAGACCGACCCGTAGAGCTGACCGGTTTCGCCGGCCTGGCGGATGATGATGAAGCTTTGGCCGTCGAGCTTTTCGGCCACGCTGGCGGCTTCGGTCTTGAGTTCGAGGTTGCGGGCCTCGAGTTGCGCCTTCTGGCCTTCGAAGCGCTTCTTGTTGGCCGCGGTCGCGCGCAGAGCCTTGCCGCCGGGCAGCAGGAAGTTGCGGGCATAGCCGTCCTTGACGCGGACGGTTTCACCCAATTGGCCGAGCTTGGCGATGCGTTCGAGCAGAATAACTTCCATGGTCTTAGTCCTTCATCGTGATGGTGGGTGAGGTGATGGGTCTAGCGGCGCTTCCGCTAGCTGTTCGTTGGCCGGGTCTTTCCCGGTTCCGGCGCTCTGACCGGCTTGCCGCGCCACGAAAAGCCGGCATCGCCGAGTCCGATGGCGGCATAGACGGCCAAAAGCCAAGGCATCAGCATGCCGAGGGTCAAATAGAGGATGATGAGCAGCGGAAGCCGGTAGCTCTTGCCGCGCGTGACATCATGGATCAGGGCGATCCCCTGCACCGCGAAAGCCATACTCAAAGCGCCCGTGGCGATCAGGGCGATCATGCCGACTAGTCCGCCCGCGAAGGACAATCCAAGCGCGACGGCGAGAACCAGGCCCAAAACGCGCGGCGCGCGCAGGTTATGCGGAAGATCCGGCCAAGGCGCGGGAAACCGGCCCGAGGCCCGCGTGATCCGCGCGGCCAGCCACATATTGAAGCCGAGAAGAACGAGCGAGGCCGCCGCGAGCACGGGCATTTCGGCCCACGTCATGGCGACCGCGACATCGTGGGCCGTGAGACCCGTGGGAAGATCGCGGCCCTCCAGAAGCGTCTGGACATAGGGTTCGACGTGTTCGGCCATCGTGGCCATGGTCGCGGTGAACCCGCCCTGGGCGATGACGGTACTCGTGAAATCGATGACGATGCCGAGGACGGAAAAGGCGGCGGCGGAAGCGATGATCAGGCCAAGCTTGCGCTCGTCGGCGGCGGCGATCGTGGGCGCGGAGAGGCGCGTCGAGGCGGCCAGCCGGGACAACCACCAGGCCGGAATTGCGAGGCTGATGGCGTAGGAGGCGGCATCCAGCGCCGCCGGTTGCAACAGCTCCCAGTGCGAGGCGGCGAATCCGCCTTGTCCGGCGCCAAAGGCGAAAACGGTGGATGTGGCGATGACGGCCGCGGCCCACCCCGGCCAGGCGCCAAATGCGAGAGTGGCCAACATGATGGGGAGCGGCGAGAGACAGCCCATCGCCAAGGCGAGCGTGGTCTTTTGGACCGTGAGCAGCGACAACAGGGCCGAGGCTAGCCCGCCGCCCGCGGCAGCCAGCGCCGCCGTGCTGGAAAGTTTGAGAAAGAACCGTTTCATGAACTCGCTGTCCCGCTCGATCCGGCGGTTAGAGACAGGACGCAGCAGATCCGCCACGCCGGCCCCAACTGAATGGCACGGGGTTCCTTGCCATCCGCTAATCCTCCTCCGCGAAGCGGGGGAGGGGAACCATGCGGAGCATGGTGGAGGGGGCAGGTGCGCTTCAATCCTGCCTAGGTTTCTCAGTCCTGCCTAGGTTTCACGGCGCCCGGTGACGGAACCGGTGAAGGTTGCGGCGATAGCCGCCCCCTCCACCGCCTCCGGCGGTTCCCCTCCCCCGCTTCGCGGAGGAGGATCGGCGCCCGGAGGCAGAGCCGTTCTGTTGCCTAAGTGCCTTACCGGATCACGTAGGGCAGCAGCCCCAAGAAGCGGGCGCGCTTGATCGCTTGGGCGAGTTCACGCTGCTTCTTCGCCGAAACGGCGGTGATGCGCGAGGGCACGATCTTGCCGCGCTCGGAAATGTAGCGCGAGAGGAGACGCGTGTCCTTGTAGTCGATCTTCGGCGCGCCCGGCCCGGTGAAGGGGCAGGTTTTGCGGCGGCGGAAGAAGGGGCGGCGAGCGCCAGCGGCTGCGGCGGCCATCAGTAAGCTCCATCTTCATGAATGGCGGGACCCGCTTCGTCACGCGGACGGCGCGGCGGACGGTCACCGCGCGGACCACGCGCGCCACGGTCGGGACGATCGCCCCGGTCACCGCGATCGCCACGATCACCGCGGTCGTCGTCTTCGCGCTTGCGCAGCATGGCGGACGGGCCGGTCTCGTGCGCATCGACGCGAATGGTGATAAAACGCAGCACATCTTCGCTGATGCCCTGCTGGCGTTCCATCTCGGTGATGGCGGCCGGCGGCGCGTCGATGTTGATGAGCGTGAAATGGGACTTCCGGTTCTTCTTGATCCGGTAAGCGAGGGACTTGACGCCCCAATATTCGACTTTCTCGAACTTGCCGCCGAGACCTTCGACGATTGCCTTGTAACTTTCGGTCAGGGCTTCCACTTGTTGCGCGGAAACGTCCTGACGCGCTAAATAGACGTGCTCGTAGAGCGACATCAGCGTGCCTTTCTGTTTGAACAAACGTCCCGGCGCGAAGCCCTTCGAGCCCCGGAAAGGCCCGACGAGTAACCACACGAAGGCGGAGACACGGGACGCCGGCTTGATTTTTCAGGGGTTTCCAGAATGGATCGCCAGGAAGAAATAAGCCTGCCCGCCAAAGGCGAGCCGTCCGTTCAGCCTCCGGCCGGAACGAAGCGGCCCTTATACAGGGATTTTGCGGGGACGCAAGGCGGACAAGCCCAGCAAAGGTTTTCCTCGGGACGCTCGCCCCAGCCCGCAGGATCAGGCTATTCTCGCGAAACGCCACGCTTGCCGGGAACCCTCCATTGCCATCTCACCAAATTCTCATCCGCGATGCCGTGCCCGGCGATTTCGCCGCGATCACGGCGATCTACCGGCATGCCGTTCTGCACGGCACCGGCACGTTCGAGCTCGATCCGCCGGACGAGGGTGAAATGGCGGCGCGGCATGCCCGCCTCACCGCATTGGGCTATCCCTATCTCGTGGCCTGCGCCGCGGGCGAGGTTCTGGGCTACGCCTATGCCGGAGCCTATCGCGACCGGCCGGCGTACCGGTTCCTGGTGGAGGATTCGATCTATGTGCGCGAGGATTGCCAGGGCAGGGGCGTTGGCGCGGCTTTGATCGAACGCCTGATCGACGAATCCGTCGCGCGGGGCTACCGGCAGATGGTGGCGGTGATCGGCGACGGCGAAAATGCGGGATCGATCCGGCTTCACGAAAAGGCGGGCTTTGCGCCGCTTGGCACGTTACGCGCGGCGGGCTGGAAGTCCGGGCGTTGGCTCGATGTCGTGTTGATGCAACGCCCGCTTGGCGCAGGAGCGAGCGAGCCGCCCCTCGACGATCGATGAGTTGGGGCCGGCCGCTACATTCCGAGATTCTGGCTACTTCTGTTGACCCGTGCAGGGATCGAGGACGACCTCCTGACGCTGGGACGGCCGGATCGAGCCCGTCGTGCTGTAATCGATCCCGTCGTCGCCTGCGCTGGGCAGGATCGCGCGCGCGACATTGCGCGCGGCCACGCCAATCGCCACGCCATGTTTCCTGGACATAAAATCCAGCACGTCGGCCGTGGCAATAAAGCCCACGGCCATGATGGCGACGGACAGCGCGATCTTCTCGAACGAAGTGCCGCGTTCGTCACGAAACAAACGCCGGACGTGATGCATCATGATGTTCGTTCCCCAAGGCGCCTTGCGCCGAGAATGCGGGAACGCGGTAAACAAGAGATTGACGGCCCGAAACATTTCCGTGCGTTCCGGGCCGCGGACCAGCCGATCTAATCAGGGTCCGGTATATACGCCGCCATTGATCCTGGGGCTTGGCCGGATTGTGCTGGTTGCTCCATAATCGACGCCCTGCCCAGCGCCCCCGGCGACAATCACGCGGTTGGTATCGCGCGAAGCCGATTTGAAAGCCGTATTATGATTTCCGGACATGAAGTCCATCTCGACGACCACGGCAAACGCGAGGGCGATACCTAACGCAACCAACACCATTCCTTCGAAGGCCACGCCCTTATGCCGACGGATGAAGCGCCGGATTTCGGTTCTCATGATATGTCTCCCACCATATTTTTATTTTCTTTTTTTGTTTATTATGCATCTCGCTCCTTAAATAGGCAACAAATGAATATGTTTAAGGCAGCCCCTCTTTGGATGGATCGGCGTCGAGGAGCAAGGCATGGACCGGGCAGGGCAGAGGTCCCTCTGGTCGAAAAGCCACTCTCCCCGTTCCAGACGCAGACTTGCGGCAGCTTTTCGCGAGGGGAGGTAATGCCCTGATTTAGCTTGTGGATAAGGTTCGCGTGCCGGCCGCGAGGGGGGCTTCTCCGCGCGCAACCCCGCGCGGAGCGGAGGCCGGGATCACGCGCAAAATGGTCGAGACCGCCATGGGCGGCGCCCCTTTACCAACAAAAGTAAAGGCATAGGGGATGTTGAGAACGGGAAGCTCTGCGTAATTTTTAGGCAGATCTTAGATATCCACTAGCACGCTCGCAAAGGCGGCATGTTCTTGGATGAAGGTGAAGCGTGCTTCGGCCTTGTTGCCCATCAAACGCTCGACGGAATCCGCCGTCCGTTCTTTTTCGTCCGGCGAAACCACCACGCGCAAAAGATTGCGCTTTTTCGGGTCCATCGTGGTTTCCTTGAGCTGGCCCGGCATCATTTCGCCAAGTCCCTTGAACCGGCTGACTTCGATCTTGCCCTTGCCGGTCAGAACTTTCTTGGTCAGCTCGTCGCGGTGGCGATCGTCGCGGGCGTACACATGGGTCGTGCCCTGGGTCAGGCGGTAGAGCGGCGGCACGGCGAGATAGAGATGGCCGTCCTCGATCAGCTTCGGCATTTCGCGGTAGAAGAAGGTGATGAGCAACGAGGCGATATGGGCGCCGTCGACATCGGCATCGGTCATGATGATGATCTTATCGTAGCGCAACTCGGCGTCGTTGTAGCGCGCGCCCGTTCCGCAGCCCATGGCGAGGATGAGATCGGCGAGCTGCTGATTTGCCGCGAGCTTGTCCTTGGTGGCATTGGCGACATTGAGAATTTTACCCCGCAGCGGGAGTACCGCTTGGTTGGCGCGATCCCGCGCCTGCTTGGCGGAGCCCCCGGCCGAATCGCCCTCGACGATAAATATTTCAGAGCCTTGCGCGGAAGAGTTCACGCAGTCCGCGAGCTTTCCCGGCAGGCGCAATTTGCGCGTGGCGGTCTTGCGCGCGACATCCTTTTCGGCGCGGCGGCGCAACCGCTCCTCGGCGCGCTCGATCGTCCAGTCGAGCAGGCGCGAAGCCTGCGACGGCAAGCCCGCCAGCCAATGATCGAAGGTGTCGCGGATCGTGCTGTCGACGATGCGCGAGGCTTCGGCCGTCATCAGCCGGCCCTTGTTCTGGCCCTGGAACTCCGGCTCCTTGATGAAGACGGAGATCAGCGCCGCGCAGGAGACCATGACGTCTTCCGCCGTCAGGATGCTGGCGCGCTTGCCTTGTCCGATCCGCTCGGCGTGATCCTTCAGGCCGCGCAACAAAGCGGTGCGCAGGCCCGCTTCATGGGTGCCGCCATCGGCGGTCGGGATCGTGTTGCAATAGGAATGGACGAAGCCATCGTCGTCGGCGAGCCAGGCGATGGCCCATTCCAGCGAGCCATGCCCGCCCGGCTTGACCACCTTGCCTGTAAAGACCTGATCGGTGACCAGCGTCTTACCCTGGGTGTCCTGGGCCAAATAATCCTTCAAGCCGCCGGGGAAATGGAACACCGCTTCGCGCGGCGTGCCGCCCTCGTTGTTCAGGGCGGTATTGTGCCAGCGGATTTCGACGCCACCGAAGAGATAGGCCTTGGCGCGGGCCATTTTGAACAGCCGCGCCGGTTTGAAATGCGCCTCGGCGCCGAAAATCTGCGGATCGGGCTTGAAGCGCACGCGGGTGCCGCGCCGGTTGAGCACCTTGCCCACCGTCACGAGCTCCGTCACGGGATGACCTCGCTCGAAAATCTGGCGGTAGAGCACTTGGCCGCGCGCGACTTCGACTTCGAGCCGCTCGGACAAAGCATTGACCACGGAGACGCCGACGCCGTGCAATCCGCCCGAGGTCTGGTAGGCGCCCGAATCGAATTTTCCGCCGGCATGCAGCGTCGTCATGATGACTTCAAGCGCCGATTTGCCCGGAAATTTCGGATGCGGATCGATGGGAATGCCGCGCCCGTTGTCGGTGACCGCGAGATAGCCCTCGGCATCGAAAACGACATCGATGAAGGTCGCGTGGCCCGCGACCGCCTCGTCCATCGCATTGTCGAGCACTTCGGCGAAGAGATGATGCAGCGCCGCTTCGTCGGTGCCGCCGATATACATGCCAGGACGCCGCCGCACCGGCTCCAGCCCCTCCAGCACCTCGATCGAGGACGCGTTATAGCCGGCCTCGTCCGGCGTGCCCGTCGCCATCGGCTTTCCCGGGATCCCGGAGGTTGATGGCTTCGCCGCCGTCCCAGGGTTCAGCGGCTTCGCCGCCGTGCCTGAGTCAAGCGGCTTCGCCGTTCTGGCTTGCGCCGGGGGCTCCGGCAGCTTGCGCGCCTGGGTGCCGAAAAGATCGCGGTTCGTCGCCATTTATGCGGTCTCGCTCTGGAGTGGGCCCCGGCTCGAGGACAGACCCTTCCGCCGGAATCACTCGCGTTACATTCTATGCGCCATGCCTGCCGATGCGCCATGCCCGCGGAATGGGATCTGGCCCTGACCGCGGGAACTCGCCTCTCACGCCCCGATCAGCCGTCAGGTCAACCGGAATGAGAACATAACAAAAACATTACGAGCCTCTCCCATAACCGATCCGGGTGGTCCCTGGCTAGAGTCTCCGCGAAAAGTCCCCGGCTAAAAGAGCGGGACGGCCGCTTCGAGCCGGCTGGACCGTGCAACCCGCCCGAGCTCCAATAGGCGCCCGAATCGGAATTTTCCCAGGGAAAAAGGGTTTAACGATTAGTTGGAAGGCTTGCTTCATAACCGGCGTGGTAACAGCCCGCGCCCGTCCGGTCTCGCGAAAGCCGGACTGGCGCGCGGTCCGGACATGTTCGTCAACCCGGCGTTCTCCCAGAATCGGCCCTCATGATCGCGTTCCCATTCATCCTGAACAGCCTTCTCAATTTCGCCATCGGCCTTCTCGTGGCGCGTTATTTGGGGCCGGGGGAATATGGGCAGTATGCGCTGGCGCTCTCGATTGCGGTTGTCATGCAAACCTTCGCCTTCGATTGGCTGCGGCTCTGCGCCACCCGGTTCTATTCCGAGCATGACCGGCGAGACCGGCCGGAAATCCGCGCGACGTTGAACGCGGTCTTCTCGGCGCTCACCGGTGTTTTCGTTTGCGCCGCTATTGTCATCGCCCTGTCGGGACTCGATCTTCCCTTGTCGGGCGGCCTGATTGCCTTGGCCATCGTCTCCGCCATCGCCAACGGCTGGTTCGATTTTTCCGCGGCCTTGGCACGGGCGCGCTTCAACAATCGCGCCTATGGCACGCTGGTCGTCGTCAAAATAGTTCTCTCGATTAGCTTGAGCGTGGGTGGAGCCTGGTATTTCGGCTCCGCGAAAATCGCGCTCGCCGGGCTTGTCCTCAGCGTCGCGGGATCGCTCGCCGCGACGCATCGCGTTCTGCGCGACCAAGACGCGACAATGCGCCGCGCGGACCGGAAACTGGCGTTGCGCTACGCGCTCTACGCATTGCCGATCGTGGTGGCTAACGTCCTGTATCAGGCGGTGCCTGCCGCCGACCGTGCTTGGATATCGGAGGTGCATGGCTTCGCGCAGGCGGGCCAACTCGCGCTCGCCTTCGAAATCGGGATCCGCATCATCGGCGCGATTGGCTCGGCCCTCGATGTGCTCTTATTTCAAGTCGCCGTTCTCGCCGAAAAGACGCTGGGCGAGGAAGCGGCCCGGCGGCAGGTCGCGCGCAACATGGGAGTCCAGTTAGCTATCCTCGTGCCTGCGGTGGCCGGATGCTGGATCGTCTTGCCGAGTTTCGAGCACGTGCTGGTTCCAGAGAGCTTTCGTGGACCCTTCGCCCACTACTTTACCCTGCTGCTCCCCGCGATCCAGTGTTTCGCCGTGTCGAATTATTGCCTCGGGCCGGCGTTCCAGATCGCCCATCGTACCATGCCGTTGATCGCGGGCGGCCTGGCCGCTGTCGCGGCCAATGGCCTCGCCGTGCTGTTGCTGCCCGCCACGGCGGATGCCTCTGGTATCGCGATGGCCCAGTCTATTTCCTCGACCGCCGGGCTCGCCGTCACGATTGGCTTTCTTTTCACGCTGGAGCCAATGTGGCCCAGCGCGCGCGACATCGCGGGCACGCTGACCGGTACGGGCGCGATGCTGCTGGCGGCCATGCCGCTGCGTGCCATGGAACCCGGTTGGATCCCGCTTTTGGCGCAAGCAACCCTCGGCGCTTTTGTTTATGCGCTCGCTGTTCTCGTCTTTGATGTCGCGCAGGTGCGGACCATGCTGTTGACCATGGTGGCGCCCGGCCGGACGGACCTATTCTCCTGGAAGCCGCGCTAGATTTCTTGCCACGGCGTTGGAACACATCCTCGTTTTCACGACAGGTTCTGAAACTTACGGCCCCAGCACCGGCTGGCGCGCGCCTGCGGCTTGGCCGGCGATGCGACGGCTCAAGACCCGCATGGGGTGGATGCGCCCGAGAACCAGGTCGGCAATCGCGAGAAGGTTGCCCTTGAGACGCCCACGCCGGTCGATATACGGCTCGGGCCAGAGCGAACGAAGGCTGTTGGCGATCACGTTCTTCGTGGCCATGGTAACGGCCTTGCGGCGGTCCATCGTGCCTTTGGCGGCGAGATAAAGCGGGTTGGCGATCTGCGAATAGCCGAGACGGAGGCCCGGAGTCCGGCCCGTCTTCACGCCGAGATGCACGCCCACGCAAAGCCCTGTTTCAACGACCCGGCCGGCCGCGGCGAAACGGGACGAAAAATCCAGATCCTCCAACCAGCCGTAGAGCGGCAGATTTTCGTCGAAGCGCGCATCGGGCAGGGCGCCGACACGGACGATCATATTGCATCCATAGGCACCGGTCTGATCGACGATCCGATCTTCCAAAAGACGCGACCGCGCCTCGTGGCTGGCGATGAGCGCATCCGCTTGCGCCAAGGAAATCCCCGCGGATCGAATTTCATCGGCCAGAAGATGGCCGGAAGCCGCCACGACCTCGGGATGGGCGATCATCAAACGCTCCGCCCCGGCGATAAAATCCGAGGCGGGGATGAAATCGTCGTCGAGGAAAATGACGGCGCCGGCGGTGCCCGCCAGCAGATCGAGCCCGCAATTGCGTTGCTTCGCCGATCCCTTGGCGCTTACGACGAATTGAACGCCCTCGAAACCGTCCCGCGGGTCGAAATCAGACTCCGATGCGCCGACGACGATGATCCGGTCGGGCGATCGGGTCTGGCGCGCGAGGCGCGTAAGCGTTTGACCTAAAACGTCTGGGCGTCCGGTCGTGGCGATTACGACGGTGATTTCCATGCAAACGCTCCTGCGCGTGGGGGCGGGCGATAAGCTCTTGAGTTTGTAGGCGATCTTATAAGAAAGGCGCCATACCGAAATGAGAATGATTTATTAGGATTAACAACCGGTGATGGTGTCACTCGTCGCCGCTGCGGCATCGCCGAGCACGAACAATAGACCTTAACTATATGCGAACGATATTATTGGTCGTTTCGGTGGCACGTGGTAGCCGTACTTTGCGGAATTATTAATAAACTGATTGGGTTGTTCGATTTTCAAACGCGAACAAACGTAAATCCCAATCGATCAAAGCCGTGGATACCTTTGGGAAAGTCCTGAGCCGTCATGATGAGCTTGGCCCCGGATTTGATTTTCTAAGGATTACGCTGGCGATTTCGGTGGTCACGTTTCATGCGTTGCAATACACGGGGATCCGTGGTTGCTGACGACGCCCGCGTGGATGGTCGAACATTCCATCGTTCCCATGTTCTTCGCGCTGAGCGGCTTTCTCGTCACGGCAAGCGGTCTGCGTTTGTCGTTACGCAATTTCTTGTTGAACCGGGGCTTGCGTATCGTCCCCGCCTTGGCGGTCGAGATCTTCGTGTCCGCGCTGGTGATTGGTCCGGCCGTCACCACATTGAACCTCAAAGACTATTTCACAAATACGGAGTTCTGGACGTATTTTCTGAACATCTTCGGTTATATCCATTTCAACCTGCCCGGAGTCTTTCAAGACCATGTTCTCACGTTTGTGAATGGCGCTCTGTGGACCGTGCCCTATGAGATCCTTTGCTATGTCATCACATCGTTTTTGATTTATTTTAAGATGATCAACGACCCCAAGAAGGTTCTGGTTTTGACGCTAGGCTTTCTCGCTATCGGGGTTTTCTTTCAATTCTCCGGTCTTTTACCGCACCTGAGTTTGTTTGCGGCCAAAGTGGTCAAGTTTGTTTTTATCAAACGGGAATTGCAGCTTCTGACCGCTTTCCTGTTTGGAATGCTGGCCTATCAATTGCGGAGATATATCCCTCATAGCGCGGCGATTGCCCTCGGAGCGGTCGCCATATGCGTGGCGACGGCTTTTGTTTTCGACGCATCGGAGACGCTGAAGCCAACGACCCGGATCGTATTATTGCCAGCGCTCACCTACGTGACCGTCTATCCCGGTCTCACGGCCATCAAGTTGCCCGCCTTTCTGACCAAGGGCGATTATTCCTACGGGCTCTATCTCTATCATAATCCCTTGTTGCAGATCGTGATTGGCATCTTTCCGGGTATCTGCTTGATTAATTTCTATGGCGGTTTGTTTACCGTCGTTGTTACGATGCCGTTCGCCTTCATGCTGGCTGTCTTTTCCTGGCATTTCATCGAAAAGCCCATTCTCTCGCTGAGAAAGAAGTTTTCGTTTGCCGCTCGCATTCGCGAGATCGATGAAAAACCGCCATCTTGGCCGGAGGATTTGGGGCAAACGACGTTGCGCGAGGCCGCTTGAGCGCCGGAGCCCTGCTTCGGAACGAATTTCTGGTTCAGAAGATGTCCGGCGCGCCGCCTGGCCGTGGCCTCGGCCCGAAGGGATAACGGGCCGTTTGAGGGGCGGCATCCGGGCGCGCTCTTGGGGCCGGAGCCGGGGCAGGCCTTTCTCTCGAGAGCATGCGCGAAACCGAAACGGCCTGAACGCGCGCGGCCTCCATGCCCCATACCGCGCCGATCATCAAGAACACGAACCGCCAGTGATCGATGTCGATTTGGAACGCTTGAAGGAAGGCGCTGAGAAGAGCGGGAACCACGACTTGCGCTTGCCGCAGGTAGGGGGAGCGCCGGAAAGCCAGGCGCAGGCCGATCACGCTCGTGACCGCGACCATGAGGAAGAATGTCAGCCCGCCGACCCAGCCCGCCGATGAAAAAGCGCCGATGTAGGAGTTGTGTGGATCGAGATCGAAATAGACCATGAAGCGATGCGGGCCAAAACCCAAGGGGCGCTCGATCAGCATCGGAATGGACCGCTTTTGATTGCCGAAACGGCCGGTTTCGCCGCCATCGTAGTCTTGCTCGAGCTTTGCCCGATCCGATACGGAATCGCGCAGATCGGAGTTCGAGGCGATGTAAACCCCGGCCCCGGCCACAAGGATCACAATGCCGAAAATACTCATCGCGATCTTCCGGCGCATCGCCCGGTCGTCGGCGGTCACATAGGTCGCGACGATCAAGAAGACGGTCGAAAACGCCATGGCGCCCCACGCACCTCGCGAAAGCGGCAGAAAAATCCCCCCGAAAAGCGTTATCGCCAAGCCCGCGAGGTGGAACAAACGGGCGCGCGGCGATCCGATGATGAATCGTTGCATCAGATAGAGCGCGCCTAAAACGCAATAGGAGCCGAGGACGTTTGGATCCTTGAACGGGCCGGACACACGGCCGACGTCGCGCTCGCTCACCGTGAAGCCCTGGACGTGAAGATAAGCCATGATGGCCCACACGGCGGCGACAACGGAGCTAAAGGCAAAGGCCCGGAGGCCGAGGGTCAATCGCGCGGGCGTATGGCGGGTGAAAATCATCGCGAAGAGCACGGCGCTGCTGAAGAGATAAATCGTCTCCAACGTGTAGAGAGCCGGAGTCCCCGTGTTGTCGTTGTCGAGGCCCATCGGCCGGTGTTCGAAATAAGGGACGAGGGATGCGGTCTCCGCGATCAAGAAGGCCGCGATGATGAAGAACAGAGTGAGCGTCACGCGCGTTATGACGAAATGGCCGAACACCGCGACCGGAAGAAGGATGAAGAACAGAATTTCATAGGGCGACGGCTCGACGAAGGACACGCTGCCGACGCTGAGCATGAGCGTCAGAACGAAACGTAGCAGCGTCTCTTTTTTTAGGATCCACCGCCGGTCCGTTTCCGTCGCGAACGCCACGTTCTCCTCCATTTTCATGCCGGATATCGAGGCTGGCATAGACCGGGTCCGGGGGACTGAAGCGCGAAATTTAAGCGAAGACGGTTAATAAAGCCGTTCATTGCGGCGGCGATGGCCGGGCCCTGCTTACCGGACCTTAAGCGCGCCTTGTTATCGTTGTCCGGGAAACGTCCGCGCGACAAAGGTGCTGCTAGTGAAGAACGACGCTCTAACCATCGTGATTTGCTTCGACCATGCCTCGATCACGGGCGGCCAAGCCAAAGTGGCTTTCGATAGCGCGGTTGGATTGAAGCAAGCCGGACACCGGCCCATCGTTTTCGCCGCCGCCGGCCCGGTCTCCCCGCAGCTTGCCGACGCCGGGATCGAGACGGTTTGCTTGGGGCAGGACGATCTCGTGGGCAACCCCTCGAAGGTTGCCGCCGCCATCCAAGGGATTTGGAACGTGCCGGCCGCCAAGGCGCTCGACAGTCTCTTGAAGACGCTGCCGCGGGGCCGCACGATCGTTCATGTGCATGGCTGGGCGAAGGCGCTCTCGCCCTCGATCGCCGGACCCATCGCGCGCTCGGGGTTGCCCGCGATTTATACGATCCACGAATATTTCCAATTCTGTCCGAATGGCGGGTTCTATGATTATCAGGCGCGGCATATCTGCACCCTGACGCCGCTCTCGCTCGCCTGTTGGATGACGAATTGCGACTCCCGCAATTATGTCCGCAAGGTTTGGCGCAATCTGCGTTTGCTGGCCGCCAAGCATATCGCCCATCTGCCCGATATTTTCTCCGATTACATCGCGATCTCCGGCTTCCAAAGCGAGATCGTGACGCCGCTGGTCCCCAAGCACGTCCGGTTGCATCGGGTGTCCAATCCGGTCTCCGTGCCCGATCTCGGGCCGAAGCCCGATCCGCTGTCCGGCGAGGTGGTTTTCGTGGGCCGCTTGTCGCCTGAAAAAGGCGTTCTCATTTTTGCCGAGGCGGCGCGCCGGATAGGGACGATCCCGGTCTTCATTGGCGACGGTCCCCAAGCGGGCGAGCTCGCGGCCCGCTATCCCGAAGCCAAACTGCTGGGCTGGCGCAATCCCCGTGAGGTTCAAGCGGCGATGCGCGGCGCCCGCGCGCTCGTCTTCCCCTCGATCTGGTACGAGGGACAGCCGCTCACCGTCCTCGAAGCGAAGGGCCTGGGCGTGCCGGTGATCGTCTCGGATGCCTGCGCCGGACGCGAGGAAGTCGAGGACGGCGTCTCCGGCCTCTGGTTCCGGAGCGGCGATGCGGAAGACCTCGCGCGGGCCTTGACCGCAATCCGCGACGACGCGGTCGCCGCGTCGATGTCGCGCGCGGCCTACGATGCTTATTGGGCCGATCCGCCCACGCTCGAGACGCATGTGCGGCGCCTCACGGCGGTCTATCGCGACATGATCGCCCGTCAGGCCCTGGCAAACCTAGGGCATGCCGGCAATCCCGGCGTTGCCGCGCCGTTGGTCGGTTGATTGCAATTCGGTTGTCCGCGATGATTTGACGGAAACAATCTCAGACAGGCTTCGCCGCCGCCGGGGGCATCCGCAGGAGATCGACGATCCGTGCGAGCGCCATCAAGCAAAAGCATCCGCCCCCGGCGATGGCGATGGCCGCGGAGATATAGATGTTTTGGAACGGGACGGCGAAGGCTGCCGTCGAAATGGCGCATCCGGCGATCGAAAAGATGACGGATCCCCATAACATTTCGAAGGGAAGCGCGAGCACGATCACGAGACCGTAACCCGTCGCCAGCAGCGCGCCGGCCGCCGCGCCCGCCATGATCGATGTATTCGAGGGACCAAAGGCCCAGGCGGACGCGAGAGCGAGGACGTTGACCAACTCGCAATCCATGGCCGCAAGCAGGAAAATCGAAAGGAGATGGCGCCGCAGCTGCGAGGCCGTGGGGAGCATGTTTTGACTCAAGGCGCGCGTGAGCGCGGCCACGACGACAAAGGGGGCCGCTTCCAAGAAACCATGCTGCAAGCCGGGCGCGATCAGCCAGGCGCTAACCGGCCGGAGGATGGCGAATGTGCCGGCCGCCATCATGAAGGATGCGCTCGTCAGCAAGGCGTAGTACCGGCCCAATTGGCCGCGCATGGCCGGTCCCGCGCCCTCGCGGTCATACAGCGCGACGACTTCGGGAAATTGAATGGCGTAGAGCGCGGCGAAAATCAGCACGAAGGGACGTTGCAGAAGATCGAGGGCGAGCAAGGCGCCGGCGGCCTGCTGAGGACCGAGCAAGACGGTCAAGATGGATTTGAGCCCCAGCGGCGCGAGCATGTTGATCGTCGCGGAACTTGCCGTGACGCCTCCGTAGACGAGATGCTCGCGGGCGGCCTGCGTGCTCCATCGTCCCCCGGCGGAAACATGCCGCTTGGAAAGAGCGGCCGCCACGAGGGCATAGACGAGATAACCGGCGACGAGGCCGAGGGCCGCCCCCTCGAAACGCCGGTCGATCGCCAATCCCGTCAGAGTCGCCGCCGCGAGGATCGTCGCGCGGAGCGCTTGCAGTCGGGAAAGTAATTGAAATTGTTGGCGAAAACGTATCATCGTGAGATGAATGTCGCTCGCGGCGAGAAAGATCGCGGCAATGCCGCCGGTCAGGGCCGTGACCAGCGGAATGCCAAAGGCCGGCAAAGCCATGGCCATGCCGAGACACAAAACCGCGCAAAAGCCGAATTCCACCGTGAGCACATGGCGTTGCATGGCTTCGCTCTGCTCGGTCTGGCCGGGATAGAAACGCTGGGCCGCCGAACGGATCCATTCGAAACAGAACGTGGCCGCGAATTGGCTCAGCGAAATAAAGAAGGAATAGGCGGTGTAATCCGCCGTCTCGAGAAGATGCGAGACGGCCAGAAGTAGCCCAAACGCAATAATCGCTTGGTAAAAATGCGCTCCAATCGCGATAAGCTTGGCCATCTGCCGCTCTTGCTTGGGTTGCCGTGACGATATTGCTGGGGGTAAGGCGAAGTATTTAATTTATGTTATAATAATTTAGAGTAATTTATTATTACTTAAAAATGCTGGGGAGGCCCCGCGTGCCGGCGAATGTGCTTGATGAAGGGATAATGGCGCCCGCCGGCCATGATTTGCCGTTTGAGGTGTGCCCCGCGGCGTCCGGGCTCGCGCCTCCGGCCGGGCGGGCCGCTCGCCGCGCAATGCAGCAAAAATAGCCTCGCATTGCTTATTAATTAGCCATTATGCATAAAAAATAATCAATAAAAAAAGGGGCAAGCCGAGCAGCTCGCCCCTTCTTTTCATGCTTTCCGGCTAGTCCGGCGGTAAATTTACGAGGAGTAGTAGAGATCGAATTCGACGGGATGCGGCGTCATGTCGACACGGATCACGTCCTTGAATTTCAGCTCGATATAGCTCTCGATGAAATCGGGCGTGAACACACCGCCCGCGGTGAGGAAGGCGTTGTCCTGTTCCAGTGACGTCAGCGCTTCGCGGAGCGAACCGCAAACCGTTGGAATTGCCGCGAGTTCCGCCGGGGGCAGATCGTAGAGATCCTTATCGGTGGGCAGGCCGGGATCGATCTTGTTGATGATCCCATCGAGGCCCGCCATGAGCATGCCGGTGAAGGCGAGATAGGGATTCGCGGTCGGATCGGGGAAGCGGACCTCGACACGCTTGGCCTTCGGGTTCGACGTGTAAGGAATCCGGCACGAGGCCGAACGGTTGCGCGCGGAATAGGCGAGCAGCACCGGCGCTTCATAGCCCGGCACCAGGCGCTTATACGAATTCGTCGACGGATTTGTCAGGGCGTTCAACGCCTTGGCATGCTTGATGATGCCGCCGATATACCACAGGCATTCCTGGCTGAGATCGGCATATTTGTCGCCGGCGAAGAGCGGCTTGCCGTCCTTCCAGATCGACTGATGGACATGCATGCCCGAGCCGTTATCCCCGAAGATGGGCTTGGGCATGAAGGTCGCCGTCTTGCCATAGCTCTGGGCGACCTGATGGATGGCATATTTGTAGATCTGGAGGTGATCGGCGATCTGCGTCAGCGGGCCGAACTTGAGACCCAGCTCGTGCTGGGCGGAGGCGACCTCGTGATGGTGCTTTTCGACCTGGCAGCCCATGGCCTGCATGGCGGCGAGCATTTCGCCGCGCATGTCCTGCGCCGAATCCTGCGGCGGAACCGGGAAGTAACCGCCCTTGGCGCGGATGCGGTGACCGAGGTTGCCGCCTTCGTAAGGGGTGTTGGAATTGGTGGGAAATTCGATGGAGTCGAGCGAGAAGCCGGTATTGTAGGGGTCGGTGCTGAAACGCACGTCGTCGAACACGAAGAACTCGGCTTCGGGGCCGAAATAAACGGCGTCGCCGATCTTGGCGGCGGCGGCGAAGGCTTCGCCTCTCTTGGCGATGCCGCGCGGGCAGCGGGAATAGGGCTCGCCGGTCGTCGGCTCGAGCACGTCGCAAATGATCGAGAGGGTCGGAGCGGCGAAAAACGGGTCGAGCGTGGCCGTCGTGGGGTCCGGCATCAGCGCCATGTCGGACTCGTTGATCGCCTTCCAGCCCGCGATCGACGATCCGTCGAACATGGTTCCCTCGGAGAACAAATCTTCGTCGACGATGGTCTGATCGAAGGTGACATGCTGCCACTTTCCGCGCGGATCGGTGAAGCGCAAATCCACGTATTTGATGTCGTTGTCTCTAATCGCCTTCAGCACGTCAGCTGCGGTTTTCATGTCGAACATTCTCCATTGGGACGTTCCGAAGCTGATAAGGCGGAAACCACGATTTGCAAAGCTGGCCGAGCGGCTTTTTGGATAAAGCCGGCGCTTGGGCGTTGAACGCCCGGCACAATGCCGCGCCTTCGCGGAACATTCAGCCGGAATAATAGCTGGAGAGGCATCGATTGCCGGAAAAACGCGCAACGAAATCGAACGCGCGACACCCAGCTATAAAAACTCGAGTGCCTTTTTGCCTCAATCTAGCTTAATATTATCCCAGCGATAGGCGGTTATCACAAATATAAATTTTAATAATGCGGTCTGACGAAGCATGTTTGGTGCCAAAGCTGGTAAACGAAGTAATATTCATTCGAAAATTTCAACATCGGCATGACCGGTGCGCGGGATAACTCTGCGCCATGCGTCATTGGAAGGCATCCGCGCGGCGATGTTTAGTGCCGGAGCGGCGCGCGGCTCGTCTCGGGGGCGGGTGCATTTTTGCTGTTGCCATTGGCATATATCGTGCTAGCACGGGCTTAGCCTTCGGGGGCGCAATCCCCTCCGGTCGATCCCTAGATTTCTCATCTTTAACGAACGAGAGACTCTGAATGACGAAATATAAGCTCGAGTACATTTGGCTCGACGGGTACACTCCGGTACCAAATCTCCGTGGAAAGACGCAGATCAAGGAATACAGCAGCTTTCCGGCTCTGGAGCAGCTTCCGCTTTGGGGCTTCGATGGCAGCTCGACCCGGCAAGCCGAAGGCAGGAATTCGGACTGCGTTCTCAAGCCCGTGGCCGTTTATCCCGACAGCGAACGCAAGAACGGCGCCGTCGTCTTGTGCGAAGTCATGATGCCGGACGGCGTGACGCCGCATCCGTCGAACAGGCGGGCGACCATTCTCGACGATCCCGGCGCTTGGTTCGGATTCGAGCAGGAATATTTCTTCTATAAGGATGGACGTCCGCTCGGCTTCCCCGCCACCGGCTTTCCCGCCCCGCAGGGCCCGTATTACACCGGCGTCGGCTATTCCAATGTCGGCGATGTCGCGCGCAAGATCGTCGAGGAACATCTCGATATTTGTCTCAACGCGGGCATCAATCACGAAGGCATCAATGCCGAAGTGGCGAAGGGCCAGTGGGAATTCCAAATCTTCGGCAAGGGCTCGAAAAAAGCCGCCGACGAAATGTGGGTTGCCCGGTATTTCTTGCAGCGGCTCACCGAAAAATACGGCATCGACATCGAGTATCACTGCAAGCCGCTCGGCGACACCGACTGGAACGGCTCCGGCATGCACGCCAATTTCTCCACAACTTACCTGCGGGAAACCGGCGGCAAGGACTATTTCGAAAGACTGATGGCTGCTTTCGAAGGCGCGAAGGAAGAGCATATCGCCGTCTATGGTCCCGACAATCATTTGCGCTTGACGGGTCTTCACGAAACGCAGTCGATCCACACCTTCAGTTACGGTGTCGCCGATCGCGGGGCCTCGATCCGCGTGCCGCATAGCTTCGTCAACAACGGCTATAAAGGCTATCTCGAAGACCGCCGTCCGAACTCGCAAGGGGACCCCTACCAGATCGCGTCCGTCATTTTGAAGACGATCGCTACGGTGTCGAGGGGTTAACTCGACCGCGCCGCTTGCGGCGTTTCTTAACTTCTCCTCTCCCTTCGCAGGGAGGGGAGAAGTGCCTTTGCAGGGAGAAGAGTCCCGGGCTTTTCCAAGACGATACGGGAAAACCGCCCAAACCTCTGGTCGATAGAATACAAGCCTCTGGTCGATAGAATATTGGAGGGCTCCCCGGTCATTTGGCCGGGGGAGCGCATGGTTTGGCGAATAAGGCCGGCTTAGATCGCGTCGGAACCGGTCTCGCCCGTTCTGATGCGGACGGCGCTTTCGATCGCCGACACAAAAATCTTGCCGTCTCCGATGCGGCCGGTCTGCGCGGCCTTTCGAATGGCGTTCACGGCGCCTTCGATGGCGGAGTCGTTCAGCACCACCTCGATTTTCACCTTGGGCAGAAAATCCACGACATATTCGGCGCCCCGGTAGAGCTCCGTATGGCCCTTTTGGCGGCCGAAGCCTTTCGCCTCGATCACGGTGATGCCGGCGACGCCGGCCTCGTGGAGCGCTTCCTTCACCTCGTCGAGCTTGAAGGGCTTGATGATGGCTTCGATCTTTTTCATCGCCGCGGTCCGATCACGATACAAATTCTCCTGGTATCAAAGTTATAGACAGGTCCTAGAGGCAAAGCACTACCCATGCCAGCGTATCTTTAGGTGCGGTGCCTCTAGGCCTCACGCCGCGAGGGAAGAGATGTCCTCACGCCGCGAGGGAACAGATGGCCTCACGCCGCGAGGGGAAATATGCCGCTCACGCGGAACCCGTCTCGATGGGAAGATCCGTGCGCGCGCCCCATTCCGACCAAGAGCCATCGTAGAGGCCGATTCCGGTTTTTCCCAAGGTTTCCAGGGCCAGGATCAAGACAGCCGCCGAGACGCCGGAGCCGCAGCTCGCGATGATAGGCCGATCGAGGTCGAGACCTGCCGTTGCAAAGGCGGCGGCGAGCGCCTCTTTCGATTTCAGCTTGCCGTTTTCGCCGACGATGTCCCGCCAGGGCAGGTTGCGGGACGAGGGGATATGGCCCGCGCGCAGGCCCGGCCGGGGCTCCGGTACCGTACCCGCGAACCGCGCCGCGGCGCGGGCATCGATAATCTGGGCCGAGCCGGATTGAACCGCCGCCAAGACCGTTTCCGCCGTCGCCACGGTCGAAGCGTCGAAATGGGCCTGGAAGGTTTTTGGCGCGCGAGACGATGGCCCCCCTTCGGTGGGATAGCCACCCGCGATCCAGGCTTTCAGACCGCCTTCGAGCAGACGGACGTCCTTGGCGCCATAATGCCGCAACATCCAATAGGCCCGCGCCCCGCCGATGAGGTCGCTATCGTCGTAAACCACGAGTGTCGCGCCGTCGCTGAGACCAAGCGCGCCAACGGCCTCCGAAAACGCGGCTTCCGAGGGCAACATATGCGGCAGGCTGGTGGAATGATCGGCGATTTCATCGACATCGAAGCGCACCGCGCCGGGAATATGGCGGGCGAGAAATTCCGCATTGGCGTCACGGCCCTCGGCGGGCAGAAAGAAACTGGCCTCGACCGCGATGACATTCTCGTCCGCGAGATGTTGCGATAGCCAGGCGCCCGTGACGAACGGATTTAGGGTGCTCATGCGGGTCTCCCGTGGGGGTGGTTGGTCAATCATGCCGGCGCTGTCATGCCCGGCGTGGATGGCCGGGACAAGCCCGGCCTTGACCGCGGAGGTTGGCTCTCCTCAGACATATCCCGGATCGATCGTCACGGGATGGCCGAGCCAACCGGGGACCGGGAGATTTTTTTCTTTCAAGAAGGCCGGGTTGAACAGTTTCGATTGATAGCGCGTGCCGCTGTCGCACAGGATCGTCACGATCGTGTGGCCGGGGCCGAGTTCGCGCGCGAGACGGATCGCGCCGGCGATATTGATGCCGGACGACCCCCCCAGCAAAATACCTTCGTGCTCCGCGAGATCGAAGACGATGGGCAAGGCTTCCTCGTCGGTGACCTGGAAGGCCAGGTCGATGGGGGCGCCCACGAGGTTTTCGGTGATGCGGCCCTGGCCGATCCCCTCCGTGATCGACGTGCCCTTGCTATGCAACACGCCGCGCGTGTAAAAATCATAGAGCGCGGCGCCCATGGGATCGGTGATCGCGATTTTGATTCCCGGATTGGCGGCCTTCAGCGCGAGACCGACACCGGCCAAGGTGCCGCCGGTGCCGACAGCGCAGGTGAAGCCATCGACCTTGCCCTTGGTGTCGCGAAAGATCTCCGGCCCCGTCGTCAACCGGTGGCCCTCGCGATTGGCGAGATTGTCGAATTGGTTGGCCCAGATCGCGCCCTGGGGCAATTCGGCGGCGAGCCGCTCCGCCAGCCGGCCGGAGAGACGGACGTAATTGTTCGGGTCGGAATAGGGAACGGCTGGCACTTCGATGAGTTGGGCGCCTTGCAGGCGCAGCATGTCCTTCTTTTCCTGGCTTTGCGTTTCCGGGATCACGATCACCGTCTTGAAGCCCAAGGCATTGGCGACGAGGGCCAGGCCGATGCCGGTATTGCCCGCCGTGCCCTCGACAATCGTGCCGCCCGGCTTGAGGGTCCCGCGCGCGATCGCATCTTGGATGATCGCGAGGCCGGCGCGGTCCTTGACGGACCCGCCGGGATTCATGAACTCGGCTTTGCCGAGAATCGTGCAGCCCGTCGCCTTCGAGGCAGCTTGGAGTTTGATAAGCGGTGTATTGCCGATAGCATCGACGACGGAGTTTACAGGATCCATGGTGCTTTCGCGAGGATTGGGAGCCGCGGGGGCGGCGGGATGCCGCTCGAGTTTACATATACTGGTTTGCGAGGAACAGGTTTCTGTTTCCGCCCTTGAATAGAAGGAAATTTTCTCCGAAATGTTTCGCGCTCAGCAACAAGACGGCATGGTCTGGATTACCGGGGCCAGCGACGGCATCGGCCGCGCCGTGGCCTTGGCCCTGGCGGCCAAGGGTTATCGCATCGCGGCAACCGCGCGCCGTCAAGAGGCGTTGAACCAACTTGCCGCCGAAGCGCCCGGCCAGATTTTCGCGTTTCCAGGCGATGTTACGGACCGTGAGGGCATGGCCGGAATCGTCGCCGCTATCGAGGCCGCGCATGGCCCCATTGCGCTGGCTCTGCTCAATGCCGGTGTCTACGATCAAGGCGAGCGCGGCGGGTTCGAGGCGCAAGCGGCCTGGCGCACCATCGAGACCAATCTCGGTGGAGTGATCTTTTGCCTCGATCCGCTTCTGGCCGCCATGCGCGAGCGGGGCAGGGGGCAGATCGCCATGGTGGCCTCGCTGGCGGGCTATCGCGGCATCCCCGGCTCGCTGGTCTATGGCGCGTCGAAATCGGCGGTCATTCATCTCGCCGAGGGCGTGAAGCTGACTTACGAGCCGGAAGGCCTGACCATCCAGGTAATCAATCCCGGCTTCGTGCGCACGGCGATGACATCGGCCAATAACTACGCCATGCCCTTCATGCTGGAGGTGGACGACGCGGCCCGGCGGATCGTCGAAGGCTTGGCCCACGGCGGCTTCGAGATCACGTTTCCAAAGCGTCTGGCCTATGTGTTGAAAGCCGCATCTCTTCTGCCCAACGCACTGTTTTTCCCGCTGATGGCGCGCGCGGCGCGGCGGACCAAGCCGAAGAGGTAAAAGCGCGGCAAGCAGGCGGCCGCGCAATTACTCTCACCTTTGGCCGGGGGTGCCGGGACAAGCCTATTCTTCGCGTTGCGCCGGCGCGCCCGTCATGCTCATAAAGCCCTGGTGCAAAGGCGGCTTGGTCGATGTTTCAAAAGATTCTGATTGCCAACCGGGGCGAGATCGCCTGCCGGATCATCAAGACCGCGCGGCGGATGGGGATTGCGACCGTCGCGGTCTATTCCGAGGCGGATCGCGATGCGCTTCATGTGGCGATGGCGGACGAGGCGGTCTGCATCGGGCCGCCGCCCGCGGCCCAATCCTATCTCGATATCGGCCGCATCGTGAAAGCCTGTCTCGACACCGGCGCGCAGGCGGTACATCCCGGCTACGGCTTTCTCTCCGAGCGGGCGGCTTTCGCCACGGCGCTGGAGGCGGCGGGGATCGTCTTTATCGGCCCCAATCCCAAAGCCATCGAGGCGATGGGCGACAAGATCGAATCGAAAAAGCTCGCCAACGCGGCGGGCGTCTCGACCGTGCCGGGCCATCTCGGCGTGATCGAGGATGCCGCCGAGGCCATGCGGATCGCGGACGAGATCGGCTATCCCGTCATGATCAAGGCGTCGGCGGGCGGCGGCGGCAAGGGCATGCGCATCGCGCATTTCCGGGACGAGGTCGCGGAAGGGTTTTTGCGCGCTCGCTCGGAAGCAAAAAGTTCGTTTGGCGACGACCGCGTGTTCATCGAGAAATTCATCACCGAGCCCCGTCATATCGAGATCCAGCTGCTCGGCGACAAATATGGCCGCGTGATCTACCTGCACGAGCGGGAATGCTCGATCCAACGCCGCAATCAAAAGGTTGTCGAGGAGGCGCCGTCGCCCTTGCTCGACGCCGAAACCCGCAAGAGCATGGGCGAGCAGGCCGTCGCTCTCGCCAAGGCGGTCGGCTACGATTCCGCCGGCACGGTGGAATTCGTCGCCGGACAGGACAAGAGCTTCTACTTTCTGGAGATGAACACCAGGCTGCAAGTCGAGCATCCCGTGACCGAACTGATCACCGGCATCGATCTAGTCGAGCAGATGATCCTGGTGGCCGCGGGCGAGCCGCTCGATATTCGCCAAAAAGACGTCGAGCTGAAGGGCTGGGCGATCGAGAGCCGCATTTATGCCGAGGATCCCTCGCGCGAGTTCCTGCCCTCGACGGGCCGGATCACCACTTATCGTCCGCCGGCCGAAGGCTGGAACAATGGCGTTACCGTGCGGGTCGACACCGGGATCGTCGAGGGCGGCGAGATTTCCATCCATTACGATCCGATGATCGCCAAGCTCGTCACCCATGCGCCGGACCGGGCCAGCGCGATCGCGGCGCAAGCCGAGGCGCTCGACCGTTTCGTCATCGAGGGCATCAGGCATAACATACCGTTTCTCTCCTCGTTGATGCATTCGCCGCGCTGGCGCGAGGGGCGGCTCTCCACGCGCTTCATCGCCGACGAATACGGCGTCGCCTTTTCGAGCCCCGAACCGAAAGGCGCCTTGGCGCGCAGCTTCGCGGCGGTGGCTTTGTCGATCGATCATACCCTGGGCCGCCGCCGCCGGGCTTTGTCCGGGCGCATCCGGCAGGACGGACCGGAGATTTACGAGCACGATCGCACCGTGCTTCTCGGCAAACTGCGCCTCGACGTTCAGCTTTCCTCCAACGACGGGACGCTGACGATTTTATTCCCTCATCATAAAGAGCCGATCCGCGCCGTCAGCGATTGGAAACCCTCGGATAAGGTCTGGACCGGCCGGATCGACGGGCTGCCTGTCGCGATGGGCGCGCGTGTTATTCTCAACGGCTATGTGTTGACCCATGCGGGCCATGCCGCGAGCGTCCGCGTCCTGTCGAAACGGCACGCCGATCTCGCCGGCTTGATGCGGGAGCGCGTGGAGGCCGATACGTCCAAGGCGCTGCTGTGCCCGATGCCCGGCCTCGTCAAGGTGATCAATGTCAGCGTGGGCCAGGCCGTCAAAGCCGGCGAGCCGTTGTGTCTTGTCGAAGCGATGAAGATGGAAAACGTGTTGAAGGCCGAGCGCGACGTGACGGTCAAGACGATCGAAGCCAAGCCGGGTGAATCGCTCGCCGTCGACGCCGTGATCATGACCTTCGATTGAAACCAAGCTTTGGTCTGGAACATGCCGGTCTATTTCGCTTATGGCTCGAACATGGATGAGGCGGTGCTACGCACGCGTTGCCCCGGTGCCCGCATGCGTGGACTCGGCCGGCTGGCGAGGCACCGTTTCGTGCTGATGCCGAACGGCTATGCCTCGGTGCGGCGCGGCGAGGGCTGCGATGTCCACGGCGTTCTGTTCGATCTCGCTTTGTCCGATGTCCGCCCGCTCGACCGTTACGAGGATATTGCCAGCGGCCTTTACCTCAAGGCGTTTCAGCCGGTGGTGCGCCATGGCGGGATGGCGATCCAGGCGATGATTTATATCGGCAACGAAAAAAGCGGGGGCGCCGCGCCGCCGGATTATATGGAAGGCGTCATCGCGCAGGCACGGAAAGCGGGCTTGCCCGCGGCCTATGTCGCAACGCTGGAAAAGCTAGCGCACCGGCCTGCCGAGGCTGGCGCCCGGCGTCCCAATCCCTAAGGACTCAAATCCATGTCTCTTACGATCAAATCCGGCCTCGTCCACGCTCCCGGCGATTTGCGGAAGGCCATCGCGGCGTGGCGGGCCAAGGGCGAGCGGATCGCGTTGGTTCCGACCATGGGCGCGCTTCATGCCGGCCATATGGCGCTGGTTTCGGAGGCGAGGCGCCAGGCGGACCGGGTGGCGGTGTCGATTTTCGTCAATCCCGCGCAATTTGCTCCCACCGAGGATTTTTCGTCCTATCCCCGCACCTTGGACGACGACCGGCGCCGTGTCGACGAGGCCGGCGGCGATCTCGTCTACGCGCCGGAGGCTTCCGCGATCTATCCCGAAGGCTTCGCGACGAGCGTGAATGTCGCGGGCCCGGCCGTGGCGGGTTTGGAGGACCGGTTCCGGCCCACCCATTTCGCCGGCGTGGCGACCATTGTCGCCAAGCTCTTGATCCAGGCGCTGCCGGATGTCGCTTTGTTCGGCGAGAAGGATTTCCAGCAGCTTTGCGTGATCAAACGCCTCGCGCGCGACCTCGACCTGCCCGTCGAGATCAAAGGGGTGGCGATCGTGCGGGACGCGGACGGTCTCGCGTTATCGTCCCGCAACGTCTATCTGAGCCCGGGCGAACGCGCCGCGGCTCCCGCGCTCCATGCCGCTTTACGGCAGGCGGCTTCGGCGATCCGGCGGGGCGGCGCGATCGAGCCAAGTCTCGACGCCGCCCGCGCGGCGGTCACCCGCGCTGGCTTCGTGATCGATTATATCGAGGCGCGGCACAGCGAGAGCTTGGCGCCATTGGCCGATGGCGCGACGGCTGGCCGGATCCTGGCCGCCGCCCGGCTCGGCCGCACGCGGCTGATCGACAATGTGGCGATCCAGGACGAAGGCTGAGGCATGGACCCGATCTTTGTCTCGCGCCGTCGAAATGTCGCAATCTTGCAACAGTTCTGATGCTGGGCCATAAAGCTATCCGGCGCGGCCTCGCGGCGCCTATTTCCAAGGGAATACGGGTTCATCCTCGACGATGTCAGCAGCGACAGCCGAATCGATCACACGGCCGCGGCGTCTGCTGACCCGCTTTGGGCCTTTTATCGTGGTGCTCGCGCTGGCGGTTGCGACCACGAGCTTCCTGATCTTTTCCGGCTACACGCCGCTGGCCCCCGCGGACAATGTCGTCCTTGGGCTGTTCATCGCGAATATTTCGACCATTTTGCTGCTCTTCGCCCTGGTGGTGGTGGAAGGCTGGGCGATTGTCGCGGCCTGGCGGGCGGGGGCGGCGGGCGCGCGGCTTCATATCCGGATCGTCGCGTTGTTTTCCGTCATCGCGGCGGCGCCGGTGATTTTAACCGCGCTGGTGGGGTCGGTGACGCTCGACCGCAGTCTCAACCCTGCCTTCATGCAGGACGTCCGGGGCTTCGTGCTCAATACGATCGAGGCGGCCCGGCTGTTCCGGGAGGGGCAATGCCGCTCGCTGCTGCAAGAGGCGCGGCTGACCGCGCTCGATCTCGACCGGGGCAAGGTGATGTTCACCGCCGACCGCTCGCTGTTCAAGGAATATTTCGCGTCGCGGGCAAAGTTTCTAGGCTTTAGCGCCGCCGCCTTGATGAAGCCGGACGGGACGATGATCGAGCGCGTCGACATGGGGCCGACGGGCGGCACGGGCACCACCGTCGTCAAGCCCGCCGATACGGATTTCGCGGACGCCAAAAAGAATGAGCCTCTGTGCCTCTTGCTCGACGAAGGCCGCACCTTCGTCGCGCTGCGCCCGCTCGCGTCGTTTCCCGACACCTATCTCTACGCCGCGCGTCCGGTCGATTCCTTCACCATCGAATTTCCGAAAGAGGCCAATCGCCTCGTCGTGCTCTACGACGCCTTCGACAGCCACCGGCGCAGCATTTCGATTGCCTTCGCCACCATGTATGTCTCGATTGCCCTGATCATGCTGCTGTCGGCGACCTGGCTCGGTCTCTCCTTCGCCAACCGGCTGGTCGAGCCGATCCGGCGGCTCATCAGGGCCACCGATCAGGTCGCCTCGGGCAATCTCTTCGTGCAGGTGGAAGTCGACCGGTCCGAGGGCGATCTGGCCCATCTCGGCGAGACCTTCAACAAAATGACCTCGGAGCTGCGGCTTCAGCAAAACCGTCTCGTCGCCGCCAGCACCCTGATCGACGAGCGCCGCATTTTTACCGAGGCGGTCTTGTCCGGCGTGCCGGTCGCCGTCGTGGGTGTCGGTCCCGCCGGCGAGATCACCACGCTCAATCCCTCCGCCGAACAACTCATTCCGCAGACGGGGCAGGGCGATATTACCGGCCAAAAGGTCGAGGACGTCATGCCCGAAGTGGCGTCCGTTCTCGCCGAGGCGCGGGCGAGCCAGCACCGTCTCGTCCAGGGGCAAGTCTCGATCAATAGGGCGGGTCGCGATAGACTGTTTAACGTGCGGGTGACCAGCGAGCCTTCGATGCGCGCGGACAAAAGCTATGTCATGACCTTGGACGATATCAGCGACGTGCTCGATGCCCAGCGCACCGCCGCCTGGGCCGATGTCGCGCGCCGCATCGCGCATGAGATCAAGAACCCGTTGACCCCCATTCAGCTCTCCGCCGAACGGCTCAAACGCAAATATGGCCGCAACATCACGGTGGATCAGGACATCTTCTACCAATGCACGGATACGATCGTCCGCCAGGTCGATGATATCAAACGCATGGTGGATGAGTTCTCATCCTTTGCGCGCATGCCGAAAGCCACGTTGGAGCGCGACGACCTCAACGAATGCGTGCGACGGGTGCTGTTCTTGATGCGGGTGGCCCATCCCGATATTACCTTCGAGGAGCAACTGCCCGGCGAGCCCGTGCTGATGCGGTTCGACCGGCGGCTGATCTCGCAGGCGCTGACGAACATCATCAAAAACGCCACCGAGGGGATCGCCGCGCGGGAGGCGCCCGAGACCAAGGGGCATATTACCGTGTCCTTGATCGTGGGCGGCAATGTCGAGCTCAACGTCATCGACAATGGCAAAGGCTTCCCCGTCGAAAATCGCCAGCGGCTTCTCGAACCTTATATGACGACGCGGGCCGAAGGCACCGGCCTCGGTCTCCCTATCGTCGCAAAGATTCTGGAAGATCACGGCGGCGGTCTCGAACTCCTCGACGCACCAAGCGGGCATGGCGCCCGCGTCCGGCTTTTCTTTCCCAACCGCGACGCCTCGCGCGGCGCGCAATCTTCCGATGAACCCGCCCTCGTGGCAGCAAATGAAACGGCTTGAACGGACCCATGGCGAGCGACATCCTCATCGTCGATGACGAAATCGATATTCGTGAGATCGTCTCCGGAATCCTCTCGGATGAAGGTCACGGCACGCGGACGGCTAAGAATTCGGACGAGGCCCTGGCGGCCATCGAGGCGAGGCGTCCAAGCCTCGTGTTTCTCGACATTTGGCTCCAGGGTTCGCGGCTCGATGGTCTCCAGGTGCTGGAAATCGTCAAGCAGCAGAACCCGAACCTGCCGGTGGTGATGATTTCGGGTCATGGCAATATCGAGACGGCGGTTTCGGCCATCAAACTCGGCGCCTACGATTTCATCGAAAAGCCGTTCAAGGCCGACCGCCTCGTGCTCGTCGCCGAGCGCGCGCTGGAAAATTCGCGGCTGAAGCGGGAGGTGAGCGAACTCAAGACACGCGGCGGCGGGCTCACCAAAATGGCGGGCAAATCGACGTCGGTGAACCAGCTCCGGCAGGTCATCGAACGTGTCGCGCCCGCCAATTCGCGCATCCTCATCACCGGCGCGCCGGGGTCCGGCAAGGAATTGGCGGCGCGCATGATCCACGAAGCCTCGGCGCGTTCGAGCGGGCCGTTCGTCGTCGTCAATTCGGCGACGATCACGCCGGAAAACATGGAAGCCGAATTGTTCGGCGCCGATGCGGTCAACGGGGCAGGCCGTCTCGTCGGCAAGCTCGAGGAAGCCCATCTCGGCACGCTCTATTTCAACGAAATCGCCGATATGCCGAAAGAGACCCAGAGCAAAATCCTGCGGGTTCTCGTCGAGCAGAATTTTCACCGCGTCGGCGGGACCACGCGGGTCAATGTCGATGTGCGGATCATTTCGTCGAGTTCGCGGGATCTCGCGGCTTTGATCGCGGAGGGGGCCTTCCGCGAGGATCTGTTCCACCGCTTGTCCGTCGTGCCGATCCGCGTGCCCTCGCTCTCGGAGCGGCGCGAGGATATTCCCGAGCTGATCTCCTTCTTCATGGATCAAATGGCGTCGTCGTCGGGCATGCCGCCCCGGCGCATCGCGGCCGATGCGATGGCCATCCTTCAGTCCCATGATTGGCCCGGCAATATCCGCCAGCTCCGCAACAATGTCGAACGCCTGATGATCCTGACCAAGGGCGATCCCGAAACCGAGATCACGGCCAGCCTGCTGCCCTCCGAAGTCGGCGCCCTGGTGCCCGCCACGCCGACCGGGACGGGCGGAGAAAAGCTGATGAGCCTGCCGCTCCGCGACGCCCGCGAAGTCTTCGAGCGGGAATATCTGATGGCGCAGGTCAGCCGGTTCGGGAACAATATTTCGCGTACCGCCGAATTCATCGGCATGGAGCGCTCCGCCTTGCACCGCAAGCTCAAGTCGCTCGGGATCGATTAGGCCACGGGATCAACCAAGTCGAAATGGACGCTCTTTCCTCGCCGCCGCCGGTGGCCCCGCATGTCACCCGCTTGGGTCTATTCACCGCCTTTTTGAAGATTGGCGTGCTTGGCTTCGGCGGGGTGGCGGCCTTGGCGCGCCATATCCTGGTCATCGAGCGCGGCTGGATGAGCGAGCGGGAATTCGCCGAATTGTTCGGCGTGGCCAGCACTCTGCCGGGTGCCAATACCGTCAATTTGGCAACCATGTTGGGGGACCGCGTCGCCGGAGTAACCGGCGTGCTCGCGGCGCTCGCGGGCTTGGTCGGCGCGCCGCTCCTCATCCTGATCGCGATCATCGTTCTTTACGCCCGTTTCGCGGATGTTCCCGATGTCCGGGCCGGGCTGACGGGTGCGGCCGCGGCGACGGCCGGTCTTGTCTTGGGCACGGCGGTTAAGCTTTTGCGCGGGCTCGAACCCGATGCCGTGATGTTTTTGGCCGTTGCCTTTGTCTTTGCGGCCACGGCCCTGGCGCGGCTCCCGATTCTTCTGGTTCTCAGCGTCACGATTCCGTCCTGCCTGATCGTGGCCGTGTGGCGGAAGCAGCGGCGCGGACGATGAACATCCTCCTCCAGCTGCTCCTGACCTTTGGTCTGCTCTCCTTGCTGTCGATTGGCGGAGCCAATGCGACCTTGCCCGAGATCCATCGCGAAGTGGTCGATCAACTCCATTGGATGGATGATGCCACCTTTGTGAATCTCGTCGCGATCGGGCAGACGGCCCCTGGTCCCAATGTCTTGATCGTGAGCCTGATCGGCTGGCAGGCCGCCGGTCTCGCCGGCCTTTTCGCGGCGACCTTTGCGATCATTCTCCCGTCTTCAACCCTCGCTATCGCCGTGAGCCGATTCATGACGCGTCACGAGGCCAAGGAGTCCGTGGTCTTGGTGCGGCGCGCCTTGGCGCCGGTCGCCATCGGCTTGATGCTGGCGAGCGGCTTTGTCATGACGAAAGCCGCCTATGCCGGGGCCTTGACCCTCGTCATTGCCGGGGCCACGTGCGCGGCCGTTTATTTCACCAAGGCTTCGCCCTTGTGGGGCATTGCCGCCGGTGCAATCCTCGGCATTGCCGCCCATCGCCTTGGCTCTTCATTTTAACGTCGGAGGATTTGCCGGTGAGCCGTATTGCTTATGTCAACGGTCTCTATACGCCGCTCGCCCAAGCGCGTGTCCATATCGAGGACCGGGGCTATCAATTCGCCGATGGCGTCTATGAAGTCGTCGAGGTCTCTCAGGGCGCCTTGATCGACGAGCAGCGCCATCTGGACCGGCTGGCGCGTTCGCTGCGGGAACTGCGGATCGGTGCCCCCTTGGGAGACGCGGCCCTACGGATCGTGCTGCGGGAGATCGTCGCGCGCAACAAGCTCCGGGATGGGTTCGTCTATCTCCAGGTGACGCGGGGCGTGGCGCGGCGGGATCATTTCTTCCCGGATCCGCCGCCGCGACCAAGCCTTGTCGTCACCGCCCGCTTGGGCGATCCGGCGAAGGCCGAGGCAAAGGCCGCGCAAGGCATTGGGGTCACCAGCATGCCGGATCTGCGCTGGAAACGGCCCGACATCAAGACGATCAATCTGATCGCCAATGTCCTGGCCAAGCAGGCGGCCAAGGAGCAGGGCAGCGGCGAGGCCTGGCTGCTCGACGACGACGGCATGGTCACGGAGGGGGGCTCTTCCAATGCGTGGATCGTCACGCCGGACGGCACGCTCGTCACTCATCCCACCGGCAACGGTATTTTGGGCGGGGTCACCCGCGCCACGCTCATGACCCTCATCGACACCCTCGGGCTGCGTGTCGAGGAGCGGCGCTTCAGCTTGGCGGAAGCCCATGCCGCGCGCGAAGCCTTCGTCACCAGCGCGACCTCGCTCGTCACGCCCGTCGTCTCGATCGATGGCCAGCCCGTGGGCGGGGGAATGCCGGGGCCGGTGGCTTCTCTCTTGCGCGAGCGATTTCATGCCATCGCACCGCGATCGCGATAAAGCGCGGCGGGGATGTAAAATTCTCCGCCCGGAAAATAGGGTGATGCGCCAGCTTAGCCGTCATTTGGAACATGCGATGGGATTCTGGAGTTTTTATCGCCTGGGTGAACTCATCCAAGCGATAAGAAATTGCTCTTGTTATAAGACGTTAGAGCATTTCCCCGATCATAAAAGTCCGCAACTTTCGTGGAAAATACTCTAAGGATATGTCATGTTTCCTACACATATTGTTTTTAGAATTTCCGGATGACGTAGCGTGATATTTAAGGGGATTCCTGGGCCGGAGACCTATCCTTTGGGCGCGCATTTTTTAAGGTAATGGCTATGCTGTCGAAAAATAAGTCTTATGCTGTGCTTAATATGCTCTGGAATAGCAGCCTATTTTATGGAAGGATGTAGCGTCTTTTGACACCCTACAACCTCCGCGATCATGCCGCGGGCGGGAGAGGTCTTCCTCGGGGGCGAAAACAGACGGAAAAGACCAGGCAGGCGGCTTTCGGAAAGGTATGTAATCGAACGAAAATCTAGTTTTCGATCAACCGGACTGGTTTGCCCTTGGCGGCAGACCGCTCTTTCGTAAAAAAATGGGCGATTGCTTGTTCTTCCGGTCAGTCCATCCAGCCGGAAAGAATCCGAGATAACGGTAATTTAGCGCTGTCCGTGGCGGCGCTCCTACAAATAAAAGCGTCGAAACGGCGCCAAAAAAGAGACCAGGACAAATCCCATGGCAACCGAACGAACCCAAAACTTACAAGATACTTTTCTGAATTATCTCAGGAAAAACAAAGTTCCCCTCACTATTTTCCTTGTCAATGGCGTAAAATTACAAGGTGTTGTCACTTGGTTTGATAATTTTTGCCTTTTATTACGGCGGGACGGTCACTCGCAGCTCGTTTATAAGCACGCAATTTCTACGATCATGCCCGGTCATCCCATCCAAATGTTCGAGCCGGGCGAGGACACGCAGATCGCCCCTTGAACAAACCGTGGCGATCGCGATCTATAGAGAGCAGGCGTTTCAGCCTCCGCTTTCATGCGGCATGACAATGGACAGGATTTGATTGGAATACACCGATAGCGCCGGGCTTGAACATACGGCGGCCGCCCGGGCCGCGGCTTCGACGCGGGCGTTCGTTCTCGGCCCTTATCTCAATCCTTTTGCGAAACGGGCGGCAGAGACGAAGGCGCTTGCATCTTCCGCTTTAGGTCCCGGGCGTTCCCCCGAGGCCCGGATCGCGGAAGCGACAGGGCTGGCGCGGGCGATCGATCTCGATGTCGTGGATTCGCTCGTCATCCCCCTCTCGCAAATTCGTCCTGCGAGCTATCTCGGTAAGGGCAAGGTCGAGGAGATCGCCTCGCGTGTGAAGGAGGAAGAGATTGGTCTCGTCTTCATGGATTGCGCGCTCTCGCCGGTGCAACAGCGCAATCTCGAAAAAGCGTTTGCCGCCAAAGTCATCGACCGTACTGGCCTGATCCTCGAAATTTTCGGGCGGCGGGCCCGCACGCGGGAAGGGGCGCTGCAAGTCGAGCTGGCGCATCTCGCTTATCAGAAATCGCGGCTCGTGAGGTCTTGGACCCATTTGGAACGTCAAAGGGGCGGTTTCGGCTTCCTCGGCGGCCCCGGCGAAACGCAGATCGAGACCGACCGGCGCTTGATTTCCGAGCGGATGGTGAAAATCGAAGGTGAACTCGACAAGGTGAAGCGGACGCGCTCGCTCCACCGCAAGACGCGGCGCGACGTGCCCTACCCCATCGTCGCCCTGGCTGGTTATACCAATGCCGGAAAATCCACGCTTTTCAATAGGTTGACCCGTGCGACAGTGCTCGCCGAGGACATGCTCTTCGCGACGCTCGATCCGACTTTGCGAATTCTCAAACTCCCGCACGGCTCCCGCGTGCTCTTGTCCGATACGGTCGGTTTCATCTCGGATCTGCCGCCCATGCTGGTCTCGGCCTTCCGAGCCACCTTGGAAGAGGTTTTGGAGGCCGATGTGATCCTCCATGTCCGAGATATTTCGCATGAGGACACCGATGCCCAGAGCGCCGATGTCGAACAGATTCTCGGCGACCTCGGGATCGAGGCGAGCGATCCGCGCTTGCTCGAGGTTTGGAACAAGAGCGATCTGCTCGATCCCGGTCAAGTCGCCGCCCTTGCCAATGCCGCGCGCCGCCGGGGCGAGAGCTCCCGCGCGGTCATCGTTTCCGCGCTGACGGGGCAGGGGGAAGAGACCTTGCTTGGCGAGATCGAACAGCGGCTCGCCCAGGGCCGGCCGCTCTTCGAGATCACCCTCGATTCCGCGGACGGGCAGGGGCTGAGCTGGCTCTACGAACATGCCGAGGTTTTGGAGCGCGAGAACGCCGAGGATGGCGCCATGACGCTGCTTGTGCGTGTTCCCCAAGAGCGCGCCCAGCAAATCAGCCGCCGGTATCCCCGCGCGATCGCGACATTGCCAGGGCAGGACAATGCGGCTTTGTTGCAGGGTACGGCGTAAAATTTCTACGCCGTGGAGCCGGCGAGTGCTTGTTGCAAATGGGGCCTGATGTCTTTCGCTTTCATGAAGTCGCTTTCATGAAGTCATGGCCCGCTTCCTCGAGTTTTTGGCGTTCGCGGTCGTTGCTGGCGTCAAATGGCAAGTCAGCGTGCTGGGTTCCCGTTAAATCTCCCCCGAAGATGCGATCCGCGAAGCGAACGGAAACTTCCGCTCGACAAGTCATGGACGCGACCCAATGGGGAGAGAAGAATGAAACGTTTTCGTGGGCCGCATGGCCATTGGTTGCGCGCCGCGATTCTGGGGACGGCGGCGATCGTGGGCTTGTTGAGCTTCGCGCGGGCCGGCGACGCCGAAATCAAATATCCAATCAAGCTCGCGGTGTTCGACTTCGAACTTGACGATTTCAGCGCGGGGGGGCCGATCGCGGGCGAAAGCCCCGTCGAAACAGCGCGGCTGCACGATGTCACGCTCCAAGCGCGGCGCCAGCTTGCGGATTCTCCGATTTTTCAGATCGTGGACGTTGGCGCCTCGACCGACGAAAGGGTCAAGACCCATTGGCTGCGCAAATGCAACGGCTGCGATGCTCAGATCGCCCGCGATTTGGGCGCGGACATGTCGCTTGTCGGCATCTTCCGCAAAGTGAGCGTGATGGAGCAATCTCTCGAGATTCACATTCGCGATGCGAAAACCGGCGAACTCATGAAAATTGCGGGGACGGATTTGCGGGGAGAAACGGATGATTCATGGAGACGTGCCTTGGATTGGCTGATCAAGGACCGGATCCTGGATCCGGAAATCGCGCGCTGGAATGGCGCGAAGCCCCAGGAAAGCCTCGCGAAGTAAAATTCCTTTCAAAGCCCGCGCGTCTTCGCCTCGTTCCACAACGCATCCATCTCGTCCAGCGTCGCGGACTCGGGCGACGAGCCGCGCGCGGCCAGCTCATGCTCGATATAGGCGAAGCGCCGCTCGAATTTCGCATTGGTGGCGCGCACCGCCGTCTCGGGATCGGCCTTGGCGTGGCGGGCGAGATTGGCGACGGCGAAGAGAAGGTCGCCGATTTCGCCCGCGACCGCCTCGGCGCTCGGACCCTCGAGCGCCTCTTCGATTTCGCCGATTTCTTCGCGAATTTTTGCAAGCACCAGCCGGGCATCGCCCCAATCGAAGCCCACGCGGGACGCCTTGGATTGGAGTTTTACCGCGCGGGTCAAGCCGGGCAGGGTGACGGGAACATCGGCAAGAAGACCCGCCTTTGCATTGCCGCGCCCGCTTCTATCGCGCTTGGCTTGGCGTTCTTGCGCTTTGATGCTTTCCCAATTGGCTTGAACCGCACCGCTCGATGCGGTTTGCAAATCCCCGAAAACATGGGGATGCCTGCGGATCATTTTGCTGCCGATGGCACGGGCGACATCGTCGAAGGTGAATTGACCGGCCTCCTCCGCGATCCGGGCGTGAAAGACGACTTGGAGAAGCAAATCCCCTAGCTCGTCCCGGATATCGTCGAGATCGCCGCGCTCGATCGCATCGACGGCTTCGTAAGCTTCTTCAATCGCATAGGAGGCGATGGAGAGCGATGTTTGTTCGAGATCCCAAGGGCAGCCGGTTTCCGGCGTTCGCAGCGCAGCCATAATCGCCAGCAATTGGTCGAGGGCAGGCGAAGGCATGGGCAAAAGCTCACGGGGAAGACGGGCCGCGACTGCGCCCTAGAGCGCTTTCCGCTTTGGGGGACTCACCAAAGCGATGAGAAATCGCTTTCTTACTAAGAAGTTAGAGCATTTTTTAGCTCACAAAAGTCTGCAACTTTTCTAAAAAATGCTCTAATGCGGATACGAAGCAGCCAAGCCAAAGTGGCCCAATCGACGTCCCGTCGAAGATAGGCGCAAATTTCAAGTCGCAACGAGAAGACCGGCCGGGTGGAGAACCCGGCCGGAAGAGCAAAGAACGAAACTCGCGGCGATCAACCCAAGGAGATCGACAGAGCTTCCCGGCCCTTGGGCGTATCGACAACACGCATGTTGACGGCTTGACCTTCGGCCAGATGCTGAATACCAGCCGGACCAAGGATCGAGATGTGCACGAACACATCCTTGCCGCCGTCGTTCGACTGAACGAAGCCGAAGCCCTTGTTGTCGTCGAACCACTTGACGCTACCGCTCACGGGCACGGCGGACGCCGGATCCGGTGCGCGGCGAGCCGGGCGGGGCGCATCGGCGAACGAACGCTGCGGCGCCCGTTCCGCCGCGCCAGAGGTATCGACCTCTAGGACGCGGGTCACTTGCGCGCCCTTGGCGCCATTGCCGACAGTCACCTTGAGCTTGGCGCCGGGCGGCACGGTCTCGTAACCGGCCGACTGTAAGGCGCCGATATGCAAGAATGCATCGCCCGAACCGTTCGCTAGTTCGACAAAGCCGAAGCCCTTGTCTCCCTTGAACCATTTGACGACCGCATCCACCGTCGCGGAAGACGGCGCACCGCCGCCCAGATCGGGACCGCCAACCGGGGCCCCGCCAAAACCGCCGCCAAAAGCTGGCCGCGGCGTCCGATTCAAACGCGGCGCGTCATAGGGGGATGGAGCGTCGTCATCGAAACCACGCTTCTTAGGACCCCGGAAATCTCTACCTTTGCTCATGTTGTGCCTGCTAATCTCCGCTTCTCACCGCCGGCGCCTTCGCTTTCTCCAAAGCGAATCCGAAATCAATAAAATGACCGCCCAACGCATTAGGGCCGGCAGCGAACGCTACCAGCCTCTTCTGACCGTGGTGGTACCCGATAGAAATGGAAGAAGCCCCGCGTTGTCTTACCGATAGCAGCAAGTCCTGGAATTGGCTACCGGAAATATAGGCTTTTCTGTGCCCCAAAAGACCAAACTTCAGGCAACCCCGCCTCGTGTCGGTTTTGCGACAACTCCAATGCCGTCAATCAACTAGGCTAAGTCCTTGACCCTCCGGCGAAAGGAAGAGGGGGGAAGGATCATCTTCGTATCGGATTCGCATAATCAATATTATGGAACCTAAAAGACCTGGCGACCGGAGGGATGAGTGTCGAGCTGCCCTTTTAAAGCATGTTCCACGAAAGCATGTTCCGCGAAAGTTGCGCGGCTCAAGTCTGGATGACCATGCCGTCGAATGCCGGCTCGACACCGGGCGGCAGTTGCGTCCGCAGCTCCTCGAAGTCGAGGTCGGTATGAAGATTGGTGAGAATGGCGTGCTTCGGCCGCAGCCGTTCGATCCAGGAAAGTGTCTCTTCCAAGCTGAAATGGCTGGGATGGCGCGAGTAACGCAGCGCGTCCACGATCCAGAGATCGAGCCCCTCCAAGGCCGCGATGCTTTCCTCCGGGATGGCGTTGAGGTCTGGCGTATAGGCCACGTTGCCAAAGCGGAAGCCGAGCGCGTCGATTTCGCCATGGTTGAGGCGGAACGGCAAGGCCTCGAGCGGACCGCCGGGGCCTTTCACGGTCAGCATTCGCCCCACGATGATCCGGTGTTCGCTAAGCAAGGGCGGATAGCCGCTGCCGGGCGGCGTGTCGAAAACGTAGCGGAACGCGTTGCGCACGATCGACGAGGTAAATTCGTCCATATAGAGGCCGATCCTGGCTTTCATTTCTTGAACCAGGGGCCGGAGGTCGTCGATTCCGTGGGTATGATCGGCATGGGAATGGGTGAGCAGGATGCCGTCGAGGCGTTTGATGCCCGCGTCGATCAACTGGACGCGCAAATCCGCGCCCATATCGACCAGGACTTGCGTCACTTCGCCGGCGGCGTTGGTCTGGCGCAGCAGGATCGCGCAGCGCCGGCGCCGGTTCTTCGGATTTGTGGGATCGCAAGCGCCCCACCCTTGCGCCACGCGGGGAACACCACCGGACGAGCCGCAGCCGAGGATTTGAATCTCCAGGCTCACGTGGCCTCCGTGGGCGCGGGTGCGGGCATTTTGGAGAACAATTTTAGCACGTTGGCCGTGGTGGCGGCGGCCAAAGCCTCCGGGGTCACGCCTTTGACGGCGGCGAGAGCCGCGGCGGTATGGACGATAAAGGCGGGCTCGTTGCGTTTTCCCCGGAGCGGCATGGGCGCGAGGAACGGCGCGTCGGTCTCGACCAGCAGACGGTCTAGCGGCACACCGGCCGCGATCTCACGCAAGGCGCCGGAGTTCTTGAAGGTGAGCACGCCGGAAAAGGAGATGGAGAGCCCCAGACGCAGCGCCGCCGCCGCCAATTCCGGGCCCGCCGTGAAACAATGGAGCAGGGCCTTGAAAGCCCCCTTCCCCATTTCGTCCTCCAGAATGGCGGCGACGTCCGCGTCGGCGTCGCGCGCGTGGATCACCAACGGCAGGCCGCTGATCCGGGCGGCGGCGATATGGGTGCGAAAGACCCGTGCGGCGACGTCGCGCGGCGCTTGGTCATAGTGGTAATCGAGACCCGCCTCGCCGATGCCGACGCAACGGGGATGGGCCGCGAGTTCCACGATCCGCTCCGCGCTCGCCTCGGGATCGAGATGGGCTTGATGCGGATGCGTGCCGATCGTGAAGAACACGTCGCCGTAGCTTTCCGCGATGGCCCGGATCTCGTTGTATTTGTCGATCCGGGTCGAGATGGTGATCATTCGGCCAAGACCCACCGCCCGGGCGCGCGCCACCACGGCGTCGCGCTCGGCGGCGAAATCGGGGAAATCGAGATGGCAATGGCTGTCGATGAGCATTTTTACGCTTTTTCCGGCTCGTCTTTCTCCTCGATATAACGGGGAAAGACAGGGGTGGGCGGCGGCAGGCTCGCACCCGCCACGAGAGCGGGCGTGGCGCCGATATCGGCAATCGACCGGGCATCCGCCGCCACGCCGAGGCTGTCGAGGAGTTTGCCCATCGCGCCCGGCATGAAAGGCTGCGAGAGGATGGCGATCATCCGCAACACTTCGGCCGTCACGAAGAGAATGCCGGCCATCCGCGCCGAATCGGTCTTGCGCTTCAGCCAGGGTTCCTCGCTGGCGAAATAGCGGTTCGCATCCGCCACGACGCGCCAGATCGCCGCGAGCGCGAGATGCGGGGCAAAGTCGTTCATGGCCGCGCGCACGGCGGCGGGTAGAGCATAGGCATCGTTCAAAATGGCCTTGTCGGCCGAGCTCGAAGTGCCCTGCTCCGGCACCACGCCGCCGCAATTCTTCGCGATCATCGACAAGGAGCGCTGCGCGAGATTGCCGAGATCGTTGGCGAGATCGGCGTTGATGCGCGCGACGATCGCTTCGTGCGAATAATTGCCGTCCTGTCCGAAGGGAACTTCGCGCAGGAAGAAATAACGCAGAGGATCGGCGCCATAGGCCGCCACGAGCGAGGCCGGATCGACGACATTGCCGACCGACTTCGACATTTTCTCCCCGCGGTTGAACAGAAAGCCGTGGACGACGATCTGCTTCGGCAGGGCCAGTTTGGCGGACATCAGAAAAGCCGGCCAGTAAATCGCGTGGAAACGCGTGATATCCTTGCCGATGACGTGAGCATCCATCGGCCAGAAATGCGCGTTGGGCGAAGCCGCGTCCGGCCAGCCGGTAGCGGTGATGTAATTGGTGAGCGCATCGACCCAGACATACATGACGTGTTTGGGATCGCCCGGCACCGGAATGCCCCAATCGAAGGTCGAGCGGCTGATCGACAGATCGTTCAAGCCGCGCTCGACGAAGGCCACGATTTCATTGCGGTATTTCTCCGGCACGATGAAATCGGGATTGTCGCGGTAATGCGCGAGCAGACGGTTCGCATAGGACGAAAGCTTGAAATAATAGCTTTCTTCCTCAACCCATTCGACCGGCGCGCCACCGGGCGCGAGCTTGGTGCCGTTGGGCCCCGGCGTCAGCTCGGATTCGTCGAAAAAGGCTTCGTCGCGGACCGAATACCAGCCCGGATATTTCGAGAGATAAATATCGCCCGCCGCCTGCATCCGGTTCCAGATTTCTTGACTCGCCCGGTGGTGGCGCGGCTGCGTCGTGCGCACCACTTCGCTGACGGGCGCCTCGAGCAGCGCGCCAATGGCCGCGAACTCGGCCGCTGTCCGGTCCGCGAGCGCCTGCGGGGTCAGGCCTTGGCGCGCCGCGGCCTGCTGCATCTTTTGGCCGTGCTCGTCCATGCTCGAGACCGAAAAGACCTCGAAACCATCGATCGCCTTGAAGCGCGCGAAGGCATCGGTCGCGATCCGCTCGTAGGCGTGGCCAATGTGGGGCGCGCCATTGGCATAGGGCGCGGCGGTGGAGATGGAAAAGGACGGACGTTTTGACATGCTTGCTCGTAACGGGCGCGGCGAAACCCCGCAAGATCAATCAGCCGCTAGTCACTCAAACTTGGGCCACTCAAACTTGGGCGGCTTGCACCGCCGCGGCAAGATCGGAAAAGATCGTCAGGAGCAATGGCCGCTTGTCAAGGTTGAGGGCATCGGTTTCGCGCGTATTGGCGGTCACTTTTTCCCACGCCTCGGCATAGGGGACAAGCCGCGCGGCGCTCTGGCTCGCCGCGCTGCGGTGCACGCAATCGTCGATCCAATCGTGGATGGCGGTCATGGCGATCTCGAACCCGGCCTCGCCGTCGCGTCCGCCGATTTGATCGGCCAGCCTGTGGACCTCGCGCCAATCGACCGCGGGCAAGCGCTGAAGCAGCCGCTGGACCAGAGCGTCGAGTTCGAGGCCCTGGGCATTGATCAGGCGCAACGCGCCATGCACCGAGCCGCGCGCTTGCGCCGCCGCCTTGGAAATATTGGCGGGCGATTCATCCCGCCAGGGCGCGCCAAGGCTCGCGATCACGGTCTCGATCTCGGGCGGCGTCAGGCTCTGCAGGCGCATGAGGCGCGCGCGGGAGCGGATGGTCGGCAGGATGAGGCCCGGACGATGCGCGACGAGAAGAAACAGCGAGGCCGGCGGCGGTTCCTCGATTAGTTTCAACAAGGCATTGGCGCTGGAGCGGTTGAGATCCTCGGCGCTATCGACGAGGCAAATGCGGTACCCCCCCGCGCCCGCCGCGCGTTGAAACAGCTGGATCGTCCGGCGCACGTCGTCGGCGCGGATTTCGGTATAGAAGCGCTTGGTCTTCTCGTTGATTTCCCGGCGCAGCAGGCTGACGTCGGGATGCGAGAGCGAGGCGATCTGGGCGGCGGCCTTGGCATGGTCCGGCACGGAGAGATCGCGCGCGCTCCGCACGGCGGCGCTGGCGGGATCGGGGTTGACCAGGATGAACCGCGCGAGCCGCCAGGCCAGCGTCGCCTTGCCGATGCCGGGCGGTCCGCCCAGGATGATCGCATGCGGGAGCCGGTTGGTGCGGTACGACTCCAGCAAATCGTGCTCGGCCTGCGCATGTCCCGCCAGAATCGAGGCATGGCGCGGATGCGGCGTCCCTTCCAGGCGGTCGGCCTCGTCGGCGGGTTCGGTTGGTGCGGCCATGATGGTGTCAGGAGATCCCGGTTCTTCGAGGAACGTAGCGGCGCGAAGCTGTTAAACCCGCACGTCACTTTTAATCATTACCCCTTATCGAGCGCGTCGATTTCAGCAACGGCGACAGCCAGTAGAGGCGCGAGATGGTTTTTCACTGTTTCCCAGACATAGGACTCCGCGACATTGTCGTAGCTATGCCGGTAAAGATTGCCAGCATCCCGGATGTCCCGCCATGGCAAGCTAGAATGCCGCCCCCGTAGATCATCGGGTAACCGGCGGGTTGCTTCGGATACGATCTCGAGCGCCCGCGTCACGGCATAAAAATGAAGACGGGAATCCTTGAATGCCTCGTAAGTTAAACCCTCGATAAATTCGCGGGCAAAAAGAATATTGTCCCGAATATCAAACAAGGCAAAGCGGGCGGAATCAGAAAGCATAGACGGCATCGCGTTCGGCGCTTGGCCGGACAAAAGGCTTCAATTGGCTCTGGTTCGCTACGTCGACAGGCACGGGAAACAAATCTTCGATATAGTGAACGATCCCGGCGTATTGGAACAGGTCCATGCGAGCTTCCGGTGCGATCACGACCATAATGTCGATGTCGCTGCCAGGCCGCTCCTCGCCACGGGCCACGGACCCAAACAGCGCGGCATGCGCGACACCTCGCGCCCGCAGATCGGACTCGCAAGCTTTCAGTCTTTCGATGATCTCGTCGCGTTTCATCATTAAATGATAGGTCAAAAAAGAGCGAAAAACACGCTGTATTTTGCGGACAAGGCCCGGCTTGACCGGCCCCGTGTCATCCCAAACCCGCCCCCTGCCCCAGCTGAAACCGCGCCGCGACCGTGTCCCAGATCGCTTTCTCGACCTCTTCCGCCGGTTGGGCCGCATCCACGATCACGCAGCGGCCCGGCTCTTTCGCGGCAATATCCTGAAACGCTTTTCTGAGCTTTTGGTGGAAATCGAGGGATTCCGCCTCGAACCGGTCGGGCGGGGTGCTGGGGTTTCGCCGTTGCGTTGCGCGCAAAAGGCCGGTTTTGGCGGGCAGGTCGAGGATGAAGGTGAGGTCCGGCTTGGTGCCGGCCAAGGTCACTCGCTCGAGCAAGTCCAGAAAGCCGGGATCGAGGGATCCGAGGGTGCCTTGATAGGCGCGCGTGGAATCGTGGAAGCGGTCGCTGATCACCCAGGTTCCCGCCGCCAGAGCCGGCTTGATCGTCTTGTCGAGATGATCGATCCGCGCCGCCGCGAACAAAAGTGCTTCGGTCTTGGTGCCGAGCGATTTGAACGTCCCGGCGAGCAGGGCCTCGCGGATCGCCTCGGCGGCGAGCGAACCGCCGGGCTCCCGGGTGGTGACGACGTCGACGCCCGCGGCGCGAAGCCTGCCGGCCAAGGCCTTGCACTGGGTGGATTTGCCTCCGCCCTCCCCGCCTTCCAGGGTGATGAACGCCGCTTTGCCGCGCCCGGCAGGGAGGGACTGGCCATTCGATGTCATGAGGATTTCAAGACATATTTGCGGAACAGGTCAGTCATATATTCAACCCCCGCGTCAAAGGCCCGGCGCGGGAGCGAGCCGGTTTCGACTGCCTTGCCCGTGCGTAGCGGCACCGATAGCACCTCCGCGGAGCCCCGGAATAGCTTGAGCGCGCCGGTTGGCTGGCCGGCCTCGACCGGTGCGATCAGCGGGCCGGTGTAGCTAATCTTGGCACTCAATCTCTCGTTTCCCTCGCGCGGCATCAGCACCCGAATCTCCTTTTCCGTCACCAGGGGCACATCCCGGCTCTCGCCGCCATAGACTTGGGCGCTGCCCACGGTTTCGCCCGCCGGAAACAGCAATTTGGACTCGAAGGCGCGAAACCCCCATTGCAGCAGCTTGCGCGCCTCGTCCGCCCGCTCCGAGGCCGTCCGCGCGCCGTAGATGGCGACAATCAGCCTTTGACCATTTTGCACGGCGGAGCCGACAAGCGCATAGCCGCTTTCGTCGATATTGCCAGTCTTCAGGCCATCGGCTCCAATGTCCATGAACAGAAGCGGGTTGCGGTTGGGCTGCTTAATCTTGTTCCAGGTGAATTCGCGCTCGCCGAAAATCTTGTAGAACGCGGGATAGGTCTCGATGACATGCGCGGCCAATAGCGCCATTTCGCGCGCGGTCACTTTTTGATCCGGGTCCGCTTTGCCCCAGGCGTTGGTGAAGGTGAGATGCGTCAGCCCGAGGTCGCGCGCCTTGTCCGTCATCAAAGTCGCAAAAGCGCCTTCGGACCCGGCAATACCCTCGGCCAAAACGATCGCGGCATCGTTGCCGGAGTCGATGATCAGGCCATGCAAGAGATTGTCGATGGAGATTTCGCTGTTCAAGACGGCGAACATGGCGGAGCCCCTGGACGGCGCGCCGCCCTGACGCCACGCGGTTTCGCTCACTTTAAAGGTCTGATCCGGCCGGAGCTTGCCGCTGGCGAGTTGCTCGAACACGACGGTCGCGGTCATCAACTTGGCGGTCGAGGCGGGCGTGACGAGATCGTCGGCCCCATGTTCGAATAGAACCGTGCGCGTCGCCGCATCGATCAAAATGACGTGGGGGACCGATGTTTGAATGCCGTCGGCCCTGCCCTGCCCCGCCATGACGCCCAATAAAATCAGGACGGTCAAACCAAACTGAAAAGCACGGTTGGCGTTTAAAAATCGACCCACGCTGCCGTCTCCGTGCCAAAGCCGCAGTCAGCTACTCCGGCCGTTTCATAAACCGGCTCGAGACCAAAGCAAAGGCCAAGACACGCGCCAAGCGGGACGCAGGCGCATGCCTTCTCCTAAAGGATAGGATCCGTCGGCTTGATTGACCAGTCCGCCGTCTCAATCGTCGCCGCGCGCGCGCGCTAGTTTGACCGGGGGTTGAGGATGAGCGTGGGTGCCGATGGGGCCAGGCTTGGACATGGATAAGGGCTTGGACATCGGGAAGGGCTTGGACATCGGGAAGGGCTTGGGCGGCGTCCAGCGTAGCGAGGAGACCGGCTTGCCCTCGGGGCCTTGCTGCCAATGGAGGACGGGCTGTTTGTTCGCATAGGCCGCCACTTTCACCGGCGCCTCGGCGCGAACGGGACGTTCCATCGGGAGCGGTTGGTTGTATCTCGCGCGTGGGGGAAGAGGTTGGGGGGCAAGAGGTTGCGGGGCCTTGGCGCGCCAAACAGGTTCGGGCTTGAGCTCGAGGGCACGCGGGACCGGCGGCGGCAGTGGCTCCGGGTTCCGCTCGATGGCCGCGGTTCGCACGGGCGGCGCGGGTGGCGCTTCTGCCGTCATGACAGGCTCCTGCTCATGCCATTGCGCGGGGCTATTGGTGCGCAACGTCGCATAGAGCTTGGCATCGTCGGAGCCCGCCAGACTCGCCCGCCCGACATATTCCACCTTGATCCGTGCCGTGCCCGTCCGTTTGAAATCCAACGCTTCGGCGACACGCCGCGAGACGTCCATCACCCGGTTCGAGGCAAACGGGCCGCGATCGTTCACGCGCACGATCATCGAGGCATTATTGCGCAGGTTGGTCACCCGGGCATAGCTCGGCAAGGGCATGGTGGGATGGGCGGCGGTGAAGGAATCGCGATCGTAGATTTCGCCATTGGCGGTCAGGCGCCCATGGAAAGCATCGCCGTACCAGGAGGCATTGCCGACCTGCACCAGCTTCTTCTCGCTGGGATAATAGGTCTGGCCCGCAACGGTATAGGGCTTGCCCACGAGATATTGCCCGCCGCCATGCGGAACCGGGCCATTTTCGACAACCCGCCGGCTGGCCGGACCATAGACGGATGACGGGAAATATTCCTTGGAATGGTTTGCCGCGACATGTTGAGGCTGCTGCGCGCAACCGCCAAACCCGAGAGCCGTGAGGGTGAAGAGAGCCGCCGCGCCATGGACGCGTTTTACGCCCGCAGGTATAAAGCCGTGCAAACGCGGCACCTCGGCATGGGCCGGACCCCTGACTTTACGCAAAACACACCTCGACGCATCAAAGGCCTATTACGCAGGCCCGCCCGGGATCTCCCCAGACATCCCACGTTCGCACGGCCTTCTTGCTAAAACCCTAACGATCCTGTTTGCCCATTCTTGTCGCCGCGCTCGAGCATGTCCCACAAAAGTTGTGGACTTTCACGATCGAGAACATGCTCTATTTTCATTTTTAGGAGAGCGATTTCTTCTCCCCTGGGTGATTCCACCAGGGGAAAGCGCTCGAAGGAACCCTGCCCGTGCAAATCGTGACCTGGAACGTCAATTCCGTGCGCCAGCGGTTGGAGCATCTGCTGCGCTACCTCGCCGAAGTATCGCCGGATGTCATGTGCCTACAGGAAATCAAATGCACGGACGACCTTTTCCCGCGCGCCGAGATCGAGGCGGCGGGCTATAATGTCGCCGTGCATGGACAGAAGGGTTTCAATGGCGTCGCGATTCTGTCGAAGACGCCGATGGAAGCGGAAAACGGCCTGCCGGGCGACGAGAGCGATGCGCACGCGCGCTATATCGAGGCCGTTGTCTCGACGTCAGGCCGGCCGGTGCGGATCGTTTGTCTCTATCTTCCCAACGGCAATCCGCCCGATACGGAAAAATATACCTACAAGCTCGCTTGGATGGACCGTCTGATCGCGCGCGCGAAAGTGCTTCTCGCCCTTGAGGAACCGCTGGTCCTGGCAGGCGATTACAACGTCATTCCGCAGCCGCGCGACGCCGCCGATCCCGAAGCCTGGGCGGGCGACGCTCTTTTTCTGCCGCGCACGCGGGCAAAGTTCCAGGAGCTTCTCAATCTCGGCCTGACCGACGCGCTGCGGGCCACGACCGGCGCGCCCGGCCTCTATACATTTTGGGACTATCAGGCCGGTGCCTGGCAAAAGAACAAGGGGATCCGCATCGATCACATGCTTCTTTCGCCGCAAGCCGCCGATCTCCTGGAACGCGTGACGATCGACAAGGAGCGGCGCGCGGAGGATAAACCTTCCGATCATGTCCCTGTGCGCGTCGAACTGCGCGAGCCGGGCGGCGCGGCGCGATGAACCGCCAAGCAGACTTGGGCCGAAAGCCGCCTGTGCCAATCTAAGCCGGAATCATGAACGGCCGGACATCCGCCCCTGTTCCACGGCAAGGATCCTCTTCGTAAATTTGCGCCAGCTTTCGAGTCTTGCCACGACATGTCGTGGGAACATCGATGCAACACCGGAAAAACAGCGATTCGTCAGCGTTTCGTTCCGGCCATGTGCCATTTATTAATTGGAAGTCCGTCCGGCGGCTTTATCCTGCCGGCGCCAAGCGAAAAAATGCTAATGCTTCCTCACGGCAGCAAAAATTGTCTCGACGGACAGGGCGCGGCCGGGCCGGCCCACAATCGCCACGCCATCGCCGGGATGAATTTCGACATTGCCTTGCGGTTGCAGGATTGTCTCGTGATTCAGCCGTTCCAAGGCGACGATGAGAAAGGCTCCGGCTGCCATCAGCTCGATTTGGGCAATGGTGGCGCCGATCGCCCGGCTCCCCTGCTCGGCTGCCACCACCTCGATTTGTAGACCGAGGCGGCGGAGATCGCGGCCCAGCCGGTCGAGATCGCCGGCGCGGACATTGTCCAAGAGCCGCGCGACATCCTGGTAGAGCAGCATTTCCGCCATCCGCTCGGCCCCGATCCGCGTCGGCAACACCACGCGGTCGGCCCCGGCTTGGATCAATTTGCTTTCGGTCGTGGGCGCCTCGCCGCGCGCGATGATGGTGAGGACCTTGTTGAGGCTGCGTGCGCTGAGCGTGATGAAGACATTCGCCGCGTCGTCCGGCAGCACCGTCGCGAGCGCGCGCGCCCGCGCGATCCCTGCGAGTTTCAACACCTCCTCGTCGGTCGCGTCGCCCTGGAGGGTGAGATAGCCGAGGTCGGTTGACGCCGATCGCCGCTCGCCGCCGCGTTCCAGCACGACGAAGGCGGATTCCCCGGCCTTCAATTCGCGGGCGAGCATTTGCCCGATCCGGCCAAACCCGCAAATGATCACGTGGCCGGAAAGCTTGTCGATATCCTTTTGCATGCGCCGGACCCCAAAAATTTGCCGGAATTGGCTTGCCGTGATGAGTTGGATCAAGGCACCGGTGAGGAACATCATGCCGGTGCAGCCGGTGATGATCAGCGTGATCGTAATCGCGCGAAGCTCCGGCGTATTGATGGGCCGCACTTCGTTGTAGCCGACCGTGTAGACGGTGAGCACGACCATGTAGAATGCGTCGGCCAGCGACCAGCCGCTCCAGATATAGGCCCACGTCCCGATGGAGCAGACCACCAGCACGAACACGATGCCGGCGAAGAGATTGCGGAGGGGATGTGAGAGGAAATTCAGCATGAGGACGCCGGGCTTCTGCTGAACTCAAGCTAAACTGTTTTGCCGCGAAAATGATGATTATTCTTCAAGCAAACCTCACGGAGCGGCAACAAAATGTAGTCAAAACCAACCTAGTTTTTAAACGGCCGCGTAGTTTCTCATCAGGACTCTCAAAGACCGCCTAAGATCGAACCATGATCAGCGACACGAGCCCGCCGCCGTGGCGCTCGAGGCGGCCCGAGAGTTCCAATTCGAGCAGGGCCGCGCGGACATCCCGGATCGTCAATTCCGCCGCCCGGCCGAGCTCGTCAATGGAAATTGGCGTGGGGCCGAGCATTTCAACGATGCGGTCGAAGGGACTGCGGTTGTCTTCTTCCATCCCGCCGGGTTCGGGCTCCTCGTGATCCCCGTAGATGCTGGATGGCGCCTCTTTCGATTTCCGGGGCTTTTTGGCGGCTAGTTTCTTTTCAGCCGCCGGCGCGAGGCCAGAGCCAGCCGCCGGCGCGAGGCCAGAGCCAGCCGCCGGCGCGAGGCCAGAGCCAGCCGCCGGCGCGAGGCCAGAGCCAGCCGCCGGCGCGAGGCCAGAGCCAG
>Ga0187852_1000003_pt1 | contig 227407 bp, 221 predicted proteins | sample June2016WEW_6_40_FD_134511 | JGI IMG/M metagenome (GOLD analysis project Ga0187852, IMG submission 134511) | Peatland microbial communities from SPRUCE experiment site at the Marcell Experimental Forest, Minnesota, USA - June2016WEW_6_40 | ecosystem: Environmental > Terrestrial > Soil >... | reverse complement strand
GCTGATCTGGAACTCCGATCTGATCGAGACGCTCGAATACGACAACCTGATCGTTCAAGCCGTCGTCACGATGGAGGGCGCCGCCAATCGCCTGGAAAGCCGCGGCGCGCACGCGCGCGAGGATTATCCCAAGCGCGACGACGCCAACTGGATGAAGCACACGCTCGCCTGGATCGACGCCGACAAGCACGCCGTCACGATCGATTACCGGCCGGTGCACGCCTACACGATGAGCAACGACATCGCCTATATCGAGCCGAAAGCGCGGGTGTATTGAGGCGCGGCGCCGAATGCATGGATAGGGAACAATGGTCCAATTCAACCTGCCCAAAAATTCCCGGCCGACGCCGGGCAAGGCCTGGCCGAAACCGGCGAACGCCAAGCGTCTGGCGGAGTTCCGCATCTACCGCTGGAACCCGGACGAGGGCGTCAATCCGCGCATCGACACCTATTATGTCGACCGCGACGATTGCGGCCCGATGGTGCTCGACGCGCTGATCTGGATCAAGTCCAAGGTCGATCCGACGCTGACCTTCCGCCGCTCCTGCCGCGAGGGCGTGTGCGGCTCCTGCTCGATGAACATCGACGGCGTCAACACGCTCGCGTGCACCAGCTTCTTGGACGAAATCGACGGCGCGGTGAAAATCTATCCGCTGCCCCACCTGGAGGTCGTCAAGGACCTCGTTCCCGACCTCACCAATTTCTACGCCCAGCACGCCTTGATCGAGCCCTGGCTGAAGACGACGACGCCGACGCCGGAGAAGGAATGGCGCCAGACGCCCGAGGACCGCGCCGATCTCGACGGACTCTACGAGTGCATTCTGTGCGCCTCGTGTTCGACCTCCTGCCCGAGCTATTGGTGGAACGGCGACCGTTATCTAGGCCCGGCGATCCTGCTTCAGGCCTATCGCTGGCTGATCGATTCGCGCGACGAGGCGACCGGCGAACGGCTCGACGCTCTCGAAGACCCGTTCCGCCTCTATCGCTGCCACACGATCATGAACTGCTCGAAGACCTGCCCCAAGGGCCTCAACCCCGCCAAGGCGATCGCACGGATCAAGACGATGATGATCGACCGGCGAGCGTAAGCCGCCGGCGGCGCCCGGGTCACACGTTCTTCGACAATCCCAGCTCGATCGCGCGCAATTGCGCGTCGAACAGAGAGCTGGTGAAATCGACGAAATCGCGCGAAGCCTCGCGCATCAGCGACAACGGCGTCGGACGGCGCGCGGTCAGGCGACCCGTGAACTGGTTTTCCTCGAACGTGAAATGCGTCTTGAACTTGCCGGCGAGATGAATCATGCCGATGTTGTCGGGCATGCAGACGATGTCGATCGTCTCGACGCCGTGATTGCTCGCGGCGCTCGCGATGCGCCGGAACAATTGCTCGCCGATGCCGCGCCGGCGATAGGGTTCTTCGACGCTGAAGGCCGCCTCGGCGTGGATATGGCGCTGGAACGGCGCCTGCTCCGTCCAGATCGCCTCGCTGGAGCGCAATTCGCCTGCCCCGTGCATCTGGCCGTCGACAAAGGCGCCGAACACGAGGTCACCCTGGCCGAAGCAGCTCTCGGCGTAGTGAATGATGAAATCGTCCGACATGCCGCCGCCGAACCGCTCATGGCGGCTGCGCGCGTCCAAACGCAACATATGGTCGCGAAACAACGGCATGTCGGCAGGCCACAAGCGCCGAATCTCCACCGCTGGGTTCGTAGAACTCGCCATGATCTCACCTTCGAATCAACTAATCCGGCGTCTCGACCCCGCCGAGATATTGTGCGCTGCAGCAAGAAACGCAAGCCCCCCGGTTGCGCCAACTTGCCGCGCCGGGGCGAAGGAGGGTCTCACGCCGCCTCGGGGGAGAAGCTCGCTGAAGACATTCTGATAGGCCACAAGGGTGTATTTACCGTGAAAATGCGCGGCGCCCAGGCGATTCGGCCGCCTCCGCGCCCCGACGGCTCTAACGCCCTCGCGCGTCGAGGCTTTCGCCGACGACCTCGAACTTTACTCATTTTTCATTAACCGTTGGCAGGGTTACACAGTCAGGCGCGGGCGGGAAGCCGGCGGGTCGGATTTTCGCCTGGATCGCGGTCCAAAGACCGCCCGAGAGAAAAGAATCGCCGGCGCCTGTCGCGATCGACGAAGGAAATCACGCCATGCTGCTTGCCGCGCCCCATGCCCTTCGCACTCTCGCCGCCGCGCTCGGCGTTTGCCTCGCGCTCGCCGCTTCGGGCGCCGCCGCGACGACGACGAAACCTGCCGACAAGAACGCCGCGCCCGCCGCCGCCAAGCCGGCGCTGGTGGGAACCTATGGCGACTGGAGCGTCTTCCAGAGCCAGGCCGGCAAGAACCGCATCTGCTACACGCTCGCCCAGCCCAAGGAGCGGGCCCCCGCCGACCTCAAACGCGATCCCGCCTACGCCTTCATTTCCGAGCGGCCGGGGGAAGGGGTGCGCAACGAAGTCTCCTTCATCATGGGCTTCGACGTGGCGGGCGCGGCGCCTGCCGCCGAGGCCAAGGACGCGAAAGAAAAGGACAAAAAGAAGGACAAGAAGAAGGAGCCTGAAACCGTCGCCCCGACCGCCGTCATCGGCGACGCGACCTTCGACCTTCTGCCCAAGGGCGCCAATCTCTGGGTCAAGAACGCCGCCAAGGAGAGCGAGCTGATCGCGGAAATGCGCAAGGGCGCCAAGCTGCAGATCAAGGCCGCCTCGAAGAAGGGCAACGTCACCGTCGACACCTATTCGCTCGCCGGCTTCGGCCAGGCGATCGACCGCGCGCTGAAGGATTGCCCGGCGAACTAAGCTGGGCGGCGGCCGCGCCTACAACGCGCCTCCCTGCCGACCTACCGCGCCGTCGACCTCATGGTAGCAAAACTTCCGAAGCCTTTCCCCTGTCAAGGATCGAAGACCGCCTTCGGCGGCGCGCTGAAAGCGCGTCCTTGACAGGGGAAAGGCTTCGGAAAAGGACGCTTCCATGAGGTCGACGGCGCTCTCTGCCGAAGGGCAAGGCCAATTCAACCCCGCCGCGCCGCCATGAAATAATTCACGCCCAAATCCCGCGACAGCCGCCATTCCCCGCGCAGCGGATCGTAGCTCACGCCGCGCCGCTGCGTGACCTCGAGACCCGCGGCGCGCAGGGCGGCGGCCAGTTCGTCGGGGGTGACGAACTGCTCCCAATGGTGGGTGCCGGGGGCAAGCCAGCGCAGGACGTATTCGGCGCCGACGACCGCCAGCGCGAAGCTCTTGAAGGTGCGGTTGAGCGTCGAGAGGGCGAAGAGGCCGCCGGGCTTGATCAGCGAGGCGGCGGCGGCGACGAAGGCGGGAACGTCGGCGACGTGCTCGACGACTTCCATCGCCAGCACGACGTCGAATTGCTTGCCCTCGCGCGCCAGCTCCTCGACGGTTCCCGCGCGGTAAGTCAGCTTCGCGCCCGTCGCCTCGGCGTGGGCGCGCGCGATCGCGATCGAGGTCGGCGCGGGATCGAGGCCGGTGACGTCGGCGCCCAGGCGCGAAAGCGGTTCGGCGAGCAGGCCGGCGCCGCAGCCGATGTCGAGCAGCGTCACGCCGGCGAGCGGGGGGCCGCCGCCGGAATGGCGGAAATGCGCGGCGATCGCGTCGCGCAGCCATGCGATGCGGGTCGGGTTGATGCGGTGCAGCGGCGCCATCGGCCCCGCCGGATCCCACCAGTCCGCGCCCAGCGCGTCGAAGCGCGCGACTTCCCCGGAGATCACGCTCGGCGCGGGGTTTGCGGCGGCCATGAGAAATATCCTTTTACGCATCGGCTATCGCTTGGGTGCGCGCGCCCTTCCCCCGCAAGGGGGGAAGGGGTTCGCACCCATCCTTCCGGGCGTTGACCGCCCCGGCCGCCCCCTTTATACGCGCGCCTCAACGGCGGCGCGAGCCGTCCCCTCCTTTTTCCGCAAGCGGAATCTTCATGGCGCGTCTGGTGATGAAGTTCGGCGGCACGAGCGTCGCCAATGTCGAACGCATTCGCAATGTCGCGCGCCATGTCAAACGCGAGGTCGAGGCGGGGCACGAGGTCGCCGTCGTCGTCTCCGCGATGTCGGGCAAGACCAACGAACTCGTCGCGTGGTGCCGCGAGGCGGCGCCGATCTACGATTCCGCCGAATACGACGCGGTCGTCGCCTCGGGCGAGCTCGTCACCGCGGGCCTGCTGGCGATCGTGCTGAAGGACATGGGGTTCAACGCGCGCTCGTGGCAGGGCTGGCAGATTCCGCTCACCACCGACGACGCGCACGGGGCGGCGCGCATCGCCGGCATCGACGGAACGAATATCGTCAAAGGCTTCGCCGACAACGAGATCGCGGTGGTGGCGGGCTTTCAGGGCGTGCATGCGCCGACCGGCCGGGTGACGACGCTCGGGCGGGGCGGCTCCGACACCTCGGCGGTGGCGCTCGCCGCGGCGCTCCACGCCGACCGCTGCGACATCTACACCGACGTCGACGGCGTCTACACCACCGATCCCAGGGTGGTGCCCAAGGCGCGCCGCCTCGATAAGGTGTCGTTCGAGGAAATGCTCGAAATGGCCTCGCTCGGCGCCAAGGTGTTGCAGGTGCGCTCGGTCGAAGTCGCGATGGTGCACAAAGTGAAGCTTTATGTGCGGTCGTCCTTCGACGATCCCGCCGATCCGAAACAGGGCACGTTGATTTGCGACGAGGAGGATATCGTGGAACAGCAGGTCGTGACCGGCATCGCCTTTTCGCGCGACGAAGCGCAGATCACCCTGCGCAACGTGGCGGACAAGCCCGGCGTCGCGGCGGCGATTTTCGTTCCCCTCGCCGAGGCGGGCGTCAACGTCGACATGATCATCCAGGTCGTCTCCGACGACACCACGACGACCGACATCACCTTCACCGTGCCGACCGCCGAATTCGACCGCGCCAAAACTCTCCTCGAGCGGCGGCGCGAGGCGATCGGCTATTCCGCCCTGCACGGCGCGCCTGACGTCGTCAAGATTTCCGCGATCGGCATCGGCATGCGCAGCCATTCCGGCGTCGCCGCGCGCGCCTTCAAGGCGCTGGCCGACAAGGGCGTCAACATCCGCGCGATCACCACGTCGGAGATCAAGTTCTCCATGCTGATCGACGAGGCCTACACCGAACTCGCGGTGCGCACGCTGCACACGCTCTACGGGCTCGACGCCAAGGCGTGAGGACGGCGCCTCTTCCCCCGGGTCCTTTCCCCGCGCGTCCCTGCGTCGCGTTGACGCATGTCAAGGTCGAGTCTCCCGAAGCGCGATAACATTGTTTGGTTGAAACAGCTCGAAGGGAGAACAGCCATGGGCGCGACGAAGAGTCCCGGCCCGACGTCGAGCGCGACCGCCGTCAACGCCGTCGCGGTGCAGGAAGGCCTCGCCAAATCGATGATGGCGCCGAAGAAGATGCTGGAGGCGAACCTCAGGGCGGGATCGGCGCTCTTGACCTTCGCCAGCCAGAGAATGCAGGCGCAGGCCGAGTTTCTCGGCCGCTTCATGCATTGCGACAGCATCGAGCAGGCGGCGACGATGCAATCGAAGTTCCTCGAGACGATGATTGGCGATTATAGTCGAGAGATGAACGAGTTGATGGAGATCGCGCGCGAGAACTCCGCCTTTCTCGGCGCTGCGGCCGAGCCGTCGAAGACCGGCAAGGCCCAATAAGGGAAGCGGGCGCGCCGGGAGCGCCGGCGCGCGGCGTTGATGGGGAAGGCGAGGTTTCATGGATCCGGCGATCGCCAAGGAATTGGCCGCGCTACGCGAGGAAATCGAGTCGCTTCGGGCGGAAACGCGAGCCGGCCAGGCGGCCGGCGCGCCGGCGCCCGCCGCCGACGACGCGGGGGGCCCGCTGGGGGCGCGGATCGATCAGGCCAAGGAATTGATCGCGGCGATGCAAGGCGTGGTCGAGAGCGCGGAAAGCAGCGTCGCCGTTCACCCGATAGCGGGCGTCGCGGCGGCGTTTCTCGCGGGTCTGCTGATCGGGCGTGTGACGAAATCCGGGTGACAGGGGGCGAAGTCTCGATATGGAAAAACTGACCCGCAGCCTGCGCGCGCTCGCCCGCGCGGACACGCTGATCGCAACGATTTGGCTGACCGTCGCGGCCAAGCGGGGCGCCCTGCTGGCGCTGGCGGCGCTGATCGCGGCGCTCGGCATCGGCATGCTCAACGCGGCGGGTTATTTCGCGCTCGAGCCGCACATCGGACCGCTATGGGCGGCGGTGTCGGTGGCCGGCGCGGACTTCTTGATCGCCGTGATCCTGTTGGTCGCGGCCTCCTACGTGCGGCCGGGGCGCGAGCTCGATCTGGCGCTCGAACTCAGGGACAACGCTTTCGAGCAGATCGCCGCGGTCGCCGCCAGTCCGGTGGATCTCGCGAGTCAGGCCCTGCTCGGGCCGCTGATGGCGATCGTCTCGAGGCAATTGCGCTCGTTCGTCGGGCGCGCGCCGAAGGAGCCGAAGGAGAAATGACGCGCGGTCCGGCGCGTCGCTGGTCTCGTCGGGTTTAAGCCGAGGCCACATCGTGCTATTCCAAACGCGCGACAGGATCGAGCAGCCCCGACGTTCATGACCAAGGCCTTCAACCCGGGCGAAATCGCCCAAGACGCTTCCGCCCAAGACGTCCGCGCCGCGATGCGCGCGATCGGCGTCGAGGCGCGGGCCGCGGCGCGCGCGCTCGCCAACGCGCCGGCCGAGGCCAAGACGCGCGCCATTCTCGCGGCCGCGCGGATCTTGCGCGAGCGCTCGGGGGAAATCCTCGCGGCCAACGCCCGCGATCTCGCCGAGGCGCGCGCCAAGGGCCTCGCCCCGGCCTTTCTCGATCGGCTCGCGCTCGATTCCCCGCGCATCGAGCAAATCGCGCGCGGTCTCGAGGACGTGGCCGCCCTGCCCGATCCGGTCGGGCGCGTGCTCGCCACTTTCGAGCGGCCGAACGGCCTGAAAATCGAGCGCGTGGCGACGCCGCTCGGCGTCGTCGGCGTCATTTACGAGAGCCGGCCCAACGTCACCGCCGACGCCGGCGCGCTCTGTCTGAAGAGCGGCAACGCCGTCGTGCTGCGCGGCGGCTCCGACAGCTTCCATTCCTCGGCGGCGATCCACGCCTGTCTCGTCGCGGGCCTCGCCGAAGCCGGCCTGCCCGAGGCGGCGATTTCGCGCGCGCCTTTCGCCTCGCGCGAGGCGGTCGGGGAAATGCTCGAAGGGCTGGGGGGCGCGCTCGACGTGATCGTGCCGCGCGGCGGCAAGAGCCTGGTCGAGCGCGTGCAGCGCGAGGCGCGCGTGCCGGTCTTCGCCCATCTCGAAGGCGTCGTGCACGTCTATGTCGACCGCGCCGCCGATCTCGACAAGGCGCTTCGCATCGTCGTCAATTCCAAGATGCGCCGCACCGGCGTCTGCGGCGCCGCCGAAACGCTGCTCGTCGATCGCGCCGGGGCGCCGCGGCTGCTCCAGCCGCTCGTCCGGGCGCTGATCGCGGCGGGCTGCGCGGTGCGCGGCGACGCGGCGACCCAGGCGGCCGAGCCTAAGGTGAGCGCCGCAGGCGAGGAGGATTGGCGCGCCGAATATCTCGACGCGATCATCGCGGTCAAAGTCGTCGACGGGTTGGATGCGGCGATCGCCCATATCGAGGCCTACGGCTCGCACCACACCGATTGCATCGTCACCGAGGACCCGGAAGCCGCCGCGCGCTTCCTGCGGGAGGTCGACTCGGCGATCGTGCTGCACAACGCGTCGACGCAATTCGCCGACGGCGGCGAATTCGGCTTCGGCGCGGAGATCGGCATCGCCACCGGCCGCATGCACGCGCGCGGCCCCGTCGGCGTCGAACAGCTCTGCACGTTCAAATATCGCGTGCATGGCGACGGGCAGACGCGCGGGTGAGCGGCGCCTCTCCTTCCCCCTTTCGGGGGAAGGGGCCGGCGAGGGACCGCCTCAGTTCAGCGCCAGCGCCACGAAGCGCACGTCGCCGGCGCCGTTGGAGACCAGCAGCAGCGCCGATTTCTTGCCCGCCTTTTTCAGCGCGTCGATGGACTTGCCGACATCGGCGGGTTTTTCGACCGCCTGCTGATTGACTTCCTCGATCACGTCGCCGGCGCGCAGGCCCTTTTCGGCCGCGGGAGAATCCGGCTCGACGGCGGAAACGACGACGCCCTTCACGCCCTCCTTGATCTTGAAGGTCTTGCGGGCTTCCTCGTTGATCGCCGACAGTTCCATGCCGAGCGCCTTGGCGACGGCCGGATTGTCGTCGGCCCCGCTCGCCTTGTCGTTGGCCTGCGCCACTGCCTTCTCGCCGTCCTCGAGGCGGCCGAGCGTCACGGTCTTCGTGATCTCCTGACCGTTGCGGACAATGACGACCTCCACGTCCCTGCCGACCGGCAGAGCCGCGACCAGACGCGGCAGATCGCGCGATTCCTTGATGTCCTTGCCGTCGAACTTGACGATCACGTCGCCCGCCGCGAGGCCGGCCGGCTTGGCCGGGCCATGTTCGTCGACGCCGGCGATCAGCGCGCCGCGCGCGCTGCCGAGCCCCAGGCTTTCCGCGATCGCGTCGTCGACCGGCTGGATGCGCACGCCGAGCCAGCCGCGGCGCGTCTCATGATACTTCTCGAGCTGGTCGATCACCGGGGTCACGCTCGCCGAGGGGGTGGCGAAGCCGATGCCGATCGACCCGCCCGAGGGAGAAAGGATCGCGGTGTTGATGCCGATCACTTCGCCCTGCAGGTTGAACAACGGGCCGCCCGAATTGCCCTTGTTGATCGAGGCGTCGGTCTGCAGGAAATCGTCGTACGGGCCGCTGTCGATGTTGCGGTTGCGCGCCGAGATGATGCCCGCGGTCACCGTTTCGCCGAGGCCGAAGGGATTGCCGACCGCCATCACGCCGTCGCCGACGCGCATCTTGTCGCTGTCGCCGAACTTCACCGTCTTCAGCGGCTTGTCGCTTTCGACCTTGAGCACCGCGACATCGACCTTGGAATCCTTGCCGATGATCGTCGCCTTCAGCTTGCGCCCGTCGGTGAAGATCACCACGATGTCGTTGGCGTCGCCGATGACGTGATTGTTGGTGATGACAATGCCGCTGGCATCGATGACGAAGCCCGAACCCAGCGAAGACATCTTGTGCGCACGCGGCGCGCCGTTGTTGAAGCCGTGGTTCTTGAAGAATTGGTCGAACATGTCGTCGAAGGGCGTGCCCTTCGGCAAGTCGGGCATCGGCTCGGCGCTCTTCTCCTCGACCGTTTGCGTCGCGGAAATGTTGACCACCGCCTCGGCGACGCTGTCGACCAGATCGGCCAGATTGGTCGGCCGCGCTTGCGCGAATGCCGACGCGGCGGACAGCGGCGCCGCCGTCGCGCCGATCGCCATCGCGGCGACGGTCAAGACGAGCGCCGCGCGCTTGCAGCGGGAATGGGTCGTCGCTGCGACGTGATCAAAACGCATGGCGTCTTCTCTCCTGATTCTTCGGCTCGGCGCCGCGATGATCGTCACCTTGGCCGCCAATCATGTCCGTTACGCGGCGAAGCGGCTCCCCCGCGAAGCGTCAAAGCAGCGTTCGCGCGATCCAGACGATGGCCACCCCCAGAACCGCCGCGCCCAGGCCGACGCCGCGCAGGCGTCCGGGGTTTTGCCGCGCAGCCTCGGCCATGCGCTTGCGCATCGCCTCGGTGAATCCGGCAAGAAGCAGACCCTCGATCGCGAAAACGAGGCCGATCGCCGCGCCGAAATCGCGCATGTCATTGCGCCGCCGGCGCGTTCGCCTGCGGCTCGGCCGCCGTCGCCGTCGGCGTCGGCGTCGCGAAATAGCGGAAGAAATCCGACTTCGGGCTCAGGATCGCGCGCGTGTCGCCCTTGAACCCTGTCTCATAGGCCAGCATCGAGCGATAGAAGGCGAAAAACTCGGGGTCCTTGCCATAGGCGTCGGCGAATATGCGGTTGCGCTCTCCGTCGCCCTCGCCGCGGATCTGGTCGGATTGCTGCTGCGCCTGGGCGATCGTCACGGTCACCTTGGCGTCGGCGTCGGCCTTGATCTGCTGGCTCTGCTGCGAGCCTTGCGCGCGAAACGACGCGGCCAACCGCTGGCGTTCGGCTTGCATGCGACGGAACACGGCCTCGGAATTCTCCGGCGGCAGGTCGGCGCGCTTGATGCGCACATCGACGACCTGGACGCCGAAGCGCTCGGCGCCCGCCTTCACCTGAACCAGAATGTCGGCCATCAGCGCGTCGCGCCTGTCGCGCACGATGTCGACGATCGAGGCCTCCGACAGCGTGCGGCGCAAGGCCGAATTCAGCATGCCGCCAAGCTGGGCGTCGGCGCCCTTGATGTCGAACACCGACTGATAGAACCGCAGCGGATCAGCGATTCGATAGCGCACGAAGGCGTCGACTTCGAGCCGCTGATTTTCGGCGACCAACACCTCCTGGCGCTCGTTGTCGAGCGCGAGGATTCGCTTGTCGATATAGACGACCGTATCGGTGAACGGGACTTTCGCATAGAGACCCGGCTCGCCGATGAGATCGCGCACCGGCTGGCCGAAGCGCAGCACCAGCGCCTGCTCCGTCGGATCGACGGTGAAGAAGGTGAAGCTCGCCACGACGATCGCGACAACGGCGATGATGAGGAGCGCGAAGCCGCTAAGGGGATTTCTCATTTGGCGGCTCCCGCCGATTTTTGTTGCAGCGGGTCGAGCGCGATGTAGGGCACCGGCGCGCTGGCGCCGCTGGCGTCGAGAATCGTCTTGCTCATGCCGGCGAGCACGCTCTCCATCGTCTCGAGATACATGCGCTCGCGCGTGACGCCCGGCGCGTTCTTATATTGCGCGTAGATTTGGTTGTAACGCGCGGTCTGGCCCTTGGCTTGCAGGATCGTCTGTTCGCGATAGGCCTTGGCCTCGGCGAGGATGCGCGCGGCCCCGCCTTCCGCTTCGGGCACGACGCGATTGGCGTAGGTGTCGGCGTCGTTGACGGCGCGCTGCTGATCCTGCTGCGCCGCGGTCACGTCGCGATAGGCGGGAATCACCTCGGCCGGCGCGTCGACCGACTGCAACTGCACCTGCTTGATCAGGACGCCGGCGTTGTACCCTTCGAGCACTTTCTGCATGCGGTCGAGCACATCGGGCTCGATCGACTTGCGGTCGCTGGTCAGCACGCCGTCGATGGTCTTCAGCCCGACGACTTCGCGCATGATGCTCTCGGCGACGGCTTTGACCGTCTCCTTGGGATAGAGAATATTGAATACGTAATACTCGGGGTGCGCCGGATCGATCTGCCAAATCACGCGAAAGCGCACGTTGACGATATTCTGGTCGCCGGTCAGCATCTGGCTTTCCGCGAGAGTGTCGGCGCTGTTGGCGTCGCCGCGATAGCCCACCTCGGTGATCTGCTGATCCCAGACGGGAACCTTGATCACCGAGCCCACCGGCCATGGCCAGTTGGTGTTGAGGCCGGCCGCCGTCTTGCCGGTATAGCGGCCGAAGACGAGGTTGATGCCGACCTCGTTCGGCTGCACGGAATAGAAGGAGCCGAGCGCGAACCAGATCAGCAGCACGGCGAGGGCGAGCAAAACGACGCCGCGCATGCCGAAGCCGCCGCCGAAGCCGCCGCCGCCGCCCGGAGCGAGGCCGCGCAGGCCCTCCTGCATCCGGCGCAGCAATTCCTCGAGATCGCTCGGCGGGGGCGACCCGGCCGGACCCTGGCCCCACGGCCCCTGTCCCGGAGAGCGCCAGGGACCGCCGCCTTGATTGTTCCAGGACATGAGACCTCGTCTCGGCGCGCCACGCGCCACGCGCGCCTATATAGGGGAGCCCAGCGGCGGCGGCAACGAAAACGGCTCGCCCATGCCTAAATGCCGCCGGCGGGCCCGCTCGCGCCCGCGGTTTTGGCCGCGCTCGCCTCGCGCGGCGCCAAGGGCGCAATGCGCAGCGCCGCGATGCGGTTGCGCTGCCTGCGCAGCACCTCGAAGCGCATGCCGTGAAAGCTGAACGTCTGCTTGGGCTCGGGGATCGCGCGCGCTTCGTGGATGACGAGACCGGCGATGGTCGCCGCCTCCTCGTCCGGCAAGTTCCAGTCCATGGCGCGGTTGAGGTCGCGGATCGTGACCGAACCGTCGACGATGATCGAGCCGTCGAGTTGCTTGCGCACGCCTTGGGCGAGAACGTCGTGCTCGTCCTTGATGTCGCCGACGATCTCCTCGATGATGTCTTCGAGCGTCAGCAGGCCGAGCACCACGCCGTATTCGTCGACCACGAGCGCCGAGTGGGTCTTGCGGCTCAGGAACGCCTGCAATTGATCGCGCAACGTCGTGGCCTCGGGAACGAACCAGGCTTCCAATGCGATGTCGGCCGCCTTGAGTTTGCTCGCGTCGCCGCCCGCCGCCGCGAACGCGCGAAACAGATCCTTGGCGTGCAGCATGCCGATGATGTTGTCGGGATCGCCGCGCCAGAGCGGCATGCGGGTATAGGGCGAAGCGAGCACCTCGCGCACGAGTTCGTCGGGCGGCGAATCGGCGTCGATCGTGCGCATCTTCGTGCGGTGGACCATCACGTCGGAGACGGGGATCTCCGACAATTCGAGCAGACCGCCGAACATGTCGCGTTCGTCACGCGCGACGCCGCCCTCGCGATGCAGGATGTCGACCGCGCCGCGCAATTCCTCATGACCCGAAACGCTCGATTCCCCGCCGGCCAGACTGACGCCGCACAGGCGCAGCATGCCGCGCACCAGCGCCTCGACGGCGCTGACGACGGGACCGAAGACCGTGACGAAGAACGAGACCGCCGGCGCGATCAGCAGCGACATCTGGTCGGGATAGGCGATGGCGATGGTCTTGGGCAGAACCTCGCCGAAGATCACGATCAGGGCGGTCATGATGACGGTGGCGTAGACGACGCCCCGCTCGCCCACCGCCGCGACGAGCACGCTGGTGGCCAAAGCCGAGGCGGCGATGGTCACGAGTTGTCCCCCGAGCAGCATCGCGCTGATGAGGCGCCCGCGCGTCGCGATGAGCTTGTTGGCGAGCGCCGCGCGCTTATCCCCGGCCGTCTCCAACGCGTGCAAGCGCGCGCGCGAAGCCGCGGTCAGCGCGGTCTCCGCTCCGGCGAAGAACGCCGCGGCGACGAGGCTGAAGACGATCAGGAGGGCGGCCACAGGTATCGACATGAAACCTTTTTAGCACAAGAGCCGAAAAGGAAGCAGCGGGAGGCGCGAGAGGCGCCGCGCCGCGGCGCCGACCCCTCGGCTGTTACAAGAGGCGCGCGTTTTCGGCGCGCTTGGCCGATCGCGCCTTGGACCGGCTGTCCTTCTCCAAGGCCCGACGGACGTCGGCGGCGGAGTCCTGGAGCAGTTGGGCCATGCACGCCTGCGCTTCTTCCGGCTTTTGGGCGGCGATGGCCTCGAGAACGGCGCCGTGTTGGAGGAGCCTCTCGTCCTTGATCGCCACGCCCCGCCAGCCCATCCTGAACGTGCCGACGAGGGCCGTTTCGATCAGGCCGCCGAGCGCCCCGATCAACCGGTTGCCGGTCGCGTCGAGAATCTCCTTGTGAAAGCGCACGTCGGCGCCGATCAGATCGCCGCGCCCGCTTTTCCGGCGCTCCATGTCGGCATAGGCCGCGCTGATGCGCTTCAGCGCCGCCGAATCGCGGGATCGCGCGGCCAGAAAGGAGGCCCGCGGCTCGAAAATCTGTCTGAGCTGAAAGACGTCGTTGACGAAATCCAGCGTCGGCGCGGCGCGCATATGCCAGGCGAGGAAATCGGGATCGAGCATGTTCCAGTCCGACTTGGCGCGAACCAGGGTGCCGACTTTTTGCCGCGAGACGATCAGTCCCTTGGCCTCGAGCGCGCGGAAGGCTTCCCTCAAGGTCGGACGCGAGACGCCGAAACGCACCAGCAGGCGCGCTTCGGCGGGCAGCCGCGATCCCGGGGGATGAAGCCCGACGATGATCTCGCGGCCGAGCACGGAGGCCAGGGAATCGTTGGCGTTGCGCTTGTGCGCGAGTCCGCCGTAGGCGAAGTCGGTCTCTTCGTCGCGGGCGCCCGTCTTGGCGCCTCGCCCCGTCGCCGAACGGCGCCTGTCCAGTGTCGTCTCAACCAAGACTTCGCTCCAGAAAACAAATGCTTAGGCTAGAGATCTCCCCGCCTTCGTCGATTTCGAGATTGCCCTTTGCGCGACAATGAAAACAAACAACAGGGCGCCAATGAAGCTTTTGACCCGCCAACGCGTCAAGCGGCCATCGAACGTGATCAAGGTCTGAATCCTCCGTCGAATCAAGCCTGCAAACAGCGCCGGCGACGAAGCCGACGCCGCCGACCGCCAACGGATAGCCCCAATCGGCATAGAATGCACAGATAGCTCCCGCAATGGCGCCGTGAAAGCCGCCGAGCGCCGGGACTTCGCCGCGGCGCGCCGGTCCTTTTGCGCCCGCGGAGGCGGCGCCGCTCGCAACGGGACCGGCGGACGCAGTTCGAACCGGCCCCTAGCCGCGCGCGATCTCGCGTTCCAGAAAGCCCAGCGTCTGGGCCTCGGGAACGTCCTTGGCGACGAAGCTCTCGCCGATGCCTTTGACGAGGATGAACGTCAGGCGTCCGCGCTCGACCTTCTTGTCCTGGCGCATTGCCCCGAGGATCGCTTGCGCGTCGGCTTCGAGGCCGGGGATTTCGGCGATGCGGGTCGGCAGGCCGATCGCCTTGAGGTGAGTCTCGACGCGCACCGCGTCCTGCCCCGAGCACAGGCCAAGCTCGCGCGAAAAGCGGAACGCGCAGGCCATGCCGATCGCCACGCCCTCGCCGTGCACGAGGCGCGCGCCGTCGTAGCGCGTCAGCCGCTCGAAGGCGTGGCCGAACGTGTGGCCGAGGTTGAGCAGCGCGCGTTCGCCCTGCTCGGTCTCGTCGGCCGCGACGACGCGCGCCTTGGCCGCGCAGCTCGCGGCGATCGCCTCGAGACGCGCCGGGCCGCCGGAAAAGACCTCGCGCCAGCGCGTCTCCAGCCAGTCGAAGAAATCGCGGTCGCCGAGCAGGCCGTATTTGACCGTCTCGGCGTAGCCGGCGCGAAATTCGCGCGGGCTCAACGTGTCGAGCACCCCCGTGTCGGCGAGCACCAGGGAAGGCTGATGGAACGCCCCGATCAGGTTCTTGCCCGCGGGCGAATTGATCGCGGTCTTGCCGCCGACGCTGGAATCGACCTGCGCGAGCAAAGTCGTCGGCATCTGCACGAAGCGCACGCCGCGCCTCAGGCACGCCGCGCAAAAGCCCGCGAGATCGCCGATGACGCCGCCGCCGAACGCGACGACGATGTCGCGCCGCTCGATATGGGCGCCGATCAGCGCGTCGCTGACGCGCGCGAACTCGGCGTAGGACTTCGTCGCTTCGCCGGGCGGACAGACGATGACGGCGGTCTTCAACCCCGCGCGCGCGAGGCTTCGCGTCAATTTCTCCAGATGCAGCGCCGCGACGGTCTCGTCGGTGACGATTGCGCATTGCGCGCCGGGCGCGAGGCGCGCGATATGCTCGCCGGCAGATTCGACGAGCCCGTCGCCGATCAGGATCTTGTAAGCGCGGGCGCCGAGCGCGACGTCGACTTCGCGCAACGCCGGGCCGTCCGGCGACGCCGCCTGGTCGCGTGGCGTGGCGACGCGCCGGCGCAGGCCCGCCAGGATCGCGTCGACGACCGAGTCATGCGGCCCGTCGTGCGATTCGATCGTCATGTCGGCGAGCGCATAGGTCGGGCTGCGCTCGTCGAGGAGGCGGCGCAGGGTCGCCTCGGGATCGGCGGTGCGCAGCAGCGGCCGGTTCGAGCGCTTGCGCACCCGGCGCAACAACACCTCGAAATCGGGCTTCAGCCATATCGAGACGCCGGACTGGCCGATGCGCTGGCGCGTCGCTTCATTGAGGAAGGCGCCGCCGCCGGTCGCCACAACCTTGGGCCCGTCGACGAGCAGCCGCGCGATCACCCTGCGCTCGCCCTCGCGAAAATAGGCTTCGCCGAAGCGCTCGAAAATCTCCGGGATCGTCATTTGCGCTCCCGCCTCGATTTCGGCGTCGGCGTCGACGAAGGGCAGGCCGAGGCGTTGGGCGAGCCGCTTGCCGACGGAGGTCTTTCCCGCGCCCATCATGCCGACGAGCACGATCGAGCGCCCGCCGAGGGCGGCGGCGAGTCCTTCGGCGTCAACACTCGCGGTTTCGTTCATGCCATCCTTCCCGACGCCCGAAGCGCGCCGGCCGCGGCGCCGCGCCTTTCGAGCCGCCGTTCCTATCGCAACCGCCCGCCGATGGCCACAGGCGCCTTTCCTCTACGCCAAAGGACGGCTTGCGCGACGCGCCAAGACTTGTAAGCATACATCAAAGGCTTAGCCTGGAAGACGATAGGAGGGGGCGATGCCCGCTGCGGGTCAAAATGGCGAACACAGGATTGCCGGACCGCGATTGATCGCGATCGTGGGCCCCTTCCAGAGCGGCAAGACCAGCCTTCTCGAAGGTCTTCTCGTGCGCGGCGGCGGCGCGGCGCGGCAGGGCTCGGTGCGCGAAGGCACCAGCGTCGGCGATTCCAGCCCCGAGGCGCGCGCCCACGCGATGAGCGTCGAGCCCAACGTCGCCAGCGTCGATTACATGGGCGACCGCTTCACCTTCTTCGACTGCCCGGGCTCGGTCGAGTTCTCCCATGACATGCGCCTCGCGCTGCCCGTCTGCGACGCGGCCGTCGTGGTCTGCGAGGCCGATCCGCGCAAGGCGCCAGCGCTGCAAGTGATCCTGCGCGAGCTCGAGGAGCTTCGCGTTCCCCGCATCCTGTTTCTCAACAAGATCGACCTCGCCGCCGGGGGCGTGCGCGAAACTCTGGAGATGTTGCAGTCGGCTTCGCGCGCGCCCCTGCTGCTGCGCCAGATCCCGATCTGGGAGAACGGCGTCGCCACCGGCTTCGTCGATCTCGCGCTGGAGCGCGCGTTCGTCTACCGCGAGTCCCAGCCCTCCAGCGTGGTCGCGATGCCGGGCGGCGTCGCCAGCGAGGAAAAGCAGGCGCGCTATTCCATGCTCGAGCGCCTCGCCGACTACGACGACGCGCTGATGGAGCAGCTCATCAGCGACATCGAACCGCCGCGCGACCGCGTGTTCGACGACCTCGCGAAGGAATTGCGCGAGGGCCATGTCGTGCCCCTGCTGATGGGCTCGGCGACCGCCGGCCATGGCGTGACGCGGCTCCTCAAGGCGCTGCGCCACGAGGCGCCCGGCGTGACGCAAACCCGCGCGCGCCTCGGCGTCGAGCCGGAGGGGCCGGCGCTCGCCCAGATCATTCGCACCATCCACACCGCCCATGGCGGCAAATTGTCGCTGGCGCGGGTCCTGCGCGGCGCCTTTTTCGACGGCGCCGGCGTCGTCGGCTCTCGCGGGGGCGAGGAGCGCATCGCCGGGATCGCGCGGCTGATCGGCGCGGTCTCTTCCAAGCTTTCGCGCGCCGAGGAAGGCGATACGGTCGCCTTCGCGCGCCTGGAAAGCCTGACGACCGGCGATCGCTTCAGCGACAACAAGAAGGCGCCCGAAGCGGCCCCGATCCCGCTGCCGCCGCCGCCGACCCAGGCCATCGCCATTCACGTCAAGGACCGCAAGGACGAAGTGCGGCTCGCCGCCGCGCTCGCCAAGCTGTGCGAGGAGGACCCCTCGCTCGCCTATGTCCACGATCAGGAGTCGGGCGAACTCAAGCTGTTGGGCCAGGGCGAAATGCATCTGCGCGTGGTCGCCGAGCGCCTCGCCGAACGTTTCGGCGTCGCGGTCGACGCGAAGAAGCCGTCCGTCGCTTATCGCGAGACGATTCGCGACGGCGTGACGGTGCGCGGGCGCCATAAGAAGCAATCGGGCGGTCACGGCCAGTTCGGCGACGTGCTGGTCGAAGTCGGGCCTCGCGAACGCGGCGAGGGTTTCGCCTTTTCCGAGCGCGTCCACGGCGGCACGGTGCCGCGGCAGTATTTTTCCTCCGTCGAGATGGGCGCCCGCGACGCTTTGACGCGCGGACCGCTCGGCTTCCCCGTCGTCGACGTCGCCGTCACCTTGCTCGACGGCTCCTATCACACGGTCGATTCCTCGGACATGGCGTTTCGCGCCGCGGCCAAGGCCGCGCTCGCCGAGGCGCTGCCCAAGGCCCGGCCCGTGCTCCTCGAACCCGTTCTCGCCGTGACGATCTACGTGCCCTCCGACGCGCTGGCGCGCGCCAGCGCCCTGGTGAGCGCCCGGCGCGGGCAAATCCTCGGCTTCGAGGGGCGCAAGGGCTGGGAGGGCTGGGAGGCCTTACGCGCGCTCATCCCCGAGGCGGAAATCGGCGATCTCATCGTCGAACTGCGCTCCGCCACGTCAGGCGTCGGCGCTTTCGAGACCCAGTTCGACCATCTCGCGGAATTGTCGGGACGCGCGGCGGATCAGGTGATCGCGGCGCGGAAGAAGAGCCTGGGGTGAAGGAGGGGCGGCGCGACGGCGAGCGCTTCGCTCGCCAGCGGACGCCCGCCCGTCGCGGGGTTGATGCCAGCGGCCGAAAGCAATGACTCGTCCTGGCCGGGCTTGTCCCGGCCATCCACGCCGGCCAGCCGCCGCTTCGCAAGACGAAAAGCCGCGCACTCTCAGCCTCTTCGTGAGGAATGGAAGCAGCTTCACCGCGTGCGGACGATTGCTTCGCAATCGCCTTGGGATGGCCGGGACAAGCCCGGCCAGGACGGCCGTTAGCGTTTTCGGCAATTGGTATGAGTATCCCATCGCCGCAACCTCGAGCTTTTCCAAGGATTTCCAAACTTTTCCAAGGAAATTCCAAGCTTTTCCAAGGAAATTCCAAGCTTTTCCAAACCTTTCCAAGGATTTCCAAATTTTTTTCCTTGGTCGTTTCGAGGAAAATCAAGGACTTATCGCTCGGTCAGCCCGGAATCGCGTTTTCTCCGAATTTCCGCGTCGTCTCGGCCGCGACGAGCGGCCCCGCGGCGCCCTGCCGAACGCGCTCGCGATTCAAGGTAGCGCGAATTCCGATTATCGGAAAGAAATTGTCGGCGGCGATTTCCGCGAGGGGCCTCGGGGCGAGCGCGGGATTACGCCATTACGGCAATCGCGGCGACAGCCGCTTGGCGTGGGCTGCACCCCTCCGGTGGGACACGTCTAATTCAGTGCGCCGCCTCATGCCTCTGGAATCCATCGCCCTGTTGCGCAATGATCCCTTATTCAAATCGCCCGCCGTGACGACCTGTCGCATCGGGCCACGCTCCGCCGAAGATCATGGCGCCGCCAACGCGCCTACGCCAAGCGAAAAGAACGCGGTCGCGATTTTGTCGGCGCCGAATAGCTTTCTGGTTTCGGGGCTTCGGCAAGGGAGGTCAGCCAGTGACTGAGAAGAAATGGTTATCGCGCCGGGTGGGCCGACATCCCCTCCATCCCGAGACCTTGATGATGGGGTATGGCTACGATCCTTTCCTCTCCGAGAGATCGTTGAAGCCGCCGGTGTTTCATACCTCGACCTTCGTCTTCAAGTCGGCGCGGGACGGCAAGGAATTCTTCGAGCTGGCCTATGGCTTGCGGGAGAAACGACCCAACGAAGAACCCGGCCTCATCTACAGCCGGATCAACAATCCCGATCTCGAAATGCTGGAGGATCGTCTCACGATCTGGGACGAAGCCGAGGCGAGTCTCGTCTTCGCCTCGGGCATGGCGGCCATCTCGACGAGCCTTTGGGCTTATGTTCGGCCGGGAACCGTGCTCCTGCATTCCGATCCGGTTTACGGCGGCACGGATTTCCTGCTCAAGAAGATACTGCCGCAATTCGGCGTTACGTCGGTGGGGTTTGCCGCGGAGGGCGGGGTCGCGGCTCTCGCGGCCGCGGCCGAACAGGCCGAGTCGATCGGCCCGGTAGCCGTCCTCTATATCGAAACCCCCGCCAACCCGACCAATGGCCTCGTCGATCTGGCGGCGGCGCGCGCGATCGCCGACAGGATGCGCGATCGCCGACCGGCGATCATCGTCGACAACACGATGCTCGGTCCGCTTTATCAGACCCCTCTCGCCCACGGCGCGGACCTGGCGATCACGTCCCTGACCAAATATGTGGGGGGCCATTCGGACCTGATCGCCGGCAGCTGTTCGGGTTCGCGCGCCAAGATCGATCCTGTCCGTGGGATGCGGACGATCCTGGGAACGATGTGCGATCCACAAACGACGTGGATGCTGATGCGTTCGCTGGAGACGATGAAACTGCGGATGGACGCGGCCGTTGGCAACGCGCGCAAAGTGGCGGAATTCCTGCGAGGGCGCCGCCACGTCAAATCCGTCTGGTACCTGGGATTTCTGCCGGAGGGCCATCCGGACCGCGCCGTTTTCGAACGCCAGTGCAAGAGCGCGGGATCGACATTCAGTTTCGAAGTCGAAGGCGGCGAGGTCGAGGCTTTTGCCGTTCTGGATCGTCTCGAAGTCATCAAGCTGGCGGTTTCGCTGGGGGGCACGGAATCCCTGGCGAGCCATCCCGCCAGCATGACCCATTCGGATATTTCCGCCGACGAAAGGGCGCGTCTGGGCATTACGCCAAGCTTGATCCGCCTTTCCGTGGGGATCGAAAATTCCGACGATCTCATCGCCGATCTCGACCAGGCCCTTGCCGCGATCGCGTGACCGAGCGCAAACACTTAGCGCGCGACGCCCTCCTCACGCCCCCGGAGGCGGACCGGATCCGTGCAAAGAGAAGCGGACGGCGCCCGGCGACAGGGCCTTACGGTGATCCACATTGGCGAATATCGCCGCGCCGATCCGTGCATGGCTCCGCCGATGACGCAACGCGCGTCACGTTTCGGCAAATCCCCGTTGGCGCCGCCGACGCTCGCGCCACGCGCCCCGAACCGCCTATCCTCGCCGAGGCGTCAGTCCGAGATTCAGCGAGGCCGACTCGTGGAAGAAAGCTCTGAGAACCCAACGCTGTCATGGCCGGGCTTGTCCCGGCCATCCATGCCGTCCCGCAGCGCCGCACCTTGAACGTTTCGATTTGCCGGCGCCGCGTGCGGACGATTGCTCCGCAATCGCCTTGGGATGGCCGGGACGAGCCCGGCCATGACGGCAAGAGAGCATTTTCCGACAGGTCGCGCTCACTGAGGTCTGGTATCAGTCCGGGAAGCGCTCCAAGCGCGGCCCTTCGCCCGAAAACTCGAAGCGCGCCACGTTCAATTGCATCGCGAGAAAGGCGTAGTAGCCGCTGATGGCGGTCATATCGACGACGCCCTTCTTGTCGAAGCGCTGCTCGGCGCGTTGGAAGGTCGCGTCGGACACGCGCTTGTTCTTTTGCAGTTCGCTCGTGAAGTCGTAGATGATCTCTTCGTCGGCGCTCATCCCCGCGGGCCGGCGCCCGTCGGCGATCGCATCGGCGATGTCCTTGGCGATCCCCGCCTTCAGCGCGATCGGGTAATGGACGCACCACTCGTAGTCCTGCGACCACGCGCGCGCGGTGATCAGAATCACGAGTTCGCTCAGCGTATTGCCGATAGCCGAATGGTAGCGCAGATAATCGCCCATGGCGCGGGCCATGGACATGACGTCCGGGCTGTACATCATCGGTTCGAAGGGGCCGAACACCGGGACTTTGCGTGCGGCCAGGAATTCCTCGGCCGCCTTTTTCTGATCGGCGTCGTATTGCTCGGGCGCGATCGCCGGAAGGCGCTGCTGCGCCGGCGCCGGACCTGCGACAAGCACGGCGCCGGCGCACAGGATGCAAAGCGCGGATAAGCGGAACATGGACCGGCTCCTTCGGCTATTGCGGATTACGCGGCGCGAGCGCGCCCGAAAACCGCTCGCTGTCGATGGGCTCGCATCCTAACCCCGATTTCTGAAGGACGCTCGCACCCTTTTGACCCCTTCGCTCCCGCTGCTCCGGCGCCGACGGATTTCGAACTGCGGCGCTCGCGGGCGCCGCGGCATCTGGCCGTCTGTACACCCGCCCCGCGTTCGCTTATGGAAGGGCGCGATTTTCTCAACCCACGGAGTCGAGCGGCGATGGCCGAAGCCCCCTATAGCAGCGATCGTCTGGCGACGGTTTTCGGCGGTTCGGGCTTTGTGGGACGCCATATCGTGCGGGCGCTGGCGCGAGAGGGCTGGCGCGTGCGCGTGGCGGTGCGGCGGCCGGACCTGGCCGGATTCTTGAATCCGCTCGGGGCGGTCGGGCAAATCGAGGCGGTCCAGGCCAATCTGCGCTACCCCGAGTCGATCCAGGCGGCGATCGAGGGCGCGAACGCGGTCGTCAACGCGGCCGGCGTCAAGCGCCAGAGGGGACGGCAGAGCTACGAGGCCGTCCACGTCTTCGGCGCCGGCGAGATCGCGCGCGCGGCGGCGGCGCAGAAGGTCGGCGCCCTGGCGCTCGTCTCCGGGATCGGCGCCGACCCGGCATCCCGAAATCCCTATATCGCCAGCAAGGCGCGCGGCGAGGCGGCGACGCGCGAAGCCTTCGCCGGCGCCATCGTGCTGCGCCCATCGATCGTATTCGGGCCGGAGGACGAGTTCTTCAATCGTTTCGCCGCGCTGGCGCCCTTTACGCCCGCATTGCCGCTGTTCGGCGGCGGGACGACGAAATTGCAGCCGGTCTTCGTCGGCGACGTCGCGCTCGCGGCGGCGCGCGCGCTCGACGATGCCGCCGCGGCGGGGCGAACCTACGAACTCGGCGGCCCGGAAGTGATGAGTCTGCGCGAGGCGATCGAGCGCACCCTGCGCATCATCGAGCGAAAGCGAGCCCTCGTCCCGATTCCCTTCGGCGTCTCGCGCCTGCTCGCGCGCGCGACGGATTTCGCGAGCGCCGTCTCGCTCGGCCGCTTCCCCAAGATGCTGACGACGACGCGGGACGAGATCGAGCTGCTGCGCCACGACATCGTGGTGTCGGCCGCCGCGGTCGCCGAAGGGCGCACGTTGCGCGATCTCGGCGTCGCCGCGCAGGGCTTCGAGGCGATCGCGCCCGCCTATCTCTATCGCTTCCGCAAGACCGGCCAATACGCGAGCAGCCGCGCCGCCTGAGGCGGCCGCGCCGGCGCCGCGCGACGAACGACGAACGGCGCTCTTGCGCGCGCGCGGCGCGACGACTAGGCTTCCTGGCGTCGGCGCGCAAAAAGCGGCGCGCGACAAGCCTTTGCAAGAGGTCGGGTGTCCACTTCCGCCGCTGATTATCTCGTCGACCGTCGCCATCTGCGCCGCCAGGTCGGGTTTTGGCGGATCGCCGCGTTCGTCGCCGCCGTGCTCGCCGTTCTCGCGCTGGGATTGCGGTGGTACGGCGCCGGGCTCGGTCAGGCGCATATCGCGCGGCTTTCGATTTCCGGCCTCATCACCGGCAACGAGGCGACGCTGAAGCTGATCCGCCAGGTCGCGGATTCGAAAGCCGCGGCGGCGCTCATCGATATCGACAGCCCCGGCGGCACGACCGAGGGCTCCGAAGTCCTCTACGAGGAAATCCGACGCCTCGCCGAGAAGAAGCCGGTCGTGGCCGTCGTCGGATCGATGGCGGCTTCGGGCGCTTACATCGCCGCGCTGGGCGCCGACCGCATTTTCGTTCGCGGCAATTCGATTGTCGGATCGATCGGCGTGCTCGTCCAATTTCCGAACGTGTCGGGGCTGATGGACAAGGTCGGCGTCAAGCTCGAATCGATCAAGTCCTCGCCGCTCAAGGCCGCTCCGAACGGATTCGAGCCGACGAGCGAGGATGCGCGCGCCGCGATGGCCGCGCTCGTCGCGGATTCGTTCTCCTGGTTCAAGGATCTGGTCAAGGAACGGCGCCATCTGAGCGACGACGAACTGGCGCGCGTCGACGATGGACGGGTGTTCACCGGGCGGCAGGGTCTGCCGCTGAAGCTCGCCGACGCGATCGGCGGCGAGCGCGAGGCGATCAAGTGGCTGGAGGCCGAAAAAGGCGTCGCCAAGGATCTGCCGGTGCGCGACTGGCGAGCCAGCACCGGGCTCGCCGGCTTCAAACTGACGAGCTTGGCCGCCGCGGCGGCGGACGCCTTCGGCTTGCGCTCGATCGCGGGCGCGCTGCGGCGCGGCGATTGGGCGGGCGAGGGCGGTCCGGTTGACGGATTGGTCTCGATTTGGCAACTGTCTAGCGGGGATTGACGCGCGGCATGGCGTTTTGCTCGTGCGTTATAGTTTCGAGGGGCGTCTCCTTTGATCAAGTCCGAGCTCGTGCAGCGTATGGCGGCGCGTAATCCGCATCTCTATCAACGCGACATCGAACACATCGTCGACGCCATTCTCGGCGAGATCACGGAAGCCCTGGCGCGCGGCGAGCGCGTCGAGCTGCGCGGATTTGGCGCGTTCTCGACCAAGCAGCGCCTCGCGCGCACGGGGCGCAATCCGCGCACCGGCGACAAAGTGCCGGTCACGGAGAAACTCGTGCCGTTCTTCAAGACCGGCAAGGAAATGCGCGAACGCCTCAATCACAAGCCTGGCGCCTGACGCGCACGGCCGATTGGTTTGCGCTGGGCGCGCTTTCGCGCCATTCTCGCGCCGCGCTTCCCCTACGCGAGAAAGTCGTCGGTTCCGCCCATGGTTCGCTTCCTGAAACTCGTCCTCATCGCGCCCATCGCGATTCTTCTTCTGATTTTCGCCTTCGCCAATCGGCATTTCGTCACGGTCTCGTTCGATCCCTTCTCGTCGGGAGACATCCCCGCTTTCGCGATCCAGGCGCCGCTGTTCGTCGTCCTGATCGTCGCGGCCATGCTCGGCGTCGTCGCTGGCGGCGCGGCGACCTGGCTCGCGCAGGGCAAGCATCGTCGCGCCGCGCGGCAAAACGCGTTCGAAGCCGACAAGTGGCGCGCCGAGGCTGAGGCGGCCAAGGCGCAAGCGCTCGGTCCTCCGGCGCAACGCTGAACGGGGCCGAGCCGGGATGCGCCATTTCACCGCCGCCGAAATCGACGCCGCGCTCGATTTTCCCTCGCTGATCGACGCGCTCAGCGAGAGCTTTCGCGGCGGCTTCCACGCGCCCCAACGCCATCACCACGAAATCGAACGCGCGGGCGAGCCCGCGGCGACGGCGTTGCTGATGCCGGCGTGGACGGCGCCCGGCGCCAGCGCCGGCGAATATCTGGGCGTGAAGATCGTCAATGTCTTTCCCGGCAATTCGGCGCGCGGCCTGCCCGCCGTGCTCGGCCTCTACGTCCTGCAGTCCGGCGTGACCGGCGCGCCGCTCGCCACGATGGACGGAACGCGGCTCACGCTGTGGCGCACCGCCGCCGCCTCCGCGCTGGCGGCGCGCCATCTCGCGCGCAGCGACGCGAAGAGCCTCCTGCTCGTCGGCGCCGGCGCGATGGCGCCATTCCTCGCCCGCGCCCACGCCAGCCAGCGACGAATCGAAAGAATCGCGGTATGGAACCATCGCCCGGAGGGCGCGCATCGGCTGGCGCAGGGCCTGATCGCGCAAGGGTTCCGCGCGCATGCGACCGGGCGGCTGGAGGAGGCCGTGCGCGAAGCCGACATCATTTCCTGCGCGACCCTTTCGCAGACGCCGCTCGTCGCCGGCGCCTGGCTCAAGGCCGGCCAGCACCTCGACCTCGTCGGCGCCTTCAACATGCATATGCGCGAGGCCGACGACGCGGCGCTGAAGCGCGCGCGAGTCTTCGTCGACACCAGCGCCGCGCTCGAGGAAGGCGGCGACGTCGCGATCGGCCTGCAGAACGGCGCTCTTACGCGCGCCGACGTCGTCGCCGACCTCGCGGCGCTGGTGCGCGGCGCGCCGGGCCGCGGCGGACCGCTGGAGATCACGCTGTTCAAATCGGTCGGCGCGGCGATCGAGGATCTCGCGGCGGCGATGCTGGTGTGGAAGAAGGCGGGCGGCGAGAAGCTTTGACTCCGCCGCCGTCTTGACCCAAATAGTCCCATGCCTACGACCGTCAAAATCTGCGGCCTTTCGACCGCCGAGACGCTTCAAGCGGCGCTCGAGGCCGGCGCCGACATGGTCGGCCTGGTGTTCTTCGAGCGCAGTCCGCGCTTCGTCGGGCTCGATCACGCACGCGAACTTGCGACAAAAGCGCGCGGGCGGGCGAAAATCGTCGCGCTCGGCGTCGACGCCTCCGACCGGACGCTGGCGGCGATCATCGCGAAAGTCGCGCCCGATATCCTGCAATTGCACGGCTCCGAGAGCCCCGAGCGCGTCGCCGAGATCAGCCACGCCTTCGGCGTTCCCGTCATGAAGGCGCTCGGCGTCGCCGAAGCCGCCGACTTCGCCAAGGCGCTGGAATACGACGACGCCGCCGATTGGCTGCTGATCGACGCCAAGCCGCCCAAGGACGCGACGCGGCCGGGCGGCAACGGCGCGCCGTTCGACTGGCGCCTCGCGCGCGGCTTCGCGCCGAAAGCGCCGTGGCTTTTGTCGGGCGGGTTGGAGCCGGCCAATGTCGGCGAGGCGATCGCGCTCAGCGGCGCGCGCCGCGTCGACGTCTCCTCAGGGGTCGAGAGCGCGCCCGGCGTCAAGGACATCGAAAAGATCAAGGCGTTCGTCGCCGCCGCGCGCGCCGCGTTCGCGCGCCGGGACTCGGCGCGCGACGACGAGGCAAGGAGCATCCCGTGACCAAGATCGACAAACCCAATTCCTTCCGCAACGGCCCCGACGAGCGCGGCCATTTCGGCATTTTCGGCGGCCGCTTCGTCGCGGAAACCCTGATGCCGCTCGTGCTGTCGCTTGAGGAGGCCTACAAGGCCGCCAAGGCCGATCCGAGCTTCCAGAGCGAGCTCGACTATTTCCTCGAGCACTATGTCGGACGCCCGAGCCCGCTCTATTTCGCCGAGCGGCTGACCGAGAAGCTCGGCGGCGCCAAGGTCTACTTCAAGCGCGACGAACTCAACCACACCGGCGCGCACAAGATCAACAATGTGCTCGGCCAGATCCTGCTGGCGCGGCGCATGGGCAAGACGCGCATCATCGCCGAGACGGGCGCCGGCCAGCACGGCGTCGCCACCGCCACCGCCTGCGCGCGCTTCGGCCTGCAATGCATCGTCTATATGGGCGCGGTCGACGTCGAGCGGCAGAAGCCGAACGTCTTCCGCATGAAGATGCTCGGCGCCGAAGTGCGTCCGGTGCAGTCCGGCGCGCGCACCCTCAAGGACGCGATGAACGAAGCGTTGCGCGACTGGGTGACCAATGTCGCCGACACGTTCTATTGCATCGGCACGGCGGCGGGGCCGCATCCCTATCCCGCGATGGTGCGCGACTTCCAATGCGTGATCGGCAATGAGACGCGCGTCCAGATGCAGGAGGCGGAGGGCCGCCTGCCCGACTCGCTGGTCGCCTGCATCGGCGGCGGCTCCAACGCGATCGGGCTGTTCCATCCCTTCCTCGACGAGCGAAGCGTCGAGATGTACGGCGTCGAGGCGGCGGGCCTCGGCCTCGACGTGCCGGACGGCCACGCCGCCTCGCTGTCGGGCGGACGCCCCGGCGTGCTGCACGGCAACCGCACCTATCTCCTGATGAACGACGACGGCCAGATCAACGAGGGCCATTCGATTTCCGCCGGCCTCGATTATCCCGGCGTCGGCCCCGAACATTCGTGGCTCAAGGAATCGGGCCGCGTGACCTATCTCTCGGCGACCGACAAGGAAGCGCTCGCCGCGTTCCAGCTGTGCTCGCTGCTGGAGGGCATCATCCCCGCCCTGGAGCCCGCCCACGCGCTCGCCAGGGTGATCGAGCTCGCGCCGAAGAAGCCGAGGGATCATCTGATGGTGATGAATCTGTGCGGACGCGGCGACAAGGACATCTTCGCCGTGGCGGATTATCTCGGCGGGATGTGAGCGAAGCCGGATCGGATCGCCCCGCCGCGCGCGCGTTTGCGCGGCAAGCGCGTTTCGGTTAGTGAAGGCGAGGCTGAGCGCGTCCCAATTCGCGGCGCGCCGGGGGCTCTCGACTTCATGACCGCGCCGGTTTTCGTCAGCCATTCCTCGCGCGATCTCAAGCCGGTGCGCGCGCTGGTCGATGCGCTCGAAGCGCATGGGATCGCCTGCTGGATTTCCGAGCGCGACATCGCCGCGGGCGACAATTACGGCGATTCCATCGTCGACGCGATCGAGAAAGCCAGCGCCATGGTGCTGGTGTTCTCCGGCGCCGCCAATGATTCCGACGAAATCAAGAAGGAAGTGGCGCTCGCCAGCCAGCGCCGCATCACGCTCGTGCCGGTGCGCATCGAGGATGCGACGCCGAGCAAGGCGTTCCGCTACGAACTGGCGACGCGCAACTGGATCGACGTCTTCCCCGATTGGGACGCGGGCGTCGCCAAGCTCAGCGAACGCCTCGCCGCGATCCTCGCGCTGCCGCCGAGCGAGCGCGCGACGCCGGCCCCGACGCCCACGCCGGCGCCGCCGCGCTCCAACGCCGCCGCCTATGGCCTCGGCGCGGTCGTCGCGCTCGCGGTCGTCGCGGGGGGCGTCTGGTTCGCGACGCGCCCGGCGCCTGTTCCGACGCCCGTCCCGACGATCGCCACGCCGACCCTCTCGCCGACGGCCTCGCCCTCGCCGACCGCGACCGCTACCGGCGCGGCAAATGGAACAACCTCGGCTTCGACGACGATCGTCGCCACGATCGTCGCCTCGCCGACCGCGACGGCGTCTCCATCGCCCGGGCCGACACAGACCGAGAGTCCAGTTCCGTCGCTAGCGCCGACACCCGTCGTCACCGCCGGCGTCGCCCCCCCGGCCGCCAAGCCGGCGGCGGTCGTTCCGGTCGGCCCGCCGCCCGCGCTCGCCGCGGGCGATCCCGGCGGCGAGGTCTTCAAAGAATGCGACGAGTGCCCGGAGATGGTCGTCGTCCCCGCGGGAAAGGCGATGCTGGGATCGCCGTCGGGAGAGCCGGGACGGCGGCCCGACGAAATGACGCCGCATCAAGTCGAAATCGCCGCGCCGCTCGCCGTCGGCCGTTACGCCGTCACGTTCAAGGAGTGGGACGCCTGTTTCGCCGAAGGCGGCTGCGGCCATCGCTCGCTCGGCGATCTCGACTTCGGCCGCGACCGCCGCCCGGTCCTTTTCGCGACCTGGAACGAGGCGCAGCTCTATGTCGACTGGCTGAAGCGCAAAACCGGGCAGCCCTATCGCCTGCTCAGCGAGGCCGAATGGGAATATGCCGCGCGCGGCTGCACGAGCCTCAAGTGTCCCTATGCGCCGTTTTGGTTCGGCGCGATCACGCCTGAGATCGCGGTCTACAATTGGCGCGATTCCTACCAGGGCAGCCCGAAGTCCTCCGCGCCGCTCAAGACAGCTCCAGTCGACAGCGGCCCGCCCAATCCGTTCGGGCTTTACAACATACTCGGCAATGTGCGCCAATGGACATTGGACTGTTGGAGCGCTGCGCCGGCGTCCGCGGCGTCGAACGGCGCGCCGGTCGTTTCGGGCGATTGTTCGGCGCGCGCGACCCGCGGCGGCTCGTGGGCCGACAAGCCGGTGGAGCTGCGCGCGGCGGCCCGATCCTGGGAAACCGTCGACGAGGGATCGGAAAAAATCGGATTTCGCGTAGCGAGGCCGCTCGCGCCGTGAGCGGGCCGCCCCATGAACGACATGAGGTTCGACATGACGAAGCGAGGGGCGGATCGGATCGCGCGGGCCGCTTCGGCGCTCGCGGCAATCGCACTGATCGGCTTCAGCCTGTTCGGCTCGGACGCGGCGAACGCGCAGACGCGGCGCGCCTTCGTGCTCGGCGAGCAGCGTTACTCCGATCACATGATCCCGAGCCTCGAGCGATCGGACGCCGACGCGAGCGATATCGCCGCCGACCTCGAACAGGTGGGCTTCGACAAGAAGAACATCACGCTGGCGACCGAATTGCGCGCCAAGAGCGATTTCGACAAGAGGTTCGCCGCCTTCCTCTCGACCGTGAAGGAGGGCGACGTCGTCTTCTTCTACTATTCCGGGCACGGCCTCGGCGTCGAGGCGAACAACACCAACTATCTCCTGCTCGGCGACATCAAGAGCCTCTATAGCTATACGCGCGATCAGCTGATCGAGGCGGATCGACGTCGCGACGACATCATTCAGTTGAAAATGTCCTCATTCGAGGGCCCTTACGAAACCGACGAAATCGCCAAGAACGGCGTCTCCGTCGCCGATCTGATGGCCTCGATCGCCGATAAGAAGCCGAAGATCGCCGTTCTCATGCTCGACGCCTGCCGCTCGTTGATTGAAACGACCGCCGACGAGCGGGAGGTCAAACGGAGCGCAACGTCGGGCAGCCGATTGTTGCCGACCAAGGATCTCGCCGCCGGCTCGATCGTGGTTTTCTCCGCTTCCTTCGGCGAAACCGCGATCGAGAGCTTCGGGTTCAGCGATCATCGGCGCAACTCCCTGTTCACCGAGGTGGTCAGGTCGGAGCTGCAACGACCGGGGCAAACTCTGATCGAGCTGGCGCAGCGGCTCAGTCGCATGGTTCGCGCGTTCGCTCTGTCGGGCGGGCGCCAGCAGGAGCCCGAGTTTTTCGAGAATCTGGGCGTCAGCGACAATTTCGCCCTGGTCGACTCGGTCGGCGGCGAACGGTTCCCGTTCACCCAACAACAATGCGAAGGCGCCCAGGTCGATTGGGAGGAGATCAGCCAGCAGCCTGAACGCGAGGCATTGGAGCGACACCGCCGGCGCTTCCATGATTGTCCGACCGCCGAACTCGCGCGGCGCGCCCTCGTCAGCTTGATCGGCTCGTCCGAAGTCGCGACGCCGACGATCGCCGCCGGCGCCAAGCCGATCGACGATTGCGACCGTCTCGCCGCGTCCGACAGCGATCCGGCGCGGCCCCCCGAAGTGCCTGGCGTGCCGCTCGACAAGATCGATTTCGACGCGGCGATCGCCGCCTGCGAGAAATCGATTCAGCGCAACGCGCGCGTGCCGCGCTTCCTCTTCAATCTCGGCCGCGCCAAATTCGCGGCGGCCAACGCGGTGCGGCTGGACGATCCCACGCGCAAACCCCTCATCACGGACGCGCGCGCCGCCTACAACGACGCCGTCAACCGCGGCTATGTCGCGGCGCTCTACGACTTGGCGAGGCTTTCCGATTACACCGACGCCACCGACCAGGATCAGGACCGCGCCAACGATTTGCTGAAGAAGGCGGCGAACCAGGAATTCCCTCCGGCGATGTACGAGCTTGGCCGCCGATACAGCGACGGCTCGTTCGGCCTGCAGCGCGATCTCAGCGAAGCCTACCGGTGGATGGTCAAGGCGGCCGAAAGCGGCTCCGTGCCGGCGATGGTCCAAACGGCCCAGGCTTTGTTCTACGGCCAAGGCGTTGCGCAAAATCCACGCCGCGCCGTCGAATGGGCGGAGCGCGCCGCCGACGCGGGCTCCGACGCCGCCAAGTTCAACCTCGGCTGGTACTACTATTACGGTTCCCGGCTCAAGAATTCCGCTGGCGACGTCATCCCCAACAGCGTTCAATCGGATTATAGTCAAGCTCTGCTTTGGTGGGGGCGCGCCGCCGAAGACAATAATTCGGACGCCCAGTTCAATTTGGCCTACATGATGGAGCGGGGACTGGGCCTGCCCAACCCGCAGCCGGAGATCGCTGAACGCTATTATCGGCTGGCGGCGCATGGCGGCGATGAAGACGCCGAACTCGAGCTGGCTCGCCGGCTTCGGGCGGGCCGCATGTTGGTCAAGCCGGAGAATGGCGCGAACGAGGCCATGGACTTGTTGAACCGCGCGCTCAGCCACGGTTCGGCGCGCGCCGCCGACATGCTCGCCGAAATCTACCGCGATGGCGAACTCGATCAGCCAAAAGATCCATTGCTGGCGATGAAATACGCATTTCTCGCCATCAAGCTTTCCACTTTGGCCGATCCGACAAAGAAGGACGGCAACCCGTTTTGGGAGATCGGCGGCGGTATTCTTTTGGCGGAAATGGCCGTCAATGGACAAGCGGTCGACGTCAACGATCGCGCCCTGCTCAACCCCGACGAAATCGATCGCCTGCAGCGGTTCTACGGCACGGTCGATCCGGCGACGCGCAAGGTGAAGACCCGCATGCTCAGTGTTCCCTTCTGCGGCGGCGCGTTCCCAGAGCGCGTTTGGGTTTGGGACTGGGGCCGCTCCGAATCGCCGACGGAGCCGCAGTTCCGCAGCCTCGAACGCGAGACGCGTTGCTACGACAACGACATCTTGCGCCGCACGCTGTCAGCCTCGTTCGACGCGGCGCGCAAGGCGAAAGTTCCCTTCGCCGACCTCATCAACCAGCAGATTCTCTCGGCGCAGGCGCAGCAGCAATCTCAGGGCCGGCCGCGCCATTGACGAGGCGGCGGGCGTTGAACGCGCCTGTCGAGCGGCCTATATTGACGTCATAGGGCATCGTCGCATCATCGGGAGACTTCCATGGTTGCGGGATCGTCACGAATCGCCAAGCGCGCGGGCGCCATTGTCGCGGGCGTATTGACCTTGAGCGCGGGCGTCGTCTTCGATCATCCCGCCGCGCTGGCGGGCAACCCGTTCGGCGGCTTCATCGGCGGATTTCTCGGCGGGGCCGTGCCCTACCAGCAGCGCTACCATCGCGCCGCGCCGAACCGCAACACCGGCGCCCCGCCGCAAGGCGCCGAAGCGCCGTCCCCCGCTGATTCCTCCCGCGCCCTCGCGTCGCTAGCGCCGCCGGCGACGCAACAACAGCAGGCGATTTTGAAATCGATAGTCGCCAGTCAGTCACTCGGCGCGGTCGGCGAGTGGGACGATCTGGAACAGATCGGCAAGGCGGACCAGGAAGCCGAACGCGATTACACAGGCATGGTCGAGAAGCTGATCGAGGACATCAAGAGAAAGCAGAGCGCCGGGAATGGGGCCAAAGAAGGCGACATTACCGAACACGCGATTCTCGAGTCCCTCGATTCCGCGATCCGCGAAGCCACCCTGCAGAAGTTCGAGACGTTTCTGGGCGAAAACTGGTCGCCGGAGCGCTTGCGGGTGATGATCCTCGAACGCGTCAACAACGAAATCGGCACCCTGTTCGAGGGCACCAATCACGGCGCGGTGACGATGAACGACCTCGATTTGATCATCAAGAAGTCCGCGCGCAACGTTTATTCGCGCCTGTTCGAGACTTCGGAACTGCTGGCGTCCAATCGCGGGTCGACGCTATTCGTACAGCGCCTCTACCAGACGCATGGCGATCTGGTGAGCGGCGAGGTGCGCGAGAGCGCCGAACAATTGCTGTCGGAAGCCTCGTCGTCCGGGGTCGCATCGTTGGAGCCGTTGCTGCGCCGCGACCCCAACGCCTTCGCGCTGCGCTACCGCGCGCAACGCATCATCTACGATTGTCTGTCCGACAACGTCGAGGCGATCACTTCCAGCGAGTCGGGCATGGCGACGTCGGCGGAAATCGCCAAGCGGGTGCTCGACGTCGATCACGACCAATGCGCCAAATGGGTCGCCGCGCAATTGATCGGAGCGGACGGCAAGGTGAAGCCGCAGGAGCCGATGCCGTTGCGCGTCATCTGGACCGCCGAAGGCCCAAAGGACGATCCCTCGATGTACGGGCGCGCGTCGGACCAGCTTTAGGCGGTCGGCTCGGTCTTATTCCTTCCCCGCCACGCCCGCCTCGGCGAAAGTCGCCATGCCGTTGTGGCAGGCGACGGCGCATCTGACGATCCCGACCGCGAGCGCCGCGCCCGTGCCTTCGCCCAATCGCATGCCGAGGTCGACGAGCGGCGTCTTGCCAAGGCGGCGCAGAACCTCCGCATGGGCGCTCTCGGCCGAGACGTGGCCGGCCAGGCAATGGTCGAGCGCGTTGGGATCGAGCGCGTGCAACACCGCCGCCGCGGAGCACACCACGAAGCCGTCGAGCAGCACCGGCACGCGCTGGATGCGCGCGGCGAGGATCGCGCCCGCCATCGCGGCGATTTCGCGCCCTCCCAGACGACGCAGCACTTCGAGCGGGTCGCTCAGGGAATCGCAATGCCGCGCGACCGCCGCGCGGACGGCGTTCGCCTTGCGCTTGAGCCCCGCGTCGTCGACCCCCGTGCCGCGGCCGACCCAATCCTCCGCCTCGCCGCCGTAGAGCGCGTGATAGATCGCGGCGGCGATCGTGGTGTTGCCGATGCCCATTTCGCCCAGGCACAGGAGATCGGGTTGCGAGGCGAGCGCCTCCATGCCGAAGGCCATCGTCGCCGCGCAGGCCTTTTCGTCGAGCGCCGGCTCTTGCGTGATGTCGCCGGTCGGCTGCTCCAGCGCGAGTTCGAACACTTTCAGCGAAATGTCGAGGGTTTTGCAAATCTGATTGATCGCCGCGCCGCCGCCGGAGAAATTGGCGACCATCGCCCGCGTCACGGATTGCGGGAACGGCGAAACGCCCTGGGCGACGACGCCGTGGTTGCCGGCGAAAACCGCGACGAGCGGCGCGTCGACGTGCGGGCGCGCGGCGCCCTGCCAGGCCGCCAGCCACTGCGTGATCTCTTCGAGCCGCCCGAGCGAGCCCGCCGGCTTGGTCAGCTGCGCCTCGCGCGCTCGCACGGCGGCGAGCGCCGCGGCGTCGGGCTCGGGCATCGCGCCGATGAGGGCGCGGATATCGTCGAAAGGACGCGTCGAGTCATTCATGGCGGGGCGACTTTTCTCGAGATGCATCAGGCCGCGGCGGTGGTATCGGAATTCTCCGGGGAAGGAAATGGCCTCCCGGCGCGAGACCTGCGTCGTCGGGCCGCGCCGCTATTCGGCCGCCGCGCGCAACGCCAGGCAGCGCGTCAATAGGGCGCGCAACGGGGCGGGCTTCAGCGGCTTGTTGAGCAAGGCGACGTCGGCGCGCGCGGCCGCCTCGCGCACCTCCTGGCTGCGGTCGGCGGTGGCCAGAATCGCCGCGACGGAAAAGCCGACGCCTTCGCGCAGCGCGGCGATGACGGCGAGCCCATCGCCTTCGTCGAGGTGATAGTCGGCGATGATCGCGTCCGGCGCGCCGTCGAACGCCGCCAGCGCCTCACGCGCGTCGTCGAGCCCGCGCGCGATGGCGACGCGGCATCCCCATTTGCCCAGCAGCACGCGCATGCCGTCGAGCACGCGCGGCTCGTTGTCGATCGCCAGAACGCGCAGGCCGCTCAGCGGCTCGCCCGCCAGCGCCGGCTCCGGACCGAGCGCGTCGGCGGCGAGGGCCGGGCTCGACGCGCCGAGCGGCGCGACGACCGCGAACACCGAACCGACGCCCGGCTTCGAGCGCAGCGTGACGACATGGCCGAGAACCCGCCCCAACCGCTCGACGATGGAAAGGCCGAGCCCGAGGCCGCGCGCCGCCCGCGCGCCTTGTTCGAGGCGCTGAAACTCCCCGAAGACCAGGCGCTGCTTGTCGGCGGGAATGCCGAGCCCGGTGTCCCAGACCTCGATGCGCACCGCGCCTTCGATGCGGCGGCAGCCGACGAGGACGCGCCCTTTGGGCGTGTATTTGACGCCGTTGGAAACGAGATTTTGCAGCAACCGCCGCATCAGCCGACGATCGGAGCGCACGCTCAGCGACGAAGCGACGAAGCGCAGCGCCAGTCCCTTGGCGCGCGCCGTCGGCGCGAATTCGATTTCGAGCTGACGGAAAATATCGTTGACGCGAAAGTCGACGATTTCCGGCCGCGTCGCGCCGGCGTCGAGCCGGGAAATGTCGAGCAGGGCGCCCAGGATTTCCTCGACCGCCTCGAGCGAGGCGTCGACGTTGCGCGCCAGCGCGACGCGTTCGTCCGCGCCGGCCTCGGCCGCGCTTTCGGTCAGCGAACTCGCGTAAAGTCGCGCCGCGTTCAGCGGCTGGAGAATATCGTGGCCCGCCGCGGCGAGGAAACGCGTCTTGGACAGATTGGCTTCCTCGGCCTCGGTCTTGGCGTGCGCCAGCGCCTGATTGAGACTCTCGAGCTCGGCGGTGCGCGCCTGCACGCGCCGCTCCAGCCGCTCGTTGGCCGCGGCGAGTTCCTCCTCGGCGAGCACGGTCTGCGTCACGTCGGTGTAGGTCGTGACGATGCCGCCGTCGGGCAGCCGCGCCGAGCGGATTTCGATCACGCGCTGGGAGGGATAGAGGCGCAGGCGCAACGGCTCGTCGTCGTTGAGCAGGCTCTCGATGCGCTCGGCGACGAAGTCGTCGGACGACCCTGGCCCATAAGCGCCGCGCGAGGCGTTGAAGCGCACGATCTCGTCGAGTCCGACGCCGAGCCTGAGCATCGAGGGCGGCAGGTCGAACAGATCGGCGAATTCGCGGTTCCAGGTGGTCAACGCGAGATTGTTGTCGAAGACCGTGATGCCTTGGCGCGCATGGTCGAGCGCGTGTTGCAGTTGATCGCGGCTCGATTGGATCGCCGCCGAGGCGTCGTCGAGCAATTTGAGCGCCGACTTGCCCGACATCGCGCGCCGACGCAGCAGCAGCGAGAGCACCAGCCGCGAGGTCGAGGCGCCGATCGCCGGCGACAGCAGATGCTCGGCGTGGCGGACGAGATGGGCGTCCGCCTCGTCGCTGGCGGACAGAAACAGCCCGCGCTCGCCCATGAACGCCTCGAACGCGCGCCGCGCCCGCGCCGCGCCGAGATAGCGCGCGACGGTGGCCTCCAGCTCCCCCGTGGTCGCCGAGGCGCGCCACAGGCGGAAGGCTTGCGGCTTGCCGCCCGGCGCGGCGGCGACGAAGGCCATCGCCTGCACGCGCTCCAACGGCGTCGCCTTGCGCGTCAAGGATACGAGAACGAAGGCCGCGACATTGGCCCCTAGGGAAAGCGCGACGCCGCCGACCAGCGGATAGGCCGAAAACGCGACGAGCGAGGCCGGCCGAAGCCACAGGATTCCGAGCGGCCCGCCCGCGAGAAGATCGGCGAGCGCGCCGTCGGCGTTGAGCGAAGGCAGAAACAGCACGTAGACCCAGACCAGCGACCCGAGGACCATGCCCGCGACGGCGCCGCGCGCGGTGCCCCGCCGCCACATCAGCCCGCCGAGGAACGCCGGCGCGATCTGCGCGATCGCGGCGAATGACAGAAGCCCGATCGAGGCGAGCCCCGCGCCGTTCGCCAGCTGCGCATAGAGATAGCCGAAGAAGAGAACGCCGAGGATCGCCGCGCGCCGCACCAACAGCACGTGCGCGCCGATTTCGCCCGCGCCCGCCGCGTCCGTCCGGACGGCGCGACGGCGCAGCAGGATCGGCATGACGAGATCGTTGGAGACCGTGATTGCGAGCGCGACGCTGTCGACCACCACCATGCCGGTCGCCGCGGAGAGCCCGCCGAGCATCGTCGTCAGCGCGAGGCCGCGCGCGCCGGCGGCGAGCGGCAGGGCGAGAACCGTCAGATCGCGGTCGATCGCGCCGTCGGCGAAAGTCGCGAGTCCGGCGATCGCCAGCGGCGCGACGAACAGATTGATCAGCACGAGATAGACGGGGAACAGCCACGCCGCGGCGACGATATCGCGCGCATTGCGATTCTCGACGATGCTGACGTGAAACTGGCGCGGCAGCAGCAGGATCGCCGACGCCGAGAGCAGCGTCGTGGTCAGCCAATTGGCCGGATCGGGGGCCGATTGGATCACCGCGCCGATGCGCGCGTGGGTCTCGGCGACGCGCGTCAATTCGCCGATCCCGCCGGAAAGACCCCAGACGACGAACGCGCCCACGGCGAGAAAGGCCACCAGCTTGACGACGGATTCGACCGCAATGGCCAGGATCAGCCCGTTCTGATGCTCGGTCGGATCGATGCGCCGCGTGCCGAAGGCCATGGCGAAGGCCGCCAGCACCACCGTCACCGCGAGATAGAAGGTCGAAGACGGCGCGCCGGGCGTCAATCGACCGTGTTCGAACGAGTCGACGACCATCAGGATGGTCTGGGTGATCGCCTTGAGCTGCAGCGCGATATAGGGCGCGGAGGCCATCAGCGCGATGAGCGCGGCGAGCGCCGCCACCGCCTGGGACTTGCCGTAGCGCGCGGACACGAAATCGGCGACCGTCGTCAGGTTCTGCGCGCGCGAGAGCGCGGCGATGCGCGCCATCAGCCGATGGCCGAACCCGACGACGAGGATCGGCCCGATATAGATCGGCAGGAAATCGAGCCCATGCGCCGAAGCGAGCCCGACCGAGCCGTAATAGGTCCAGGAGGTGCAGTAGACGGCCAGGCTCAGCGCATAGACGAGCGCGCGCTGTTTGCCCACGACGAACCGCCGCCCGCCGTGATCGCCCCACCAGGCCACGGCGAAAAGGAAGCAGACATAGCCGAAGGACGCGACGAAGACAGTCGAACCGTTCAGCATGGCGCGGCGTCGCGAGGCGGGATGGCGGGCGGCATCAAAATATACTAGTGCGAAGCGAGGCTTCCGTCACGCGGGCCGAAAAAGTCGGCGTAGGTTTCATAAAAGGAAGCCCTTTTGCGTTCGTCTCGCATTCTCCTGTTTCCCGCGCGGACCCCTCGCCCATGAACAATCTCATTACCGATGTCCCGGGCGTGCGCGTCGGCGCCGCGCAGGACGCGCGGCTGGCCTCGGGCGTCAGCGTGGTCGTCTTCGACGAGCCGGCGACCGGCGGCATGGCGGTCCCCGGCGGAGCGCCGGCTTTGCGCGACGGCGCGCTGCTCGCCCCGGAGATGACGGTCGCCCAGGTCGACGGCTTCGTGCTTTCCGGCGGCTCGGCCTTCGGCCTCGATGCGGCGGGCGGCGTCATGGCTTATCTCGCCGCGCAGGGGCGCGGCTTCACGGTGGGATCCGTGCATGTGCCGATCGTTCCCGGCGCCGCGCTGTTCGATCTCGACAACGGCGGCGACAAGGCCTGGGGCCGCCGCGCGCCCTACGGCGATCTCGGCTTCGAGGCGGCGGCGAGCGCCGCAGTGGACTTCGCGCTGGGCACGGCGGGCGCCGGCTACGGGGCGACGACCTACGACCTGAAAGGCGGGCTCGGCTCGGCGAGTGCGACGTCCTCGCGCGGCTTCGTCGTCGGCGCCCTGGTCGCGGTCAATTCGGTCGGGCGCGCGACGCGCGGCTCGAGTCCGCATTTCTGGGCGGCGGCCTATGAACGCGACGCGGAATTCGGCGGGCTCGGCGCCGGCGGCGCGCCCGCCGCCGATGCGCTCACCTTGGCGCTCAAACGCGACGCGCCCGCCAACACGACGCTCGCCGTCGTCGCCACGGACGCGGCCTTCGGCAAGGCGCAGATGACGAGAGTGGCGATCATGGCCTCGAGCGGCTTCGCGCTGGCGCTGCGCCCCGCTCTCGCGCCAGCGGACGGCGACATCGTCTTCGCCGCCTCGACGGCGCGCGCGGCTCGGGTCCCGGACTTGCGCGATCTCACCGAGATCGGGACCCTCGCGGCCGAATGCGTCGCGCGGGCGATCGCGCGCGGGATTTACGAGGCGACTCCCCTCCCCTTCCCCGGCGCCCGGCCGAGCTGGCGCCAGCGCTATGGCGCGCCCTAGCCGAAGCGGTCCGCCCGGAACGGCGCGGGGTCGACGAACGGCGCCTCGCCCGCCATCATCTGCGCCAGCAACAGGCCGCTGACCGGACCGAGCGTCAGGCCGAGATGCTGATGGCCGAAATCGAACCACAGGCCCTTGTGGCGCGGCGCCGGGCCGATGACCGGAGCCATGTCGGGCAGGCACGGCCGGCGCCCCAGCCAGGGCTGCGGGTCGCGCCGCTCGGCGAGCGGAAACAGCTCGCGGCCGAACGGCTCGAGACGATCGAGATGGGCGCTGGAGGGCGGATCGTCGCGGCGCGCGAATTCGGCGCCGGTGGTGAGGCGGACGCCGCGCGCCATCGGCGTGATGATGTAGCCCTTTTCGAGATCGAACACCGGCCGACCGAGCGCTGCGTTTCCCTTAGCGCCGTAATGCATGTGATAGCCGCGCTTGACCCCGAGCGGCAGGCGATAGCCGAGCGCCGTGGTGATATCCTCCGCCCAGACGCCAAGCGCGACGACGACGTCGGGGGCTTGCAGCGGGCCGTCCTGCGTGGCCACCGCCCATCCCGCGCCGCTGGCGATGAGCGAGCGCGCGTCGCCCTTGACCAGCCTCCCGCCGCGCTTGAGCAGAAGATCGGCGTAGGATTTGGCCAAGGCCTCGGGATCGGGGGTCGTCAGCGGTTCGGTGAAATGCACGCCGCCCTTGGCGACCTCGCTCAGATGCGGCTCGAGCGCGACGAGCTGCTCGCGGTTCAGCATGGCGGTCGGCATGCCGTAGGGCTTGATCTCCTCGGCGTCGGCGAGCGCGAGGTCCTCACCGCGCGAGGTGCGGAAAACTTTGATCCAGCCGCCTTCCCGCAGCAGCGCCTGCGCGCCGGCCGGCCCGGCGATCGCGAGATGTTCCGGCAGGCAGCGCATGACCAGCCCGCGCATCGCCATCGCCGTGGCCATCCGCGACTTCGGTGAGGAGGCGAGAAAATAGCGCCACAGCCACGGCGCGATCGAAGGAAGGGCGCTGTAGCGAATTTGCACGCGCGGATCGAGGTTGAGCGCGGCGACGGCGATTTCGAGCGGCGCGCGCGGAAACACATAGGGGAAGACCGCCTCGCTCTGCACGATGCCGGAGTTGCCGGAGCTCGTCTCGCCCGCGACGGCGCCGAGGCGATCGACGAGCGTGACCGCGCGGCCGCGCGCCTGCAAGTACAGCGCCGCGCAGACGCCGACGATGCCGGCGCCCAGGACGATGACATCGGTTTTCGAAGACGACACGCGGCGTTTCTCCTTGTTGCGGACTTGCGGCCCCAATGTGCCCGGGGGAACGCGCTTCTGGCAATGGGCCATGAAGACGCGGGAGCGGGCCTCGATCTTTGCGCCGGCTTCCTATAGACCCCTTCTGCCCTTTTCCCCAACGGACCCGCCCCACATGATCCCGCGCTATTCCCGCCCCGAAATGGTCGCGATCTGGGCGCCGCAGACGCGCTTCAAGATCTGGTTCGAGATCGAGGCGCACGCCTGCGACGCGCTCGCCGAGATCGGGGTCATCCCCAAGGAGAGCGCTCGGGCGATTTGGGAGAAGGCGGGGAACGTGACCTTCGATGTCGCGCGCATCGACGAGATCGAGCGCGTCACCAAGCACGACGTCATCGCTTTCCTGACCCATCTGGCCGAATTCATCGGCCCGGATTCGCGCTTCGTGCACCAGGGCATGACGAGTTCCGACGTGCTCGACACGTGTCTGGCCGTGCAGTTGCAGCGCGCCAGCGACATTCTGATCGCCGACGTCGAAGCCCTTCTCGCGGCGCTGAAGCGGCGCGCCTTCGAGCACAAGCTGACGCCGACGATCGGGCGCTCGCACGGCATCCACGCCGAGCCGACCACCTTCGGCCTCAAGCTCGCGCTGGCCTACGCCGAGTTCACGCGCGCTCACGCGCGGCTCGTCGCGGCGCGCGCGGAAATCTCGACCTGCGTCATTTCGGGCGCGGTGGGCACCTTCGCCAACATCGATCCGCGCGTCGAGGAGCATGTCGCGAAGAAGATGGGCCTGGTTCCCGAGCCGATTTCGACGCAGGTGATCCCGCGCGACCGCCACGCCGCCTTCTTCGCCGCGCTCGGCGTCGTCGCCTCGTCGATCGAACGCCTCGCCACCGAAATCCGCCATCTCCAGCGCACCGAAGTGCTGGAAGCGGAGGAGTTTTTCTCCGAGGGGCAGAAGGGCTCCTCGGCGATGCCGCACAAGCGCAATCCCGTGCTGACGGAAAACCTGACGGGCCTCGCGCGCATGGTGCGCTCGGCGGTGACGCCGGCGCTCGAGGACGTCGCGTTATGGCACGAGCGCGACATTTCCCATTCCTCGGTCGAGCGCATGATCGGCCCGGACGCGACGATCACGCTCGATTTCGCGCTCGCGCGGCTGGCGGGCGTCGTCGACAAGCTCGTCGTCTATCCCGAAAACATGCGCAAGAATCTCGACCGGCTCGGCGGCCTCATCCATTCCCAGCGCGTGCTGCTCGCGCTGACGCAGAAGGGCGTCTCGCGCGAGGACGCTTATGGGCTGGTGCAGCGCAACGCCATGCCGGTGTGGCGCGGCGAAGGCGACTTCCTGAGCCTGCTCAAGGCCGACAAGGACGTCGCCGCCGCGCTCAGCCCTGGGGAGCTCGAAGCGCTGTTCGACCTCGGCTATCACTTGAAACACGTCGACACGATTTTCGCGCGCGTGTTCGGGGGCTGATTGCGCAGGCCCTCATCCGGCCCTTCGGGCCACCTCTCAGCGAACGAGACGTTCGCCTGACACCCGCCAAGCGGGAGAAGCGAAAAAGCCCCTCTCCGGCTTGCGGGAGAGGGGTTGGGGTGAGGGCGAGGGCCTTACGCCTGCGGCCGGTTGCGCGCGTTCATGAAGCCCTCGAATTCCTCGCGATCCTTGGCCTTGCGGACATTCTCGACGAATTCGGAGAATTCGCGCTGCGCCTCTTCGAGCTTGCGGCGCTCCGCCTCGAGGCGCGCGAGTTCCCCCGCCCGCCATTCGTCGAACGCGGAATTCCCGGTCGGAGCGCCGGCAGACCCGCCGCGGCCCCACGGCCCGCACGAATAGGAGCGCGACGCGCCGGCCATCGCGCTGCGCGCTTCGTTCCATTTGCCGGTCGCGAAGGTCTGCAGATCTTCGCCGCCCGTCTTTCGCTGCCAGAACTTGTAGGCCAGGATCGCCAGGCCGATCGGCCAGAAGACGATGAATCCCAGAATCATGGCGACGAGTTCGAACGCGGTCCAGCGGCTCGCGCCGCAGCCGCGGCGTCGCCACGTCGTGTTCGCCCATTCGCCCGGCCCGAATTCCCGCGCGCCATTCGACCCGCCAAAGCTGCTTTGCGCCGTGCTCATCGAGAGCCTCCGTCATGATGCGCCGCGCCGTTGAAACCGGACTCGGCTGGCAAGACATTGGGATGCGGCGCGCCTGGCGCAAGGCCGCCGCCGGGAAATATCGCGCCACGCGGCGCAAGCCGGCGCGCGCTCATCCGCCCGCCGCTTCAATCGCTTTGCACCGCGCCGAGCCGAGCCTATATCAAGGCGCCGATCGTCCCCTTGGGAGAGCCCGCCTTGCTCCGTTTCGCCCTCGCCCTTGCCCTTTGCCTCGGCTTTGCCTCGGCCGAGGCGCAAACCGTCGAGAAGGCGGTCCCGCAAAGCCCGAGCGAGGCGCATTTGTCCTTCGCGCCGGTGGTCAAGAAAGTGCGGCCGGCGGTGGTCAACGTCTACGCCTCGCGCGTCGAGACGATGGCGCGCAATCCCCTGTTCGACGATCCCGTTTTCCGCCAGTTCTTCGGCCAGCAAGGCCAGGAGTCGCGGGTCGCGCAATCGCTGGGCTCGGGCGTCATCGTCGACGCCAGCGGCCTCGTCGTCACCAATCACCACGTCATCGAGGGCATGACCGACGTGAAGGTCGCTCTGTCCGACCGTCGCGAATTCCCGGCCAAGATCGTGCTGCGCGATCCGCGCACCGATCTGGCGGTGCTGCAAATTCAGAGCGACGAGCGCTTTCCCGTGCTCGAACTCGGGGATTCCGACGCGATCGAAGTCGGCGACTTCGTGCTGGCGATCGGCAATCCCTTCGGCGTCGGCCAGACCGTGACGCAGGGCATCGTCTCCGCTCTCGCGCGCACGCAGATCGGCATCAACGACTACGGTTTCTTCATCCAGACGGACGCCGCGATCAACCCCGGCAATTCCGGCGGCGCGCTGGTCGATCTCGACGGACGCCTCGTCGGCATCAATTCGGCGATCGTTTCGCGCTCGGGCGGCAGCGTGGGGCTCGGCTTCGCCATTCCCGTCAACATGGTCAAGAGCGTCATCGCGGCGGCCAAACACGGCGGCGCCACGGTCAAGCGGCCGTGGCTCGGCGCCAGCCTGCAAAACGTCACCAAGGACATCGCCGATTCGATCGGCCTTGAGCGGCCCGCCGGCGCGCTGGCGGTCAGCGTCTTCGAAGGCGGCCCGGCCGCGGCCGCAGGGCTGAAGCGCGGCGACGTCATCACGGCGATCGACGGACAGGCCGTCGACGACGCCGAAGGCGTCGGCTTCCGGCTCGGCGTGAAGCCCTTGGGCGGCGTCGCGGCGCTGACGGTTCAGCGCGGCGGCAAGTCCCTCGTCCTGCCGCTGAAACTCGCCGCGGCGCCGGAAACGCCGCCGCGCGAGGCGATCCGCATCGCCAGCCGATCGCCGTTCCAGGGCGCGCTGGTGATGAACGTCTCGCCGGCGGTGGCCGAGGAACTGTCGCTCGACGCCATCAGCGAAGGCGTCGTCGTGGCCGATGTCGCCGAAGGCTCGCTGGCCGCCAATTTCGGCGTCCAGAAGGGCGACGTCGTCCTCGAGGTCAACGGCGCAAAAATCACGACCACCCGCGATCTCGACGCCGCGAGCGGGCAGCGCGCGCGCAGCTGGGATCTGACGATCGCGCGCGGCGGAGAGGTGATCCGCTCGCGCATCGGCGGGTAGAAGTTTCCGCGCGGGGGCGCGTCGACCTCACGCCGCCTTGCTGGTCGGCGCCTTGGCCTTGCCGCGCGCCAGACGGCGTTTCAGCGACGCCCACAGCGCGCGCATTTCCTGGGCGGCCGCGCCGTGCGGGTTGATTTCGGTCACGCCCAGGCCGTGGCGCGCGGCTTCCTGATAGTCGACGCGAGCCAGCACGAGCGGCGAAATGAGGCCGCCCATCTCCTCGAGCGCGGCGACGGCGTTGTCGACGCGCGCGGTTTGTTGGGCCGGCGGGCACTGGTTGAGCATGAATACGAAATCGCTCGCCGCCGCCTTCAAGGCGGCGCGCGTCTGAGCGCTGGCCCAGAGGTCGAAAATGCTCGGGCGCGAGGGAATGACGTTCAGATCGGCCTCGCGCATCGCGGCCGCCGAAGCCGCGCCGTCCGCGCCAGGCGTGTCGATAATCGCGAGCGTGATCCCCTTTTTCTCCAGGGCGCCGATCAGCGCCGGCAGTTTGCCCGCCGTCGCCGCGACGACGGCGATGTCGTCGAGTTCACGAGTCTTGGACCAACTGACCAGGGAAGCCTGCGGATCCAAGTCGATGACGCAGACGCGCTCGCCGACTTCCTTGGCGGCGACCGCCAGCGAAGAAGCCAAAGTACTTTTCCCCGACCCGCCCTTCTGAGTTACGAAAGCAATCGTGCGCATGGACTCCGCCCTTTTTAGTGCGCCCGCCGCGAATCACGGCTGGGATCAATGGTTAAAATCACTGTCCATGTTTGCGGGCATTATGGTTAACAAAGTGTAACCATCGGGGCGGGCGACAATGAAAATTCCTATGTTTCCATAGTGATACGCGTTTTCTTTCTGTATGATCGCCGCCGTTCGACGGCCCCGCTCGTCACGCCTCACTCGCCGTCCAGCGGCGCCGCGCCCTTGGGCTTGCCGTCGGCCGACAGCGCGATCTTTTCGATGCGCATTTCGGCGTTCTTGAGCAATTGATCGCAATGCGCCTTCAGCGCTTCGCCGCGCTCGTAGAGCTTGATGGAGTCTTCGAGCGCGACGGCGCCCTTCTCCAGCTTGTCGACGATCGATTCGAGTTCGGCCAGCGCCGTCTCGAACGGCATCTTGGCGATTTCAGCGGGCGATTCGGTCATGGCGCGATCCTCGGATTCGTCGACGGTCCTAGCGCGGGAGCCTCACAGCGGCAAGGCGGTCGTCTTCTTCACGGTGCGCAGCGTCATGGTCGACTGCACGCGCGAAACGCCGGGCAATTGCGTGAGAATGTCGGTGTGGATGCGCTCGAAGTCGCGCGCGTCGCGAAACGCGATCCGCAGGAGATAATCGGAGGCGCCGGCCAGAAGATAGCATTCGATGATCTCGGCGTGACGGCGGACTTCCTGCTCGAATCGATCGAGCGCCGCCCGGCCCTGCTGGTCCAGCGTCACCGAGACGAAGGCGGCGCCGGGGAGGTCCGCGGCGACCGGATCGAGCAGCATGACATAGCCCGCGATGATCCCGCTGTCCTCGAGCATGCGGACCCGCCGAAGGCACGCCGATTGCGACAGATGGACCCGGTCGGCCAATTCCGCGTTGGTCAGACGGCCGTCGCGCATCAATTCGCGCAGGATCGCCCGGTCGCGATCGTCGATTTCGTCAATTCGCATAATCTCTCTCGAATCGAGCCAGAATTCGCATATCATGCCAGAAGCCGGCGGCGACAGCCCCATTTGGGAGAGAAATTTCTTCGACGCCGCAGGATCATACGGTTTCCAGATGACGGGAGGATTCGATGCTCATCGGCGTGCCCAAGGAAATCAAGGACAATGAGTTTCGCGTCGGGCTGACGCCCGCGTCCGTCGCCGAGCTGACGCACCACGGCCATTCCGTGCTGGTCGAAAAGTCCGCGGGCGTCGGATCGGGACTTTCCGACGACGAATATGTCGCGGCGGGCGCCGCGCTGATCGACGCGCCGCAAGAGATATTCGCGCGCGCCGAAATGATCGTGAAGGTCAAGGAGCCGCTCAGCGCCGAGCGCAAGCAGCTTCGCCGCGGCCAGATCCTCTACACCTATCTGCATCTCGCGCCCGACCTCGCGCAGACGAAGGATCTCGTCGCCAGCGGCGCGACCTGCATCGCCTATGAAACGGTGACCTCGCCCTACGGCGGCCTGCCCTTGCTGACGCCGATGTCGGAAGTCGCCGGGCGCCTCGCGCCGCAGGTCGGCGCGCATGCGCTGGAAAAGGCGCAGGGCGGGCGCGGCATCCTGCTCGGCGGCGTGCCGGGCGTGCCGGCGGCGGAAGTCGTCGTGCTCGGCGGCGGCGTTGCGGGCACCCACGCCGCGACGATCGCGCTCGGCATGGGCGCCAACGTCACCCTGGTCGACAAGTCGAACGAAGCCCTGCGCCGTCTCGCCGCGCAATTCGGCACCGGCGTGCGCACGATCTATTCGACGCGCGCCACGATCGCCGAACTCGTCAAGCGCGCCGACCTCTTGATCGGCGCCGTGCTGGTGCCCGGCGCCGAAGCGCCGAAGCTGGTGACGCGCGCGATGCTGTCGACGATGAAGCCCGGCTCGGTGATCGTCGACATCGCCATCGACCAGGGCGGCTGCTGCGAAACCTCGAAGGCGACCACCCACTCGCACCCGACCTATGTCGTCGACGGCGTCGTGCATTACTGCGTCGCCAACATGCCCGGCGCGGTGGCGCGCACCTCGACCTTCGCGCTCAACAACGCCACCCTGCCCTTCGCGCTCGCGCTCGCCGACAAGGGCTGGCGCCAGGCGCTGAAGGACGACGTCCACCTGCGCGCGGGGCTCAATGTGCACGACGGCAAGGTGACGTGCGAACCGGTCGCGCAGGCGCACGGGCTCGCCTATACGCCGGCTGCGAGCGTGCTGGGCTGAGCGCTCAGCGCGCCGCGCCCACCGGAGCCGCCGCGCTCGCCTGAGCCACGACCGTCGCCGGCGGCAGGTCGCCGCGGCCGTTGAGGGCGCCGGGAGCCCAGTTCAGGCCGACGCGCATGGCGTAGAAGATATGCGCGCCGATGCGGTCGACGCGCCGCAGCGAGGGCGCCCAGAACGGATAGACGTAATTGGCGTGGTAGTTGAGCGCCTCGGCGACCTTCGGATTGTAGTTGACGCCGCTGACGACCTCCTGCGCGATGCGGGTCGCCACCGCCCAGGCGCCGGGCTCTTCGATGCGCAGCGATTTGCCTTCGCAGGCGAAGGAGAACTGGCACGCGAAGGGATGGTTGCGATCCTGATAGACGACCGCGCAGACGTCGCTCGGGAAAATGCCGCTGCGCACGCGGTTGAGCACGACCTGCGCGACCGCGGCCTGGCCCGGCTCGGGTTCGCTGCGCGACTCGAAATAGATCGCCTCGGCGAGGCAGCGCATCTGCCGCGCCGAATCCTTGGGGTCGATCAGCGCGGAATAATTCGGCTTGCCGTTGGCGTCGGATTGCGCCGCCACCGTCGTTTGCGCGGCCGGGCGCGCGGCGGCGACGATCAACTTGCCGTCGCTCGGCGTCGGCGTCGAGGAATTCAGCGCCAGCTCCAGCGGCACGCCCGGCGTCGCGCCATCGTCGAATTGCCGTAGCGGCTGGCTGGCCGCGATCTCCGCGCCGGAGAGGATCGCCGTCGGGCTGCGCGACTCCTGCGGCCAGTCCTCGGCGCCGTCGTCGCCTGATGGGGCCGGCCGCCGCAGATGGGCGTCGAAGCCGGGGCGAAGGACGATGAAGGGATCGCCTTTGCGCGTGCGGTCGATCGCGGGGAAATTCGCCTTGCCCTGTTTGACCGCCGCATTCGGCTCGATTTCGTCGGGAATCGCGTTGAGATCCTCGGGGGCCCCGAGCGTCAAACGGGCCTCCAGGATCGGATAATCGTCGCCGTCGCGCGCCGTGGAGGGCGCGGGCAAGCCGAACGTCGAGGCGAGAAACGCTTCGCGAACGGGCGAGGCGCGGTCGCCGCGAGCCTTTTGCGCGACGAGGCCGCCGGTCCCGCCAGCATCCTGTCCGGCTTGCGCGGTGATCGACACGACAAGCCCCAGCGCGATGCCCCAGGGCGCGACGGCCGAACCTGCCCAGGCTAAACGCGAACGACCCATACGCAACCCACGCTGTGATTGAACGCCATCGCCGATGCCGCGTCGAACGCTTGCGCGTCGCGCTTTTGGCTCGTTCCGCCGGGCGGCTTGACCCGCCCCGCGCAAATCGAGCGCTTTTCTTCATACCGGCTTAAGGTTGCGGGCGGGTTACCGGGCAAATTCCGGTCGCGTCCCGCAATGGGTCACGCGCGCGGGCGGATTTTCGCTCAGAAGGTCGGCGGCGTGCAGGCGGAGACGACCACCAGTTCGCCGTCGCCGGCGTTGCGGAAGGCGTGCGGCTTGCGGCTGTCGAAGCAATAGGCGTCGCCCGTCTGCAACTCGTAGCGCCGGCCGTCGACTTCCAGCGACAGGCGCCCCTTGATGACGATTCCGGCCTCCTCGCCCTGGTGCGACAGCATCTTGGCGCCGGACTGGGCGCCCGGCCTATAGCGCTCGTGAATCATCTGAAGCGCGCGGCCGTTCAGGTTGGCGCCGACCTGACGGTAGGACACCGCGCCGCCGGCGATCTCCGTCAATTCGTCGGCGCGAAAGACGATCCTTTCGCTTTGCTCCTCGGCGGCGGCGAAGAAGTCCGCGATGCCGACCCCCAACGCCGACAGAATTTGGCGCAACGCGGAAATCGACGGGCTGACGTGGTCGGCTTCGATCATCGAGATCGTGGCGTTCGACACGCCCGCGCGGCGCGCCAGTTCGCGCTGGGAAAGCCCCAGGCGCATGCGCCGCGCCCTGAGGCGCGGCCCGACTTCGATATCGCGATCCGTAGTGTTCATGTGTTCATTATTTAGAACAGCGTGAACAGCGCGACAACTGGACAATCGGCATGGGCGCGGGCATTGTTCAGAAAATCAATCAAGTCCGGGAGACAAGCCATGTCCGCCGCCGCTCAGCGCGCCGAAGTTCCCAATGATCTCGCCGCGTTCTGGATGCCGTTCACGCCCAATCGCGCGTTCAAGAAGCGGCCGCGCCTGATCTCGCGCGCCAAGGACATGCATTACTACACACCGGAGGGACGCGAGATTCTCGACGCGACGGCGGCGCTGTGGTGCTGCAACGCCGGCCATAACCGCCCCTCGATCGTCGCGGCGATCCAGGCCCAGGCGGCCGAACTCGACTTCTCCCCGAACTTCCAGTTCGCGCATCCCCAGGCGTTTCAGCTGTCCTCGCGCCTGGCCGCGCTGGCGCCGGCCGACCTCGATCATGTCTTCTTCACCAATTCCGGCTCGGAGGCCGCCGACACGGCGCTGAAGATCGCCATCGCCTATCACAACGTGCGCGGCGCCGGCTCGCGCCAGCGCCTGATCGGACGCGAGCGCGGCTATCACGGCGTCGGCTTCGGCGGCATTTCGGTCGGCGGCATGGTCAACAACCGCAAGTTCTTCGGCTCGCTGCTCGCCGGCGTCGACCACCTTCCCTCGACCTACAGCCGCGAGCATCAGGCCTTCACCAAGGGCGAGCCGGATTGGGGCGGGCATCTGGCCGACGCGCTCGAGGGGATCGTCGGCCTGCACGATTCCTCGACCATCGCCGCCGTCATCGTCGAGCCGATGGCGGGCTCGACCGGCGTGCTGCCAGCGCCCAAGGGCTATCTGCAGAAGCTGCGCGCGATCTGCGACAAATACGGCATCCTGCTGATTTTCGACGAAGTGATCACCGGCTTCGGCCGTCTCGGCTTCGCCTTCGCCGCCGAGCGCTACGGCGTCATTCCCGACATGATCACCTTCGCCAAGGGCGTCACCTCCGGCACCGTGCCGATGGGTGGGGTCATCGTGCGCAAACATGTGCACGACGCGTTCATGCAGGGGCCGGAGTCGGCGATCGAACTGTTCCACGGCTACACCTATTCCGGCCACCCCTTGGCCTGCGCGGCGAGCCTGGCGACGCTCGACGTCTATCGCGACGAAAACCTGTTCGAGCGCGCCAAGGCGCTGGAGCCGAAGTGGTGCGACGCGCTGATGACCCTCGGGGACCTGCCGAACGTGCTCGACATCCGCTGCGTCGGCCTCACCGGCGCGATCGACCTCGCGCCATCGAGCGGCCCCGGGGTGCGCGGCTACGCCGCGCTGGAATATTCCTTCCACGAGGCGGGGATCATGCTGCGCCTCTCCGGCGACACCATCGAACTGACGCCGCCGCTGGTGATCAGCGAGGATCAGATCGGCGAGATCGTCGACAAGGTGGGGCGGACGATCAAGGCGGTGGCGTGAGGGGGCGGCCACGGTTCGAATCGTGGCCGCCGCGGTCGCCGCGCCAACGGCACTCAGCTCTGGATCGGACGCAGCGCGGCCTCGAGCGCGTGCAGCCGCGCCAGGCCTTCGGCGTCGGTCTTGCCGAAAGGCTCCTCGCACAAAGTAACCAGCGCGGCGCCGTCTTCGAGGGCTTCGACTTCGACGTCGGCGGGATATTTCGCCCGCGCGGCGAGGTTCGCGGGCAGGTAGGTGATCCAGCCGATCCATGGTCTGAGCTGTCGTTCGCTACCGGCCATAATCGAATCCGCGATCTTGGGGCGAGCGCGGGCGTAGGGAGCGAGCATCGCGGCGCGCTTTGGATCGCGGATCTTGGGCAGGTTGTAGAACGAAAACTTCGCGCACATTTCCGCGGGTTTCCAGATCTCGCGCGAACCTCATCAACGGCCTCGATTCGGAGGCGCGCCACGGCAGTCCCGTGGACGGAGGCAAGTCGGAGAGCCGCATCGAGATGTCGTTTAGGTTGATCGATTCGGGCTTCCCAAACGCGCCAACGTGGCACCAGGTGTCGGCGTAGCTCGACTTACGGAAATCGTAGGGCGGAGGTCCCGCGTGGCCACCCCAAATGAAGCTCCCGAGCTCCGGCCAAGGGCCGGGCGGGGCGTCATACTGGCCGACGCGGTCGATCAAAAGCTGCTTCGCCGCGGCCTCGCTCAGGGGAACCGGCACGGTTTCCTTCTTGGTTTTGGGCGACTTCAGCCAGCTTCGATAGATCGGGTCAAAGTTCGGCAGACCGGTGACGAACTGAGAGAGCCTGCGCGCGTCGTCGGCTTGCGCCGGGTCGCGCGGCTCCCACCAGACATCGAGTTCCAGATCGCTCATCAAAGACCTCCGCTCAGTTCGGATCGAAAACGACGGACAGGTTTCCAAAGCTCAGGCCGCCCGCGATGTTCTTCAATCCCCGATAACCCTTCTCGGTTTGCGCGTGCCAGACGACCAGGCGGCCCGCGGCGGCCGCCGTTCGCGCTTGGCTCGTCATCTGAAATTTCGGGTTATTCTCCAGCTCGACCCACCAGTACAGCACATCGTTGGCGTCAAACAGGTGATCGATATTCGCCTTGGCTTCGAGAAGGAATCCCGTCTCCGGATCGCAGCCGTCGAACCTGACGTTCCCGAAGACGATCGCCCATCCGTAGGGCAATCCGCTGACGTATTCCTGGTAGGCGATGGAATTCTTTGATGCGGCGCTTGTTTCCGGCGTCCTGACTCGAAAGCGCCTGTGATTGAGCGCGTATTATCGGTTCAGACGATTGATATGACCGGTATTATGCGTTGGATCGATTGATCGAAACCTAGCATGAAGGGCGAAATCCCCAGGAGTTCGTCCTTTGACCAGCATCGACGCCCATGTCGCGCTAACCCCCCGCCTCGGCCCGCTTCCCGCTCTCGCGCCCGGCCTCGCCCTGACCGCGGGCATCGCCGCGCTCGCCTTCGCCTTGCGCCTCGTTCCCGGCGTTTCGGCGCTCAGCCCGATGATCCTGTCGGTCCTCATCGGCGTCGTCGTGCATAATTTCGCCGGCGCGCCGCACGCGGCCCGCAAGGGCATGGCCTTTTCGCTACGCGCCATCCTGCGCTTCGCCATCATCCTATTGGGCTTGCAGATCACGGCGCGGCAAGCCGCCGACCTCGGCCCCGGCGGCCTCGCAATGATCGCCGCCGCGCTCATCTCGACTTTGGCCTTCACCCTCGTCATGGGCCGCGCGCTCGGCGTCGCGCGCGGGCTCGCGCTGCTGATCGGCGTCGGCACCTCGATCTGCGGCGCCTCGGCGGTGATCGCGGCGAAAACGGCGACCGGCGGCAAGGACGACGACGCCGCTTACGCGGTCGCCTGCGTGACCCTGTTCGGCACGCTCGCCATGTTCGCCTATCCCGCGGCGCAAGGCTTCCTGCATCTGTCGCCGCGCGCCTACGGGCTGTGGGCCGGGGCTTCGATCCATGAGATCGCTCAGGCCGTCGCGGCGTCCTTTCAGGGCGGCGGCGACGCCGGACAATTCGGAACCATCGCCAAATTGACCCGCGTCGCCATGATGGCGCCGGTGGTGATCGCGCTCGGCGAAATGACCGCCCGGCTCGGCCTCGCGGGCGACGGCGAGCGGCGGAAGCCGCCCTTCCCGTGGTTCCTGATCGGCTTTCTCGCCCTGGTCGCGCTCAACAGCGTCATCGTCATTCCGCATCAGGTCGCCGCGCCCATCGGCGTCGTCACGACCTTTTTGCTCTCGATGGCGATGGCGGCGATGGGTTTGGTCACCGATATCGGCCATATCCGCGCCCGCGGCCTCAGGCCCCTGGCGCTGGGATTTCTCGCCTCGCTGTTCATCTGCGCGTTCAGTCTGGTAATGGTGCGCCTGATCCCTTGAGGGCAGGCGCCGGTGACGCTGGAGCAATTGCGCGTTTTCGTAGCCGTCGCCGAATGCGAGCACGTGACGCGGGCGGCGCGCCAATTGAACCTGACGCAGTCGGCGACAAGCGCCGCCGTCGCCGCGCTCGAGGAGCGTCACGGCGTCAAGCTCTTCGACCGGATCGGACGGCGCATCGCGCTGACCGCGGCCGGCCGGGCGTTCTTGGGCGAAGCCAAAGCGGTTCTCGCGCGCGCCCTAGCCGCCGAACGGGCGCTCGGCGACCTTGCGGGCCTCAAGACAGGCGAGCTCGTCCTCGCCGCCAGCCAAACCATCGGCAGTTACTGGCTGCCGCTCCGCATCGTCCAATTTCGCGCGCTTTATCCCGGCTTGACGATCAAACTGCGCATCGGCAATACGCTGAGGGTCGCGGCGCTGGCGGGCGGCGGCGAGGTCGATCTCGGCTTTGTCGAAGGCGAAGTCGCCGATCCCTCGCTCATCGTCGAGCCGATCGCATGGGATGAATTGCTCATCGTCGCCGCGCCGAAGGAGCGCGGCGTCTTGGACGGCTTGGACGCGAGCGGGCTGACGGCGGCGCCCTGGGTGGCGCGCGAGAGGGGGTCGGGCACGCGCGAGGCCTTCGAGGCGGCGCTGACCGCGTTCGGCGTCGACGCCTCGATGAGAAACATCGCGCTGGAGCTGCCCTCGAACGAGGCGATTCGCGCCGCGGTGGAAGCGGGCGCGGGCCTCGCCGTCATGTCGCGCCTCGTCGTCAGCGCCTCGATCAAGGCGGGGTCGCTGATCGCGTCGCCGCTGACCTTGCCGCGCCGCCGTTTTTTTCTGCTGCGTCACAAGGAGCGCTACGAATCGCAAGCGGCGCTGGCCTTCGTGCGGACGATCGAAAATTACGACGAAGGGGCGGGCGAAAGCCTCCCCGTCACGCCGTGACGCCGAGCAAGGCCGGCAATTCGTCGAGGCTCCGGATCTCGAAGTCCGGCGCGCCCGGCAGGCGCTCGCGGCGCTGGCCGTAGCGATTGCACCACACGACCCGCATGCCGAAATCCGACGCGGCGTGGGCGTCCCAGGCGTTGGACGACTGGAAGGCGACCTCCGTGGCCTCCAAGCCGAGGCGGTCGAGCGCGTATTGATAGACCCGTGGATCGGTCTTGAAGACGCGCACGGCGTCGACCGAAAGCACCGCGTCGAACAGCGCGCTCAGGCCAGCGCCCGCGACCGCCTCCTCCAACATGCCTGGCGAACCGTTGGAAAGAATCGCGGTCGCAAAGCCCGCCCGACGCAAGGCGCTGAGCACGCCGGGAACTTCGGGGAATGGCGACAGGGTGCGATAGAGGCCCATCAAGCGGTCGCGCAATCCCGGCGTGGCTATGCCGAGACTGTCGAGCGCGAAATCCAGCGCGTCGCCGGTGACTTGCCAGAAGTCGGCGTAACGGCCCTGCAGCGAACGCAGCCACGTGTATTGCAGCTGCTTGTCGCGCCACAGCGCGGTCAGCGCCGCGCGCCGGCCCGGCTCGATCTCGGGGCAGGCCGCGGCCGCCGAGGCGAAGTCGAACAACGTGCCGTAGGCGTCGAAAACGCAGGCGCGAACGCCTTCGAGACGGCTCATCCCAAGAGCTCCGTTTCCTGACGCAAAACGGGCGACGCGTAGGCCGCGCCGCCCGGAACATTCAGCAATGCGAACGCGTGTTTCGGCGTCAGCTCTCGCTCGAGGCGCTCTTGTCCGGGGCCGGACCCGAATCCTTGCCCTTGGCCTCGACGTCGCGGTCGACGAATTCGATCACCGCCATCGGCGCGTTGTCGCCTTGGCGAAAGCCCGCCTTCATGATGCGGGTGTAGCCGCCGTTGCGCGTCTTGTAGCGCGGGCCGATGACGTCGATCAGCTTCTTCACCAGGTCGGCGTCGCGCAGACGCGAGATGGCGATGCGGCGGGCGTGCAGGTCGCCGCGCTTGCCGAGCGTCACCAGCTTCTCGACGACCGGGCGAAGATCCTTCGCCTTGGGCAGCGTGGTGACGATCTGCTCGTGCTTGATCAGGGCCTGCGCCATATTGGCGAACATCGCCTGACGGTGTTCGGCGGTCCGGTTGAACCGACGCTTCGCGTGTCCGTGATACATTTGGCTGTCTCCTTCTCGGGTCTACGGCCGCCGTGCCAAGGAACGGCCGCTTGTTTTGGGCAGTAGGCAATAGGCAGTAGGCAGTAGGCAGTATAAGCGGTGGGATGCGTTCCTACTGCCTACTGCCCAATGCCTACTGCCTTCAGTAATGCTCCTCGAACCGCTTGGCCAGCTCTTCGATGTTCTCGGGCGGCCAACCCGTAACTTCCATGCCCAGATGCAGACCCATCTGCGCGAGCACTTCCTTGATTTCGTTGAGCGACTTGCGGCCGAAATTCGGCGTCCGCAGCATTTCGCTTTCCGACTTCTGGATGAGGTCGCCGATATAGGTGATGTTGTCGTTCTTCAGGCAATTGGCGGAGCGCACGGACAGCTCGAGTTCGTCCACCTTCTTCAGCAGGGCCGGGTTGAAGGCGAGTTCGGGGATCGCGTGCTGCGCTTCCTCGCGCCGCGGCTCCTCGAAATTGACGAACACCGCGAGCTGGTCCTGCAGGATGCGCGCGGCGTAGGCGAGCGCATCCTCCGGCGACATCGCGCCGTTGGTCTCGATCGTCATCGTCAGCTTGTCTTTGTCGAGATCCTGACCCTCGCGGGTGTTCTCGACGCGGTAGGAGACCTTCTTGACCGGCGAGAACATGCTGTCGATCGGCATCAGGCCGATCGGCGAATCCTCGGCGCGGTTGCGATCGGCCGGCACATAGCCCTTGCCCGTCATCACCGTGAATTCGATGCGGATGTCCGCGCCTTCGTCGAGCGTGCAGATGGCGAGCTGCGGATTGAGGATCTGGATGTCGCCGGTGGTCTGGATGTCGCCGGCGGTGACGGCGCCGGGGCCGCGGCGCTTCAGGATGAGGCGCTTGACGCCCTCGCCCTGCATCTTGACCGCGATGTCCTTGACGTTGAGCACGATGTCGACGACGTCCTCGCGAACGCCGGGAATCGACGAGAATTCGTGCAGCACGCCGTCGACGTGAATCGAGGTGATCGCCGCGCCCTGCAGCGACGACAGAAGCACGCGGCGCAACGAATTGCCGAGGGTCTGGCCGAAGCCGCGCTCCAGCGGCTCGGCGACGACGGTCGCGACGCGGCGCGGATCGTCGCCATGAATGACTTCGAGCTTCTTCGGCTTGATGAGTTCTTGCCAGTTCTTCTGGATCACGACTTGAGCCTTCCGTTCGACGAAGCTGCGGGGCGACGCCTTGAGGGGTCCGGCGCGGCGCCTGGACGCCCGCGTGGGGCGCGCAGGGCGGCGCGCCGCGATTGAATCAGACGCGGCGACGCTTGCGCGGCCGGCAACCGTTGTGCGGGATCGGCGTCACGTCGCGGATCGAGGTCACGTTGAAGCCGGCGGCCTGGATCGCGCGAAGCGCCGACTCGCGTCCCGAACCGGGGCCGGAGACCTCGACCTCGAGCATGCGCATGCCATGTTCGGAGGCCTTCTTGACCGCGTCCTCGGCGGCCATCTGGGCGGCGAAGGGCGTCGATTTGCGCGAGCCCTTGAACCCCATCGTTCCCGCCGACGACCACGAGATCGTATTGCCCTGCGCGTCGGTGATGGTGATCATCGTGTTGTTGAACGTCGAGTTCACATGGGCGACGCCCGACACGATGTTCTTGCGTTCTTTGCGGCGAACGCGGGTTGCTTCCTTAGCCATTGGTTCGTCCTTCAAGCGCGCCAGCGGCGCGAAAAACCTTCAAATCCGTGAGGCGTCGAGCCCGCGATCACTTCTTCTTGCCGGCGATCGCCTTGGCCTTGCCCTTGCGCGTGCGCGCGTTGGTGTGCGTGCGCTGGCCGTGAACGGGCAACGAACGGCGATGGCGAAGCCCGCGATAGGCGCCGAGGTCCATCAGGCGCTTGATGTTGATCGCCACTTCGCGGCGCAGATCGCCCTCGACCATGTAATCGCGATCGATCGTCTCGCGGATTTGCAGCACCTCGCCGTCCGTCAGCTGGGCGACGCGGCGCTCCGGGGGGATATGCACCTTCTCGCAAATCTCCTCGGCTTTCTTCGCGCCGATGCCGTGAATATATTGCAGCGCGATGATGACGCGCTTGTTCGTGGGTATGTTGACGCCTGCTATACGAGCCACGGCCCATGCTCCATTTCGGCGGCGCCCCGGCTAGATGCCGATGCGCGGCGGTTGAAAAGCCCTCGACGTCCGGTGGAGACCGGCCCTTGCCAAGAGACCCCAAAACGCAAAAAGTCCCATGCGCTCGCAATGGCGCCGGGACCCAGAACGCGTTCGGGATGCCGCCTATATAGAGCGACGACCGCCGCCCGTCAACCGGGCTCGCGCCGCCTTTGCGCCGGAGCGCCCGTTGGGCTATTGCGGCCCCTCGCCGCCTCAATTTCCCGGAGATCCATCGTGACTCGCAAGATCCATAGACGCGGCGGCGGATTCGATCCGCCGGAAACACGCCCCGCGCGGCCCGCGGCGAAAAAAGCCAACGGCCGGTCCGAGCGGCCCCGGCCGCGCCAGGACAGCCTCGACAAACCGACCCCGAGATCGCCGCGCCAGCCGCGAACGGCCGATGTCGTGCACATCTACGGCTTTCACAGCGTGATCGCGGCGCTGCGCGCGCCGCGCCGCAAGCTCATCCGCCTTTACGCGACCGCCGCCGCCGCCGAACGGCTCGCCGAGGACATTTCCGCGCGCGGCGTCGAGACGCGCATTCTGGAGCCCGCCGAGATCGCCCTGCGCGCGCCGCGCGACGCGGTGCACCAGGGGGTCCTGCTCGAAGCGCGGCCGCTCGAGCCGATCGACATTTCCGAATTGCCGGCCAAAGGCCTGGTCGTCGTGCTCGATCAGATCACCGATCCGCACAATGTCGGCGCGATCCTGCGCACCTGCGCGGCCTTCGCCGTCGACGCGCTGGTGACGACCGAGCGCCATTCGCCTGACTTCACCGGCGCGCTGGCCAAATCCGCGTCCGGCGGGCTGGAGCATGTGCCGATCTGCAGCGTCGCCAATCTGGCGCGCGCGTTGGGCGAGCTCGGCGATCTCGGTTACTGGCGCGTCGGACTGGATTCGGAAGCGGCGCAGACTCTTCGCGAGGCCCAGCTCGCCCGCCCCCTCGCGCTCGTTCTCGGCGCCGAAGACAAGGGCTTGAGGAGGCTGACGCGCGAACATTGCGACGTCATGGCGCGGCTCGACCTGCCCGGCGCGATCAAGAGCCTCAACGTGTCGAACGCCTGCGCCATCGCGCTGGCGATCGCGAACGGCAAATTGTCGGAACCCGCTTAGCAGACGCGGCGGACGGGCGGCGGCGGCGCTAATTCAGCGGCGGGACCGTCTTGGCGTAATTGAGATCGAAGGTCTTGTTGCGGAGCGGATCGAGCGCGGTCCCCTCCGAGGCGTCGAATGCGCGGGGGCGAGACGGCTGGGCCGGATTGTCGAGGCCCGCGACGCGCGCGCCGGCGCTCGCCGGGTCCGCGTAACGCGCGATGCGGGCCTTCTGGTCCGCGAGCGCGGCGGCCGAAAGCGGAACTCTCGCGATCGAATCGACCGTCGCGCCGGCGTCGGCGTCCTCGGCGAACGCGGCGCCCGTCGGAGCGTCGTTGACCCCGGTGACCACGGCGCCGAGGTCTTCGGGCGTCTTCCCGCTCATTTTCGTCGGCGACAGCGAGCCGTCGGCGCCCAGCAGCGACTCCCGCACGCGCAACTTTTCGCCGAACTTGGCCAATTTCGCGCCGAGCGCGCCGCCATTGTCGGCGGGACCCGTCGCGGCGGCGAGCGCCAGGGCGCCGAAAATCCTCGGGTCGACCGGTTCGAGCGCCCCGTGCTTCGCGGCGGGCGCGGCGGCCGGGGTCGGCGCGGCGTCGGGCGCCAGCCTGTCCTTGGCGTCCTGCTCGATTTGCCGCCACCGCGCGACGTTCTTGAGATGCTGATCGAGCGTCTCCGCAAAGGCGTGGCCGCCCGTTCCGTCGGCGACGAAATAGAGCTCCTTGGTGCGCGATGGATTCGCGGCGGCCTCGAGCGCCGCTTTGCCGGGATTGCAGATCGGTCCCGGAGGCAGGCCGTCGATATTGTACGTATTGTAGGGCGTCGCCTGATCGAGCTCGGCCTTCGTGATGGGGTGGCCGAGCGTGCCCTTGCCGAACGCCAGCCCGTAGACGATCGTCGGGTCCGATTGCAGCTTCATGCGCTTCTGCAGACGGTTGACGAAGACGCCGGCGACCCGCGGGCGCTCGTCGACCTTGCCGGTCTCCTTCTCGACGATCGAAGCCAGCGTCACGAGTTCGCCGGGCGACTTGATCGGCAGATCCCCCGCGCGCTTTTTCCAGATGTCGTCGATGGCCTTGGTCTGCGCCTTGGCCATTCGCGTCACCATGGCCTGGCGCGTGTCGCCGCGCTCGAAGAAATAAGTGTCCGGAAGCAGCGAGCCCTCGCGCGGGGGCTCCTTGATGTCCCCGACGAGCACGTCGTCGTCCCGCAGGCGCTCGACGATTTGGTCGCTCGTCAACCCTTCGGGAATGCTGAGCTTGTGCTGCACGACCTTGTGCGCGATCAGTTCGGCCTCGACCTGACGCAGACTGACGCCCGCCTTGAACGCGTATTCCCCGCGTTTGAGCGCGCCTCGGCTGCCGTCGAGAAGCGTCATCGCGGAGAACCAGATCGCGCTGTCGATGACGCCCTCGCGTTCGAGCTGATCGCCGATCGGGCCGCCGTCGTCCTCGCGAGCGATGACGACGATCTTGTCGGCCGCCAAGGGGCCCGGCTTGCGCGCCTCGATCATCGCCCAAGCCAGCAGCGCGAAGCCCGTCAGCGCGCCGAGCAACGCGAACGACAGGAAACCGCTCAGACCGGAGAGCCCGGAACGCCGCGTCCGGCGCGGCGGCGGCGGGGCGGGCGGCGGCTCGGCGGCCGGGCGCGAACGCGCGCGCCCGCCGAAAAGGCTGACGCGCGGCGGGGGCTTGGCGTCGTCGCCCTGATTCTTGGCATCGTTGCCCTGATTCGACGTGTCGTTCATCCGGGCCCGCCGTAACTCGACTCATCGCGCGCTCGCGCCGCGCCAGTCTATCCACTTTTGCGGCGAAAAGAAGGGACGAAACCTCAGGCGCCGATCTGGGGCGGCCCGCGGAAGATCAGCGACGCGTTCGTTCCGCCGAACCCGAAGGAGTTCGACAGCGCGACATGGATTTTGCGCTTCCTGGAGACGTGAGGCGCGAGATCGATCGCGGTTTCGACTGAAGGGTTGTCGAGATTGAGGGTCGGCGGCGCGATCTGGTCGCGCAAGGACAGAATGGAGAAAATCGCCTCGACCGCGCCGGCCGCGCCCAAGAGATGGCCGATCGAGGACTTGGTCGACGACATCGTCACCGTCGCCGCGGCGTTGCCGAGAAGGCGCTCCACCGCGCGCAACTCGATTTCGTCGCCCATCGGCGTCGACGTCCCGTGCGCGTTGACGTAATCGATGTCGGAGGCCGACAGCCCCGCGCGCTTGAGGGCCGCGCTCATGGCGCGATAGGCGCCGTCGCCGTCCGGAGACGGCGAGGTGATGTGATAGGCGTCGCCCGACAGTCCATAGCCGATGATTTCGGCATAGATGCGCGCGCCGCGGGCCCTGGCGTGTTCCAGCTCCTCGAGCACGACGCAGCCCGCGCCCTCGCCCATCACGAAGCCGTCGCGATCCCGATCATAGGGGCGCGAGGCTTGCTTCGGCCGATCGTTGAAAGCCGTCGAAAGCGCGCGGCACGCCGAGAATCCGGCGAGCGAAAGGCGATTGACCGCCGATTCGGCGCCGCCGGCGACCATGACTTTCGCGTCCCCGAGAGCGACCAGCCGCGCCGCGTCGCCGATGGCGTGCGCGCCGGTCGAGCAGGCGGTGACGACGGAATGATTGGGGCCCTTGAGCTTATGGGCGATCGAGACGTGGCCGCTCGCCAGATTGATCAGGCGTCCGGGAATGAAGAACGGCGAAATGCGCCGCGGACCTTTTTCGTGCAAGACGATGGAAGCTTCGTAGATCCCCTGCAGGCCGCCGATGCCCGAGCCGATCAGCACGCCGCTGTCGATCTCGTCTTCGTAGGTCTTGGGCGCCCAATCGGCGTCGCGCAGGGCCTGGGTCGCCGCAGCCATCGCGTAGACGATAAAATCGTCGACGCGCCGCTGCTCCTTGGGCTCCATCCAATCGTCGGGATTGTAGGCGTCCGGCGCAGAACCGCGCGGAAGCTGCGCCGCGATCTGGCAGGCGATGTCGGACACTTCGAAACTCTCGACGCGCGCGGCCGCCGATTCGCCCGCGAGCAATCGGCGCCAAGTGGCCTCGACCCCGCAGGCCAAGGGCGTGACCATGCCCATTCCCGTGACCACGACGCGTTTCATTCCCACTCCTTGGCTCCCATCGACTATGGAATGTCGCAAGAGGGCTCGATCCCCCGACGCGACAAGGGCCGGACTTTCGCCGGCCCTTCCCTAGCGCGCGGAACGCGGCGACCCGGCGAGCGCCGTCACTTGCCGGCGGACGCCTTTTCGAGAAACTTCACGGCGTCGCCGACCGTCACGATGGTCTCGGCCTGATCGTCGGGAATCTCGACCCCGAACTCTTCCTCGAAGGCCATGACGAGCTCAACCGTGTCGAGCGAGTCGGCGCCGAGATCGTCGATGAAATTTGCATTGTCGACGACCTTCTCGGCGTCAACGCCGAGATGCTCGACGACAATCTTCTTTACCCGCTCCGCGACATCGCTCATTTGCCTTTTCCCTTATGCGGCCGGGCGCGAACGCCCGCCTGTGATTGATCCCCAGTATCGATCGCCAATTGATCGAGCCGTTGCGAACCGTCCCCCGCGACCGGCGCCGAACTCCGGCGGACCGCGCCTCGAATACGATCCCATGCGGATTACCCCATCCGACACGAAAGGCGCTTCGGCGACGAAACGGCTCGATAGCATATCTCACCGGTCAAGGCGAGAGGCCGCGGCGACGCGTTCGATGCGTCGCTCGATCGCGGCAATCGCCTCAAATCATTGCCATTCCACCATTGACGTGGAGAGTTTGCCCGGTGACGTAGGCCGCCTCGGCGCTCGCGAGATAGACCGCCGCGGCGGCGATATCCGCGCCCGCTCCGAGCCGGCGCATGGGAACCGCCGCCAGGATCGTTTCGCGCTGCTTCTCGTTAAGCGCGTCGGTCATCGGGCTCGCGATGAAGCCCGGCGCGATGCAATTGACGGTGATGGAACGGCTCGCGATTTCCCCCGCCAGCGCTTTGGACATGCCGATCATGCCCGCCTTGGCCGCTGCGTAATTGCCTTGTCCGGGGTTGCCGGTGACGCCGACGATCGACGTGATGCCGATGATGCGGCCCCAGCGGCGGCGCATCATGCCCTTGAGACTCGCGCGGGCGAGGCGAAACCCGGCGGTGAGGTCGACCGCGATGACGGTGTCCCATTCGGCGTCCTTCATGCGCGCGAACAGATTGTCGCGCGTCACGCCGGCGTTGTTGACGAGAATGTCGAGCGAGCCCATCGCCGCCTCGGCGGCGGGGACGAGCGCCTCGACAGCGTCTTGATCCGACAAGTCGCACGGCGTCACGTGAACGCGGGTCCCCAGCTCGCCGGCCAAAGCCTCGAGAGCCTCGCGCCGCGTGCCCGAGAGCGCGACGGTCGCGCCTTGCGCGTGCAGGGCGCGCGCGATCGCGCCGCCGATGCCGCCCGAAGCGCCCGTCACCAGCGCCGTCTTTCCCGTGAGATCGAACACGATGGTTCGCCTTTCCTGTTCCCGAGCCTTCAGTTCGCGGCGCCCGCCTTGAACGCCGCCACATCCGCCGGCGTTCCCACGCTCGAGGCCGTCGCGCCGTCGGCGATGCGCTTGATCAGCCCCGCGAGCACCTTGCCGGCGCCGAGTTCGACGAAGCGCGTCACGCCGTGCGCGGTCATATAAAGCACGCTTTCGCGCCAGCGCACCGTTCCCGTCACCTGCGCGACGAGGCTGGCGCGGATGGCTTCGGGATCGACGAGCGGCTCGGCGCTGACATTGGCGACGAGCGGAATTTTGGGCGCGCGTACCGACGTCGTCCTCAGCGCTTCGGCCATCGCCTCGGCCGCCGGGCGCATCAGCGAGCAATGAAAGGGCGCGGACACCGGCAGCGGCAGCGCGCGCTTGGCGCCCTTCAGCTTGGCGAGCTCCATCGCCCGCTCGACCGCGGCCTTCGTCCCGGAGATCGCGACCTGGCCGCCGCCGTTGTCGTTGGCCGCCTCGCAAATCGCGCCGGTGAGATAGAGGTCGCTCGCCGCCTGCGCGGCGATTTTCGACACCTCGGAAAAGTCGAGGCCCAGAATCGCCGCCATCGCGCCTTCCCCGACGGGAACAGCCCTCTGCATCGCCTGGCCGCGAACGCGCAGCAGCCGCGCCGCATCCTCCAGCGTCAGCGCGCCGGCCGCGCAGAGCGCGGAATATTCGCCCAGCGAATGGCCGGCGACGAAGGCGGCGTCGCGCTGCACGTCGAGCCCGGCTTCGCTTTCGAGCACGCGCACGACCGCCAGGCTCGTCGCCATCAGGGCGGGCTGCGCGTTGGCGGTCAGGGTAAGCTCCGCCTCGGGCCCCTCGAAGATCACGCGCGACAGCGCTTCGCCGAGCGCCGCGTCGACGCGCGCGAAGACCTCCCGGGCGACGGGAAAATTCTCGGCCAGAGCCTTGCCCATGCCGACCGCTTGCGAGCCTTGCCCGGGAAACACCAAGGCCGTCGTCATCCCCATCCTTCCGCCAATAAAAGTCGCGGGCGGAAAGACACGGCTTGCCCCGGACTGTCAAGAGCGGGCGGGGTGAAGGGCGAGGTGGGGGCGGTTAGCCTTATCGGCAAATTAACCCGCCCTTCTTAGCCTGCGCCCTCGATTTATCGTCGTTTCACCACGGAAACTCTCGGGCGTCGCGGATGAACGCGTTGGCTTCCAAGGCATGGGCCGCCCTGCGCGACGCCGACTGGCTCAATCGCGAGCGGGCGGTCGCCTATTCCCGCATTCTCTTCTTCTTCACCTTCGCGCTCGCGCTGATCTGGATCGCGCTCGCGCATGGCGGAATCGATCGCGCGGGCAAGCCGCTCGGCTCCGACTTCGTCAGCTTCTGGACCGCCTCGAAGATCGCGCTCGACGGCCGCGCCGCCGACGTCTACGACGTCGCGGCGCATTGGGACGCGCAAAAGGCGCTGTTCGGTCCCGACGTCGCCTATGCCGCCTTCTTCTATCCCCCGCCCTATCTCTTGATCTGCCTGCCGCTTGCGGCGCTGCCCTACTTCGCCTCGCTCGCGGTCTGGCTCGCCGCGACGGGCGCGGCTTACTGGCGCGTGCTGTGCGCCTATGCCGGTCCGCATATCGACGCCTTCGCGATCTTGGCTTTCCCAAGCTTTCTCGTCAACGCCGGACACGGCCAGAACGGCTTCTTGAGCGCCGCGCTGATCGGCGGCGGGGCGCTGCTGCTCGACAAGCGCCCCGTGCTGGCGGGCCTCTGCTTCGGCGCGTTGGTCTACAAGCCGCAACTCGCACTCATGATTCCGATCGCGCTGATCGCGTCGCGGCGCTGGACGGTTCTCGCCGCCGCGAGCGCGAGCGCGAGCGCGCTCGTCGCCGCCTCGTGGATCGCCTGGGGCGGCGCGATCTGGCGGGCGTTCCTGACCGCGACCCCTTTGGCGCGGGCGACGCTCGAGCGCAATCTCGTCGGCTACGAAAAAATGCAGAGCGTCTTCGCGGCGGTCCGCCTGCTGCATGGCGGCCTGACGCTCGCCTATTCCCTGCAGGCGGCGACGGCGCTCGCCGCGGCGGCCGCGCTCGTCTGGCTCAACCGGCGCCGCTTCCGCTCCGAGGCGGAGGGGCCGGCGATGGTCATGGCGGCTCTGCTCGCCAGCCCGTTCCTGCTCGATTACGATCTGACGCTGCTGGCGATCCCGCTGGCCTGGATCGCCCGCGAAGGCCTGCGCGCCGGTTTCGCGCCCGGCGAAAAGAGCGTGCTCGCCCTCGCCTATGTCTTGCCGTTGTTTTCGCGCACTCTCGCGGGAAACTTGGGCCTTCCCGTCGCGCCCCTGGCGATGGCGGCGGTGTTTTATTTTCTGTTGAAGCGCGGAGCGGCGCCGGCGAACCCGGCGCCGTCCCGACCTCAGCCGGCAAAATTCTTGCTCGCAGCCGAAGAATCGTAGAGGGACGTTCATCCGCGCCACGGCGAATAGGCGCCGCGCGGGACGAGAGGACGAAGTGGCTCCCGCTCCCGGCAAGACATGCGGCCCCTGCACGCTGTGCTGTTCGGCCCTGGAAATCTCGGAATTGAAAAAGCCCGCCGGGCCGGCGTGCGCGCATTGCTCCGGCGGCTGCGCGATCTACGCCGGCCGACCGCAGGTCTGCCGCGATTTCGAGTGCGACTGGCTCACCGATCGCGCCCTGCCTCTCACCCTGCGTCCCGATCGGGTCGGCACGATCCTGATGGAAGCGGACGAGGGCGACGAATACCGCGCGGTCTGCTCGCCGCAAAAACCCTTGGCCTGGCGCAACCCGCTCGTGTTCGCTCATCTCGTGAGAATCGCCAAGTCCGGACGCATGGTGGTCGCCAAGGCGGGGCTCAACTCCTGGCGAATTTTCGCCACCGGGGAATGGGGGCCGACCGTATGAGCAATTTGATTATCTTCTGGGCGCCATGCCTAGCCTGTGAGCAGGCGCGATCATGCCGCATCGGCTTGGCGGCGTCTCGCCTTTCCCGGCCATGGCGTCGGCTCGGAACCAGTGCTATGGACCACTCTTCAAATGTGAACTTGTCGCGACGATGATCGCTTGCGAAACAGTCGGGAAAGCCCTCGCGCGCCAAAGGGGAGACTTCGGCGGCCATGAAAAAAATTGAAGCCATCATCAAGCCCTTCAAGCTCGACGAGGTCAAAGAAGCGCTGCAAGAAGCGGGCGTTCAAGGGATTACGGTCCTCGAAGCGAAGGGGTTCGGCCGTCAGAAGGGCCATACCGAACTCTATCGCGGCGCCGAATACGTCGTGGATTTTCTGCCCAAGGTGAAAATCGAGGTTGTCGTCGCCGACGAGAACCTCGCCGTCACGGTGGAGGCGATCCGCAAAGCGGCGCAGACCGGGCGCATCGGCGATGGCAAGATATTTGTATCGCATATCGACGAGGCCATCCGCATCCGGACCGGAGAAACCGGAGCGGACGCGATTTAGGCTTGTTTTCGAACGATCGGACTCATTGAAGGGCTTCCCGCCGCTTCGTGGCGGCGGGCGGGGAACAACCGAACGAGACTAGGAAAGGCACACCATGAAGACCGCCAAGGATGTCCTCAAGGCGATCAAGGACAACGATGTAAAATATGTCGATCTGCGTTTCACCGATCCGCGCGGCAAGTGGCAGCACGTCACTTTCGACCAGACGCTGATCGACGAGGACGCCTTTGCCGACGGCCTGATGTTCGACGGCTCCTCGATCGCCGGATGGCGGGCGATCAACGAATCCGACATGACCTTGATGCCGGATCCGACATCGGCCTGCATGGACCCGTTCTTCGCGGCGTCGACGATGGTGATCAACTGCAACATTCTCGATCCCGCCACCGGTCAGCCCTACGGACGCGATCCGCGCGGCATCGCCAAGAAGGCGGAAGCCTATCTGAAGTCGACCGGCATCGGCGACACCGCCTTCTTCGGCCCGGAAGCCGAATTCTTCGTGTTCGACGACGTCCGCTTCAAAGCCGATCCCTACAACACGGGCTTCACGATCGACTCGGTCGAATTGCCGATCAATTCCGACACGCCCTACGAGGGCGGCAACCTCGGCCATCGCATCCGCACCAAGGGCGGCTACTTCCCGGTTCCGCCGCAGGATTCGGCGCAGGACATGCGCGGCGAGATGCTCGCGGCGATGGCGCAGATGGGCGCGGTGGTCGAGAAGCACCACCACGAAGTCGCCTCCGCGCAGCACGAGCTCGGCCTCAAGTTCGGCCCGCTGACCACGATGGCCGACAACATGCAGATTTATAAATACTGCATCCACATGGTCGCGCAGAGCTACGGCAAAACGGCGACCTTCATGCCGAAGCCGATCTACGGCGACAACGGCTCGGGCATGCACGTCCACCAGTCGATCTGGAAGGGCGGCAAGCCGGTGATGGCCGGCAACAAATACGCCGACCTCAGCCAGGAATGCCTCTACTACATCGGCGGCATCATCAAGCACGCCAAGGCGCTCAACGGCTTCACCAACCCCTCGACCAACAGCTACAAGCGCCTGGTCCCGGGCTTCGAGGCGCCGGTGCTGCTCGCCTATTCCGCGCGCAACCGCTCGGCCTCGTGCCGCATTCCGTGGACGTCCAACCCGAAGGCCAAGCGCGTCGAGGTGCGCTTCCCCGATCCCGTCGCCAATCCCTATCTCGCATTCTCGGCGATGCTGATGGCCGGCCTCGACGGCATCCAGAACAAGATCGATCCAGGCCCGGCGATGGACAAGGATCTCTACGACCTGCCGCCCAAGGAGCTCAAGAAGATCCCGACGGTCTGCGGCTCGCTGCGCGAAGCCCTCGCCAATCTCGACAAGGACCGCGCCTTCCTTAAGGCCGGCGACGTGTTCAACGACGACTTCATCGACAGCTATATCGAGCTGAAGATGGCCGAGGTGTACCGTTTCGAAATGGCGCCGCACCCGGTCGAGTTCGACATGTACTATTCCTGCTGAGGCGGCCCGCCTCGGTTCGGGGAAGGGCGGCCGCAAGGCCGCCCTTTTCTTTTGGCGGGGCAAGATCGCCGCGCGCCGGCCGTTCTGGACAGCGCGCGCGTCCGGCTTCATTCTGGCGCCGTTCGCGCCCGCCGGGGCGCCGAGTCGCAGCAGGAAGAAACGCCGATGGCCAACCCGAGAGATCACATGCCGCCGCGCGGCGCCTTCGCCCTTCGCCGCCGCATGGCGGGCGCGCTGCTGGGGGTGCTAACCGCCTTCGGCGTCGTCGCGAGCGCCTCGGCCGCCGACGCGGATCACGGCGAGAAGCTCGCGCGGCGCTGGTGCGCGGCCTGCCACATCGTCGCCAACGATCAGACGCGCGGCGCGGACAACGTCGCGCCCTTCGCGACGATCGGCCGCATCCCTGGCCTCGACGCCGACAAGCTCGCGCTGTTCTTGCGCGATCCGCATCCGAAAATGCCGGACATGCAGTTGTCGCGACCCGAAACCGAGGATTTGGCGGCCTATATCATCCGTCAGGCGCAATAGCCGCCACAGCCCCGCTCACGCCGCGATCAGCCCGCTCATCGGCTTGACGCCGAGCGTGACGGGAAACACCGCGCGGGCGAGCGTGTCGGCGGAAAGGCCGAGATGGTCGGCCAGCACGCCCTTGAGGACGGCGCGCAGGTCCGTCGTCGGCTTGAGATCGCGCGCCTCGTAGAGGTCGGCGGCCTTCAGGCCGGGCCAATCGGCGACGACGCGCCCGCCATTGAGCGCGCCGCCGGCGAGGAAAGCGACCGTCGCGGCGCCGTGGTCGGTGCCGGTGGTGCCGTTGACGCGCGCGGTGCGGCCGAATTCGGTGATCGCGACGACGACCGTCTCGTTCCAGCGCGCTCCGAGCTCGCTCTCGAAGGCGGCGAAGACGCCGTCGAGGCCGCCGAGCAATTGCGCGAGGCGCCCCGTCGCGCCGCCCTCGTTGGCGTGGGTGTCCCAGCCGTCGACGGCGAGCGCGCCGATCCGCGGGCCGTCGTCGGCGTTCATCAGTCGCGCCGCGCCCTGCGCCGCCTTGCGCATCACGAGCGCGACGTCGCCCCCAGGCTTGAGCGAATCCATGCCTTGCTTGTTCGCCATGCGCTCGGCCTCGAGGCCCGCCCGCAAAGCCCCGGCGAGCGCGGGGTCGGCGTGGTCGTAGAGGTTCATCAGCCGCGCGACGAGATCGTCGGTCGGCGGCGTCAGGCCCGAGGGCGCCCAGCCGAGGATCGGCGCGGGTCCGCGCAGGACGAGCGGCGCCGTGGCGCCGACCGCGAGCGCGCCCGGCGCGACGACCCGCTCGCCCTTGGGCAGCGCCGCCACGGCGCGATTGAGCCAGCCGCTTTCGATATGGCCGGGCGCCGGCATGCCGCTTTCGAGCACGTCCTGGCCGTCGAAATGCGAGCGCTCGCGATAAGCGGTCGCCGTCGCGTGGACGATCATCGCCTGCTTGGCGTCGTAGAGCCGCGCGAAATTGGTCATCGCGGGATTGAGGCCGAAGAAGTCGCCGAGCCTGAGCGCGGGATGATCGCCGCCCCATTGCAGCGCGAGCTCGCGGCGCAGATCGGAATAGTCGGGATCGCCGATCGGCGCGACGGCGCAGAGGCCGTCGAGCGCGCCGCGCAAGATGACGACGACGAGGCGCGGATCGCGCGAGCCCGCCGCGCTCGCCCAGCGCGGAATCGCGGCGGAGGCGAAGGAAGCGCCGGCGACGCCGAGCAGGGCGCGGCGCGAAAGAAACGGGGCGAAGAACGGCGACATCGCTTACCTCCTCTGGAATTCCGGCGACAGAATCAGCAGCGCGTAGGCCTGCTCCTGGCTCTCCGCGCGCGCCACCGCCTCGCGGGTCGCGGCGGAGGCGCCCGGCCCCAGAATGTCCTCGACGAGCGCGAGCGGCCGCGGCGCGTCCTTGATCTGGCGCGCGAATTGCGCGGCGAGTTCGAGGCGCATCTTGATCCCCTCGGGCGAAGCCCAGTCGGCGCTGTCGTCGCTGAATCCATTCGGCCCGCCGGGGCGCCAAAGCGGCATGCCCAAGAGATCGAGCGCGTTGAGCGCGGGGCCCGGATCGCTTGGGCTACGCGCGAAGGCGCGATAGGCCGCGATCGTCAATTCCCAGGGATTGCGGATCTTCGTCGCCGGCGCGTCCCAGGCGGCCGCGTCGGCGACGAGCGCGCGGGCGAGCGCGCCGAGATCGCCGTCGGTTTCGCGAAAGACCCCGGCGAGGCGCCGCACAAGCCCGGGATCGGGCGAATCGGCGACGAAATGGCGCGCGAATTTCCGCGCAATGTGAGTCGCCGTCGCGCCCTCGCGCGCGACGTCGGCGAGCGCCGCCTCGCCCTGCGCGACGCCCTCCTGCAGATAAACGCGGCCGAGCACGGTGGCGGCCGTCGGCTCGTGCGCGTTGGCGTTGAAGACGAAGGTCCCGGGTTCGCCGAGCTTGCCCTCGCGGCCGACGATCGTCCAGCCGGTCAAAATATAGGCGAGTTGCGTGACGTCGGTCTGCGTGTATCCCGAGCCGACGCCCATCGTATGCAGTTCGAGAATCTCGCGCGCCAGGTTCTCGTTGAGGCCGGCCTTGCGATTCTGGCCCGCCCTGGAATTCGGCCCGACGGATTGCGCATTGTCGAGGAAGTTCAGCATCGCGGGATGTTGCTCCACCGCGCGCAGCATATCGGCGAAGCGCCCGAGCACGTGGGGGCGGATCGCCTCGCGCTCGAAGGCGCCCGCCGCGGCGCGCCCGATGTTGCTCTTGGCCACCGACACGCAGAAGTGATTGGACCAAAACGCGACCAGCCGCTCAAGGAAGCCGATCGGCGCGGCGCAGGCCCGCTCGAGGCGCGCCTGCGCGTCGGCGCGGAAGAATTTCTGCTCCGGCGGCGGCTCGGGCGTCATCATCGGGCTCGTCGACCCCGCTGGCGGCGGGGCCATGGGATCGGGAGCCGTCAGCGCGGCGACATTCGGCGCGGGCATGCCGAGCGCGGCGATCTTGGCCGCGTCCGCGCGCTCGCGCTCCATCTTGCGGCGCAATTCGTCGGCGTAGACCGCTTGCAGAATCTGCGGCGCGCCGGCCAGGGCGGCGCCCTCGAGGCGCGCGCCGCCCGGCGTGGCGAGTTCGCTCAACAACGCTTCGCGCGGATCGCCCGACAGCATCCGCGACCCGGGCCGGGCGCCGAGGCCAAAACGCTTGAATGCAAGGAACCACTCGGAATCGGCGGCTGACATCGCCCGCTCCGTCGGTTGCGCTCCCCAGCGGAGGCGATTATGCCGATCGATGCTGACCGAAACATGAACGGAACCGCGATCCGCGGCGACACCGGTCGCCTCGCCCACGCAAACACACTATATTGAGCAATCCGAGACTCAGCAGAGACGCGATTCCATGACCCAGACGCGCCAAATCCTCATCGTCGACGACGACGCCGATTTGCGCCAGGCGCTGACCGAGCAATTGGCGCTGCACGCCGAATTCAGGGTGACGGAGGCGGCCGACGTCGCAAGCGCCCGCCTCGCCGTCGAAAACGCCGCGCCCGATCTCATCATCATGGACGTCGGCCTGCCCGACATGGACGGGCGCGAAGCGGTGCGTCTCTTGCGGGCGGGCGGGTTCAAACGTCCGGTCATCATGCTCACGGCGCGCGATTCGGACGCCGACACGGTGATCGGCCTCGAATCGGGGGCCAACGACTATGTCGCCAAGCCGTTCCGTTTCGCGGTGCTGCTGGCGCGCATCCGCGTGCAGTTGCGCCAGCACGAGGCGAGCGAGGACGCCGAGTTCCAAATCGGCCCCTACGTCTTTCGTCCCGCGACCAAGAACCTCGTCGACGCCAAAGGCGGCAAGCTGCGTCTGACGGAAAAGGAAGCGGCGATCCTGCGCTTTCTCCATCGCGCCGAGCGTCAGGCGGTGCCGCGCGAAACGCTGCTGCGCGACGTATGGGGCTACAACGCCAACGTCACGACGCACACGCTGGAGACGCACATCTATCGTCTGCGCCAGAAAATCGAGGACGATCCGGCCGACGCGCGCCTTCTCGTCACCGACGCCGGCGGCTACAAGTTGCTGTCATGAGCGCGGCAATCGGAGCGCGGCCCAATGAGCCTTGAAGGCGACGTCCGCCGAATGGGGCGCACGCGCCCCTTCGATCTCTTGCCGCGCGAGGCGCTGCAACTCATCGCCTTCTCCTGCGCTAGGAAGACCCTCAAGGCCGGCGAAACGCTCTTTGCGGAAGGCGAGCCGGCGGACGCGGCTTATTTCGTGCTGTCGGGCGCGATCGATCTCATCGCGCGCGGGGTCGAGCGCCGCGTCGAAGCCGGGGGGTTGATCGGCGAGACGGCGCTGATGACGGACGTCCAGCGCCGCGCCGGCGCGCGCGCCGCCGAAGACGCCGTGGCGCTGCGCATTCCCGGCGACGTGTTTCGCCGCGTCCTGTCGGAGTTTCCGCAGGCGGCCGTGAAGGTCCGCGCCGACGCCGTCGCACGCACGCGCGACTTTCTCGACCGGCTCGAAGAGGTCCGCGCGCGGGCGTTCGAGAGCTAGCGGTGAAAATCTGACGCTTGCTTCCCGCGCCGTAGATGACCGCAGTGCGACGCGGCGCCGTCTTTCGTCACTTGGCTCGCAGTGGATATCGACCGCTGAAAACGGCGCAACCGCGCGAACGGGCCGCATCGGCGATGGCGAGCCGAGCCGGAAGCGGGGTCACTTAATCATTTCCATCGCGTGCTTGAGGCTTTCCCGCATACGGTTGAAGGAGACGGAGAGCGACGAGATTTCGTCTTTCCCCGGCTTGACGTAGACCTCGACGTTCTCCTCGCCCATGCTGACCGCATCGGCCGCTTTCGACACCCGCTTGACCGGCACGAGCACCATATAGTGCAGCAACAGGTTCAAGATGACGAAGACGACGGCGAATATCGCAACGAGAATGCTCATGAAGGTGAAGTAAGCGTCGCGGGCGAGCTTGAGCGGCACCGCCATCGGCACCGACAGAATCTGTGCGCCGACCGTCTCATTGAGCTTCCACCCAAACCCGTTCGCCGTCCCGTACGTCCGCGTCAAAGCCGCCGGCGCCGCCGCCGACGTGCTGTGGCAAGTCAGACAGGCTGCATCGTCGATCGAGACCGGGCGCGCCAGATTGAGCGTGGGTCCGACTGAAGTGTCGCGTTCAACCACCAGCTCCCGGCGGGCTGGTTCGTTACGGAACAAGTCGATGACGTCGGCCTCCCATTCCTGCGCTCGATCGGACAGATTGGTCGGATTGAGCGCGGGTTCGCGATAGGTGTAGCCGGCGAAAGCCGCCTGCACGACCCTGAAGTTTTTCTGCGCCGCGAAGGCGGGGACGTTCTCGGCGACGAATTTCCCGTCAACCTCCTTGGGAAGCAGCGGCACAAGTTCCTGGTCTGTGTAACTGCGAATGGCGTTCACGGCCGTCAACATGATACGCGCGTTTTGCAACACTTGCTCGCGCGCGCTGTCGACGAAGACGCGGTCGAGGACGACGGCGGCGATCAGGAATCCGACCGCGAAGGCGGCCAAGATCACAAGATTGAACTTTGCTCTAAGCCCCATAGTTCGTCCCCGTTGGCGCAAAGATGCACGGCCGGAAATTACTCGAGTCGGCGAGCCGCAAATCTACTCCGAAAGGTGGGCTTAGCGCGATGGCGTCCTTGCGAAAAGAGATGGGCAAGAATCCGCCAGGCTGGCTGCGCCGTTGCGGCCGTCGCCGATCAGCGCGGCTAGCCATCGCATTGTGAATTGGGTAAACAGTTGAGCCGCGGCGATAAATTGGGATAGGCGCGAGAGCGAAATATCGTGTCGCACGAGATCTCCCACATCTTCATTTGCTTCTCATCGAAGGATGAAGCGGTGGCGCGCGAGGTCGCTCAGTTCCTGGAAGCTGAGGGGCTGAAATGCTGGTTCTCGTCGCGCGACGTTTCGGGCGGCCAAAATTATCAAGAGACCATCGTTAACGCCATCGAGAGCGCGAGCGGCATGGTCTTCTTGTTTTCGACGAACTCGGGCGCTTCCGGGGAGGTCAGGAAGGAACTGTCGTTGGCGGGAAGCGTCAATGCGCCGGTCTTTCCGCTGCGGCTGTCGCCGATCACGCCCAGCGGCGCCTTGCGCTACGAACTCTCGACCCGCCAATGGATCGACATGTTTCCCGACCGGGAACAGGCGCTCCTCAAGCTGGCCGAGGCGATCCGCAACGCTCCGGACTCTCGAGCGTCGCACGAGCGCGATGCGGTCGAGCCGGACGCGATCGCGACCGCGACGCCGGGCATTGTCGCCCACGCCGCGGCTACGGCGGCGTCACAGGCAAATCGGCGCGTCCAGGTCCCGCAGGCGCCGATCGTCGCGGTCGGCAGCCAGGAGTTCGAGTCGATCAGGGCATTGCTCGCGCATCATGTCGGCCCGATCGCTAAGATCCTCGTCGAGAAGACTGCCGCCAAGGCGCGCACGCGGGATGAGTTATGCGAGCAGCTCGCCGTTCACGTGAAGACGCCGTCCGATCGTGCGGCGTTCGTGCGCGCCGCAAGGGCGCGACTGGCGATCAAGTCGTAGAACGCCGTCAGACCGACGCAACGTCTTGATCGCGGGTCGTTCCGCCCGATGAAAATCGAAGAGCGATCGGAAGCGGATTTAATTCGCGTATTTCTTAGTCAGGCCGTCGTCGGCTCGTGGCGCGCCAAAATTTGCGCCGCCTGCTCACAGCTCCGCTCCCCCCGAAGCCGACGAACAGCGCCGGAAACCAAGCGACAGATTTTCACCCCTAGTCCGCGCTCGAATTCGCGCCGATCGTCATCGAGCGCCGCAGTTGGGCGACGCCGACGGGCGAACCGACGAATTCGGGCGCGCTGATTTGGCCGGGGCGCGCGCTCCGGGCGCGAGGGGCGACGTGGGTCGGTTGCAGATCGATCATCGCCGCGACCGCCAGGACGGCCAGTCCGACGCCGAGCGAAAGCCAAAACTGCCGGCGCGCCGCCGCGGCGTCGAGGCCGAAGCCGATGTCACCGGTTTCGAAGCGAATGGCGTTTGACATGCGCGGCTCCAAAAGCTTGTGTCGCCCTTACGCTTACGGTCCGCCTTCGCCATGGGGCGTCGGGCGCGCCGTCCCAGCGGGAAAGACGAAGTCGCCATGACCGATTCGCCCGCACATCCCCCGCTCGGCGCGGCGCGCGCCCCGAGCGCCGCCGACATCGAAGCCCTGGCGCAGGCGGCCTTCGCGCAATTGCCGGCCTCGTTTCGCCGGCTCTGCGACGGCCTGGTGATTCAGGTCGTCGATTTCCCCGACGACGAGACGCTCGATGAAATGGGCGCCGCGAGCGAATTCGATCTATTGGGGCTCTTTCGCGGCCGCGGCCTGCCGATTCGGCCCGCGGTCGAGGAAACCGGCGCGATGCCCAATATGATCTGGCTCTATCGGCGTCCGCTGCTCGACTTCTGGTGCGAGGGCGAGGAGACGCTGGGCGCCGTCGTCACCCACGTGCTGATCCATGAAATCGGCCATCATTTCGGCCTTTCCGACGCGGATATGGCGGCGATCGAGGCGGCCGCGAGCTGAAGCGCGGCATGCGGCGAAAGCGCCCTTCACAAGGGCGTCATGCTCGCTATAGACTATGGACGTCGCCGGATTCGGTCCGGCGATTCAATGCGCGGGGGATCGGAGCGTCTTCGTGACGATTCATGTTCAGGCGGAGTCGCCGGAGACTTGTCCGGCCCTGGTGCTCAACGCGGACTTTCGTCCGCTGAGTTACTACCCTCTGTCGATATGGTGCTGGCAGGACGCGATCAAGGCGGTGTTTCTCGACCGCGTGAACATCGTCTCGCAATACGATACGCTGGTGCGCAGCCCATCGTTCGAAATGCGCCTACCCTCGGTCGTCTCGCTCAAGAGCTACGTCAAGCCCTCGCGCTTTCCCGCCTTCACGCGTTTCAACGTGTTCCTGCGCGACCGTTTCACCTGCCAATATTGCGGCGATCGCGATGATCTCACCTTCGACCATGTGATTCCGCGCTCGAAAGGCGGGGTCACCAGCTGGGAGAACGTCGTCGCGGCCTGTTCCTGCTGCAACCTGAGGAAGGCCGACCTCTTGCCCTCGGTGGCGAGAATGTGGCCGGCGTGCGAGCCCTATCAGCCGACGGTGCACGACCTCCATCAGAACGGCCGGCTGTTCCCGCCCAACTACCTCCATAGCTCGTGGATGGATTATCTCTACTGGGATAGCGAACTGGAGCCTTGAGAGCCGCCGCCGGACCGGCGACGAGCTTCGCCGGCCGCGCCCTGCGAGGTCGCGCCCCGGAAACCCATCGGCGCCAAACGGACCTGCTTCCCTAAAGTCCGAGACGAGGATTCCGTCATGGCCGCCGCGCGCCCGGCCACGCGGGCAACGATCAATTAATGTTATACTTTCATGAATTTGTCATACTGGCTTTTCCAGCAGGTAATTTAGCAAACGTTTACTTCGACCGTGTTGATTCCGGCCGCCAGTCCTCGAGCGGCGAGATCCTGATGAACGTTACGGCGCCCAACGAGTTTTCCAAGTTCGCGCCTCTCTTCGAGCCGAAGGACATCGCCGAACTTCGCCGACGGTGGCGCGTCGCGCGCCCGGTAGGCGAGCCGCTGCCGCCCTACGAAGAGCTGTTGCTGGGCAGTCTGGGCCGGATCGACGACAATATCGTCCTTCTCGCCAGCGATTCGGCGGACTGGAACATTCACCGCGTCGGCCGCGACGTCAGGCGTTGGATCGAAGGCGCCGACAGGAACGTTCGGCTTTCCCAGCTGGAGCCGGATTTCGCCTGGGCGCTGTCGAACGCCGCCCAATGCGCCGTCAAGAATAGCGCTCCGCATCTCACCGAGGCCTATTTCGCTCGGCACGGTTATGTGCAGCGCTACGACATTCTCGCGCTTCCCCTGGCGAACCGCTGGGGGCCGCCCTTCATCGCGATCTATGTCGGAGAACGCGGCCAGCGATACAGCTTGGTCGACTCGATCTTTCACTCCAGCGACGAAGGCGTGATCGCGCTCGCAGTGATCCGGGACGAGGACAGGCGACCGATCGATTTTCAGATCATCGATCTCAACGCCCGCGCCACGAAATTGCTCGGCCAGAGCGCCGAGCGCCTGCGATGGCGCCGCCTCCGCGAAGGAGAGCACGCGTTCAGCTCGGATCGCGTAATCCGGCATCTCTACCGTTTGCTCGAAGGAGGCGGCGGCCAGGAACGATTCGAGCTGACGACGCAATCGCACGGCGAAACGACCCATGTCGGCGTCAGCCTCACTCTGATGGGCGATCTCATTTGCGCCTCGCTGGCGGACGTCACGGCGCTGAAGCTGCGGGAGGAGTCCTACCGGCTGCTGTTCGACGCCAATCCCATGCCGATGTGGATCATCGACTCCCAGACCATGCGCTTCCTGGCGGTGAACGACGCGGCGATCGCGCATTACGGCTATTCTCGCGATCGCTTCCTCGAAATGACGGCGGACGAAATCTGCCACGCGGACGAGCGGGACATCCAACGACGCGCGCCCTTCGAGGCCGGCGACGTCAACCAACCCGATCGAAGCTGGCGACATATTCGCTCCGACGGCGGGGAAATCGAGGTCCTCACTTTCGGCCGGAAGGTCGCTTACCACGCGCACGACGGCCAACTGGTGGCGATCGTCGACATCACCGAGCGCAAACGGGCCGAGGCCGAGGTCGCCTATCTCGCTCATCACGACGCGCTCACCGGGCTGCGCAATCGCGCCTATTTCCGCGATCAGCTCGCCGCGACGATCGACCTGCGCCGGCGCAAGAAGGAAAGACTCGCCGTCTGCTTTCTCGACCTGGATCTGTTCAAGGACGTCAACGACACCTTCGGCCATCCCACGGGCGATCGCTTGCTGCGAATGGTCGCGCAGCGGTTGCAGGACGCGCTGAGCGACGGCGACCTGGCGGCGCGGCTCGGCGGCGACGAATTCGCCGTCATCCTCAATCACGCCGCCTCGCCCTCGCAGATCGGCGACGTCGCGTCCGAATTGATCGATCGGCTTTCCCGCACCTACAATATCGAAGGCTTGGACGTCACGATCGGCGCGAGCATGGGCATCGCCCTGTTTCCCGACGACGGCGAGTCGGCCGACGATCTCCTCAAGAACGCCGACATGGCGCTCTATCAGGCCAAGTCCGACGGCCGCAGCCGGCATCGGTTTTTCCAGAAAGACATGGATCTGAAGGCCCAGGAGCGGCGCGCCATCGAGGCCGACCTCAGGACGGCGCTGGCGGCGGGCCAACTCGACCTTCACTATCAGCCGCTCGTCGAGATTTCCGGCAATCGCGTCAGCGGCTTCGAGGCGCTTCTGCGCTGGCGTCATCCCACCAAAGGCATGATCCCGCCCAGCGACTTCATTCCGATCGCCGAAGCGACCGGCCTGATCGTTCCGATCGGCGAATGGGTGCTCAGAACCGCCTGCGCCGAAGCCGCGACGTGGCGGGACGGGATGACGGTCGCGGTCAATTTGTCGGCGATCCAGTTTCGCGCGCTCAATCTCGTCAACACCGTGATCGGCGCGCTCGCTCACTCGGGCCTCGCCCCCGAGCGGCTCGAACTCGAGATCACCGAGACCGTGCTTCTCGCCGAGACCGAAACGACGCTCGCGACGCTGCACAAGCTTCGCGACTTCGGCATCCGAATCGCCTTGGACGACTTCGGCACGGGATATTCGAGCCTGAGCTATTTGCGCGGCTTCCCCTTCGACAAGATCAAGATCGACCGCTCGTTCGTGAAAGATCTCTCCGATCGCGTGGATTGCACCGCGATCATCTCGGCGATTTCCGGCCTCGCCAAGAGCTTAGGGATCGCCACGACCGCCGAAGGCGTCGAAACGCAGCAGCAACTCGATTTTCTCAGACTGCAGGGTTGCACGCAGGCCCAGGGCTTTTTGTTCAGCCCGGCGATGCCCCGCGCCGGCCTCGCCGAACTCGTCGGCAAGATCAATCGACAGGTGGCCGAGGCCGCCTGAACGCGGCGCGACCGCTTCGCGGGAGCGCTAGAGCGCGCTGTTTTTAAATGTGTCCGCCCCCTCTCCCCCCGCGCGGGGAGACGGCACGGGCCGGGTCATTGGCCGCGACGTTGCGGCTCATCGCCGGGCCCCTCATCCTAACCTTCTCCCCGCAAGCGGGGAGAAGGGACGCGGCGCCACATGACGGCATGCGTCGATCCAATCACAACGCGCTCTAACCCCGCCTTTCGCTGTCGAGGTGCGCCATCGCCATCGCTGGATAGCGCTCGCCCTTCGCCGCGCCCTTGGGAATCGCCGCTTCGATCGCGCCGAGGTCGGCCGCGGAAAGCTTCAGCGCGGCGGCGGCCGACGACTCCGCCCATTGGGCGCGCCGACGCGCGCCCACCAGAGGCAGAATGTCGGCGCCCTGCGCCAGAGCCCACGCGACGGCGATCGCCGCGACGCTCGTTGCGCGCGCCTGCGCGATGGCGCGCAGCGCTTCGACCAGCGCGAGGTTGTGATCGAGGTTTTCGCCGGCGAAGCGCGGGGCGGCGCCGCGCCAGTCGGCCGTCTTTTCGCGCGCCTTCGACCAATGGCCGGAAATGAGCCCGCGCCCGAGCACGGCATAGGCGGTGATCCCGACTCCCAGCTCGCGGCAGGTGGGCAGGATTTCCGCCTCGATCATCCGCGCGATCAGCGAATATTCGATCTGCAGATCGGCGATCGGGCAGACGGCGGCGGCGCGGCGGATCGTGTTCGCGCCGACCTCGGAAAGGCCGACATGGCGCACGTAACCCGCCTTGATCAGCTCCGCGATCGCCCCGACCGTGTCCTCGATCGGCACGTCGGGATCGAGCCGCGCGGGCCGGTAGATGTCGATGTAGTCCGTGCCGAGGCGCTTGAGCGAATAAGCGAGGAAATTCTTGACCGCCTGCGGCCGGGCGTCGTAGCCGGTCCAGCCGCCGCCGGGATCGCGCAGCGCGCCGAACTTGACGCTGAGGACGAAATCCTCGCGCCGCCGGCCCTTCAGCGCCTCGGCGATCAGCAGCTCGTTGTGGCCGGAGCCGTAGAAGTCGCCGGTGTCGATCAGGTTCGCGCCCGCCTCGAGCGCCGCCGCGATCGTCGCCAGGCTCTCGCCGCGCTCCGCCGGCCCATAGAAATCCGACATGCCCATGCAGCCGAGCCCGATTTCGCCGACCTCCGGCCCGGTTCGCCCCAACCTGCGCCGCCCCATCGCCATGTTCGCGTCTCCCTTGCTGCAAGACTCGAGTTTAACCGGACGAGGCGACGAAGCAACGACGGCGGCGGCTCTCAGCGGCGCCCTACGTCCCGCCGGCGGCGGCATAGTCCGCGCTCAGGCTCGTCTCCTTCCACAGCTCGAACTCCTGCAGCATCGCGGTGAGCTGGTTCCGCGCGATCTCGAGGCCCTGGCGGCCGAGCACCAGATGATGCGGCGGCGTGGCCGCCTGCAGCGCCTTGATGACCGCCTCGGCGGCGCGCGCGGGATCGCCCGGCTGCGTCCCGCTGTATCCCGGGATCTCCCGGCGCCGCTTGCCCGCGGTTTCCGCGTAATCGGCAATGACGTTGGGCGATTGCTTGAGGGAGCGGCCGCCCCAGTCGGTACGGAACGGACCCGGCTCGACCAGCAGCACGCGGATGCCGAGCGGCTCGACCTCCTGGGCGAGCGCCTCCGAAAGGCCCTCGACCGCGAATTTGCTGGCGGCGTAATAGCCTCCGCCGGCCGACCCGCGAAGGCCGCCGACCGAGGCGATGTTGACGATCACGCCGTGGCGGCGCGCCCTCATGCCCGGCAGGACCGCGCGGATCATCGCGGCGAGGCCGAAGAAGTTGGTCTCGAACTGGGCGCGGACGCCCTTGTCCTCGCCTTCCTCCACCGCGGCCATGTAGCCGTAGCCGGCGTTGTTGACGAGCACGTCGATGCGGCCGAACGCGCGCTCGGTCTCTGCGACGGCGCGCTTGACCTGGTCGGCGTCGGTCACGTCGAGCGCGAGCGAAATCGCCTTGCCTTCGCGCCCGGCGACGACATCGGCGACCTGCTGCGGATCGCGCGCGGTCGCCACGACGCGAAAGCCGTGCCCGAGCGCCGCGCGGGCGAACTCGCGGCCGAAGCCGCTCGAGCAGCCGGTGATCAGCCAGACCGGGGATTCGGTTGGAGTCTTGTCCATGGATCGCTCTCCCAAATTGGACAGCAGCGCGCTTGTGTCGTCGCTGCGCGCCGCGTGAAGCGGCCCCCGATTTTGCGGCTTTTCGCGACGGCCGCGCGGCCTCGCGCTTCCCGGCGCGTTTGGCGGGCGTTCCCTGACCCCGGCTTGCTCACGAACGCCGCGACGATCTCGCCCGAGAATTCTTGCGCCTGGCCATTCAGATCGAATATGCGAAGCGCCGCATTGATGGCGGTCAAGTCACGCTTGCCGCTTCACGAATCGCCGCTTCGGCGCCGTCCCATGTCTTTGCCCGCCTCTTCGCCCTTGACGCCGCCGCGCCGCGGGATTAAACGCATGTTCATGATTTGTTCCGGACGTTGACCATGCGCGCCCAGCAATCGAAACTCGCCGATGATTCTCAACGCGTCGTCGTCGCGCGCCAGCTCGGCGCCGCCTTCGCCGACCGGCTCGTCGCCTCGGAGCGCCGGCGCGGACGCGGCGCGGCGTCGAACGCCTCCGGGCGGTTCGAGATCGTCCGGCGCGAGGATATCGACGACGGTTGGGAGCGCGACGAGGCGCCGGCGCCCCTCGAGACGGAAATCACCCTGGAGCGGCCGCGCACCATCATCACGCGCAACGAATCCCCCGATATTTCGTTCGACCGCTCGATCAATCCCTATCGCGGCTGCGAGCACGGCTGCTTCTATTGCTTCGCGCGGCCGAGCCACGCCTATCTCGGGCTTTCCGCCGGTCTCGATTTCGAGAGCAAGCTGTTCGTCAAGGACGGCGCCGCGGCGCTGCTCGAGCGCGAACTCGCGGCGCCCAAATATCGCCCGCGCGTCATCGCGCTCGGCGCCAACACCGACGCCTATCAGCCGATCGAGCGGCAGTATCGCGTCACCCGCTCCGTTCTCGAAGTGCTGGCCCGCGCGCGCCATCCCGTCGGCATCGTCACCAAGTCCAATCTCGTCCTGCGCGACCTCGATCTCCTCGCGCCGATGGCCGCCGAGGGCCTCGTCAAGGTGTTCGTCTCCGTGACGACGCTCGATCGGAACGTGGCGCGCCGGATGGAGCCGCGCGCGCCGACGCCCGCCCGCCGTCTCGAGGCGATCGAGCGGCTCGCCGCGGCGGGGGTTCCCGTCGGCGTGATGGCGGCGCCGATCATTCCCGCGGTCAACGATTCCGAAGTCGAGGCGATCCTGGCCCGAGCCTATCAGGCGGGCGCGCGCGAGGCGGGCTACGTCACGCTGCGCCTGCCGCTGGAATTGCGCGAGATTTTCCGCGAATGGCTCGCCGTGAACTTCCCGGACAAGCTGAAGCATACGCTCAGCCTCACGCAATCGATGCACGGCGGCAAGGACTACGATTCGCAATGGGGCCGCCGCATGGCGGGCTCCGGCCCCTACGCCTGGATGATCGGACGCCGGTTCGAGATCGCGGCCAAGCGGCTAGGCTATCGCGAGACGCCGCTCGAACTCAGGAACGATCTGTTTCGCGCGCCGGTCCTCGGCGGCGCCGAGCCGCGGCAGCTCTCGCTGTTTTAGGGGAGCGCGGCGATCGCGCGGGGCCATGCGGCGGTCGGCTGTTCCTTCTCCCCGCGCGCGGGGAGAAGGTTAGGATGAGGGGCCTGGGCGAGGATAAGCATCGTCGCGGCTAGCGACCCGGCCCTTCACCCCGCGTCGCGCCGCTCCTCAGCTCGCCGCGCGCCAAAGCGCGGACTGCAAGCCCTCGCGCTTGCGCAATTGGGCCTCCCGCTCGCCGACATAATCGCGGGTGCGCGGCACGACGTCCTGCCGTTTGGCGAGCTGGATCTGAAACACCATGTGCCCGTAAACCCGGAACGAGACTTCCGAACCCGCGAGATAGAATTCCCACATCCGGCAGAAGCGCTCGTCGTAGAGGGCCTTGGCCTCCTCGCGATGCGCGACAAAGCGCTCGCGCCAGACCTTCAGCGTGTCGGCGTAATGCAGTCGCAGAATTTCCGTATCCGTGACGTAAAGCCCGCATCGCTCGATCGCGGCCATCACCTCGGACAGGCTCGGGATATAGCCGCCCGGGAAAATGTATTTTTGAATCCAGGGATTGGTCGCGCCCGGCCCGTCGCTGCGGCCGATCGCGTGCAGCACCATGACGCCGTCGTCCTTGAGCAGGCGGCGGACGTGGGTGAAATATTCGTCGAAGCCGGCGATGCCGACGTGCTCGAACATGCCGACGGAGACGATGCGATCGAATTGCTCCTCGACGTCCCGGTAGTCCTGCAGGCGAAAGGCGGCGCGCTCGGCGAGACCGGATTCCGCCGCGCGCTTGGAGGCGACCGCGAGTTGCTCTTGCGACAAGGTCACGCCGGTGGCGCGCGCGCCGGCGATTTGCGCGAGATAGAGCGCCGTGCCGCCGAAGCCGCAGCCGATGTCGAGGACGGAATGCCGCTCGTCAAGGAGAAGCTTGGCGGCCAGATGGCGCTTCTTGGCCAGTTGCGCCTCTTCCAGCGTCTGGCCCTCGCGCTCGAAATAGGCGCAGGAATATTGCCAATCCGCGTCGAGGAAAAGACGGTACAGCCGTTGGTCGAGATCATAGTGCCGGGCGATGTTGCGCCGGGCGCGCTTGCGATCGTTGCGTTGATGGAAGCGGCGCAGCGCGATGCGCGCCTCGTTCAACAGCGCGATCCAGCTCAGCCCGGCGTAGCCGCTGAGGTTGCTCGCGCCGAGCGCGAGAAAGTCATAGAGGTCGCCGTGCGTCAGTTCGAGGCGGCCGTCCATATAGAGTTCCCCGAGCGCCAGCTCGGGATCGAGCGTCAACTCGCGCTCGGCGGCGCGGTCGGCGATCCTGATGGCGAGTCTCGGCCCGGTCCGGTCGCCGAAAACCCGCACCACGCCGTCGTAGGTTTCGACCTCGAGATGGCCATGGCGGATCAATTTGGTCAGGAAAAACGCGAAGAACTGAGTCATGCGACGCTCCCGGCGGAATGAGCCTGGGCGCCATCAGCCCAACAGGCCACCGAACACTAGACAAAAGTCTACGCATGAAATTCCGGAATTTCAATGTTCCCGATTCGGAGTTCTCGGGTTCGGGCGCCGCGCGCCGCGCGAGCCTCGTCATTGACAAGGCCGGCGGCGGCGCCTATCTCAGCCCGCGATCTATCCCGCGGCGCGAAAAAGGACGCAATCGCCGTCATTTTTTCGCGCTTTTGTCGTCGTCATCGCCTGATATGCCGGGCGGCTTTCCCCAGGGAGTTCGGCGCCCGAGCGCGGATGCGCTGGGAATGTCCAGCCAGCGCGGCCTCGCAAGGCGCCGCTAGGGCGCTGCGGTCAATGGGATCGGCGAAGTCGTTGCGGGGTCGGAAAGGTCGGAAATGCTCGGCTCTTATTTGAAGAAGGTGTTCGGCTCCGCGAATGATCGGCGACTGAAGGGCTATCGGCCGAAAATCGCCGCCGTCAACGCCCTGGAGCCGGAATTCGCGGCGCTGAGCGACGAACAATTGCGGGCCAGGACGGAGGAATTCCGCGCCGCGCTCGCCGCCGGCGCGAGCCTCGAGGATCTCGCCGCTCCGGCGTTCGCGGCGGTGCGCGAGGCGGCCAAACGCACGCTCAAGCAGCGTCACTTCGATGTCCAGCTCATCGGCGGGATGGTGCTGCACGAGGGCGCGATCGCCGAAATGCGCACCGGCGAAGGCAAGACGCTGGTCGCGACGCTCGCCACCTATCTCAACGCGCTCGCCGGCCAGGGCGTGCACGTCGTCACCGTCAACGACTATCTCGCCCGCCGCGACTCCGAATGGATGGGCCAAATCTACACGTTCCTCGGCATGAGCGTCGGCGTGATCGTGCACGGCCTCGACGACGAGGAGCGCCGGCAGGCCTATGCCGCCGACATAACCTACGGCACGAACAACGAATTCGGGTTCGACTATCTGCGCGACAACATGAAGTACGACATGGCGCAGATGGTGCAGCGCGGGCACAACTTCGCCATCGTCGACGAAGTCGATTCGATTCTCGTCGACGAGGCGCGCACGCCGCTGATCATCTCCGGTCCCTCCGAGGATCGCTCCGGCCTCTATGTCGGCGTCAACGCCTTCATCCCGCAATTGAAGCGCGAGGATTTCGACATCGACGAGAAGCAGCGCGCCGTCAGTTTGACGGAAGCCGGCAACGAGCACGTCGAAGCGCTGCTGCGCGCGGGCGGGCTGATGAAGGACGGATCGCTTTACGAAGCGGCCAACGCGACCCTCGTCCACCATGTCAACCAGGCCTTGCGCGCGCACAAGCTGTTCCAGCGCGACAAGGACTACATCGTGCGCAACGACGAGGTCGTCATCGTCGACGAATTCACCGGCCGCATGATGCCGGGCCGGCGCTATTCGGAAGGCCTGCATCAGGCGCTCGAGGCCAAGGAAGGCGTCTCGGTTCAGCCGGAGAACGTCACGCTCGCCTCGATCACGTTCCAGAACTATTTCCGGCTCTACAAGAAGCTGGCGGGCATGACCGGCACCGCGGCGACCGAGGCCGACGAATTCGCCGAGATTTACAAACTGATCGTCGTCGAAATCCCGACCCATCGGCCGGTCAGCCGCACCGACGAGGACGACGAGGTCTATCGCACCGGCGAAGAGAAGCTGCGCGCGGTCGTGCGCGAGATCGAGGAAGCGAACGCCAAGATGCAGCCGATGCTGGTCGGCACGACATCGATCGAGAAGTCGGAGCAATTGGGCGACACTCTCGAGCGCCGCGGCTACAAGAAGATCGACTTCACGCAGCCGAACGCGATGACCGCGCTCTACGCCGCCGCGCGCGCCGGCAAACCGTCGAAGAATTTCGCCATCCTCAACGCGCGCCACCACGAGCAGGAGGCGTTCATCGTCGCGGAAGCCGGCGTCCCCGGCGCCATCACCATCGCCACCAACATGGCCGGCCGCGGCACCGACATTCAGCTCGGCGGCAACGTCGAGATGCGGGTCAAGCAGGAGCTGGACCCGGCGGCCACGCAAGAAGAGCGCGACGCCAGGGAAGCCGCCATCCGCGCCGAGGTCGCCGTCTTCAAGCAGAAGGCGATCGAGGCCGGCGGGCTCTATATCGTCGGCACCGAGCGTCACGAGAGCCGACGCATCGACAATCAGCTGCGCGGCCGCTCGGGGCGCCAGGGCGATCCCGGCCGCTCCAAGTTCTTCCTGTCGCTGCAAGACGACCTCATGCGCATTTTCGGCTCCGATCGCATGGACGCGATGCTCAAGCGGCTCGGGCTCAAGGAAGACGAGGCGATCGTCCATCCCTGGATCAACAAGGCGTTGGAGAAGGCTCAGCAGAAGGTCGAAGCGCGCAACTTCGACATTCGCAAGAACATTCTCAAGTTCGACAACGTGATGAACGACCAGCGCAAGGTGATCTTCGAGGACCGGCGCAAGATGATGGCGCAGGACTCGCTCGAGCCGACGATCGCCGAAATGCGCGCGGGCGTCATCGACGATCTCGTCGCCAAGCACATTCCCCCCGACGCCTATCCCGAGGCCTGGGACGTGGCCGGCCTGAAGGAGGAGGTCGCGGGCAAGCTCAATCTCGATGTGCCCATCGACGCCTGGGCCAAGGAAGAGGGCATCGCCGACGAGGAAATGGCCGAGCGCCTGCACAAGGCCGCCGAGCAGGCCTATGCCGAGCGCGTCGAGCGCAACACGCCCGAGGCGATGCGCTATGTCGAAAAGCAGGTCATCCTGCAATCCCTCGACCATCTCTGGCGCGAGCATCTGGTCACGCTCGACCACCTGCGCCAGGTCATCGGTTGGCGCGGCATGGCCCAGCGCGATCCGCTCAACGAATACAAGTCCGAGGCGTTCGATCTCTTCCGCATCCTGATCGCGCAATGGCACGAGGCGGTGATCGCGCAGATGATGCGCATCGAAGTGCGCTTCCAGGCGCCCGAGCCGGCGCCCCCGCCGATGCAGTTCCAGCACCTCGATCCGCGCACCGGCGAGAACGAGTCGCCGTTCGGCGAAATCGCCGAACCGGTCGACGACGGCCCCTTTTCCTCCCTCGCCGTCGCGGCGACGGCGGCGCCGGCGCTGAGCGGAATCGCCGAGCGCGATCCCGGCAACCCCGCGACCTGGGGCAAGATCGGCCGCAACGAGCCGTGTCCCTGCGGCTCGGGCAAGAAGTTCAAGCATTGCCACGGTCAGCTCGCCTGACGCCGTTTCACGAGGGGACGAGCCGCGCCGCGGCGCTTGCAGCCCTGACGCGCGCCATGCGGGACATCGTCGAGGAGCCGGCGCGCGAAGCGGGGCTGCTGCTGTGCGCCGCCGGCGGGCTCAAGGCGAGCGACCTCATCGGCGCGCCCGAGGCGCCGCTGGGCGCGGCGGCGCGACGCGTGAGCGAATTCGCCGCGCGCCGGGCGGCGGGCGAACCGCTTTCGCGCATCCTCGGCCGGCGCGAGTTCTGGAGTCTTTCGCTGGCGATTTCGCCCGACGTGCTCGACCCGCGCCCCGAAACCGAAACGATCGTCGCGGCGGCGCTCGCGGCTTTCGCCGAGCGGCGCGGCCAGGCGCTGCGCGTGCTCGAGCTCGGCGTCGGTTCGGGCGCGCTGCTCGCGGCGCTGCTGAGCGAGTTTCCCGCCTCGCGCGGGCTCGGCGTCGACATCTCGCAGAGCGCCGCGGCGGTCGCGCGCGGCAATCTCGATCGACTGGGTTTGGGCGAGAGGGCCGAAGTCCGGGTCGGCGACTGGGGCGTCGGGCTCGACGGCCTGTTCGACCTCGTCGTCTCCAATCCGCCCTATGTCCGCAGCGGCGAAATCGCCGGCCTCGCCCGCGAGGTGCGCGACCACGATCCGCGCCTCGCGCTCGACGGCGGCGCCGACGGGTTGGAGGCCTATCGCGCCGTCGTCCCGCAAATCGCGCGGCTCGTCGCGCCCTCTCGCGGCTGGTTCTTCGTCGAAGTCGGCGCCGGCCAGGCCGAAGCGGTGAAGGGCCTGGCCGCCGAGGCCGGGTTCGCCGATCTCGCGATCCTGCCCGATCTCGTAGGGATCGCGCGCGTCGTCGGCGGCCGGCTGATCGCGAGGCCGACGCGACGCTAGAGCGCTTGCGTCCAGCCGCCATCCCATTCACATTCGTCCGCGCCTCCCATAAGGACCCGGCGCCCCCATGTCAGCCGACGACGCCTCCCTCGAGCAGCCGCACGGCGAACTCACCGTTCGCCTGATCGCCATGCCCGCCGACACCAACGCCAACGGCGACATCTTCGGCGGCTGGGTGCTCAGCCAGATGGATCAGGCGGGCGGCATCGCCGCGGTCGAACGCGCCCAGGGGCGGGTGGTGACGATCGCCGTCGAGGCGATGACCTTCATCCGCCCGGTCAAGGTCGGCGACGTGCTGTGCGTCTATACCAGCGTCGATCGCGTCGGGCGCACCTCGATGAAGCTTCACATCGAGGCCTGGGCGCGCCGCTTCTCGTCGCATGTGCGGGAAAAGGTGACCGACGCTTATTTCACCTTCGTCGCGGTCGACGAGAACGGCCGCCCGCGCCCGGTGCCGCCGGCGACTTAGGGCGAAGCGTGCGCGAAAATATCCATCTCGGCGAAGCCCGCCAGATCGAGCCGAACGCGTTCGGGCAAATAGCCGAAGGCGGCGCGCGCCAGCCCGTCGCGGCCCTCGCGCGCGAGCATCGCGTCGAGCTTGTCGCGCAGCGCATGCAGATAGAGCACGTCCGAAGCGGCGTAGGCGAGCTGCGCCTCGCTCAACGCCTCGGCGCCCCAGTCCGAGGACTGCTGCTGCTTGGATATCTCGACGCCGATGAGCTCGCGCGTCAGATCCTTCAGGCCGTGCCGATCGCTGTAAGTGCGCGCGATCTTCGAGGCGATCTTGGTGCAATAGACCGGCGCCGGCATCACGCCGAAGGCATGGCGCAGCACGCCCATGTCGAAGCGCCCGAAGTGAAAGAGCTTGAGGACGTTTGCGTCGGCGAGCATCCTTTCGAGATTGGGCGCGCGCGTCTGTCCCATCGCAATCTGGACGATGTCCGCGGTTCCGTCGCCGCGAGAAAGCTGCACGACGCAGAGCCGGTCGCGGCCGACCTCGAGGCCCAGCGTCTCGGTGTCGATGGCGACGGCGCGGCCGAGATCGAGACCGTCGGGAAGGTCGCCCTTATGGCAGCGGATGGTCATCGCGCGCCGCTCGCCCACGCCGCGCGGCTTCCCGTGAATTCATGCAATTCATTGATATATATCATATTTCCAGCTCGCAAGAGGCCCCGCATGATTAGCAGGCGGGTATCGGAGCGTCAAGCAAGCCTGGAGAACCCGAGCCAGACTTGCGCAGCGACGGCGCCGCGTTCTAGTTTCGCCGCCAACATGATCGTGCAAGAAACGCCGAGCGCGAGGCAGCCCGTCGCCAGGGCCTTCGGTCGGGCCGAGACGGCGCCGGCCGGCCCGTGACCGACGCCGAGGCGATTCCGCTCCATGTCGTGACCGGCTTTCTCGGCGCCGGCAAGACCACGCTGATCAACCGCCTGCTGGGCGCGCGCGAACTCGCCGACGCGCTCGTCATCGTCAACGAATGGGGAGAAGTCGGGCTCGACCATCTGCTGTTCGAGGCGATCGAGGGCGACGTCGTCCTCATGCCGTCGGGCTGTCTGTGCTGCTCGTTGCGCGGCGATCTCATCGACTGCCTGCGCGACCTGCTGGCCCGGCGCGACTCGGGCGCGCTCGCGCCCTTCTCCCGGATCGTGCTGGAGACGAGCGGCCTCTCCGACCCGGCGCCGATTCTGCACGCGTTGATGGCCGACCCGATCCTGGCGCGGCGGACGATCCTCGCGGGCGTGACGACGCTCGTCGACGCCGTCAACGGCCAAGCGACGCTCGAAGCGCATGGCGAAGCGCGGCGCCAGGTCGCTCTGGCCGACCGGATCGCGCTGACGAAGAGCGATCTCGTCGAGACGCCGGACCGCGCCGCGCGCCTCGCGCGGCTGCGCGCGACGATTGCGGACATCAACCCCTTCGCGCCGATCCTCGACGCCGCGGCCGGCGAATTCGGCCTCGAGGATTTCCTCTCCGAGCCGCTCGACTTTTCCCCTCGCGCGGGCGGCGCGGACGCAAGCGTCCACGCGAGCTCGATCCGCGCCTACGCCTTCGCGGAATCCGCTCCGCTCGGCGCGCCCGCGCTGGCGCGCTTCCTCGAAGCGTTGCGGACGATGCTCGGGCCGCGGCTGCTGCGGGTGAAGGGATTGGCGGCGATCGCCGAACATCCCGACCAGCCCCTGCTGATTCACGGCGCGCAACATATTTTTCACGCGCCGCGCCGTCTCGCGGCTTGGCCGCGCGGCGAACGCGGAACGCGCATCGTCGTCATCGTCGACGGCGTCGACGCGAAGTCGATCGCGCGCCTTGGCGAAGCCCTCTCGGGCCGCCCGCAAATCGACGCGCCGGACCTGGCGGCGCTGTCGGAAAACCCGCTGGCCCCGCGGCCCGGCGGACTGCTAGGCTAGGGTGCTGCGCAGGCGAGGCAAAAGATTCGAAGCGCGGCTTGTCATTTCGGCAATCTCGTTCATAGATGAACCATCGCAATCACGCTCGCCACCGGGGAGTAAGCGCCGGCATGCTGACTCGATTGAAGAGCGAAATCGCCTATGCGACAGGCCTCTTGCGCACCCTCTCGCGCACCAAGCGGGTCGCCGAAACGCCGACGCTGACAGTCGGCGACTATCTCGCACGCTGGGCCACAGACTATGCCGAGAGGCTGGCCCTCATCGGCGAACGCGAATCCTTCACCTATCGCGCGCTCGACGCGCGAGCCAACCGCTACGCCCGCTGGGCGCGCGCGCAGGGGCTCGGCAAGGGCGACGCGGTCTGTCTGATGATGCCCAACCGGCCGGAATATGTCGCGATCTGGATGGGCTTCGCGCGCGTCGGCGTGGCGACGGCGCTGATCAACACCAATCTGACCGGCCCCTCGCTCGCCCACTGCATCGCCGTCGTCGGCGCCAAGGCGGCGATCGTCGACGCTTCGCTGGCGACCCAGTTCGCGAGCGCGCGCGAGCAGCTGAGCCCTGACCTCGCGATTTTCGCCCATGGCGAGACGGGAGGCGGGGAACCGCGCATCGACGAAGAGGTCGAGACGTTCGGCGAGGCCGCCCTCGGCGCGCAAGAGCGTCCCGGGCTGACGATCGACGACAGCGCGCTGTTCATCTTCACGTCGGGCACGACCGGACTGCCCAAGGCGGCGCGCGTGACCCATTCGCGCGTGCTGCGCGGCATGCTCGCTTGGGCCGCGGCGGCGAACGCGCGCGCCGAGGACCGCATATACAATTGCCTGCCGATGTACCATACCAACGGCGGCGTCCTCGCGATCGGAATCGCTCTTTCAGCCGGCGGCTCGTGCTATATCCGCGAGCGCTTTTCCGCGAGCGAATTCTGGAGCGACGCGATTCGGCACGACTGCACCTTGTTCATCTATGTCGGCGAATTGTGCCGCTATCTCCTCAACGCGCCGCCGGGCGTCAAGGATCGCGCCCACCGAATCCGTCTGTGCGTCGGCAATGGCTTGCGGCCGGATATTTTTCCGGCGTTTCGGGAGCGATTCGGCATTCGCGACGTGCTCGAATTCTACGGCGCGACCGAGGGCAACGTTTTTCTGTTCAATTTCGACTCGCATCCGGGCGCGGTCGGGCGCCTGCCGGGATGGGCCGCCACGCGCTTCCCGATCAAGACCGTCGCCTTCGACGTCGACGAGGGCGTCGAGAGGCGCGACGCGCGGGGCCACTGCATCGAATGCGGCGTCGACGAGCCGGGTGAATTGCTCGGCGAAATCCTCGAAGATCCCAAGAAGCCCGCCGCGCGTTTCGACGGCTACGCCGACGCGGCCGCCACGAGAGCGAAAATCCTGCACGACGTTTTCCGGCCCGGCGATTCGTGGTTCCGCACCGGCGACCTGCTCAAGCGCGACGCGCGCGGCTATTATTATTTCATCGACCGCATCGGCGACACGTTTCGCTGGAAGGGCGAAAACGTCTCGACGACGGAAGTCGCCGAGACGATCGCGCTCTTTCCCGGCGTGCTGGAAGCGATCGTCTATGGCGTCGCGGTTCCCGCGCACGAGGGGCGCGCCGGCATGGCGGCGCTCGTCATCGACAATATCGCGACTTTCGATCTGGCCGGGTTGCGCGCCCTGATCGCCGAGCGACTGCCCGCTTACGCGCGCCCGGTCTTCCTGCGCTTTCGCCCGAAGCTCGATCTCACCGGCACGTTCAAGCCGAAAAAGAGCGAGCTGGTCGCGCAAGGCTTCGATCCCGCGCGCGCCGACGATCCGATCTTTTTTGACGATCGCGGCCAAGGCGTCTATTCCCGCGTCGGCGCCGAGTTTGTCGCGGGCGTCGAGGCCGGAGCGATCAAATTGTGACGGAGCCGAAGGCCGGGGATTCGGTCTTTGTCGAGACGCCCGACCCGCATGACCTCGCGCGCTGCGAGGCGGCGTGGCTGGATCTTAGCGCCCGCGCCGCCGAGCCCAACGTCTTCGCCGAAAGCGCCTTCGTCATTCCCGCGCTCTTGCGCCTCGCTCCCGCGGGCCGCGTCGCGACGCTGCTGGTCTGGAGCGACGCCGCGCGGGGAACGTTGATCGGCATGGCCGCGCTCGAAATTCCGCGCCTGCCGCTCGGCTTGGCGCGCGTCTGGCGCAGCGAACAGGCCGGACTGGCCGCGATCGCCCTCGATCGCGACGCCGCCGGGCGAGCGCTGAGCGCGATCCTCGCCTGGCTCGGGCGCGAGCGGCGCGGCGTGCAAGGACTCCTGCTGCCGTCCCTGGAGACGAATGGAGCGATCGCTCAGGCCGTCGAGGCCTTGGCCGCGCGCGAATCGCTGCGCCTGGAGACGATCAATCCGCGCCGGCGCGCCGCGTTGCCGGCCGGCCCGGCGTCCCGCTTCGAAGCCGGCCTCGACAAGAAGCGCCGCAAGGAATGGGCGCGCCAGCGTCGGCGCCTGGAGGAGCGCGGCCGCGTGGAATCGACGGCCGTCGAGGGCGCGGGCGGCGTCGAGGCGTTTCTGGCGCTCGAGGAAAGGGGATGGAAAGGCGCGCGAGGCTCCGCGCTCGGCGCGGACGCCGCCCGCGCGGCGTTCACGCGCGAAATGCTCGCGCGATTCGCGGCGCGCGGCCAGCTTCGCATCCACAGCCTCGCCCTCGACGGCGAACCGATCGCCATCGGCCTCGTGCTGCGCTCAGGCGCCCGCGCCTTCTATTGGAAGACCGCTTATGACGAGCGTTTCGCCGATTATTCGCCGGGATTGCAGCTGACGCTCGATCTGTCGCGCCGGCTGGAGCGCGAGCCGGGCCTGGCGCTGATCGATTCCTGCGCGATTTCGGGCCATCCCATGATCGACCGGCTGTGGCGCGCGCGGCTCGATCTCGCCGATCTCGCGCTCGCGCTTCGCGCCGGCCCGGCGCGCGGCTTCGCGCTGGGGCTCGCCGCGGCTGATGCGAAAGAACGGTTGAAGGAACTCGCCAAGCGCGCGATCAACCCACTGCTGCGACGCAGACGCTCCTGAATCGGGCGATCCTATCCGGCGGAGGGCGCCGTCGCGAGCGCGCGTCGGCGGCGGGGATTGAGCGTAACATTCGCGTCACGGTCATCCCGTAACGACGAAGTGACCGGCTTTGCGGCGGGCCGGCGGCGAAACAGTGGCGCAGCGGGCCTCGTTCGCATAAACATTCGCCGTAAGGGAAAGATTCGGTAAACTAGTCCTTTTTATGGTAATCGAGTTCCGAACTGGGGGCGTGGGCGCTGGTATGATAGGCAAGATTTACATGATCGGCGCGGCGTTCTTGGCCGGCGCGTTTTTGAGCGGTTGCTCTCCCATCGACACGCAGATGGGCGTCGACACGCATCTGACCGCTCGCGACAAGGCGATGTTGGCGCTCGCCCCGCCCGAGGAATGGTCGATCCCGATTGTGCGCAACCGCGTCACCGACCCGACCGGGGAGCCGCCGGGAACGATCGTCGTCGACACTGGGTCGAAGCACCTCTATTTTGTGCTGCCGGGCAAGCAGGCGATCCAATACCAGGTCGCGACCGGCGCGGAAGCCTATGGCTGGGCCGGCCGCGCGACCGTCGGGCACATGGTCGAGTGGCCGCAATGGATGCCGACCGCCTCGATCATGCAGCGCTGGCCGGAGTTCAGGGCCTATATCGCTCACGGGCCGCTCGCCGGGGCTTACGACAATCCGCTGGGCGCGCGCGCGCTCTATCTCTATCAAGGCAATCGCGACACGCTCTATCGCATTCACGGCACCAACGAGCCCGACGAGATCGGTCAGGCCGTTTCCTCGGGCTGCATTCGCATGCGCGACCTCGACGTGATCGACCTCTACAGTCGCGTCCACGTCGGCACGAACGTCGTCGTCAAATAGCGGCGGCCGACAGCCCGACGGATGCCGCTCGAGCATAGCGAGCGCAGGTCGGCGCGCTCGAAAGAGGAGAGCCAACGATGATTTCGCCTGTCAAAACGCTGGTCACCGCGACCGCTGTCAGCACCGGCGGCCGCAATGGCCATTCCGAAACGACGGACAAGTCCGTCAGCGTCGATCTCTCTGTGGCCAAGGAAATGGGCGGCCCTGGCAAGCCGGGAACGACGACGCCGGAGCACCTCTTCGCGGCGGGCTACGCCGCCTGTTTCGGCGGCGCGCTCGATTTCGTCGCGCGCAGCCATAAGAAGAGCGCCAGCGGAGCGAGCGTGACCTGCGCCGTCGGCGTCGGCCCGCGCGAGGCGGGCGGGTTCGGCATCGCCGTGAAAATGCGCATCGTCGACCCCGCCTTGCCGCAGGCCGACCTCGAGCAATTCGTTCGCGAGGCCCACGAGAACATCTGCCCCTATTCGCACGCGACGAGAGGCAATGTCGCGATCGAATTCGAGGTCGAGGGCGGCTAGCGTCCGATCGCGCAGGCCGCGACCGGCGACATTGCATCGGCGTCGGCGCGCGAAGCCGATCTCCCGGCTTGCAATTCTGCGGCGAAGCCATCAAGTTCCCGCCGGCCGAGACAAGGCGACGCGCGGCGTCGAAATCTTCGTCTGCGATCATCGGGAGGTCGGCCATGGACGATAGACCGAGCGCCGCGCTCGATTCGCTTTCGAGCGCCACTCTGGCCGACCGCTTCGACCTGACGAAGTCGCGCGTCTTGCTCAACGGCGCGCAGGCGATCGCGCGCCTGCTTCTCGCGCAAAAAGAACGGGACCGGCGCGCCGGGCTGAACACCGGCGGTTTCGTATCGGGCTATCGCGGCTCGCCGGTCGGCGGGCTCGATCAGCAATTCGGCCAATTGGCGGACCTGTTCGCCGCCAACGACATCCATTTCGAGCCCGGCCTCAACGAAGAACTGGCGGCGACCGCGATCTGGGGCGCACAGCAGGCCGAATTGCGCGGCGAAGGCCGCTTCGACGGCGTGTTCGGGCTGTGGTACGGCAAGGGTCCGGGCGTCGATCGCAGCGGCGACGTTTTCCGCCACGCCAACCTCGCGGGAACTTCGCGCCACGGCGGCGTGCTGGCGCTGATGGGCGACGATCCGACCGCCGAATCCTCGACCACCGCGCATCAATCGGAATTCGCCTTCCTCGATGCGATGATGCCGGTGCTGTCGCCGGCCGGCGTGCAAGAAGTTCTCGATTATGGCGCGCTCGGCTGGGCGCTCAGCCGTTACGCCGGCGTCTGGGTCGGCCTGAAGTGCATCAAGGACACCGTCGAATCGACCGCCGTGGTCGACGCTTCGCTCGACCGCGTCGCCCCGGTCGAGCCGACCGATTTTCCGATGCCGCCGGGCGGCCTCGCCATCCGCAGGAACGACGGCGTCCTGGCGCAGGAAGCGCGCCTGCACGAGGAAAAACGCGCCGCCGTCGTCGCCTGGCTCGCCGCCAACCGGCTCAACCGCATCGTCGCCTCGGGCGGCGCGAATCCCAAGATCGGCGTGGCGACGATCGGCAAGTCCTATCTCGATGTGCGCCAAGCGCTCGACGATCTCGGCATCGACGAAGCGCGTTGCGACCAACTCGGCCTGCGCCTCTACAAGCTCGGCTGCGCCTGGCCGATCGAACCGGCGGGTCTGCGCGAATTCGCCGCCGGCCTGTCGCTGATTGTCGTCGTCGAGGAAAAGCGCACGCTTATCGAGGCGCAGATTCGCGAGGAGCTGTACGGGGCCGCGCATCAGCCCGTGGTCGTCGGCAAGCGCGACGAAGCGGGGCAATGGCTGTTTCCCGCCAAGGGAGCGCTCGATCCCCAGAACATCGCGATCGCGATCGGCGAACGGTTGCTGAGATTCAGCCCCGACCCCGATCTCGAAGCGGCGTTGGCGCGGCTCCGCCAGAGCCAGGCCGAACTCGCCGACATCAAGGAGGCGGCCGTGCGCACGCCTTATTTCTGCTCGGGCTGCCCGCACAACCGTTCGACATTGGTGCCCGAAGGCGCGCGCGCCTACGCCGGCATCGGCTGCCATTTCATGGCGCAGTACATGGGCCGCAGCACCGAGGGCTACACTCAGATGGGCGGCGAGGGCGCCAATTGGGTCGGCGAATCGCGGTTCTCCAAGCGGCGCCATGTCTTCCAGAATCTCGGCGACGGCACCTACAATCATTCCGGCGCGCTGGCGCTGCGCTGGGCGATCGACGCCAAGGTCAACGTCACGTACAAAATCCTGTTCAACGACGCCGTGGCGATGACCGGCGGCCAGCGCCACGAAGGCGGGCTCAACGTTCCCCAGATCGCGCGTCAGGTCACGGCCGACGGCGCCAAGCGCGTCGTCGTCGTCGCCGACGACGTCGGCAAGTACCCGCCGCAGACGCAATGGCCGCCGGGCGTCGCCATTCGTCCGCGCGACAAGCTCATCGAAGTTGAAAAGGAGCTCAGCGCGGTCGACGGCGCGACGGTGCTCATCTACGATCAGACCTGCGCCGCCGAAAAGCGTCGCCGGCGCAAGCGCGGCCAATATCCCGACCCCGACAAGCGCGTCTTCATCAACCCGCGCGTTTGCGAGGGCTGCGGCGATTGCGGCGTCAAGTCCAATTGCGTCTCGGTGCAGCCGCTCGAGACGGAATTCGGGCGCAAGCGCCAGATCGACCAGTCGAGCTGCAACAAGGATTATTCCTGCGTCGACGGCTTCTGTCCGTCGTTCGTCACGGTCGAGGGCGCACGGCCGAAGGCGGCGCTCGCCAAGGCGGTCGCGGCGCCTGAAGTTCCCGAGCCGATCCGGCGCAAGATCGGCGAGCGGCCTTACGCGATCATCGTCACCGGCGTCGGCGGAACCGGCGTGGTGACGGTCGGCGCGATCCTCGCCATGGCCGCCCATCTCGAGGGCAAAGGCTGCGGCGCCATCGACATGGCCGGGCTCGCTCAGAAGGGCGGCGCGGTGTTCAGCCACGTCAAGCTCGCACGGCGCCCCGAGGACATCCACGCGATCCGCGTCGCGGCGGGCGAGGCCGATCTGATCCTGGGCGGCGATCTCGTGGTCTCCGGCGCAAGGCAAGCGCTCGCCGCGATGGGCGGGGCCGAGACCGGCGTCGTCGTCAACAGCGCCGAGGTCTTTCCCGGCGACTTCACGCATAGGCCGGATTTCTCGCTGCCGGCCGAACGGGTGAAACAGTCCATCCAGTCACGGTGCGAGGGCAAGGCGCGGTTCGTCGACGCCAGCGCGGCGGCGGCGGCGCTGTTCGGCGCTGCGATCGGCGCCAACATGTTCCTGCTCGGCTACGCCTACCAGGCCGGCTACGTGCCGCTTAGCGCGGAGGCCCTGCGCCGCGCGATCACGCTCAACGGCGAAGCGATCGCGATGAATCTGGCCGCCTTCGATTGGGGACGCGCGGCCTTTGCCGACCCCGCCTGCCTCGCGCCGTTCGTCAAGCCGAACGCGGCGCGCGCGCCCGAGGACCAAAGCCTCGCGGCGATCGTGGCGCGGCGCGCCGATTTTCTCGTCGCCTATCAGAATCGTCGTTACGCCGAGCGCTACCGCGCCAATGTCGAGCAAATCGCGCGCGCCGAGCGCGAGCGCGCGCCGGGCGGCGAGGTTTTGGCGCAGACGGCGGCGCGCAATCTCTTCAAGCTGATGGCCTACAAAGACGAATACGAAGTCGCGCGGCTTTATGCCGACGGCGCGTTCGAGCAGCAGCTTCGAGGCGCGTTCGACGGCGATCTCAAATTGACCTTCCATCTCGCGCCGCCGCTGCTGGCGCGCAAGGACCGCGTCACCGGCGAAGCGAAGAAGATGAGCTTCGGGCCCTGGATGATGAAGGCGTTCCGTGTCTTGGCGGCGCTGCGCGGCTTGCGCGGCACGCCCTTCGACGTTTTCGGCTATTCGGCCGAGCGGCGCGCCGAGCGCGCGATGATCGGGGAATACGAAGCGTTGTGCCGCGAGTTGGCGGCGGGGCTGGCGCCGGACAATCGCGAGACCGCGCTCGCTCTGGCCGCGCTGCCGGACAAAATCCGCGGCTTCGGCCATGTGAAGGCGCGCGCCGTGGCGGCGGCGGAAGAAGAGCGGCGGCGGCTGTTGGAGGTTTGGCGGGCGCCGCCGGAGCGACGGCTGGCGGCGGAGTAGCGGGAGTGTTCGCTGTAGGTCAAATCACTGTCCTAGCTCAGTGCAATCACCCGCGCCGTCATTGCGAGCGGCAGCGAAGCAATCCAGTCGAAGCCGCCGCCGCAATCCCTAAGCCTGGATGGCTTCGCTTTGCTCGCCATGACGGCTATTGATATTTATATTCGGAGTCATCTTGCGTGATTTTATTTGCCGAGCGGTGACCATGGCGATGCAAGACAAAATGCTGCCCGAGATGATGACGGCGCCGGAAACCGGCGAGACGCTCGCGCGCGGCGTGCGTCCGTTCGTGGTGACCTACAAGGGCGAGAGCGTCACGGTGGACCTGCCCGGTTACTATCCCAAGGGGGCGGGCGAAGGCGTGCATGTCGGCAAAGATATGAGCGTCGTCGACGAGGCCTTGCGTTCGATCAAAGAGAAGCTCGAGGGCGTGCCCTCGCCGGCGACAATCCGGCGGGTCCGCGCCAAACTGAAACTTTCGCAACGCCAGGCCGGCGCGTTGCTGAAGGTCGGCGCGAACGCCTTCGACAAATACGAGCGCGGGCTTGTCGAGCCGAGCGGACCGACGAGCCAATTGCTCAAAGTCCTCGATCGACATCCCGAGATTGCGGACGAGCTTGGGTAGCTGACGAACCGGCAGCTTTTACAAGCCCTTGATCTTGCTTCCGCGAAGGGACTTTCGATGCGTTATGTGCTCGCCCTATTCCTGCCCTGGCTCGCCTTCTTCACCATGGGCATGATTCTCTCGGGGATCGTCTGTCTCATTCTGCAATTGACGATCATCGGCTGGCTTCCGGCGACCATCTGGGCGTTTTTCGCGATCAACAATTATTATTCCGAGAAACGGAACGAGAAACTGATCCGAGCGATCGAGAGAGGCGGCAGTCAATCGCTCGCGAGGCCGTAAGGCGGCGCGAGTGTTGATCGGTGCGCCGACCCGGTCCGGCGCCTGACGTTACGGCATCGTCCCGCCTACTCCGCCGCCGCGTTCACCGCGGGATTGTTCGGGTGCTTCGTCCAATTGCGCGGCGCTTGCGCGTAGCTCAGGCCGGTGCGCGGATCGACGCCCTCGGTCTTGTGGACGAGCGTGATGCAGTTCTCCACGGGGCAGACCAGCACGCACAGATTGCAGCCCACGCATTCGGCGTCGTTGACGACGAATTTGCGCTCGCCATTGACAACAGGAAAAATCGCCTGATGCGAGGTGTCCTCGCAGACGATATGGCAGCGCCCGCACTTGATGCACAGATCCTGGTGGATCTCGGCCTTGGCGACGTAGTTGAGATTGAGGAACTGCCAGTCCGTGACGTTGGGTATCGCGCGGCCGCGGAAATCGTCGATTCGCCGATAGCCCTTGCCGGCCATGAAATTCCTCAGGCCGGAGGTCAGTTCGTCGATGATCTTAAAGCCATAAGTCATCGCCGCGGTGCACACCTGAACGTTGCCGGCGCCGAGCGCGATGAACTCGGCGGCGTCGCGCCACGTCGTCACGCCGCCGATCCCCGAGATCGGCAGATCGGCGGTTTCGGGATCGCGCGCGATTTCCGAAACCATCGACAGCGCGATCGGCTTGACCGCGGGGCCGCACATGCCGCCGTGGGTGCCCTTGCCTTCGATCGGGTTCGCCGGCGCCATCGCGTCGAGATCGACGCCCATGATCGCGTTGACGGTATTGATCAGCGAGACGGCGTCGGCGCCGCCCTTCTTGGCCGCGCGCGCGGGCGGCCGGATGTCCGTGATGTTGGGCGTCAGCTTGACGATGACGGGCATGCGCGTGTGCGCCTTGCACCAGCGCGCGACCATTTCGATATATTCGGGGACCTGGCCCACCGCCGAACCCATGCCACGCTCGGACATGCCGTGCGGACAGCCGAAATTCAGCTCGACGCCGTCGCATTCCGTTTCTTCGACGCGGGCGAGAATCTTCCGCCAGGAGTCTTCGTCGCAGGGGACCATCAGCGAGACCACCAGCGCGCGATCGGGCCATTCGCGCTTGACCTCCTTGATCTCGCGCAGATTGATTTCGAGATCGCGGTCGGTGATCAGCTCGATGTTGTTGAGCCCGATCAACCGGCGGTCGGGGCCGTAGATGGCGCCGTAGCGCGCGCCGGAGACGTTGACCACCGGCGGCCCGGCCTCGCCGAGCGTCTTCCAGACGACGCCGCCCCAACCCGCGCGAAACGCGCGTTCGACGTTGGTCTTGCGGTCCGTCGGCGGCGCCGAGGCGAGCCAGAAAGGGTTTGGCGACTTGATGCCGAGGAAATTGGCGCTGAGATCGACCATGTCGTCCTCCGTCAGCTCTGGGGCCGAGATTTTAACGCCGCGTCGATCGATCGCGCCGCCTGCTTGCCGTCTTCGACCGCGCTGACGGTCAGGTCCAGCCCGCCCGCCACGCAATCGCCGCCCGCCCACACGCCGGCAAGGCTGGTGCGGCGTTCGCCGTCGACGACGATGCGTCCGTCCTGAGCGCATTGGATATCCGCGCCGGCGAGCGCCTCGGGCGCTCCTTTCTGGCCGATCGCGGTGAACACCACGTCGGCCTCGATGCGAAAAGCGCCGCCGACGCCGATCAGCGCCCCGCCCTCTTCGCGCGTGCGCTCGAAGACGACGCCGCTCGCGGCGTCGCCATGACTTTCCAGCGCGACCGGGCGCGCCCAGGGACGAATGAGCACGCCGTTGGTCTGCGCGAGGTCGCGCTCGAATCGGCTCGCCTTCATCTGGTCGAGGCCGCGCCGATAGACGATCGTCACGCTTTCCGCCCCCAGACGCTTCGACTGCACCGCGACGTCCACCGCGGTCATGCCGCCGCCGATGACGACGATGCGCCGTCCGACCGGCAGCTTGGTCAGATCCTTCGCCTGCCGAAGCTCGGCGATATAATCGACCGCGTCGATGAGGTTGGCGAGCGCGCCCTCGCCGGCGAGGCCGAGCTTGTTGGTGGCGCCCAGGCCCACCCCGAGGAACACCGCGTCATAGTCGCGGCGCAGCGCGTCGAGCGAAAGATCGCGTCCGAGCGCGAGGCCGTGCTTCACCGCGATGCCGCCGATCGAGAGGATGAAGGCGGCTTCCCTGGCGGCGAAATCGTCCGGCGCCTTGTAGGCGGCGATGCCATATTCGTTGAGGCCGCCAGACTTCTCCCGCGCTTCGAATATCGTGACTTCGTGGCCCTCGACTGCGAGCGCATGGGCGCAGGCGAGGCCCGCCGGGCCCGCGCCGACGACGGCGACGCGCTTGCCCGTCGGCGCGGCGCGGGTGAACGGCGTCTTGCCGGTTTCCATCTGCGCGTCGACGGCGTGGCGCTGCAGCAGGCCGATGCGAACCGGCTTGCCCTCGGCCGCCTCGCGCACGCAGGCCTCCTCGCACAACGTCTCGGTCGGGCAGACGCGCGCGCACATGCCGCCCATGATGTTGGCTTCGAGAATCGTGCCCGCCGCGCCCAGCGCATTGCCGGCGGCGATCTGTCGGATGAAGAGGGGAATGTCGATCGAGGTCGGGCAGGCGTGCTGGCACGGGGCGTCGTAACAGAAGTAGCAGCGGTCGGCCTCGACCTTCGCTTCATGCGCGCTCAGCGGCGGATGCAAGTCGACGAAATTCGCATCCAGCGTCGCGCGGTCCAGGCGGGCCGGCGCGACATCGGCGATTCCAGGCGGTTCGGAGACGATTCCCATTACGGCTCTCCTGCGGCTCGGGACGCCGAGCGCGTTCTCGAGAAATCCTGACCAATCGGTCAAGAGGCTCGCTCGCCTTTCCCGTCATGTCAAGTGCGGGCGAGCGCGTTGCGCGTGGGGCGCGCCGCGGCTAGGTTCGCGCCACAGGCGGCGCCGCGCGGCGCAGCGAGAGATTCGCCGAAGCGCGCCGAAAAACAGTTCATTGCGCGGATTTCGCTCGCCGTCGGCGTTGGAAAGCCATGATGAAGCGCCCAACCGTCCATGTCATCGGCGCGGGATTTTCCGGACTTTCGGCGGCCGTCCATCTCGCGGCGACGCCGAACGCGGACATCATCGTTCACGAAAGCGCCGCGCGGGCGGGCGGCAGGCGCCGGTCTTTCTATGACGACGCGACCGCCATGACCATCGACAGCGGCTGTGACCTCGTGCTTTCGAGCTGGCGATCCGCCTTGGCGGCGATCGAGGCGATCGGCGCGCGCGCGCAATGGCGCGAGGTCGCGCCCGGCGGGATCGCTTTCGCCGACATGGCGAGCGGCGAGCGCTGGACGCTGCGGCCCAACGGCGGGCCTGTCCCCTGGTGGATTTTCGACCCGCGCCGGCGCGCGCCGCGGACGCGCGTGAAGGACTATTGGCCCGCGGCGCGGCTGCTGCTGCGCGCGCCCGCGACCGCCCTGCTGCGCGACTACGCGCCGAGCGGCGGCCCGGCCGCCGAGCGTCTTTGGCGCCCCTTCGCGCTGGCCACGCTCAACACCGATCTCGACCGCGCGTCGGCGCGTCTGGCCGGCGCCGCGCTGCGCGAAACGTTGCGCGGCGGCGCGCGGCCGCTCATGCCGGTTCACGGACTGGCGCGGGCGTTCGTCGAGCCCGCGTTGAAAACCCTGCGTCGGCGCGGCGTCGCGATCCGCTTCGAGCGCCGGCTGGCTGCGCTCGAGTTCCAGGGCGAGCATGTGGCGGGACTCGAATTCGAACACGACCGCATCGATCTCGCGCCCGGCGACGCCGTGATTCTGGCGACGCCGCCGCGAGTCGCGGCGGCTCTCGCGCCAGGATTGAGCGCGCCGCAAGAGTTCAACGGCGCGATCTCGGCGCATTTCGCGATTTCCCCGCCGCCCGGCGCGCCGCCGATCCTGGGAATCGTCAACGGCGCGTTCCACTGGATGTTTTGCGGCGAGGGTCGCATTTCGGTCGCGATCAAGGACGCCGAAGCGTCGATGGCGACGCCGCGCGAAGATCTGGCGGCCGATCTGTGGCGCGACGTCGCGGCGCTGACGGGATTGTCGGACGCGACGCCGGCCTGGCGAGTCATCCGGCAAAGGCGCGCGACCTTCGCGGCGACGCCACGGGAGGACGCGCTGAGGCCGAGCCTCGAGACGTCCTGGCGCAATCTCTTTCTCGCCGGCGCCTACGTACAGAACGGGCTGCCCGACACGCTGGAAAGCGCGGTGCGCTCGGGCGCCGCCGCCGCCGAGCGCACGCGCAAATGGCTCGACGCGCCATGACCGCAAATCTCGCGGGTCGCGGCCCGCGAGATCGGGTCTTCAGTAATAGATCGCGCCCGCCACGCCGCCGCCGGCGGCGATCGCGTCGCCGTTGATCGCAACCGATTTCGACGAGGCGAGGAACGCGACGATGTCGCCGATCTCCTCGGCCGTGATCAGCCGTCCCACGAGGTTGGCCGCGGCCATCCTCCTCTCGACTTCCGCGACGCTGAGCCCGAGCGTCTCCGCCCGGCGCTCGACGACGCCGGGCGTCTTTTCCGTGCGCGTCGTTCCGGGATGCACGCAGACGACGGAAATGCCCTTGGGCGCGAGTTCGTCGGCGAGATTCTTGGTCAGCGCGGCGACGCTGATGTTGCGGATCGTGCCGATGATGCTGCCGGTCGTTCGCGCCGCGAGCCCGCTGATGTTGACGATGCGACCGCCGCCCTGCTCCGCCATCGGCTTGGCGACTTCGCGCGCGGTGCGCAGATAGCCCATCACCTTGACGTTCACTTCGGCCCACAGCGCCTCGGTCGTGATCTCGGCGAGATTCGGCGGCTTCGATTGCCCCGCCGGCTGCGCCGCGCAATTGACGAGAATGTCGACGTGCCCGAAGGCGGCGAGAACCGCCGCCACCATCGCCTTGACCGCGTCGTCGTCGCCGGTGTCGGCGGCGAACGGCTTGACCCGGCGCCCTGTCGCCGCGGCGATCTCCGCCGCCGCGGCGTCGAGCGCGATGCGGTCGCGGGCGACGAACGCGACGTCGGCGCCTTCGCGCGCGAGCGCCGCGGCGACCGCCTTGCCGATGCCGCGGCTGGCGCCGGTGACGATGGCGACCTTGTCGGCGAGTTCGAGATCCATGGCAGCCCCCCGGCTAGATACGAGCGCGCGCTCGATTCAAACAGTCACGACGCGCCGGATCGACCCCTCGGGTTCGGCCCAGCGCAGCGCGCCCCTCGCCAGCATGTAATTGACGTGCGCCAGCGCCTCGGAGAACGCGAAGCCCATCTGATGGAAATCGAGCTTGCGGTGAAAGAGCACGCCGAGAAGATCGGCGGGCGGGCGCGGCTCGCGGCACGCCTCGGCGATCAATTGGCAGCGATGGCGATGGTGCTCGGCGAGTTCGTCGATGCGCGCATGCAAGCCAAAGAAGGGCAATTGATGCCCAGCCAGGGTCAGCGCGTCGTCCGGAATCGTCGTCTTGAGGCCGGCGAGCGAGCGCAGGTACAATCCCAGCGGGTCGCCGAACGGGTCCATCGCCTGCACGCTGACGTTCGGCGAAATGTTCGCGATCGCCTGATCGGCGGCGAAGAACAGCTTCTCCTCGGGAAGATGCAGCATGATCTGCTCCGGCGCGTGCCCCTCTCCCGAGAGGACCGCGAAGGTTCGGCCGCCGATCTTCAGGGCGTCGCCGGCGATCAAGCGGCGATAGGTCGACGGCAGCGGCGAGATCATGCGCAGGTAGCCATGGCCGAGCGTCGTCAACGAGCGCACGGTCGCCGCGTCGAGGCCGTTGCTGGAATAGAAGTCGCGATAGACGGCCGCTTCGAGCCGGCCCGGCTCCAGCGATATCGCGAGGCAGTCGAAATACGCCGACAGGCTCGTATAGATCGGAATGCCGAAGCGCTCGACGAGCCATCCCGCGAGGCCGATGTGATCGGGATGCGAATGCGTGACGATGAGCCGGGTCAGGGGCCGGCCGGCGAGCGGACCGCTGAGAAGCGCGTCCCAGGCGGCGCGCGAAGCGTCGTCGCTGATCCCAGCGTCGACGACCGCCCAGCCGTCGCCGTCGTCGATGAAATAAAGGTTCACGTGATCGAGCGCGAACGGCAGGGGCAGCCGCGCCCAGAGAATTCCGGTCGCGACCTCGATCGCTTCGCCGGGACCGGGGGGCGCGGCGAAGGGAAAGCGCAGCCGCGCATCGCGAACCAGCTCGTTCATCCCGTCTCGCCTCGCGCCTCGTCTGATCCGTTCGCCGGTTAGGCGTTGGCCGCCCCGATGTCAAATCGAGAGGGGCGCGGCGGATCGGCGGCGCCGAGCGTCGCGCCGGCGCGGTCGGGCGGCTCCGTCATCAATTCGCCCTTCGCCGACGAATAGGTCCGCCAGTCGTTGAGCGCCGTGACGATGTCGCAAAAGCGCGAGAGAACCCACGCATTCGCTTCCTCGCTCCAGAAGCAGGGAAATTCCTCGCGCAGCCGCCGGTAGGCGGGGAAACGGTCGGCGTCGACCGCCGCCGAATAGGGATCGAAACGGAACATAGGACCTCCCTGACGGCCCCAAGTCCCGCGCCTCCTGGCGACGCTTGCGGTCCGGCCGTTTTTCCGTTTGTCGCCGCAGGTCTCCGCGACCCTTGTTCCCTGCCCTTCGCGACAGCGAGAGGAATGGACGAAGGCCGGCGAGTTCTGTACTTTCTCCCCTGAGATGGCTCGAAGCGGCGAATGGGCGAATGAAGCGTGCGGCAGGCGCCGACCGGACGAAGCGCGGATCGGGGAGCGATGACCGCACGCGCGAGATTCCGGTATTTTCCCTATATGGAGAGGCGCGTGAGCGGCCCGGCGACGACTTCGTCCATATCGAGGACATCGCGACGCGATCGCGACGCTACGGCTGGCGGATCGACCGCCATGTCCATCACGGGCTCTGTCAAATCCTGACGCTCTTCTCCGGCGGCGTCGACGTCCGCCTCGATGACGTCGCGGGCGCGCGCGAAGGCCCCTGCGTGGTGATCGTGCCGCCCTCGACGGTCCACGCCTTTCACTTCACGCCCGGCGCCGTCGGACAGGTCCTGACTTTCGCCGAGAGCCGGCTCGCCAGCGGCGCGCCCGAGCGAACGGCCCTCGTCGAAGCCGTCTTCGCCCGCCCGGCGGCGATCGATCTCGCGGGCGCCGAGGGAACGGTCGAGCGATTGACGGGGCTCCTCGACGAGATCGCCCGCGAATTTCGCGAACGCGAGCCGGGCTGGACGATGATGCTGGAATGGCTGGTGTCGAGCGTCTTGATGACGATCGCCCGACGCCACGCTTCGGCGTTGGGCGAGGAGGCGGGAAGCCGCCCGGACGCCGAACTCTTCGGCCGTTTCCGCGCTCTGGTGGAGAAGACTTGCTGCGAGCGCCGTCCCGTCGGCTGGTACGCGCGGACGCTCGGCGTCACTGAAAGCCGGCTCGATCGCGCCGCGCGCGCCATCGCCGGCGGCTCCGCGTTCGAGACGATCCAGGACCGCGTGATTCTCGAAGCGCGACGCAAGCTCATCTACATCGCCGCGCCGGTCGCCAATATCGCCTACGAACTCGGCTTCGAGGATCCCGCCTATTTCTGGCGCTTCTTCCGTCGGCGCACCGGCGTGACGCCGGCTGAGTTCCGCCGAACGGCGCGCCGCCGCGCGCTCGGCGGACCCGAGACCGCGTGAGCGCGAGGCCGCCGCGCTGAGCGGCGAATCCCGCGATATCGTCGGGCTCGCCGCCGACCACGCTGACGACCTCGACGCCCTGAATGGCGGCGAGCGCCGCCAGAGGCTTCATGCCGAAGGCGCCGGCGGCGCAAACCTTCACTGGTCTTTTTCAGTCGGCGAAGGCTCGAGCTCGGCGAGAATCATATCCGCCAGGCTGCGGTAATCCGCGGGATCGCCGTCCCGCGCGCTGAGGCGCAGCTCGCCCACCCGCTGTTGCCAGCCGACGGCGGCGTGCGACATCGCGCCCTCGAGGCCGAGCAGGTCGACGGTGAGCGCGACCTCGCGCATTTCCGCCGCGCGCCGCACCCCATGAGTCATCACCCGCTCCAACATATAGGCGGAGCGCTTCTTCCAATCGAAGCCGGGAAAGGTTTCGTCGAGCGAGGCGAGCACGACTTCGTCGACCCCGGCTTTTCGCCCGGACAGAACGCATTCGCAGACCAGCGCCTCCAGTCCCTTGATCATGATCGAGCGCATCATCTTGATCGCCGACGACGATCCCACCGGGCCGTCATGGATCGCCGCCGCCATGTCGAGCGCTTTGAGCGCCGGCGCCGCCGCTTGCGCGCGCGGGCCGCTGATCAACAGGCGCGCGCGATGCAGCAACGGACGGACCGGCGCCATCACCGCGACGTCGACATAGCGTCCTCCCGCCGCCTCGATGCGTTCGGCCGAGCGCGCCTTGGTCTGCGGCGCGCAGGAATTGCAGTCGAAGAAGAAGGCGCCGGCCGGCAGGCCCGGCAGGGCGGCGAGCGCCGCCGCATGCGCCTGATCGGCGGTGACGACGGAAAAGACCAGTTGCGCTCCCGCGATCGCCTCGCGCGCGTTTCCCGCGCCCAGAACCCCGGCCGCGGCGTAATCGGCGCGCTTGCCCTCCCGAACGGCGGCGTCGGAAGAATCGGTCTTGATGTCGTAAGCGGCGACGCGCGCCTGGAAAGCGGGCCGCGTGCGCCAGCCCTCGAGGAAGGCCTGCGCCGCCTCGCCAAAGCCGAGAAAAGCGATGGAGTCGATGCTGATCGGCGATTCCGCCATGCGTCCCGTCTCGCTCAAGCGTTTCCCTCGTGGCCGTGTCTACGACCGAACGGCGACCGGCGCCGAGGTCGAAAGGCGCCGCAGGTTATTCATTTTCTCTATAGCCGGGACGCTCCGCTGTCATCGTCATAGCGAAACGCGCGCCCGGCGGAGATGTTCGATCAGAAGCGCCTGCGTGGTCGTCGGCCGCCAGCCGCGACGAAAAGTGAGGCCGATCCGCCGCGCGCCGATCGGCACGCGGAAAGGCGCCAGGGCGAGCAGGCCCTGATCGAGCTCATATTGGGCCTGACGCGCCGAGAGCAGCGCGAGCCGGTCGCTCCCCGTTAGAACGCCGCGCAGCAACACCAGGGAACTGGTCTCGAACATGCCGCCGGGCATTCGCGCCAAATCGTCCGCCGAGAACAGCTTGTGGAACACGGCGCGGGTCGGGGTTTCCTCAGCTGGAACGACCCAGGGGTAGGCGATCAAATCCTCGCGCGAGACTTTTTCGCGCAGGGTGAGCGGATGGCCGCGGCGGGCGACGACCGCAAGCGGATCGTCGAAAAGCGGCTCCTGCACGATATCGTCGATCGGGGGCGGTTCGCGCAGCGCGCCGATGAGAAAGTCGATCACGCCGTAGCGCAGCCGGCCCAAAAGGCCGTCGTAGGGCGCCGAAATGACTTTCACGCGCGCGAGCGGCCACTCGCGCGAAAGCTGGTTGAGGGCGTCGGGCAACAGCTTGGTGCGGGCGAAGGGCATGGAGCCGACGACGATCAGTCCGGGATCGCGGCTCAGCGTCTCCGAGACTTCCGCGAAACCTTGAAGAAGCTCGGCATGCGCGAGCGCCGCGTGGCGCGCGAACACCGCCGCCGTTTGCGTTAGCTCAACGCCCTGCCGCGTCGCGACGAATAAGGTCGCGCCCATGATGCGTTCGAGATCGCGGGCGGCGCGATGGATCGACGGCTGCGAAAGACCGAGTTCCCTGGCGGCGAGGCTGAAGTTGCGCGTGAACTGCATCGCCGCGAGCGCGCGCAGCTGGGCGACCGTGATCAGCTGCTCGAAATGAGCGAAGCCCGCGCTCGATCGCCTGTTTTCGCCGCGCATCGCCTCGTAGGCGCCGCCCTCGATCAAAGCGAAAGCGCGAACGACGCGATCGTAAAAGAGGCGTCCGACTTCGGTCGCCTTCATGCCGTCGGCGCCGAAGGCGAGCAGCTTCGCGCCCAGCCGCGTTTCGAGTTTGGCCAGCGCCTGGGTCACCGCGGGCTGCGACAGATGGATTTGCTCCGCCGCCCGCGTCGCCCCGCCGAACTTCACCACTGCGGCGAAAGCGCGCAGGTGGCGCAAATTGGGAATTTCGGTCCACATTTCAGGCGATTCCGATCGTTGATCCGACTCCTTATAGCAAAATCTTATGGCGCCGGACGACTTCGAACTGGCTTCGCCCTGCGCTTGGGCGAATGGTGCCTGGGCCAACGCGCTCACGCGCGTCTCGCAGGAGGAAGCTTGAGATGAGCGACAAGACGGCGCTGGTCATCAGCGCGCACGCCGCGGATTTCGTCTGGCGCGCGGGCGGTCGATCGGGCGGACGCAACGCCAAATGCGCCGAAGGCTTCCAGTCGATGTTTCCTCGAACCGTGGACGAACTGTGATGAACGTCGTCGTACAGACCATCGCGCGGGCGGAAGCGTCCGTGATCGCGGGCCTCGCCGAATGCGGCGTGGCGACCGTCCACGAAGCGCAGGGGCGCATCGGGCTCCTGGCGCCCTATATGCGGCCGATCTACGCCGGCGCGCGCGTCGCGGCCTCGGCGGTCACGGTTTCGCTCGCGCCTTGCGACAATTGGATGATTCATGTCGCGATCGAACATTTGAAGGCCGGCGACATCATGGTGGTCGCGCCGACTTCGCCCTCCGACGCCGGCTATTTCGGCGATCTGCTCGCCACATCGGCCAAGGCGCGCGGCAGCGTCGGCCTCGTGATCGACGCGGGCGTGCGCGACGTGCGCGATCTCACGCAAATGGGCTTCCCCGTCTGGTCGAAATGCGTATCGGCGCAGGGCACGGTCAAGGAGACGCTCGGTTCGGTCAACGTTCCCGTGGTCTGCGCCGGCGCCTATGTCGAGCCCGGCGACGTGATCGTCGCCGACGACGACGGCGTCTGCGTGGTCAGGCGCGCCGACGCGGCGGACGTGCTGAAAAAGGCCGAGGCGCGTCTCGCCGACGAGGAAGACAAGCGCAAGCGCTTCGTCGCCGGCGAGGTCGGCCTCGACATTTACAAAATGCGCGAGCGCCTCGCCGCGCGGGGGCTTAAATATGTCTGAACACGAGCCGATCTCGGCCCGCTGCATGTGGATGCGCGGCGGCACCTCCAAAGGCGGCTATTTCCTCGCCTCCGACCTGCCGCGGGACATCGCCGAGCGCGACGCGTTCCTGCTGGCGGTGATGGGTTCGCCCGATAAGCTGCAGATCGACGGCATGGGCGGCGCCGATCCGCTGACCTCGAAGGTCGCGGTGATTTCCCGCTCGACGCGCGAAGCGGTCGACGTCGACTATCTCTTTCTCCAGGTCTTCGTCGACAAGCCGATCGTCACCGACGCGCAGAACTGCGGCAACATCCTCGCCGGCGTCGGACCCTTCGCCATCGAACGCGGGCTGGTCGCCGCCACCGGCGAGGAGACGCCGGTCACGATCTACATGGTCAATACCGGTCAAATCGCGGTCGCGCGCGTGAAGACGCCCGGCGGTCGCCCGACCTATGCGGGCGAGGCGCGCATCGACGGCGTGCCGGGAACGGCCGCGCCGATCCCGATCGAGTTTCGCGACACGGCGGGCTCGAGCTGCGGCGCGCTGCTGCCGACGGGGCGCGCGGTCGACGTCATCGACGGCGTGGAGGCGACGCTGATCGACAACGGCATGCCCGTCGTCGTGCTTCGCGCGCACGACCTCGGCGTCACTGGCGAAGAAAGCCGCGAGGAATTGGAAGCGAACGCCGCGCTCAAGGCGCGGCTCGAATCCATCCGGCTGAAGGCCGGCCCGATGATGAATCTCGGCGACGTCACGGACAAGTCGGTGCCGAAAATGTCGCTGGTCGCGGCCCCGAAGGCGGGCGGCGCGATTCTCACGCGAACCTTCATCCCCCATCGCTGCCACGCCTCGATCGGCGTGCTCGGCGCGGTCTCCGTCGCCACGGCCTGTCTCTTGCCGGGCTCCCCGGCCGCGAGCCTGGCGGCGCTGCCCGGCGGCGCGCGCAAGACGCTCGCCGTCGAGCACCCCACCGGCGAAATGACCGTCGTCGTCGATCTCGACGAAGGCGGCCAGGTCCGCTCCGCCGCTCTGCTCCGGACCGCGCGCAAACTCTTCGACGGAATCGTCTTCGGCCGCTGAACCGCAAGGGCTCTCTGATGGACGCCAATTGCATGCCCTTCCACCGCGAGCCGTCGCGGCCGACCTACGCGCCGCCGGCGGCGGCGGCGGGACAGCAGGCGCCGCTCGTCGACAATCCGACGCGACTTTACTGGTCTCGATAAATCCAAACCTGGATGGGAGGACGCATAATGTCCGCGCACGCACACACGCTGGATGAAATCCCGGGGACGACCATCTTCGACGGCGCGCAGGCCATGAAAGGCTATGCGCTGAACAAGATGTGCTATTCCTTCAACAAGGCCGAGAACCGCGACGAATTCCGTCGCGACGAAGAAGCCTTCATGACCAAATACGGGCTCAACGAGCAGCAGAAGGCGGCGATCCGCGCGCGCAACGTGCTCGCGCTGATCGAGGCGGGCGGCAACATCTACTACCTCGCCAAATTCGCCGGGATTTTCGGTCTTGGCGTTCAGGACGTCGGCGCCCAACAGACCGGCATGAGCGTCGAAGCCTTCAAGGACATGCTCAAGAAGCAGGGAGAATAAATCATGGCCCGCGTCATCGGAGGAATGACCTCCTCGCATATTCCGGCCGTCGGAAACGCCTACGCCAAGCAGCTGTTCGAGGATCCCTATTGGAAGCCGTTCTTCGACGGCTACCCGCCGGTGCACAAGTGGCTCGCCGAACAGAAGCCGGATGTCGCGGTGGTCTTCTACAACGATCACGGCCTCAACTTCTTCCTCGACAAGATGCCGACCTTCGCGATCGGCGCCGCCTTCGAATACGAGAACCAGGACGAGGGCTGGGGCATCCCCACCATCGGCACGTTCAAGGGCTATCCCGAACTCTCCTGGCACATCATCGAAGGCGTCGTCGCCGACGGCTTCGACGTCTGCTCCTGCCAGGAAATGGCGGTCGACCACGGCTTCACCGTCCCGGTGCAGCTGTTCTGGGGCGACCAGACCAAGAACCCGATCAAGACGATCCCCATCTGCATCAATACGGTGCAGCATCCGATCCCGACGCCGATGCGCTGCTATCGTTTCGGCCAGGCGATCGGCCGCGCGATCGCCTCGTTCCCCGGCGACGAGAAGGTGGTGATCCTCGGCACCGGCGGCCTGTCGCACCAGCTGGACGGCAAGCGGGCCGGCTTCATCAACAAGGAATTCGATCTCATGTGCATGGAGAAGATCGTCGACGAGCCCGAAGAACTCGCCGCCATGTCGACCCATGACTTGATTCTCGAGGCCGGCGCGCAAGGGGCGGAGTTCATCCTCTGGCTCGCCATGCGCGGCTGCCTGCAGGGCAAGGTCAAGCGCCTGCACCAGAACTACCACATCCCGATCTCCAACACCGCGGCGGGAACGCTACTGTTGGAAAATCGGGTGGCGTGAGCCCTCACCCCAACCCCTCTCCCGCAAGCGGGAGAGGGGCTTATCCCCTTCTCCCGCTTGCGGGAGAAGGTGGCGCGAAGCGCCGGATGAGGGTCGTGGAGAAGCGTTCTACTGGCGGAACGTGTTACACGAATCGACCTGCCCGCTCTTGAGGCCGGCAGTCAGCCATTTCTGGCGCATCGCCGACGAGCCATGGGTGAAGCTGTCGGGCACGGCATAGCCGCGCGCCGCCGTCTGCAGGCGGTCGTCGCCGATCGCCGCCGCCGTGGCGAGCGCTTTTTCGATGTCGCCGGGATCGAGAATTTTCCACTTCTGGTCGGCGTTGGCCGCCCAGACGCCGGCCAGGCAATCGGCCATGAGTTCGACGCGCACCGAAAGCGCGTTGGCCTGCGTGCGGCTGACGTTCTGCTTGGCGGCGTCGACCTTGTCGAGAACGCCGAGCAGGTCCTGGACGTGATGGCCGATTTCGTGGGCGATCACGTAGGCGTAGGCGAAGTCGCCGCCGCCGCCGTATTGGGTCTGCATGTCGCGGAAGAACGACATGTCGAGATAGACCTTCTTGTCCACGGGGCAATAGAACGGCCCCATCGAAGCCTGCGCGCCGCCGCAACCCGACGAAGTGGAGCCGCTGTAGAGCACGAGCGTGGCGTTGACATAGGCCACGCCCTTCTGCGCCGGCAGAATCTGCGCCCAGACCGCCTCGGTCTCGCCCAGCACATGCGCGACGAAGGTCCGCATCGGATCGTTGGGGCCTGCCGCCGGCCGGCCGACATCGGCGACCGGCGCCTGGATCGCCCCATGGGAGCCAGAGCCGGTGAGGATTTCCGCGCCGCCGATGAGAACGCGCGGATCGATGCCGGTGAAATAGCCGATCAGGGCGAGAACGACGATGACGCCGAGGCCGAGGCCCCCCGTGCCGCCGCCGAGCGGCGCCCCGCCGCCCGCGCCGCGACGATCCTCGATATTGGTCGACTCGGGGGTGTTTTCCCATTCCATGGCGCTCTCCCGGCGGCGTTCGGCGATGTCAAGACGAACGGGCGCTTCCTAGCAGGGACTCCGGCGCGCGGGTAGAGGCGCTCGAGGCCGGCGGATTACGCCTTTCTTAAGCGTTAGCCGCTAACGCTGATCGGGCCTTCCCCCGCGAAAACCCTCACCGCCATGACTCCCGTCTATTCGCTGGTCATCCCGATCTACAATGAGGAAGCCGTCCTGCCGATCCTGCTGCGGCGGCTCGACGCCCTGCTCGATGCGCTCGACGGCCCCGCCGAAGCGATCTTCGTCGACGACGGATCGCGCGACGCCAGTCCGATCGTCCTCGAGGCCAAGGCGCGCGCCGACCGGCGCTATCGCTTCGTCAAGCTGTCGCGCAATTTCGGTCACCAGATCGCGATCACGACGGGCATGGAACGCGCCGCGGGCCAGGCGGTCGTGGTGATGGACGCCGATCTCCAGGATCCGCCCGAGGTCGTGCTCGACATGATCGCCAAGTGGAAAGAGGGCTACGAGATCGTCTACGCCGAGCGCCTCTCGCGCGAGGGCGAAAGCCGATTCAAGCGCGTCACCGCCGATCTCTTCTACCGCCTGCTGGGCAAGCTCAGCGACGTCGAAATTCCCCGCAACGTCGGCGATTTCCGCCTTGTCGACCGCAAGGCGCTCGACAGCTTTCTCGCCATGCCCGAGCGCGACCGCTTCGTGCGCGGCATGTTCGCCTGGATCGGCTTCCGCCAGACCGTCGTGCAGTTCCATCGCCCGCCGCGCGCGGCCGGCGAGACCAAATATTCGCTGACCAAGATGATCCGCCTCGCCGCCAACGGCGTCGTCTCGTTTTCCGACGCGCCGTTGCGCGTCGCGCTGTGGGCGGGACTGGCGATCTCGACCCTCGCCATCCTCTACGGGATTTGGGTCATCGCGCAGTGGGCGACGAACGCCAATCTCGCGCGCGGCTGGAGTTCGATCATCGTCGTCGTGACCTTCCTCGGCGGCGCCAACATGCTCATGACGGGCGTCATGGGCGTTTACGTCGGACGCATCTACGCCGAGGTCAAACGCCGCCCTCTCTATATCGTCGACCGAACGGTGGGCTTCGAGGCCGCCGCCGAAGAGCCCGCGGCGCGGCCGAAAACGCGCGCGGCGACGGCGAAACGCGCGTGAGAGCCCTTCGCGAGCGGGCGGCGTCGCGACGCTTCGCCTGAATTGACGGACAGCGCCGGCCATGTCCCTTTCCTCACCCGCCGCGATCCCGCACGGACGCTTCCCAACGTCGGTTCGGCGCCTGCCCCTGGCGATCGGGCTGTCGCTGGCGATCGGCCTCGTCGCGGTCGCCCTGCAAGTCCGCTACGGCCTGCTCGGCGACGTCTCCTGGCTCATCACCGCCGACGAAAAATGGCTCGACGGCCAGACCCCCTACCTCGACTTCATCGAGATCAACCCGCCCGCCTCGCTTCTTCTCTATTGGCCCGCGATCGCTCTGGCGCGCCTCGTCGGCGTCCGGCCGGAGTTCACCGTCGCCGCCTTCGGATTTTTGAGCATCGCCGCGAGCCTCGGCCTCGGCGCGGCGATTCTGCGCCGGGCGGGACTGATCGGCGGGATCGGGCCGCTCGCGCTCGGCGTCGCGCTCGGCGCGCTCGCGATTCTGCCGGGCCAATCCTTCGACGAGCGCGATCAACTGGCTGCTGTTTACGGCCTGCCCTTTCTCGCGCTCGCCGCCGCGCGGGCCGCGCGCGCCCCCATCGATTGGCCGATGGCCCTCCTGGCGGGGGTCGGCGCCGGACTCATGGTCGCGATCAAACCGCCCTACGTCCTGGTCGCCATGGCCCTGGCGCCGTATCTGGTGAAGCGGATCGGAATCCTCGCGCTGATCGGCGCCATCGAATTCTACGCCGCCGCGGCGGTCGGATTGGCCTATGTGGCGCTGGTCGCGTTGGCTTTCCCTCATTATGCCGCCGACATCCTGCCGCTCGGCCTCGCGCTCTACGCGCCGATTCGCGAATCCATTCCCAATCTCCTGAGCGAGCCCGGCATTCTCCTGACCCTCGCGCTCGGCGCGGCGCTCGTGCGGATCGCGGGGCGGGAACTCGGCGAGCCGCTGGTCGCGGCGCCCGCGCTCGGCGCCCTGGGCGCGCTCGCCGCCTATCTCGTGCAAGGCAAGGGCTGGCTCTATCAAGCCTATCCCGCGCTGGCCTTCATGATCCTGGCCGCGGGCTTCGCGCTCGACCTTCGCACGCTCGCCCCGCACCGAATCGCGATCGGCGCCCTCGCCGGCGTCGCCGCCGCATTCGCGCTGCTGTGGCTCGGCCAATGGCCGCTGCCGATCGCCTTCGCCGCGGCGATCGGCGCGAGCGCGCTCTTGGCCGCCCTCGAACGGACCGGGCCGACCGGCGAGCCGCGCGAATGGAAAACGCCGCTCGCGGAAATGGGCGTCGCCGGCGCGATCGGCGTCGCCGCCGGGCTGTTCGCCATGGACGGCGTGCGCACGCCGGCCCTGGCCCGCGCGCTTGCGAGCCTGGGACCGCATCCGACGGTGCTGGCGATTTCCGAAAGCCTCGCCTTCGGCCATCCCATGGTGCGAGCCGTCGGCGGTGTCTGGGTGCAAAGGGTTCCCAGCCTGTGGATCACCTCGGCCGTCCGCCGTCTCATCGACGAGCATCCGGGAGACGAAGCGCTCGCCGCGCGCTTACGTCCCTATATCGATCGCGATCGCCAAATGCTCGTCGAGGACATCGCCCGAAACCGGCCCGACGCGATCCTGATCGGCAGGCTCGACACGCGCTTTCACCAATGGGCGTGGAGCGATCCCGCGATTACCGCCGCGCGCGCGGATTACCAATTCTTCGCCGCCGAGCCCGACAAGGACTTCCCGGCGGAACTCTATGTGCGCAAGGACTTGATCGGCTTGCGCGCGACGCTTCCCGGCGTCGGCGAAGGCGGCGCCGACGCCGCGCGCGCGCCGGGCCAGCCCCCATGAAGCGCCGCCAACGCCTCGCATGGACGCGGCGGCCCGGACCTCGTATGAATTCCGATATCGAATCGCACCATGCGGCGTAACAACGCGTCGGCTCGCGCGGGGACCGGAATGACCATGCGAACGCGCCGCGTCGCCTCGCCGCGGAAAAGGCGCCGGGGATGCTGACCAACAAAGGCAAGTATGGGCTGAAGGCGATGGTTCATCTCGCGGGGCTGCCGCCGGGGCAGCCCGCATTGGTCGCCGACATCGCCGCGGCCAACAACATCCCGAAGAAATTCCTCGACGCCATTCTCGGCGAGTTGCGGACAGCGGGCCTCGTTCACTCGAAGAAGGGCCGCGGCGGCGGCTATGTCCTCGCCAAGAGCCCGTTCGAGATCATGGTCGGCGAGATCGTTCGCGCGCTCGACGGCCCGCTCGCGCCTATCGCCTGCGCCAGCCGCAAGTTCTATCGCCGCTGCGACGACTGTCCGGCGGAAGTCCAATGCAACGTGCGCCTGATGATGATCGAGGTGCGCGACGCGATCGCCATGGTTCTCGACAACCGCTCCCTCGCCGCGATGCGCGCGATGACCGAGTCGGATTACGGCGAACTGACCTATCAGATTTGAGGGGTCGCGCCGGCGACGGTCGGCGGGCCGGGCGCCGCCGCGCCTGCAATGGACAAAGCGCGACCCGAGACCCTATGCTTTCCCTTGCAGGGGTTGATCGGAATCAACGCCGATTCGAGCTTTACCGCGTAGGGGAGTTTCGAGATGCGCTTCTGTCGGCGGCGTCCGCGTCGCGCATGGCCTCGATAGCGCCGCGGGAATCCCATGCAGGCCGACGCGTCGATGGGAAGGGTCGTATCTGTTCGCGGCGCCGTCGTCGACGTGGCTTTCGACGGCCAGGCGCTGCCGCCGATCAACACCGCCCTGATCGTGCAAGGGAACCGGCGGGAAGCTCTGATTCTCGAGGTGCACGGCCACGTCGACCCTTTCACGGTCAGGGGCATCGCTCTCCAGGCGACAGCGGGTCTGTCGCGCGGCGCGCCGGTGCGCGCGACCATGGCGCCGCTCTCGACCCCGGTCGGCGCCGCGGTGCTCGGCCGGCTCCTCGACGTGACGGGGGCCGTGCGCGACCTCGGGCCGGACTTGCCGGCCGATACGCCGCGCCGCGGAATCCACAATCCGCCGCCCGCGCTCAAGGACGAGACCTCGGCCACGGCGGTGTTCGAGACGGGGATCAAGATCATCGATCTTCTCGCGCCGCTCGCCCAGGGCGGCAAAGCCGCGATGTTCGGCGGCGCCGGCGTCGGGAAGACGGTGCTGGTGATGGAACTGATGCACGCCATGGTCGAGAAGTACCAGGGCATTTCCGTCTTCGCCGGCGTCGGCGAGCGCTCGCGCGAGGGTCACGAACTGCTGACGGAGCTGCGCAGCTCGGGGGTGCTCGCCCGCGCGGCGCTCGTCTATGGCCAGATGAACGAGCCGCCGGGCGCCCGCTGGCGCACGCCGCTGACGGCTTTGACGATCGCCGAATATTTCCGGGACGAAAAGCACCAGAACGTCCTGCTTCTCATGGACAACGTTTTCCGCTTCGTGCAGGCCGGCGCCGAGGTCTCGAACCTGCTTGGCCGTCTGCCCTCGCGGGTCGGCTACCAGCCGACGCTGGCGACGGAAGTCGCCGCGCTGCAGGAACGCATCGCGTCGGTGGCCGGCGCGTCGGTCACCGCGATCCAGGCCGTCTACGTCCCGGCCGACGACTTCACCGACCCCGCCGTAACCGCGATCTCCAGCCACATGGACAGTATCATCATGTTGTCGCGCGCGTTGGCGGCGGAGGGCTTCTATCCCGCCGTCGATCCGCTCGCCTCCTCGTCGGCGCTGCTCGATCCCATCATCGTCGGCGAAGCGCATTACCGCGTCGCCGAGCGGACCCGCGAGACGCTCGCGCGCTTCAACGATCTGCAGGACATCATCGCGCTGCTCGGCGTGGAGGAGCTCGGCGCCGGCGACCGACTGATCGTCAAGCGGGCCCGACGGCTTCAGCGGTTCCTCTCGCAGCCCTTCGTCGTCACGGAGGCCTTCACGGGAACGCCGGGCCGCAGCGTGCCGCGCGCCGAAACGACCGCCGGCTGCGAGGCCATCCTCAACGGCGAGGCCGACGACTGGGCGGAGCGTTCGCTCTATATGGTCGGAAATCTCGAGGAAGCGCGCCAAAAAGAGGCGGCGAGCGTCGCGCAAGGGCGAGCGTCATGAGGCTGCGGATCGTCACGCCGTTCCTGATCGTCGTCGATGAAGACCGGGTGCGCGCGCTGCGCGCCGAAGACGCCAGCGGCAGTTTCGGCGTCCTGCCTGGCCACGCCGACTTCCTGACCAGCCTTGCCATCTCCGTGGTGAGCTGGAAGATCGCCGGCGGCGCGCAACGCTATTGCGCGGTGCGGCGCGGCATCCTCTCCGTCACCGCCGGCCGAGATATCGCCATCGCGACTCGCGAGGCGATTCCGGGCGACGACTTTGCGAGGCTCGACGAAACGGTGCTCGAACGCTTTCGCGCCGATAGCGAAATCGAACGCCAGGAACATGTCGAGAGCACGCGCCTGCAGTTGATCGCTATACGCCAAATCATGCGCCGCCTCAGCCCCGAGGGACGCGAAGCGCCGAGGTGGAACGCATGACGCCGCGCGAACCCGAGCCCGACCAACATGATCCGCTCGTCTCGAGCGTCCGGCTGCGCGGGGAAAGACGCCGAAAATCGCAGCGCGAGGGCGATCTGTCGGTGGCGCGCGGCCTCGCGCAGATCGGCGTTCTCGGCGGCATGATCGTCGCGCCGATGCTGATCGGCATAATCTTGGGCCGTTGGCTCGACCATGTCTTCAATTCGGGCGTTTTCTGGACGGCGTCGCTTCTGCCGCTCGGATTGGCGCTCGGCGGCTGGTCGGCCTGGAAATGGATGAACGTCCGGTGAGCTTGCTTTCCGTGGACGGCTCGGCGGCCGTGGCCGCCTTCGGCGGCCTCGCCGCGCACCTTGCGGCGGGCTTCGCGCTCGGCCTTGTCTATTTTCTCGCGATCTGGCGGAGCGCGCGGCTGTTCGGCGAGGGCGGACGCGCCATTTCCGTCCTATCCCTGACAATCGCCCGGATCGCGCTTCTCGGGGGATCGCTGACATTGGCCAGTCTCGAAGGAGCGCCGCGGCTGTTGGCGATGGCGCTCGGGGCGCTCATCGCCCGCGCCGCCGTCGTCCGCAAAATCGGCGGCGGCGCGTCATGACTTCGCCGCTCGTCAACCTCGCCCTTTTCCATATCGGCCCGGCGCCGATCACCGAGCCGGTTCTCGTCACCTGGGCGATCATGGCGGCGCTGGTCCTGGGGAGCGTCCTCGTCTGCCGCCGCCTGACGCTCATTCCCTCGGCGACCCAAGCGGCCCTCGAACTCGTCGTCGACGCCCTCGACAGCCTGATCCGCGACACCATGCGCGCCGAGCCCCCGCCCTATCGAGCGTTGATCGGCACGCTTTTCGTCTTCATCCTCGTCGCGAACTGGTCCTCGTTGGCTCCGGGGATCGTGCCGCCGACGGCGCACATCGAGACCGACGCCGCGCTCGCGCTCATCGTTTTTGTCGCGGTGTTTTGGTTCGGCGTCCGCGCGGGAGGCGTTCTCGGCTATCTCAAGACCTTCGCGTCGCCGAGCCCGATCATGATTCCGCTCAATTTCGTCGAGAGTCTGACTCGGACGTTTTCGTTGCTCGTGCGCTTGTTCGGCAATGTGATGAGCGGCGTGTTCGTCGTCGGCGTCGTCTTGTCCCTCGCGGGCCTCTTTGCGCCCATACCACTGATGGCGCTCGAACTGCTGACCGGCGCCGTGCAGGCCTATATCTTCGCGGTTCTCGCGATGGTCTTCATCGCCGGGGCGATCAGCGAAAAAAGCCCAGCCTCCGATGCTTCCGAAGAAGGGACGCCGTCATGAATTGGTTAGCCATCGTCAGCATCATATCGGCCGCTCTGGCGGTCTCCTTCGGGGCGATCGGCCCCGCGCTCGCCGAGGGACGCGCCGTCGCCGCGGCGATGGACGCGATCGCCCGCCAGCCCGAGGCGGCGAACACGATCTCGCGCACGTTGTTCGTCGGCCTGGCGATGATCGAGACCATGGCGATCTACTGCCTGGTGATCGCCCTGCTGCTGCTTTTCGCCAACCCCCTGTTGAAATGACGTCATGACCATCGACTGGTGGACGCTCGGCTTCCAGACCGTCAACGTCGGCATCCTGATCTGGCTGCTCGGGCGATTCTTCTGGCGTCCCGTCGCCGCGATGATCGAGCGGCGCCGCGTCTCGACCCAACAGACTCTCGCCGAAGCCGAGGCGCGGCGCGGCCAGGCGGACGCCGCGCTCGCCGCGATCGAGCGCACGCGCGCCGGATTCGCGGGGGAACGCGAAGCGATCCTCGCCGCCGCGCAGGAAGCGGCGGAACGGGAAATGGCGTTGCGTCGCGACGAGGCCGCCAAACAGGCGGAGGCCATCGAGGCGGCCGCCCGAGCGGCCATGGAGAGCGAAAGGGAAGCCGCCGAGAGAGCCTGGGCCGAGCAGGCCGCTCGCCTCGCGGTGGAGATCGCCAGGCGTCTGGCCGCCCGCCTCGACGGCGCCGCGGTGCGCGCGGCGTTTCTCGACTGGCTCATCATTGCGATCCGCGCTCTGCCCGAGGAAAAACGGCGGGCCGCGGCGGCCGACGGCGTCGCGCTCGAGGCGACCAGCGCGACGCCGATCGACCCAACCGAACAGGAACGCGCGCGCAAGCGGATCGCCGAAGCGTTCGGAAGCGAACCGCGAATCGCGTTCAAGACCGATCCTTCGCTGATCGCCGGCCTCGAACTCAGCGGTCCGCATCTTGTCGTCAGCAACAGCTGGCGGGCCGATCTCGCTCAAATTCTGACGGATATCGACCATGCCGACGAACACTGACGCTCCCGCGAACGCATGGCTCGAGCGCGCCCGCGCCAGGCTCGGCGCCGCCGCGTTCGGCGCGCGGGCGGAGCAAATCGGGCGCGTCGAGGAGGTCGAAGACGGCGTCGCGCTCGTTTCCGGACTTCCCGATGTCGGGCTCGACGAGCTCTTGCGTTTCGACAAGGGACAGTTCGGCTTCGCTCAGGCGCTCGAACGCGACCGCGTCGGCTGCGTGCTGCTCGACGATGTCGATACAATCGAGGCCGGGGACATCGTGCGCGGAACCGGCAACGTGGTGCGCGTGCCGGTCGGCCCCGGATTGCTCGGGCGGATCGTCGATCCGCTCGGACGCCCGATCGACGCCCGAGGGCCCATCGAGGCGGAGTCGCACGAGCCGATCGAGCGGCCGGCGCCGGGAATCCTCGAACGCGATCTGGTGACCGAACCCGTGCAGACCGGTCTCGTCGTCATCGACGCGCTGTTCGCGCTCGGTCGCGGCCAACGCGAACTCATCATCGGCGATCGCGCGATCGGCAAGACCACGATCGCCATCGATACGATCATCAATCAGAGGTCCAGCGACATCGTCTGCGTCTACGTGGCGGTCGGCCAAAAGACTTCGAGCGTCCGGCGCGCCATTGAAGCCATCCAAGCTCACGGCGAACCCAGTCGCTGCGTCATCGTCGTCGCGGGGGCCGCGAGTTCGCCGGGCCTGCAATGGATCGCGCCCTTCGCGGGCTTCACCATGGCGGAGTATTTTCGCGACCGCGGCCAGCACGCGCTGATCGTGATCGACGATCTCACCAAGCACGCCGCCGCCCATCGCGAGATCGCGCTGTTGACCCGCCAGTCGCCCGGTCGCGAGGCCTATCCCGGCGACGTGTTCTACGTGCACGCGCGGCTTCTGGAACGAGCGGCGAAGCTCTCCGGGGCAAAGGGCGGCGGCTCGCTGACCGCGCTGCCGATCGCCGAAACCGACGCGGGCAATCTCAGCGCCTATATTCCCACCAATCTGATTTCGATCGCCGACGGCCAGATCGTGCTCGACGCCCGACTCTTCAACGAGGGGCGCAAGCCGGCCGTGGACGCTGGAATCAGCGTCAGCCGGGTCGGCGGCAAGACGCAGGCGCGCGCGCTCAGAGAAGCGGCCGAGCGGCTACGCCTCGACTACGCGCAATTCCTCGAGCTCGAGATATTCACTCGGTTCGGCGGAATGTCCGACGCCCGGGTGCGCGGCCAGTTGACGCGCGGCGCGCGAATCCGCGCGATCCTCGATCAACCCAGGCACGCGCCGCTGCGGCTCGCCGACGAAACGGCGCTGGTCCTCGCGGTCCAGTTCGGTCTGTTGGATTCGCTTCCGCTTCCCGCGGTCGCGCAGTTTCGGCAGAACCTGCCCGGCGCGCTCGACCACCGCGCTCCGGATGTCGTGCGCCTGATCGAGGAGACGGGGGCGCTCGACGAAGCGAGCGCGCAGGCCTTGCGCGAAATGTTGCGCGCCTTCGCGCAGACGTTCGCCGTGAGCGCGCCCCCGCCGAAGGCGGCGAGCAAGCCATGACCAAACGATTGGCGGACGTCAGCGCGCGCATCGAAGGCATTCGCCAGCTCGGCGCGGTGGTGAACGCGATGCGCGGCATCGCCTCGGCGCGCGCCCAACAGGCGCGCAGTCAATTGGTCGCCGTCGAAAGCTACTCGGCCACGATCGCCCTCGCGATCGGGCGCGTCATCGCCTTGGCGCCTTCGGTGGGCCAGGACGGCGCGCGAAAGCCGACCCGCCCGGCGCTGGTGCTGTTCTGCGCCGAACAGGGATTCGCCGGCGCCTTCAGCGAACGGGTCCTCGATGCGGTCGGCGCCGAACTCGCGGCGTCCGTTCTGTTTCTCGTGGGCTCGAGAGGCCGCGCGGTCGCCGCGGAAAGGGGCGTCGCCGCCCATTGGAACAGCGCCATGCCCGCGCAATCGCTCGGCGTCTCCAGGCTGGCCGACCGCATCGCCGAGGCGATTTACGCCCGCATCGGCGCCGGCGGCATCGACCGCCTCGACGCCGTCTTCAGCCAATGGCGGCCTGCGGAGGGCATCCATATCGTGCGTCGCCGCCTTTTCCCGTTCGACTTTCAGGCCTTCGCGCATCCGACTTCCGGCGGGGCGCCGCTATGCAACCTCCCGCCCGATGATCTCTTACGCGATATCACGGCGGATTATATGCACGCGCAGCTCTGCGACGCCGCGCTGCACGCCTTCGCGGCCGAGAATGAAGCGCGCGTCGAAGCGATGGCCTCGGCGCGCAGGGAGATCGACCGCCAACTCGCCTTGCTCAGAGCCACGCAGCGGCAGGTGCGCCAAGAGGACATCACGGCGGAAATCATCGAACTCGCCGCCGGCGAAACCGCCAGCCGGACGATCGGCCGATCCGGCGGCGAAAGCCGGGCGCCGCGCGGCGAGGATGTGAGCCGATTTCCTGGCGATTGACGCGCCGCTCGCCATCCCCGCGCCTTCAGGTCGCGCCCAGTCCGGCGCGCGCGCTGGCGATCGCCCCTTGCAACACGTCCTCGCGCAACGGCAGCGTCGGCTCGTTGAACAGGATCGCGCACAGCCAGTCGAGCGCCAGCGCCAGCAGCGCCTCGTCGTCGGTGGCGAGCTTGGGCCGCATGTCCGGCTCGATCGCGTAGCGATCGAGGAAGCTCGTCTCGAACACGAAACGGCGGAAGGCGTCGAGGTCCGTCGTCGCCATCAGGAACATCTTGCGGGTGCGTTCGTCCGGCTCCTTGCCCCACGGCCCGCCGAGCGACCTCCAAGAGGCGAGCTTCATCAGGATGTGGATCCAGCCGCGGTTCGCCGCGTCATAGGGCTCGACGCCCTCGTCGGCGCGAAACTCGGCGACCGTCCTTTCCCGCGCCTCGTCATGGCCCCGGCAATGCGGCTCCTTGACGAGGAAGTAAAAGTCCTCCGGCGCGTCGTGACCCTTCATCTTCACCGAGGCGAGGCCGAGCGGGTAGTAGCGGCAGGCCGCCGGCCGATCGGCGTAGACGAAGCAGCCGCTGCTCCCTTCGAGGAACACGCAGGGACGCTTCTCCTCGCCCTTGTCGACGCGCTTGAGCTTGAGCACCGGCATGCCCGAGGCCTCGTGCACGCCCGGCGTTCCGAACATGCGCGCGACTTCGCCCGGCTTCAGATCGAGATGGCGCGCCAGACGAATGAGATCGTAGGGCGTCAACGTGATGTCGGTGTCGTGGCAGCATTCATTCCAACAGGAAACGCCGGAATGGCAGGCGAAGCAGAAGGAATCGCCCGCCGTCAGCCGCACCGGCACGACCGGACCGGCGCTCGTTTCCTTCAGCGCGGAAACGATCGGCACGTCGAGATCGGATTCGGCCTCGCGCCGCCGCGCCTCCTCGTCGGCGCGGAGCCGCTCATCGGCCGCGAGCGCCTCGGCCTCGTCGTGCGGATCGTCGCCGCTGGTGGAATTCGCCATCCGTTTCCTTCACACTCGATTGGCGCCGCGAACCGCCGGCGCATCGCTTCAGACGTGACTCGCGGCGATGACGGCGTCGCGTAGGACATTGACCTCATCGCGCGTTTCTCCGCGCCGCGCAACGATGGTGTCGCCGATCGACACGAAGCCGAGGAGCCTGGCGCCCTCGACGACCGGCAAATGGCGAATGTGGTGGTCGTTCATCAGCTTCTCCGCGGCGGCCATGCTCTCGTCCGGCGCGCAAGCGACGACTTCCCGCGACATCAGATCGCGCACGCGACGCTCGCGAAATCGCGCGCTGTCCCTGGCGAAAGCCCGCACCAGATCGCGTTCGGAAATGACGCCGACCAGCGCGCCGCCGGCGTCGCAGACCGGCATGGCGCCGATGTCGCAGGAACTCAATCGCACCGCGACCGTCTCGACGGTCTCCTCCGGCGCGCAGGTGACGAGCTGCTGACGGCTCGCTTTGAGAAAATTGCCGACTCGCACGGGTTTCTCCCTCTCTCGTTGTTATTGGCGGGCCGTGTCGACCCACTCTCTCGTCGGCGGCGCCGTCATTGCGAGCGCAGCGGGACGAATGCTTCGCGTTCGCCTTGGCAAGGACTCCATACGGGGGCTGCGCGGTGGATTGCTTCGCTACGCTCGCAAGGACGGCGCAGGACTGTGCCGAAAAGCCGCCGGCGGCCTTCCTTTCGTGAAATCCGGCTTAAAAAAGCCGGGGCTGGCGAGGCCGGCCCCGGCCTGCTTTGCGCCGCCTAGTGCTTGGCCGCGCCATAGGTCTTGGGAACCAGATCCTTGTGCGGCACCTTCTTGAGCGCCCAGGTCTTGGTTTCCGGATCGAAGCGCGAGTTGACGAACACCTTCCAATTCGTGTCGTCGAGGTCGGGATAGTCGGCGCGATAATAGAAGCCGGGATAGCGCGTCTCCTCGCGGAACGTGATGTGCCGCATATGCGCCTCGCCCGTCCACAGGCGGTGGTAGTTCTCCCACGCGCGCATCAGCTCGTGCAGATCCTTGGCGCGCATGTTCACGCTGTCTTCCTTGAGCAGCGTGAGATAGTGCGCCGCCCGCTTCAGCATCTCGCCGTTGGTCTGGTAGAAGGTGGCGACGCCCGCGACATATTCGTCCATGATCTTCTGCAAGCGCATCTGGAACATGCGCGGCGTGATGTAGAAGGGGTTGACGTCCTCCGCGGTGGTCTTGTCCTTGTGCTCGAAGTAGTTGCGCACGGGACGATAGATTTCCTCGGTGATGGCTTTGATGTCGGCCTTCAGCGTCGGCTTGTAATCGGGATGGTCGAGGCAGAACTTGACCATGTTCTTGCCCGCGATGCGCCCTTCCGCGTGGCTGCCCGATGAGAACTTGTGACCCGAGGCGCCGACGCCGTCGCCCGCGGTGAACAGGCCCTTGACCGTCGTCATGCGGTTGTAGCCCCACTGCCATTCCGGCGGCGCGATATCCTCGGGGCCCGACACCCAGATGCCGCAGCAGCCGGAGTGCGAGCCGAGGAGATAAGGCTCGGTCGGCATGAGTTCGGAATCGTGCTGCTCCGGACGGATGTTGAGACCCGCCCAGACGCCGGCCTGGCCGATGCACATGTCGAGAAAGTCTTCCCACGCCTCCGCCTCGAGATGCTTGACTTCCTTGGGCGTCAGCGTCTCGCCGAGCTTCTTCATCGCGCCGGGCGTGTCCATCAGGATCGGGCCGCGCCCTTCCTTCATTTCCTTCAGCATCGCGTGGTTGCGCAGGCACGAGGGAACGACCATCGCCTTGTCGTAGGGCGCGAACTGGGTGAGCATGTCCGCGTTTTTGGCGACGTAGTCCTCGCCGAAGGCGTTGGTCGCCTTGGCCTTGAACAGCAGGAACCATGCGCCGACCGGGCCGTAGCCGTCCTTGAAGCGGGTCGGCACGAAGCGGTTTTCCATCATCGTCAGCTCGGCGCCGACTTCGGCCGCCATGGCGTAGGTCGAACCGGCGTTCCACACGGGATACCAGACGCGGCCCATGCCCTCGCCGGTGGTGCGCGGGCGGAACACGTTCACCGCGCCGCCGGCGACGTTGAGAATCGTCTTGGCCTTGAAGACATAGAGCTTGTGCTCGCGCACGGAAAAGCCGACCGCGCCGGCGATTTGATTGGGATTGTTGGCGTCGAGCAGATACTTCACGATGAAGACGCGCTCGAAGATATTCTCCATGCCGAGCGCCTTCTTGGCGGCTTCGGCGACGATGGTCTTGTAGCCTTCGCCGTTGATCATGATCTGCCAGCGGCCCGAGCGCACGGGCTTGCCGCCGTCCTTGAGCGTCTTGCCGCCTTGCTTCTGCCAGTTCGCGCCGTCGACGCGGCCGCCTTCCATTTCCTTCCAGATCGGCAGGCCCCATTCCTCGAACAAATGCACGGAATCGTCGACGTGGCGGCCGACGTCGTAGACGAGGTCGTCGCGCGTGATCCCCATCAGGTCGGCCGAGACGTAACGGCAATAATCCTCGGGCGTGTTGTGGCCGAGATAGGTGTTGATCGCGGAAAGGCCCATCGCGACGGCGCCGGAACGATCCATCGCCGCCTTGTCGACGAGCGTGATCTTGACCTTGTCGCCGGCCCAACGTTTCGCCTCGAAGGCGGCGCCGCAGGCGGCCATGCCGCCGCCGACGATCAGGATGTCGGTCTCGTGTTCGACGATTTCAGGATTGCCAAAGCTGGGTTCGCTCATTGTGGAAGTCTCCGCCATGCGTCTCCTGGCAAGCTCGGCCCGGCCCGCGCATCGTTGAGGTCAAGGAGGGTTCAAACGCCGCCATCGCGAGCGCTCACGAAATCTTCGCCAGTTGCTTGCCGGCCTCGGTGAAGAAGAGCTGGTCGGCGATATCGCCGGGCTCCGGCGTATTGCCGTAGGGATCGATCGAGCCCACCGGCGTGGTGCGCACGGGAAACTTGAAGCGCTTCACCTCGCCGTCGCGGAACTTGATCGTCCACATGATGGCGTTGTCGGTGCGCAGCGGGATCGCGGCGCCGCCCATCGGCACCCAGTCGGCGAACGAGCGAACCTCGATGGCCTGCTGCGGGCACGCCTTGACGCAGCACTGGCATTCCCAGCACTGATCGGGCTCCTGATTGAAAGCCTTCATGCGGATGGTGTCGAGCTTCATCAGGTCGTTCGGGCAAATGTACATGCACGCCGTAACCTGACCCCCCTTGCAGCCGTCACACTTGTCCGTGTGCACGAATGTCGGCATTTACCGTCCTCCCTGACCAGTTCTTGTCCAACGACGAGGCTCAAGTCGTACGCGGGGCGCCCACGGAAATCTCCGGCGAGCCGCCCAGCGCTTCGATCGCGCAAGCGTCTTATACCATGATAACCGCATATGACAATGTCTTGAACAACGGGCGTTGCGGCGAGCCTGGCCCTTCTCGATCCCGCCGAGCCGGCGCGTGCGACGCGTTCGGCGCCGGAGCGACGAGCGCGAGAAGGAAATCCGGAGCGCCCGTTCTCGCCTGCTTTCCCGGCGATCCCACGGGTTTGCGCGGGGCGTAAGGCGCCAAAGCCTCGCCGGACGCGCCGTTATTTCGCGACGCGACGCCGCAGCAGGTCCGCGACTTCCGACTTGCCGCGACATTCCGCCACATCGAGCGGCGTGCGCCCCGCGCCGTCTCGCGCCGCAGCGGCGGCGCCCTCGGCGAGCAACAGCTCCACCACGTCGAGCTTGCCGCGCCCGGCCGCCCAATGCAGCGCCGCGCCGCCCCGGTCGTCGCGGGCGTTGGCGGACGCTCCCTTAGCAAGGAAAGCATGGACGATCGCCACATGACCTTTCTTGATCGCCTCGATCAGGTCGCGATCGAGGCCGAAGCGGCCGGTGTCCCAGCCGCCGATCGGCGCGAGGACCAGACGCGGCCCGTCTTCGCCCGGCCGCGCCTCCTGCAGCATCGGCGAATAGGCCTGAGCGAGCGTGTCGACGACGGCCGCGCCGATCCCGTATTCGAGCGCGACGACCTCCGCCGCCTCCGCGCTGTCGAAGCCGAAGATGGCGCGGCCGTCGGGCGACCGCGCATAATAGCGCCGCGGACTGGCCAATTCGCTAACCCGCCGCGAACCGGTTCGGAAATCCCATCGCTGCCTCTCGACGCCGCCGCCCGCGGCGGCCTGTCTTCATCACGGGCTGGCGTGCAGCCCTTGATAATAGCCCATCAGGATCTTGGCGACTTCGGCCCGCGCAACCTCCGGCGGCGGCGCGATGCCCGCGCTCAGCATCTCCCGCACCCTTGTGCCCGTCAACGTGACGAAATCGTCCTTGGTGTGGTCGGGCGCTTCGCACCGCATCAGCACCCTCCCGAGTTTCTTCGAATAGGCGGTGTCGTCGGCTTTGAAGATCTGGATATCGAGGCTGCCCGGCGGGATCTCGTCGAAGATCTTGTGGGCGTCGAAGGGGCCGTAATAATCGCCGACGCCGGCGTGATCGCGGCCGACGATGAGATAGGACGCGCCCATGTTCTGACGGAACACCGCGTGCAGCAGCGCCTCTCGCGGACCGGCATAGAGCATGTCGAAGCCGTAGCCCGTCACCATCACGGTGTTCGCGGGGAAATAGAGTTCCACCATCTTTCGGATCGCGGCGTCGCGCACCGGGGCGGGGATGTCGCCTTCCTTGAGCTTGCCCAGCAGCATATGGATGACGAGTCCGTCGGCGTTCAGGCGCTCCATCGCCATCCGGCACAATTCCTCGTGCGCGCGATGCATGGGGTTGCGGGTCTGAAAGGCGACGACCTTCGTCCAACCGCGCTCGACGATCTCGTTGCGAATTTCCACCGCCGTGCGGAACGTGTCGGGGAACTCGCTCTGAAAATAGCTGAAGTTGAGCACTTCGATCGGACCGGAGAGCAGCGTGCGCCCTTGCGCCGTGAAGGCCTTGACGCCGGGGTGCTTGGGATCGGAGGTGCGAAAGACCTTCTCGACGATCAGCGCGTTCTCGGCGTCGCTGAGCGTCTCCACCGCCTTGACGTCCAGGATCGCCAGCGCCGGCGCGCCCGGCAAATTCGGGTCTCTGAGCGCGATGCGCTCGCCCGCCGCGACGCCGGACGCGTCCTTGACGAGGTTGACGATCGGCACCGGCCAGAACAGACCGCCGACCGTTTTCATGTTCTGCGCGACGCAGAGCGCGTCGGCCTTGTCCATGTAGCCGGTGAGCGGATTGAAATAGCCGCCGCCGAGCATCACCGCATTAGCCGCCGCCGCCGAACTGACGACGATCGAGGGCAGGGCTTCGGCCTCTTTCCGCAGCTGCTCGTTTTCGGCGGGGTCGTAGACGAAGAGCGGGTTGAGGGCTTCGGAGCCGTGGGGCTTGATGAGCTTTGACACTTGTCGTTCCCTCCGATGGCCGTTTTTTGGCGCGAACCGCCCTTCCGGCTTGCAGCGGAGGAGCGTTCAGCATAATATTCAAATACACGAATTATTGAATTGGAAAAAGCGCGGCGGGGAGGAACGGCAACGGCGCGACAAGTTGCCGCATGAGCGTTCACAGCGACAGATCTCGGGAAACGCCCGAGCGAACAGGGGGAGGAACGATGGCGACCGACGGCAGAGGCGACGGCCCGACGAGCCAGACGATTCTCGTCGTCGGCGGCGGAATCGCCGGAATCACGGCCGCGCTCGAGGCCGCGGAAGTCGGGCAGGACGTCATCCTCATCGAACGCGAGGCGAGCCTGGGCGGCCGCGTGACGCGACTCAACCGCTATTTCCCCAAACTTTGTCACCCGACCTGCGGTCTGGAGATCAACTACCAGCGGCTGCGCAAGAACCCTCGCGTCAAGGTCCTGACGATGTGCGAGGTCGTCGACATTTCCGGCGCGCGAGGCGACTACAAGGCGACCGTCAAGCGCCATCCGCGTTTCGTCAACGAGCGTTGCGTCGCCTGCGGCGACTGCGCCAAGGCGACGGAAACGATGATCGCCAATCCGTTCAACTACGGCCTCGACAAGATCAAGGGCGCCTATCTGCCGCACGAGCACGCCTACCCCATGCGCTACGTGGTGGCGCCGGAGGCGATCGCGGCGGGCGAGGGCGACAAGCTCGCGGCCGCCTGCCGCTACGGCGCGCTTGATCCGAACGACAAGGGGGAAAGCTTCGATCTTCGCGTCGGCGCGGTGGTCTGGGCCACCGGCTGGCGCCCCTACGATCCCGACAAGCTCGACGCCTACAGCTACGCTCACAGCGCCGACATCGTCACCAACGTCGAGATGGAGCGGCTCGCCGCGCATGACGGGCCGACGCGCGGCAAAATCTTAAGGCCCTCGAACGGCGAGCCGGCTAAGAGGGTCGCGCTCGTGCAATGCGCGGGCTCGCGCGATCTCAACCACCTGCCCTATTGCTCGCGCATCTGCTGCCTCGGCTCGCTCAAGCACGCCGCGTACGTGCGCGAGCAATACGCCGACGCCGAAGTGCACATCTATTACATCGACATTCGCGCCCACGATAAGCTCGAGGCCTTCTACGCCAAGGTGCGATCCGATCCGCAGGTCGCGTTCATCAAGTCGAAGCCCGCGCACATCCGCATCGGCGAGGACGGCAGGCCGGTGCTGCACGGCGAGCGCACCATCGAGCGTGAGATTTACGCCGAGCCCTACGATCTCGTGGTGCTCGCGACCGGCATGCAGCCGAGCGCGGTCGCCGGCTATCGCCCGCCGTTCGACCTCGTCGTCGACGATTACGGCTTCCTCACGCCTGGGGAGGGCGACGGCGCGGGGATCTTCTCCGCCGGCGTCGCATCGGGGCCGCTCGACGTTTCGATGTCGGTGCAGTCGGCGACGGCGGCCGCGCTGAAGGCGGTGCAAGCGGTCAGGGGCGCGTGACGGGGCGACGCCCTGCGACGGCGGCGCGAAAACGGAGATGGCAAGCGTGTCCGAGAAAAAACCCGGCGTCTACCTCTGCAAGGGTTGCGGCATCGCCGACAGCGTCGACATCGACGCCCTGGAGACGGTCGCCAAGACGGAATTCCGCATCGGCCGCTGCGTCGCGCGCGAAGCGTTGTGCGCGCCCGAGGGCGTCGCCGAAATCAGACGCGACATCGAGCAAGGCGCGGTCAATCGGCTCGTCGTCGGCGCCTGTTCGCCGCGCGTGATGGCCGATCGCTTCCGCTTCGACGGCGTCTCCGTGGTGCGCGCGAACCTGCGCGAACAGGTCGCGTGGTCACAGCCCGCGCGGGCGGAGGACACGCAGATGCTCGCCGCCGACCAGATCCGCATGGCGGCGACTCAGATGGCGAGGACCGAGACCCCGACGCCCGCCGCGCTCGGCGAAGTCGCGCGCACGGTGCTGGTGGTCGGCGGCGGCGTCACGGGGCTCACCGCCGCGCTGGAGGCGGCCAAGTCCGGCTATGACGCGCTGATCATCGAAAAGAGCGACGCGCTCGGCGGCTGGTCGGCGAAGTGGTCGAGGCGCACGCCGCACCTGCCGCCCTATCGCGACGTGCGCCCCAACGACATGGACAAGCTGATCGCGGCGGTGAAGGCCGAGCCGCGCATCCGCGTGATGACCAGCGCGCTGGTCAAGAGCACCTCGGGCCAACCCGGCGCCTTCTCCGTCGCCATCGCGCAGGGCGGTCAGGAGACGAGCGAGACGGTCGGCGCGATCATCGTCGCGACCGGCTGGCGCCCCTATGACGCGCGCCTGCTCGGCTATCTCGGCTACGGCGCGACGCCCGACGTCGTCACCGGCGTCGAGTTCGAGGCCATGCTCGCCAGGGGCGCGCCGAAGCGGCCTTCGAACGGCGCGCCCGCGAGCGCCATCGCCTTCATCCAATGCGCCGGCAGCCGCGACCCCGACCACCTGCCCTATTGCTCGTCGGTGTGCTGCTCGGCCTCGATCAAGCAGGCCTTGCAGCTCGTCAAGGCCGACGCGAACGCCTCCGCCTATATCGTCTACGAGGAGCTGCGCACGCCGGGCACGGCGGAGGAATTCTATCGCGAGGCGCAGCGCAACGGCGTCGTCTTCATGAAGGGCAAGGTGAAGTCGGTCGACGGCGCCGCCATGACGGTTTCCTACGACGACGAGTTGCTCGGCGAGGACGTGCCGCTCGCGGGGCTCGATCTCATCGTGCTCGCCACCGGCATGGTCCCCAATTCGACCGATGTCGACGCGCCGGCGATCGAGCCGGAAAAGAGCGCCTTGCAGCTCGCCGACGACATCAACCCGACAGCGCCGATCAAGGTCGCGGGCTTCGCCAATGGCCAGGGCGCCGCCTGGCCGCATATCGACAAGGGCGTTCCGCCGGGCGGGCCGATCCTCAACCTGCAATATCGGCAGGGTCCGCATATCCCGATTCTCGCCGACGGCTTCTCCGACAGCCACTACATCTGCTTCCCTTACGAGACGCGCCGCACCGGCATCCACACCGCCGGCCCGGTGCGCCGGCCGATGGACATGGCCGAGAGCGCCGAGGACGCCACCGGCGCGGTGATGAAGGCGATCCAGGCGATCGAGGGGGCGAGCGGCGGCGCGAGCATGCATCCGCGCGTCGGCGATCTCTCCTTCCCCAAGATCGGCCACGACAAATGCACGAAATGCCGGCGTTGCACGGTCGAGTGCCCGTTCGGCGCCATCGACGAGGACGAACAGGGCCGGCCGATCGTCAATTTCGCGCGTTGCCGGCGCTGCGGCACCTGCATGGGCGCCTGCCCCGTGCAGACCATCACTTTCGACAATTACCATCCGCAGATGGTCAACGCGATGATCGAGGCCAACGAGATCCCGGACGAGTTTTCGGAAAAACCGCGCATCCTGGTGCTCGCCTGCGAGAACGACGCTTATCCCGCGATCGACATGGCCGGCGTCAATCGTTCGAGCTGGTCGCCGTTCGTGCGCATCATTCCCGTTCGCTGCCTCGGCTCGGTGACGCTGCAGTGGGTCTCGACGGCGCTGCAGAAGGGCTATGACGGCATCATGCTGATGGGCTGCAAGTCCGGCGACGATTATCAGTGCCATTTCGTCAAGGGCTCTGCAATCGCGCGCGAGCGCATGGCGAAGGTCGGCGAGACGCTCAAGAGCCTGATGCTGGAACCGGAGCGCATCGCCTTCGAGGAAATCTCGATCGGCGATTCGGCCCATGCGCCCGAGGTCATCGATGCGTTCGCGCAATTGATCGGCGCCCTGCCGCCCAACCCGATGAAGGGCTTCTGAAATGACGACGCCCGCGCCCGCCGCCGCCAGGAAATACGACCTCGCCTTCGCCAAATGGGTCTACCAAAACGTCAACGGCGGCGACAAGCTCAGCCTGTGCATGCAATGCGGCGCCTGTTCGGGCTCCTGCCCCATCGGCGTGCAGATGGACCACGGCCCGCGCAAATTGTTCATGATGATCCGCGCCGGCATGAAGGAGGAAGTGCTTTCGGCCAACACGCAGTGGAATTGCACCAGCTGCTATCGCTGCGTCGTGCGCTGCCCGCGCGGCGTTCCCGTCACTTACATCCTGCAGGATCTGGCGGCGAAATCGGTCGAATTCGGCTACGCCAAAGGCAGGCACGAGAACAAGAACTTCGCGCAGTCGTTCTGGTGGTCGGCGAAGTCGTTCGGGCGCACCGACGAACGGCTGATGACGATGCGCTATTTCTTCTCGCTCGGCCTCGGCGAAGGCTACAAGCGCACGATGGCCAATCTCAAAATCGCCCTCGGCATGGTCAAGGCGGGCCGCATGCATGTCGGCCTGCCGCACCGGATCAAGGGCCGCAAGGGCCTGCAGGCGATCCTCGCCAAGGCGCGCGAAATCGAAGCGCGGCACGGATCGGCCGGGGAGTGACGGACATGAGCGACAAGAAGACCATGACCTATTACCCCGGCTGCTCCTCGCTCGGCAGCGGCCGGCATCTCGACGAATCCCTGCGCGCAATCATGCCCGAAGTCGGCGTCGCGCTCGACGACATCGAAGACTGGAACTGCTGCGGCGCCTCGGTGGGACACATCGGCGGCGGCCAGCTGCCCAACCTCGCTCTGACGGGGCGCAACCTCGCCAAGGCGCAGCAGAAGGGAACCCGGGACGTCGTCACCGGCTGCGCCGCCTGCTACCTCAACACTCACGGCGGCGCCGAGAAGATCAAGGCCGACGTGAAGAAGCGCGCGGCGATCAACGAGGCGCTCGACGCCGGGGGCTTGAGCTACACCGCCGAACTCAAGGTTCGCCACGCCTGCGAAGTGCTGGTCAACGACGTCGGCCTCGAGGCGATCGAAGCCCGCGTCGCCAATCCGCTGACCGGCCTCAAGGTGGCGGGCTATGTCGGCTGCCAGACCGTGCGCCCCTTCGCCGGCACGGCGGCGGGCGGCGATTACGATTGCTACGACGATCCCACCTTCCTCGACGACTTCACCCGGGCCTGCGGGGCCGAGGCCGTTCCCTTCGCCCACAAGACCGCCTGCTGCGGCGGCTCGGTGGCGGTGATGAGCCCGGAGCGGACCCTGCACCTCATGAAGGCCATCCTCGAAGAGGCGACCAAGGCCGGCGCCGACGTCATCTCGACGCCCTGCCCGCTCTGTCAGACCAACGTCGAGATGTACCAGCCGGCGATCAACGAGAAATTCGGCACGAACTACAACATCCCCGTCGTCTTCTACAGCCAGCTCATGGCCGTCGCGTTCGGCATGGACGGCGTGAAAGACGCCGCCCTGCACCGCAACACCATTCGCTCGGAAAAGCTCGAGGCGATGGCGAAGGGCGGCGGCAAAGCCTAGCGGCGGGCGCCGAACCTTATTCGGCAGCCACGCGCGCCCGCGTCGCCTCGCGCGCGGCGGCGCGGCCCGCCATCGTCCGCGCGATGGCGGCGAAGGCGACGGGCGCATAGCCGTGGCTGTCGACGCCGACATCGAGGCTGAGGCCGAGCGGTTCGCGGTCGAGCCGCCCGTGGACATGGCCGAACAAGTGCCAGGCGCCGCGCCAGGCGTTCGGCCAGTCGCGCATCGGGTAATGGCAAAGGAAGATCCGCTGCCCTTCGAGCGTCAGTTCGCGCATCTCGGCGATCGTGGCGAATCGCCGCGTGCGCGCGATCGCCTCGGCGTCGTCGTTGTTGCCGAGGATGAGATGCAGGCGGCCGCGCAGGCGATCGAGGATGGGGCCTAGGCTCTCGCCTTCAAGAGAGGCGAAATCGCCGAGATGGTAGACCTCGTCGTCCTCGCCCACCGCGGCGTTCCAGCGGGCGATCAAGGTCTCGTCCATCTCGTCGACGCTCGCGAACGGGCGCTTGCGCACGGCGAGGGTGCGCGCGCAGCCGAAATGCGTGTCGGACGTGAAAAACACTCTGGACATGCTTCTTCAATTCCTTTCGCGGCGCCAAGCGCCCGAGCTATCGGCGCGATCGTCCGACGTCGCGCCTCGCTGAGCGCGGCTGTCTGAAATCGCCATCGCGAATTGCCCGCCGTTCTTTGGCCGACCCTCGCGAAGGAAACAAGTGCGAAGGCAGCGACGAGGCATTCGCGCGGGTTACGCGGACGACAAATCAGCAAAATGCGGGCGCGCCCTCGTAAGTCCGCCGATCGCGCGCCAACGGACGGGGGACGCGGCCAAACTTTTCCGCGCTTTTCCAAGGATTTCCAAACTTTTCCAAGGAAAATCCAAACTTTTCCAAGCTTTTCCAAGGAAATTCCAAATATATTCCTTGGCGGTTTCCAACGGAATCAAGGGGTTGCCGGCGACGCCCGCCGATTTCGGCTTTCTCGAAGGTGAGCGGCCCCTCTCCCCGCATAGCCCGTCGGAAGACGGGCGTTCTTATGAACGCCCTACTCGGGGAGAGGGCGGGGGTGAGGGGCTGGGCGATTGGCCGCGCTGTTGCTCATCACCCAGCCCCTCATCCTAACCTTCTCCCCGCGCGCGGGGAGAAGGGACGACGTTGAATTTTAATCTACCACGACTTCTGTTTTTCCGGAAGACAATATCACGGCGGTCCGAACGGCGCTCCCTGCCGAACCTGCGCCGGGAGGCAAATGGGGAATGAGGGCGTGGCGCCGCAATCCGCAATCCCGTTCTATTGCGAAGCGGGAGAGGGCTTCACGCGAAGCATGACCGATGAGGGGCGGCGCTAACTTAACCGGCGCGAGCTTGGCGGGGAGCGCCGTCGACCTCATGGAAGCCTCTTTTTTCCGAAGTTTTGCGGCTGTCAATGGTCTTCGACCGCCGGAGGCGGCGCGCGCATAGGGCGTCGAGAGACGCCCGTCTCTCGACGGGCTATGAGCGCGCCATTGACAGCCGCAAAACTTCGGAAGTTCATGCTTCCATGAGGTCGACGGCTTGGTGTGCGGCGGAGAGGGGCAGGGCGGCGCCAGGCGAATAAGTATGGGGCCTACCGTCGGATCGCGAAATTGTGCAATTCGGCGATCGGCACCTGTTACCGTAATTCCTACGCACTTGTTTGTCGCATGCGATGAGCCGGACATCCTCAATCGCTTCGATACGAATATCGCCGATGGCGTCGTGAGCACGATGAACGCCTTCGTAGTTGGCGGCGCGCGTCGTTACGTGTTTAGCTCGGACCTGCAACAGACGACTTTCATCCGAAATAGAATGTCGAAGCAACAACCGCAGCGACCGTTCTTCAGTACGTTTCAGAAAGGCCTCGACGACTTCCTGAAAAACTCCTCGCGCTTAGCGCCGCGGGTCGCCAACAAAACTCGCCGGACGAATGAAAGCCCCATCTACGGGGTATCTACTCGCTTCGGAGGTTTCGATGCACGAAGACGACACATGGCCGCTTCCCCGGTACAATCCGGGCTCGCGCGATCACCTTCACGCTCTCGGTGTAATCTCCATCACCTTCGCGAATCTTCAAGCTTCGATTGACTCTTTTTATCGGCAACGCGCGCGGCTCGCTGGATACTCGCCCGAGCAGATCGAAGCTGACTACTTTAAGCTAAGGGAAGAAGACCGCGTCAATGCTGCCAAGGCCCTGTTTCGCCAGCTCGACAGAGATCAGGAATTCCTCAAATCGGTCGAGAACGTACTCGACTTCTACAATTGGTGCAGAAATTGTCGCAACATCATCATTCACTCAGAGCGCTATCCGCCCGCTTTCGGTGGCAAGCGGGATGAGCTCCACATGATCAAGTGGACCAAAGCGTCCCCGCGTAAGCCGCAATATGTAAAGTTCACGGTCGCGGACCTTCGCGGCATCGCCGACAACTTCCGTGCTTGCGTCGTGCAATCTGCAGAGCTCAGCATGCACCTACGCTATCGTGGCACGCCTATCGACAAGGTCCCCGATCCATACAAGCCGTATGCTCCGAAACCACCTAGGCCCCTCAAGATTCCCCATGCATTAAAAACATCGGACAAGCCGCAATCCTGAACGTTCACCTTAGAGATATCCGATGACTAAGATCGACCCTTTTTCCCTGACAACAGTTCCTATCGAGCAATTCGCCAACGGCAAGATGCTCGGCGCAGCCACGTCCTTCGTTTGGAAGCGCGGCGCTAAGCACTATCTCATCACGAACTGGCATGTCGTGACGGGATGCAATGCGCAGACCAGAGAGCTGCTGAATCAGGTACGCCCCGATTCCATCCGCGCGCATTTCAATTCACGTCGGATGGACTACGGTAAGGTCCGCCGCGAAATCAGAATCCGCGACGAGGATCACAAACCCCTTTGGTGCGTTCATCCGATTCGCAAGAACAAGTCGGACATTGTTGCGATCCCCTTGGAGATAGATGACGACACCGAGATCGGCCTCTATCCGATCAACTCGATGAAGTCTGAAGCGGACCTCGCCGTCACGATTGGCATGGACGTTTTCATCCTCGGTTATCCCTTCGGGAATATTCCTCCCGGATTCCCCGTTTGGAAGCGCGGCAGCGTCGCTTCGGAGCCGGATCTTGTGAACCTCGACCGAGGCTTTCTGCTTGTCGACACCGCGTCCCGTCCGGGAATGTCGGGCGCGCCAGTAATCCGTAGGAGCTGGGGTGCGCACACGCTCGCGGGTGGCGGCACGTCTTCCAACGGCACGCCTCAGAGCAAGCTCGTCGGCGTCTACTCCGGACGCCTGCACACCAACGATACGTCCGACGCGCAGCTCGGAATGGTGTGGCCGGCTAGCGACATCGAGGACATCGTCAGCCTCCAAGCGCGCGACGACTAGCGATCAAGTTGCAGCAACTAGCCTCGCTCATAAAGCCGACTTAGCTGTGCCGCATCGCGGTTTCGTTCGTCACCACACCATAACCGCATAACGGTGCATAACGGTGACACGCCCTCATTTCACTTTTGCCATCGAGCAGCGGCCTTACCCATAGCCCCGCGCCGCGCGAAACGCCCGCCGCCTCACGCTTCCCCGCGATAGATCGCCCCGCTCAGGAACAGCGGCCAGTCGCGCTCGAAATAGGCTTTCTTCGCCCGGTCGCGGCGGCGAATGGCGCGGTGCTCGCAGACGAACCGCTCTCCCTCCCAACGCACCACGATCTGCCGCTCGCGGTCGCTCTCGCGCTCGGCGCGGAAGCGATAATCCTGCAACGGCCCCAGGCGCGATTGCGGCGTCGACGCTCCCGCGGGATCGCAGAGGGCGCGCGCGCCGCGGCTGCCTCCGCCTGAGCCTATATAGGCGTCGAGCGCGGTCAGCACCGCCTCGGAGCAAAGCGCCATCTGCCGCCATTGCGCCGCCTTGGCGGCCTGATCGGCGCGCGCGACTCTGACGCCCTCAGCGCGAATGCGCGCATTGAGCGCGCGCGCGCCATCGAGAGCGCCGCGCACGCCGTCCGCCGTGCAGACGAAGCCGGCGTGATCGCTCATGCGCGCCTGCACCTCGCGCTCGATTTCGCGCGGCGTGAGACCGCCTTCTTGCGTGAGGCCACGCGCCAGCGCCGCCACGCCCGCTTCGATCGTCTCGATCGGCGTTTCGCCGGGCGCCCCGGCGCCGCGGCTCGCCGCGATATGCTCGGCGCAGCGCAGGCCGAACACCTGGCCGGCGTTCAGCGCCGCGCCGCCCGGCCGCGTGACGCCGTGCGTGCCGGCGGCCTCTCCCGCCGCGTAGCAGCCGGCGAGGCTGCTGCGGCCCCAGACGTCGACCGCGATCCCGCCGTTCATGTGCTGATTGTTGACGGCGAACGCCAGCGGCTCGCGCGCGATGTCCTTCTTGTAGCGCTTGTAGAGTTCGATCGCGAGCGGGTTCATGCGCCTCAGCCGCTCGATCGGCGTGGCGAGCAGCGCGTCGTTATTTGCGAGATAGGCGTGGACGTCGGCGTCGAGAGAATCGAGCGAGAACGGCGCATCGCCGGGCACGGGCTCGGGATTGCGGTTGAAGTCCATCAGCACCGTGCGCCCGGCCTGGGTCTCGCGGAAAATCGCGAGGTCGACGAGGCTGGAGCCGAAATCCAGCATCCGCGTCGCGTGAAACGGCCATTGATAGCCCTTGCGGAAGACGTTGGAGGCGAGCTCCTGCGTCGTCCGGTAGGCGTCGGCGAGGAAGTTGAACTCCCGCCCGTCGGCGTCGCGGGAATGGATGTAGGGCATCGACTGCGCGTAGGTGCCCGACAGGTTCCAGGGAAAGCCTTCGCGGCGCGTGCCGATGCCGAACTGGCTCTCCGTCAGGTTGACCGCCTCGATTCCCGCTTCCAGCGCCAGGCCGAGCGAACCGAAGCAGTGCTTGGGATAGACGCTGTCGCGATAGAGTTCGCCGGGGCCGCCGGCGGCCAGAACCAACGCGTCGCAGAGGAAGACGACGAGACCGAGCGGATTGTCGGCGGCGCGGGCGCGCGCGCCGATCGCGATGAGGCCGATCGCCCGACGCGGCGGGCCTTCGCGGACGAGAATACGGACGCCGACCGTGCGGTTGATCACGGGAACGGCGAGGCGCGCCGCCTCCTCGGCGAGCGCCTTGACCATCAGCCGCGAGGTTCGCGGCCCGCAGCTGGTGGCGCGGCCCGCCTCGTCATGGTCGGTCTTGTAGCGCAACGCGGCGCCGAAGCGGTCCTCGGGGATCGGCAATCCCATGAATTGCAACGAGGCGAGCGCCCGCAGCGACCCCACCGCCTCGACATAGGCGGTGTCCTCGTCCATGGCGCCGCCGGCGCCCAGCGCGGCGGCGAGGGCGGAAAAATCGTCGCCGCCGCCGCTGTCGCAGGCGGTGTGCAAGGTCTGCTTGTCCGAGCCGGAGCAAGCCGACGTGCCGCCGTAAATGTTTTGCGTGGCGACGACGACGTCGACGTCGCGACGCTTCATCTCGACGGCGGCGCGCAGACCCGCCGCGCCGCTGCCGAGCACGAGGGCCTCGCAACGATGAAGCGGCAGCGTCAGGCCCTGGACGCGCAATGTTTCGCGGGTCGCGCGGCCGGGGGGAGGCTTGGGCATCGCGACGTCGGTCAGGGCGTCGAGAATGGACTGGGCGAGCGGGACGGCCAAGCGCGATTTCCTCCCTGCATTTCCGGTTGACGAAGTCTCAATGATGCGTTAGCGATAATTTGTCACGTTCCAAAAGACAAGAGCCAAGCGACGCCGCGCCACGTATTTTGCAGTGCAGCGCCGCGCGGATTTTACGAACACGAATAAATGGAACGTTCCAAAGTTGGGCGGAGGCGATGTCCGAGTCGAGCGATAGGGAGGAGTCCGGAGAGCGCGGCGATCGCGTCACCATCGTCGATGTCGCGCGCCACGCCGGCGTCTCCAAGTCGACGGTTTCGCTCGTGCTGTCGGGCAGCGAACTGGTCGCCGAGCCGACGCGCGAACGCGTCACGCGGGCGATGCGGGCGCTCGGCTATGTCTATCATCGCGGCGCTGCGAGCCTGCGCGCCGCTTCGTCCGACTTCGTCGGCATGGTCATCAGCGACCTCACCAACCCGTTCTTCGCCGAACTGGCGGTCGGCATCGAGGACGCCCTCTACAAGCTCGGCTTCACGCCGATCCTCGCCAACACCAACGAGGATCCGGAGCGCCAGGCGCAAGTGCTGCGCTCGCTGCGCGAGCACAACGTCGCGGGGATCATCATGAGCCCGGCGCGCGGCACCGACGCCTGGACGCTGGCGCAGCAATGGCCGCAGTCCATTCCGGCCGTCATCACCATGCGGCGGATGATCGGCAGTCCCCTGCCCTATATCGGTCCCGACAATCGCAAGGGCGTGCGCGACGCGGTCGAGCATCTCTTGCGGCTCGGCCATCGGCGCATCGCCTTTCTCGGCGGCGACGCCCGCATGACCACGCAGCAGGAACGCGTCGGCGGTTGGCGCGACGCCTTGAACGGTTGCGGCGTCGCCGCCGACGAATCGCTCGTCATCGAATCGCCGCCGACCCGCAACGGCGGCCGCCAGGCGATCGAGCGCGCGCTCGAACTCGCGCGGCCGCCGACCGCCCTCGTCTGCTACAACGACATCGTCGCCATGGGCGCGACGCGCGCGCTCAACGAGCGCGGCATCGTCCCCGGCCGCGACGTCGCCGTCGTCGGCTTCGACGACATCGCCGAGGCCGAACACAACGCGCCGCCGCTGACCACCGTCAGCGCCGACACGCGCGAGATGGGCGCGCGATGCGCGGAGAGCCTGCTCGGCCTCATCCGCCATGAAGATCCTGCGGGCTTGTCGTTCGCCGGCGTCGCGCGGCTGATCGTGCGCGAAAGCTGCGGCGCCGGGTTGCAGGACAGGAGAGCCTCATGAGCCAAGCCCTTCGCTGGGGCCTGTTCGGCGCCAGCACGATCGCCGCCCAGCACATGATCGGCGCGATGCGGCTGAACGGCGGCGAAGTCGTCGCCGTGATGAGCGCCAGCGCCGATCGCGCCAAGGCGTTCGCCGCCGCGCACGGGATCGCGCGCGCGAGCGCCGACCTCGCCGCGTTCGTCGCGGACCCGGGGATCGACGCCGTCTATATCTCGACCACCAACGACCTGCACCGCGATCAGCTCCTCGCCGCCGCCCGCGCCGGCAAGCATGTCCTGTGCGAGAAGCCGCTCGCGCTCAATCTCGCCGACGCGCGCGCGATGGTCGCCGCCTGCCGCGAGCACGGCGTCGTCATGGGCGTCAACCACCACTTGCGCAACGCCGCGACGCATCGCGCGATGCGCGAGGCGATTGCGCAGGGGCGCATCGGCAGGCCGCTGTTCGCGCGCGTCTTTCATGCGGTCTATCTGCCGCCCGCTCTGCAGGGCTGGCGCATCGACAAGCCCGAGGCGGGCGGCGGAGTCGCGCTCGACATCACCGTGCACGACGCCGACACCTTGCGCTTCGTGCTCGAGGACGAGCCGCAAAGCGTCAGCGCGATGGTCTCGCGGAGCGGCATGGGCCGCGACGGGCTCGAGGACGGCGTGATGGGCGTCCTGCGCTTTTCCAGCGGCCTCATCGCGCAATTCCACGACGCCTTCACCACGCGCTACGCTCCGACCGGTTTCGAAGTCCACGGCGAACAGGGCTCGCTGATCGGGCGCGACTGCATGACGCAAGCGCCGAAGGGCGAAGTGCTGTTGCGGACGGCGGCGGGCGAAGAAAGCTTGGCCGTTGTCCACGAGGATCTCTACGCCCGCTCCGTGCGGCTGTTCCAGGACGCGGTCGCCGGTCGCGGCGCGCCAGCGGCGACGGGCGAGGACGGCGTGCGCTCGCTCGCCGTCGCGCTGGCGACGCTCGAGGCGGCGCGTTCCGCGCGCGAAACCCCCATCGACGTCAGCGCCTGAGACCTGAGCCATGGCCAAGCCCCGCGTCCTTTCCGCTGCCGAAGCGGCCCGCCTGATCCCCGACGGCGCCGTCGTCACGGTGTCCTCGTCCTCGGCCCTTGGCTGCCCCGACGCGGTGCTCGCCGCGCTCGGCGCGCGTTTCGACGCCGAAGGCCATCCCAGAAACCTCACGACGCTCCATCCGATCGCTGCGGGCGACATGTGGGGCGTCAAGGGCGTCGACCATATCGCCAAGCCCGGCTGCCTTGCCCGCGTGCTCGCCGGCTCCTACCCCTCGGGGCCGTCCTCCGCGGAGCCGCCGCTCATCTGGAAGATGATCGGCGACGACGCGATCCCCGCCTACAACGTCCCCTCGGGCATCCTGTTCGACATGCACCGCGAGGCGGCGGCCAAACGGCCGGGCGTCTTGACGCAAATCGGCATGGACACGTTCGTCGATCCCGCGCGCGAAGGCTGCGCGATGAACGCCAAGGCGAGCGCCGCGCCGATCGTTTCGCGGGTCCGTTTCGCCGGCGACGACTGGCTGTTCTTCCCGACGATCGTTCCCGACGTCGCGATCATCCGCGCCACCACCGCCGACGAGCGCGGCAATCTCTCCTACGAGCACGAGGGCGGCATTCTCGGGCCGCTGGATCAGGCGCTCGCCGCGCGCAACAACGGCGGATTGGTCATCGCGCAGGTCAAGCGGCTCGCCGCGGCGGGCTCGTTGCGCCCGCACGACGTCGTCGTGCCCGGCGTGATGGTCGACGTCATCGTCGTCGCGCCCGATCAGTTGCAGACCACGCATACGCCCTACGAGCCGGCGATATCGGGCGAAATCTTCCGTCCGCTGTCGTCTTTCGAGACGCCGCAATTCGGCGTCGCCAAAGTCATCGCGCGCCGCGTCGCCCAGGAATTGCGCGACGGCGACGCCGTCAACATCGGCTTCGGCATTTCCGCCAACGTGCCGCGCATCCTGATCGAGGAAGGACGCCACGGCGCGGTGACTTGGGTGATCGAGCAAGGCGCGGTCGGCGGCGTGCCGCTGCTCGACTTCCAGTTCGGCTGCGCCTCCAACGCCGAGGCGATCGTGCAGTCGCCGCATCAGTTCACGTACTTTCAGGGCGGCGGCTTCGACATGTCGCTGCTGTCCTTCCTGCAGATCGACCGCAAGGGGTCGGTGAACGTCTCCAAGCTCGGCGTGCGCCCGCACGTGACGGCGGGCGTCGGCGGCTTCGTCGACATCACCGCGCGCGCGAAAAAGATCGTGTTCTCCGGCTATTTCACCGCCGGCGCGGGGCTCGACGTCAGCGACGGCGCGCTCGTCGTGGCTAAGGAGGGCAGGGTGAAGAAGCTGGTCGACGAGGTCGAGCAGGTCTCGTTCTCCGGCCCCCGCGCGATTCAGCAGGGACAAGAAATCGTCTACGTGACGGAGCGCTGCGTGATGCGGCTCGCAAGTCAGGGCGTCACCGTCGTCGAGGTCGCGCCCGGCGTCGACCTGAAGCGCGATGTGCTCGATCAGTCGCTTTTTCCTCTGCGCGTCGCCGACGATCTCAAGACGATGGACGCCGCGCTGTTTCGTCCCGAGCCCTTCGGCCTGACGTTGCGGCCCGCCATGGAGCACGCCCGATGAGCGCGCACGTCGATCTCGTCTTCGCGGGGCCGATCGCCCGCATAACGCTGAGGCGCGCCGACAAGCTCAACGCGCTCGACCGCGCGATGATTCAAGCGCTCGCCGACGCGGCGCGCGCGATCGACGATTCGGCGCCGACGCGCGCGGCGATTCTGAGCGGCGAGGGCAAGGCGTTCTCGGCCGGCGGCGACATCGCCGCCTGGGGCGGGTTGCCGGCGCTCGACATGTGGCGCGACTGGACTCGCCTCGGCCATCGCGCCTTCGAGGCGCTGGCGCGGTTGCGCGTGCCGCTGATCGCCGCTCTGACCGGCCACGCCTTCGGCGGCGGACTGGAACTCGCGGCGGTCGCCGACATCCGCGTCGCGGAGGCCGGAATCAAGCTCGGCCTGCCCGAAACCGGTCTCGGCATGGCGCCGGGCTGGTCGGGCACGCAACGCCTGGTGCGCCGCTTCGGCGCCTCCGCGGTGCGGCGCATGGCGCTCGGCGGCAAGCTCTTCAGCGCCGAGGAGGCGCTGGCGCTCGCCATGGTCGACGAAGTGGCGGCGCCGGGCGAGGGCCTTGCCCGCGCCGAGGCGATCGCGGCCGACATCGCCAAGCGCGGACCCGTCGCCGTTCAGATCGTCAAGGCGATGATCAACGCCGCCGAGGGCGAGGATCGCGACGCGCCGATCGAAGGCCTCGCCGGCGCGTTGACCGCTTTGACCGAGGATCTCGCCGAGGGCGTCGCGGCGTTCCGCGCCAAGCGTCCCCCGACGTTCTCCGGCCGATGAAAGGATGCGAGCGATGAACGCGACGACGCCGATTGTCCTCGACGGCGAAAGGCTCGCCCAAGCCCTCGCCCGCTTTCCGCGCGAGCGCGCGATGTGGATCGACGGGCGCGACGATTTCGGCGCCGGCGAGACGATCGCGCGCTGCTCTCCCGCGCATGGCGCGCTCGTCACCCGCGTCCCGCGCGGCGGCGCGAGCGACGCGAACCGCGCTATCGCGGCCGCGCGCCAGGCTTTCGACGTCGGCGCCTGGCCGCATGCGAGCGCCTCGGAGCGCTCACGCGTGCTGCTGAAGACGGCGGATTTGATCGACCGAGACCGCGAGACGCTGGCGCTGCTCGATACGCTGGAATCCGGCAAGCCGATCGCCCAGGCGCGTTCGGAAATCGAAGCCGCCGCCGACATCTGGCGCTACGCCGCGGCGCTGGCGCGCGATCTGCACGGCGAGAGCTACGCCTCGCTCGGCGCCGACCGCCTCGGCTTCGTGCTGCGCGAGCCGATCGGCGTCGTCTCGATCATCACGCCGTGGAACTTTCCGCTGCTCATCGTGTCGCAGAAGCTGCCCTTCGCGCTCGCCGCGGGTTGCGCCTGCGTCGTCAAGCCGAGCGAAATGACCTCGGCCTCGACGCTGCAGCTGGCGCGTCTGCTCGCCGAGGCGGGACTCCCCGAAGGCGTGTGCAACGTCGTGACCGGCTATGGCCCGGAGGTCGGCGCGCCGATGACGACCGACCCGCGCGTCGACATGATTTCGTTCACCGGCTCGACCGCGGTCGGGCGCGCCGCGATGGCGGCCGCCTCCGCGACGTTGAAGAAGCTGTCGATGGAGCTCGGCGGCAAGAACCCGCAGATCGTCTTCGCCGACGCCGATTGGGAAGCCGCGCTCGACGCCTGCGTCTTCGGCGCCTATTTCAACGCCGGCGAATGCTGCAACGCCGGCTCGCGGCTGCTGCTGCAGCGCTCGATCGCCGGGGATTTCGTCGCCGCGCTCGCGACGCGCGCGGCAGAGGTCAAGGTCGGCGATCCGCTCGACGCGCAAACGAAAGTGGGCGCCATCATCAGCGCCGAACATCTCGCCAAGGTCGAAGGCCATGTCGCCGCGGCGATACGCGCGGGGGCGAGCCTGCGCGCGGGCGGCGAACGGCTCGCCTCGAACGGCCTGTTCATGGCCGCGACGGTCGTCGACGGCGTCGCGCCGACGATGGCGATCGCGCGCGACGAAGTGTTCGGCCCGGTCGTCGTCGCGCTGACCTTCGACACGATCGAGGAAGCGGTGGCGCTCGCCAACGACGCGTCCTACGGCCTCTCCGCCAGCGTCTGGAGCCGCGACGTCGACACGCTGATGGGCGTCGCACGCAAGTTGCGCGCGGGAACGGTGTGGGCCAACACGTTCATGGACGGCGCGCCTGAATTGCCGTTCGGCGGCTACAAACAGTCGGGACTCGGCCGCGAACTTGGCCGCCGCGCCGTCGAGGATTACACTGAAGAAAAGACTTTCCACGTTCACAACGGTCCGCGCACGAGCTGGTGGCTCCCGCGGCGCGACGGACGTGAGTGAAGGCGGGAGTCGAGCTCGGTTCCTGAAACGGCGCCGGACCGAATCCGGTGGGAGAGATACGCTTTGGAAGGGTAAGTCATGAAGCTTCGCTCAATGTTGCTGGCGAGCGCGATGGCCGCGTCGGTCGTCGGATTCGCCGCGTCGGCCCACGCGGCCGACATCAAGGAAGTGCAGATGCTGCACTGGTGGACATCGGGCGGCGAAGCGGCCGCGCTCAATGTCCTCAAGCAGGATCTCGCGAAGGAAGGTTACGCCTGGAAGGACGTGCCGGTGGCCGGCGGCGGCGGCCAAGGCGCGATGACCGCCCTCAAGGCGATGGTCGCGGCCGGCAATCCTCCGACCGCCTCGCAGATCCTCGGCTATTTCGCCATAGACTACGCGGAGGCCGGCAAGCTCGGCGACATCACCGCGCTCGCCGAGAAAGAGGGCTGGGACAAGGTCGTGCCCAAGGCCTTGCAGAAGTTCACCACCACCAATGGCAAGTGGGACGCCGTTCCCGTCAACATCCACTCCGTCAACTGGGTCTGGATCAACAAGGCGGTGATGGACAAGATCGGCGGCGCCGAGCCGAAGACGTTCGACGACTTCCTCGCGCTGCTCGACAAGGCCAAGGCGGCCGGCGTCGTTCCGCTCGCGCTCGGCGGCCAGCCCTGGCAGGAAGCGCTGATGTTCGACTCCGTCGTCGCCACGACCGGGGGCATCGACTTCTACAAGAAGGCGTTCATCGATCTCGACGAGAGCGCCTTGAAGTCGGACACGATGAAGAAGGCGTTCGACAATCTCGCCAAGCTGCGCGCCTACACCGACCCGAACTACGCCGGCCGCGACTGGAACCTCGCCACCGCGATGGTGATCAAGGGCGACGCGCTGGTGCAGGTGATGGGCGACTGGGCCAAGGGCGAATTCAAGGCCGCCAACAAGGAAGCCGGCAAGGATTTCCTCTGCTACCGCTTCCCCGGCACCGACGGTTCGGTGATCTACAACACCGACATGTTCGCGATGTTCAAGGTTCCCGCCGATCGCCAGGCGGCGCAGCTCGCCCTCGCCGACGCGACGATGAGCATCAGCTTCCAGTCGGCGTTCAACGTCGTCAAGGGTTCGGTCCCCGCCCGCATGGACGTTCCCGACACCGATTTCGACATGTGCGGCAAGAAGGGCATCGCGGACGTGAAGGCCGCCGACGCGTCTGGCAAATTTGTCGGCTCGATGGGTCAAAACTACGCCCAGCCGCCGTCGATCGCCGGCGCGTATCAGGATGTCGTGACGAAGTTTTTCCACGGCGAGATCAAGACTTCCGACTCCGCCGTGACCGAACTCGACAAGGCGCTCAACGCGGCGAAGTGACGTCGCCGAACCTCCCCCGCTCGCGCGGGGGAGGGTTTCGCCGCTTCCTATTCGAGGCCGAATCTTTTGGGGCCAAGCATGACCACGACAGCTGCATCTGCGGCGGCGGCGACGCGCAAGCCTCGCATATCGCCGCGCGCGCGCTTTCAGGACCTTTTGCCGAAACTCGTGCTCGCGCCGTCTTTCGCGCTCGTCCTGTTTTTCGTCTACGGCTTCAATCTGTGGACGCTGTTTCTGTCGTTCACCAATTCCAAGGGTTTCGCCTCGACGACGCTCGTCGGCCTCGCCAATTATCAAAAACTCTGGACCTGGACCTTCGAGACCGACCCGCCTTCAAACTGGTACACCGCTCTCGTCAATATGGGTCTGTTCGGCGGGCTCTATGTCGTGATCTGCCTCGTCCTCGGCTTGATGCTGGCGATCCTGCTCGACCAGAAAATCAGAGGCGAGGGAATCCTGCGTCCGATCTACCTCTATCCGCTCGCGCTCTCCTTCATCGTGACGGGGACGGCGTGGAAACTGTTTCTCGATCCCGGCATCGGGCTCGAAAAGGCGGTCCATGATTGGGGTTGGACGAGCTTCAAATTCGACTGGGTCGTCAATCCGCGCATGATGATCTACTGCGTCGCCATCGCCGCCATCTGGCAGACCTCCGGCTTCGTGATGGCGATGTTCCTGGCGGGACTGCGCGGCGTCGACGGGGAAATCATCAAGGCCGCGCAGATCGACGGCGCCTCGACCTTCGCCACCTATCGCCGCATCATCATTCCGATCATGCGGCCGGTGTTCCTCTCCGCGCTGATCATCCTGACCCACATGGCGATCAAATCCTACGACCTGGTGCTGTCGGTCACCGGCAAGAATCCCGGCGGCGCGGCCGAACTGCCCTCGACCTTCATGTATTCCTACACGTTCACCCGCAACCAGATGGCCGTGGGCTCGACGAGCGCGGTCATCATGCTGATGACCATCGCCGCGATCATGATTCCGTATCTTTATTCCGAGCTCAAGGAGAAGAACCGATGAGCGCCGCCGATCTCGCAACCGCGGCGCCGAGCCGCGAGCCGGCGCGCCACTCCAACCTGACGCGCGTGGTGATCTACGGACTGCTGCTCTTTTTCGCGTTCATCTATCTCGTGCCTCTGGTCGTCATGGTGATGACGTCGCTCAAGCCGCTCGACGAAGTGACCGGCGGCAACATGTTCGCCCTGCCGCACGCCCCCACGATCGAGCCTTGGGTAAAGGCGTGGGGCGAGGCGCGCATCGGCGTCTCCGACACCGCCGGGATCAAGGGTTATTTCTGGAATTCGATCAAGATGGTCGTCCCCGCCGTGCTGATCTCGACGCTGCTCGGCGCGCTCAACGGCTATGTCCTGACCAAATGGCGCTTCGCCGGCCATAAGCTCGTGTTCGGGATGATGCTCTTCGCCTGCTTCATCCCATTTCAATCCGTCATCATCCCCATGGCGGTGATCCTCGGCATGCTCGGCCAAATCGGCGCTTCGCTGGAAGATTTGACCGGATTCTCCTTCGGCTTCGGCAATTCGACCGTCAATCTGGTCATCGTCCACGTCGTTTACGGTCTCGGGTTCACGACCCTGTTCTTCCGCAATTACTACGAGGCGTTCCCCACCGAACTGGTCAAGGCGGCGATGATCGACGGGGCCGGATTTTTCCAGATTTTCCGACGCGTCCTGCTGCCCAACTCGGCGCCGATCTTCATCGTCACGGTGATCTACCAATTCACCAACATCTGGAACGACTTCCTGTTCGGCTCGACGTTCGCGGCCGGGGACCAATCGCCGATGACCGTCGCGTTGAACAATCTCGTCAACACCTCGACGGGCGTCGTCGAATACAACGTCAACATGGCCGCCGCGATCATCGCCGCGGCGCCGACGCTGTTCGTCTACATCGTCGCCGGTCGCTATTTCGTGCGCGGTCTGATGGCCGGCGCGGTGAAAGGGTAAGTCATGGCCTTTCTGGAAATCAACGCCTTGCGCAAGCGCTTCGGCGCCGTCGAAATTCTCAAGGGAATCGACCTCTCCCTGGAAAAGGGCGGCTTCCTCGTGCTGGTCGGCCCTTCGGGTTGCGGCAAGTCGACCCTGCTCAACACCATCGCCGGCCTCGAATCGATCAGCTCCGGCGAGATTCGCATCGACGGCCACGTGATCAACGATCTGCACCCCTCCAAGCGCGACATCGCGATGGTGTTCCAGTCCTACGCGCTCTATCCCAACATGTCGGTGGCGCAGAACATGTCCTTCGGCATGGAAATGCGCGGCGTTCCCAAGCCCCAGCGCGACAAGGCGGTGGCGGACGTCGCCAAGACGCTGCAGATCGAGCACTTGCTGAAGCGCCGGCCGAGCCAGCTTTCGGGCGGCCAGCGCCAGCGCGTCGCGATGGGCCGCGCGCTGGTGCGCCAGCCCAGGGTGTTCCTGTTCGACGAGCCCTTGTCCAATCTCGACGCCAAGCTGCGCGTCGACATGCGCGTCGAGATCAAGCGGCTCCATCAGCAAACCAAAACGACGGTCGTCTACGTCACCCACGATCAGATCGAGGCGATGACGTTGGCCACGCGCATCGCCGTCCTGAAGGACGGCGAATTGCAGCAGGTCGGGACGCCCTACGAGGTCTATAATTCCCCGGCCAATCTGTTCGTCGCCGACTTCATGGGATCGCCGTCGATGAACCTGCTGGAAGGCAAGGTCGCGCACGCCGACGGCGCGGTCAGAATCGTGCTCGCGCGCACGGGCGACGCCGAGCCGATCGTCATGCCGGCGCCGTCCAGCGCCGACCCGAGCAAGCTGCGGGACGGCGGCGCGGTGATCCTCGGCATCCGGCCGGAAGCCGTCAGCGATTCGGAAAGCGTGGACCGCAATTCCAAGAGCGTGGCGACCTTCGACGCGCTCGTCGACGTCGTCGAGCCGGCGGGCTCGGACACTTTCGTCGTGACCTCGATCGCCGGCAAGGAAGTCACCGCGCGCATGCGCGCCGACGCCGACGTGCGCGTCGGGCGGATCCACGCCTTCGCTTTCAATCTCGATAAGGCGGTGCTGTTCGATCCGGCGACGACGCGGCGCATTTGAAGGCGCCCTCACCCCAACCCCTCTCCCGCAAGCGGGAGAGGGGTTTGGCAGCGGCGCAAACCCCTTCTCCCGCTTGCGGGAGAAGGTGGCCCGAAGGGCCGGATGAGGGCGAGCGGCGAATCCGCCTCCAACGAGGTAAGTCGACAGTCTGATGAACGAAACCCGCACAGTCGATATCGTCGTCGTCGGCTCTGGGATGGGCGGGGCGACCTGCGCCGCCGGGCTCGCGCCGTCCGGCGCCCGAATCCTGATCCTCGAGCGCGGCGAACGTCTGCTCGATTCTCCGCAAACGCGCGACGCGCGCGCGATCTTCCAGCGCGGCGTCCTCCGCCCGCAGGAGACCTGGATCGACGGCGCGGGCGAGCCGTTCAATCCCGGCAATTACTATTTTGTCGGCGGCAACACCAAACTCTACGGCGCGGTGCTCATCCGCTATCGCGCGCAGGACTTCCGGCCGATCCAACATGCCGACGGCGTGACGCCCGGCTGGCCGTTCGATTACGACGAATTCGAGCCGTGGTACGCCCGCGCCGAGGCGCTCTATCAGGTGCGCGGCGCGCTCGGGCAGGACCCGACCGAGCCGCGCCATTCGACGCCCTACCCTCACGCGCCGGTGCCGGACGAACCGGCGATCGCGGCGGCGCGCGCGCGCATGGCGCGGGTCGGCCTGCACCCGTTCTCCCTGCCGCTCGGCGTCGACATCGACAAATGGCTTTCGCGCGGCAAGACGCCGTGGGACGCGTTCCCCGACACCGACACGGGCAAGATGGACGCCGAGACCTGCGGCCTCAAATCCGCGCTCGCCCACGCCAATGTCGCGCTGCAGACCGGCGCGCGCGTCGAGCGCCTGCTGACGGAGGCCGACGGCGAGCGCGTCAGGGGCGTGGAATATCGGGTCGGGGGACAAACGCGCGTCGTCGTCGCCAAGCTCGTCGTGCTCGCCGCCGGCGCGGTCAATTCGGCGGCGCTGCTGCTGCGCTCTTCCGAGCGCGGCCTCGCCAATCGCTGCGACATGGTCGGGCGCCATTTCATGAACCACAACACTTCGGCGGTTCTTGCGATCGATCCGCGCGTGGTCAACGACTCGATTTATCAGAAGACGGTCGGCGTCAACGATTTCTATCTCGACGACGGACGCGGCGGCCCGCCGCTCGGCAATATCCAATTGCTCGGGCGCGTCACGGCGCCGATCCTCAAAGCCAACGTCAAGCTTGCGCCGGAATGGGCGCTGGGCTGGGTCAGCCGGCACGCGGTCGACTGGTACGCGATGAGCGAGGACCTGCCCAATCCGGAAAGCCGCGTGACGGTCGAGGGCGATCAAATCCGGCTCGACTGGAAGCGCAGCAACTGGGCGACGCACGCCGAACTCGTCAAGCGGCTGCGCGAGCGGCTGCGCGCGGCGGGCTATCCGATCGTGCTGGCGCGCCCCTTCGATCGGCGCACGCCTTCGCATCAAAGCGGCACCGTGCGCATCGGCGCCGATCCCGCGACGGCGCCGCTCGATCCGTTCTGCCGCGCCTGGGACCATCCCAATCTCTTCGTGGTCGACGCGTCCTTCCTGCCGACCTCGGCGGCCGTCAACCCTGCCCTGACCGTCGCGGCCCAGGCGCTGCGGGTCGCCGACCACATCGTCAAAACGGATCTTTAGGAGCTGAGGACGGAACTCATGGGTTACGACTATGTCATCGTCGGCGGCGGTCCGGCCGGCTGCGTTCTCGCCGGGCGATTGAGCGAGGACCCCTCGATCAAGGTGCTGCTGCTCGAGGCGGGCGGCGGCGACTGGAATCCGCTGTTCAAGATGCCCGCCGGCTTCGCCAAGATGACCAAGGGGGTGGCGAGCTGGGGCTGGAGCACCGTGCCGCAGACGCACCTCGACGGCCGCGTGATCTGGTACACCCAGGCCAAGATCATCGGCGGCGGCTCGACGATCAACGCGCAGCTCTATACCCGCGGCAACGCCAGGGACTACGACGCCTGGGTCTCGGAAGCCGGCTGCGCGGGCTGGAGCTACAAGGAGGTTCTGCCCTATTTCAAGCGCTCCGAGGACCATCAGCGCCTCGTCAACGCCTATCACGGCTATGGCGGCCCGCTGGGCGTCTCCTATCCCGTCAATCCCGTGCCGATCAGCTTCGCGTTTCTGCGCGCCGCGCAGGAGGCGGGCATTCCCTTCAACGACGATTTCAACGGCGCGGCGCAGGACGGCATCGGCCATTACCAGCTCACCACGCGCGACGCGATACGCAGTTCGGCGTCCTCGGCGTTTCTCAAGCCCGCGCGCAGGCGCCGCAATCTGACGGTGCGCACCGGCGTCCAGGCGCTCAAGGTGATCGTCGAGAACGGCCGCGCCGTCGGCGTCAGCGTCGCCGCGAGAGGCGGCCTCGAGACGATCCGCGCCGAGCGCGAGGTCATCGTATCCTGCGGCGCCATCGGCTCGCCGCGTCTGCTGCAACTCTCGGGGATCGGTCCGGCCGACGCATTGCGCAAGGCCGGCGTCGCCGTCGTGCACGACCTCGCGAGCGTCGGCGGCAATCTGCAGGACCATCTCGATCTCTATGTCATCGCGGAATGCACCGGCGATCACACCTATGACCGCGTGGCGCGATTGGACCGCACGATCTGGGCGGGGCTGCAATATCTGCTGTTCAAGACCGGCCCGGTGACCTCGACCTTGTTCGAGACCGGCGGCTTCTGGTACGCCGACCCGAACGCGCGCTCGCCGGACATCCAGTTCCATCTCGGCCTCGGCTCGGGAATCGAGGCGGGCGTCGCGCAGATGAAGAATCCCGGCGTCACGCTCAATTCGGCCTTTTTGCGCCCGCGATCGCGCGGGACGGTGCGCCTCGCCGGCGCCGATCCCCTCGCCGCGCCGCTGATCGATCCCAACTACTGGGCCGACCCTTACGACCGCCAATGCGCGCTGAAGGGGCTGCGGCTGGCGCGCGAAATCATGCGCCGGCCCGCGCTCAAACCCTTCGTGCTCGCCGAGCGCCTGCCCGGCGCCGGGATCGAGAGCGACGAAGAGCTCGCGCAATACGCCTATCGCTCGTGCAAGACCGACCACCATCCCGTGGGAACCTGCGCGATGGGGAGCGGCCCCGACGCGGCGCAGACGCCCGATCTGCGCGTGCGCGGGCTCGACGGCCTACGCGTCGTCGACGCCTCGGCGATGCCGTTCGTGCCGTCCTGCAACACCAACGCGCCGACGATCATGGTCGCGGAAAAGGCCGCCGACATGATCCTCGGCCGGCCGCCGCTGCCGGCGGCGAATATCTGACGGGGATTCGCCTAGGCCCGCATCGCGGTCGGATGCGGGACGACCATCCCAACGGCCGCCGCGGCCTATACATTTTCGCCGCGGATCGCCGCGATCGCCGCGTCGGTCACCGCGCGCGTCGTCGCCGCGCCGCCGAGATCGGGCGTGTGCAGCGAAGGGTCCGCGGCGACGCGCTCGATCGCGCGCATCAAGCGATCCGCCGCGCTCCTTTCGCCGAGATGTTCGAGCATCATCGCCCCGGCCCAGAACGCGCCGATCGGATTGGCGATCCCCTTGCCGGCGATATCGAACGCCGAGCCGTGAATGGGCTCGAACATCGAGGGGAACCGGCGTTCCGGGTTGAGATTGGCGGTCGGCGCGATTCCGAGCGAGCCGGCCAGCGCCGCCGCGAGATCGGACAAAATGTCGGCATGGAGGTTCGACGCGACGATCGTGTCGAGGCTGGCCGGCTTGATCGTCATGCGCATGGTCATCGCGTCGACCAGCATCTTGTCCCAGGCGACGTCGGCGAATTCGCGCGACACTTCGGCGCCGATCTCGTCCCACATCACCATGGCGTGACGCTGCGCGTTCGACTTGGTCACGATGGTGAGCAATTTGCGCGGGCGCGAGCGCGCCAGCGCGAAGGCGAAGCGGAAAATCCGCTCGACGCCGGCCCGCGTCATGACCGACACGTCGGTGGCGACTTCGCTGGGCAGGCCCTGATGCACGCGCCCGCCGACGCCCGAATATTCGCCCTCGGAATTCTCGCGCACGATCACCCAGTCGAGTTCGGGACCGCTGACATGGCGCAGCGGGCTGACGATCCCCGGCAGGATGCGCGTCGGACGGACATTGGCGTATTGGTCGAACGGCTGGCAGATCGCGAGGCGCAGGCCCCAGAGGCTGATGTGATCGGCCACGTCGGGCGCGCCGACGGCGCCGAAATAGATCGCGTCGTGGTTCTTGATCTGCTCGCGGCCGTCATGCGGCATCATCAGGCCGGTGGCGCGATAGTAGTCGCATCCCCAGTCGAAATGGTCGAAGCTGAATTCGAACCCGCGCTCGCGCTGCGCCAGCGCCGCGAGAACCTCGACGCCGGCGGGAATGACTTCCTTGCCGATGCCGTCGCCGGGAATGACCGCAAGTCGATAGCGCCGCATGAGATGGGCTCCAAAGCTTCACGCGCCCCCTCTCGTCGCTTCGCATCGACGCGGGGTCGGGCGCCGTCGCGACGTTTCGCAAAAACAAGGAGGCGCCGAAGCGCCTCCCATTCGATCTTGCGCCGAGGCCAATGCGGCGCCGCAGACCTATTATTTCTGGATGCAGGTGTCCGCCGTCGCCATGGTGCACTCGTCGAGGCCGGTGAAGACGGGATCGTCGACCTTCTTGCCTTCGACCAGGTCGATCATGACCGTCGGCGCCTTGTATCCCATCTCGAACGGACGCTGGCCCACCAGCGCTTCCACGCGGCCTTCCTTAGCCAGCGGGACTTCGTCGCCGATCGTGTCCGCGGCGACGATCACCAGCGACTTGTCGGCGATCTGCTTCTTGTACTGATCGGTGAGTTGCCGATAGGGCTGCGGCGCGCCGAACAGCGGCCAGCCGCCCTCGATCACGAAGGCGTCGAGCTTCGGATTGGCCGTCAGAATGTCGGACATCGCCTGCACGCCCTTCGGGCCGTCGTCATTGGTGAAGACCGGGCAGCCCGCGATCTCGGTCCAGCCGCCCTCGCCCTTCAGCATGTCGAGGCCTTTCTTGCCCGACAGCGAGTCACGCGTGCCCGACGCGCGGCGCAGAATATTGTCCGCGGCGGCGTTGCCCTCGATCAAGCAGACCGTGCCGCCCTTCGGCTCGGCCTTCTTCAGATATTCCCCGAGCCTGAAGCCCATGAGATAGTTGTCGGTGCCGAGATAGGTCTTGCGCAGCGCCGAATCTTCTTTCTTGAGGTCGGCGTCGACCGTCATGATCGGAATTTTCGGGTTGGCGGCCTTGATCGCATTGGCGATCAGCGGCGCGTTCGACGGAGAAATCGCGACGGCCGCCGTGTCGGACTTGCCGAGGATGTCGGCGACGATCTGCGCCTCGCCGGCTTCGTCCGACGTCGACGCCGGGCCTGTGTAGAAGCAGTTGTAAGGCGAACTGGCGTTCTCCTTGTTCCACTTCTCGCAGCCTTGGTGGATCGCCTCGAAAAATGGATTGTCGAGACCTTTGACGATGATGACGAGCTGCTTCTTTTGCGCCAGGGCTGAACTCGCCGACAGAGCGAGCGCCGCGGCGGCCAACGCGAATGCGACCTTCTTCATTGCCTTCCTCCCAGGTTTGGCGGCCCCGCGAGAATTCGCGGAGCGCCAAGCTCTTCGAATGACGAGTCCCAGGGCGCGCCGCGGCCGGGCCGCGAGTTTATGGCCCGCAAGCCGACGGAACGTATCCTTGGCGATCCATCCTCATGGCGCGCGCTCGCGCCCATTCGGGCTGTCGGCGCGCAATCTCGTCAAACAATCTCGTGGGAAAGCTGGGCCGGTATGGTCCGCGGAATTCGAGGAAAATAACTGGCTCTCGCCGCATCCGTCGACGATCGCGTCCGCTCCGGCCTTGGCGGTCCCAAAAGCTTGTTCTAGGCTAGTCGCGATATCGCGGAGCGTCAATCCAATTGTCGTACAAAATGCGCCAAAGCATTGACGCGGCAACGCAGGCTCGGTAACTCACTGCAAAGATCGGGGCCGGGAAATCGGCGCCGACGAGGAGATGCGCGGAATCGACGCGTCGAACGGGAGGTCGGGCGCAGCTATGGCGATCCTTGAATTGGAGAACGTCTCCAAGCATTTTGGCGCCATCCACGCCCTCAACGACGTTTCGATCAAGCTGGAGGCCGGTCAGGTCGTCGGGCTGATGGGCGACAATGGGGCGGGGAAATCCACGCTGGTGAAAATCATCGCGGGCAATTACCGCCCCTCGCACGGCGCCATCCGGATGGACGGCGCCGAACTGGTGATGCACCGTCCGGTCGAAGCGCGCCAGCACGGCATCGAGATCGTCCATCAGGATCTCGCGCTCTGCGACAACCTGACCGCCGCCGCCAACGTCTTTCTCGGCCGCGAAAAGCACAAAGGCGTCGGCCCGTTCAAAATCCTCGATTACGCCACGATGTATCGGCGCGCCGCCGAAATCTTCACCGAGCTGAAATCCGAGACGCGGCCGCGCGATCTGGTGCGGCAGATGTCCGGCGGCCAACGCCAGGCGGTCGCGATCGCCCGCACGCGCCTGTCCGACGCCAAGATCGTGCTGATGGACGAGCCGACCGCGGCCATTTCGGTGCGACAGGTCGCCGAAGTGCTGAGCCTCATTCAACGCCTGCGCGACCGCGGCGTCGCGATCGTGCTGATCAGCCACCGCATGCCGGACGTCTTCAGCGTGGCCGATCGCATCGTCGTCCTGCGCAGGGGTCGCAAGGTCGCCGACAAGGCGATCGCGGCGAGTTCGCCCGAGGAAGTGACCGGGTTGATCACCGGCGCCATCGACAACGCATTCTGACGACGGATCGCGGCACGACGCTCAACCGAATTAAGGCTCAGACCATGGCAAGCGCTTTGGACGTTCCCACGCAGCAGCGCCAAAACGACTGGGTTTCCTGGCTGACGTCGCGCCAGGCGTTCTGGGTCTTTTTGGCGGTCGTCCTGGCGTGCCTGTTTCTGTCCTTCGCGACGAATTCCTTCGCCACCACGAACAACCTCTTCAACATAACGCGCAACTTCACCTTCACCGCCGTCATCGCGCTCGGCATGACGATCGTCATCATCACTGGCGGCATCGATCTCTCGGTCGGATCGGTGCTTTGCCTGTGCAGCATGATCCTCGCCGTCGTCATGCATGCGGGCTACAGCATCGAGATCGGAATCGCCGCGTCGCTGGGAACGGCGCTGATCATCGGCGCGATCAACGGCGTGCTGATCGCCTATCTCGGCATTCCGCCGTTCGTGGTCACGCTCGGCATGTTGTCCATCGCCCGTTCGCTGGCGATGGTCGCCTCCAACAACACCGTCGTGTTCCAGTTCGGCCCCGATCAGGACAAGTTGCTTTTTCTCGGCGGCGGCGCGCTGCTGTTTGGAATTTCGAACCCCGTCGTCTACATGGTCGCGCTGGCGCTGATTGCCGGCTTCACCTTGCGCTGGACCCGATTTGGCCGCTATGTCTTTTCCATCGGCGGCAATGAAAAGGCGGCGACCCTGACCGGCGTGCCGGTTCGCCGGATCAAGGTCGCGGTCTACATCATTTCGTCGCTTTCGGCGGGCATCGCCGGCATTATCGAAACCGGTTGGCTCGGCGCGGTCACCACCAATCTCGGCGCCGGCATGGAACTGCAGGTCATCGCCGCCGCGGTCATCGGCGGCGCCAATCTGGCCGGCGGCATCGGCACGGCGTTCGGCGCGCTGATCGGCTCGGCCTTGATCGAGGTCATCCGCAACAGCCTCAGCCTTCTCGGCATCAACGCCTTCTGGCAGGGAACCTTCGTCGGCGGCTTCATCATCATCGCGGTGACGTTCGATCGCATCAGGAATTTCAGCCAGACCGAATAGGCCCCAACGCTCACGCCACGCTTCGTCAATGGAGTCGAGAAACACCATGTCCGCGAAACGCATCGTCTTCACCGGAGGAACCGGCAAGGCCGGTCGGCACGCATTGGCCCATCTCATCGTCAAGGGCCATCATGTCCTCAATGTCGACCTGAAGCCGCTCGATGTGCCCGGCGTCAACACGTTGATCGCCGATCTCACCGACAGCGGCCAGGCCTTCAATGCGCTGACCACGCATTTCGGCTTCGAGGGTTTCGACCTCGGCCGCGCCCCGCGCGCGCCGGACGCCGTCGTGCATTTCGCGGCGATCCCGCGCGTGCTGATCCAGCCGGACAACGCGACCTTCGCCACCAATGTCGTGAGCACGTACAACGTGATCGAAGCGGCGATGAAGCTCGGCGTGCGCAAGGTCGTGATCGCGTCGAGCGAGACGACCTACGGCGTCTGCTTCGCCGAAGGCGACAAGGACTTTCACAGCTTCCCGCTCGAGGAAGACTACGACGTCGATCCGATGGACAGCTACGGCCTCTCCAAGGTCTGCAACGAGAAGACCGCGCGCGCCTTCGCGATGCGCTACGGGGCCGACATCTACGCCTTGCGCATCGGCAACGTCATCGAGCCGCACGAGTACGCCCAGTTCGAGGCCTTCCAGGCCGATCCGATGATGCGCAAGCGCAACGCCTGGAGCTATATCGATGCGCGCGACCTCGGCGAGATCGTGCATCTCTGCCTGGAGAAGGACGGACTCGGCTTCCAGGTCTTCAACGCCGTCAACGACACGATCACTCTCGACATCCCGACGCGCGACTTCCTCGCGCGCCATTGCCCCGGCGTTCCCGTCACGCGCCCGCTCGACAAATTCGAGGCGCCGCTGTCGAACCGCAAGGCGCGCGAAGTGTTGGGATTCAAGGAGGCGCACGATTGGCGCCAATACGTGCGCCGGGGTTAACGCCGGCCGACCGGCGCGATCAGCCTGAACGACGCCATCGGGCGGCGAAAGCCGCCTTCCGGCAGCGCTCTAGCGGTGAAGATGCGCCGATTCCGGCGCGGATTTCCCGGCGCCAAGCGTCTTTCCGGCCCGCGAAAGCGTCCTGCCGGCCGTCAGTGGCGGTATTGCTGAATGCGCGTGGTGCGCAGGCCGGCGAGGCCGAATTGATCGATCGAGACCTGCCAGCTGAGGAATTCGTCGACCGTCAGGGTGTATCGGGAACACGCCTCTTCGAGCGAAAGGAGGCCGCCGCGCACGGCGGCGACGACTTCGGCCTTGCGGCGAATGACCCAACGCTTGGTCGACGGGGGCGGCAAATCCGCGATCGTCAGCGGACTGCCGTCCGGACCGATGACGTATTTCACTCTCGGTCGAAGCGCTTCACTCATTTGACTCTCACACCCGAACGCAAGTTCAACTTCATGCACTCTATCGCCCGCGACTTAAGATTTACCTAAGCGCGACGTGATGAAATTCATAACAAAGTGTTTCAAAACGTACTGATTTTTTTCGATATTGTCGGCGCCGCGAGCGCCCGAGCGGACCGCGCCCGCCACGGGCCGGGCCGATGGGCCGCGACATTTTCCCCCATGCCGCTGGCGTCCGATGATATAAGAACGAAATAGATGGCCTGATCGGCCTCGGACGAAACCTGATGTTGGCCCCGCAAATCACTCGAGTCGCTTCGGCGCGCCCTCTCAATAGCCTCGGCCTGGCCAAGGCCCCCGAAGATACGCGCGTCGTCGTCGCGATGTCCGGCGGCGTGGACTCGAGCGTCGTCGCGGCGCTGCTGGCCCGCGACGGCTACGACGTCGTCGGCGTCACCATGCAACTCTACGATCATGGCGCGGCGACGCACCGCAAGGGCGCCTGCTGCGCCGGCCAGGACATCCACGACGCGCGCGACGTCGCCGCGCGCCTCGGCGTCCCCCACTATGTCCTGGATTACGAGACGCGATTTCGCGAGAAGGTCATCGAGCCCTTCGCGCGCGCCTATATTTCGGGGGAAACCCCGATTCCCTGCGTGGCCTGCAATCAATACATGAAGTTCGCCGACCTGTTCGAAGCCGCCAGGGATCTGGGCGCGGACATTCTCGCGACCGGCCATTACGTCGTGTCGGACGACGACGGCCGCGGCGGGCGCGCCCTCTATCGCGCGGCGGACGCCGAGCGCGACCAAAGCTATTTTCTCTTCGCCACGACGCGCGAGCAGCTCTCGCTGCTGCGGTTTCCCCTGGGCGCGCTGCCCAAGCCCGAAGTGCGCGCCCTGGCGCATGAATTCGGCCTGGCGATCGCCGACAAGGCGGACAGCCAGGACATCTGCTTCGTGCCGGCGGGCCATTACAGTCAGATGATCGAGCGCCTGCTGCCCGGCGCCGCCGAGGCCGGCGACATCGTCCATATCGACGGCCGGGTGCTCGGCCGCCACGCCGGCATCCTGCATTACACCATCGGGCAGCGGCGCGGCCTGGGGATCGCGGCCGCGGAGCCGCTCTACGTCGTCGCGCTCGACGCGCGCGCGGCGCGGGTCGTCGTCGGGCCCCGCCAGGCCCTCGAAATCAGGCGGATTCACTTGCGCGACGTCAACTGGATCGGCGAGGGACGTTTTGCCGATATTCCGGCGCGGGGATTGCCCATCGCCGCGCGCGTGCGTTCGACCCGCCCGCCCGTTCCCGCGACGCTTCTTCCCGGCGGCCAAATCGAATTCGACGAACCCGAGAACGGCGTTTCGCCCGGACAGGCCTGCGTCTTCTACGCCTCGTGCGACCCGCGCGCCCGAGTCCTCGGCGGCGGCTTCATCATGGGCGGGGACGCTTCCGCCTAGGGCGGCGCCTGGAGATCTTCGACCGCCCGCGCCACCGCAGGCTCGTCGACGTCGACGAGCGCGACATTCGCGCCTTCGGCCAATCCACGGAACCGCGCGCCGAGGCGCCAACTGGGCAAACCCGCGGAAATCGCGGTATGCTTTCGCCTCGCGGATCGGCGCAATCGATTTTTCGAGGAGACGCGGCCATGGGCGCTTTCGACGAGGACGCTTTGTTCGGCGCCAAGCGCCCGAAGCCTGCGGCCCATGAAATCGGGCAGCCGCTGGACGATCTCTCCGCGCCCGAACTGGCGGAGCGAATCGAGACGCTCAGGCGGGAAATTGCGAGGCTGGAAAGCGCCATCAAGGCGCGCGAGGCCACTCGGGACGCGGCGAGCGCATTCTTCAAGGCCTAGAGACCACTGTTTCGGACGGCTTGTCGCATTTTGGCGCACATGGCGTAGCGCGAGCCGTCGACAATGTTAGGATTTACGAATTTCGCGGCCGCACCGCCGCCTTGGTGACCTCTCGTTAACGATTATCAATTATGAATCGATTCAACCCAAGTTTCGGGTTCTGAATGGCTCCTATCCGTTCTGTTCGATGCCTCCCATCGTCTAATCTCTTAGCCGCCTCCGGGCGGCTATTTTTTTGCATTGTTCGCAATTCATTAACGGTCTGTTAACCTTATCAAAAAGTAAACAAGCGCACCGCGCGAGGCGGCGTTAATCTTGCGTTGGTCCGTCGGAACGCGCGGCGCGCTCGAAATCGGCACGCCTCGGGCGTCAAACCCGTGCGGACAGGAGAACGAATCATGGGTCGTCACGACGGGTCGACGCAGAGCTTGCTGGCGGCCGACGAGCCTGCGGCGAAGACGATTTCCTTCATCCACAAGCTCGCCGCCTCGGACGCATTCAAGTCCCTGTTCAAAGAGGGCATGACCCTGGTCGAAGAAGCGGCGGCCTATCTCGACGGCCCCGGGCGGCAGGAGTCGCGGCAGTTGCGCCGCCCCGTCGCCTTGGCCTATGCGACGGAGAGCATGCGGCTCACGACGCGGCTCATGCAGGTCGCCTCCTGGCTGCTGCTCCAGCGCGCGGTCAACGAGGGAGAATTGACGACGGCGCAGGCCTTGTCCGAGAAGCACAGGGTCCGGCTCGCCGAGCAGGATATCGCCTGCGGCGCCGATCTGTTCGAAGAACTCCCGCCGGCCCTGCGCCAATTCAGCCTGAAATCCCTGCGCCTGCAAGCGCGCGTCGCGCATCTCGACCAGTCGATGGCGGTCGCCAACGGGCTCGCTCCGGCGCCGCGGCGCTCGGCGGTGGCCACCCAGGTCGAGCTGCTTCGGGAGGCCTTCGCGCGATAGTTCGCGCCCGGCGCGCCGGCGAGATTTGGCGAGCCCCTGGGGTTGCGCGGCCGAACTTTTGGCCGCATTGGTCGGCAATGTTCGCTCGAACGGAAATTTGACCGCCCGCCATGGCCGCCGCTTCCTCCTGCCGCCTCTATCTCATCACGCCGCCTTTGAGCGGCGCCGACCTTGACGCCTTTGCGCCGCGCTTCGCCGAGGCGCTCGGCGCCGGGGACGTGGCGAGCGCGCTCGTGCGCGTCGCCCCCGGCGCCGAAGGCGACGCCAAACGAATCGTCCAGCGCCTCGTCGAACTGGCGGCGCCGCGCGACGTCGCGACGCTCGTCGAAAACGACGCGCGGCTGGTCGCGCGCGTCGGCGCGGACGGCGCGCATATCAACGGGGTCGGAGCGGAACTCGCCGAAGCCCTGGCCAGCCTCCATCCCGCGCGCATCGTCGGGGCGGGGAGCTTACGCTCGCGCGACGACGCGATGACGGCGGGCGAGGCGGGCGCGGATTACGTCATGTTCGGCGAGCCGCGGCGCGACGGCTACACGCCGCCCCTCGCCGAGACGGTCGAGCGCACCGCCTGGTGGGCGGAAATTTTCCAGACGCCCTGCGTCGCCTTCGCCGGCGCGCTCGACGCCGTGGCGCCCTTGACGGCGGCGGGAGCGGATTTCGTCGCGCTCGGCGACGCCATCTGGCTGGCGCCGTCGGCGGCGGCGGCGATGGCCGAGGCGCAGGCGCTTGTGGCGAAAGCGACGGTCTGACGGTCCATGAAAAAAGCGATCCACGCAGGCTTCGCGCTCATTCTCGCTCTGGCCGCGCCAGTCGCGCCGCGCGCGCAGACCTTCTCGCCGCCCTACGCGCCGCCTCGCCAAGGCGCCGGCGCGACGCCCGCGCAGGGCCAGATTCCTGCTCAGGGCCCTGCGCCCGATCTGGCGTTCGGCGCCTATCAGCGCGGCTATTACATGACCGCGTTCAGGGAAGCGATGAAGCGCCTCGCGGCGAACCCCGGGGACGCCGCCGCAATGACCTTGATCGGCGAGATCTATCGCGACGGCTACGCGGTCCGACGGGACGTGGCGGAGGCTGCGCACTGGTATCGTCTGGCGAGCGGCCTCGGCGACCGCGAGGCGGCGTTCGCCCTTGGCGCGCTCCTGCTCAACGGCGCCGCCGGCGTCGACAAGGATCGCGCCGGCGCCAAGGCGCAGTTCGAAAAGGCCGCGGCGCAAGGCCAGGCAGGAGCGCTCTACAATCTCGGCGTCATGGCGATCGAGGGCGACGGCGCCGACAAGCCCGATTTCGCCAAGGCCGCCGATTATTTTCGCCGCGCCGCCGAGGCCGGCGAGGACAACGGCGCTTATTCCTACGGCGTTCTGCTGCGCGAGGGGCGCGGCGTTCCGCTCGATATCGAGGAAAGCGCGCATTGGCTCAAACGCGCCGCCGACGCCGGCATCATCGCCGGCCAGGTCGAATATGCGATCATGCTGTTCAATGGCGTCGGCGTCGAAAAGAACGAGGCCGCGGCGGCCAAGATCTTTCTCATAGCGGCGGCGCGCAACAACCCGATCGCGCAAAACCGCCTCGCCCATCTCTATGTCAGCGGTCGCGGCGTGCCCCGCGACCTGGTCGAAGCGGCGACGTGGAATCGCTTCGCCAAAGCCGGCGGCATCGACGACCCCGAACTCGACGCCGCGACCGCCAATCTGACGCCGGAGCAAAACGAGCGCGTCAATCAACTCGTGCGCCGTCAGGCGTCGTTTTAGCCTCAGCGGCTTGCCAGCGAAGGATTCGCTCAAACCTCTTCAGTGCGAAAATCGCGGCCCGCGCCGGGCCTCGGCGAGGGCCTCGGCGAGCGTCGTCGCGAATTCCGCCTTCTGGTCCGGGCCGAGGAATTTGGCGACCTCCCAGCGCCGGCCGCGGCTGAGCAGCGACAGCCGTTGCGGCCCGAATTCCTGGTGATCGACGCGCTCGATGCGCACCCAGGCCGGATTGAACCGCCATTCCCGCCGCGCGCCGCGCGCGCTCACCCGCGCGAACAGCAATTGGAAATAGGTGAGATGAAAGTCCTCGTAGGCGCGCGCGGCGCGAAAATTGGCGCGGAAGGCCAAATAGAGCAAGGCGACGTCGAGCCCGAAGAAGCCGACGATCGGCCACGCGCCGATGAGATAGAACGGCAGGCTGACGACCGCGCTCACGGCGAAAGTCGCCGCCATCAAGATACGCACGGCGGCGGGATCGAGCGACCTGTGCGGCGTCAGCCGCACCGCGAGAATCGGCGATTCGTTGGTCAGGGGCGCATCAATCATGCCCGGCCTCGAGCGCGGCGACCGCCCTTGGCGGTTCCGCGACGCCCGACTATAAAGCGGACATGGCGCAACGCAAATCGGCAGTCACCGCTTCGTCGGGCCGGCGGGCGGGCAAGTCCGCCGCCGCGGCGCGCGGCCGCGCGGCAGCGATTTTCGAGCGGCTCGCCGCGGCTTGTCCCGATCCCAAGAGCGAGCTCGAATACGTCAATCCCTTCACCTTGCTCGTCGCCGTCGTCCTGTCGGCGCAAGCGACCGACGCCGGCGTCAACAAGGCGACGCGCGCGCTCTTCGCCATCGCCGATACGCCGGCCAAGATGGCGGCGCTCGGCGAGGCCGGGCTGACCGAGCGGATCAAGACGATCGGCCTCTACAGGAACAAGGCGAAGAACGTCATCGCGCTCTCGAAGGCGCTCTTGCGCGATCATGGCGGGGAAGTCCCTTGCGATCGCGACGCGCTCGAGGCCTTGCCGGGCGTCGGGCGCAAGACGGCCAATGTCGTGCTCAACGTCGCCTTCGGCGAGCCGACCATCGCCGTCGACACCCATGTCTTTCGCGTTTCCAACCGCATTCCGCTGGCGCGCGGCAAGACCCCGCGCGAAGTCGAGGACGGGCTGATGAAGATCATCCCCGAACGCTTCCTGACGCACGCGCACCACTGGCTGATCCTGCACGGCCGCTACGTCTGCAAGGCGCGCAATCCGGCGTGCGGGGCGTGCGTGATCGCGGACTTGTGCGAATACGAGGGGAAGACGGGGGCGTAATCGGTCGGCTCTCAGGGCCCGCCTTTCCCCGCGTCACCGCCCGCCCGAGACGGTCAGCACCGACCCCGTCGTGTACGCGGCGGCCGGCGACATCAGATAAGCGACGGCCTCGGCGATATTCTCCGGAGCGCCCATCTTGCCCATCGGAATGCCTTGCAGCACCCGTTCCAGGGTCGCCGGGGAAGCCATCACCGGGGCGGTCATGTCGGAGGCGATCATGCCGGGCGCGACGGCGTTGACGCGCACGCCCTCGCGCGCCACTTCGTTGGCGAGGCCGCGCGTGAAGCTCTCGATCGCGCCCTTGGTGGCCGCGTAAGGCACGAGCCCGGGAAGCCCGCCGAGGCGGGCGGCGACCGACGAAATGTTGACGATCGCGCCGCCCTTGCCGCCATGCAGCGTCGACAGCCGGCGCACGGCTTCCTTTGCGCAGAGCATCGCGCCGACGACATTGACCGCGAAGAGCCGCGCGAGCTCGGCCGGGTCGAGACTGTCGACGCGGGTGGCCGCGCCGATGATCCCCGCGTTGTTGACGAGGCCCGCCAAGGCTCCGAGCGCGTCGACCGCGACGTCGAACAGCTTCTCGACCGCCCGCGAATCCGCCACGTCGGCGCCGAACGCCTGCGCGCGCCCCCCGGCTTCGAGAATCGTCGCCACGACGCCATGCGCCGCAGCCGCGTCCGAGGCGTAATTCACTGCGACGGCGTAGCCTGCCGACGCCAGCTTCCGGCAGGTGGCCGCGCCGATGCCGCGCGCACCGCCGGTGACGATGACCAGACCGTTCGTCATGATGATTTTCCCGACGCTTTCGCAGGGGCAGCCGGCATTGGCTGGCCAATGCCAACAAGCCACTGCGCGCGATGACCGTCAAGCGTCGTCGGCGCACGCGCCGCGCGCGCCGGATCACGAATCGGCGCGCATGGGAAGGCAAGACCATTCAGGCGAAACGCGCCTCGCCCGATCGCCTATTCCGCCGCCGCGACCGCCGGTTCGAGGACTCCCGCTCCGTCCGCCAGCGCCTCATTCAGCTTGGCGCGGTCCAGTTCCCCTTCCGGCGCCGAGATCACGATCGCGGCAAGGCCGTTGCCGCAGATATCGGCGAGCGCGCGGCGTTCCGACGTGAACTTGTCGATCCCCGGCGCCATCGCCATGCCCGGCGCGAGCGCGGGATTGACCACGGCCAGCGTGACGAAGCCGGCGCCGGTGACGCCCGAAGCGCCTTTCGAGGTCAACGATTCGCGCCGGCGACCATGAGGCTGAAGCCGCTTCGCGTCCCGATGGTACCGCCACCCCGGCTCGAACGGGGGACCTCTAGATCCACAATCTAGCGCTCTAACCAACTGAGCTATGGCGGCCCGGACGGCGACGGCCGGGAAACTAGATTCAAAGCCCCGCCGTTGCAAGGCCCAAGCCGCGAATCGTTCGAGGCGGCTGCAACCCACGCAAAAAAGAGCGCCGCCCCGAGACGGGGCGGCGCTGCGGAGCGGCGCGAGGGAGGAGGCGCGCCGCTTCGCGAAGGGAATTCTTAGACCGCGATCTTGAAGGTCTTGGCGACCTGTTCCTTGATCGGCTCGGCCGCTTCGGTGGCGAGCTTCTGCGCAAGCGCGCCGATTTCCTTGCTCTGACCGGTGATCGCATCGATCTGCTTGCGCGTAAATTCACCCTGCAGCGCCACGTAGTCCGCGACATTCTTGACCGCGAAAACGGATTTGACGAAATCGAAGTTGGCGTCGACATTGGCGCGCAGGGCCTCGAGGGCCTTGGCGTTGATCGCGACCACGCCCGCTTTCGCCGCGGCGTAGCTGCTCTCGAGGGCGTTGGACGCTTCGTCCGCCGCGGTTTTCGCCTTAGCGTAAGTCGCGCGCGTCTCGGAAAGGCCCTTTTCGACGACGGAACGCAAGTTGCCCTGCAACTCGGTCAGGGAAGCGACGGGCGCTTCCAGGGCCTTGGCGGCCTCGCTCAGGGATGCGGAAAGGGCCGGAACCGGCGCTTCCACGGCGGCGGGGGCCGGGGCGTCGAAAGCGGTCGGGGCGGGCGTGACGGCGGCGGTCTTCTTGGGGGCTGTGGCCATGATCGGGTTTCCTTCAGTCAAAGTCGGTCTTGCGGATTTTAGGGGTTTATCGAGCGCTCACTTCGCGCCGGGGGTCGCGCTCTTCTGGATCAACGCGCCGATTTCCTTGGCTTGAGCCTGAAGAGCGCTCAGCTGCGCCTTGAGAAATTCGCTTTGCAGCGCGAAAGCTTCCTGCGGATCTTTCGCCTGCACCAGCTTGTGCGCGAGATCGAACGCGGCGTTCACATTCTGCTCGGCGAAGCCGAAAACCTGGACGCCGACCGATTTGACGCTGCTCTGCGTGGTCTCGGCGGCGCCGTCGACCGTTCCGACCGCCTTCTGAGCGACCGAAACGAAGCCTTCGAACGCCTTGCGCGCCTGTTCGACGCTCCGCTCGGCAAAATCGCGCAATTCATTAGGGATTTCAAACGGGGCATTGGCCATGACGATCCTCACCTTCTGAGCCTGAAATCGGCGCTCTTATCGTTTATATATATAGCCGAGTTTTTGTTGCAGTGCAACATGATTTTTGCGCCGCAGCGCGAATCTTAACCCTGACGTCACGCGACCGCCCCTGCGCCATGGACGAAATGCGAGCGAAAGCGTTAAGCTTTTGGTAAGGATCGAGGCGGGATCGCCGCTCGCGTCGCTCCGGCCCTTCGACAGGCCTATTTCGCCGAACGAGATCGCATCGCCGCCCATGGACGCCGCCGACCGAGACATCATGAGTTCCCAGGACGCCGCCGCCCTCGTCGCCGGATCGCCTTTCGCCGAGCGGCTCGACCGCGGCGCGCCGCTGATCGTCGCGGCGGGGCGTCCGGCGCAGGTCGAATTCGCCACGCCCGCGGCGTTGGCGCTCTTCGGCGTCGAAACGCTCGGCGCGCTCGACGCCGTCGCCTTCGCCGCGCAAAGCCCGGGCGCCCGGCGATTGCGCCATCTTATCGAGGCGCTCGCCCAGGGGGTTCCCCCGCGCGTGGAATCGCTGCGATTTTACGCCGGCCGATTGCCCCTGCCGGTCGGGCTCATGTGCGCCCGGATCGCCTCGTCGCAAGGTCGGGATTTCCTCGTCATGGCGACGCCGCCGAGTCCTGGCGAAGCCGAACCCCCGCCATTGGCGGTCGCCGAACCGGTCGCAGGCGAAGCGCCGCGCATCGAGATCGCATCGGCCCGCCGCTTTCTATGGAGCCTCGACGCGGACGATCGTTTCGGCCAGGCCGATCGCGCGCTCGAGGAAATCGTCGGCTCTCACGCGCCCAAGGTCGGCGAATCGCTGGCCGCGCTCAACGCCCGCGCCGGCCTCGACCCCATGGGCGACCTGGCCCAGGCGATCGCGGCGCATCGGACCTTTTCGGCGCTGCGGCTCGGCTGGCCCGAACCCGACCGCGCGAGCGCGCGAATCGTGCTGATTTCCGGGACGCCGATCTTCGACAAGGAGCGGCTCTTCGCGGGATTCCGAGGGTTTGGCCTCTTCACCGGCGAAACGATTCCCTGCGGGCCCCTCGAGCGGACGCCGGGCGAGATTTCGCGGCCCGCCGCCGAAGCGCTCGCGGCGCCGCCGCCGATTCCTGACGCCGGCGTCGATTCGCGCGGCGACGAGACCGCCAAGCTCGCTTCGCCGCCCCAATCCGGCGACCGCAGGGCCGAAATCGTCGTTCTCCGGCCGCCCGGCCCCGGCCAGGCGGGCGGTCCGAACGTCGTGCCGATCCGCCCCGGCGCGTTGAGCGCGCTTTCCCTCCTGCCCGAAGAATCGCGCCGCTCCGGCGACGACCGCGAAAGCGTGGAGCTGACGACGACCGAACGCGACGCCTTTCGCGAGATCGCTCGGGCGCTCGGCGCGAGACTGCCTTCCCAGCGCGAGGGAAAGCCCGCCGGCGGGCCGATCGAGACGAGCGCGGCGCCCCTTTCCGCTCGGCCGGCCGCCCGCGATTTGATCGACGTCGCCGAGCCGCCTTCCCCGGCCCCGCCGGACGGGGCGCGCGAGGCGGCCATCGAGCGGACCCCCGAAAGCGCGCGCCGCAACGCCTGCGAGCTGCTCGATCGTCTGCCGATCGGCGCGATGGTTCTGCGCGGCGGGGAGCCGCTCTATCTCAATCAGACGATGCTGGATCTGGTGGGTTATCGCGACCTCGCGGCGTTTCGCGCCGCCGACGGACTGGCGCACATGTTCAGGGGCCGCGACGCCCAAACGCTCGCGGAGGCCAGCGCAGGCGGCGCGATGCCGCTCGTCACGGCCGGCGGCGAATTGATCGCGGTGGACGGGCAGGCGCAGTCCGTTCAATGGGACGACGCTCCGGCGACGCTGATCGCGCTGCGCCGCTCGCGCGACGCCGAATATCAGGCCGAGCTGCGCGCGCTCGAGCGCGAGGCGCGCGCCCACGAGGCGACCGCGCGCGATCTCACGGCGGCGCTGGACGCAGCGGCGGACGGCATGGTCGCTCTCGACCACGCGGGCCGCATCGTCTCCATGAGCCGCCCGGCCGAAGCGCTTTTCGGCTACGACCAGAACGAAGTGGCGGGCGAAAGCTTCCTCATGTTGTTCGCGCCGCAAAGCCAGAGCGAGGCGGCGTCCCGCTTCGAACAGGTCAAGCAGGACAGGGAAATCCCGCGCGCCGGCGCGGGCGAGGAACTCGTCGGCCGCGACCGGCGCGGCCAGTCGATCTCGCTGCTCCTGACGATGGCGCGCCTCGCCGCGCCGCAGTCGCCGCCCCGGTATTGCGCGATGGTTCGCGACGTGACGCCCTGGAAGGCGATCGAGCGGACGTTGGAGACGGCGCTCGGCCAGGCCGAACAGGCCAGCGCGCGCAAGACCGACTTTCTCGCGCGCATCAGCCACGAAGTGCGAACGCCGCTGCACGCCATTCTCGGCTTCGCCGAAGTGATGATGGAGGAGCGTTTCGGACCGATCGGCAACGAACGCTACAAGGACTACATCAAGGACATTCACGCGTCCGCCAAGCACGTGATGAGTCTCGCCAACGACCTCCTGGATCTCTCCAAGATCGAGGCGGGCAAGCTGGAGCTCGAGTTCGCGCCGGTCGACGCCAATCGCATCGTGCGCGAATGCGTCTCGCTGATGCAGCCGCAGGCCGCGCAGGAACGCATCATCGTGCGCTTGTCGCTGTTCGACAAACTGCCCAACGTCATGGCGGACGAACGGTCGCTGCGCCAGATTCTCCTCAACCTGATGTCGAACGCCGTCAAGTTCAACGAGCCGGGCGGACAAGTCATCGTCTCGACCGCCCTCGACGAAGCCGGCCACTCGGTCATCCGCGTGCGCGACACCGGCGTCGGCATGAACGAGAACGAAATCACCGCCGCGCTCGAGCCGTTCCGTCAGGTCGGCGGCGCCCGTCGCGCCGGCGGCGCCGGCCTCGGCCTGCCCCTGACGAAAGCCCTAGCCGAAGCGAACCACGCCGACTTTTCCATCAAGAGCCGCAAGGAGCAGGGAACGCTGGTCGAAGTCGCATTCCCCAGCGTCAAGGCGGCGCAGTAAGATTGCCGGATCGACGCCCGAGCGCCGGCGGCTTTAAGCCGATCTTAGCTTCTTGGCGCCTATTGAATTCTTCCCGATCTCGGTTTCTCGGTCCGGCGGCGGAGCGATGCAGCTGAATTTCATGGCGCCCGTCTTTCGTCCATCGATTCGCAACGAGCGCGAACTCGTCGGCTACGTCGCCTTGGTCACCGCCGTTTGCGTCACGATTGCGCTGGCCGCGGACGTGACGAACCATCTTGTGTTTTTCGTCGACTGGGCGACCTGCCTGCGCTCGTGGGCCATTACGGTGCTCCTTGCTCTCGCGCTCGCGGCGCCCATCTCGCGCATGATCGGCAAGGCGCACCTCGAACTCTATCGGGCCAAGCTGCAAGCCGATGCGCTGAGCCTCACCGATCCGCTCACCGGCCTTCCCAATCGGCGCGCGCTGCTGGAAGCCGCCGCGGTCGCGAAGCCCGATCTGTTGGCGTTGGTGATTTTCGACATCGACCGATTCAAGCGCGTCAACGACACCTATGGCCATGTCGCGGGCGACGCCGTCATCCGCTCCATCGCTCAGATGATGGCGGCCGAGCTCGGCCCGTTCGGCTGTGTGGCGCGGGTCGGAGGCGAAGAATTCGCGCTGCTGTCCTCGGGCGTCTCGCTCGAATCGCTGGCGACCCGGCTGATCGCCTTTTGCGACAGAGTGGGATCGACGCCCATCCTCGACAACGGCGTGTCCCTGCGGGTGACGATCTCGGCCGGGGTGGCGCTGCGCGAACCCGGCCTCACCTTCGACGACCTCTATTTGGCGGCCGATCGCGCGCTCTATGCGGCGAAGGTCTCCGGCCGCAATCAAATCCAATTCCCGCCGGCGCTCGACGCGCTGCTGCGGAAAGTCGGCGCGAAAGACGACGCGCCGAAACGCGACCCGCTCGCGCGCAGCGCCTGACCGCGGCCGGCGGAAGCGGCCGCGCGGGAGCGAGTCCTAATCCCCTCATCATCCCCTCATCGGCGCGTGGCTTGGAACGCCCTTGAATTCGCCGAATATATCTGTTATTCTGGATATATGGATAGTACAGAAGCCATCGCCGCGCTGGCTGCGCTCGCACAAGCGACCCGGCTCGAGACCTTCCGCCTGCTGGTCCGCCGGGAGCCGGAAGGGGCGCCGGCCGGGGAGCTCGCCCGTCTTATGGACGTGCCGCAGAACACCATGTCTCAGCATCTGGCCGTGCTGGCGCGCACGGGGCTGGCGCGCGGCGAGCGGCATAGCCGTTCCATCATCTATCGCGCGAACCTCGACCGCTTCCGGGAGGTCGCGCTGTTTCTGCTCAAAGACTGCTGCGGCGGACGCGCCGACCTGTGCGCGCCGCTCATCGCCGATCTCTCCCCTTGCCGCCCACCCAAGGAGGCCGCTCATGGCTGAGCGTCTATTCAACGTCCTGTTCCTGTGCACCGGCAATAGCGGGCGCTCGATTCTCGCCGAATCCATTCTGCGCAAAGACGCGGCGGGGCGCTTCAACGCCTTTTCCGCGGGAAGCCATCCCAAGGGGGCCGTCAATCCTTTCGCCCTGAAGGCGCTGGAGAGACTGGAGTGCCCAACCGAAGGCCTGCGCTCGAAGAACTGGGAGGAATTCTCCGGCCCAAACGTCCCGGCGATGGATTTCGTCTTCACCCTTTGCGACGACGCCGCGCGCGAGACTTGCCCGGTCTGGCCGGGCCAGCCGATGACCGCCCATTGGGGCATCGAAGACCCGGCCGCCGTCGAGGGAACGGACATTCAAAAGGAAGCCGCCTTCGTGGCGGCGGCGCGCTATATCAAGAACCGGATTTCCGCTTTCGCCAACCTGCCGATCAACAGCCTCGACAAGTTGTCGTTGACCGCGAAGTTGCGTGAAATCGGCGAACTCGAAGGAGCGACCAAGCCCCGGCCGGAGGTCGCGTGACGGACGTCGTCATCTACCACAATCCCGCCTGCGGAACTTCGCGCAACGTGCTCGCGATGATCCGCAATTCCGGCGTCGAACCGCACATCATCGAATATCTGAAGTGTCCGCCGACGCGGCTGCTGCTGACGCGATTGCTCGATCGCGCCGGCCTGACCGTGCGCCAGATTTTGCGCGAGAAGGGCACGCCGTTTCACGATCTCGGCCTCGACGATCCCTCGCTCTCCGACGATGCGCTGCTCGACGCGATCGGCGCGCATCCCATTCTGATCAACCGGCCGCTCGTCGTCACCCCCAAAGGCGTGCGCCTGTGCCGGCCCTCCGAAACGGTTCTCGATCTGCTGCCGCCGCAACGCGGACCATTCATCAAGGAAGACGGCGAGCGCGTGATCGACGATCACGGGCGGCGCGTGGCGACGGCATGACATTTCCTCTGGCCAAACGGCTCGCGGCCGAATGCCTCGGGACTGGGCTGCTCGTGGCGACCGTCGTCGGCTCCGGCATCATGGGCGAGAGGCTCGCGGGCGGAAACGTCGCGCTCGCCCTACTGGGAAACACTTTGCCGACCGGCGCGATTTTGGTGGTGCTGATCCTGGCGCTCGGGCCGATCTCCGGCGCGCATTTCAATCCGGCGGTGTCGCTGGCGATGAGCCTGCGCAACGATCATCCGTGGCGGGAATTCATCCCTTACTTGGTCGCGCAAATTGTCGGCGGCTGCGTCGGGACTCTGGTCGCGCACGGCATGTTTGAATTGCCCCTGCTCGAACTCGCCGTAAAGGCGCGCACCGGCCCGGCGCAATGGTTTGCGGAATTCGTCGCCACCTTCGGCTTGATCGTCACCATTCTTGCGGTGTCACGTTTCAAGAGCGAGGCGATTCCGGTCGCGGTCGGCCTCTACATCACGGCGGCCTACTGGTTCACCGCTTCCACTTCGTTCGCCAATCCGGCCGTGGCGATCGCGCGGTCCTTCACCAACACATTTTCCGGCATTCGCCCAGTCGATCTTCCTGGGTTCATCGCGGCCGAATTGATCGGCGCGCTCTGCGCTCTGGCACTGACAACCTGGCTGCTGCGCGAGCGGCTCGATGCGGTCGAGCCTGCGCCCGCCCGTGGATCGTGAGTGGTCGCGCCTGGCCGGAAAGGCCTCGGCGATGACGTTCGCAGCCGCGTCGCCTAACCGCCTCGTCATCATTCCCGTGCTGGGGGTGACGCAGATTTTCGCCTGGGGATCGTCCTACTATCTCCCGGCGGTTCTGGCGAAGCCGATAGCCGCCGACACGGGCTGGCCGCTGACCTGGGTGGTCGGCGGCCTCTCCCTCGGCCTTCTCATGGCGGCGCTGATCTCGCCGCGCGTGGGCCTCGCCATCGAGCGTCATGGCGGACGCTGGGTGTTGCCGCTGAGCGCGGCGGCGATCGGAATCGGGCAAATCGGCTTGGCGATCGCGTCGAATTTGACGCTTTACGTCATCGCCTGGCTCATCATCGGCGTCGGCATGGGGGCTGGGCTCTATGACGCCGCCTTCGCCACGTTGGGGCGCCTTTACGGGCGCGACGCCCGTTCGGCGATCACGGCCCTGACGCTGTTCGGCGGCTTCGCGAGCACCGTTTGCTGGCCGCTCTCAGCGCTCTTGGCGTCGCAACTCGGCTGGCGGGGCGCGTGTCTGGTTTACGCGACGATCCAGCTTGCGGTCGCCCTTCCCTCCTATCTGATCTTCGTGCCGCGCGTCGCGCCGGCGCGACCCGCGCGTCCTGACGCCGCGCATGCGGCGCAAGCGCCGATCGCCGCGAAGCCGTCGTGGATCCTGCTGACGGTCCTGGCCGTCGCGCTGACTCTGGCGGCGACGATTTCGTCATTGGTTTCCGTTCATCTGCTGACCATCCTGCGGGCGAACGGCGTTACGCTCGCCGTCGCGGTCGCTCTGGGCGCTCTGGTGGGGCCTGCGCAAGTGGCCGCCCGCACGGTCGAGATGGCGATCGCCCGTCGCCATCATCCCATAGGGACCAAGATCGCCTCCGTGAGTTTTGTCGCGCTCGGCCTCTCGGCGCTTTGGGCCGGGTTGCCGCTGATCCCGATCGCGCTCGCCTGCTACGGCGCCGGCATCGGCCTGGAATCCATCGCGCGCGGAACGCTGCCGCTCGCTCTTTTCGGCGCGACCGGCTACGCGACCCTGATGGGCCGTCTCGCCGTCCCGAGCCTGCTCGCGCAGGCCGCGGCGCCGTGGATCGGCGCGATTCTGCTGGAGCGCGCCGGAGCGTCGGGAACTCTCGCCGTCCTCGCCTCGATCGCCTTGTTCAATGTCGCCTTGACTGGCGGCCTCGTCTGGCTGGTCCATCGCCGGCGCGCGATTGCGCCGTCCGTTCCCGGCTAGGACGGCTTCGCGCCTTCGCAGCAGCCGGGGCGATCCCCGGGGTTCGCCGCGACGCGCCGCTCATTGCGGCAGCGCGAGCCCCGCCGCAAGGGCGAGGCCGACGGCGCTCACTTCGATTTCGTCCACGCCACCGACTTGCAGATCCATCCGCCGAAGACGCAGCCCGCGGTGATCAGGCTATGGCCCGACATCGTCATCTTTCCCGTGTAATTCTGGCCGTCTTCGGGATTGAACGCCATTCCCGCCCAGATGTTCTCGCCGTTCGGCTTCATGTCGAAGAACACCTGCTGCCCGACCTTGGCGGGATCGTTCGCATCCCTCACCCAGGTGACGCTTCCGCACACCGCCGCGCCGCAGGAGACGAAGCGAACTCTTCCCTTGCCGTCGTCGCGCGCCCATTCCCCGAGAATGTCGCCCGCCAACGCGAAATGCGATGAAGCCGCCAGAGCGGCGAAGGCCAAAAGAGATCGACGAAGCAAGGTTCCCTCCCCGTGAGCGCGCTCGACGGCCGGTTCGCGTCGAAACAAACGCGCGCGCCGGATCGCGAGAGGCTTGCGCGATTGTGACGGCAAGACGCGCGGCCGGTCAAGGCGGCGCATGATCCCGTTTCGATTGCGGGGACGCGCCGCTCACGACCCGCCGGAAGACGTCATCGGCGACGCCGGCCCGCCCGCCGGCCGCTGGGGTTCGGCCGCCACTTCCATCGCCCAGTAGACCCGGTACTGGGTGCGCGCGTCTTTCGCGACGGCGATGCCGAAGCGCGTCGCGCGCGCGATCAGAAGATTGGCGTCGTGCTCGGGCGAACCGCGCCAACCCGTCAGCGCCTCTTCGGTCGAATAATAGCCGCCGCCGACATTCTCGCCCGCCTCCGTCGCATCGACGCCCGCTCCGGCGAGGCGCGAGGAGAAGCTGCCGGCGACGTCGTGGGAGAGCGCGTTCGCGGCGACCATGGCGTCCGCCTGGCGCTGCGCCATCGCGTTGAGCGCCGGATCGAGCCGCACCGGGCCGAGGCGGCGGCTGGCGCGGTAGGCGTTCAGCATCGCCGCCGCGGCGGGCGGGTCGACATGGACGCTGGCGAGCGAATGGAGAATCCGGGAGTCGATCGGGCCTGTCCGGAGCGCCTCTTCGCCGCAACCCGCAAGAGCCAACGCCAACACCGGCGCAATGGCGGTTCTCAGCCTCATGACGATTGTCCCCGTTTCATGCGCAAGCGCCGTCCGCCCAGCGCGGAGAATAGCCGGCGCAAAGCGCGCGCAGGACGGATGGCGGCGTCAGGACGCGCGCGAGGCCGGCGCGAGGCCGGGACCGCGGCGCGTCGTAACCTTCGAAGCCCCAGGGCAGGATCGCATCGCCGCGCAAGGCGAAGACGCGCCCGTCCCGCTCGATCATCGCGCCGTCGGGCAGGCGCTCGATCGGCATTTCCCAGAGGCGCTTGGCGCCCTGATCGAGCCGCTCGCGGTGAAGGATGGCGTCCATGCTCGGCGCGCTCGGCCGCGCGCCTTCGCCGAAGGCCAGCCGGAACGCCTCGGCCTCGGCGCGCCGGCACTCGAAGCACGGACGATGTCCGGCGGCGAGCGCGGTCACTTCGTCCAAGAAGAACAACTCGGTGTAGCCCTCGCCCCAGACCGCCCGCCGCCTGCCCTTGAAAGCGCAGAGGCAGGCGATCCATTGTTTCGACGCCCAGCGGCGGCGGCCCAAGGTCCGATCCGCGCGATGAAACCGCCCGCCGCGATTGCCCATCAGCGCGCCGCGCGCCGACGTCGCGAAGAGTTCGCCATAGGGATCGACGCGATTTTGCAGCGGGCCCGGCGCGCTCATTGCGACGGGGCGGGGATCGGCAAGCCGAAGAGGCTCGGCGCCGCCGGCGGCGGCGCGGCGCTCGCCGTCGCCTCGCCAGCCGCGTCGACGCCGTAGACGTCGTCGCGGAAGTGGGCGACGCCGTCCTGATTCGACCACCCCGTGAGATAGACCCAGATCACCGGCACGGGCCGCGCGAGCTTGATGTCTTCGCGCGCGCCAACCTTCACCTCGGCCATCAGCGCCGCCTTGTCCCAGGCGCCGGACGGCGCGCCGGTCGTGCCCTGCAACAGCCATTCCGCGTAGTCGTAGACGCCTTGGACGCGCACGCAGCCGTGGCTGAGGAAGCGATAGTCGGAGCCGAACAGGCGCTTCGACGGCGTGTCGTGCATATAGACCGCGAGCTTGTTGGGCATGCCGATGCGGATCGCGCCCAACGAATTGCCGGCGCCCGAATCCTGGCGCAGGGTGTAATTGGCCGCCCGTTCGGTCGCCCAGTTGATGGTCTTGGGGTCGACCTCGGTCCCCGAGGCGTCGAGGATGCGGATCTTCTGGCGCGCGAGATAGCCCGGATCCTTCTGCATCTTCGGAATGATTTCCTTCTTGATGATCGAAGTCGGCACCGTCCAGGTCGGATTGAGGTTGATGACCGAGATGTGGGCCGCGATCTCGGGCGAGGGATGCTCGACGTCGCCGACGATCGCGACATAGCGGTGAACGACGCGCCCGTCCTCGACCGCTTCGACCGAGGTCGAGGGAAGGTTGACGACGACGTAGCGGTCGCCGAAGGAAAAGTTGACGCCGGCGAGCCTTTGCGCGCTGGCGGCGAGTTGCGTCGAGCGCGCGCTGGCGGGAACGTTCATCGCTTTGAGAGTCACGCCCGCCACATGCCCGGTCTGACGCAATCCCATGCGCGCCTGGAAGCGCTTCACCGCGGCGGTCAAGTCCTCGTCCCAGGCTTGGCTGGCCGGCCCGTCGGCCGCCTCCGCCGCGTCGAGGTCGCCCTCGAGGGCGAGCCGCTTGCGCAGCTTGGCGACGGCCGGCCCCCTGGCGCCCGGCCCCAGCGGCGCGACGTCGGTCGGCCAGCCGCCGGCCGCGACGATTTGCGCATAGCGCTCGGCGGCCTTGGCGGTGGCGAAGAACGTGTCGGGCTGGAGGGTCGGCGCCGGATCGCTCGACAGCGCGGTTTCGAGCGGCGGCGGAGGCGGCGCGATCTTCTTCTTCGGCTTGGGCGGCGCGCCGGCGTTGGCGTCGACCGGAATGGGCGCGGCGGAAGCCGGCGGCGGCGGCGCGGCGGTCGCAGCCGGCGTCGGAACGGGCGCCGCAGGGGCGCTCGGCGCCGCGACGGGAGAGGTCGCCGGCGCGGGGACTTCCTGCGCGCTCGCGCCCGCGCAGCTCAGCGCCAGGCCCAAGAGGCCGCCCGCTATCGTAACCCGAAACGCCATTATCGAAGGCCCAACGCCGCATCGGCCGCATGCTTAATCAACTATCAAGCACGTCTTGGTTACTAAATCGCCACAAAGGCGATCTTGCGGCGCCCGCCTCACGAAGCGCCGACGAGGACGATATGCAGGCGCCGGGGGCCGTGCGCGCCCAGCAGCAGCGTCTGCTCGATGTCGGCCGAGCGCGACGGGCCGGTGATGAAATTGAGCGTCCGCGGCGCCGCGCCGACGCCGTAGACGGCGCGCAATTTCACGAAAACGCTCTCGTAATCGCCGACGAGGTCGTCGGCGAAGACGACGACGATGTGATTGTCGGGCAGAAAGTTGAGCGTCGTCGGGTTGTCCGGACCCGAAACGAGCGCCAAGGTTCCGCTTTCCGCCACCGCCGCGAAGGCCACGCTCACGGCGTTGGGATCATGCCCGTCGGAGGGCCCGCGCGAAACTTCGAGCGCGGTCGCGCCCCAGGGCATCGCGCCGAGGCGCGCATCCTCGCCCATGCGCAGGCTCGCGGCCAGATTGTTTTCGCGCAGGAACCGGGCGATCTCCGCAGGGATGTCGGCGGCCGCGGCGACTTCGGCGAGGCTCGCCTGCGCGCGCTCCGCCTCGGCCTTGAACGTCGCCGCGCGCTCCCCCGCGTCGCCCTGTCCGCGTCGGGGCACGATCCCCGCCGGGGCCAGCGCAAGGCGCGCCTCCACCGCCGCGCGGCGCGGCGCCTCGTCGCCCGTCACATGCAGCGAGCGTCGGACGGCGCTTAAGATTTCGTCGCGCGCGCTCATTGCACGCTCCCGCTTCTCGCGCGCCATCGGCTTTGAAAGGTCGCGCCCTGCGGCGCCGTCAGATCGCGGTATTTTGTCCAGCCGCCGGCGAACGGCAGCCAGGAGAAGCGCCCGCGCGCGCGGCCGGCGAGATGCATCGCGCGCATCGCCAGGTCGGTCGTCAGGCGATAGAGCGCCGGGCGCGTGGCGAAGAACGCCCAGACGCCGAGCCCCGAGCGGACCGTCGCGGGCGAGAGATGGCGCTCGAATTCGCGTTCGCGCCAGTGGCGCATCATCTTGGGCAGGGGAATGCGCATCGGACAAACCGCCTCGCAGCGGCCGCAAAAGGTCGAGGCGTTGGGCAATTGGCCGCCCTCGGCGACGCCGATCAGCGAAGGCGTCAGCACCGCGCCCATCGGGCCGGGGTAGACCCAGCCGTAGGCATGGCCGCCGATCGCGTGATAGACGGGGCAATGGTTCATGCAGGCGCCGCAACGGATGCAGCGCAGCATGTCCTCGAATTGGCTCCCCAGCATCGCCGAGCGGCCGTTGTCGAGCAGGACGACGTGATATTCCTGGGGACCGTCGCCATCGCCCGGCCGGCGCGGGCCGGTCGACAGCGTCGTATAGACCGACATGTCCTGACCCGTCGCCGAGCGCGCGAGCACGCGCAGCAATTGCGCGGCGTCGGCGAGCGTCGGGACGATCTTTTCCAGCGACGCGACGACGACGTGAACCTTGGGGAGGATCTGCGTCAGATCGCCGTTGCCCTCGTTGGTGACGATGATCGAGGTTCCTGTCTCGGCGACGAGAAAATTCGCGCCGGTGATGCCGATATCGGCGGAGAGAAACTTGTCCCGCAGAATCCCGCGCGCCTCGCCGAGAAGCTGCTCGGGCTGCGAAAGGTCGCGCGTCGCCGGCAGATCGCGATGGACGCGGCGAAAGTCGGCCTCGACGTCGGCCTTGGTAACATGGATGGCCGGCGCGATGATGTGCGAGGGCGTCTCGCCGCGCAGCTGGATGATGTATTCGCCGAGATCGGTCTCGATCGCCTCGATCCCTTCCGCCTCGAGAGCGGCATTGAGGCCGATCTCCTCGGAGATCATCGACTTGCCCTTCGTCACCGCCTTGGCACCGCGCTCCTTGCAGAGACCGAGCACGATCGCGTTCGCTTCGGCGGCGGTGCGCGCGTAATGCACTCGGCCGCCCGATTCGGTCACCTTGCGCTCGTAGGCCTGGAGATAGAGGTCGAGATGGGCGAGCGTGTGGTCCTTGATCGCGCGCGCGCTGTCGCGCAGCGCATCGAATTCGGGCAATCGCTCCACGGCGGCGGCGCGGCGGCCGATGAAGTTGCGGGCATGCAGAAGCGCGCCTTGCAGGCGCTGGTCGTGAAGCGCCTCATGGACGTTGTCCTTGAAGCGCGGGGTCGTCGCGACGACGCTCATGGCTTGGCTCCCCTAGGGCTTTCGCCGATCGGCGGATCGTCGGTCAGCCCCGCCAGCACCTCGGCGACGTGGCGAACCTTCACCGCGCGGCCTTCGCGCTGCATTTTTCCCGCGATGTTCATGAGGCATCCCAGATCGCCCGCGAGCAACGTGTCGGCGCCGCTCGCCGCGACGTTGGCGCTCTTCTGGCTGACGATCGCATCGGACAATTCGCCATATTTGACCGCGAACGTCCCGCCGAAGCCGCAGCACACGTCCGCTTCCTTCAACTCGACGAGGCGCAGTCCCTCGACGCTGGCCAGCAGTTTGCGCGGCTGGCTCATGACGCCCATCTCGCGCAGGCCGGAACACGAATCATGATAGGCGACGACCCCCTCGAAGCGCGCGGAGACCGCGCTCACCTCGAGCCGATCGACGAGGAAGCTCACCAACTCGTGGCATTTGGCGGCAAAGGCGTTGGCCTTGACCGCCATTTCGGGTTCGTCGACGAACAGCTCGGGATAGTGCTTGGCGAGCATCCCTGCGCAGGAGCCGCTCGGCGCGACGACGTAATCGCAGATCTCGAACGCCTCGATCGTCTGACGCGCGATCGCCCGGGTGGTGGCGCGATCGCCCGAATTGTAGGCGGGTTGGCCGCAGCAGGTCTGGGAGGGAACGACGACTTGGCAGCCCGCCTCCTCCAGCAACTTGACGGCGGCGAAGCCGACGCTCGGGCGCATGAGGTCGACGAGGCAAGTGAGGAAGAGCCCGACGCGGATCGCAGGCTTCACGGCTTCATCCACGGACGCATCCTTCGCTGTTTTCGGGCCCGGCGGGCGCCAACGGGCGGAGTTTCGCGCGCGCTCTTGTCGCTCGCCGCGCCCCACCCTAAGCTTGCGCCATGATTCCGGATATCGCCACACGTGTCTACAATCACACTTTCCGCATCGACCCGATCGTGCGCACCCTGCTCGATACGGACTTTTACAAGCTGTTGATGCTGCAAATGATCTGGAAGCTGCACGGCCGCCGCCGGGTCACCTTCCAGCTGATCAACCGCACGAGCGAAGTGCGCCTGGCCGACGTCGTCGACGAGCGCGAACTCGTCGACCAGCTCGATCACGCGCGTTCCCTGCGGCTGGCCAAGAACGAGCTGATCTGGCTCGCCGGCAACACGTTTTACGGCAAGAAGCAGATTTTCGAACCCGACTTCATGGAATGGCTCAGCGAATTTCGCTTGCCCGAATACGAGCTGACCCGCCGCCACGGCCAGTACGAATTGCGCTTCGAGGGCCTGTGGACCCATACCACGATGTGGGAGATCCCGGCGCTGGCGATCATCAACGAATTGCGCGCGCGCGCCGCGGTGCGCGCGATGAGCCGATTCGATCTCGACGTGCTCTACGCCCGCGCCAAGGCCAAGCTGTGGAGCAAGGTGGAGCGCTTGCGCGTTCTGGCCGCCGAGGGGCCGCTGAAGGTTTCGGACTTCGGCACGCGCCGGCGTCACGGCTTCCTTTGGCAACTCTGGTGCGTCGAGGCGATGCAGGAGGGGCTCGGCGACAATTTCATCGGCACGTCGAACGTCAAGCACGCGATGGACACCGGCCTCGAGGCGATCGGCACCAACGCCCACGAACTGCCGATGGTCTACGCCGCCTTGGCGAACAGCGACGAGGAGCTGCGCCGGGCCCCCTACGACGTGCTGCGCGACTGGGCGCGCATGTACGACGGCAATCTTCTCGTCGTCCTCCCGGATTGCTTCGGCACGACGTCGTTCCTCGAACGCGCGCCGGACTGGGTCGCGGACTGGAAGGGCGCGCGGCCCGATTCCAAGGAGCCGATCGCCGGCGCCGAGGAATTGATCGCCTGGTGGAAGCGGCGCGGCCGCGACCCCCGGGAAAAACTGATGGTGCTCTCCGACGCCATGGATATCGATTCGATCGAGGCTTCCGCGCGCGCCCTGCGCGGCAAGATCAATCTCTCCATCGGCTGGGGCACCAACCTGACCAACGACTTCAAAGGCTGCGCGCCGGCCGGAGTCGACGGCGAATTGCGGGCGATTTCGATCGTGTGCAAGGTGGCGGAGGCCGACGGGCGCCCCGCCGTCAAACTCTCCGACAATCCCAACAAGGAGCTGGGAACGCCCGAAGAGATCGAGCGCTACCGCCGCGTCTTCGGCACGGCCGGCATGACGGCGACGCCGGTGCTGGTGTAGGGCGGCGCGCGCCATTTCAGGCCGCGACGATGTCTTGCCGCGCGATGCGGCGCAGGGAAGCGGCCTGTCGCAATTCGTCGCGGCGAATCTCGTCGTGCGTCGCGGCGACGAAAGCAATGTGCTTGGCCGCGGCGGCTTCGGCCTTGGCGGGATCGCCGGCGAGGACGGCCTCGCCGATCCGCAGATGTTGCTCGAGCAGCGCGTCGCGCACGCCGGGGCGGCGGTAGAAACTCTCGCGATTGAAGAACACGCCCTGGCGCAACAGGTCGGCGAGCGCGCGCATGACATGCAACACGACGATGTTGTGCGCGGATTCGTAAATCGCGACATGCAGGCGCACGTCCGCCTGCGCTTCGTTGGTCGGATCGGACAATTCGTGCGCTCGCTTCATTTCGTCGAGGCATTCGCGAATCAGATCGCGGTCGGTCTGCGTCGCGCGCTGGGCGGCCGACGCGGTCGCATGCGCCTCGACCACGCTGCGAAACTCGAAATAATCCGCGCTGACCCGTTCGTTGTCGCGAAACAGCTCGGCGAGGGGATCGGCGAGTTTCGACAGATAGGGCGCGACGACCGTGCCCGACTTGCCGACGACGAGCAGGCCTTTGGCCTCGAGTTGCGACAGCCCGTCGCGCAGCGAAGGACGGGAGACGCCGAGCCTGGCCGCCAGCTCGCGTTCGGCGATCAGTTTCTCGCCCGGCCGCAATACGCCCTCGAGAATCATCGCCTGAATGCGTTCCGCGATGGCGTCGGCGAGGCGCGCTGGTTTGAGAATCTCGCTCACGCTCGTCCTCCCGCGAAGGGCGCCGGGCGAAACTCAGTCCGCGCCGTCCCTGTCGCCAATCAGGTAATTTAATTTATCCGACGCAGTCAATGGCGGCGCAGCTTGACCGGACTCAATTTGGCAATATAGCATTACCAAAAGGCCGCGAACCGCATGGCCTTCGCTTCGCGGCGCCCTAAGGGCCGTGGGCGAATAAGGGGGGAAGAAAAACGTGTTTCAACAACTCTTGACGCCGGTGGCGGGCAGCCTCGCGCTGTCCTTCGTGACGGCGAGTTTACCCATTCTAACCGTGCTCGTCATGCTCGGCCTGCTTCGCCGGCCGGCCTGGCAGGCTTCGCTCGCCGGCCTCGTAGTTGGCCTCATCATCGCCGTCGGCGTATGGAGCATGCCCGTCGGCCTCGCGCTCGATTCGGTGTTCAGCGGCGTCGTATTGGCGCTCTGGCCAGTGATGTGGATCGTCGTCAACGCATTGCTGCTCTATAACGTCGCGGTGCGCTCCGGTCGGTTCGAATCGTTTCGGGCTTGGCTGGTCAATCACTTGCCCGACGATCGCCGGGTGGTTCTGGTGATTATTGGTTTCTGCTTCGGGGCGCTTCTGGAGGGAATAGCCGGTTTCGGCACCCCGGTCGCCATCACCAGCTCGCTGCTGATCCTGATGGGTTTCCCGCCGCTCGAAGCGCTGGTCTTCGTCTTGATCTTCAACACCGCGCCGGTGGCTTTCGGCGCGCTCGGCGTGCCGATCACCGTGCTCGGCGCCGTCACCGGCCTGCCGGCGAATGCGCTCGGCGCGATGGTAGGACGGCAATTGCCCGTCATGGCTCTCATCCTGCCGTTTTACGTCATGACGCTTTACGGCGGGATGCGATCGCTGCGCGCGCTGTGGCCGATGCTCCTGGTGGCCGGCGGCAGTTTCGCGGTCTGCCAATTCGTCGCCTCGAACTTCATCAACTACGCTCTTACCGACGTGCTCGCTTCGCTCGGCTCGCTGATCGTCACGCTTCTGTTCCTTCAGGTCTGGCGCCCGGCTCCCGATCCCGAATTTATGGTCCAGCATCCCGCGTCAGCAGCGGGGAAGGCGTCGGCGTCGCCGCTTTGGCAGGGATGGGCGCCGTGGCTCATCGTCTCGGCGGTGGTCATCGTTTGGACGTCGTTCAAGGTCGCCGCGGTCGGACAGGTGAAGCTGCCATGGCCGGGGTTGCACAACGCCATTTCGATCACGCTCTATGGCGGCAAACCCTATGCGGCCGTCTGGACGTTCGAACCGCTGGGGACGGGAACCGCCATTCTCCTGTCCGCCATCCTGACTGCGGCGATCTTTGGTCTGAGCCCGGCGGCGTTCTTCGCTTGCGTCAGAGACACCGCCCGCCAGATTTGGCTCGCGATCATCACCGTCTGCTGCATCGTCGGCCTCGCCTATCTCATGAACTATTCGGGCCTCGCGTACACCCTGGGCGAGGGCGTCGCGTCGACCGGAGGCCTTTTCGTGCTGCTCTCGCCGTTCCTCGGCTGGATCGCGGTGTTCCTGTCGGGCAGCGACACGTCGGGCAACGCCCTGTTCGGCAATCTGCAGGTCGTGGCGTCGAAACAGCTCGGCCTCAGTCCCGTGCTGTTCGCGGCGACCAATTCGTCAGGCGGCGTGATGGGCAAGATGATTTCGCCGCAGAACATCGCAACGGGCGTTTCGGTGACCGACCTGAAGGGCAAGGAAGGCTTGGTGTTCGCGCGCACTTTCGTGCACAGCGTCATCCTCACGTTCCTTCTCGGCCTTCTCGTCGCGCTGCAGCAATACGTGATTCCGTGGATCATCCCCGCCGTTCCCGGGCAGTGAACGAAGGGGGCGCTCTCGCTTCGTCGCGGAGCGCCCCCCATATTCCCCGGAAATCGAGGAGCCTCGCCATGTCGCAAATCGCCTTTCCCCCGGTCGACGCCTCCATCCTGGCCCGGCGCGACGCGATCCTTTCCGGTCTCGGCGCGATCCTGTCCGACGATTGCCTGATCGCGGACCTCGTCGGGCGGCGCGCTTTCGAGACCGACGCGCTCACCGCCTACCGCCGGCTGCCGCTCGCCGTCGTCCTTCCGCGATCGAGCGAAGAGGTCGCGCGGGTGATGAAATTCTGCCGCGACGCGAACGTCAACATCGTGCCGCGCGGCGCGGGAACCTCGCTGTCCGGCGGCGCCATTCCGCAAGAGGACGCGATCGTCCTCGGCCTGAGCAAGATGAGCCGCATTCTCGAGATCAACCTTGCCGACCGCTACGCGCGCGTCGAGGCCGGCGTCACCAATCTCGCGATCTCGGAGGCCGTCGGGCCCGACGGATTCTTCTACGCGCCCGATCCCTCCTCGCAGCTCGCCTGCACCATCGGCGGCAATATCGGGATGAACTCGGGCGGCGCGCATTGCCTCAAATACGGCGTGACGACCAACAATATCCTCGGCGTTCGCCTCGTCACCCTCGACGGCGAGATCGCCGAAATCGGCGGTCCGCATCTCGACGCGGGCGGGCTCGATCTTCTCGGCCTGATCTGCGGCTCCGAGGGGCAACTCGGAATCGTCACCGAGGCGACCGTCCGGCTGCTGCGCGCCGCCGAGGGCGCCCGGCCGGTGCTGTTCGGCTTCGATCGAAGCGAGGACGCGAGCCAATGCGTCGCCGCGATCATCGGCGCCGGCATCGTTCCCGTCGCGATGGAATATATGGATCGCCTCGCCATCGAGATATGCGAGAATTACGCGCATGCCGGCTATCCCCGCGACGTCGAGGCGATGCTGATCGTCGAAGTCGAGGGCGGCCAAGAGGAAATGGCGACCGAACTCGCCAAGATCACCGCGATCGCCAGGGCGCATCGCGTGCGCACGATCCGCGAATCGATGTCGGCGATGGAGAGCGCGCAAATCTGGAAGGGCCGCAAGTCCGCTTTCGGCGCGACGGGCCGCGTCGCCGACTATATCTGCATGGACGGCACGGTGCCGACGGGGCGCCTGCCGGAGGCGCTGCGGCGCACCGGGGAAATCTGCGCCTCCTACGGCTTGCGCGTGGCCAACGTCTTTCACGCCGGCGACGGCAACATGCATCCGCTGATCCTCTATGACGTCAACGATCCCGCCCAGCAGCAAAAGGCGGAAGACGCGGGGATGGACGTGCTCAAACTCTGCGTCGAGCTCGGGGGTTGCCTCACCGGCGAGCACGGCGTCGGCATCGAAAAGCGCGATCTCATGCGCCGCCAATTCACCGAAGCCGATCTCGCGCAGCAGATGCGCGTGCGCGCGGCGTTCGATCCGCAATGGCGGCTCAATCCGGCCAAGGTCTTCCCGCTCGACGGGAGAGCGGCGTGAGCGTCGCCGATCGGCGCAACTATGCTCCCGCCGACGAGGCCGAGGCGGCGGAAGCCGTGCGGGCGGCGCTGAAGGACCGAATCAGGCTCGACATTGTCGGCGGCGGCACGCGCCGCGGCCTGGGTCGCCCGCCCGAAGGCGCCGAGCGCCTCGCCACGGCGCGGCTCGCCGGAATCGTGTTCCACGAGCCGGCGGAGATGACGATCTCGATTCGCGCCGGGACGCCGCTCGGCGCCGTCGAGGAGGCGCTCGCCGCCCACGGTCAAATGCTTCCCTTCGAACCGATCGACCATCGCGCGCTTTACGGGAGCCGCGGCGAGCCGACGATCGGCGGCCTCGTCGCGACCAACGCTTCGGGGCCGCGGCGCATCAGCGCCGGCGCGGCGCGCGACAGTCTCATCGGCCTGCGCCTCGTCAATGGGCGCGGCGAATGCGTCAAGAGCGGCGGCCGGGTGATGAAGAACGTCACCGGCCTCGATCTCGTCAAATTGATCTGCGGCGCGCACGGGACGCTCGGCCTCGTCACCGAGGCGACGTTCAAGCTGCTGCCGAGGCCGCAGGCCGAGGCGACGATCGTCATCCGCCGCCTCGACGACGAACGCGCCGTCGCGGCGATGACGCGCGCGCTCGGCTCGCCCTTCGGCGTCAGCGGCGCCGCGGCGATCGGCGCCGGCATGGGCCGCGAATTTCCCCGCACGTTTCTGCGCGTCGAGGGCTTCGCCGAATCGGTGGATTATCGCGCCGAGCGGCTCATCGCGCTGCTCGCCGACCTCGGCGCCAAGCACGCGTTGCGCGGCGAGGAATCCCAGCGCGTCTGGCGCGCGGTCCGCGACGCCGAATTCCTCGCCGAGCCGCGCGAAAGCGCGATCTGGCGCGTCAGCCTTCAGCCGTCGAAGGCGCCGCAATTCGTCGCCCGCCTCGGCGCGCAGGCGTTGAGCCATTTCTACGATTGGGGCGGCGGCCTCGTCTGGCTGGCGAGCGAGCCGACGGAAAGCGCCGCCGCGGCGGTGCGCGCCGCGCTGGCGCCGTTCGGCGGCCACGCGACGCTGGTTCGCGCGCCCGACGAGCTGCGCGCCCGCGTCGACGTGTTCGAACCGCTGACGCCGACGCTCGCGCGTCTGACCAAGGGCGTGAAGGCGAGCTTCGACCCGGACGGATTGTTTAATTTCGGACGCATGATTGGCGGAGCGTGACGGGCGATGCAGACCCACTTTTCCCCCGAGCGGCTCGCCGACCCGCATTTGCAGCCGCTGGAGAAGATCCTGCGCTCCTGCGTGCATTGCGGCTTCTGCACCGCGACCTGCCCGACCTATCTGATCACCGGCGACGAGCGTGAAAGCCCGCGGGGGCGGATCTATCTCATCAAGGACTTGCTGGAGACCGGGCGGAACGCCACGGCGGAGGACGTCGCGCCGATCGACCATTGCCTGTCGTGCCTCTCCTGCATGACGACCTGTCCGTCCGGCGTCGACTACCGCCGCCTCGTCGACCACGCCCGCATCGCGATCGAGACGACCTACAAGCGCCCGCTTCCCGACCGCCTGATGCGCGCCGCGCTGGCGTGGCTGTTGCCCTCGCGCGAGCTGTTTCGCGCCGGCATGGCTCTGGCCGGGATCGGGCGAGCCTTCATGCCGATCCTGGCGCGCGTTCCCGGCCTCGGCGACAAGCTCGCGGCGATGCTGGCGCTGGCCCCCAAGGCGGCGCCGGCGCGCTCCGGGACGACAGGCCCCGGCGAATTCAAGGCGCCGGCGGCGGACGCGAAACGGCGCCGCGTCGCGCTGCTCACCGGCTGCGCGCAAGACGCGCTGGCGCCGCAAATCAACGCGGCGACGATCCGGCTCATCAACCGCGCCGGGATCGACGTCGTCCTGCCCAGGGGCGAAGGCTGTTGCGGCTCGCTGCTCCATCACATGGGCCGCGAGCGCAAAGCCCTCGATCAAGTGCGCGCCAACGTCGACGCCTGGATTCGCGAGGCTGACGGCGCCGGCCTGGAGGCGATCGTCGTCACCGCCTCGGGATGCGGCGCGACGATCAAGGACTACGGCTATATGCTGCGCGACGATCCCGCCTACGCGGAAAAGGCGGCGCGCGTCGCCGCGCTCGCGAGGGACGTCAGCGAATACGTCGCCGGCCTCGAACTGGCGTTCGCCAATCCGAAGAAGCTCGTCGTCGCCTATCACGCCGCCTGCTCCCTGCAGCACGGCCAGAAGATCCTCGAAGCGCCCAAGGCGCTGCTGCGCCGCGCCGGCTTCGAAGTGCGCAGTCCCGCGGAAGCGCATATCTGCTGCGGCTCGGCGGGCGCCTACAATATCCTGCAACCGGAAATGGCCGCGAAATTGGGGGCGCGAAAAGTCGCCAATCTCGCGCGCGTAAAACCCGACGTGATCGCCGCCGGCAACATCGGCTGTCTCGCGCAGATCGCGAGCGGAACGACGACGCCGGTCGTGCATACGGTGGAGCTGCTGGACTGGGCGAGCGGCGGGCCGGCGCCGGCGGGGCTGGGGTAAGGCGGGATTTCTTGGCCGGCGCTCGCCGCTGGCGCCGATCACGGCGGCTGCGGCCCGGTCGGAAGTTGACGGCGCTGTCGCCGTAACCCTAGGGATGGACGGGCCATTTGGGCCATGTCGGTGAGCCATGTCGTGGCGCGCATTCGAGAATGGTCGCACGATTGGCCAGCGCGGCTCGGAGGAAGGCATGATTCTGCGCGATGACGAGCACGACGACGGCGCGCGGATCACGCTGGAACGCGACGGCCTTCGCGCCCCTCTCGCGATCACCTCAGGGATTTACGGCTGGATGCTCCACACCCGCTTTTTTTCGCGGGAAGCGGAGGCGCAGCAGGCTTTCGACGACATGCAAGCGGCGCTCGGCCGCATCGTCGGCGCCATCCCTCGGGTCGACGATCCCGATCGCAAGAAAAAGTCGAAAGCGGCGGCGTCCGCGATGGCCGAGTTCGCCGAGCGGTTTCCTTAAAGCGCTCTGCGTTTAGGCGTCAGCGACCCCCTCTCCCCGCATAGCCCGTCGGAAGACGGGCGTTCTTACGAACGCCCAATGCGGGGAGAAGGGACGCCGCGCGACTTTGCCGGCGCGCGCCGTTGCGATAGGGTCGCGTGCCGCCTCCAGCAATCCCGCCGGCACGAAACATTTCGAACCATGAAGCAACTGCCTTGCACCTGTGGCGCCGAAGCCGATGTGCGCGTTGTGACCCGGCGCGCCGCGGATGGGGGCGACGAAATCGTCTACCACGTGGTCTGTCCCGTCTGCGGGCAACGCGGTCCCGCGGTCGCGGCGGCGGGCAAGAACGAAGCGGTCGCCTTCGCCGAAGCCGTCGCGGCCTGGAACGCCCTGGTCGCCCGCGACCGTCCGCCGATTGGGCGCCTGCGATAACCTCCGGGCGAATCGCCATTGCGGCGGCACGCCGCAATGGCGCGAAGGCCCGTCAGCAATCGACCGCGTTTTCCGTCATTGCCAGCGGCGCGAAGCAATGGCGGCCCCTGAGCGACCCTTACCCATCCAATCCGTCACTTTCCCGCCGACGCATCGGCAAGCGACGTGACTGCCGCTGAAAGATCCGTGTCGCGCTGAAGCCCGAGCTTGCGGATCAGCCGATCGTCGGCGGTCACGTAGCGCGTCTGTTTGGCCAGCGCGAGGGCGAGATAGACGCAGTCATAGGCCGGATGGGAAAGCGCGATGGCGATCCGCGTCGCCGCGGGCATCAGCCCGCGCATCGGCAACAACTCGATGTCGGAGCGTTCCAGCAACCGCGCCGCGAGATCGGCCTCCTCAGAGGAGAGTTCGCCGCGCCGCGCCTTCTTCCACAGGATGTTGGCGCATTCGGCGACAAGCAAGTCCGGCGCGATGAGCCGAGCGCTCTTGCGCAACGCGAGCGCCTGCGGCGTCCCCTCTTCTTCGACGACCCACTTGATCGCGATGCTGGCGTCGACGACGAGAGTTTTCACCGCTCCTCGCGGCCTTCCCTCAGCAGGAGTTCCGACGGCGTTTGTCGGCGGCGCGCCGTCATCGCGCGAAGCTGCGCGGCGAGGTCGTCGAACGAGGCCTCCGGTTCCTCGCTCAGAACCTGCCGCAGGATTTCACGATGCTCCGCCTCGGCCGACCGCCCATGGCGGAGCGCCCGGCGTTTCAACCGGACGATGATTTCGTCCTCGACATTGCGAACGTGGAGATTGCCGGCCATAGAGATGTTCCTTGCTCTCATTGCTGGCAATGATAGCAATCGCGGCGCTTGGCGCCAAGGCTCACGCTCGCGACTTTGCCCGCGAGCCCAGCCGAGATAGGGTGACGCGCGGCGTCCAGCGATCCCGGCCGCGCGCCAACCGTTGCGAATCATGAACCAGCTGCCTTGCACCTGCGGCGCCCGAGCCGACGTGCGGCTCGTGACCCGGCGCGGCGCGGATGGGCGCGACGAAATGGTCTATCGCGTCATCTGTCCCGTCTGCGGGCAATCCGGTCCTGCGGTCGCGGCGGCGGGCAAGGTCGAAGCCGTGGCGATCGCCGAAGCCGTCGCGGCGTGGAACGCCCTGGTCGCCCGCGACCGGCCCGCGAGCCGGTTTGCCTGACCAGCCGGCGCGGCATAGAACGGCGTGCGTCAGCTTAGAGAAGGACCGCGCGATCCCATGAGCTTCACCGGTTTCGGCCCCCAGGCGCTGCCCTTTCTCAAGGCGCTCGGCTTTCACCAGACCAAGGAATGGTTCGAGGACAACCGCGCGACCTACGAATCCCAGCTCAAGGGCCCGCTCGGCGATCTCGTCGAGGACCTTTCTTCCCGCTTCGCCAAGTCCGGGACGCCCCTCAAGGGCGACCGCAAGGCGTCGCTGTTCCGCATCAACCGCGACGTGCGCTTCGCCAAGGACAAGAGCCCGTACAAGACCAACGCCGGCGCGGTGCTGACGCGCGGCGGGGCGAAGAACGACGTCGGGCTCTTTTACATCCACGTCGCCGCCGACGGCTGCTTTGCGGCGGCCGGCTTCTATCAGCCCGAGCCGGACGACCTCACCCGGCTGCGCCGCGCGATCGCGCGTGCGCCGAAGGCGTGGACGAAAGCGACGGCGCGGCTCGCCGAGGCGGGGCTCGCGCTTTCCCAGGACTATGCGATGAAGCGCGCGCCGCGCGGCTTCGAGGACGTCGCCGATGCGCTGCTGGCCGCCGCGCTGCGCAACAAGTCGTTCATTTGCTCGCGCCCGATCGCGGATTCGCGGCTTTCGGCGCCGGCTCTCGTCGACGATCTCCAGGCCTTCGCGGCGGACGCGATGCCGCTGCTCGAATGGGGCTGGAGCGCCGTCGTCGACGCGAGGTGAGAAACGGGCCGTCGTTTTCGGGTGGCGCGGCGCGCGGGAAAGCGCAAGATGAGGAAAATCGCATCGGACAAGCGTCATGCTCGACATGCCCAACACATCAGTGATTTCCGGCGCCGACTACCCGACCGTCAGAAAAGCGATCGAGTTCATTTCGACGCATTGGCGCGATCAGCCCTCGATCGAGACCATCGCCGACTGCGTCGGCCTCTCCGCCTCGCACTTTCAGCACGTCTTCAAGCGCTGGGCGGGGCTGACGCCGAAGGCCTTTCTGCAGGCGATCACCATCGAGCGCGCGCGGGAACTGTTGCGTGACTCCGCGAGCGTGCTCGACGCCGCCTATGACGTCGGCCTTTCCGGCCCGAGCCGGCTGCACGACCTCTTCGTCACGCACGAAGCGCTGACGCCGGGCGACTATTGCCGCGAAGGTCTGCGCCTGACCTATGGCTTCCACCCCTCCCCGTTCGGCGAAGCGATCGTCGTCGCCGCGCCGCGCGGCCTCGCCGGCCTCGGCTTCGTCGACGAGGAGAATCGCGCCGCCGCGCTCGCCGACATGCAGCGCCGTTGGCCGCGCGCCGCCTTCCTCGAGGATGAGGCCGCGACCGCGCCGCTCGCCGCGCGCGCTTTCGATCCCGGCCTCTGGCGCCCGGACGCGCCGCTGCGCATCGTCATGATCGGCACGGATTTCGAAGTGCGCGTCTGGGAGACGCTGCTCGCGGTGCCGCTCGGCCGGGCGACGACCTATTCCGACATCGCGCGCCATCTCGGCAAGCCCAAGGCGGCGCGGGCGGTCGGCGCGGCGGTCGGGCGCAACCCGATCTCCTTCGTCGTGCCCTGTCATCGCGTGTTGGGTCGCTCGGGCGCGCTCACCGGCTACCACTGGGGCCTGGCGCGCAAGCAGGCGATCATCGGATGGGAAGCCGGACGAGCGCAGGCGAGCTGAGCCAAGCGCCGCCGGCACGGCCGCCTCAAAACAAAAACGACCCGCTCCCGGGAACCCGAGCGCGAGTCGTGATTGCGTCTCCTTGCCGGTTCATCCGCGGTCAAGGAGAAAAGACGTTATCCCTAGCGGATCAGACCGCCTTGAGATTGTCGGCCGAGGACTTGCCCGTCCTACGATCGGCGACCAGTTCGAACGAGATCTTCTGACCCTCGTTGAGGCCTTTCAGACCTGCGCGTTCGACCGCGCTGATATGAACGAAGACATCCTTGCTGCCGTCGTCCGGCTGAATGAAGCCGAACCCTTTTTGCCCATTGAACCACTTCACGGTTCCTTGCGCCATGGACCTATTCCTTTAAGTGTGTGCCAGAACAGACCGCGCGCGAACGCGGCCGACGAGATTCGAGATTTGGGAGAAGGTCGTCAGTCTGACGCGAATCGCGCCGAGGCCAAGTCATTCGGCCGAAGCCCGATCGGCGGCATATAATGATTTTTTATTGGATTCGCAAGCGCCAATGCGAAATATTTCGGCGCGATACTTATCGATCCGTCGCCGTCGCGACTTCGCCGCCGCTGAATCGGCGCATGGCGACATCGTCAAACCGTCGCGGGGCGGCGCCATGGAACCGACGATCGAAACGCCCGAGGCGCTGGCGAACAAGGGAATTTTGACGGGGCCGTCGCCCCGGTCGATCATGCCAGGCCCTTTACGTCGCCTGCGCGGCGACGGACCGGAAGCGCAGAATGGCCAGCCAGAAGAACAGGCCGCCGATCAACGCGACGAGGACGAATTGCTGCCAGACCACGTCGATGCCGGCGCCGCGATAGAGGATCGACTGCGCGAACGACACGAAATGCGTCGAGGGCGAGGCCTGCATCACCGTCGCGAGCCAGGGCGGCATGCTCTCGAGCGGCGTATTGGCGCCCGAGAGCATGTTCATCGGCAGATAGACCAGCATGTAGAGCAGGCCGAGCTGCGGCATGGAGCGCGCCACGGTGCCGAGAAAGATGCCGATCGCGGTGGCGAAAAACAGGTAGATCACGACGCCGACCATGAAGAGCGGTATCGAGCCGACGATAGGAATCTTCAGGACCGTTTGCACAACGACATAGAGGGAAACGCCGACCGCCACCGTGATCACCAAGCCGTTCGCCCAGACTTTGGACATCGCGATCTCGAACGGCGTCAGCGGCATGACGAGAAGGTGGTCCATGGTCCCGTGCTCGCGCTCGCGCACGATCGCCGCCCCGGACAGGATGATCGCCAGCATGGAGATGCTGTTGATGATGCCCATCACGCTGGAGAACCACGCCGTCGTGATGTTCGGATTGAACGCGATGCGCACGTCGAGATTGACCGTCGACAGCGGCGCGCCTTCCGAATTGGAGAGGAAGTCCGCAATTTCGGTCGTGATGATCTGCTGGGCGTAGCCGGAGCCGAGACCGGCCTGCACCATCGCCGTCGCGTCGACGTCGATCTGGAGCCCGGGTCGGCGCCCGCCTAAGACGTCCCGCTGGAAGTTCGGAGGGATGTCGATCACGAAAGTGTATCGTCCGGCGTTCATCAAGGGAACGATGTCCCGCTCGCCGATCTCATGCGGCGCCTGGAACATCGGCGGCAGGAACGCATGGGCGATCCGCCGCGAAAGTTCGGAATGATCCTCGTCGACGAAGGCGATCGAGGCGTTGTGCAGCTCCTGCGAAAAGCTGCGCGCCTGCATGGTCACGGCGAAGGAGAACGCATAGACCACCAGCCCCAAAAGCACGTAGTCATGCAGGAAACTGCGCAGTTCCTTCACGCCGAGCCAAAAGATGTTCGAAGCCTTGCGCATCGGCCGAGCCCCTCCTAGCGCTCCTGCTTGCGCAGCAGCAGAACGTTCAGCAGAGTCAGAATCGGGACGAAAAGCGCCAGAGCCGCCAGGTTCCCGCCAAGATCGGCAAAGCCCAATCCCTTGGTGAAGGTTCCGACGCTGATCGGCACGAAATAGGTCATCGGAAAGGCGCGGCCCATGAGCTGGGCGCTGCCAGCCAGCGACGAGACCGGCGTCATCATGCCGGCGAACTGCGAGGCCGGCAGGACCGTCAATATCGAAGTGCCGAAAAGCGCGGCGATCTGGGTGTTGGTGAACGCCGAAATCAGCATGCCGTAGGCCGTCATTGTCGTGACATAGATCAGCACCCCCAGGAGCAGGGTCGGAAAGCTGCCCTTGAGCGGAACCTGGAAGACGAACAACGCCATCAGGAACATCAAGGTGAAATTGCCTAATGCGACCGCGATATACGGGAGCTGTTTGCCGATGAGAAATTCGATCCGGGTGACGGGGGTCACATAAAGATTGGTGATCGACCCGAGTTCCTTTTCGCGAACGACGCCCAGCGCCATCAGGATCGCGGGAAACAGCCCGAGCATCATCGCCATCACCCCGGGCACCATCGCATAAATGCTGTCGAAATCCTGGTTGTATTTGAACCTGAGTTCGATATCGGCAGGTTGAGGCGGGGCAGGCGCCGTGGTCTTCACGGCCGGGTCCGCCAGATACAGCGCATGCATGCCCTGCAAATAGCCGCGGATGGTCTCCGCCCGGAACGGCATGGCGCCGTCCACCCACGCGCCGACCCACGCGGGACGTCCGCGCTTGATGTCGCGTCCGAAGCCGGGCGGGATCTCGACGGCGGCCTTGATGGCGCCGCTTCTGAGACGATTTTCGAGCTCGCCATAGTCGGCGAGCGGCGGCTTCTCCACGAAATAGCTCGAGCCTCTGAGCTCCTCGAGATAGGCGTAGCTCTCGGGACTCTGATCGTGATCGAGCACGGCGAAGGAGAGATTGTTGACGTCGGTCGAAACGCCGAATCCGAACACCAGCATCAGAAGCGCCGTGCCGAATAAGCTGAACCCGAGCCGGATCGGGTCGCGCAGGAGCTCCAGGGTCTCGCGGATCGTATAGGCGAACAGGCGCCGCAGGCTGAACCCGGAACGCTGCGGCGTCGCCGATCGCAGCGCATTGGCGGCGCCTACCGACGGGGCGGGCGCCGCGGACGCGGAAGCGCGCGATCCCGTCGCTTCCTCGAGGTAGCTGATGAAAGCGTCCTCGAGCGTGGCGACGCCGCGGGCCTTGACGAGCTCCGCGGGCGCGCCGGCGGCGAGCACGCGTCCCGAATCCATCAGCGCGATGCGATCGCAGCGCTCGGCCTCGTTCATGAAGTGGGTCGAGACGAAAATCGTCACGCCTTGATTGCGCGAAAGGTCGATCAACGCTTCCCAGAACCGGTCCCGCGCTAACGGATCGACGCCTGAGGTCGGCTCGTCGAGGATGAGCATTTCGGGCTCGTGGACGATAGCGACGGCCAGCGACAGCCGTTGGCGAATCCCCAAGGGCAGATCCAAGGTGCGCTGTTCGAGATAATCCTCGAGGCCGAACCATGCGACCAGCTCGGCGATGCGCGCCTTCGCCTTCTGAGCCGACAGGTGGAAAAGGTGCGCGTGAAGATCGAGGTTCTGCCTGACCGTCAGTTCGGTATAGAGCGAGAACGACTGCGACATGTAGCCGACGCGATAGCGCGAACTCATGTCGCCGGCTTCGAGGGGTTCTCCGAACAAGAGCGCTTCGCCTTCGCTCGGCGCCAGCAAGCCCGTCAGCATTTTCATGGTCGTGGTCTTGCCGCAGCCGTTCGAGCCGACGAAGCCGAAAATCTCGCCGCGATCGATGGTGAAGCTCACGCGGTCGACCGCCGTGAAGTCGCCGAAGCGGCAGGTGAGATCGCGCGCGGCGATGACAGGCCCGTCGCCGAAGACGCGACGCGGCGGTATCCGCAGCCGCTGGTGGCCGCTGCGTTCCTCCTCGGGAAGCAGCGCGATGAACCCCTCTTCGAGCGTCGCCGCGCCGGCTCTCGCCTTGAGCTCGGCTGGCGATCCGGTCGCCAGCACCTTGCCCGCGCTCATGGCCGCCAGCCAGTCGAACCGCTCCGCTTCCTCCATATAGGCGGTCGCGACCATCACGCTCATGCCCTGCCGGCGCGAGCGCATCCGGTCGATCAGCTCCCAGAATTGCCGGCGCGAAAGCGGATCGACGCCGGTGGTCGGCTCGTCGAGGATCAGCAGGTCGGGATCGTGGATGAGACAGCAGCAAAGCCCAAGCTTTTGCCGCATGCCGCCGGACAGCTTCTTCGCCGGACGTTCGGAAAAGGGCGCCAGCCCGGTGCTCTGGAGAAGCTCGGCGATTCTCACGTTGCGCTCGGAACGGGATTGTCCGAACAGACGGCCGAAAAACTCGATATTCTCGCGGACGCTGAGATCCGCATAGAGGTTCTTGCCCAACCCTTGCGGCATATAGGCGATGCGAGGGCAGATCGCGGCCCGATGCGCCGAATCCTTGATGTCGCCGTCGAGGACGAAAGCGTTTCCGCTTTGGACGTGCCGCGCGCCGGCGACGATGCTCAGCAGCGTCGACTTTCCCACGCCGTCGGGACCGATGAATCCCGCCATGCAGCCGGCCGGAATTTCGATCGTGACGGAGTCGAGCGCGACCGCGGCGCCATAAATCTGCGTGACCCCCTCGATCCGCGCGACCGAGAGCTCGCGCTCGATCATTGCGAGACGTTCCCTTGCAGCTGGGGAGGCCAGGCGACCGCCGGATCTTGTTTCACGTAGGCGACTCCGGGCAGGCCGCTTCTCACCAAGGCGCCGCGCGCGCGCAATCGCTCGGGATCGATCTTCACCCTGACCCGGAACATCAGTTTGTCGCGCTCGTCCTTAGCGTCCACCGTGTCGGGCGTGAACTGCGCCTGCGTGGCGACGAACGAAACCTTCGCCGGGATCGCGAGATCGGGCCTGGCGTCGAGCACGATGCGGGCGTCGGCGCCGATCTTCACCTTGCCCGCGTCCGCCGTCGGAAGATAAATGTCCATGTAGACGTAGGCGATGTCGAGCATCGTGAAGACCTTGCCGCCGGCGGGCAGCACCTCGCCGATATTGGCGATGCGGTATTGGATGCGGCCGTCGTGCGGCGCGACGAGCGCGTTGTCGGCGATGTTGACCTTGTAGAGCTCGACATCGTGGGTGGCGGCCTCGAGCGCCCGCTCGGCTTCGCCGACGCGATCGTTGGCGGCGTTGAGCGCGGCTTGGGCGCCGTTGAGGGCCTGCCGGCGCTGGTCGAGCAACTCGTAGGTGGCGAAGCCGCGCGCCACCAGCGCGTTGGTGCGGTCGAACTCCTGCTGCGCGAGCGTGAGCTGGGTCTTCTGCTGCTCGACATTGGCGTGCGCCTCGTCGAGGCTCTGCTGCGATTGCTGGACTTGCGCCTCGGTCTTTCGCAGCGAGGCCTCGAGGTCTCGGGTGTCCATGCGGGCGACGATCTGGCCGCCTTTGACCATGTCGCCTTCGTCGGCGAGCATTTCGGCGATGCGCCCGAGGAACTTGGTGTCGATGTCGATCTCGTCCGCCACGATCCTGCCGTTGCCCGACGCGATCCCCACGGGCAGGCCGCCCTGGCGCGCATACCACCAATAGGCCCCGCCGCCGCCGGCGCCGATGATGACGAGAGCGAGCAACGCCCAGGCTTTCCATCGCGATCTTCCGCGCGGCGGAGAAGCACGCATGGGCGCCACGGGCAGTGTGGAAGGCGCCGGGACGAGCGCCGTCTCGGAGGGCGGAAGCGCCTCGCCGCGCTGGATCTCGACCTCGCTCGAAGGGGCGGGCGGAATCGGAGTTTCGGTGTCGTCGCTGCTCATGATCGCCGCCTGTCGGGTCGGACCTGAAAACCATAACATGGGGTCGCGCCGTTCATGGCGGCGGCGTCCTCTATCACTTTTTCGCGATGCCATTCGGCGTCTTCCTGGCGACGGTCGCGCGTTCGATGCTGCAACTCGGTCTCCTTCGCATGCTCGTCGCGACGCCCATGACTCCCCATAAGCCGCGTGACGCGCTCATAGGGTCGGGCGCCGTCCCTTCGATCTTCGGCGCCCTGAGCGTCAACGCCGAGCCGGGCGTCCGATTACTGCGCGACGTTCGTTTGCAAACCGGGCGGCCACGCGGTCGCCGGATTAAATCGTATATAGGCGATTCCAGGCAGACCGCCCCTTACCGCGGCGGCGCGCCCGCGCAATCGCGCGGGATCGATCTTCACCCTGATCCGGAACATCAGCATGTCGCGGTCCTCCTTGGTCTCCACAATCTTGGGCGTGAACTGCGCCTGCGCGGCGATGAACGCAACCTTCGCCGGAATCGCGACATCGGGTCTGGCGTCGAGCACGATGCGGGCGTCGGCGCCGATCCTCACCTTGCCGGCCTCTTCGGTGGCGAGGTAGATGTCCATATATACGAAGGACGTGTCGAGCATGGCGTAGACTCTGCCGCCCGCGGGCAGCACCTCGCCGATATTGGCGATGCGGTATTGGATGCGGCCTTCTCGCGGCGCGACGAGCGTATTATCGGCGATGTTGACCTTATAGAGTTCGACATCGTGGGTGGCCGCGTCGAGCGCCCGTTCGGCGACGCCGACGAGGTCGTTGGCGGCGTTGAGCGCGGCGTGGGCGCCGTTGAGGGCCTGCCGGCGCTGGTCGAGCAGCTCGTAGGTGGCGAAGCCGCGCGCGACCAGCGCGTTGGTGCGGTCGAACTCCTGCTGCGCGAGCGTGACCTGGGTCTTCTGCTGCTCGACATTGGCGCGCGCCTCGTCGAGGCTCCGTTGCGCTCCCTTGACTTGCGCCTCGGTCATTCGCAGCGAGGCTTCGAGGTCTCGGGTGTCCATGCGGGCGACGACCTGGCCGGCTTTGACCATGTCGCCTTCCTCGGCGAGCATTTCGGCGATGCTGCCGGCGAACTTGGTGTCGATGTCGATCTCGTCCGCCTCGATCCGGCCGGCGCCCGATACGATCCCCAAGGGGAGGCCGCCCTGGCGCGTATGCCGCCAATAGGCCCCGCCGGCGCCGATGATGACGAGCGCCAGCAGCGCCAAGACCTTCCATCGCGGTCTTCCGCGCGCCGGGGAAGGACGCTTGGCCGCGACGGGCAGCGAGGAGCGCGCGGCGACGAGCGCCTTCTCGAACCGCGGAAGCCCGTCGCCGCGCCTGACATCGGCACTGCTCGTGGGTCCGGGTGGAACCGGGGTCTCAGTGTCGTCGCTGCTCATGATCGGCGCCTGTCGCGGTCGGGCTTGCAAGAGATAACATGGGGTCCCGACGGCGGTCTCGCCAAAATGCCGGCCGCATCGGCCGGGCTGTTCACGGGCGGCGCCGGTCTCGCCATCGCGCGGCCGGAGGCCTTTTGTCGGAATGAAGCCCGACGATGGCGCCGAGATCGCGGGAAACCGGCGCCGTCGACGCGCGCTCCGCGCAGGCGACGACCGCCGCGACGCGCTGACGCACCAACGGCCCCGCCATTGCCACAAGGGACGAGTTGCGCGACCGTGGCAATTGTATCCTACTGATTCGGGTGGATTTTGGCCTAGGTCAATTCCCTCGAAAGCCTGGGGGACCGCGATATGAAGCTATTGACAGTCCTCGCTCTGATCTTCGTGGCGAACGCCGGCTTGTTGCTCTGGGGCGAGGCGCCTCTGGTCTGGTCGACTTCGACCAACGGCCAGTGGAATCGCAGTTGCCGTTATTACTACCCCGTTCGCACGTTTGAGGTGGTTTTGCCGCTGACCCAAGATTGCCCGCGTTGGATGAGTCCTCCGCGCTGAGGCCTGGGGATCGGCGAAGAGAAGGCATAGGGAGCGGAAATGCCAGGAGACTCGGGGGCCGCGGCGGCGACGATCGTCGGCGCGGGGGAGGAGGAAATCGGCGTCGGCCGCATCGTGCTGGCGAGCCTCGTCGGCACGACGATCGAATTTTACGATTTCTACATCTACGGCACCGCCGCCGCGTTGGTGATCGGCCAGACCTTTTTTCCGCAATCAGCGCCCGGCGCTCAGGCGCTCAACGCCTTCCTCACCTTCGGCATCGCCTTCCTGGCGCGACCCGTCGGATCGGTCTTTTTCGGGCACTTCGGCGATCGCGTCGGACGCAAGGCGACGCTGGTGGCCACGATGCTGACGATGGGCGTGTCGACAACGCTGATCGGCGCGCTGCCGGGCTATGCGCAAGCGGGGGTCCTGGCGCCTTGGCTGCTGTGCCTGCTGCGATTCGGCCAGGGCGTCGGGCTGGGCGGCGAATGGGGCGGCGCGGCCTTGCTCGCGACCGAGTACGCGCCGCCGGGCCGCCGCGCCTGGTTCGGCATGTTCCCGCAGCTCGGGCCGCCGCTCGGCTTTCTCATCGCCAACGGCCTGTTCCTGCTGCTTCTCCTGGGCCTCGGCGAGGCGAACTTCGTCGCCTGGGCGTGGCGCATCCCCTTCTTGATGAGCGCGGCGCTGGTGGCGATCGGGCTCTATGTCCGGGCGTCGATCACCGAAACGCCCGCCTTCCGCGAGGTCCTGGCGCGCCATGAACGCGCCGAGGTGCCGCTCGTCGAATTGCTGCGGGGCCATTGGCTCCCGTTGATCCAGGGCTCGCTGTCGATCGTGGTCTGCTATGCGCTGTTCTATGTCTCGACGGTGTTCGCGCTGGGCTACGGCGTGAACGCGCTGCACATCGCGCGCACCGATTTTCTCGGCATGCTGTGCGTGGCCGTGCTGTTCATGGCGCTGGCGACGCCGCTCTCCGCGGCCCTCGCCGACCGGTTTGGCCGCCGCCCCGTGTTGCTCGGCGCGAGCGCTCTGGCGGCGTTGACGGGTTTCGCCCTGCCAAGTCTGTTGGGCGGCGGCGCCTGGGGCGCATTGGCGTTCCTTTCGCTCGCCCTCGGCGTCATGGGCCTGACCTTCGCCCCGCTCGGCGCCCTGCTGCCCGAGATCTTCCCGGCCCGCGTGCGCTACACCGGCGCTTCGAGCGCCTATAATCTCGGCGGCATTCTCGGAGCGTCCCTGGCGCCCTACCTCGCCCAGCAGCTGCTGGAGCGCGGCGGCCTGACCTGGGTCGGCTATTACATCGTCGCGGCCGCCGCGGTCAGCTTTCTCAGCCTGCTCAGCATGAAGGAGACCGGGAAGGCCGGCGCCGTGCGATAGGCGCCCGCGCCGACCGACCTCGCCGACCGTCGGCGGCGACGGCCTTAAAGAGACGACGCGAAGACTATCTCCTTCGCCCTCCCCGGAGCTGCAGACAATTATCGCCAATTTCTAGCCAATTTGGCGGCGTTCGGCGATGCAGACAACTCTTCATAAATTTTTCGTCGATCAATTAGATTGTTCCTATCATTACCGCTGCGAGAGTTGACAGAAGGTAACCTTATGGATAACCTTATCGATCGGCGTCAATGAGAGAAGAATCGTCATGGCGAGTTTCTCTATTTCGGCGGATTCTGATAATCGCGGCTTGTCGGAAATACGCGATTACAGCGGTCGATACTTTGACCTCGGCGCTTTATTTAAGCGAATCGAGCGCTTCGAGGCGAGGCGCAAGGGCGGCCGAACCGGCGCGGTGACGTCGCCTCCACAGCGCCTCGACGCCAAGCTTCTTAGGGAAGGCGAGGATTTCGAGGCGGCGTGGGCCTACGAGGTCGCGACCTTGATCGCGATGAAGCGACTCAACACGCCGGAAGCGGACGCCATGGCGAAATCGGCGCGGGCGGCGACGGCGCGCGTCGCCGCAAGGATCGAAGCGGCCCGCGCGATCACGCTGGACGGCCTGAAGGTCAAGGCGCGGGCGATTCTGTGGCGCCGCAACGGCGAACCCTTGGGAACGATCGCTCCCGGCGAACGGACCTCAGACGATGCGCGCAAGCCCGAGGCGGCCTCGTAAGCCTCGAGGCCGACGCCTCTCGCGACCGCGCTCCTGTTCCGTTCGGCTTCGGCCGCGCGAGGGCCCTTGTCGGGCGCTCGCGCGGCCGAAGCCGGTTGCGAGGCCCTCGATATACGTCGAAAGCGCTGGGGGCATCGCAAAGCGTCGGCCGGAAGCGGTCATTGGCGCCGAACGCCGCATTGCGTCGAGAAATGTCCGCCCGCGTCGGCATCGCCGCGGCTTGCGCAGACGGGGGGCTGTCGGCAAGCGCGCGCGGGCGTGGACCGCCGCAAGAGCGGCGCGCCGGGCATGCGCCGGCGAGGCAAGGGATCGGACGCCGATCCGCAGGATTTGGACAATTATCGCCAAATTTCGTATACAAGTTTATATTAAGAATTAAGCGTGTCAATTTGCCCTAGTTACGTAACGTAAGCATTTATCGTAAATTCATTCTCGTCACAACGACAGTTGACATGCAGTATTCATGGCGCAACACTTATGCCTCAGCGTTAACAAGAGGAGAGTCGTCATGAGTGTATTCTCTGTTGCGATGGATTACGAACGCCGTCCCTCTTCGAGAATTATCGTTAACAACCCCAAAGAGCTTAACAGAGGCGCCTATTTCAGGCGAATGGAACAATTCGATGCGAGGCGCAACGGCGCGCGAACCGGCGCGGTGACCTCGCCTCCGCAGCACCTGGACGCGAGGCTTCTGGAAGACGGCGAGGCTCTCGAGATCGCGTGGGGCTACGAGATCACAACGCTGATCGTGAAGAAGAGGCTCAAGACCCCGGAAGCGGACGCCGTCGCCAATGCGGCGCGGGCGGCTGCGGCGCTCGTCGTCGCCAGGATCGAAGCGGCGAAGGCCCTGACGCTGGACGGCCTGAAGGTCAAGGCGCGGGCGATTCTGTGGACCCGCAACGGCGAACCCTTGGGAGCGGACTTCCCCGGCGGTCGGAACGACGAGGACGCATAGATCGCGACGCGGATGTCGTGGTTTCGACGAGCCTCGGGGCCGGGGGTCGCCGCCGACTTGGCGCCGCCCCCGTCCGTTCGCCGCCTTCATCGAGACCGTCGCCGAGGCGAAACGGTTCAGCGCCCTCAAACCGTCATCCCCGCGCACCAGCCGCTCGACCAGGCCCATTGAAAATTATAGCCGCCAAGCCAGCCGGTGACGTCGACGGCCTCGCCGATGACGTAGAGGCCCGGCACGGCATTGGCCGCCATGGTTTTTGACGACAGGGCGCGCGTATCGACGCCGCCCAGCGTGACTTCGGCTTTGGCGTAGCCTTCGCTGCCGGCGGGCGTCAGCGTCCAGTTTTTCAACAGCGCCGCGATCTCGTTCAGTCTTTTATCGGCGAGGGCGCCGATGACTGGATTGGGCAAATAGCTTTCGGTCAAAAGCTGCGCCAGGCGTTGCGGCAGGACTTCGCCGAGAATGGTCTTCAGTTCGGCCTTGGGACGCGCCTTTTTGCGTTCCACGAGAAACGCCGCCGCGTCCACAGCGGGCAGGATGTCGAGCGTGATCGCTTGCCCCTCGCGCCAGCAGCTCGAGATCTGCAGAATCGCGGGTCCGGACAGTCCGCGATGGGTGAACACCATCGCCTCGCGGAAGGCGTGTTTGCCGCAGCGGGCCGTCACGTCCAGCGAAACGCCGCTCAGCGGCTGCATGAAGGCGAGCTCGGCGCCGGCGAATTTCAGGGGAACCAGCGCCGGCCTCGTCTCCGTCAGCGGCAGGCCGAATTGCGCGGCCAGTCGATGCGCCAGGCCGGTGGCGCCCATTTTGGGAATCGATAGGCCGCCGGTCGCCAGCGCCAAAGACGAGGCGCGGAAAGCGCCGTGATCCGTTTCGATGTGAAAGGCGTCGGATTTCGTCACCGCCGCGATGGCGTGCCGCAAGCGCAAATCGACATGCGCTTCGGCGCATTCCTTCAGCAGCATTCCGGTGATGTCGCGCGCCGAACGGTCGCAAAACAACTGTCCCAGCGTTTTTTCGTGGAAAGGGATTTGATGGCTTTCGACCAACGCGATGAAATCATGCTGCGTGTAACGCTTCAGCGCCGAAGCGCAAAAATGCCGATTATTGGAATAAAACCTGTCCGGAGCGATGTGCAGATTGGTGAAGTTGCAGCGTCCGCCACCGGAAATAAGGATTTTCTCTCCCGCCCGATCGGCGTGATCGAGCAACAGCACGCGCCGTCCCCGCCGGCCCGCGGCGATGGCGCACATCAGCCCGGCGGCGCCGGCGCCGAGAATGACGACGTCGAAATTTTCCATCACGCTGTTTGCAGTTCCCGCGATTGGCCGAGAGCGCCTTTTGCCTCATTCTCGCGTGGAGCCCTCGGGGCGCCGCCGGCTGGCGTCGCGATCCAAGCCGGCGAAGCCCTCGCTCCACTGCTGTTTCGCGGGATGGCCGACACGCTCGCCGGGAGGAGCCATGTTGCGCGTCGAGGTCGGATGGTGCCCAGGAAAGGACTCGAACCTTCACGGCTTGCACCGCTGGTACCTGAAACCAGTGCGTCTACCAATTCCGCCACCTGGGCACGGCGCGCTTCATAAGGGCGGGCGCGCCGATCTGTCAATGCTTGAGCGGAATCGGCTCGCTTGCCGCTTTCCATTTCCCCGCGCCGCGGCTAGTGCTTTGGCCCCACCTCGAGCGGAGCCCCGCGATGTCCTACGCCAATATCCTCGTCGAGACCCACGGCCGCGTCGGCCTCATTCGCCTCAATCGGCCCCAGGCGCTCAACGCGCTGAACGCCGCCCTGATCGAAGACCTCAACCGGGCGCTCGAGGGTTTCGAGGCCGATCCGGCGATCGGCGCGATCGCGCTCACCGGCTCGGAGAAGGCTTTCGCCGCCGGCGCCGACATCAAGGAGATGCAGGACAAGACCTTCGCCGACGTCTTCCTGCAGGACTTCATTTCGCGCTGGGAGAACGTCTCGCGGACGCGCAAGCCGATCATCGCGGCGGTCGCCGGCTTCGCGCTCGGCGGCGGCTGCGAACTGGCGATGATGTGCGATTTCATTCTCGCCGCGGACACCGCCAGGTTCGGCCAGCCGGAAATCAAGCTCGGCGTCATCCCCGGCGCCGGCGGCACGCAGCGCCTGACCCGTTTCGTCGGCAAATCCAAGGCGATGGAGATGGTTCTGACCGGCCGCATGATGGACGCCGCGGAAGCCGAGCGATCGGGGCTCGTCTCGCGTGTCGTGCCCGCGGCCGCGCTCGTCGAGGAGGCGCTGAAGACCGCCGCCGCCATCGCCGCGCTCTCCGCGCCCGCGCTCTACGCGGCCAAGGAGAGCGTCAATCGCGCCTATGAGACGACGCTCGCCGAGGGCGTGCGTTTCGAGCGCCGGGTGTTCCACTCCCTGTTCGCCACCGAGGATCAGAAGGAGGGCATGCGCGCCTTCGTGGAAAAGCGTCCGGCCGCGTTCAGGAATCGCTGACCTTCGTCCTGGCGAGCGCGCGATCGATGTCGAGCGTGCTCCTCACGCCGATCGAATCGTAGTTGCGCGCCAGCCAATCCTTCGCCGCCTCGCGCCCGAGATCGCGCAACCTCGTCAGGAAGGTCCAGGAGACGTCCATCTTCGAGGCGGCGGTGAAGCTTTCCAGCTCGCCGTCGCCGCCGATGCGATGAAGGTTCTCGCGCCGGTAGCCGTCGTCGCGCAGAACGCCGCGATCGATGAGGCGCGCGACGAAATCCGCGGCGCGCAATTCGGCGAGCAATCCGGCGTTGAAGGTGATCTCGTTCATGCGATCGGCGATCTCCTGCGCCGTGCGCGGCGTCTGGCTCCGCTCGATCGGATTGATCTGAACGATGATGGCGTCGCGGCATCGCGTCTCGTAGAACAGCGGCCAGAGCGGCGGATTGCCGGCGAAGCCGCCATCCCAATAGGGAACGCCCGCGATCACCACCGACTGGAACAGGCGCGGCAGGCAGGCCGACGCCATCACGTGTTCGACGGTTAGGACGTCGCGGCGGAAAATCTCGCCCCTGCCGGTGCGCACGTTGGTCGCGGCGATGAACAGCTGCAATTCGTGATCGCGCCGCAACGCCTCGAAATCGACGATTCTGCTGAGATGATCGCGCAGGGGATTGACGTCGAGCGGATTGAATTCATAGGGGCTGGCGAATTGCGACAGCGCGTCCCACGCGGCGCTCGCCTGGGGAAGGGCGGAGCTCCATGCGCGCAGCCAGACGTCGAACAGGCGCCGCTGCGCGGGCGACAGCGAGCCTTCCTCGCTCACCGAGAGCCAGAACTCGTGCAGCTTGCGCCGGGCGCCTTCGCGTCCGCTCGCCATCAAGCCGTCGGCGTAGACGACCGCGTTCATCGCGCCGGCGCTGGCGCCGCTGATGGCGCCGATCTCGACGCGCTCGTCCTCGATCAGCGCGTCGAGCGCGCCCCAGGCATAAGCGCCATGCGATCCGCCGCCCTGCAGCGCGAGATTGACGATCTTGCGCGCCGGCGCCTTGGCCGCGCGGGGCGAGGCGGACTTTTCGCCCGCGACGCTCATTCCGCCGTCCAGCCGCCGTCGATCGAAAGATTGGCGCCGGTGACTTGCGCGGCGGCGTCCGAACAGAGATAGACGAAGAGCGCGGCGACCTGATCGGCGGTGACGAATTGCTTGGTCGGCTGTCCCGCCAGCATCACCTCGTTGATCACCTGTTCGCGCGTCATGCCGCGCGCCTTCATCGTGTCGGGGATCTGGTTCTCGACCAGCGGCGTCCAGACATAGCCGGGCGAGACGCAATTGGCGGTGACGCCGAAGGTCGCGAGCTCCAGCGCGACGGTCTTGGTGAGACCCGCCAGGCCGTGCTTGGCCGCGACATAGGCGGATTTGAACGGCGAGGCGACGAGCGAATGGGCCGAGGCGGTGCTGACGATCCGTCCCCATTTCTGCGCCTTCATGCCCGGCGTCGCCGCGCGGATGGTGTGGAAGGCCGAGGAAAGATTGATCGCGATGATCGCGTCCCATTTCGCGGGGGGGAAGTCCTCGATCGGCGAAACGAACTGAATGCCGGCGTTGTTGACGAGAATGTCGAGCGAACCCATTTTCGTCTGCGCGTCGGCGATCATCGCCGCGATTTCCGCGGGCTTCGTCATGTCCGCGCCGTTGTAGAACGCCTTGACGCCGAACTCCTTTTCGATCCCTGCGCGCTCGGCCTCGATAGCCGCCGCATCGCCCATGCCGTTGATGACGACGTCGGCGCCCTCCTTGGCGAGCGCGCGCGCGATCGCGAGGCCGATGCCGCTGGTGGAGCCGGTGACGAGGGCGTGGCGTTTGGCGAGAGACATGGACGAACTCCGATCGGGGCAAAGACCGCCTGGCGCTTGGCGCGGCGCGAGAAAATATATTGCATCGCAGCGGCGAAGGCGAGAGGCGCTATGGCGCGGCGGCCGGCGGCGCCCAATCTTCCCGGCGAATTTGAATTTCGGCCGCTCGGCGGGCCAGAGCCTCGAGCAAGGGCATCGACCCCGCGTCGTCGAGCCGCCGCATCTGAGCGATTTGCTTCTCGGTCGGCGTTTCGCCGAGCGCGGCGGCGAACCACTGGGCTTCGAGCTTCATGTCGTAGCGCAGGAAGCGGAACAAAGGACCGCGCGGCGCCGGCACGGCGCCGAGATCGCCGATCTCGGAATTGATCGGCCAGGCCGTCGGGCTCTCCCCGAGCAGCGACATCAGCGTCAGGATGAGCTGCTGATTGTCGCCAATCTGCTGGATCATGGCGCGCAACGCGAGCTTGGCCGAAGGCCCCTTGCTCAACGAGCGCGAATCGAGGCGGTCGCGGAACGTTCCCGCGCCGATCGAGACGATCGTGAGCTTTTCCGGGCTGGCTTCCCACGCCAAGCCGTAGTGCGGCACGAACGCCGACAGAAATAGCGCCAGCGACGGATTGTTGTGCGGCGTCAGCCCGCCGTCGACGAACAGGCCGGGCGGTTCGCCAGCGACGATTTCGATTTCCTGCGGATCGAAATAGTGCGGCGCCGCAGTGCTCGCGCGAACAATCTCCGCCAGGCGATAATTGCGGTTGCCGATAAAGGAATGGTCGGGGGGAGTCTCCCAGTAGGCCGAGCGCGGATTGTTGGTCAGAATCCAGGCGCTGGCGGTGTCGATGCGCTTGAGCATGACGCCGAGGCCGGTCTGCAAGTCCGGCGTGTCGAGCGTGCGGTCGCCGATGATGGCTTTGAGCTCGCCGGCCAAGGCGCGGGCGTCGAATATCGCTCTCCAGCCGGGAACGCGCACCCACGGCGGGCGGAAAACGCGCGGCGCCAGGCGCAGGTAAAATTCGCGAATCTGATCGACGTTGTAGCCGAGCGCCAAGCCGACGGCGATGATCGCGCCGGTCGACATGCCGCCGATGAGATCGAAATAATCGCACAGGCGCACGAACTTCCCGGCCTCGGCCTCCAGCGTCCGTTCGATCTTCTTGAGAAACGCCAGCGCGACGATGCCGCGCACGCCGCCGCCGTCGAGCGCCAGGATTCGCTTCGCGCCGGGAGCGAAGAGATGAGAATCGCGGGCGGAAGCGGTCGTGGTCGTCGCGTCACTCATCGCAACCTCCTCGTTATCGCCGGATCATACGATCTCCATGACGCGATCCCAGGACGAAACGTCGTCATGCATGATCTCGGCGGCGCGCGTCGCCGCGGCGCGCGCCAACGTCGCGCTCGGCGGCGCGCCGTCGAGCGCGCGCCGCAATCCGCGTAGCGCGAGACCGATGCGCGCGGCGCGCGAGGCCTGCCGCTCGACGTCGAGTTGGCCGCGCAGGCCGTTCAACGCCGCGTAAAGACCCGGGCCGGCGGTCAACGCCAGGCCGATCGCGCCGAGCACCGGAATCTTCTTGGTCGAAACGCCGACGATCGCGACGATCGCCAAGGCGGCGCCGAGCCCGATGGTCGCCAACAGCGTTACGACCGCCGCCCGCCGCAAATGGGCGTTCAACCGCCGAAAGCGTCGAAAGGCCGCTCGGTGATAGACGATCTGCCGTTCGATTTCGACTTCGCGGAGATAGGCGAGGAACGCCGCGGCGTCGGCCTCGGACAGCGGCGGCGCGGACTCGCCGCGCCGCAGAATCCGCTCCAGCCGCCAATCGATCCAGGACCGCGGCGTCGACCCGAGCAACGGCGCGCCGGCCAGGACGCAAAAGCGCGCGATGCGGGTCGCCTCCGCCGCGCGCCGGTAGTCGATCCACTTGCCGCGCCAGCGCCGGCGTCCCGAGACGCGTTGATCGAGGAAGAGGAGCCCGGAGACGGCGAACTGAATAGGCAGCGTCACCAGGGAGAGTTCGGGAAAGAGCGAGCCGATCAGGCCCGAGACGAGATTGGCGCCGAAGAGCAGGAACGAGCGCGCCGCCAAGGTGCTGCGCCAGCGCCGGCCATAGGCGAGCGCCAAGGCGTCGGCGCGCTCGTATTCGGCGCGCAGCCGGCCGAGCGTCGCGCCGCGGTCGACGCTCGCCGCCGCATTGACCCTGGCCGCCCGGTCCCAGGCGTCGTCTTCGACTCCGGCGTCGGCTGATCGCTCGCCGATCAGCCGCAAAAGGACTTCGTATTCGAAGCGCTTCGGTCGGACGCGAACGTCCTCGCTCTGATAGTCGCGCAGCTTGCGTCGCTCGACCAGCCCGCGCGGCGGCGCCAGCAACGCGCCGGCGAGGAGTTCGGGCGTCGCGGCGACGTCGCCGCGGCGCGGCGCGACGCCGTCGAGAGCGGGCCCGACCGCATCGCGCACGGCGAGCCTCATCGCATCGCCGCCGGGCGCCGCGATCAGCGCGGGCAGCCGGTCCGGGATCGCGCCGAAGTCGCGCGAGGCGACGATCGCGACCTCGCATTCGGCGCCCGCGGCGCCGTCGGCTGAATCGCACGGCTCGCCGACCAATCCTGCGCGCTCGGCCGCCGCCAGGATCGCCGGCGCCGGCGGATCGTCCCGCGCGTAAAAGAGACGCGCGAGCGCGGGTTCGCGATAAAACTCCGGCCAGCGAGCCGCCGCGAGCCGCGCCGCGCCGGCCAGCGAGCCGAACGCGCCCGACGCCGCCTCCGGTTCCGCCGCAGCGCCGGCGGCCCACAGGACGTTCAATACGGGCGGAAGTCTCTGGTCGTCCCCACCGGGCGGCCGAGCGGTTGGCTGCGACATTTCAAGGCCGATGGGTGATGAGAGCCGGATCGGAACCCGACAACAACTTGAAATTGAAACCAACGGCAATGTCGAGCGAAAAATTGCTTGAAATCGTCCGCAATCCGCAGACCAATGGCGATCTCTGCGGGCCCTGGAGCCAGACCGTCTTGATCGATCATCCTCCTAAGCCGCGTCTCGCATTGACGATCGGCGTCACCGGGCACCGCCTGCATCGCGCTCCGCCCCTCGCGGGCCGGGGCGAGGCGAATGCGCGCGTCTTCGACATTGAGGCCGTCGAGGAAGGAATCGGCGATTTCTTTCGCGCGACGATCGCGACCTTCGCCACGGTCAAAGACCAAGTGAGCCAATCCTTCGACTCCGCGGCGCCGGCGTTCACGCTTATTTCCTCGCTCGCCGAAGGAGCGGACCGCATCGCCGCCAGGGCCGCCCTCGCCGCGGGCTTCGCGCTCGACGTCGTGCTGCCCTGCCCGCCGTCGATCTACCGCGGGACTTTCGCCGACGACGCTTCGCGCGGCGAATTCGACGCTCTGATGGCCTCGGCGCGGGCTCGCCTCGTTCTCCCGCTGGCCGGCAAGCCCGAGGAGGCGACCACGGATCGCCTGCCGCGATCCTATGAATCGGCCGGCCTCACGATGCTCGCGCAATCCGACATCCTCGTTGCGGTCTGGGACGGCAAGCCCGCGGACGGCCGGGGCGGCACGGGCGAAATCGTCGACGAGGCGGCGCGCCGAGGCGTGCCGGTCGTCGTCGTCGACCCTTCGAATGGCGCGAGGCGCATGCTGTGGCCAGACGACGTCTCGGACGAAACTTTCGTGCGCCACGCCGACGACATCGCTCCGCGCACGGTCGAATCCTGTCTTGCCGCCATCACGCGCCGGCTGATATCGCCGCCCGCTACGGCAAACGAACGGCTGGGCTTGGCCGAATTTATGTCTTGCCGTCTCGGCGGCCGCGCCAAGGCGAAGAGCGGCTCGCGGGCGAGCCTCGTCTTCGACGGCAAAGACATCGAGCGCTCGCGCGCGCTATGGCCTCGCGTCAGCGCGGCGGTGGCGGCTTGGCCGGCCAATCGCGGCGCCGTGAGACGCTATGCCGACGCGCTGCTGGCGGCCGAGGATGTGGCGGGGCGAAGCGCCGCCCGGTATCGCCGCCTCTTCCTGTTCAGTTCCGCGGTGAGCGCCTTGGCCAGCTTGTTCGTCGCCAGCGCCGCCCGTTCCCGCGACATGCATGAACTGGCGGCGGCGGTTGAATTCTTCGCCGTGGCGCTGGTGGGCGGTCTCGTCTTTTTGGCGACGCGGCGGCGCTGGCGCTATCAATGGTTTGAAGCGCGCGAGGTGGTGGAGCGGCTGCGGATCGTCTCCTTGCCGTGGCTGCTCGGCGCCTGGCCGACCAGCCTGAAGCCCGGCCAGGCCGCCTGGCCGGGATGGTACGTGCGCGCGATCGCCCGCGAACAGCCGTTGTTCTCAGGCGATCTCGCCGATCTCCTGCACGAGGCGCGCGACATTCTTCGGGCGCTCGTGGAGGAGCAATTGTCCTACCACCTGGGCAACGCGGGGCGAATGGAGCGGCGCGACCGACTTTTCGAAGCCGTCGGCGTGGCGCTTCTCTTGGCGTCGCTGGGCAACAACACGCTGTATCTCGTCGGCAAATCCGCGGGCTGGGCGATGATATCGCAATTCGAACCCTGGGGCTTGGCGGCGGCGATCTTTCTGCCGGCCGCGGCGACCGCATCCTACGGCGTTCGTCTCTTCGGCGATTTCGAAGATTTGGCGCGCCGCTCGCGCCGCACGGCGGCGCAGCTGGAAGCGCTGCGGACACGCCTGGTCGGCGATCTCGACCTGCCCGCCCTGCGCGCGCTCGCCGATCAAGCCGCCCGCGCGATGCTGTCGGACCTCGACGCGTGGCGCGTCGCGGTGGAGAGCCGCCGCCTGTCGGCCTCGTGAGGCGTCGCCCCCGCCCTCAGGCCTCGCCCTTCGCCAAGGCTTCCTCGAGCCGCCGCCGCCAGCCCTGGGGATCGAAGGCGGGCGCGCTGAAATCGATCCTCGCCGTCAGGCCGCCGGCGGCCAGATCGAGGCCCTCGGCGTCGAGCCCGATCGCGCGCCAGACGCGCCGGCCCGGATCGCCGCGCGGGGCCAGACGGGCGCTGAGCGAGCCGCCGGGCCCGTTGACCTCCTCGAGCAGACGATCCTCGACCTCTATCAAGGCGGACGCGTCCGCCGCGGGCGTGAGGATGTCGGCGGCGGTCAGCGGGTCGGCGCGGCCGAACCCGCCGTTGAAGTGCACGGCTTCGATGCGCATCCGATAGATCGCGAAATCGGCGAACGGCGAGTAGAGCTTGGCCTTGGGATTGCGCTGGAGATAACGTTTGCGGGCGTAAGGGTCGGGATGGCGCGCGATCGCGCCGCCGACCGTCACGCGGGGGTGATTGAGCGGGTCGCCGCGATCGGGCGGACTCGTCAGCAGCAACGAGCCGCGCGCGTCGACGGCGAGGTTCTTGGTGTGCTGGGCGAGCTCGGAGAACAGAAACAACGGCGCGCCGTCGAAATCGCTGGCGAAGCCGACCCAGGTCGTCAGCGGCGCGCCCGACTCGCGGCCGAGCGTCGCCAACGCGCCGGTCCGTGAAATCCTGAGGAGCCGCTTGGCCTGCGCCGCCGCGCTAGGGAGCGTTTCTTCCGGCACGGAGGCGGCCATGGGGTTCGATCCTTCTGGAGAGGCGCGGGCGTCGACGCGCGGCGCCGCGACGACAGGGGCGAGGAAAAAAGCGCGGCGTAGCCGCCAGGTCAAGCCGAGCCCCCGGGCGGGCGCCCGGGCGGCGCGTGCGCAGCGAAGCGGTTGAACATTCGCCAAACCGGCTTATCTTGACATATTATTGTAGATATTTGACCGGGAGCGGCGCGAGCGCGCCCGCCGAGCGGCGCAATGAAGCCACACTTCGGCCCCGAAGGGCTCTATTGTGCCTTCGCGGGGTGTATGATGCAGGGCCGCAGCCAACCCGCGCGGCCCGGTAGGAATTGAAACAGGAGCTTCATGCCGACGATCGCCCTGGTCGACGACGACCGCAACATCCTGACTTCCGTTTCCCTATCGTTGGAAGCGGAAGGCTATCGCGTTCAGACTTACACCGACGGAGCGAGCGCGCTGGACGGCCTGAAGGCCAACCCGCCGGATCTCGCCATCTTCGACATCAAGATGCCGCGCATGGACGGCATGGAGCTGCTGCGCAGGCTACGGCAAAAGTCCGATCTGCCGGTGATTTTCCTCACCTCGAAGGACGAGGAAATCGACGAGTTGTTCGGGCTCAAGATGGGCGCCGACGATTTCATTCGCAAGCCGTTCTCCCAGCGCCTGCTGGTCGAGCGCGTGAAGGCGATCCTGCGTCGCGCCAATCCCAAGGACGCCGCGTCGCAAAAGGAGAGCGAGGCCAAGATCCTCGAACGCGGGCGGCTGAAAATGGACCCCGAGCGTCACACCTGCACGTGGGACAACGTTCCCGTCACGCTGACCGTGACGGAGTTTCTGATCCTGCAGGCGCTGGCGACGCGCCCCGGCGTCGTCAAGAGCCGCAACGCGCTGATGGACGCGGCTTACGACGATCAAGTTTACGTCGACGATCGCACGATCGACAGCCACATCAAGCGGTTGCGCAAGAAATTCAAGGTCGTCGAGCCCGATTTCGAAATGATCGAGACGCTTTACGGCGTCGGCTATCGCTTCAGGGAAGCCTGACGCGCGGGCCGCGCGTGAAAACCGGGGCGCGGCGCCCTAGCCGCCGCGCGTGACGATGAGCACCGAGGCGCATAGCGATCCGATTTTCGCTTCCGCGGGCGCGCGCTGGCGCAAGTCGCGGGCGCGTTTGCGCGCGCGCGCCGTCTGGCGCGCGATCGTGTCGCGCTTCTCGTCGTCTTTGACGCGCCGCATCGTCGTGCTGAATCTGGGCGGTCTGCTGGTCCTGGTGATCGGGTTTCTGCTGCTCAACCAATTCCGCGCCGACATTATCGATGCGCGAACGCAAAGCCTGACGACCCAAGCCGGCATCATCGCCGCCGCCATCGCCGCCTCCGCCGCCGTCGAAACCGACACCATCACCATCGATCCGGAGAAGCTGCTCCAACTCGCGCCGGGCGAGAATGCGACGCCCGCGCCGAGCGACGAGGATTCGATCGAGTTCTCGATCAACCCCGAACGCGTCGGCCCGGTCCTCCATCGCCTGGTGACGCCGACGCGCACACGCGCGCGGATCTACGATCGGGATGGCTTGCTCCTGCTCGATTCGCAAACCCTTTCGGCCCGCGGCGCGACGCTTCGCGCCGAACCGGGCGAGATCGCGCCCGAAGACTGGCCGTGGTGGCGCCGGCTCTGGGCCGAAGCCCGCCGCTCTTTCGCGCCGACCAAAAAGCTGCGCGTCAACGACGATTGGGCGGCCAACGGCAAGGCGCTGCCCGAAATCGCGGACGCGCTGAAGGGAAAGACGGAATCGGCCGTTCGCATCAACGCGGCGGGCGAAACGATCGTCTCGGTCTGCGTGCCGATCCAGCGAACGGCGACGATCCGCGGCGCGCTGCTGCTCTCGACCCAAGGCGGAGACATCGATTCGGTCATCGCTTCGGAGCGATGGGCGTTGCTGAGATTCTTTCTGGTTCTGGCGGCGGTGATGCTGGTGCTGTCGCTGTCGCTGGCCAACACGATCGCCGAACCCGTGCGCAAGCTCGCCGAGGCGGCGGAGCGCGTGCGGCGCGGCATCAAATCGCGGCAACAGATTCCCGACTTCACCAATCGGTCGGACGAAATCGGCCATCTCTCGGGCGCGCTGCGCGACATGACCCAGGCGCTGTACAACCGGATCGACGCGATCGAGAGCTTCGCGGCGGACGTCGCGCACGAACTCAAGAATCCGCTCACCTCGTTGCGCAGCGCCGTCGAAACCTTGCCGCGGGTGAAATCCGGGCCCTCGCGCGACCGCCTGCTGGGCATCATGCAGCACGACGTGCGGCGGCTCGACCGACTGATCAGCGACATCTCCGACGCTTCGCGCCTGGACGCGGAACTCGCGCGCGGCGACGCCGGACCGGTCGACATGGCGGCGCTGCTCCGCGCTGTGGTCGCGATGGCGGCCGATTCGCCGCGCAGCAACGGGGCTGCGCTGCGCCTGACGATCGAGGAGGCCGACCCCAAGGCGAAGACGCCGGCCTATGTCGTGCTCGGTTACGATTCGCGGCTCGCCCAGGTGATCACCAATTTGCTCGACAACGCCTGCTCGTTCTCGCGGCCGGGCGGCGAGGTGCGAATCGCGCTGAGCCGGGCGCGCGGCGTGACGACGCCGGACGGCGAGCCCTTGGGCGATCAAGTCGTCGTTACCGTCGACGACGACGGCCCCGGGATTCCCCCGCACGCCCTCGAGCGCATCTTCGAGCGCTTCTATACCGATCGCCCGGACCAGGGCTTCGGGCAAAACTCCGGGCTCGGGCTATCCATTTCGCGTCAGATCGTTCACGCCCACGGCGGGCGGATATGGGCGTCGAACCGGCCCGCCTCGCCCGAGACGACCGCGCGAAGCGCCGGGGAGGACGATGCGGCCGTTGTGCGCCACGGCGCGGGAGCGCGTTTCGTCATTTCCCTTCCGGCGATCGGGCCGTGAGGGCGCCCGCCGCCGGCTGGTCGAGCCTCCACGCGACCGCGCTCGTCGTCGGCGAGAGCGGCCTGTTGCTTCGGGGCCCTTCCGGAGCCGGCAAGAGCGCGCTTGCGCTCGCGTTGATCGCCCGCGCGCGTGAATCGGCGATTTTCGCCGCGCTGGTCGGCGACGACCGGATCTTCCTGCGCGCCTGCGGCGGGCGCCTGCTGGCGCGCGGCGCTCCGGGATTCGAAGGGCTCGTCGAGCGCCGTTTCGAGGGCGTCGTCGCGGTCGCCCACGAGCCCTATGCGGTCGCGCGGCTCGTCGTCGACCTCGTCGGCCGCGGCCAATCGGCGCCTCGAATGCCTGGGGAAAGCGACAGAATCGCCGACTTGCTGGGCGTCCGGCTGCCCCGAATCGCGCTCGACCCGGCGCATGGCCCGCTCGATCACGCCTATGCGGCCCTGGAAAGTCTTGCTAGGTTGTCTTAACGCCGCTCGGCGCTTTTTTGCGAATTTTGCTTGATCATTGCGCCGCACTGCACAAAAATGCCTCTCCTGACTAAGGACCGTTCGCTGGCGCGGCGGCGGCGTTTGAAACAATGGATTGTTGATGATTGGAATGGTCCTTGTGACCCACGGCCAGCTCGCCACTGGTTTTCGGGCCGCGCTTGAGCATGTCGTCGGGCCGCAATCGCGATTCGAAACGATTACGATCGGCCCCGAGGACGACATGGAGCAGCGTCGCGCGGACATTCTCGGCGCGGTCGCGCGGGTTCAGGACGGCAGCGGCGTCGTCCTGCTGACCGATATGTTTGGCGGCACGCCGTCCAACCTCGCCATTTCCGTCATGGACGGCGGTCGCATCGAGGTCATTTGCGGCATCAACTTGCCGATGCTGATCAAATTGGCGACGCTTCGCGAGACCACGGACCTCGATCACGCGGTGATCGAGGCGCGTGACGCCGGCCGCAAATACATCACCGTGGCGAGCAAGGTGCTGACGGGAAAATGACCGAGACGACGGAACGTCGCCAAAACGACGGTCGCGAAGACGAAGGTCGCGAAGACGAAGACTGTCCGCCGCCTCCGATCCACGCCGGCGCGCATGCGCGAGACATGCGCATCGTCAACCGCAAGGGACTGCACGCGCGCGCCACCGCCAAGTTCGTGCAATGCGTCGATCGCTTCGATGCGCAAGTCAAGGTCACGCGCTGCGGCGAAACCGTCGGCGGCGATTCCATCATGGGCATCTTGATGCTGGGCGCGGGCCTCGGTTCGACGATCACGGTCTCCGCCCTGGGCGCGCAGGCCATCGAGGCGCTCGACGCGCTCGAAACGCTCGTGGCGAACCGCTTCGACGAAGACGAATGACGCGCGCCGCGAAACGCTTACGCCGAAATCCTTTGCCGCGAGGCTACATGCGGAAGTCTTCGCCCAGATAATATCGGCGAACGTCCGGATGCGCGACGATTTCCTCGGGCGATCCTTCGGTCAGCACATGGCCGCTGTGAATGATGTAGGCGCGATCGATCAGTCCGAGCGTCTAGCGCACGTTGTGGTCGGTGATGAGGACGCCGATGCCGCGCCCCTTGAGATGGCGCACGAGATCCTGGATGTCGCCGACCGCGATCGGATCGATGCCGGCGAAGGGCTCGTCGAGCAGCATGAACGACGGCTTGCCGGCGAGCGCGCGCGCGATCTCGCAGCGTCGTCGCTCGCCGCCGGAAAGCGCGATCGACGGCGCCTTGCGCAGGCGCGCGATGTCGAACTCCTCGAGCAGCGAATTGAGCGTCGCCTCGCGCGCCTTGCGGTCGGGCTCGTTGACCTCCAGAACCGCGCGAATGTTGTCCTCGACATTGAGGCCGCGAAAGATCGAAGCCTCTTGCGGCAAGTAGCCGATGCCGAGGCGCGCCCGTTGATACATGGGCAGCGTCGTCACGGGATAACCGTCGAGTTCGATGACGCCCTTGTCCGGCCTGACGAGGCCGGTGATCATATAGAACACCGTGGTTTTGCCGGCGCCGTTGGGACCCAGCAGCCCGACGGCTTCGCCGCGGCGAACGGACAGGCTGACGTCCTGCACGACCGCGCGCGCGCCATACGTCTTGCCGAGATTATGCACCGCGAGAAACCCCTCCCCTGCGGCGGCCGCCGAGCTCCCGTCGGGCTCGATGGCCCCTCTCGTCCGCGCGCGGGGGCGCGCCTCGATCGGCGAAGCGTCGGTCAAGGGAGGGCGATCCAGCAGCGGCGAGCGTTTCTCATGACGGATCGGCGAGAGGAATCGAGGCACGGGATATATCTACTTCGGGGCTTTGGTTTTGTCATCGCCGCTGGTGTCACTGGAGCCGGGAATGAACAGCCCTTTGACGCGCTTGGCCACGGGACCCGTGTCGACGGTGGCCTGGCCGGTGGTCAAATCATAGGTCAGTTTGTCGCCCTTGGTGACGTTGCCGCCGTCGCTCAGCGTGACATTTCCGATCAGCCAGACCTTATTCTGCGCTTTGTCGTAGGAAGCGCTGTCGCCGGTGGCGACCTGCGTTTTCGACACGACGGTGACCGGGCCGACGGCGTCGAGATGCTTGACGCGGCTCGTTCCGGCGCCCGGAGCGGCGCTGGCGTCGGCGCCGGCCTTGGCGGGATCGCTCGCCTTGGCAGGCTCGGGCTGCCCCGCCGTGGCGGTTTTCTCCATGAAGATGGTCATCGCCGAACAGGTCATCTTGGTGTCGCCCTGAATGACGATGACGCTGCCGCTGTAAATCGCCTTTTGTTCCTTGTCGAAATAGACGAGCTTGTCCGCCTCGATGGAAATCGGCGCCTTGGAATTCGCGCCCGGCAACAACGGCGCCGATTCGGTGGGCTTGGTCGCCGCGGCGCTCGCGATCGCGCTCGCGCCGACGAGCGCGATCGCGAGCGCCGCGGTCAATCCGGCGCGCGCCTCGAAAACCTTCATGGATTCGTTCCCTTCATTTCGGCGGGCGCCGCATCGGCGCGCGCGTCGGGCAAGAACACCGTTCGCACATGGCCCGAGAAGGTCAGTTCCTGGCCATTGTCGCGCGCCAAAGCCGAATCCGCCGATACCGTCGTGCCGTTGGCCATGACGACCGTCACCGGCTCGTTCGATCGATAGACGCCCGCCTTGAAGTCGATGTTCGCGCTTGTGAGCTTCACGTCGTAGTCGGAATTATGAATGCGCACGTCCTGCGACAAATCCAAGGATTGGCCGGCGCTGTCGTAGAAGCCGACCGCGGCGTTAATGCGGAGCGAACTGTTGTCCGCCATGCCCAGGTCGCCATCGACTTCGCGCAATTCGACGACGGTCGGGCGCGTCACATCCTGAATCGCCTTGGCGGCGTTCACGGTGTAGGCGCGGCCGTCGCGACGAAAACCGGTCAGCTTCGGTCGGTCCATGGTGACCTTGGCGCCGTCGACGCTCAGCTCGCCGATCGACAATCCGCCGATCTCCGCGCGGAACGGCTTGAAGACCGCGCCGACGATCAAGGCCGCCACGACGACGACGACGCTCGCGGGCGCCGCGACGCGCAGGATGCGAACGAGCCGGGAATGACGCCGCGCGGCCGCGAATGCGCGCAAGCGGGCTTCGTCGCGTCCGACGGGCGAGGGCAAGCTGGCCGCAAACCTGCGGCCTTGGGCCGCCCAGTCCGCTCTCGAGGCCGATGCCGACATGCTGTCCCATGTTGTTCGCGGCGGCGCCGCGTCGCGCCGCCTACCATAGTGAGAACGGCAAAGAAAAGAAATGCATGGCGAAGTTAGGGCGGGCGGGCCGCGCCGAACGCTCGGCGGCCGATTGCGTTGCGCCGGCTTTTGCGTTTAATGCCGTTCCCGGTCGCGCCCGCTCCGGGCCGGTAGCTCAATGGTTAGAGCCGGCCGCTCATAACGGTCTGGTTGGGGGTTCGAGTCCCTCCCGGCCCACCAGGGCGACATCTGATTTTGTTGGATAATGTTTCCGCCTCCGCGCTTGCTAGACGTCGTCCTCGACAGTTTCCTCGACAGTTTCACCCGCCTCTCCGCCTGCGGAAAGCCCCCAGCATTTCGATTTGATAGTCCGGGTGATGCTTCGCGTATGTCGACTCTAGCACCTGCATGCTCATGCCGAGGTAGCCGGCGACGGCCCATACTTTGTGGCCCTCATCCATCAGCCACGTCGCCGCAGTGTGCCTGAGCGTGTGCGGCGTCACATGCTTTTCCAAGCCTGCAGCCCGCGCGGCTGAAGCGAACCCGGTCTTGACCGAGCTTACGGGCTTGCCATTCCATTCGACGATCGCCGTCTTGGAGAGCCCCATCTTGCGCCAGCGGCGCAGGTGCAGCATCAAGCGGTCAGGAAGGCGCGCCGGCGGTTGCTGCTTGTTCGTCTCCCGCTGTCCCTCGCGAAGGCGGTGGAAGACGCCCTTCTCCATGTCGATCCAGCTGTGGCCCTCGCGTTTTTCAAACGATGCGCCTAGCACTGCATCATGGCGCGTGCCTGTATATAGTCCCACGAGAATGAAGCGGGCGATATGTTTGCCCGTCCGCCTCTGGGTCGGTCTCCCGCCCTGCGTCTCCCGCATCGTCCATGCCGCCCACAATAGACGGGCGACTTCAGACCTGGTCAGAAATGTTTCGCGCCGCTTCCCGCGCTCGGGCAGCGTGACCTCTACTACCTGGTTGCAGAGTCCCTCCTTGCGGTGATGGTTGATCGCGGCGCGGAGGTCTTCAAGTTCGCGTCGAACGCCTTGCTTCGAGACCAGCCTTGCAGGATTGCCTGTCTTCTCCGGTCGGGCGCTTCGGATTGGCTGCTTGGTCCGATGAGCGACATAGTCGCGACATGACTTACCGTTCACATTCGCGAGCGTCTTTGTCCCCCACCAGTCAGCGAGGATCATTACGCGCTCGACCGTCTTTTTGATCCGAGCGATCTCGTCCTTCCTGTCTTCCAGGTAGATTGAGAGCACGTCGGCAATCAGTATATTGCTTGGGTCCTTCGAACCGTCTCGTGGCGCAACATGTTTCGCGGTCAGGTATTCCGCGAGTCTGAGGTCAGCTTCTGCCCGAGCGACTTCAGGGAGGCCAAGGCGATGTTTGCGTGCGCCGTCTCGGACGACCCAACTGGCGCTGCTAACGAGACGGCCAGCGGCGTCCCTCCGTTCAGGTTCGAGCCACAGACGGGGGCCTTTGGCTTGACGCGGCATCTCTCAATAAACTCCCTCAGGTCGAGCGGCGTGACGTAGAATGATTTGCCGATTTTTTGCGCCGGCAAGCGTTGCCGACCGATCTCCAACCTTAGGGTGCTGACGCTGATATGCCCCTCCGGCGATAGCAGGATGGAGGCTTCCTTCAGCCTCAACAGCTTAGTTTCCGCGGCGTTGATCGGGCCGTGTTCCGTCATCCGGATCGCTCTCTGAGTGAAATTAATTGCACAAACTACGTCTCTTATATGTTGAATATTTGGATGTCCTCGTCGATGACGAGGGCGAACAGAGCCAACTTGTTTCCGTCGAGGCTCTGGCGCAGGAGCTCGGTCTGGAACGGCCCCTGGCCCGACCTGATGATGATCGATGTGCCCTGAGGCATTTCCACCAAGGTCATGGCTTTGGACACAGCGGCATCGTGCTTCGGCCCGCGCCGTTCGTCGGCGCGAATATCCTTCAGCAGGTTCAAAGCCTCCACGACGACACCGTTCATCGAACGGCAGGTATTGGAAGCCTCTTCCGCAATCCAGAGGCTGAGATTAGCCGGAAGGCGCACGGACAATCTCGGGAGCGCATCACTCGTGTACAAAACCAGCCTCGCCAGCCGCATCAAAACGGGGTAATATATGTCGAGTTGGCATAATATGCCGAGATGGCATCATTCGGCAAGAGAAAAGAGCGAGCGGTCATCATGTCCGATGAAATACAGCACCCAAGCGACAAACTGGACCGCTACATCGTCCGTTTTCCAAAAGGGATGAGAGAGCAGATCGGGGTGCTCGCGAGAGCCAATGGCCGGTCGATGAACGCCGAGATCATCGGTCGGCTTGCGAGGAGCCTTGCCAGCGATATTTCTGAAACGGGCAACGTTTTGCCCGAGACTGCCGTCGCGCTGATCCCGGACATTCACCGGATGGTTTCGGACTTACACGACGCGCTAAGCAAGCCCCAGCCCGCGAGAAAATTTACTCTAGGCGGCAAGGCTAAGGTCAATATGGAGCAGGCGGATTAGCGTCCCTGGGCTCGTCGCCTCCTTCCGCGCATCCGAAAAATCGTTCGGGCCTCGCCAACCTCATCCGCTCGTTCCTTGCCGACGTCGCCGCCCTGGGCATTGTGCCCGAGTTCAGGAAGTCGCTGATCCTGCGCTGGGGGGCTTCACCGGATGTCAGCGCATCACCCGGATACATTGACACGAGCGGGAAGGTCTGGCTGAGCGGCGGCTGGAACACCGCCAACAAACTCGGAAATCCGGCGGCGGGAGAACGATACCTCGCCTCTGTCGCAGCAATCGTGAATGGCGTGGTGAAGAGATACGAAAAGAATTGGCCGGACGTGATTGGCGCGGACGGTCATGGTGTCGACGCATACGACCTCCTCAAAGCGGCCGATCGGCGGGAGGCTTGGAAAGCCGCCATATCGCAATTCATTTCTGAAACGAGGCCGTCAGAGTAAAATCGCTCGTGCGCCTCGACAGGTCTCGCAGCTGAGCGTTCTCAAACTTCGGGAGCACTTGATCACAGCTAGCCCGACAATAGCCCGCTATCAACCTCGCCGACCGTCTTCAAAATCACGGCATCGTCGAAGTCGCCAAGAGCGGGGTCGCCGGTCCGCGAGAACGCGATGGCTCCGCAATGTCCTTCCGTCACCGCCAACGAGCCGGCCATGCGGATCGCCTGGTCCGAGCTGCGTGCCTCTTTCGGCTCGCACGCGACAATGCCGCCGTCGTCGGCCCGCATGAACGCGAGCGCGACATAATAGGTCATCGTGGCCATCCGCAACTCCCCATCATCCGCCAAGGACCTGTCTATTGGTCGGCGGTTCGAACACGACCGTTACGCGGCGACTTCCGCATGCCGGACACATAAGCCGCGTCTCCAGGCGCGATAATGGGAAGTCCGGGCCGCGCGTACAAACCAGCGTGTCAAGATCAAGCTGCTTGCGATATATGCACCGTCGTATCGACTTCGTGCCCTCGCGATAGCCGTCGGCGCACCGCATATGCACCTTCCAGCCGAGGCTCCGCGCGGTTCCTAGTGTCTCGACTTCCATGAGAACGAAAGTGGAACATTTGGCCGAGTTGTCAAGCCTTGTGCGTCCGATCGGCACCACATAGCCTGAAGCGATGTGCAATCTCTATTCGATCACCACGAACCAAGAGGCGATGCGCCAGCTCTTCGCAGTGCACGCTGATCGCACAGGAAACCTGCCGCCGATGCCAAGCGTGTTCCCCGACGCAATGGCTCCGATTGTATGCACTGTCCCCGGCGGCGAACGTGAGCTTACGATGATGCGTTGGGGTTTCCCGCCGCCGCCCAATGTGCCACCGCGCCCTGTGACCAATGTGCGCAACGTCAAGTCGCCTTATTGGCGGACGTGGCTAAAGCCTGAGTTCCGCTGCTTGGTGCCGGCAACGAGCTTCTGCGAATATACCGATAGCGAGCCCAAAGTTCCCCACTGGTTCGCGCGCGGCAACGCTCGGCCCCTCTTTGCCTTTGCCGGTATCTGGCGGCCTTGGATGGGTGAGCGAAAGAAAGAATTGGCCGAGCATCGACTGTTCGCGTTTCTGACGTGCGAGCCCAATGACATCGTTCGGCCGATCCACGCGAAGGCAATGCCTGTGATGCTGACGACGCACGCTGAATTTGAGACGTGGCTGTTGGCAACGACCGACGAGGCGCTGGCCCTTCAACGACCTTTGGCGAACGAAGACTTGATGGTGGTGGCAACGGGCAAGCGAGCGGATGGGTGACCCCTCTGGGTAGTCAACGGGGGCTGTGGCCCTGCATGCGCCATTCTCCGCGACTACCCGCGTAATCCTCTCCTTGGCCCATTGTCTGGCGGCCGGGTGCCGTCTCCTCGTCGTGCAAGTACTTGCACGAACACCATATGGCGACGCTTTCCTCAAACCGGGCCATGCGCGCGGTGCTGCCGATGAGTTCGATAAAGCGGCGGGACGGATGGGTAGTGGCCCAGTTTGGATGTGGCGACGAAATTTCGTTCTAGCGCCCGTGCCGCAATTGCCGCATAATGCAACATGGCACGTCCCACACCAAAAATTGAATTCCGGCCAACTGAAATGAGGTCCGGGCGCGGTTGGTACGTGCAAGTCGTGTACTCCGACAGGCCACCTTTGCAACTCGGCGGCTTCAAGACCGAAGAAGAGGCAAAGGAGTGGGTCTCCAACAAATCGGCTGCATGGCTAAAAGAGCACGCGGAAGACCGATATGGCTACCCAAGCCTCCACGACCCAGATTACGGCTATTCGTACGATTGAAAGCTGACGATCAATAGGACTTAGACGGTTGGTTCGTCGGACTTTCGTGGCAACGTCTTCAATTGCGGCATCAGTTTCATGAGAAATTCGAGGCCCGACATCACGTCCCGGACAATCTCGTGCATGCGGTGACGGGGAAACGTCTCCGACATGACCTCGCCGGGCAAAGCCTTCGGGCGCAATGACAAGGCGACCGGGATGTTCTCTGGCAACAGCGTTCCCCAAGTGCCGTGGACAACGAAGTTCCTGTCCTCCAGCCGATCCTCGATCTTGTCCATGGCAGACAGGAACTCATGGAGAAGCGGACCCTCCAGATGACGATTGCCGAGGGCACGCAAGATGCGAAGCAACGTCCCGGCGTCCATGCGCTCAGTCACGATCCTTCCGTCGCTCATGTCGATTTTCAGGAAATGCCAGATGGTATGTGTTTCGGCGTGCAATTTTGGCTCTGACGCACTTTTGGTGACGATTGGGTCACGTGGCGCCAATGACGCGCGCTTGGAGCAAATCGAGTTTTCCGCGGCCATACATCTGGCGCTTGACCAGCTTGAGCTTGCAGATCTGG